>Ga0209012_1000038_pt1 | contig 201524 bp, 176 predicted proteins | sample RS3BMetagenome_FD_184735 | JGI IMG/M metagenome (GOLD analysis project Ga0209012, IMG submission 184735) | Ferric oxide microbial mat and aquatic microbial communities from Rainbow Spring, Yellowstone National Park, USA - RS3B (SPAdes) (version 3) ... | reverse complement strand
TCGCGGGCCATCGTCTCCTCCACCTGCGCTGGGACTTTCCGGATTGGGACGCTCCCACCTGGTCGGTTGAATGCCAGGCCCTCTATCATGGCTCAACCTGACAGTTTTTTGCCTTCCCCTATGCCCGACGCGGGAAGGGGGAACGAGGGGGCTTATTCCCTCTCCCTGCTGGGAGGGGGCGGGGGTGAGGGCGTTCCTGGCGCGTTACCCATCGCGAATTGTCCGTAGGACAGCGTTTGTCTGGCGGCGGGCGCTTCGGGCAACCGCGGCGGGGGTTGGGTTCCACCGGGGATCGTAGACGATCCAGAACCAGTCGAGTAGATAGTAAAGCTTGAAGAGGTCGCGAACTGCCTCGTAGGAGGGATCCACGGCCCTGGCGGTTCGGTAGCCGTCCCAAAAAGCCGCGGAGACCGGACGTGCCGCGGTCAGCTCGTAGCCGGCGAGCGGAAAGCGGGGGTCGGTGAAGGTGAAGTCCTCCAGGTCCAGGTGACCGGTGAAAAGCCAGCAGCCACCGGCGAACTCGGCGAACCCTTGCAAACCGTCCGGGTGCGAAAGGGAGTATCGGTCGGGCGGCGACCAATCCCGTCGGTGACGGTCCACGAAGGCCCGAATCTCCGCTTCGTGCTCGCCAAAGGTAGGGTCCCGGTGGGCGAGCGCGCGCCGGAGCGCGTTTTCCAGCGACTGGAAAAAGGCGTCGCTCCAGGTCAGCCGGTAGGGCTCGGTCTGGTCGACGAATCCGTCGAAGGGCCGGGTGATCGCGTGCAGCGTCCCCAGCGCCTCGCCGCAAGCGCGCTGGAGATCCTCCGGGTCGGGGGCGCCGTCAGATCCCTGCACCGGGCGCCCCGGCAGGTGGGACATGGCGACCCAGAAGAACGGCACTTCGCCGGTCGGAAATCCCCAGCCGAGCAGGTCGTAGGTCGGGATGCCGCGCCGGCGCAAGCCGGCGTGCACCGGTTCCAGACTCCACGAGCGCGCGCCGTAGATGCGCGCGTCCACGTCGTCCTCGGCGACGTCACGCGTCCCCTGGACCTCGCCCAGCTTGACGACGATGTCCCCTTCGCTCGGGGCCTGGTTGGAGCGGACCCGAACCCGGTAGACCGACGCGCCGCCAAAGCCACCGTCGATCGGGGCGGCCGAGACGAGTTCCTGGCCAAGGTTCTGGGTGACGAGGCGATTCAGGACGGCATGGTGATGAACCGGACCTAACCCCCAGCCCCTTCCCGACGCGGGAAGGGGAGTCTCGCGGTGCTGATGGGCAGGTTATCACATCTCCGCGCGTCGGGAAGGCCTGTCCTGAGGCACGAAGGGGGGGTAGGTCCGGCGGAAGCGCCCAAATATGTATGGTGAACGCTTCATCGGACGACTGCCCCGAGTATTCTCAACAGCCTCTGCTCCAACTCCGGCGAGGCGGTGGCCAGGAGGCGTGGCGCGGTGGGGGCGGCGGGGTTGCCGGCAAAGTCGGCGAGCCGCGCGCCAGCTTCCCGGGCGATCAGGGCGCCGCCGAGCTGGTCTTCGACCTCGGAGTCCAGGCTGATCACCGCGTCGATGCCCCCGCAGGCAAGCAGGCACCAGTCTCGCGCGGGCGTCCAATTCGTGAGTACCCGCTTCACCGGTCCCTCCACGGCGCGGCGCAGCGAATCGCCCACTTCTGACGGCACCGAATACCCCTGAACGAAGGCAACCACCGCGCGGTCGGCCGGGCGGGCTGGGTTGACGCGAATCGGCTCGCCGTTTCGCCAGGCGCCGGCCCCCGCCACTGCCGACCAGAGGGTGCCGATGAGGGGATCCAGGGTGACCGCGACGACCGGAGAACCGTAGTGGAGTAAGCTGACCGCGACGGCGACGTAGGGCAGACCGATCGCGAAGTTGTTCGTGCCGTCCAGCGGGTCCACCAGCCAGACGTATTCCGCGGCGGCGTTTTCGGCGCCGGCCTCTTCCGAGATGACGCCAAAGTCCGGCTCGCTGGCGCGCAGCAGATCGAGGATGACCGCTTCCGTGGCCAGGTCGGCCGCGGTCACCAGGTCGGCTCCGCGCTTAGCGGTCGATTCCCCGCCTTGCCCAAAGCGACTCTGAATCTCGGCGCCGCCGCGGCGGACTGCCTCCTCGGCGACCGCACGCCAGCGGTACAGTTGTGATGGATTGGTCATAACATCCCTCCTTCGCCGCCCGACGATCATCTGAAGGTCTGTGCGCCCGCGCGGATACTGGGACTTCCGCGCGAGCGCACAGACCGGATAACGTATCCTGTATGGACAAATTTAGTGCGCGATAATTGACAGCGGATTTGCGTACCTCGTATAATGCGCCCAATTCTGTCAAGTGGCTACGCGAGCCGGTTTCGGCTCGATCCCCAGGCTCGCCGATGCAGGAGAGGAATCGTTATGGCCACCGCAGCGATGAAGCCCTCCCCCGCCCGGAAGTCCCCCGCTTTATTGGCCCGGATCGTCGGCGCCTCGTCGCCGCTGGAGACGGCCGATGCCCTGTGGGGTTATTTTTTCCTTTTGCCCTGGCTGATTGGTCTGATCGTTTTCACCGTCGGACCCCTGATCGGGTCGATTCTTTTGAGCCTTACCAAGTATGACGTGCTGAGTCCACCCAAGTTTATCGGTCTCACGAATTACACCACGGCGTTCTTTGGCGACCCGTTGTTCTGGCCGTCGCTGGCGCGCACGTTCGAGTACTCGGTCGTCGTCGTTCCCCTGGGACTGATCGGCTCGCTGATGCTGGCCATGCTTTTGAATCGGGGAATGAAAGGGACAAATACCTTCCGAGCGATCTTCTTTCTCCCCTCGCTTACCCCAACCGTGGCGCTCGCGCTCCTCTGGACCTGGCTCTTTCACCCCACGGTCGGACCGATCAACGTTGGCTTGCGCTACCTTGGCATCCAGGGACCGGGATGGCTCACGAGCCAGCACTGGGCGCTCCCCGCGCTGATTCTGATTACCCTCTGGTCAACTTGGGGGGGAAGCACCATGATCATCTTCCTGGCCGGTCTCCAGGGGGTACCGGATGCATTGCTGGATGCGGCGGAGATCGACGGCGCCGGTCGCTGGTCCAAGTTTCGGAACGTGACGCTTCCGATGATCTCGCCGACGATCCTTTTCAACCTCGTTCTGGGAGTGATCGGCGCGCTCAAAGTCTTCACCCTCGCCTTCGTCGCCACCAACGGCGGGCCATCCTACGCGACCTGGTTTCTGGCCCTCCACATTTATAACGAGGCGTTCAAGTACTTCCGGATGGGTTACGGCTCGTCCCTGGCCTGGATCTTCGCGCTGATTCTGTTCGCGTTTACCTTCGTCCAGATGACCCTGTCCCGTCGCTGGGTCTACTACGCTGGGTCGGAGCAGTAGCAGATGGCTGGCAGGCTCGAGATCGCTCCCGAGGCGCGACTATCCGTTCGCTCGCCGTCGACGGCGTTCGCTCAGATCGAGAGCGGAATCTTCTACGCGATCGTCCTGATTCTCAGCGTGCTTTTCGCCTTTCCCTTCTTTTGGACGCTGATGACGTCGTTGAAGCAGCCCTGGGAGATTTTCGCGTTTCCTCCCCCGATCTTTCCCGCGATTCCGCAATTTGTTAACTACCCGACGGTGTTCGCGCTGTCGCCATTCTTTCGATGGATCGTGAATACCGTCTTCGTCGTCGCGATCAGCACCATCGGCGCGCTGCTTTCTTCCTCGTTTGTCGCCTACTCGTTCGCGCGGTTCCGCTATCGCGGCCGCAACTTGATTTTTCTGCTGACTCTCGGAACGATGATGCTGCCGGCCCAGGTCACCCTGATCCCGCAGTTCATTCTGTTTCACGCCTTCGGTTGGGTGAATACGCTGTACCCGCTCTGGGTGCCGGCCTGGTTTGGCGGGGGCGCTTTTAACATCTTCCTCTTGCGGCAGTTCATGCTCAGCGTGCCGACGGAGCTCGACGAGGCAGCGAAGATTGACGGGGCGTCGCCCATCCACATCTGGTGGGCGGTTATTATGCCGCTGTGCAAGGCGGCGCTGGCCACCGTCGCGGTTCTCTCCTTTATCAACGGGTGGAACGACTTTATCGATCCGCTCATTTATCTCAACTCGCCCAATCGCTTTACGCTCGCGCTCGGCCTGACATTCTTCCAGAACACGCCGGAAACCGCGGGCATGCCGATCGAGCAACTCCTGATGGCGGCCTCGGTGATGACGATTCTCCCGTGCGTGATTCTCTTTCTCGCGGCGCAGCGGTACTTTGTCGAAGGAATTGTTATGTCAGGTATTAAAGGCTGACAGCCTTGACGCGACGTCCGAATCTGGCGCGCGACGGGCCTTGTTCCAGAGTGCGTCCGGCGGACGAATTGTCTTGACGCAGATCCAGGTTGAGTCTATAGCTATGAGATGAGGTGGAAGAGATGTCGGCTCCAGTCGTAACACGGCGGAACGCTCTGAAGGTTCTCGGAGCGCTCGTTCTGGCGACCCCGCTGATTCAGGCGTGCTCGAGTTCTTCGACACCGGCGGCGACCACGAGCGCGCCGGCGCCAACTCAGGCGAGTGGGAGCGCCAACGCCAAACCGGCCGCGACGGCGGCGCCCTCGCAGGGGAAGGTCAACCTCAGTCTCGCGATCCGGGTTCAGCCGATCTACGAGTGGCAGAAGCACTTCTCCAGCCAGTGGGCGCAGCAGCATCCCAACGTCAATCTGGAAGTCGTCCAGATCCCCTACGCCAACATGGCCCAGAAGCAGTTGACCGAGCTTGCTACCGGAACGTTGCAAGATTCCTTCTACAGCGGGATCAAGTGGTTCCCGTATTCGGCCGCCAAGGGGGTCTACCGTAGCCTGGACGATCTGACAAAGACGACCGACATTGGCCTGAACGACTTCTTCCCGGCGGCTCTTGACGGCTGCAAGTTCAACGGAAAGCTCTACGGACTGCCCCAGGAGTTTCAAACCGGTAACCAGAACATAATGCTTCTGAACACGGACATGTTCAACAAGGCCGGGGTCACGGTGCCGACCGACGACTGGACCGTCGACGATTTCGTTCAGATCGCCCAGAAGCTAACCGACTCGAAGAACAACATCTTCGGCACGAACTATCTCGGGGTTCCGGCGACGTATTATGACTTCGCGGCGCTGGCCCGAACCTGGGGCGGGAACGATCTCTCCTCGGATCGCAAGAAGTTTACGCTGGCCACGGATCCCAACACCGTGAAGGCGGCGCAGTGGGTCGTGGACCTGCGGGCCAAGTATAAGGTCGCGCCAAACCGCGCGCAGTCGTCGGGCATCTCCTTCCCGGCCGGCCAGGTGGCGATTGGTGGCACCGGGTTGTACGCCGTGCTGAGCACTGGCAAGACGATTGGGAATCGGTTCAAGTGGGAGCCGGTTCTTTTCCCCAAGGGCCCGACCGGCTTGCGCGGCTACGAGGCGTTCGTCGTGATCTGGTCGGTGTCGGGAAAGACGCAGCAACCAGAGCTCGCGTTCGACCTGACAAATTTGCTCACCTCGAAGGAAGCTGGTGTCTACGGCGTTGTCAACGACGCCTACCAGCCGACCTCGCGGCAGTCGGTTTGGTCCGACCCGCAAGTGCAGAAAGCCAGTCCGCTCTTCGCGCGGGTGCTGACCTGGATGACGAACGGTAAGGATAAGGGCGTCTTCCCGGAACCCGACAACCTGCGCTTCTCGGAACTGGAAGACAAGTGGGAGAACGTCGTTCCTCCGTGGCTGTACGGCGAGGTGCCTTTCGATCAAGGTATTAAGCAGGTTCAAGACGCCTGCCAGGCGATCATGGACGAGGCGGCGCCGTCGTAAGACGGGCACGCTCCCCCTCGCCGCGCAATCGTGATAGAGTCCCTCGGGAAGGAGTCCGGGGGGAGGAAATCGGGGATGTGTCTCGCCAATTTCCTCCCCCCGCGACCTTATCCGCAAAACGAGGGACGTTATGGAGCAGCGAGCACCCCTCCGGGTCGCCCTGATCGGCGCCGGATTTATCTCCGCACAGCACGCGCCGGCCTGGGTCGCCACGCCGGATGCCCAGGTGGTTGCCATCTGTGACGTGGATATCGCGCGGGCCACGGCGCGGCGCGACCAGTTTGCCGCGCTCGGTCAGCCCGGCATCGCCCTCTTTACGAGCGTCGAAGAGACGTTCGTCAGCAGTCCGTTGGACGCGGTGGATATTGCGACCCGGCCGGAGTCGCACCACGCCCTGGTGCAAGCCGCGGCGTCGCGCAAGCTCGCGGTGCTCTGCCAGAAGCCGCTCGCGCCCACTTTTGCCGAGGCCGCGGCGATCGTGGACGTTTGCCACCTGGCGGGTGTGCGCTTCATGGTCAACGAAATGTGGCGCTTTCTTCCCTGGTTCCGCGACCTCCGCCGCTTCCTCGGCGATCCGGAGACCGGGAGCGGTAGCCTGATCGGTCCGGCCCACTACCTTCGGATCATTGGTCCGCGCCGCCCCATGCGCCGATCCCTGCCGGTCCACGAAAACCAGCCCTACTTTGCCGAGATGCCCCGGCTGATCATCTATGAAATGGACATTCACTGGATCGACGCGGCGCGCTCGCTGCTGGGCGAGGTGGAGACGGTGTACGCTCGGGCCGGGCGGGTCAATCCCCTGATCCGCGGCGAAGACTGGGCCATGCTCGTGCTGGGGCACCGGGGCGGGGCGACCTCGCTGCTGGAATCCTCCTGGGCTACTCCCAGCGATCTGCCGGAACCGCGCCGCGAGGGCGACGTTCTGGTCGAAGGGACCGAGGGCGCTTTGCACTTCGATCCCCAGGCGATGGAGCTGCGACTGATTCGTCCGGAGGGGACGAGCGTGGTGGCGCGCTACGACGATCTCGCCAGCTCGTTCCAGCGGGCGTTTGACGGCTGTATCGGTCACTTTGCCGCGGCGGTCCGCCACGGCCAACCGTTCGAGTCGTCGGCCGAGGACAACTTGCGGACGCTCAGCGCGACCTTCGCCGCCTACGATTCCCTGGAATGGGGCACCGTCAGCCGCCTGGACGAGTTCAGCGGGTGAACTGTCGCCGCCTTTCAAGGCGGCGACGCTCGGAATGGTGAACGATGGAAAAGGCCGTCATTAGCCAGCAGATCGAGGATCCGGCGCGGATTCGGTCGCGCATTCTCGCCAGTCTGGTCGGTTGCCACGCGATCAATGACTTTTACGCGCTGGTGACCGCGCTGCTCCTGCCGGCGATTCGGATGAGCTTTGGGCTGAGCTATTCGGCGGTCGCGCTGGTGCCGTTCCTCAGCTTGCTGGCCTCGGCGGTGCTCCAGCCCACCATCGGGTACCTGGCCGATCGGCGGGCGCTGCGGCGGGTGGCGATGGCGTGCGGGTTTGGCGCGCTGGCGCTGAGCATGTTTGGCTTCAGCCGCGGCCAGAGCTACCTGGCGGTGCTGGTTGCCGCGGTTTGTCTGGGGATCGGCATGTCGACCTACCATCCCCAGAGTGCCACGCTTCTCCGCTACTTTTTTGCCAAGGAGCGGCGGGGATTCGCCCAGGGTATCCACGGCACGGGCAACGCGCTGGGCTTTCTTTTGGCGCCGGTGGTGATCTACTTTTTGCTGCGGCTGGGCGATTGGCACCAGGTGGCCGGCTGGCTGATCCTGCCGCCCCTGCTCGGGGCGCTGATCGCGCTGGTGGTGCTGCGCGAGCCGGCAAGCCGTGGCGCGCCCGGCTTGCTCGCCGGGATCACCGCGCCGCTGGCGCTGCTCACGGTGATCAACGGACTGGCCCTGGCGACCTCGTCAGCCTTTACCAACTGGCTGCCGTCGTACTACGTCAGCCACGGCTTCCCGCTCGCCAACTCGGCGCTGCTGACCGGAGCGACCTCGCTCGCGGCGTTCCTGGCCCAGCCGCTCGGCGGCGTGGTCTCGGATCGGATCGGCCGACGACAGCTTCTTCTGGTGGCGCTGACCGGCGTCGGCGTCTCGATCGGTCTCTTTCTCGCCGCCCCGTCGATCGTCTGGGCGATTGGGCTATCCCTGGTCGTCGGTTTCTGGAGCAGCCTGACCCCGCCGGTGATGATGGTCTACGCGTCGGAACTGGCTCCCGGCGAGCGAACCGGTACCGCGGTGGGGGTGGTCTGGGGTATCGCGACGACCATCTCGGCGCTGGCGCTGCCGTTAACCGGCAAGTTGATCGATCTCGCTGGCGGTCAGGTTGGCACCGCCTACGCGCTACTGGCTGGCTTCGCCCTCCTCGCCGCGGTGCTGTCGCTGCGACTTCCTCGGGGCTGACATCTCCAAAGCAGAAGAAGAGGAACAACTCTTGCACCCCCCGGAGTGGCGTCGGGTACGACGTCGATCTGTCTTACCAAACCGAGGAGGGCGCACGTATGTCGCAGAGCCGGTTCCCCGCGCGGCGGGAAAGCACCGGGACACCCTGGGCGTTTGGCAACTGGAGCGATCTGATGAACCGCTTCATGCTGCCATCGTTCTTTGAGCCGATGATGACGACCGGAACGGTTGCCCCGGTCGACGTTTGCGAGCGCGACAATGAGTTTGTCATTCGTATGGCATGCGCGGGCTGTCGTCCGCAAGACGTCGAAGTGACCGTGGAGAACGATACCGTTCGAATTCGGGGCCGCTTCCCGGAGCATGGCGAGTTCGGCAGCCGCGAACAGCAGGGCACTACCCAGCAGTTCCAGGGACAGCAGAACTGGCAGCAAGGCCAGGGACCGCAGAACTGGCAGCCGGGCGGCCAGCCAGGCCAGACCTGGCAGGGCCAGCAAGGCCAGCCGGGCCAGACCACGGCCAAAGGCGAGCAGTGCCTCATCCGGGAACTGCCGACCGGCCGCTTCGAGCGAGACATCACCCTGCCGACGGCCGTCAGCGCCCAGCAGGCGCGGGCGAGCTTCGACAACGGTCTGCTGACGCTCTTCCTTCCCAAGACCCAGGCAGCCCAGGGTCACCGAATCCAGATCGGCCAGGGCACCGGCATGCAGCAGGGCGCCGGCACCGGGGCGCACTAGCGCCGGGTTACCGTGTCGCGGCTCGATTTGCCGCGACGAGCACCTCCCGTCATTCCGATGAACGAGTGGCGGGAGGTTTGTTTTCGAGTCGCGTTTGAGCTGCTTTGGCGTCGATCGAGTCGGCGTCAGCTTTTGAAGTAATCGTAGAGCCACTTGCCCAGTCGCGCGGCGAGGACGTTGCCCTCGTTGTCCACGCTCCAGCTCAGGTCTTTGCAGTCCTCGGTCATAATGGCCAGGCTGAAGGCAACCGACTTTCCCCAGGCGATCGCGACCTGCCCGCGCACGCCGTTGAGCCCGCCGGTTTTGCCGGCGAAGAAGACGCGATTCTCGTCCTCGGCGTCGCCGAGATCTTCGGCGTAGGGATTGATCGCGAGATAGCGCCCGGCTCGCTCCGACCCGACGCCATCCATCATGCGCAGCATCTCCGCGCAGGCCGCCGGCGAGAGAATCTCTTTCCGCCAGACCCGCTCCAGCAGGCCGACGAACTCTTCCGGGTTTCCGGTCCCGATGTGTTTGGGCTGCTCCGGGGTGGGATTAAAGCCAATTTTGCGATGCAGGACGAGACCGGGAAAATCCAGGGCGCGCATCCGCTCGTTCACCGCGGCGATACCCACCCGGTCGATGAGGAGATTTGTCGCGGTGTTGTCGGATACCGACATCATCAGGAAGGCCAGGTCGCGCACCGGCAGGCGGATGCCCGGGGTGAGGTGGGAGAGAATTCCGCTGCCGCCGACGTGGGAGTCGCCGGGGACCGCCTGCTCGTCGTCGAGGCTTTGCTGGCCGTCCTGGATCTGCCAGAAGAGCTCGACGAGAACCGGCAGCTTGATCATGCTGGCGGTCGGAAAAGTATCCCGTGCCCGGTAGCCAAGGGTTTTGCCGCTCCGCAGGTCTCGGGCGAAAAAACCCGCGCGACCGCTGAAATCGTCAAAAAGGCGGCGGATGTCCGGCGCAAGCTCGGCGGCTGGAGGAAGAGGTTTGTCCACGGGTAACTCCTTCGGTCGGGGTTGGGGATCGGTTCAGCCTATGATAGCAAACCTACCGGTCTGCTCCGATACCGTTCCCCAGCCCCTGGCCGCTGAGCCCCAAACCCTACTCAGACCGCGGCCTTGCGGGGAGATTCCGACTCGGGCACGGCCGTCTCCGACGCGGCGCGGACCAGCGCGTCCTGGCGCTGCTCTTCGAATTGGAAGACTCGATTGATCAAGACGATGAACCCGCTTGCCGCTCCGACGAAGATAATCCCCCAGATGATCATAATGAGATCGTAACCACTGGAGATCATACCGAAAACCTCGGGTCGCGCGGAGACGATTTCTGGGACGAGGCGCCGCGAATCGTGGACGCGCGGCTACATCGTCGCCAGCCAGCGCGCTTCACTACATACCATATAACGGATCCAGGGATTTGCAAAGAGGTTGGGGAGGGTCGCCCGGAGACTCGCCGCCCTGAAGGGCGGGCGTAGAGGGGGAGGCGCTAAAGCGCCCGGTTCGGGGCTTTAGCCCTATACCCGGCCTGCGCCCGCCCTTCAGGGCGGCGGCGCGAAACTTTAGCCCATCGTGGTGACGTGCTCCGGGACGATCTTGTAGGTGACGCGCACCTCGCCGGGGCGCCTGGGGTAATTGGGGTTGCCGTGGTATTTCTGGTTGAGGGCGGAGATCTGAGCGTAGCCGCCCTCTTCCTGCTCGGAGACAACCGGACCGCGGATTTGAATGTAGCGATACGGGTTACTCGGGTCGCTGACCACGACCGCGACGACCGGCTTGCGGGACAAGAGATGATCCTTTACCCGGCCCCGCGCGGTGTTCATGATAATGTGCTCGCCGTCGAAGTCGAACCACATGGGAGTAACGACCGGCTCGCCGTGATTGTTGACCAGCGCCAGCGCGGCGAAAGCCTTCTTCTCCGGGTGAAGCAAATCGGCGTGCGTCGCGGGAATCTGAGCAGCCAAGAACATCCTCCTGAGGGCTTCTCTGCTTATCGTTGGGAAAGCGTCGCTCTGATTGTGCACCAGGAGGAGCCGAGTTGACAACGATGTGCCGGTCGTGGGAAGGGCCCTCACCCTAACCCTCTCCCACTGCGGTGGGAGAGGGACTGCCTTGCCGCCGTGGCGGGAGAGGCCGGTCGAGCGCGCCGAGCGAGTGGTTATTGCCCGTTGAGTGCCGCTTTCAACTGATCTCGGGCTGCCTGGATCTTCGTGAAGTCGCCGCCGGCCGCGGTTTGCGCGGTGGCCAGGGCGTTGCGGAAGCGATCGGCCGCCGGGGAGTGATCGTTGGCCAGCGCGTCGTTCGCCTTTTGGAGCGACTGTTTGAGGTCGTTCTGGGCCCGGGTCAGGTTGTCCTTATTCTGGTCAGTCGTTTCGGTTTGCAGGGTTTGGAGTTTGTTGTCCAGGTTGTTCTGCAGGGGCTGCAGGTCGACCTGCTGATTGGCCTGCGGAGTGGACGAACCGTTCGGGTTGTTCGCGTTTTGTCCACTGAGATTGGCGAGAGTGTTGTCGGCGGCGGCAAACTTACTGGTATCGCCGCCCATGCCATCGTGAATCTGGTTGAGGGCCTGCTGAATCTGCTGGGCCATCGGGGTGTGGACGTTCTTGGTCGCCGCGTTCGCGGCGGCGACGGCGTCCAGCAGGTCGCGCTGCGTCTGGAGCAGGTCGCTAGCGTTTCCGCCGTTCAACGCCTTGCTGTAGGCGTCCACCGAACTCTGCAGCGTTTTGGCGACGTCGTTCAAGTTCTGCTGCGCCTGATTGGCCGGGCGCGGGAGACTTGCCATCGGCGTCGCCCCGTAACCGGCGATCGGTGTGCCGTTCGACCCCATAAGCTGGGCGAGGTCCTGGTGGGCCGCGTTCAACTGGTCGTAATTGCCGGCGGCGCCGTTTTGAACCGCGTTGACGGCTGATTGCAGTTTTTGACCGTAGGGGCCCTGGTCAGTCGCGGCGGTCGTGGCGGCACCCTGGGCCGCGCTGAGAAGCTTTTGTTGGGCCTGCAGCATGGACTGGGTGTCCCCACTTGCCTGAGCCTGGGCAAAGTTGACCACCGCCTGGTCCAGGGTTTGAGCCGATTGGAGGACGGCGGCGCTGGGCGCCGGCGTCGGCGTTGTCGTCGGCGGTCCCGCCGTCGGGGTGATCGTTGGGGTCTCGACGACCGTGGGGGTGACCGTTGTGCGGCTTCGGACGGTAGGCGTTCTCCTAACGGCGGTTCCCGCTAGCGGAGTTCCGGCCGTCGCCGGAGTGGCCGGCGTCGCGGTTTGCCCCGCCGGTGCCGGGGGAGTGACCGAGGAACTGGGGGAGCCGCACGCGGTGACGATTCCGGCGACGGCGACGAGACAGAACAGATAGACCGGACGGTACATCGCGAGTTCCTTCATGCGATTTAGGTGCGACTTCGTTGTCCCGGATCGTTTCGACTGGCCGGCGACCGGGGTGTTGGATACCGACCGGCGCCAGCGCAAATCGTCGGAAACGGCCGACGCGGCAAGCCGTGCAAAGAGCGCGCCAGGTTATCGGAGCGGCACTCGCGGCGGATCCGGGGACTGGCATACCTCTTGCCACGGCTGCCTTTCCCCAAGCGGGGACAGCGCGAGCGGAGCGCGGTGGTTCGTTTCGGTCTTTTGCTTGCCGTTGGCTCAACGCTCGAACGACGCGCGACGGAGTAGCCTGGCGGGAGCAAGACGTGGATCGGCGAAGGAGGAGGTACTCACATGGTTTCCAACCCGATGGTTCAGCTTTCCTGGTGGCAATACGCCGTAGCGGGGGTCGTCGCGATCCTCTTCGGCATCGTCGCGCTGATCTGGCCGCATCTGACGCTGGCCGTCTTGATCTTGCTCTTCGGGGCCTGGCTGCTGATCGACGGTATCGTGCATTTCTTGGGGATGTTCCGGGCAATGGGCGCTCATACCACCTGGTGGACGCACCTCTTGCTCGGGATCATCGACATCGCCGCCGCGCTCTTTGTCTTCGCGTATCCGGGTGTCACGGCCGTCGTGCTCGTCTACGTCATCGGTTTTTGGGCGATCGTGTTTGGGGTGGTGGAAGTGGTCGCCGGATTGGCGAGCGGCCAATTTCTGGCGGTCATTGTCGGCCTTCTCACGACCGTCGTGGGTTTCTTGCTGCTGATGAACCCGGCCGCCGGGGCGCTGGCGTACGTTCTGCTCATCGGCGTGTTCGCCATCGTTCGGGGGGTCTTCCTGCTGATCGCGGCGTTTCAGACGCCAAGCCTGGCAACCTAGAGCGGGGGTCGGGGAATGGGGGTCGGGGCTTCCCCCGTCGGACCGACCATTCCACTCCTCGCTGTAGGGTCCAATCCGGGCCGAACCTAACCGGGTCGGATGGATACATCCGAGGTCCGGATGTGTCACAGACGCGGTAAGAAGGAGCAGGTCATGGTGGAACAAATGCAGCACCGACCTTTCGGCGTAACGCTCATCGGGATTTTGATCGCCTTGCACGGAGCGTTCGCGCTGGTGGTGTCGGTGTATGGGTTTTTCACTGGCTACTACGGTTTCCTGGGCGCGAGCATGGAAGGGCTATTCGGGGTGGTTCTGCTTTACGTCGCGGCTGGCATGTTAACGCTCCAGCCCTGGGCCTGGATGCTTGCCCTGGTGCTCGAAGTGATGCAAGCGATCTTCGCGGTGATAACGGCGATCGCCATCCCGGGCGCCGGGGTGTACTGGGCTATAGCCGCCGTTTCGGTCATCATCATCGTCTACCTGAACACCCCCGACGTGCGTCGCGCCTTCGGCATTCCGTCGCCGACCGGTTAGCGGTCACGCGGAAATCCGACCGAAAGGCAGATCCACCGGTCGGTTGCCTCGGTTGGCTGGCCTGGTTCTTGCCGACCCAGCGACTGGTCGGATGCGAGCCGCAGCCCGACGAAACTTCAAGAGGAGACGAACCTCGTGGCTATTACCAACGCGGAGGAATTGTTCTTCAGCCTGCTCAGCGACGTGTACGCCCAAGAGCAGTACATGGCGCAGTTCTGGGATCAGCTTAGCGGGCAGGTCCAGGACCCGGAAATTCGAGATATCGTGAGCGTTCGGGCCTACTTCGTTAAGCAGGATGCCAGCAACATCGAGAAGTGCTTCCAGATGCTTGGCCGGCAGCCCACCAAGCCGAACGTTCAGGCCTATCAGACCTTCGTCGACAACATTCGGCGCGAGGCCGACACCATTCAGCACCCCGGTGTCAAGGGGCTCTACGTTCTGTCGCAGATCCGCTCCATGCAGAACTGGCGCATTGGCGAGTACACGGCCCTGTCGGCCATGGCCGAGTACGCCGGCTACCCCGCCATCGCGGCTCTCCTGGAGCACAACCTCGCCGATACCGTCGACTTCGTCGAGCGGTCGCGCGAGCGCTTCCGCGAAATGGCGCGGAACGCTCTCGTGAGCCGGGCGACCGGCCGGGCTGCCTAGTCCTCCGGTCCCGGTTTGTCCCTTTGAGGGACGGAACTTCGAAGAATCTCTCCCTTCGCGGGGAGATTCTTCGCTTCCTTTAGACTAACGCGTGACGATCCTGCCAGCTAAACGGTGGCGTCGGTTCCTTGCGGATCTCGCGAACCGCCCGCTCGATTCTCCGTTTCTGGTACAGATAGAGCGCGTCCGACAGAATGGCCCGAACGCCAAAGTAGTTTGGCCGATAAGCAGCGAGCACGACACAATCGCGGACCTCAGACGTCCAGCGTCGGGTCCACGGCTCTTCCTTCCCCAGAAAATTGTAGCGAACGAGGCCCTTCCGGGCCGAAGCTTTGATCGTCTCTTCGAGTAATAAGTTGCCCGGTGAAAACTCTCGAAAATCATCCCGGTAACCGATATTCAACAACCAGTACTCGTTAGCCGACTCAATGGCGTATTGGACCGCGGAGCTCTCGCCACCGACGTTCAGGAAGGCCAAACGGAGAGTTCCTTCCCGAAGACCGGAATCCGCCAGTCGCTCGAAGAACTCTCTTCGGGAATCTCGCGAGAGAATCGCGGTGCGATTTCTGCCCTTCCAGCCGGATGCTTCGATCTGGAAGGCATCTTGTAAGTGCCGGCGCACCCTTTCCCGGGACTTTCCTTCCACGAACTCGAGCTCCACTCGTCCTCGCTGCTCGGCTTTGCGCCTTGCCCTCCGCAGGTCTTCCCGAAGGGATTTCTTGAGCGGATTGGTTTGGCAGTCGAGGTTCAGGTAGGGGTAAGGCATGTGCATCGTCTTCGTCATCCAGCCGTGCCGATTGAACTTCCTGGTGAGAGTGCGGATCACCCCATCGTCGGCGGGGACGCGCGACAAACGGATGGGAAAGGTGCGCTCCGAGACGATGCTATCCGTCAAAAGGTTAAGAGATGTCCGATCGAAGCAAATCAGTCGATTGGGCTCTTTCAGCTCCTCCCCACCGATAAAGTCTAATCTTAGCGGGTTCAAGGGCTGATCTGACTCTCTTAAGACTAGCGGAGCAATCGCGACTAATTTGCCCTTATCTCTGACAATAGTGACGCGAAGTTCGTGATGTTTGTTGTAGGTACTCGCGCATGCCTCAATCCAGTGGAAGCTTTGCCATGGCTCAGTTGAACGATGGGGAACCAAGCCTTCCCATTCGTCGCGCAAGCTGTTGAGAGCTGCTAGATCTCTCAATATCTCAACATCATATGATTTCGACATGGCGTTTTGAATCTACTAAACATCCGGCGCGTTGTCAATGGAGCGGGGTGTCATGTGGACAATTGTTAAGAAATGATTCATGTCCTGGCGCGTTTGGAGTATCGTGGGTGCTGGCCGGTTGGGCGCTCGCGGCGACCGCGCGGCATTATGTCGGCAACGGCGCGGCGTGGTTCCGGGCGGAAAGGGGTAGCCATGGAGACGCGGCTCGTCCCTCCCCGTAAGAAGGCCTTATTTTATGTGGCCTCTCTTTTGAGCAGAATCTATCCGGTCGGCCCGAAGAACGCCGCCGAGGGCGTATCGGTCTGTCAGGAGCTTTCCCGACACCGGATGTTCGTAACGCTCGGAAAGTTCAGTACCGCGCGAGACGATCCCGAGAAGATCGTTCGGGAGTACTGCTGGGCGAGTGACGCTCTCAAGGACGTCGCGCCGGGGGATTTCTCTCTCTCGGTCAAGCCACCCGCGCTCGGTTTTCATTCCGGATACCTGAGCGAGATTGCCTCGGCCGCGTTGCGCAACGGACACGGCGTCCACTTCGATTCCCACGGGCACGACCTCGCCGATCCCACCCTCGACGCGCTGGACGTCCTCTTAAAGGGAGGCATCTCGGCCAAAGGCCGCGACGGTAACTGGCAGCTTAGCCTGACCTTGCCGTCGCGGTGGAAGCGCAGCCTCGCCGACGCCGAGTGGGCGATCGAGCGCGGCCTGAGGGTCCGACTGGTGAAAGGCGAGTTCGCGGCCGGTCGTTCCGCGGACGAGCGGGATCCCCGGGAGGGCTTTTTGACGTTGGTCGAACGCCTCGCCGGGAAGGTTCCGGAGCTCGCGCTTGGAACGCACGACGATCGGTTGGCGAAATCGGCGATCGTTCGGGCGGCGAGCCGGGGGCCCTCGCCGCAGCTGGAGCTACTCTACGGGTTTCCGGTGGCGAGGATGCTCGCGTTGTCAAAGGACCTGGCGGTTCGGGTTGGAGTCTACGTTCCTTACGGGGATATCCTGACCGCCTACGCGATACGGCACGTGCTGGGGCATCCCCATAAGCTCTTGCGCGGAAGCCCTCGGGAGACCCTGGCCGGTCACCGGTCCAGGCTGGCCAGAATCGTGGAGTCGGCGGGCGCGGCGCCCAGGGTCCGGAACGTCGGCGAGTGAGCCGGCCGGCTGCCGCCCTCACCGCGATTCCCAACCTCGACCGGCTGTCGGGCAACTGAGGAAATCGGCGAACTCCGCCGCTAACACTAGCTCGCTCGAAGCCGCTCGAGGATCGGCCGATTTTCCCGCATCAGATTGTCCAATTGCTCGAAGCGCTGCCGCTGGTCGTCGGTAGCGCCGGATGACGTGACGAGCGAACGCAGTTGGGCGGCCACCTCTTCCTTGGGTGTCCATTCCTCGATGTAGTCAATCTGCTCGATCAAGTCCCACTGGTCGATGTCTCTTGCCGCCCGCGGCAGCTCTTCCCACGCTTTGGTCAGATAATCTAGCCACTGATCGATCGTCTGACGCACGTCGCTGGTTACCTGAGCCATCGGATATCCTCCGGCAGGGCAATGGTCTGTAGCGATGTCGCTTGATAGCCTGAAAGAATGATAGCACGATCCGCCGAATACACGACAAAGAGCAATGGGAGTGATTTCTCTCCACGCCGATGGGCCGGAAGTACACGTTCGCTTTGGGCCAGGATAGCACTAAGGTTGCCGCCCCGACGAACGTAGATTGCGATGCGCGACATGTCATAGCGAGCGGCTCGTCGTAGGTCCTCCAGGTACGCGTGTTCGGTAGTTCCCGGCGACCATTGACGCTCGGTTATTCGACGCGCGAGATGTCTGCTGGTGTCTGGGAAAGAGGCGACGCTGATTCGCTGAGCAATCTGACCGACTTCCTCGGCCGTGGCGTCGCGCCCGGTCCGGATTAGGCTACGGATGAGAACGTCGGTCGGATTCTGGCTCAGCATCCTACTCCTCGGTCGCGGTACTCGGGTTTAATGTCTCGACGAGCCATTCGGTGTGCCACAGACGTTAGAAGTATACAGGCCAGATTTCGGTCATACCCATGGTTCACCCCCACGCGCGTGGGGAAAACTCGCCTTGGTCCGCACCCGGCCGCGCCAGACCAGTTGATTCGGGAGCGCGCTCAGTTCCCCCTCGTCACCGACGAAATAGGCGAAATTTGCCGAGTATTCGATTGAGTCTGTTTCCACGTTAACCACCTCCCGTTCCCGGCCAGTGCAGTGGCCGCTGCGTTGGGATGTCTCCCCCACGACCGTGGGGGAGACATCCCAACCTTACCGTAGCTCGCGTAGCTCCCGGATTGAATCGCGAATATCCTCCTCGGCGACCGCCGTCTGCTCGCGCAGAGTTTTGCTCAGGTCCACGATGAACTCGATATGTTCGTCCACCGTCATCGACGACGCCAGCGCGCGCCCGGCCCGCTCGTCCTTCGGAAGCGCTTCCAGTACCTGGCGGGTAGCGCTGAACACGCGCTTGGTCCGGGCCGCGAACCGACGCGCGTTGACCAGAAAATCGTCGATGGCACGATTAGCCTGATCGACTCGAAAATCGTAGGGTAGAAGTTCCATCTCCGCTCCCTTTTGTCGTATTGGGCGCCGATCGCCCTCGATGATCCTTCTAACCCGAAATAATTCGGAGTGCAAGCCATTTCGCGCCCACGCGCGTGGGGAAAACGTTGCCGTACCGTCCGGTGAGCGCGCGTTCCCGTCGATCATCTCGCCGACGAAGGATTACGACATTCGCCGAGAACGAAAAAGAGCGGGTTCCCGTGAAGAAACCCGCTCTAATCCCAGTGGGCTGACCTATATGGGGACCCGGGATCCCGGCCGGCAAGATCGGGCTGCACATTGCTTCCCGGGAGCAGCGCCCGCACTTACCCCGGATTATAGCGGATCCTCGTTCCACAAGACCTTCGTCGTCCTCGGCGCTATGGTCGGCGTCCTCTATCTCGCCCACCGCGCGAAGGCGGCCTAGATGGCGAGCAAACGCGCGATCCGCCGACGGGGGTGCGGCCAGAAGCACCGCTACGCCACGCAGGAAGACGCGATGCGCGCGGCCTGGTCGCTCCAGGCGCGATTCGGGGGACTGGCGACCCCGTATCGATGCAAGTGGTGCCATTTTTACCATATCGGCCACCAAAGTTCGTAGGAGAAAGAACGTGTCTGAAAAGGGTCCACCCCCACGCGCGTGGGGAAAACGGCCAATTCTTCAGCCAGTTCATGGTCACGTTCGGTTCACCCCCACGCGCGTGGGGAAAACGAGAAAGACGAAAGCCAGGTCATTCTTGATGGCGGTTCACCCCCACGCGCGTGGGGAAAACCTGACGGTATGACCGACACGCGCCCAACCTATCGGTTCACCCCCACGCGCGTGGGGAAAACGTACTGGAGAAAAAAGAGGTACGTTCTCCAGGCGGTCCACCCCCACGCGCGTGGGGAAAACCCTGGGTTGACGAGTTGGTTTGAGGGTAACAACGGTCCACCCCCACGCGCGTGGGGAAAACTCGGTGGGGACGCGAGGACTCCCGTCTGTATCCGGTCCACCCCCATGCGCGTGGGGAAAACCTTGGTCAAGCCGAGACAGGCGACCCCACGTGCGGTCCACCCCCACGCGCGTGGGGAAAACGAGCATTCCCACACCGGTGACGACGGCAAGGTCGGTCCACCCCCACGCGCGTGGGGAAAACCCTTCAAGAACCAGTTAATGGTCGCCTCCATTTTAACTACTTCGTCAAGGGTTTGTCCTGCCGGTCCTCCGCGTGGTCCGGGCGATGGTTCAACCAGGGATCTCGTGATGATTCTCGGCCGAGGAACGCGGTCAGGCACAGGGGCCTGCCCCTACCGGTGATAATGGTGGCGACCTTCACGGTTGGCCCGATGTCACGGCTGACCTTCCCCGGCCCTCGGGCCGGGCGCTTCAGCGCCTCCCCTGCCTGCGCCCGCCTTTCAAGGCGGCGCCGCCCGCTTTCGGCCAACCGCCTCGCGCTATCCCCCCGCGGCGACCGGTTCGCGGGCTGCTTCGCCGACTTTGCGATAGGCCGGGTAGAAGAGGGCGACCCAGACGATCAGGGCCAGGACGATCGTGGAGGCGATGGTGACCGAGGCGGGCGCGCCGATCCAGTCGGCCAGGGCGCCCAGCGGCAAGGTGGCGAGCGGCATAAGCGACCAGTTCATCATGTACACGCCCATCACCCGCCCATACCAGGCGCGATCGGTGTTGAGCATCACCATGGTGCTGTTCAACGTCGAATAACTGTCGCCGGCCAGACCGACCGCGGCCAGGAAGACCAGATCGATCGCGAAGACGTGGACGAGCGAGAAGAGCAGCAAGCTCGCGCCGAAGATCACGCCAAAAATCAGCTGAATCGTCGCCTTGCGCGGATGGTCGGCGAGTGCCGCGACGACGATCGAACCGATCAATCCTCCCACTCCGGCTGCGCCGTAGAGCATCCCTAACCCGGTCGCGTCGACCATGAGAACCCGCGCCTGGAATACCGGGAGGAGCGTTTGGTAGGGATTTCCGAGAACCACCGGCACGAATCCGAGGATGATCAGCATGCGCAGTGCCGGACTCTGGAAGATGTAGCGGAAGCCATCGCCCAGGGTGCTCAGGCCGCGACTTTCCGATCGTCGAGCGCCGGTGGGAGCGGCGGCAGCGGGCGCGTCTTGTGTCTCGCCCAGGGTTTCCAGGCGCATCAGTAAGATTGTCGCGACGACGTAGGCGATCGCAACCATGTCGAACGCGCCGGAGATTCCCAGGAAGGCGATTCCAATCGCCACTCCGGCAAGGCTTGGGCCGACGATGCGCGTCAGGTTTCGGCCCGAGGCGTTGAGCGCGATCGCGTTGGCGAGACGCTCCTGGGGCACCAGCTGGGGAAGAATTGCCTGGCGCGTGGGCATATTAAAGGTGAAAACCGTGCCTTCGACGAAAGCCAGCACGATGAGGTGCCACAACTGAATCACGTGAAAATGGACGAGCAGCGAGGTGATGAGCGCGATCAGCATCAGCGCGGCCTGAGCGACGATCAGTAAGAGCTTCTTATCGACCTTGTCGGCCACGACTCCGGCAAACGGCGACATGACCAGCATCGAAAGGCCCCGGGCCAGACTCACGACGCCGAGCGCGGTTGCCGAACCGGTGATCAAGTACGCCAGGTAGCCGCGGGCGACGATGTTCATTTGCATGGCGATGTAACTGGCGAGGAGACTGATCCAAAAGGCCCGATACGCGGGGATACTCAGGGAGGCGAAGGGATCTTTGATCGCGGTCTGGCTATCCTGCGGTTGTCGGAAGCGCGCGGGGAGTCGAAGCACGGCGTCCTCCAGCACCAGCGGCAGCCCTCTTGCTTCACCATGAGGAACTGTCCCTCCGCTGCCCGGGTGCCTGGTTCAAATAGTTAGACTAATCATAAGCTTTTTGAGGGAAGATGGGTAGGGATTAGGGCTGGTTGAGCGATTGCCAGGCTTCCTCGATCGCCGGGGAGATGGCGTCGAAGTCGAAGCCGCGGCGGGCCAGGTAGGCCCAGAGCTTCTGCCGGAAGGTGGGATAGTCGAGCGCGGCGTAGCGGCGTGCCTGGCGGAGCGCCACCGCGCGCGCGCCGGCTTCCTCGTCAAACCCTTCGTCGACCTGCTCGGCGATGATCTCCTGGGGCAGACCCTTCTGGCGCAACTCGGCTTTCAGGGCCCGAGCGCCTTTCGGGCGGAAGCGGTTACGATTCTCGATCCAGTACTCGGCGAAGGCGCCGTCGTCAACCAGCTTCAACTCGCGCAGGCGTTCGAGCACCCGGTCGACGAGTGTCGGCGGCGTGCCCTTCTGGCCCAGTCGCGAGCGAACCTCGCGCTCGCTACGCGGGCGGGTTTCGAGAAAGCGCAGCGCGCTCTCCAGGGTTTCCTGAAAGGCGTCGCGCTCCCGCAGGTCGGCCAGGATCAGTTCGTCCAGGACCATCCCCGGCCGCAGCCCGGCCTCTTCGACGATCAGTCGGGCCAACTCGACCGACTCGCGCGCCTCGAGCTGAACGCGCAGCCGATCCGGACGAAAGCGCAGTGGTTGAATGCTGGTGATGCGCATAGGTTGGGACGAGGGTGTTGGGTGCTGGGGGAGGAGCGCCCTCACCCTAACCCTCTCCCAGAGGGAGAGGGGATTTCTCCCCTTCCCGCGTCGGGAAGGGGGCGAGGGGGTTAGGTCCGGTCCCCCAGCCCCCAACACCCAACACCCGCGTTCCCTACTCCGCTCCGACCGCGACCGCGGCGGCGGCACCGTCGAGTTCGATGACCTGGTAGCTCTGGGAGTTGGCCCGAATCGCGGTTTCGATCTCCAGCGCCACCGGGGGATTCTCGCGCAGGAACTCGCGCGCGTTTTCGCGGCCCTGGCCGAGGCGCGTTTCGCCGTAACTGAAGAAGGCGCCGCTCTTCCGAATGACCGACATCGTAACGCCGATGTCCAGCAGGCCGCCTTCCTTGGAGATGCCCTCGGTGAATAAGATGTCGAACTCGGCAACCCGGAAGGGCGGAGCGACTTTGTTCTTGACGACTTTGACCTTGGTGCGGTTGCCGATCACGTCGGTGCCCTGCTTGATCGATTCGACGCGGCGAATCTCCAGGCGAACCGAGGAGTAGAACTTCAGGGCGCGGCCACCGGGGGTGACCTCGGGGTTGCCAAACATCACCCCTACTTTTTCGCGCAACTGGTTGGTGAAGATCATCACGCAACGCGAGCGGCTGATCGCCGCGGTAAGCTTGCGCAGCGCCTGCGACATGAGGCGCGCCTGGAGGCCGACGTGGGCGTCGCCCATTTCGCCTTCGATCTCGGCGCGGGGGACGAGCGCGGCGACCGAGTCGACCGCGATGACGTCGACCGCGTTGCTGCGCACCAGGGCCTCGGCGATTTCCAACGCTTGCTCGCCGGTGTCCGGCTGCGAGACGTACAACTCGTCGATGTTGACGCCGCAGCGGCGGGCGTAGGTGGGATCCAGCGCGTGCTCGGCGTCGATGTAGGCGGCGACGCCGCCGGCTCGCTGGGCCTCGGCGATGATGTGCTGCACCAGGGTGGACTTACCTGCCGATTCGGGACCGAAGATCTCGGTGATCCGACCCCGAGGGAGTCCCCCGACGCCCAGGGCGAGGTCCAGAGCGATCGATCCGGTGGGGATCGCTTCGACGCTGAGCCGAGGCGCGGCCTCGCCTAACCGCATGATCGAACCTTTGCCGAACTGCTTGTCGATCTGACCGAGGGCAATTTCTAACGCGCGCTCTTTTTCTCGATCCACTATGTCCTACCGGTTTACCCCGCTCCGCGGGGGGATGGTGACGATCGGACGAGCAATCCGCACCAAGTGGCGACGCACCGGATGCCGATGCAGTTTGCGCTGGACGCCGAAGCGTTCCGCGCCAGAATAATAGCACACTTGTTCTGATTCGTACAGGGATAGGAACGGCCAGTCGCCGCCGCGTCAGCCGCCGCGGGGCGGCGCCGAAGCCGACCGCGTACCGGACGTCTTCATCGCGGAGTTCTGCTCGAAAGTGGTTCGATCGAGAATCATGTCGATGTAATTGGCGTTTCCAGGCCCCCGATGCTGGCCGGAGACGACGAACCCAAGCTTTTCGTACACCCGCCGGGCTCGCCGGTTGGTCTCGGCAACGTCCAGGATCACCCGCTCGAGATCCAGGACGTCGAAGGCGTAGCGCGCGACCGCGCGGACGGTGTCGGTTCCGTAGCCCTTGCCGACCCGGTCGGCTCGGATGATGATCCCTAGCGTTCCCTCGCCCCGGAGAAAGTCCAGATTGCGCAGTCCCACCGTGCCGATGATCTCGCCGCGCTCGTCGACGATGACGAACCGCCGGCGGGTGACGTTCGTTCGGCCGCGCTGGAAGTAGGCGTCGCGTTCGCTGGGAAAGGTGAGGTCGAGGTTCGCCCACTGGAGATCCGGCTCCCAAAAGCGCGGCCAGTGCGCCATCTGGTCGATGTCCGCGCGGACCATGTGTCGAAGTCGTACCCGCTCGCCGCGGATCTCACCCGCTTCATCCATCGCCTGATCCTCTTTCGCCGGTTACATTACGCGTGGGGGTTACCTTTGTCAACCGACTAGCCGTTGACACGAGTCAGCGCCCATGGTAGCCTTCTTTCAATAGGTCTTGTCCGCGGTCTCCGATTCGCGTTTTACGCATGACCGGGGCCAGAAGCTTGAAAAGTTGAGATCCGAACGGGAGCTTGGGTAAGCCAGGCTGAGAGGGTGACCGGCGTCGTCACCGACCGTACGACCTGATCTGGGTAATACCAGCGAAGGGAAGCTCAGTCCCGATGATGCGCCGGCCAGATGAAGGGCCGGTTTTTTTGTGCCTCGCCCCCAGAGAAGGGAGGAAGCGTGACCCGCGCGGAATTAATTCGGCAGCTTAAGGTGTATCTGGTAACTGACACGCGGTTGGCGCGAGGTCGTGACCTGCGCGAAGTCGTCTCGGCGGCGTTGGCCGGGGGAGTGACCGCGGTTCAACTGCGCGAGAAAGATGCGAGCACGCTGGCCCAGGTCGAGTTGGGGCGGGCGTTGCGGCAGTTGACCCGCGAGGCCGGCGCGTTGCTGATCGTGAACGACCGGGTCGACGTCGCGGTGGCGATCGAGGCTGACGGGGTGCACCTCGGCCAGGACGATCTGCCGGTCGCGGTCGCCCGCCGCCTGCTCGGGCCGGAGGCGATCGTCGGCGGTTCGGCCGGTAACGCCGAGGAACTGGCCCGTTCCCTCGCCACGGGAGTCGACTACCTGGGGGTTGGGCCGATCTACGTCACCGCGAGCAAAGCCGACGCCGGGGCGGCAATCGGGCCAGCCGGACTAGCGGCGATTCGCGCCGCGACGGACCTGCCCATCGTCGGGATCGGCGGGGTGACCGCGGAAAACCTCGCACCGGTGATGCGGGCCGGGGCCGACGGCGTCGCGGTCATTTCGGCGATCGTGTCGGCAGACGACGCGCGTGCCGCGGCGCGCGACATCCGTAATGCCGTGGAGCGGGACCGCTCCGGATCGGCCCAGTTCCCGGGTTCGGTCCAGCGCTGACCGAGGTAACGATGAGGAAATGACGATGACTATTGCAAAGGCCCTGACGATCGCGGGCTCGGATTCCGGCGGGGGCGCGGGGATCCAGGCGGATCTCAAGACGTTCGCGGCGCTGGGGGTGTATGGAACGAGCGCGATCACCGCGATTACCGCTCAGAATACTCGCGGCGTGTTCGCGGTGCAGGAGATCCAGCCCGGCGTCGTCGCGGCTCAGATCGACGCGGTCATGGACGATATCCGCCCAACCGCCGCGAAGACCGGCATGCTCTTCAGTTCGCGGATCATCGAAGCGGTGGCCGATCGGGTGCGCGCGCGCCGCCTCGCGAATCTGGTCGTGGACCCGGTGATGATCGCCAAGAGCGGAGACCCGCTGTTGCAGGCGGAAGCGGTAACCGCGCTCAAAGAAGTGCTTCTCCCGCTCGCGCTGGTCGTGACGCCGAACCTCCCGGAGGCGGAGACGCTGGTCGGCAAGACCATCACGACCGACGCCGAGATGCGGGCCGCCGCCGAGGAGATCGCCGGACTCGGACCGCGCTACGTGGTGATCAAAGGTGGCCACCGCCCGGGCGACGCGATCGACCTGGTGTACGACGGGGTCGACTTCCAGACCCTCAGCGCGCCGCGGATCGAAACGCCACATACTCACGGCACCGGGTGCACCTTCTCGGCGGCGATCACCGCCGGCCTTGCCGAGGGACGCGACGTCGTCGCCGCGATTCAGCGCGCCAAGGAGTATCTCACCGGGGCGATTGCCCGGGGCTATCCGATCGGGTCCGGGCATTCGCCGGTGCACCATTTTTATCGACTCTGGCCAGAGGACACGGGCGTATGATTACGATCCAATTAAACGGCACATCCACCGCGGTGGAAGAGGAAACGACGGTCGCGGCGTTGGTCGCCGACCGCGGCGGAACCGCGGTTGCCCCCCCCGGGGCGCCCGCCAACTTCGGCGTCGCGGTGGCCCTCAACGGTCAAGTGGTGCCGCGGCGAGCCTGGCCGGACACGCGTCTCGCGGCCGGCGACGAGGTGCGTCTGGTGCGCGCGGTGGCCGGTGGCGCGCCGGAGTTGGAAGATTCCCCGGGCTTCGACGACCCGTCCCCGCTGGTGATTGCCGGTCGGCAATTCCGCTCGCGCCTCTTTGTCGGTACCGGTCGCTTCCCCTCGCCGGCCGTGCTGCGGGCCGCGCTGGCCGCTTCCGGAACCGAGATCGTGACGGTTGCGATTCGCACGACCGGCTTGGATGGGAGCGGTCCGGACGCCGGCATCCTCGCCGCGCTGGATCTCACCCGATATCACCTGCTGCCGAATACCGCGGGCGCGACCACGGTTCGGCAAGCGGTCTTTATGGCTGAACTGGCGCGGGAGGCACTGGGGACGAACTGGGTCAAGTTGGAAGTGATCGGCGACGAGCGAACCCTCTGGCCAGATGTCGCCGGCACGGTGGAGGCGACGAAGGTGCTCGTGCAAGAGGGCTTCGTCGTTCTGCCGTACACGACGACGGATCTGGTCACCGCCCTCCGTCTGGAAGACGCCGGGGCGGCGACGGTGATGCCGCTGGGATCAATGATCGGGTCGGGGCAGGGCGTGACCGACTGGGAAGCGATCCGGCGCATCGTCGAGCGGGTGAGCGTGCCGGTGGTGGTGGACGCCGGCATTGGCACCCCTTCGGATGCGGTCCACGCGATGGAAGCCGGGGTCAGCGCCTGTTTGATCAACACCGCCATCTCGCGCGCCGACGATCCCATGCGCATGGCAACCGCCATGCGCCTCGCCATGCTCGCCGGCCGGCACGGCTACCTCGCCGGCCGCATGCCCCGCCACGAGTATGCCATCCCGTCCAGTCCTCCGGTCGAGGCGGCCGGCCGTGACTGATCCGTCGGTGTCGTTCAGCAATCGCGCCACCCGGGCCCCGGCGCCGGACGTGTTGATCGTCGGCGGTGGCGTGGTTGGCTGTTCGATCGCGTATCATCTCGCGCTGGCCGGAGCGTCGGTGACGCTCCTCGAGCGCGAACATCTCGCGGCCGGGGCTTCCGGCGTGGCGGCGGGGCTACTCGCTCCGCAGGTTGAAGCACCACTAGACGACTCCTTTTTCGCGCTGACCCTCCATGGCAAAGCCGAACACGCCCCGCTCGCCGACGCGCTGCGCGAAGACGTGGGTCTCGACGTGGAGTATCGCGAGACCGGTATTTTGCGGATCGCCCGAACCGAGGCCGAGCGCGTGGACCTGCAGCGGCGCCTGCGCTGGCAGACCGCGAAGGGGCTGCGCGGCGAGTGGCTCGAACCGGGAGATCTTGGTAAAGTCGAGCCACTACTCGGCGGGGTGGCCGGTCGGATGCTTTCCGGCGGCGCGCTGCTTCCGGATGAGGGGCAGGTTCGCAGCCCGCGCCTCGTTCAGGCGCTCGCCGCCGCGAGCGTGAAGCGCGGTGCGCGCATCGCCGAGGGAACCTGGGCGACCAATTTTGAATTACGCGGGGAGCAGGTGATCGGCGTGCGGACGCCAACCGGAACGCTCGCCGCGGGAACGACCGTGCTGGCGGCCGGGGTGTGGAGCGCGGACCTGGCGCGGGCCGCGGCGCTGGACCTCCCGATTGGACCGGTGAAGGGGCAGATTCTGACCTTGCGTGCTCTGCATCGCGTGCCGCGTCAGGTGATCTGGGCTGGCGACTGCTATCTGGTGCCGAAGGTGGACGGCCAGCTGATTCTCGGCGCGACCGAGGAGGACGGGAACTACGAACGCCGCCCGACCCTCGCCGGGGTGGGGCACCTGACCGAAGCAGCCCTGGAGTACCTCCCCTGGGCCGGCGCCTTGACCGTGGAAGGGGTCTGGGCCGGGTTGCGTCCGGCTACCCCGGACCGTTATCCCATCGTCGGTCGGGCGCCGGGCCTGGCGAATCTAGTCCTCGCGACCGCGCACTTTCGTAACGGGATTCTGCTCGGTCCGCTCACCGGTCGCTGGGTGACCCGCCTGATTCGCGAGGGGAGCGAGGGTCCGGAGTTCGCCGGCCTTGGTCCGGAGCGCTTTCTCGGCGGCTCCCATTCGGTGGAGTCCTAACCTTCGCCGGGTTGCGTGTCGCAAGCTGGTGACCGCGCTCAACTGATCGAGCGCCGTATCGTACTTTTCCGGAAGGGCCGCTCCGGTCGAGTGGCGCGGAACTCATTCCGGATAAATTTGCAATGTGGCCGGGAGTTACTATGATGGAGTGCGGGCTGGCGCCTTCCCCACATGACGTCATGGGGGAGAGCGGCCGGATCGCAATTTATTCGTTTGAGGTACTGGAGTTCTTATGTCGCGTAATATCGGTTGGGCTGGTCTTGTCGTCGGCATCGTGCTGGTGCTGATCGCGGTTTTTGCTGCTCAGCTCGGCCTGGGCGGAACGACCTACGGCGCGAAGCACATCGCGGTGCTCGTCGTGGGAATCATCCTCGCCCTCGCCGGGATCTTTGCCGCGCTGCGCCCGAGCAGCGTCGCTCGGTAATCAACCGGGCCCCTCGCCGGGTTTTCGCGATGGTTCGGCATGCCGTACGAAGTAACCGGCGAGGGCCCGAGAGGCTGGCACGGGTTTCGCCAATTCATTGACAGAACCGGGCCAAAGGACTATGATCAGAATCCGCTCTGCTGAAAGGCGTTGGACAATCGCTCGATTGGCCGAGTGGCGCGAGGTGGACCGCCGACGGTGGGAGCCTTGCACAAGAACCGGCTGGCGGGTTCTGCCGCTGGTCGGCTTATCGGAGCAACGACGCGTGGTCCAACGTGAAGTGCTCCATCGGGCACTGCCTCCGTCGACGTCCTTATTGGTGGTGTCCAACGAACCCCGAGAAGCTGAGTAGGCGAAGCGAAAGGTTACTCGGGGTTTTGTCGTGTTCGCGATCCGGGGAAGGAGTTCGTCGTGCCGATGCGCCTGCTGGTAGCCCAGTCCGGTGGTCCCACCGCGGTGATCAACTCGTCGCTCCTGGGGGTCATCGAGGCGGCGCTCGGGGAACCGTCAATTTCCGACGTCTACGGCGCGATCGATGGCGTAGAGGGATTATTAGAAGGGCAGGTCATCGACCTGGGGCGAGAAGACCCGACCACCCTTCGGGCTCTGCGACAGACGCCGGCCGCGGCACTCGGTTCGTGCCGGTATAAGCTGCGTCCGGAAGATGCGGACCGGGTTCTGGCGCGTCTCGAACAGTTCGGCGTTAGCGCGCTGGTCTACATTGGCGGCAACGACTCGGCGGATACGGCCCACCTCCTGGCTGGTCGCGCCAGGGAACTTGGCCAGCCCCTTCAGGTGATCGTCGTTCCCAAGACGATTGACAATGATTTACCGATCACCGACCACTGTCCGGGTTACGGTTCGATCGCGCGTTACGTCGCGATTGGTCTGCAGGACGTTGGCCGAGACACCGAAGCGATGCACCGGGTGGACCAGGTCAAAATCGTGGAAGTGATGGGGCGCAACGCCGGTTGGGTCGTCGCCGCCAGCGCGCTGGGCAAGCGCGACGCGGCGGACCCCCCGCACCTGCTCTACCCACCGGAGCGCCGACTTGCCGAGGACGAGTTCCTTGCCGAGGTCGAGGTGGTGTATCGACAGGTGGGCCACGTGGTCGCCGTGGTTGCCGAAACCGTCCGGGGAGTGGACGGCGAGTTGATCGGCACGGGTGATCGCGAGGTCCGAGATAGCTTTGGGCACCATCGCCTGGTCGAACCGAGCCGGCGTCTGACCGCGCTCGTCGAGACCCGCCTGGGACTGCGGGCCCGTTACGACCGGCCGGGGACCTTCCAGCGCATGTCCACTCTCCACCTTTCACCGGTCGACGTTGCCGAGGCGCACGACGCTGGCCGTAAGGCCGTGACCGCGCTCGTCGCCGGCGAGACCGACCAGATGGTGATCCTGATTCGGCCGGACGGCCCCTATCATTGTGAGTACGGCCTGGCTCCCCTGGCCGAAATCGCGAACCGCGAGAAGTTGCTCCCGGAAGAGTACGTTCCGACCCCGGACGCCTTCCCAACCTCCGCCTTCCGCTCCTACGCTGAACCCCTGCTTGGTGGCCCGTTGCCGGAACACGCCCGGCTGAAGCGCTACTACGTCTCGTTTCCGCGGTAGCGGGGAGTCCCTGCCCTACACCAGATCTCTCAGTTTCAGGGCCAGTTGGAGGCGGAAGCGGTCTTCTTCGTCGTCAAGGTGGAGGCCGCTGAGTTCTTCAATGCGTTGGAGGCGATAGCTGACGGTATTGCGGTGCAGGAAGAGCAACTCCGCGGTCTTGCTCAGATTGCCGTGAGCGGCGAAGTAGGTTTTGAGCGTGGGGACGAGCTCGCTGCCGTGTCGGTCGTCGTGCTGAACGATCTTGCCGAGCGTTTCCTCGTAAAAAATGGCAAGCTCCGGGGTTCCGTGGAGGTGGAAGAGCAGGCGATAAATCCCCAAATCGTCGAACGCGGTCGTTCGATTGGGGCCGAAGAGGCGCATCGCGATGGTCAGAGCCTGCTCGGCTTCGCGATAGGCGCGGGGAGCGTCGAGCACGCGCGGATACAGATGGCCAATCGCCGCCGAGACGGTCATGCCGTCCAGGCGTGCCGCGACACGCTGGCGGATGCGCTCGATCTCACCGCGGACTTCGGCGTTGTCCTGGCCCGGACCGATGGGGTACAGCGCCGCGGCGCTTTCGTTGTTCAGCCGCAAGAGCGCGCCGGGGCTTATCCGAGCTAACTCTTCGCTGAGGCCTCGACTGAATGCCTGGCGTAAGACAACGCTCTGCTGGTCGTCGTGGCTCGACATCCATTCGAGATACGCCGACGAGGTATCCAGGTCGAACACGACAACCGCGTAATGCCGCAAAGGATCGAAACCGAGCAATTGTCCCCGGCTGATGATTGCTGCTTCCGAGGTGATGCGTCCGGAGAACAGGTCGTCAAGGAAGTCGCTGCGGATCCGCTTTTCGGCTTCGCTGATTGCCTGGCGCTTGGAAATTTCCAGGGCGCACACCGCGGCGGCGCGACTGGCGGCCACGCGATCGATTTCATCCAGTTCGTCGTCGCGTCCGATGATCGAGAGATAGCCCACTGGGATCCGCCCGACGACAATCGGCGCGACGAAACGCGACCAGCCGGGCGCGGCCAGGGGCCGTCGACTCACGGGCGGAGAGGTGCTGTTCAACGGTAGGGCGCCGAACCACTCCTGGGGACTCCCGACCCGCAGCGCCGCCGCCACCTCTTCGCGGCTGACGCTCCAACGGGGTGGTCCGTGAAAGAACTCGAGATTTCCTCGGTCGTCTTCGACGGTTATCGGCTTAGCGGTGATCTCGGCCAGCGTTTCGATGATCGCTTCGATGCCTCGATTCTCGATCGTCTGCTGAGCCAGTTGGCGGTAAATCTGAACGCCTCGCTGCTCAAGCTCGGCGCGTCGATTCACGATCATGCCAATGACCGACTTTTCGATCTCCGCCAGGCGACTGTTCGGGGGAATCGCCAGGAGAGGTATCCCGATGGCGTCGGCGAGGGCCTGGGCTCCCGGGGGAACCGGACTGACCACCGCGAGGCCGGAGATGTCGCGAGCAGCAACCTCTTGCAGCAACGACGTCAGTAAGGCGTGGGGCGAATCGATCTGGAGCGGTAAGGTAGCCAGGGCAAGGTCGCCGGGCTCCAATCGCTCGAATGAGAGGGCATCGATGTGGATGACTCGTGCCCAGCGTACCGGACGATCGAGGCCGCTCTGGCCGCCCACGACGACCGTACCGTTGGGGAGCGCCAGTCGCAAGATGTCGCGCACGGTCACCGACGAACGATCGTCGATCAGGTCGCCGGCCTCTTTTCCGAGTATCGAGGTTGCCGCGCTGGCGTGGTACGGGCGGTCCATGCTCCTCCAGCGAGCCAACCCTCCGCTGGCCCGCGCTGAGTCAAGAAACGACCGGCGCGCCGAGGGTCGGGGGCCGGCCGCCCTCATTATACGGAAACAGGCGTGGGGTGCCAAACAAATCACGGCGCCCCGGACGCCGAAATAGGTGCTCCGTTCGGCACGCTCGCTCGCTGAGGCTTTTCGAAAATCACCATGCTGATCAGACCGTTGGCAAACGATTCCACCGCCGTAAACGCCGGAAGACCGGCGAACAGGTCCGGTCCGCGCGGACGGCGGCCGGTGAACCGAGCCACGAGGGTCGCCGGAACGTGACGCCAGCCATTCACCGGCGAGGTAAAGAGAATGACCGCGTTGCCGCCGTAGCGTAGCTGGCGCAAGGCTCGGACAATGAGGCCGTAGGGATCGGCAACCTGATCCACGGCCCAGGTGGAGAGGATGACGTCAAACTCACCGGTGGGAAGTTGATCGTGGTCCAAATCGTTTCGACGGAAGTCAACTTTCGGAATGCCGTCGAACCGGGCGCGAGCGCGGGCGAGCGCGCCGGACGAGGAGTCCAGACCGATGTAGGAGCCCAGGGCCAGGCCCTCTTCGAGAATCCGGGCGAGGTTATCGCCTTCGCCGCAACCAAGATCGAGCACCCGCGCGCCGGGCCGAACCACTTCATTGAGGAGTTTGCCGTAGGCTCGCTCGGCATCGCTGGCCAGGCTGGCGCGCCAGAAGGCGCGGAAGGGCTCTAACGCCAGGTCGGCAACGTCTTCCACCAGGCGCGGGGTTGGCGGAGTCATGGCGAGGACGCGCAATCCCAGGACAATTTCGGCCACTCCGTAGAGACGGCAGAGGGTAGTGGGCGCGGCGGCGAAGCCTCGGAGCCAGGGGGCGAACCAGCGAGGCATAACCTGGCCCAGCAATCGCGCGGTCTGGCTTCCTCCGATCGCGAAGGCCAGGCCCTCGACGACCGCCAAGACGCCCGCCCCGCGGAGGAGGTCTCGCGCCGTCACGGTTTTGGCGGGGAGGGTGTCGGTCGTCATGGCTTGTGTTCTCCTCCATCAATTCTTCGGAGCGTCGGCGCGTGCTCGGCGAAGACGCGAATGAGAGCGAGGCCCGCGGCGAACCCGCCGACGTGGGCGAAGTAAGCGACGCCGCCATCGGCCAGATCTCCGAGAGATAGCAAGCCGGACACCAACTGAAAAAGGAACCAGAACCCGATCAGGACCATCGCCGAGATCGAAACCGGAATCGGGATTGGCACGAGAAAAAAGGTGAAAATTTCGTCGTGCGGGTAGATGATGAGAAACCCTCCCAGCACCCCCGCGATTGCCCCGCTTGCCCCGAGGTTGGGAACGTTCAGCGAGGGATCGACCGCTACTTGAAGCACGGTGGCGGCAAGCCCGCAGACGAAGTAGAAAGCGAAAAATCGGAGTGAGCTCATGACGTAACGGTTGATGACGTTGCCAAAAACCCAGAGAAAGACCATGTTTCCCGCCAGATGGAGCCAACCGGCGTGGATGAACATCGACGTGACGACCGTGTAAAGGTCCTGACCGTGAGCGACCTGGTCCGGAACGAGCGCGTATTGCAACGCCCAGGCTGGCCCATTGGTGATTTCGAGGAGAAAGACGAAGACGTTCGAGGCGATTAAGGTCACCACCGCGTAGGGAAAGTGACACGGACGACAGGGATGTTTGCTTTCGTCGTAGACGGGTACCATCGTGACCCACCTCCGCTCGCGGTGGATGGATCGACGCACGTTGAGTGCCAGGTGCGCGCCTGATGGCTGGTAGTTCTCCGGGTGGCGGAGACGTGCTCGGGTGAGTACAATACAGGGAGTCGGAGAGCGGTTGAGGATGAGGCATGGAATTCGAGAATCGTTTAACGTCCGGCGCTTCGCGAGAACTGGCCGAGGCGGTGATGGAGAAAGCGAACCAGGAATCGGTTCGCTTCGTCAACTTGCAGTTTACCGACGTCGTCGGCCTGGTGAAGAGCGTAACGATTCCGCTCGCCCAGTTCCCGGACGCGATCGAGCACGGCAAGTGGTTCGACGGGTCGTCGATCGAAGGCTTCGCGCGAATTGCCGAGAGCGACATGTACCTGCTTCCGGACCTGCGAACTTTTCAGGTTATTCCCTGGGAGCGGGGCGAGAATACGACCGCCCGGGTGATTTGCTGGGTGTACAGTCCCACCGGCGAATTGTTCCCCGGCGATCCGCGGGCCGTGCTGACCCGAGTGCTCGCGCGGGCGCGCGAACTCGGCTATGTGTTCTTCGCCGGCCCGGAGGTTGAGTTCTTCCTTTTCCGTCCGGACGAGCAGGGGCGCATCCAGCCGCTTCCCCACGACCGCGCCGGCTACTTCGACTTTTCTACCGACCTTGCCTCGGCGGTCCGTAAAGAGATGGTGAACGCCCTGGAGCACATGGGGATTGAGGTCGAGACCAGCCATCACGAAGTCGCGGCTGGCCAGCACGAGATCGACTTCGAATATGCCGACGCGCTTACCGCTGCCGATAACACCGTGACCTTCAAATACACCTTGAAGGCCATTGCCCAACAGCACAATTTGCACGCGACGTTTATGCCGAAGCCGATCCTGGGCATCAACGGCTCAGGTATGCACACCCATCAGAGCCTGTTCGACCTGCACGGGCACAACTTATTTGCCGACTCAACCGACGAGTACGGCCTATCCAGCGTCGCCAAGCACTTTATCGCCGGCCAACTGCATCACGCTCGGGCGATGTCCGCGGTCGTCGCCCCGCTGGTCAATTCCTACAAGCGGCTGGTTCCCGGCTACGAAGCTCCGGTGTACATCAGCTGGGCTCGGGTTAATCGCTCGGCATTGATTCGCGTACCTAAGATCTCGGCGGGACGGATGGAGGCGACGCGTGCCGAGCTACGCTGCCCGGATCCAAGTTGCAATCCGTATCTTGCCTTCGCGGCGATGCTGGCAGCCGGACTGGATGGCATTAGCCGCAAATTGCCTCTGCCAGAGCCGATCGAGGAAAATCTTTACGCTTTTGGCGAAGACGAACTTACCCGCCGACAGATCGACGTTTTACCGGGTTCCCTTGGCGAGGCCCTTGACGCGTTTCGTGACTCTAGCGTCCTGCGATCCGCGCTCGGACCACACGTCTACGAGCGCTTTTTGGAAGCGAAGACACTCGAGTGGGACAACTATCGAAGTTACGTCACGACCTGGGAACTCGACCGGTACCTGGAGGAATACTAGTCCCTACGGGTGGTTGGTTTGCTTGGAGCGACGCCGGCCTTCATTGCGCTGCTGCGCTCGTTCCGCAGCGTGAGCGGACTTGAAGCCGGGCATCTGGCCAACGGGACCCGGGCGCCGCTGGGCCGGTTCTAGACCGGGAATCTTGAGCGACTTGCGGCGCTCCTCGGGTGAGGGAAGAGGGGACATACGATTACCAGCCTCCTTGGCTTGTGTTGTGGATTCTTGTAAATCGCTTGGCAAATCGGCTGATCTTTGAACCAGGGACAGGATATCTGCATAGGCCGTGCCATCTTTGGCACAGGATATTGATCAGACCTGCGATCGGCGACGGGACGAGAGAGACACGTAGCGTCGCAAGGCTACCTGGGGATTGTTCGACTGGTGTTCCGTAAAAACCAGCCTGCCGACGAAACTTGCACGTGCGGATCAGGGGGTACTGAGCAGCGTACATACTGCCGGCGCCATTACTATACCACACGTGCTCCCAGACGTCAATAGCTCGCGGGAACAAATCGCTCGGGGAGTTTTTGGCGGTTGGACCAACGCTACGGCGTTGGTCCAACCGCGGCGGCGAATTACTGTGAGCCGACCTGATAAATCGTGTAGGAAATTGCGGAATTGGGAGCGTAGTCGAAGACCTGAATTCCGAAACTGGCCGGGTCTGGATTCTGGTAGGTCCACACCGCGGCCTGAACGCCGGAACCATCGTCGTACGGGTTCGCGGTAGCCTCAAGGGTCGAGCCGTTGTAGACGTTGAAACCAACCGCGCTCGGCGGCGTGCCGGTCAGCGACGTGAAGGTGACGGAGACCGCCAGGTTGGAGTTGTTGCCCGGATAGTTAACCACGTAGTAGCCAAAGGCGCCGCCCGGGGACCCGTTCAACGACGCGGTTGCTCCCTGGCGGCCGCTGTTCAGCACAACCGCGTGGCCGGCGTCGCCGTTTCCGGACGCTGGCGTGGCCGGGGCGGCAAGGCCGGTGATGTTGATTCCGTAATTGACCGATACCCCGGGCCAGTAATTGAAGACCTGGAGCTGGTAGGTCGTCGCCGCGCTATCCGACGTCGTTGCCGTCAACGTCATGCTGGAGGTGTCCATCGAGAGCGTTCCCGACGTCGCGACGAGACTGCTCTGGCCGTTGGCTGCTGTATGGTACAGGTTGAAACCATACGCGGCGCCCTGCCCGTTGTAGGACGGTGAGGCGTTCATGGTCACGGTCAGCGGGGTATTGCCGCCCGAATAGTTCAGGGTGTAATACTGAAAAGCCCCGGAGCTGTTTCCGGTAATCGCTCCGCCCAGCGCGGCGTTGATTGTCTTCAGCGGCACTGCCTGCTCGGGGGTGGTATTGTTGGTGGCCACCACGGCCGCCGTGCTGCCGCCACTCAGTCCAGAAAGGGTCAGGGTGTAAGAGACCGGTCCGCCGGCGGTGTAGTTGTAGACTTGAACGAGCAAGTTGAGCGCGGCGGAATTGGCGATGGTGTACTGGGCCGTCGCGGAGTTGCCGTTGGTGCCGGTGACGTGCCCGGCGTAGCTCAGACTATTCGGCCCGTAGATGTTAAATCCGAACGCCTGATTGCCGCCACCGTACGCTGGCTGATAGGTTAAAGTCACCAGAACCGGCGCGTTTCCCCCTTGATAATTGAACTGGTAATAGCGGTACGCGCCACCGGTGCTCCCAACTAGCATGTCCGAAACGCTCGGATTGGAAACCGAGAGGGAAGCCGCCGTACTGGGCGAATCGTTCGCGGCGAACGCCAGCGATGGCGTCATGAGAAGAACGCAAAAGAGACCGAGAACGACTCGAAAGAAGCGGGTTACGCGCACGCGAGAAATCATTGGTCCACCTTCCTCAATGTTTCAGTCGCTGAGACGCTTTTCACATTTCACATGTCGGTTTGTCGTGAGATTAACGTTACGGTTTTCACTAGTCAAGAAATGGTTTCGTGGGAATTGTCCTATGGTGGAACGTCGCGGTTACGAACAGCGTTGGCGACGGTAAACGACGAGTAAACGCGGCCAGGGAGTCGAGGACGAGGATCTCGTGTCGGTAGTGAGGTCGTTATGGAACTAGCGCGAGAGCGCTCCCGGTCCTTGCCAGTGTGCTTCGACGTCGGCAACAATCTCCCGCGCGCCCTGGGTGCCTTTGGCGAAAAGGCTCACTTCCGGCTCGTGCTTTGCGCTGTTCGTCTCGGAGTAGGTTAGTCCGGACAGGTAAAAAAGTAAGATCGAGGCCCGTTGACCGCGGGGTAAGCCAGCTACCGCAAAACGGAGGCGTGCGACGAGTTCCGCCGCTTCAGCGATTTCCTGCGGATCCATGTCACTTGCTACCGGCTCGGGCAGCCAGCGGCCACCACAGAGAACGTCCCAGGACCAATCGATGTTGGGCGAGCGATTTCGTTCGCGCAGAAAGCGACGGCGGGTGTTGAGGCCGATTCCGCAGAGCCAAGGGCCGAACTGCTTAGCGTCTCGGATCTGATCCAGGTTGAGCATCGCTACCACCGCGGCTTCCTGCATCGCATCCTCGGCAAGCATTGCATCGGCGAGCGTTCGCACGCATAAGGCCCGCAGCATCGCCTGGTGCCGAAGGTAAAGCGCTGTGAATGCGTCCCGGTCGCCTTTCTGAGCGGCGAGGACGAGTGATGCATCGCTTTCATCGGCGCGCATAACCGTTGTTCTCCACCCTCTGATCATAGTCGCGAAAGGGGTCGTGCAGGTTACCCTTCCTACTCGACGCGTACCGGGCCGTGACGCTCTCCGGTCCCCGGAATATGAAGTACGTACAGTAGTCTAAAACCTACTGCTCTGTTAGTCCGGGGCGGGCACGTCTGTCCAACTCGATAATCTACAGGCGATGCCACGACGTAGCGAATATTGATACCAGGGGAGGTACCGGGTATCATACCGCCATGCGGGCGCGCAGCGATGAGCGGCCCATGACGAGGGGTGCGATGTAGCCCACCTATTCCCGGTGGAGAAGTTCCGCATGGGTGGACTTCCGCCTTTCGCGTCTGGACACCACTGGTATAAGCGGGCGAGCGGAACCAGTCGAATTGGGCACCGCGTCTTCTATGACCCGGGAACAGGATTCGAGTATGAACCTGACCCGAACCCGAGCAAGGATACTTGGCACGAAATCGACTGGCGCCGGGGAAATTACCGAGACATCGACCCGGAAACCGGGAAGCCGGTCTCCGGGAGCGAAGGCCGATGGCGACCACTCCGCTGAACCTGGCGGCCCGACATGTGCCGCGAGCGGCATGACGGTCGGAGGAGAGAGAACCATGGTCACAGGCCACGACTTGCGCCCGGGCACGCGCGTTCGACTGCGCGCCCCGTCTCCGCTGCTTGAACTCCGCAGCGACACCGGGACAGTCGTCCGAAAGGACCGCTGGGCCGACTACTACATCATCCGATTGGATCTGCCCGCCATTAGCCATGACTGTGAGCCCGTCGAACTCCGCGAGATTCGAGAGGACATCGACAATCTCGACGTGATCGACGAAACCTAGCCGCCGCGGTTAGGCGCAATGGAGAGAATCAGGTGCGACTAGCCTGACTCCAATTGCTCAACGACCTGCTCCAGGTCCGCGGGACTCGGCCATGTGTTCCGCGCCGTCGTCCGAATGCTCCGATGAATGAGAATCACGGCCGCTGGATACCGACTATCTGGTCACGTCGAATGAAGGCTGCACCTGATCTACCCCACGAACTCCGGCAACCACTGTCGCTCGGCATCGATCAGGTCGTCGACCATCGCGTGGACCTGTTCCAGGGTCAGGAGCGCCCCGGTGAGGGGATCCAACGAGACGGCGTGGTAGATGTGCTCGCGGCTCTCGGAGAGAACGGCTTCCACAGCGAGTTCCTGGACGTTGACGTTCGTGCGGTTTACCGCCGCGCATTGGGGCGGCAGCAAACCTACCGCGGTGGGCTGGATGCCGTTTCCGTCCACCAGGCAGGGCACTTCCACGCAGCATCCCCGGGGGAGGTTCGGGATCAGGTTACGGTTCTCCACGTTGCCGTAGATCACCCGCGGGGTATTGGTTTCCGCGCTATCCACGATCAGTGCCCCGTACTCGACCGAAGGCTTTAGCTCGGCCTTGAGTTGGGCGAGCAGGTCGTTGGTGCGGCCGGACTCGTCGTGGGCGGCGCAAATTTCGTAGTAGTCCCAGCGCTGCTGGATGAACTGCCCTACCGTCTCCGGGTTCTTTCGGAAGTAGGGCAGGTATTCCGACGCGTGATGGCTGGATTCGGTGTGAAAGTAGCCGAAGGCGGCCATGATCTCGGTGCGCACGCGCTCCTGTCCCCCTTCGTAGACCGATACTCCGCGGTTGGCCTCGCTGTGCTCGCCACGGTCCGCGGCGAGACCGGAGACCTCGCGGCGAGGCAGGTGGGCGCGTTTCATCACGTCGCGCAGGCGCGGATAGAGGTCTTCGTGTCCCCGCCTGAACTCCAGGAACCACGCCTGGTGGTTGATGCCGGCCGCGACGAATTGGACATCGTCGTACGGAACGTCGAGATGCCGGGCCAGCATGCGCGATGTGCCCTGGACGCTGTGGCACAGCCCGACGGTATCGATGCCGAGCCGACTGAGTAGCCAGCAGTTCATGGCCATGGGATTGGCATAATTGATCAGGAGCGCGTTTGGGCAGAGTTCTTTCATGTCCGCGGCGATCGCCGCGTAGGCCGGCGCGGAGCGCAGGAAGCGGAAAACTCCGCCGGGACCGAGGGTATCGCCGACAGTCTGATCGATTCCGTACCGGCCCGGTACCTCGACGTCGTACCGGTAAGCGTCGATTCCGCCAACCTGGAAGGTGACGATCACGTAGTTGGCGCCGTCCAACGCGGTGCGTCGATCGGTGGTGGTCTGGATGCGGGTGGGGAAGTCGTGGTGTTTCACCAGTTCACGCGCGGCCGAGGCAGTTCGTTCGGCGCGGCTCAGGTCGACGTCCATCAGGGTGAAGGTGCTGTCTCGCAGAGCGGGAAAGCTCAGCAGGTCGCCGACGAGCCGCAGTGGAAAGACGTAGCCACCGGCTCCGATGATCGCAATTTTGGCCACTTTTTCCTCCGAGCGAATGCTTGAGCGGGAATAGTTGTCAGCCCTGAACTGGTACCGGCCGAAACGAGCCGATGGCCTCTTCAGTTAGCATGATGCATTATAACGACATCGACCAGCACGACCTACCACGGGGGAGCCACTTTTCGGCCCGAACCCCTCTGCCGATCCACTCGCGAGCATCCCCCAAAAGGCATAGCCCACTTTATCTCTACCCCTGCTACTTTTACGAACATTTCACAGTGGATAGTTATACTACGGGCATATAGCAGTCGTGCTAGACGGACGGTATGTCGACCGGACACGTAGTATGACTAAGTTCCTGTCACGGGTAGTACTCGGCAAGTCAGGATTGTGAAAGTTGTCGCGAACTTCTTCTCCGGGTGCAATCTGCGTATAGTGTCGTTGTGGTGTAGAGGGGTGGATTTCGATGCAGGTAAGGCCGCAAACTGATTCGAGCGAGTTCTCACCATCGGTCACGATTGAGCAAACGTTCAATGGCGTTACGAATCGCGTAAAGGACGTCGCGCAGCCGGTAGTTGAGGCCGCGGCGCGTCCGGTAACGCCCATCACGCGGCGTTTATCCCGAAAGCAGCGGTTGGTCAAGCGCGGGTTTGACCTTTGTCTGACGATCCCCGGCCTCGTTCTTCTGGCCCCAGTTTTTATTCTGGTCGCTCTCGCGGTTTGGCTGGACTCCGACGGACCGGTCTTTTTCCGTCAACAGCGAATCGGCGAGGGTGGGCAGGAGTTCTGGATGTTCAAGTTTCGGACGATGGTCCAGGACGCCGAGGCGCGTGCCACGGAAGTGAAGCAGACGAATGCCCGCGGTGAAACCGTCTACAAGCATTCCGCTGATCCGCGGGTGACGCGAGTAGGCCGGCTGTTGCGCCGGACGAGTATTGACGAACTTCCCCAATTGCTGAACGTTCTGCGTGGCGATATGAGCCTGGTTGGACCCCGTCCGGAGCAGCCCTGGATTGCCGCGACCTATCAGTCCTGGCAGTGGCAGCGCTGCGGCGTTCCGCAGGGGCTCACCTGCCTGTGGCAGATTCGTGGTCGGAGCAATCGACCGCTGCACCTGAATACTCAGGACGACATCGAATACATTGAGAACTATTCGTTCTGGCTGGACATTCAGATTATGCTGCGAACGCTCGAGATCATTCTCAATGGTAAGGGAGCGTTCTAGCGCGAGGAGACAGGAGATAGGAGCCAGGAGTCAGGAGGAGATCTGGCTCCTGACCCCTCTCCAGCCCCCGTTCCCCGACCCCCCCCCTCTAGTTCTTGGCGAGACTTTGATACACGTCGAGAACCCCGCCAACCTGGCGATCCAGGGTGCAAAGCGCCTCGAACCGTTGGCGCCCACCCCGGGCCAGTCGCGCGCGATCCTCCGGATGGTCGACGAGGTGCAGAATTCGCTCGGCGAGTCCGGCCGGGTTCTCGGGCGGCACCAGATGCCCAGTCACTCCGTCTTGAATCAGATCGCGGTTACCGCTGCAACTCGTGGCCACGACCGGCCGTTCCATCGCCAGGGCTTCGACCAGGACGTACGGTAGCCCTTCGTAGAGCGACGAAAGCGCGAAGATGTCGAACGCGCGAATCAACTCGCGAGCGTCGGTTCGATAGCCGAAGAGTTGGAATTGCTCGTCGGTGATGCCCCGTTCTCGGGCAAGGGTTCGGATCTCGGCTTCCAGCTCCCCTCCCCCGATCCAAACGAACCGCAGATCTGGACGTTGCGAAAGGACCAGCGCCGCGGCCGCGATCCAGGTTGCCGGATCCTTCTGGAGGGTCAGACGCCCGACCGCGCCGACGACGATCGTCTCTCCCCGTTCCCCCCAGCCGAGCTCGCGCCGCTTTTCGTCGGCTCGCGCCTCGGTCGGTAGAGTCACCGGATCCACTCCATTGTGAATCACCCGGATGCGCTCGGCCGGGGCGATGTTTCGCCGGATTGCTTCCTGGCGTTCGTCTTCCGAGACCGCGATCAGACAATCGGTCGCCCGGTGTCCGAAGAATCGTTCGAGGGTTGTATAGGCCCGCGCCCGGCGCGGCGAGCCGGGCGAAAGAAAAGCGAAGCCGTTGGGAGTGTAGATGGTACGCGGTCGGTTGCCGAGCGCGCCGGAGAGACGAGCGGCCGCTCTTCCCAGCGCGCCAGCCTTCGAGCTATGGGTGTGCACGACGTCGAAACGGCCTAATCGAATAATCCGGGCAAGCGCCAGGAGAGCGGTGATATCCCGCCGCGGGTTGATTTCGCGGACCATTGGCACGAGGTGAACCCGGACGCCGAGCGCGCGGGCGTCGTCGACGAACGAGGTATCGCCGTGATGTTCCTCGCGCACGAGCGGGCAGGCAACCTCGACCTCGACGACCTCGGAGCGGCTCAAGCCGGCGAGTATGTCGAGAACGTGACGCTTGGTCCCCCCGATCGTCGCTTCAAGGACTTCCAGAACGCGCAGGCGAGGGGAGATCACGCGGTTTACCTTGGTTTGGGCAGGGGCCACTTCCATGCTATCCCTCGCTTTTACCGACCATTTCATAGATCGCGACCGTCTCTCGCGCGGTGTGCTCCCAGGTGAATCCGCGCGCGTGGGCGATCCCACTGGCGATCAGCCGTTCGCGGAGTCCGCGGTCCTCGACGATCTGCCCAATGGCGTCGGCAATCGCTTCGACGTCCAGCGGATTTACCAGCAAGCCACCGGCACCGGCGACCTCGGGTAAGGACGACAGATTCGACGTGATGACCGGCGTGCCACAGGCCAGCGACTCCAGCACCGGCAGGCCAAAACCCTCGTACAGGGTCGGAAACACCAGCGCGTCGGCGAGGCCATAGAGGGCCGGAAGATCGCTCTGGGGAAAGAAGTCGGTTCGCATCTGGACGGCGTCGCCGATGCCTAACTGCTCCGGCAGGCGCAAAATGTCCTCGTACAACCAGCTTGGCTTACCGGAGATCACCAGGGGAATCCGGACGCCGTGCCGGGTGCGGGCCATGGCGTAGCCGCGAAGGATCCGATCGATGTTCTTGCGCGGCTCGATGCGACCAACGTAGAGCAGAAAGCGCTCGGGGAGTCGATAACGTTCGCGCACGTCCACGAGGGCCTTCGGATCATCCGGCGGATGAAAAATCGGATCGACGCCCAGATAGACGACGCGTACCTTCGCGGCCGGGACACCGCAGAGCCGGACAACGTCGTTCTTGGTCGCCTCGGAGGACGCGATAATCAGATTAGCCCGGCGCGCGGCCAGACGTGTCATCATCCCTTTGTATCGCCCGCGAAACGAACCATAAGTCTCCGGCAAGAGGATGGGGGCCACGTCCTGGATCGTCACCACACTGCCGGAGCCGACCCCGGCCAGGGAAACCACGTGGTCGAGGAAGTGAAAGACGTCCACTCGGCTGCGACGCGCGTTCAGCGGCAGGACGGTCTGCTCCCAGGGCAGGCGCACTTTCGAATTGGCGAGAGGGAAGCGGGTGAGTTCGTGACGGACCACCGGACGGTTCATCCCCAACTCCGCGAGCACCGGGAGCGCGGCCCGATCGACGAAGATCCGGAGGGTGTGGCCGCGCTCTTCGGCGACCGCCGGTAAGGCGGCGAGGATGCCCCGCAGATAGGTGCCAATGCCGCCATACAGCGCCCGGGGATAGGAGAGGAGCTGACCGCCAATCCCGATTTGCATTATCTCCCTTTCACGGCCCGTTCAAAGGAAGCGAGGGTCTGATTCGCGAGCGCCTCGCTGGTATAGCGCGCGGATTGCGCGAAGCCTGCCTCGCGTAAGCGCGAGCGCAAGGGTGCGTCAGTCACTCCGCGCGCCAGCGCGTCGGCGAGCGCGTCGACGTCGCGTGGATCGGCGAGGAGCGCGGCGTCGCCAAGAACCTCTGGAAGCGACGGCGCCGAACTCGCGACAACCGGCGTCCCACACGCCATCGCCTCGATTGGGGGCAATCCGAAACCCTCGTACAGCGAAGGATAGACGAAGAGGTGGGCCGCGCTGAGCAATGCTGGAAGGTCGGCGTCTTCGACGAAACCGAGTCGGCGAACGTCGTTTTCGAGACCGAGTTTCGCCGGCAGGTTCAAGACGTCCTCGTAGAGCCATCCCAGGCTGCCGGCAAGGATCAGCGGTTCGGTGATCCCGTGCACCGCTCGGGCGCGCGCGTAGGCTGCGATCAACCGCACCAGATTCTTGCGCGCTTCGATCGTTCCCAGGTAGAGAATGAATCGCTCCGGCAGATCGTAGCGCGACCGCACCGAGGCAAGGGTCGTCGGGTCGGCGACCGGCCGAAAGCGCGGGCTGATGGCGTTGTAAATAACGTCGATGCGCTCCCGGGGAACTCGCAGGAGGGCGCTGGTATCGCGCGCGGTGCTCTGGGAAGGGGTGATGACCCGGCGGGCGCGGCGCAGGCTGGGCCGCAGAAAAATGTCGTAGTAGCCGCGGGCTTTCTGGAGGTGGGTTTCTGGAACGAGTTGAAAGCCCAGATCGTGGATCATGAGCACCGTCGGCGTTCCGAGGAGAAGCAAGGGCAGACCATAGGCGGGACCAAAGAACACGTCGAGTCGGCTTCCCGTCGCGAGGAGGGGAATGCCGAACTGCTCCCACGCCGTAAAGGGTGGGAGACGAAAGACTCGGTTAACGATTCGTTGGTCAGACCGCAAATCCGCCGGCAAGGGGCGATCGGAAAAGACCACGTATTCGTGTTCGGGAGCGTACCGGAGGAGAGCTTCCAGCAGGACCAGACTATGGCGGGCGATACCCCCGACGCCGCGCGCCGCCAGGTAGCCGTTGATGCCGATACGCAAGCGATCACCTCAGTCGCGTGGAAGTCGTCTGGGCTTACCAGCCAGCGGCGCGTTCCCAGCAGGCGCGGGTTTCTTCGGCTTCGACCGGCAGCGAATAGACCCGCCGCAGCCGCTCGTAGCCGGCCCGCCCGAACCGCTGGCGCAGGTCGGCGTCGGGTACCAGCCGCGCGATTGCCGCGGCGAGAGCGTCTGGCGAGCGAGGTTGGACCAGCAGGCCGGTCTCTCCCTCGACGACGATCTCGAGCGCGCCCCCGGCCGCCGTGGCGACGATTGGCGTTCCTACCGCCATCGCTTCTAACATCACGTTGCCAAACGGTTCGTTGTGAGAAGCGAGGACGAACACGTCAAGGCCGGCCATGACGCTGGGCACGTCGGAGCGCTGGCCGGTAAAAGTGACCCGGTCGGCGATCCCGAGTTCGCTGGCCAGGGCGTCCAGCCGGGCGCGATAATCGCCGATTTGACGCCGGGTATGAGGATCCGTCAAGACTCCGCCGACGACGAAGAAGTGGACCCGCGGATCGTTGGCGGCAACCCGGGCAGCCGCGCGCAAGAAGTCGTCTTGCCCTTTCCAGGGTACCAGTCGCCCGACGATGCCAACCGCGACGTCGTCGGCGGCGAGGCCCATTTCGCGGCGCCAGGCGATGCGGTTGGCTCGGCTCTCGATCTCATCCGCGTCGATGCCGTGATAAATGACTTCGATCCGTTCCGGATCCCACTTCCCATAGGCCACAGCCTGGTCTTTCACCGCCCGAGAGATCGCGGTCATGCGATTCGGGCGAACCAAACGCACCGCCTTCTCGTAGCGGTGCGCCCCGTGGACCAGATCTCGGATTGCCCAGAGCCACGGTTTTCCGGCGAGCGGGGCCACGACCTGGCAGATGACCGCCGAGCGAACGTCGTTCGCGTAGATCAAGTCGGCGCGGCGCGCGCGCTCGGCCAGGTTTTGGATCGCCCGAGCCAGCGCGCCGAGATGGCGCCCGCGACGAACCGAAAAGACCTCGACCGCTAGACCAAGCTCGCGCATGCGCGCGGCGAGGTCTCCCCCTTCCGGAGCGACGATGGCCATCCGAAGATCGCAGCCGACGTCCGGCAGCGCGGGCAGAAGTCGCAAGAATGAGTTCTCGGCACCTCCGACGTAGCTCGATCCGCAGACCATGAGCAACCGGAGGGTGCGTCGTGGTGGATGGATCTTCGGTACACCGGACGCGCTCGCCAGTTTCACGCGGTGCTCCGCGCCACGCTCGGTTCCGGCGTTCGCTTGGGGATTGTCGTGCCGAGGAAGGCGAGCAGACCCAGGAACATGTAGAAGTAGTAGCCCCCGTCCTGGTTAGTGTTTTCGTTCAGGAAGTTAGAAAGGATGGTGATGATAACCACCGCGACGAGCCCGGCGATGAGCCAGTTGCGGACCCTCTCGTCGCTCTCGCTATTCCAGCGGAGACCTTTCACGAACGCGGCGCCCTGCAAGAAGCAGAAGATCGCCATTCCGGCCCAGCCCATTTCCAGTCCGATGCTCAGGTAGTTGTTGTCGGCTGTCACCGAGCCATTCGGGTTCAGCGCGCCCACGCCACCGGTCGTACCGAGACCTTTCCCCAGGGGATACTCGACCATCTGAGGCAGGACGACGTTTTCCCACTGCAGAAAGCGCTCGCGAACCGAGTTATCCTGAAGAACGTTCAGGGTGCTAAGGGACTGCGCGGTAGAGTTGGGATTCGCCCCGGTGGGCATCGAGTAACTCGTCATGGCCATGAGGATCGATAGTATGGCGACAGTCGTGAAGAGCATCGCGATCACTCGCGCCGGTCCCCGGAGGCGCAGGAGAATGATGACCACGAGGCCCACCGGTAACATCACCAGACCGGTTCGCACGATGCTGAAATACAGGCCGGCCAGCGTAAAGGGAATTGAGATAGCCGCCAGGTAGCGAATCAACCCCGACCGCGAGCCGATGATCAGACAGACGGCGACGATGAAGATAATGTCGGTGTAGTAGGCGAAAGCCCAGGGTGCCTGGAACGTACCAAACGCGCGAAGGGTATTGTCGGCGCTGTAGAAGGCAACCTGATCCGCCCAGGCGCTTTCGCCGGCGTCGAGTCCAATGACCGCTTGTTTCGTCGCCCAGGCGCCGTTGACGATGGCGATGAGCATGAGAAACGACAGAAATCCTTCGACTTGTGGCACCGTTCGAAACGCGTAGAAGCCGACGAAGAAGAGTAGCATGGGTATGATACTGTCGCGGATTGCGTAGACCGCGACGACCTGATCTCCTCCGCCGATCGGGTTCGTCGTTTCGATGACGCCCAGGATGATCAGCAAGACGATCGGAACGGCCATTCCGAGCGGAAGTTGGCGGTCTTTCCGATGGAGGAGGATTGACGCGAAAATCACCACCGCGAGCGCGTCCGACAGGAGGTTGAATCCGCCGCCGGGAGACTGCTTGTAGACCCACCCGGCGATGGGCATCAAGGCGAACAGTGCGTAGACCCCGAATCGCGGGTTGGGGATGATCACGAGTAGCGCTAACAACCCCAAGGTGCCCGCCATGCCGAGAATGGCCAATCGTCCGGAACCATTGATGAAGACGGCCGCGACGAGCGAGATCAGCGCGACGAGCACCGCGATACCGAACCAGCCGAGAAGGTTGAGCCCTTTTCGGATCGTTGGGTGCTGGCTCCATTGCTGAGGTGCGATCATCCCCTGCCCCCCAAACCCATCCGACGGTCCGATTTAGCCGATATCACGATGAGCATTCACCCGCCGGTCGCCGGTGGCGGCGTTCCGAAGTTCACCGCGGGATCGGCGACCGGACGATAGCCGGGCGCCGGAAGCGTGTTGACTGGCTTTTCCACCGAACCAGCGCTCTGAGCGCGCGCGGCTTGCTTATTCAGGTAGTCGATGTAGCCAATCAAGAGCGCCAGGGAGAGACCGAAGAATACGCTAATCAGCGCGCCAAAAACCACGTTGAGGAAGAGCTTGCTGGGAACTGGCTCAGTGTAGGGGTTGTTGATCACGAATACCCCGGATCCCATCCGGGCGTCGTCGGCGAGATTCTGGTAATTCTGAGCGAGTTGCAAGAGTTGCTGGTAGTTCTGGTAGGCCTGGTCGACGTTGCTTACCTGATGTTGAACGGCCTGGGCGTGCTGGAGCACCGCTTGGCGCGCTAATTCTGCGGTCTGCGCGTTCGCCTCGCTGTAGAACGCGACCGCGTTCGCCGCGTAGTCGCGGGCGATTGCATCCGACGTCCGGGGATCGTAAGCGAGCGCTTTGATCTCGACCAGCCGGGTCGACGCGGTGATGTTGCCCCTGGCCCCACCGCTCGTTCCCAGGATCTGGGTTAGTAAGCCGGCGTTTTTCGCATCACCCTCGGGGTCGCCAAGAATGACCTGGACGCTCGGCGGGCGCAGTTGAAAAGTCGGCGGCATAAACAGATCGGTCGCCGTGTGGACGGGCAAATGCAGGTCATCGATCGTTTTGGCGGCGACCTGCAGGCTGCTCGCGGCGTTCGCAAAGTCTAGTTGCGAGTAAATCTGAGCGCTCGCGTTCTGGTTGGCCATCGGATTCAGCGTGGGATAGTCCGTACTGTTCAGTCCGTAGGGGCCATTGACCATCACATAAATCGTCGTCTGATACTGCTGGCCGCGCAGGGCGTCGAGAAGGACCAGCGCGCTCACCGTAACAATCAGCGGCAGGACGATCAGCCACCAGAAGCGGCGAATTGTCACCCAATAAAACGTGGACTCCATGTCTTAGACCTCGTGTTGCGGCCGACTACTGACCACGATCGTGCGCGGTCCCGGCGAATCTATTGTACCTTTCGGATCGATCGATCCCGAGCTGAACGTTGTGTGAATCACTTTGGCCCATTTCTCAACGGTTTACCCACACTCAACGAAATACCCCACACTCAACGAAATACCCCTCACTCAACGCTATACTCCCACGCTATCGGTCTGGAGTTCGGTTGCCAAGCCCTGACGAGAGCGCAAGGCTCGAAACTCCCGAACAATTCGGAGGACACTCGAATCGATTTTCAACAGCAGCGCTCCGTAGCCGATCAACAGGGTCGCTCCCATGAGAATCAAGATGAGCAGGCCGATCACCCCGGTCACGTGCGGTAAAACGAACCGATGAAAGACCAGGCTGACCACGGTCGCCACGCCAATCGCCGCGAACGCTGGACGGACGAACGGATCAATCTGCTCCCGGAGAGTATGCCCGAATGCTCGCGCGGCGACAATTTCTCCGATGACGAGACCGACCAGTGCCGCGACCGTAAATAGCGCGGCGACCGCGTCGATTCCTGACTGAAGCGCCGGATAGAGGAAAACGAGAATTACCGCCAGACCGGAGAGCATCATTGGGTAGCTACGGCGGCGCTGGCCGGTCGCCGAGAAGAGAGTCGCCGTCACCGTCACCAGAGCGACGACCAATCCATCCAGCGCGAGGTACTGAAGGGGAACGATCGAGCGTAGCCATTTCTCGCCGTAAACGATTTGGATGAACTCCGGCGCCGCGATGATCATCAGGGCGACGATCGGAAAGGCGACGACCACGATCAGTTTAATCGCGTGCTGGTGGACCTCCCGAAGCGCGGCGGGCTGGGTTTGAAGTTGGGCGAACGCGGGAAAGAGCACCTGGCTCATGCTCGTCGCGAGAATGCTCGTCGGCAACTGAGAGATGTTGAAGGCGAGCGCGTAGAGGCCCAGTTGTTCCGGACCGAGCGCTTTGCCGACGGCGAGATTGTCCAGGTTTCGAATCAAGATCACCAGAATGTCCACTCCGACGATATCCCGCGTAAAGGTGATGACCTCCCAGGAGATGGCGCGATCGAACTGGAAACGAGGCCGCCAACCGGAAAGGAGCCACGCCGCGGACGCCCAGCAGAACCAGTAGCCGACATAGCCCCAGGCCAGCGCCCAGACTCCCAATCGCCCCTGGCTGCCAATCGCCAGGACCAGGCTCACGACTGCCTGGGCAATCGGAGCGACGATTTCGGGAATGGCACGCTTGCGGTACTGGAGGCGCCGTTCCAGAACCGAGATCGGAAGACGGCCAGCCACGCCGAAAAACTGCGCGACCGCCAGCAGCGCGATGACCGGCCCGAGGACGTCTTGATGGAAGACCTGGCCGACCAGCGAGGACGTGGCGAGGATTCCACCGCAGAGGATGATTCCCGCGCCGAAAAGCAGCAGGAACGTCGTATCGGCGCCCCGATCAAAGTCCGCCTGGCTCTGCAAAAAGCCCTGAGCCAGCGCGGTGTGGGCAAAGATCGTCACCAGATTGAAGCCAATCAACCCCAGGCTGATCAGGCCGAAGTCACTTGGCGCCAGGATCCGAGCAAGGATGATTGTCGCGACGAACGAAACGCAGCGGGCGGCGACGCTCGCCACGAAGATCAGTGCCATCCCTTCGAGGAGGCGGGAGAGAAAGTTACCGTGGGCTGCGCGAGGTGGCTGCACGCCCTCCGGAGGGTTATGGGGAACGCTTGCCATCACCCCTCATTTCGGCGCGAATCCGATCGAACAGTTCGTTGGTCTGGTTACTTGGGTCGACTCCGTACTCTTTGCGCAAGATGCGTGAGCAAAGCTGAAACTGGCGAATCGCCTGAACCGGTCGTCCCGCCTGGGCGTAGTACGCCATCAATCGGCGATGGACATCTTCTCGACTGCCGTCGAGGGTCAGCACGCGCTGGCAGAGGCTAATCGCGTCGACGAAGTGTTCCTGCCGGACGTTGATGTCGGCCATGCGGAGGAGCAGATCGTTGTGCATTTCGCGGAAACTCTCGCGCTCAACCGCGGTCCAATCCTCGTACAGATCTTCCTCGAGAAAGTCGCCTGCATAGAGTTGATCCGCAGTTTGATAGTGTACCATCGCCGAATCCCAGATCCCGCGATCCGCCGCCGCGATGCCGGTGCGGTACTGCTCCGCGAACTCGTTGACGTCGACCGAGTAGGCCACGGCGGTGTTGAATTGAATCCCCTCGCTCTGATGCACGATGAAGTGACTGGCTTTGCCTTCGAGGTAAGGTTCGAGAGCCCGCCGAAGTGAGGTGATCGTGGTACGGAGATTCATCGACGCGGCGCTCGGGTTGGCGTCGGGCCAGAGGAGCTCCATGAGGCGTTCCTGGCTGACAAATTGCCCCGGGTGCAACACAAGATACTTGAATAGGCTCTTTACCTTGCGAGTCTTCCACTCGCCGTCCGTGATGGCTACGCCGTCGCGGAGCACGACAAAGCGGCCGAGGAACTGAACCCGCAGAACCGGCGGGTCGGGTTGCCCCAACATGTCGAGCGTTGCTCGGGCGGCGCTTCGAATCGCGGGATCCGAGTCTTTATAGGCGCGGAGGAGTTGCCGACGAACCCGCACGTCGCCAATCTTCCCCAGTAGTTCAATCGCCTGCCGGCGGACTTCCGGGGCCGGATGATCGATCAAAGGAACGATCGACGGAACCGCGCTGCGCCCTCCGCGAACGACGAGATTGCTCAGCGCGTCGACCCCCTCGCCGTGCCTCACCGCTTCGACGAGGAGAAGAACTCCCAGGTCGGGATTGACCAGCAGCGCGTGATCGGCGCGCAACGCCGCCTGAAGGGATGCCGAGAAGGGGCCGGATCCGTCGCGCATGGCGAGGGTGGCGAGCCAGAGCGCTGCCTGAGAACGCATTGCTTGATCGCCATACCTCTCCGCCAGGCGCGTCCCGTGCCGAAAGAGCTCCTTCGCACCGGTGGGATCGACGTCGACCAGCGCGGCGCCGAGGGCGACGTGGACTCGCGGCTCGACGAGAATTTCCTCGATCGATTGGGGAGAGTCGAGGTTGTCGTACGCTACTTGCGCCTGGCGAACGGCTTCCATACGCTGGCCAACTCGGCGGTGGTAATTCGCGACGGCGAGGATCATCCGGGTCTCGGTCGCGCGGTCGGTCATCTGCGCCGGCCGCAGTAAGCCGAGGCCCGCCTGATAGTGCCCCAGCGCCCCTCCCTCCCGATCCGGGCGTTCGGCGAGTTGGGCGTCGCCGAGAATGCGGAATGCCTCGACCTGGAGCAAGCGATAGCGCTGGCGGCGCGCGGTCGCCAGTGCCTCGTCGAGGTATGGTCCCGCGTCGGCCCAGCGACCGAGTTGAACGAGTGCTTCGGCGGCGCGCAGACTCCCCAAACAGCGGTCGGCGGGCCGCGCCAGATCCTGGGCGAGGGCACGCGCGCGTTCGCTCACGCGGAGGGCATCGGAGAACTGACCGCGGAAGAAGTAAATCGGAGCCGCGGCGTGCAACTGAACCTCTAGCTCGACGCGGCGGTTGCCACCGACCTGCACTGCCCCGCCGAGAGCGGCTTCGAGCGCCTCGTCGCTCGCGGCGGGGCGGCCGCCGGCCAGGCGAGCCAGGGCGAGCACTCCCAGGACAATGGGCCGCTCGGGCGCGTCACCTTTGAGACCGGCGAGCACTGCTTCGTAGAGCGCGATCAAGGATTCCACCTGACCGCCCGCGAGGTGACTGCCGATGAGGGTCAGTCCCCTCGCCGACCACGTCAGCGCGGCGAGTTGGCGCTCCGGTTCGCGTCCGGCCAGACGAGCCGCTCGGAGGAAAACCTGTCGGGCTTCGCTGGTTTCGCCCATCTGGTCGAGTTGCTCGGCCCAGGAGATGAGTAAGCGAGGATACAGGTCGAGTACCGAACTCGGTATCTTCTTCAACCAGCCCAGAAAGCGGTCATTCGATCCGAGCGCGGTCGCGCCCTCGGCAATGTTTTGCAGGCGATTGGCCGCGATCGACCATTCGCCGACGTCGAGCAGTCGCTCGATGGCCGCGGCGTGATCGGCTCGCGCGTCAAAGTAGTTGGAGGCGGAAAGAGCGAGCTCGCGACGACGACGGCCGTGGCGCGCGAATCGCTCGCGGAGAAACTCGTGAAACACCCGGTGATACCGGCGGTTTCCGCCGCCGTCACGAACAATCAGCAGGTTGTGCCGTTCCAGATGGTCGATGAGCAGACCGGAGTCGCTCCGCCCGAGGATCGCGTCGCCCGCCTTATCGTCCAGGGTTTGCAGGATTGACGACTCCAGCAAAAAGGTCTGAATCGCCGGACTCTGTCGCGCGAAGATCTCGGTCTGGAGGAAATTTCCCAGTCGCTGGAAAACCCGCCCGAGCACCGCGGTGCTGTCGTTCAGGCTCGCCGCACGGTTGGTGGTTACTACCTGACGCCATACCTGAAGGGCGATGGGCCAGCCTTCCAGGGCACGGTCCAGCACGTCGAGATCGGTTTCTCCCACGGTCAGGCGATACTGGTCGACGATTAAGCGTCTGGTCTCTTCGCGCGAAAAGTGGAGATCCGCCGACGTCAGCTCGCGTAAATGGCCCTGGCTCGCCAGGCGCTCGATCGCCGGAATCCAGGGACGAACGCGCGAGCCGATCAGAACCTGGACGTTGTTCGGAAGGTAACGCAGGAGATACTCAACGATTGCGACGATTTCCTCGTTCGCTTCGACGTGCTGAAAGTCGTCCAGAACAATGCGGACGGAATCCGGAGATGCCGCTAGCGCGGACAGGAAGCCGTCGGCCCGGGCGTGAAGATTCTCGTCCGGAGTGGTTGCCCGGGCGTCGTGGTTCAGACCTGCCCGTTCGATCGCGGTGAAAAGTCCGGCAAGAAATCGCTCGGCGGAGTGGTCGGCCGGATCGAAGCTGAGCCAGGCGCAGGGCGCTTCACCGTCGCGCGCGATTTGGTTGAGCAGGGCCGTTTTGCCGTAGCCGGGCCCGGCGGTGACAAGCACCACTGGCGCGTCGGCGACGCGCCGAGCGAGTTGCCGACGCGCCAGAAGGTGGGGCTCGCTATCGGGAGAAAACTTGCGGGCAGGCAGAGTTGCCGCCGGCGACGGGACATCACCATCGCGGCGGTGTCTCGGCTTGCGTTCGCGCTCCTGAACCCACGAAGAGATCTCCACGATCATTCGTCCGATCAGGCCCGTGGCTCGGAAGGTGTGGCCGAACCGGGCAGGCTGGCGTGGTGCGATCGCTCGGCGACCGCCCGGGCTTCTGGCTCCCGCTCGATCAAGTCGTCAAGGGCTCGCCCGTCATTGAGGGCGTCCAACAGATCCGGCTTCGCCTTTGCCCAGGTGAGGAGAAGGTAGACCCGGTTCTCGCGTTCCCGAATCGCGGCGTTATTCATTGGTCGCTTCGTCCCACCGTCCAGCAGTCGAGAGGTGTGCCCACGAACCCGAACATGGGGAATAAACGTGAGGCAAACACCAATTGACCGACGATATTCCCGGTCGTCTAGCCGTCGACCGGCCCCGCGAAAAATTCGTGAGGTAATTGTGAAGTCCACGTCAGCCTTTTGATGCTCGTCCGCGCGTATAGTAACCTGCAATCGCCCACGTTTCTATAGGTGAAATCCCCCGGAAGCGATGAAATATTCGTGGAACTTTCTCGTCGGCGCGCCCAACGCGCTGGACGGTCTCCGCCGGTTTACCTCGTCTCGTTTACCGCGGTGATCGGGCGCCCTCCGCACGTTGGGAGGATCCCGAATCCGACTCCCAAATCCCGGGCGAGATCACTGGGCGCCACCGTCGAATCGGCGTGCGCCCGACATTAGGAAACGGTCGCGGTGAGGACGCGGGTGGTGTTGAGTATCGGCTTGGGCGTCAGGGTCGAGTCGAGCAAGCCGACAGTCCAGATGGGATTGTTCGCGGTACAGTCGTAGAGTTCGAACCAAAAGATGCGATCGACGCCATAGGCGTGCAAACCAGTGAAGGTATCGTTTAGCCACTGTGCCTGTGACGCGGGACCACTGGTGTAACCGGTTTGGATTTGCTGGCTGGGATCGCTGGCGTAGCCAGATTCCGTTAGCCACATGGGGCGATTGGTTACGCCAACCGCGCTGAGTTGCTGTTTGAGATAGTCGACCTTTGACTTGGCCCAGGCCAGTGAGCCGTAGCAATGGAAGCTGGTGATGTCGAAGTTGTTGGTCGCCGGATAGTTCGGATCGTTCAGAATCGTCGGAAGGAAGTTGGGATTGAGCTGGGTGGGGTTACCTGCCAGGGACAGGCCGCCGATCGCGACGTAGGCGTTTGGATCAGTCTGGCGAATCATTTGCGACGACACTGAGAATAGGTAGGCGTACTCAGACGGGGTACTCGCCCAGAAGACGAGGTAATCCGGCTCGTTCCACACCTCCCAGACCGAAATGGCGCTCTTATAACGCGCGACGACCGACTGCACGTGTTGCTGCCATAAGTTGTAGTCGGCCGGTGGGTAATGCTCGCGCATCCAGAGCGGAGTCAGGTTGGCCGGCGCGGTGGTGTTCCACTGGGGCACGAAGGAGATCTGTCCCAGGATCTGGAACCCGAGCGAATGAGCGGTCTGAACCAGCGTGTCATAGCCACTCCAGGTAAAGCGCCCCTGGCTCGGCTCAATCAGGCTCCAATCGAACACGATGCGCAGCCAGCCGACGCCGGCCCCCTGCGCCAAACTGAGCGCGGGAAGAGTGTTGGCGTTGAGCTCATCCGCGCCGAAGGAGACCCCGAGCCAGTTCGACTGCGTCCGGCTCACTGAACTCGGGTGCTGTGGTTGGATTCGCTGTGGTTTCACGGACGACAGCTTAACCCCGGCGAGTTGAGCGCCAAGCAGCCCCAGTCCCTGATTGAACGTCCGCCGGTTAAGTCGCGCCGAACGGAGCTTCTGACCGAACTGGTCGCCGGCCGCCAACGAATTCCCTTCCATCTCCCCCACCCTTCACGGTCGAGCCCCGCGCGACGGAACTGGCCGGAAACACTGCCTTTGCTAGTTAGCTTGCCAGGACTTGTCCGGGAAGACATTGAGCCGGGGACAGAAATTCGGGCACAGCGAACGACAGACCGGCGGGTCTCCCACATGGTCGACCGGCCGGTCTGTCGTTCGGAATGGCTCGGAGGGTAATTTTTGCGGGGTCTCTGCCCCTAGCGACCGGAAGCGATGAGGCTCTGGAGCGCGCTCACCGCCGGCCGGGGATTGAGGTTGCTATCGTAGAGGCCATCCGTCGAGAAGAGATCCGGAGGATTGGTGGAGCTGGAAGCGACCATGTCGTAACCATCGAACCAGAGCAGGTGACTGACCCCGAGTTGTCGTACCTGGGGTAACATGTCAGTCAACCACTGAGCTTGCGACTGCGGGCCGTTTTGATAACCGGATTCTGGCTGCACCGTGGCATCACTGGGATAGCCGATTTCGGTCACCCAGAGTTGGCGGTTCGATACCCCGTGATTGGCAAGCTGAGTGCGGATGTAGCTGACTTTATTCCGGGTCTCGGTTAGTGCTCCATAGGTGTGAAAGCTGACGACGTCGAAGTTCGGCGTCGCGGGATAATTCGGGTCGGTCAGGATCTGTTGGAGGAAGTTGGGATTGTAATAACTGGGATCTCCAGCGAGGGCGAGACCGCCGGTGGCGAATCGCGCGGTTGGGTCAGCACTCTTGACCGCCGAGTAGGTCACGGCGAGCAACTGGGCGTATTGGCTCGGGGTGCCGGGCCAGAAGGGGAGGAGATCCGGCTCGTTCCAGAGCTCCCAGGTCCGGACGGCGCCCTTGTAGCGTTTGACGAGCATCGTGACCCATTGTGACCAGCTATTGTCGTCGGCTGGCGGGTAGTGCTCCTGCTGGGCCGGACCCAGACTCGCCGGGCCGGTGGTGTTCCAGGTGGTGGTGAAGGTAATCTGCCCGTGGATTGCCAATCCCAGGTTGTACATTTTGGTGACCAGAGCGTCGTAGCCGCTCCAGGTGAACTGTCCTTGAATCGCTTCGACCTGGGCCCAGCAAAAGCCAATCCGTGCTCCCCCAATCCCCAGCGGAGCGAGATTCTCCAGCGTTGTCGTCGTCCGGGGATCCAGGTTGCCGTAACTGAAGGCGACACCATAGTACGGCGACCGCGTTGCCGCGGCAGCCACGGTGGGCCTCGCCGTCGCTAAGCCAGCTCCCACCGCGGCAGCCGCGGCCACCCCTTTCCCGAAGGCGCGCCGGGTCAGTTTTATCCCATCCAATTGAGTCAATCCCTTTCCCTCTTACTGGGTTTCTCACTGCTGGATGTCTCATTCAGCCAGCCAACCCAGAGGTTCGCGTGAGACAACGATAGACCGAACCAACGCGCCAATCATTGAGCGAAGGTGAATAATGGCCGCGGGATCTCGGCGGAAGTGCTGTCTACCCCTGGTTCGGTTCAGCCGGAAACGCGCGCCGCCACGTGCCGACGAGGCGGCATCGGCTCGATCGGCGTGGCGGCGGGTAGTTGCGCTGGTATCAACGGGAGGGAGGTACCGTCGTTACCATCCTACTGATGAAGAGACGCGGTGAATTTTTCCTAGGTAGGTCTTCCTAGATCAAATCCCCACTTAGCGCCCGGAGGCGATCAGGTCGTGGTATGCCTGGAGGGCCGGCTTTGGCTGCAGGGAGGAATCGAGCAGACCATCCGTCCCGAAGGGATCGGCGAGCGCGGCGGGAAGGGGGTTTCCGTCGTATAGCTGGAACCAGAAGAGACGCTCGATGCCAGCCTGGCGCAACTGGGTAAAGGCCTCGACCAGCCACTTCGCCTGAGACGGCGGTCCGTCTTGCAGGCCGGGCGTCTTCTGTTGCTGCGCGTCACTCGGATAGCCGATCTCGGTGATCCAGATCGGGACGTTGCTCGCGCCCACCCGAGCAAGCTGAGTCCGCATATAATCCAGGCGCTGTCTGATTTCTTCGGCGGTTCCGTACGCGTGGAAGTTGGCGACGTCGAAGTACTTCCGGGCGGGATACTGTTTATCGTCGAGAATCTCCGCGAAGAAGTTTCGGTCGAGACTCCCCGGCGAGCCGCCGAGAGATAGCCCGCCCATAGCAACGGTCGCCGTGGGACTAATTCCTTTGACGACAGTGTAGGTAACGGCCAGAAGGCGCGCATACTGGGCGGCTGTCCCTCCCCAGAAACCTTGCAGGTCTGGCTCGTTCCAGACCTCCCAGCATTGGATCTGATTCTTGTAGCGTTGGACAGCAGCCTTGCAAAACGTCTGCCAGGCCCCGTAGTCGGCCGGCGGGTAGTGCTCGCGTTGGGCCGGACGAAAGACGGTGATCGGAGCCGAGGTATTCCAGTCCGCGGCGAAGCTCAGTTGACCAGAGATTGAGATGTTCAAACTCCGTGCCTTCGCGATCAGCGCGTCGTAGCCGCTCCAGTCGAGTTTGCCCGGTGCAGGTGCGATGCGGTTCCAGAAGAAGACGATACGCAACCACCGGATTCCGGCGCGACCAGCCCAGTCGAGCGCCGGAATACTGCGCTCGTCGAGTTCAGTTGCTCCAAACGACACGCCATAAGGGCTGGTACTCTCAATCGTTGAACCGGTAGGCACGGCAATCGGGGTGGCCGTGGCGATCGCGCCGGGGCGCGGGCCCGGCGTGGCAGTGACGGGCACCACGGTTGGCGCCGTAGTCGGAGCCACGGTGGGAACGTTTGTCGGCGCCGCCGGAGTGGGGATTGTCTGCTTGACCTGGGCCGGGGTAGGTGTTGCCTCCGGCGGGAGCGTCGCGCCCGGCGTCGGTCGCAAAGCGGTCGTCGGGCTGGTTGGCGGCGAGCGGCGGACGCAGGCCGTTAGCGCGAACGCGAGGGCGGCAAGACCCAGGCGGCGACGGCCAAGTCGCGTCGCCTTGCGGGTCATCCCTCGCCCGGGATTCCACATAGTCGAGTTCTCCAAGGCATTGAGCGGTCAGGTCGCCAATCGACGCAATGAATAAACCAGGAAAGCGAGAGAACGTTTCGGTTCGGAGTATAGCACCTCTCCTATCCGCCCATTTCACTTTTATTTCATCCGTGCGCGATTAACATAGTATCGGCTCAGGAGCAATCTATGGCATTGATCGATCAACGTCGGTTAGCAACGGTCTCGGCGCTTCCCCTCGCCGCGATTCTGGCGACTCTTGGCGGCCTCTCGGTCGCCCTGACCTTCGGTCGTATCCTCTCCCTCTCGGTGACGACATTTACGACTCAAGTGATCGCCGACGACGCCTTCTATTATTTCGGAGTGGCCTATAACGTCGTGCACGGCTACGGTTCGACGTTTGATCGGATTCATCCAACGAATGGCTACCATCCCTTGTGGCTGATCGTACTGCTGCCGATCTACGCCGCGGTCCAGAACAAGGTGACCGTGCTGTACGTGATTTCGGTCGTGGAACTGGTCTTCTTCGCGCTCGGATTGGTCAGCGCCCGCGCGGCTTTCCGCCGCTCGCTGAGCGCTCCCGGAATAGCGTTATGGCTGCCGGTTCTCGTGCTCGTGGTGACCGCGCCGGTCTTCATCAAACTCGTCTTCGCCGGCATGGAGGCTTCGCTGTACTTCGCGACCTTGCTCGCCGCGGCGAACGCGTTTTCCTTCACCCTGGCCGCGCCGGAGCGTCGGAACCGCTGGACTCTGCTCGGTTTTGCCTTTGGGTTGTCGTTCTTATCGCGGATTGACAACGCGGTACTGGCCGCGAACTTCGTGCTCTTTCTCGTGCTCGTGACCGTTCGGTCCGGCGGTGATCTGCGCGGGTTGATCGCGGACCGATTGATTCCGATGCTTGCTCCCTATGTGACGATCGTCGCCCTTTACTTTGGTTGGAATATGCTGAATTACCGCCATCTTCTTACGACGAGCGGGACGGCAAAATTCGGCCCGGAATTAAGTCTGGAAACCGTGATCGGGGCGCTTTTCTGTCTTGGAGTATGGGGCCTGGTAATGCGGTTGGGGTCCGCCCCCGGAGTCGACGCGGCGCGCTTCGCCGTGCCGTTCATCACCTTTCCGTTTCTCTACTGGTTCTTGTTGATCTCGTTATCGAACTGGCGGGCCACCCTGTTCAAGTCCTGGTATCACGTCCCGACTATCGTCGCGCTGCTTCTTGTCGCCGCGATCGTCCTGACTGACCTGTCGCGTCGACCGCGGTTCTCGTTCTTGAGTGACCGAGCCCGGGGATCGCTCGCCCCCGCCCTGGGCGCGGTCGTCGGTTTGCTGCTGGTCTTTGCTGGCTATCGGGTATTAGGCTGGTGGCTAACCAACCCGTCGTACCGGCCGTTCGACGCCATGGCAACCGCGACGGTCTGGCTCGAGGACACGGCTCAACCGAATGACATTATCGCGGCGTTCGACGGCGGCCGGACCGGTTACTTTGCCGTCCAGCGGACGATCAATCTCGATGGCCTGGCCAATTCCTACGGCTACCTGCGGGTGGTTCAGAACCGCCAACTGTATAGCTACCTGGTGAAACAGCACGTCCGCTACATTATCAACTTCTCAAATCCGGGCAAGGATCTCATCGATGACCGCCTGGTTCCCTTGGATCCCACTGCCCCGTGGCGGAGCGAAACCAAGGCGGTTTACCGTATCGAGTTGAAAGACCCGCACGGCGGTCCCTCGCGCTGGATGGAAGTGTTGGAGTTCTTGCCGAACGCCCGGAAGTCCTAGCGCGGGTTGACCCGATAGATGATCGTTTCTTCGTCCTGACTGGCGAGGGTGGCGGACATGGTCCGGGTCAGGTAGCTCTGGAGTTCGGCCAGTTGGGCCGGCGTATAGGCGTAGCGTTCGATCGCGATGTAGCCCACCTGCAATTCCCGGAGTTGTTGAGCGACCTTCTGAGGATCGGTCGCGTCGGCTCCGGGCGACTGCTGGAAGGGATTGACGAGATACCGCAGCAGGGGATACCCGCGGTAGTAGTTCAGGATGTGGGTGGGAACGCGGGGCATCAATCCGTTGATGATCCGCTTACCGTGAACGGTGTCGAAATACATCGCGCCGCCGCCCAGCCCGTAGCGCTGGCCAAACCATTCGGTGCCACTCGTCCAGCCGAGGGGGAGGGTCAGCACGACCGGATCGCCCGGATCCGCGGCGATAACCCGATAGGCGGTCGTCTGGGGGACCGCTTGGGTTGGCAGGCCGACCGCTATCGCCTCGGCGACGAGCACCGCGCCTAAAATAATCGGTACCCCGACCTGGATTGCCCGCCCGAGCCCCGCCCGAGGATCGAAGCGGGCGGCTAACTCTGCCAGGAGCTGGCGCGCGCCGTAGCCAGCCAGAATCGCCAGGGCGAGGAAGGTGATGACCCCTAGTCGTTCTGGTGTCCGGAACTCCGACATGAGGGGGAGCAGTCGGACGACCAGAAACGGTAGCGGGATTCCCAGGTGACGGCCGAGCAGGGTAAAGCGGACTGGCCCGAGGGGACTGAGTTTCAGAACCGGTCCGAGGGTGAGAATCGCGAAGACCAGCCCGAGCAGACCCCAGAGGCGCCAGCCCCGATCACGCGACCTGAGCACGGCGATGACGCCGAGTAGACCGACAACCCAGCCGATGAACGCCGGATTTCGCCCAAAGATGACGTCGCCGTCGAAGTCGCGCCGGTCCCAGAACGGCGTAAAGAACATCTGAGGACGAATCGAGTAGGTGATGTCCTGCGCGAGCGGTGGGCGCGGCAGGGTATCCGCGCGTAGCGTCGGGAGCGCCGGCAGGACCAGCGGTGTGAAGAGCACCAGAAACACGACCGCGGCGATGACCAATTGGCCGAGCGCGCGACGCGGCAATTGACGATCTTGATAAAACTCGTACCCGAGGATGACCAGCGTGGCGAGGCCGGTCATTACGAGCAGCTCAAGGCTCGACAGACCGACCAGAAAGAGCATCAGGCCGGCCAGGGGAGCGCGCCAGCGTCCCTCTCCCCGGAGAAGCCGGAGCAGGGCGAGGAAGAAAAAAGGAATCCATTCGACATTCGCGATGTTTGGGTGGCCGATATAGGCCTCGGCGAGGCGCGCCGGGGCCAGGGCAATCGCCAATCCGGCGACGAGCGCCGGGACATTCTCCTTCAAAAGGTAGCGCGCGAGGAGGAACGCGCCATAGCCGGTCAGAATGGTGCCGACGAAAAGCGAAAAGTTGAAGCCAGCAATCGCCCCGAGCGTCGCGGTGACCGGCAACGCGGTGAGCGCGCTAAATGGCGAGTTGTCCTGGGGCGCCAGGTTGATCCCGACCGGCGCGAAAATACGGTCCGTCCGAAACGGCGAGACGTGGCGAACGAGCAGAGACTCGTCGATCCACCAATCGTACCAGATGAATTGCGACGCCTCCTCGAGGTAGACCTGGGGACCGCGCCCGAGAGGTGCCGCGAGATGATCGGTAAAGCTTCCGACGAGGGGAAAGGCGACGACGAGAGTGACGAAGGCGTAGAGCAAGAGGGCCCCGAGATGAACGATCGGTCCACCCCGAGTCGTCGCGTTTTCGCGGGAAAGCGGCGGGGGTTCGGCTTGAATCACGCTCACGCGCGTGTCCTCGCTCGCGGTCGGTCGGCGTCGACGCGCGGCAGTTCGTCCGGAGGGATGCTCTCGCGAGGGGGCACCGGGTAGGGGCGCATGCGAGGTTCGGCGACGAACTGATCCGGGTGGGCTTCCGCCTCGCTCCGGCGTTCGGCCAGCCAGTCCCAGATCGTGGCCACCGGCTTGGCTGGCGTCCCGGCGACGACGGTGTACGGCGGAACGTCGTTGGAAACGACCGATCCCGGCTCCACCACCGACGCCGGCCCGATGGTCACCCCGGGGAGGATCACCGCGCTAGCGCCGATGGAACAGCCGTCGAGGATGCGAATGGGCTGGCTCCGGATGCGGCCAGTGAAATTCGCGCAGAATCCGTCGTGGGTGACGATCGTCACCAGCGCGCCGATACTGCAATGACTGCCGATGCTCACCTGATGACTTCGGTAATCGATCGATGCTCGGCGATCGATGTAGCAATGGTCGCCGATCGCGTAGCCTTGCTTTCGCATGATCCGGATGCGCTGCTCAGAAGCGCGGAACTCGTCTGGCTCCTGCAGGGCTTCCCAGATGCCCTCGGCGCTACCTCGGATAAAATCGCGGATCCGATTGCTCATCGTCTCTCCTGTGTCCGGGCGGCACCACGTCTCCGATCGCAACGGCATATCGTCGAACGGCATCGCGGTGCCGAAGAAAGGAAATTCCTCGGTGTAGCGTTCCGGGTGCTCGGTGAGTTCGTCGATCCGGCGCCGAAGTTGCTTTTTGAAATTGCCAGCCACGCGGAAAGGGCTGCCCACCACGACCGTGAACTCCGGCACATCGCGATCGATCAGGGTCGCGGCGCCGATCGTCGAGTAGGAACCGATCGACACGCCCGGGCAGATGACGGTATTCAGACCGATCTGGACGTTTACATCAAAATGAATCGGCGCCCGGCGCCAGGCGCCCAGGTACGGTAGCAAGCGACTATCTTCGGTGACAAAGACAGTGTTTTCGCCAAAGCCGATGGTTTGGGGGGCGTCGACGAGGTTGTAGGGACCCACGACGATGATCTCGGGCAAAAGCGAAGGCCAGCCGATCGTCGCGCCCTTGCGCCGAAACCAATCGCGCCGACGGAGCATTGCGTGCCAGAAATCTGGCCGGCGCGTGAGCAGTTCGAGCCGGTAGAAAGCCCGCCGAACGAGGTAACGGGTCGCGCTCCGGGTTCCCCAGCGGCGGTAGAGAGACGTTAACAACGAAAAAACCCGACCCAGCCGGAAATAATCCGGGTTTGATAGCTAGCAGTATACCTCAGCCGGTCCGCGCGGAGTGGTGAATGACTTCAATCGCGGTGGCGATACGCTCGAGTTGCTTCTCGCCCAGTCCCACCGAGGAAGGAAGCATGATTCCCCGCCGCGAAAGGTCCTCGGCGACCGGAAGTCGAGTCTCGGACTGATAGATGGGCATGGTGTGCATGGAATAGAAGAATGCCCGGCTGTCGATGCCGCGCTCGCGCAAGCGAACCATCAATTCGTCGCGGTCGACGCCGAATTCCCGTTGATCGACCAGCATCGTGAACATCCAGTAGACGTTGCGGGCCCAGGGAGGCTCCGGCGGCATCGTCAAGCCCGGGAGGTCTCGGAGGCGCTGGCGGTAAAAGTCGGCGATTTGCCGCTTTCGCTCGACAAGCCAATCGACCCGCTCGACCTGGGCGACTCCAATGGCGGCCTGGAGATTCGTCATGCGGTAGTTGAAGCCCAGTTCTTCGTGCCAGTAGCGGCGCCCCGGAATCATGCCGTGGTCGCGCAGCATTGCCAGCCGGTGGGCAAGGGCCGAATCGTTCGTCGTGACGATGCCCCCTTCGCCGGTCGTCATGATCTTGTTGCCAAAGAAGCTGAAGATGCCGGCTTCGCCGATCGTTCCGACGTGCTTGCCGTTCGCCAACGCTCCGTGCGATTCCGCGGCGTCTTCGACGACCAGAAGGTTGTGTCGGCGCGCGACGGCGAGCAGTTCGGCCATCTTTGCCGGCTGACCGAACAGATGGACCGGCAGAATTGCCCGGGTACGCGAGGTGACCCGACGCTCGGTGTCCACCGGATCGAGGTTCCAGGTGTCGTATTCCGAGTCGGCTAAAATGGGCGTCGCGCCACAGTAACGCACGGCATTGGCGGTGGCAATGAAGGTCAGGGTTGGGACGATGACTTCGTCGCCCGGTCCGATGCCCAGGGCGTGGAGGGCCAGATGGAGCGCCACCGTGCCGTTCATCGTCGAGATGGCGTGCTCGGCGTGACACCAGCGGGCGAATTCGGCTTCAAATCGCGCGACGTAGCCCCCATTTGAGGAGATCCAGCCGGAGCGCACGCAGTCGGTCACGTAGGCTAGTTCGTTCCCCTGGAGATCCGGTTCGGCGATGGGGATGAATTGGGTTTCACTGTGGGCCGCGGTTTGAGCCATTGACGACTCCCTTCCTCACTCCACACAACCTGCTAACCCGGTCAACGCTCATGGGCCGCGCCTGGCGCCGGCAACGATTACTAATCCGAGCGTTAGCGGCTAAAGCTCTGGACCGAGGTCCAGGAGTAGGGACGGGACACTGAAGTGTCCGGGGAGCGACGCGGCACGGCTTGCCGGACGAATGAGCGGCCAGCGCTCGACCGGCACCGGAGGACTTCAGTCCTCCGTCTCTCCTCCTGGACTTCAGTCCAGAGCTAACGCGGACTCCAGATCGATAGCTTTAGCTGCTTACGCTACGCTCAGTAGCTAAGAATAGGAATGCGGCGTGAAGTAATTGTGAAAATGACCGGGTCGGAATTTTGGGCTCAACAGAATTGCCAAACCTTCCGTTGAGCCGTAGTATGCATGATGGTAGGCGCATTGGAACTTGCGCTATCACCTGAGAGAAACCACCGATGGGGTCGGAGGAAAGTTGAATCGCCGACGTGTCTTAGCGGCTTGGGGGGCTGGGGGAGTACTTTTGGCGTTGGTGGGAGTAAGCTGTGGGACCGCTAGACCGTCGCCGTTGCCCGCGCCACTGCCGACATTCGCGGGAGGGGCCCCGAATACCCAGCCGGGAGCGCAGCCGGGGCTTAACGGTGTATCGGTGGCTCAGCCCGTTGGATCGACCGGTACGGTGATCGCGGGCGCTACTTCGACGACGCCGAGTTTCGCCAAGGTTGTGACGGTCGTCAACGCGCGAACCGGACCGATTACCGCCCAGTTCTCCTACGCCGGATTGATCCAGGTAAAGGACAGCGTAAACCTGGCGCCGCGGACTCTGGGACGGATCGACAAGTATCTGGTTGACGTCGGAACGCCGGTAAAAGCTGGGCAGGTTCTGGTACAGTTGGATCACGCCGATCTGGATTCCGCGGTGAGCCAGGCGAAAGCGAACTTGCTCCTTTCCCAGGCGAAACTCGATGGGATGTTGGCCCAGGGACGGCCGGAAGCCGTGGCCGCGGCCCAGGCGAATGTCCAATCCGCGCAAGCCAAACTCCACCAACTAGCGGCCGGGTCGACGAACGCGGCGCTGAAGAACGCGATCGGCAGCGTCGCGAACGCCCAGTCGGCGTATGACGCGGCGACCGCCAGCTACAATCACCTGACGAGCCCCACGCCGGACGAGATCAAGTCGCTCAAGGCGCAGGTCGATAACGCGAAGGCGGCGATGGATGCCGCCCAGCATAATTACGACCTGGTGGCCTGGGCGACGGACATTTCCGGACGTCCCGAGTCGGTGGCGCTGGCGCAGGCCACGAACAACTATCAAGTCGCCCTATCGGCGTATAACCTGCGAATCCATCCCCGCCCCTCGGACGTGACGGCGGCTCAACAGGCGGTGGATAGCGCGAAGGCTCAGCTCACCAGCGCCCAGGCGCAATTGAATCTGCTGCAGTCCGGAGCGAACGCCGACGATTTGAAGGTTGCCGAGGCCGCGTACCAGCAGGCAAAAGATAACCTGGCGCTGACGCAGACCCCGAATTCGCCTACCGACATCGAGCAAGCGCGAGCCCAGGTGGCTCTCGACCAGGCTCGTCTCGAATCGGCACAACTCCAGGCGGCCGAGGCGCAGATTGTCGCGCCATTCGACGGAATCGTCGCGGCTCGGCTACTCGCCGACGGCGCGGTGACCAGTCCGACCGCTCCCGCCTTGACCCTGGTTTCCAAGCAGGTGGATATTCTCGTTCAAGTTGAAGAGAACAATTTGCCGCTCTTCCAGGTTGGCCAGGCGGTGGACGTGACCGTGCCGGCCTACAATGGCAGGTTGTTCAACGGAAAAATCACCGAGATTGCGCCGGTTGGTAATACGACAACCCACATGTTCACCCTCCACGTCACCCCGGACGATCCGCAGGGACAACTCCACGGGGGCATGTTCGCGAACGTCCGGATTCACACGACGCAGCAGCCCAACGCGGTTCTGGTGCCGGTGCAGGCTATCATTACTCGTAATAATAAGTCGTACGTTTTCGTCGTGGTGAACGGTAAAGCGGTGGCTCACGAGGTCGACTCGTACCAAAGCGATGGCAACTACGCCGCGATTCCTAGCGGTGTCAATCCGAACGATCCGGTTGTCATTAGCGGACTGATGGATTTGAACAACGGTGACCCGGTACGCGCGAGCGCTCAACCAGCGACGCCGGCCACCGGCCAGTAACTTGGAAACGTGAGCCTCAGCAGGAGACGCGACAAAACCTGGCAGATCTGGACCAAAAGTTCAGGTCCGCCGAGTTTAGCGATTGCGACTGAGCGCTGCGTTATCGTCTAAACGCAAACGCGAGATGTAGCGCGGGGGCTTGTCCCCCGCCCGTCCCTGCCCGGCGGGGGACAAGCCCCCGCGCTACGGACTTGGCAGCTTACGCGGCGATGAGTAGGTTAACCGCTAGATCTCGCGTTCGCGATTGGGCAACCAGGTAATGACCAGTAGCTCGGTTCAGATTGGCTTATTGATGGGCGCGCACGGGAACCGGCTCGGCGCGCAGTAAGTCGGCAAGGCTGGGATTCGGGAAGAACAGCCGCCCGACCATGGTCAGAATCCAAAGAGGCGCGCAGAGGATTCGGGCAATCAGATGGAACCACCCAACGGCAACGTTGAGCAGGATGTCGACGATCGCTGCTTTCACGCGTTTCCTCCCGACTACTCCGGTCATTCCGGGCAAATCACGGGCGTTGTCTGGCGGCGTACTGGTTTGTTGATGCCTCGGACAACGTCGACATTGCTGAGAATACCGTCCGGTCGGTCGCGCGACATTCAACCTGGGGTATACACCGACCTCTATCTATTGGAGGATTTTCGGACTATGCCCGCGGCCATTGTCAGCGCCGCCAGGGCAACGTAATCTAGGTCTCCGGATTGCTGGGTTGTGGTGAGGGGCGGATGAGGCTTCACGATTATCTCGATTACTGGGGTCGGGAGACTCCGGACGCCGATCTAGCGATTCTGGCTGGGCGCTCGCTCAGCTATCGGGAAGGTGTGGAGCGGACGAACCGGCTCGCGAACGCGCTGATCGACGACGGTCTGGAGATCGGCAGCCGAATCGCGGTGCTCGCCCGCAATTCCATCGAATATATCTTGCTGTACTTCGCGGCGTCGAAGGCCGGCGTGACGCTGGTTCCGCTGAACGCGCGTCTGGGTGCGGAGGAATGGACCGGACAGGTCCGCGATGCCGGTGCCGAGGTTTTGTTTGCCAACCGGGCGTTTACCCCTTCCATCGACCGGGTTCGCGACCGCGTGCCGGGAATTCGGCGCTTTGTCACGCTCGAAGGCTCGCCCGCGGGGGATTGGGAGACGCTGGCGGACTGGCTCGCGCGTTCCTCGCCGAACCAATCGGCGCGGGACGTCGACGAGGAAGCGGTGGTGTACCAGATGTACACCAGCGGGACCACCGGCGAGTCCAAGGGGTCGCTGATCACTCATCGAGCACTGACCGCCAATCTGAGCCAGATCGCGCCGGCACTCGGAATAACGCACGGCGAACGGGCTCTCGCGGTTTCGCCGATGAGCCACGCGAGCGTCGTCCTCAATACCTTTAGCGTCGTGCACGCTGGCGGGACGGTCTTTATTCAGCCGGATTTCGATCCGGCGCGAGTCGTCGCGCTGCTGGACGAGGCGCGGATCGCGGTCGCCTTCGTCGTTCCGGCGATCCTGCAAGTCTTTTTGACCGCGGTCTCCGATGTCGCGAAGCGGAACTATCCCAACCTGCGGCTGATGCAGTACGGCGCGTCGCCGATCACTGAAGCAACCTTACGCGGCGCGATGAGCGCGTTCAAGTGCGATTTCTTGCAGATCTATGGTATGACCGAGGCGAGCGTTGCCCTGACCTTCCTTTCGCCGAGCGATCACCAGCGGGCCCTGGCCGGCGAAAGTCACCTCTTTCACTCCGCCGGTCGACCGGCTCTCGGGACCGACCTGCGCGTCGTCGACGAGTTCGATCGCTCGTTGCCGACTGGACAACTGGGCGAAATCGTCGTCCGAGGACCGCAATTGATGCGGGGATACTGGAATCGTCCCGACGACACCGAGCGGACCTTGTGGGGGGGATGGTTGCACACCGGCGACGGGGGTACGCTCGACGCCGCGGGGTATCTCTACGTCCGGGATCGGATCAAAGATCTGATCGTGTCCGGAGGAGAGAAGATCTCGGCCCGCGCGGTGGAAGACGTCCTGGCGCGTCACCCCATGGTGGCCGAGGTCGTGGTGATCGGCGTGCCGGACGTGCTGCGGGGTGAGGCGGTGAAGGCGATCGTCGTGCCGCGCGACGGAGAGACGCCCTCCGCGCGGGAGTTGCTCCGGCACTGTCGTCTGGTGCTGGGAAACTTGCGCAGCCCGCGTTCGATCGAGTTCGCGTCCACCCTGCCGCGCACCCCCAGCGGCAAGGTTCTCAAACGGGTTCTCCGCGACCCCTACTGGGCCGGTCATCCTCATAGCATTGCCGACGGGTCGGGCGGGGTGTTGCGGGTCGCGGGACCGATGGCCGGACCTAACCCCTCGCCCCTTCCCGACGCGGGAAGGGGGGAACAAGTCTGCGTTAGGCAACCAGAGTGACCGGCTTCGTCCCTCTCCCCCAAACCCCCTCGCTCAAATTGACGTCGCGTAGCGCCGGTGATACGATCCCGCCTTGGCGCAGTCGATAGGCGATTCCAAAATTGAGAGAAGGGACGCAAGATGGCGAGCCTTCCCCGCGTGACCATCTGGAACGAGTTCCGCCACGAGAAACACCGCGAGAATATTAAGAAGATCTATCCCAACGGCATCCACACCGTCATCGGCGAACACCTCAAGCAGCAGGGCTTTCCGGTCACGTACGCGACCCTCGACGAGCCGGAGCACGGCCTGACCGAGGAAGTTCTCGAAAACACCGATGTGCTGATCTGGTGGGGACACGGGGCGCACGGCGAAGTCCGCGATGAGATCGTCGATCGGATTCAGAAGCGGGTGCTGAACGGCATGGGCTTCATCCCCTTGCACTCGTCGCACTTCTCGAAGCCGTTTCGCCGACTCATGGGCACGAGTTGCACCCTGACCTGGCGCGAGATCGGCGAGCGCGAGCGGGTGTGGGTGATCGCGCGCAGCCATCCGATTGCCGAGGGAATCGGCGAGTACTTCGAGATTCCCCACCAGGAGATGTACGGCGAGCCGTTCGACATTCCGGCGCCGGATACCCTGGTTTTTGTCAGCTGGTTCCAGGGCGGCGAAGTCTTCCGGAGCGGCTGCTGCTTCGAACGGGGACGGGGCAAGATCTTTTACTTTAGCGCCGGCCACGAGACGCTACCGGTGTACTATCAGCCGGAAGTGCTTCGGGTCATCAGCAACGCGGCAAAGTGGGCCGCGCCGTTGGGCTGGGAAGCGTGCCCCACGCCGTCGTCGCAGATCAAGGGCGGACATCGCATCGAGCCGCTCGAACCGGTGACGCCGCACGAGTAGCCGCCGAATCCTACCCTCCAGCCGGACCCTGTCGTTCTGAGGAGCGGCGCGACGAAGAATCTCTTTGGCGATCGTTGGCCGAGGAGGTTCTTCGCCCCTTGCGAGGGGCTCAGAACGGCAAACTTGTCCGGGCGCGGCCGGAGAACTAACTAGGCCGGACAAATAACACCGGCTGGTTGCCGAGGTGGAGTAACTCCTGGGCGACCGAACCGACAATCGTCCCGGGGGTGCTGCTTCGGCCGCGAGTTGTCAGGACGATCAACGCGGCGCGGGCGTCGCGCGCCGCGTCGGCGATCTGTGCCGCCGGCATCCCTACCCGTAACGCGCGGTCGGCGGCGAGTCCCTGCCCGCGAAGCTGGGCAACCAGGCCGTCCAGATAGCCGCCGACGATCGCTTCGTCTTCCGGAGGGGGCTGGGGCGGAGCGACTCCCCAGAAGACGACGCCGGTGGGCGCCGCCGGTTGCTGATCGACCACCCCGACCAGGACAATCGTTCCCTTCAACGCTTGAGCGAGTTCGATCGTGACCGGCAGCGCGGCCTCGCTAGCCGGCGAACCATCCAGCGGAACCGCGAGCGTGATGGGCTGCCTGTCGCTCGGCTGGCGTAAGGGTGGCGACCAGGCGCGTACCAGGAGAACCGGCGCCCGTCCGCCGAGCAAGACCTCTTCGGCTACCCGGCCGTAGGTCCAGCGCCCCAGGCCGGATCTGCCGTGGCTGGTTAGAACGACCAGATCGCGCTCCGGTCGGGCCTGGGCGTCCAGGAGCCGGGCCGGCTCCGCCACCCCGACGACCGTTTCCACCGGCGCGCCGGCTTGGGTTACCGCTCGAGCAACCTCCGCCAGGTACGCCTCGGCGGCCGGCCGCTCACCCAACTCGCCAACCGCCCGCAGCAAAACGACCCGCGCCCCCACGCCCACCGCGATCGGCACCGCGTACACCAGCGCCCGCTCGGCCAGCGGCGAACCATCCAGCGCGACGATGACTCGTTCGAACAAGGGAAGAACCTGCGAAGAAGCCAGAATCCAGGAGACAGGAGTCAGGAGACAGGAGACGGAGGCGGGAGTGAGAAGGTGAAGGGAGTCGTCCTCGCTGGATTGCAGGCAAGAGTGGGGCCGAACCTAACCCCCTTCACCCCCTTCCCGCGTCGGGAAGGGGGAATTCCCCTCTCCCTCTGGGAGAGGGCGAGGGTGAGGGACGTTCCTTCCCCAACACCCCGTTCCTATTCCCTCGTCTCCAGCAGCCCACGGAGGTTTTCCCCGAGAATCAGAGCCTGGTGATTCGCCGGGACGAAGTCACAGTGGGTGCGGAAGGCTTCGAGAGCGTGCTGGTAGGTCATGAAGCGGCGAACGACCGGGTAGTCCGAGCCCCAGCAGAGGCGTTCCGGACCGTAGTGCTCGTAGAGGGCGCGAATGATCGGCGCGCAGTCGGGATAGGGATACTCCCAGCGGAGCGGCGAGGCGTAGTGGAAGCCGGAGAGTTTTATGTAGATGTTTGGCTGCTTTGCCGATTCGAGGATGTTCCGCAGATTCGCGTCCTGGCCCACCCGGGCGCCGGCCAGGTGGTGGCAGAGAAAGGGCACGCTCGGAAAGCGTTCGGCCAACTGGCGCAACACCGGCTGAAGCCGGGCCGGCCAGGCCAGGCTGGCGATTTGCTTCCGCTCGGCGGCGACCGTGAAGAAGGCGAGGCCGTCGGGCGAGAGAAACCAGGAACCGTCGTCGTCGGCGCGGACGTAGTGGGTGAAGCCCTTTAATCGATAACGATCGATCGCCTCGGCAAGCCGGTCGGCCGCGCCCGGCGTATGATAAGTCGCGGTCCAGGAGCAATCAACGTCGGCGAACTGATAGAGCCGATTCGGGTAGCGTTCCACGCACTCGGCGACGTAGTCATTATCATCCGGATTGTGCTCGATCCGGGCGCAGACCACGGTCGCCGCGTCGACGCCGTTCTGGTCCATTTCGAAGATCAATTGCTCGACCAGCCCGCGACTGGTCGGATCCGGCACCTCTGGCTGATACGGCCAGTAGCGCCAGGCGTGGCAGTGAGAGTCGATGATCATTGGGCATCACTTCCTGCAGAACACTTTTTAGACCATACGGTGTAATCCATTGAACCACACAATGGTGGACGACGATATTATCACCATGCTTGATTACGTGAAGGTGTTCTACTTGGCGACACTCGATCGTCAAACCGAATGCGGCATAACTCCCACATCTTACAGACGGCGGCGTTCATGCCTTTGAGCAGTGGACGACCATGGGTATCGAGCATCGGCTCTGTTCGAGTGAGGTGCCCGCAGCAGATGACCTGATTCCATTGTCGTAAGATAGAGTTGCGGGAGCATTCTAAGAGAATAGTCAGTACGGGTAACCACAGGCGCAGCAACGATCTTCAAAAAACATGAATAATACCAATTCGCTCTGACAGTGACGTTTATCGGCGAGGGCGCGCTTCAGGATGAAGGCTGCGGCCGTCAACGCCCAACAATTTACACGGCGCAATCAAGGCGATTTGGTATAAGAGTTCGTAATGACACTCAACATCACACTTCTCTCGCGCCACAGCATTTACCAATCATCCGACTTTCGGCTCACCGACGTTGCTAGCGGCAAGCCCCGCGATTTCATCGCTCAGAAGGGCGTGACTCTCCTTCGCCACGACTGGCTCGCGGTTGTCACGTTTGCCGGTGTCGGTGATACAGCGTTCGTTAACGTATCCGATTGGCTGGTGGCAGAAACTTCAGCTCTGTCGGACAGCACTCCCTTCGATGATCTGATATCGACCCTGTTGAAGGCGGACTCTTGGTTAAAGGGCGTTCCCGCCAAATACCGTTGGCATACGTTTACTATTGGCGCGTTCGTCGGTGTTAGCCCAGTTGGCGTTCTGGTATCCAATTGGGAGTCGCTAGATGCTCAGCAGGCTTCGAGCCCGCAATTTCGTTTGAAGGTGAGCAAGTTCCGTCCTAGTAGACCGCGCGTGCTGGTAACCGGCCATGGTGCCGCCTTCGTTACAGCGCGGGATCGTCAGGCTCTGGTCGGCTTATTGCGCGGAGGTTCCTCCAATGGGGAGATCCAAGATGCGCTCGCCAGGCTAAACGAGCGCGTATCAACTAAGGATAGGACGGTAAGTCCGGCCTGCTATACCTCGAGCATCCACAGTGATGGAACAGGAAGCGGCGCTTCCCACGGTCTTACACCTACCAGCGAATACAACCCAAAGTTCTTGCCTTTCTCTGACAGAATTGGAAGGGACGATCAAGGCCGACCGAAACCTGTCCATCTGAGGCAGTTCGCTTTCGTTACGCTGAAGCAAACGGATGAATTTCACAGAAATCAACTGCGGTTAAAGCCGAATGATGCGAATGTTCACAATAACTACGCTGTATATTTGCAAGATTTTAAGCACGATATCGGCGGAACTGAAGACGAGTTCAAGAAGGCGCTGAGTATTGACGATGGCCACGCCGGTGCGCTTGGTAATTACGCGAACTTCGTGTGGCAACATCGAAATAATGACAACCTTGCAGAGGAACTCTTTGAGAGGGCAATTTCGGCAGATCCCAAGAACGCTCTCAATCGACTCAAGGCGGGAGTCTTTTGGCAAGAGGCCCGAAAGAACGCCTCGAAAGCTGAAGCTCACTTCCAGGAAGGCCTTTATGCAAAACCCAACGATGGTCCGCTTTTGGCTGCCTATGCAAGGTTGAAGTTTCTAGGGAATGAGTTCGAGGAGGCGGCGCAACTCTACGAACGTTACATGGCCACGAATCCTGGGGAGGGTGAAGATCTCGCAAACGCCCGTGAGATATTCGCAACGGCGTCACTCCTTCTCGGTAATATTGAGCGGGCTGTTGAACTCTTCAGACTGGTGCTTGCTAGTCGCCCCGGTAGTCCAGGCGCTCTGGTAAATCTCGCCCAACTGCTTCTTACTACTGCTAGCAGTGGCGCGTCAACCGACTTTGAGGCAGGTAGATTACTTGATGGCTGCCTTAAACTTAACCCGGGAAAAGATGTGTCGGTGGAGGCTTGGTTCTATCGGTACGCTCACCTCAGCGAATGGAGAACTGAAGCGTTACGGCGACTCAAGAAACTGATCGACGACGGGGCGAGATCGCCGGGCTGGGATTTTTCAGCGAATGTCGATCGAGCGATTCGTGATGGGCATCCGCAAGTCGAACTATTGCGTCTCCTGGCAGACGTAATAAGCGATAGAGTCCCCTCCGATCAACTGAAGGACTGCCGGGTTTGGAACGAGACCTGAAGTTCTATTTGTTTTGTTTGATTTAATGCCGACCCTAGTCCGTTAGACTCGATCGGGCGATGGCAAATGGGGCAGTCTTCGCCTGACTCGGTAAGCGGCTACAGCGTCGACCTGAGGCATTTCTGCGGATCCCGCTTTAGGCAGGTCAAAGTATGGTGCCCAATGTGCGCGCCGCGGACCGGAAGTGCACCATGCCTCACTCATGTCCTCGACCGCCGCCTCCGCAATGCGGTACACTCCGTTTCGGACAACTTGGCCAGGTGGTGGCGACGCGGACTCCATCGAGACTCCCACGCCACTTTCCGGTGCCTCTGATAAGGAGGCTTCATCCATGCCATCCGACGCAATTCAGGCCCTCGTCTTCGACGTGTTCGGGACGGTCGTCGACTGGCGCGGTTCGGTCATTCGGGAAGGCGAGGCGCTCTCCCGGGCGAAAGGGCTGGCGGTCGACTGGGGGACGTTTGCCGACGCGTGGCGGAGTGAGGGCTACCACCAGGCGATCGCGCGCACGCGCTCCGGCGACGAGCCCTGGGAGCGGGTGGACGTTCTGCACCGGCGCAAGCTTGACGAGTTGTTGGTCCGCCACGGCATCAGTGGTCTGTCCGAAGCCGAGATTGCCGACTTCAACCGAGTGTGGCACCGGCTCACGCCCTGGCCGGACGCGGTGCCCGGTCTGACCCGCCTGAAGTCGCGCTTCGTCATTTCGCCGCTGTCGAACGGCGACTTCGCGCTACTGACCGAGATGGCCAAGCACGCCGGCTTGCCCTGGGACTGCATTCTTTCGGCAGAACTTTTCGGTGCGTTTAAGCCGGATCCCCGGACCTATCTGGGCGCGGCGAAGTTGCTCGACCTGGCGCCCGGTCAGGTGTTGATGGTTGCCGCGCACGTCGGCGACCTCCGCGCGGCCCGCTCGCTCGGCCTGCCCACCGCGCTAATCCCCCGGCCGCGCGAGCACGGTCCGGCCCACCCCGGGGAGCCACCAGACGGCTCGGAGTTCGATTTCGTGGCCGAAGGGTTCGAGGATCTGGCGCGTCAGCTCGGGGCGTAACGAAGAATCCGGGGGCCAGGAGATAGGAGTCAGGAGACAGGAGGGGAGTCGTTCGAGGCAAGGCATTCCCCCCGCGGCCATTCGCGGAAGAATGTACCGGCACGGCTCGGTAGTAGACCCTCTATGGAGCCAATTCTCCTCCTGACTCCTATCTCCTAACTCCTGTCTCCCCCGTTAGTAGTGGTTCTGGTGGGCAAACTGGTCGAGCGGTTTGCGGGGCTGGGGATTCTTGGGTTTGGCCTGAATCGCCGCGAGGTCCGGGACGCCAATCGTCACGACTGTCTTGACGCGGCGCTCGGCCGGGATGCCCAGCATCTGCTTGGCGTTCGCCGGTCCTTCGCCTTTCAAGGTGGCGATGGCCGAGCCGAGGCCGTGCGCCTGGGCCGCCATCAGGAGGCGCTCGGCCAATCGGCCTTCGTCGAAGATCTCCAGTTCTTCTCGTTCCTTGTCGCCATTGGTGACGATCACCAGCGCCACGTCGGCTTTTCCCGCCATGTTCGCGCCGCCGGCGACGAGTTGCTGGCGTACCGCCGGGTCCTTCACGACGACCACTTCCGAGGTCTGGCGGTTGCTGGCGCTGCCGGTCCAGCGTCCGACTTCGAGGATGTCGGTCAGCGCCGCCTCCGGAATAGGTTCCGGTTTATACTCGCGTACCTGATGAATCCGGCGCAAGAATCGAATCAGATCACTGGCGGTTTGTGTCACGGTGGTACCCTCCGTTCGCTGAATCTCCCGATGTCCCGAGGAATCTCGCTAACCCCAACGGGATTCCTGGATGAATTCCTTGAGGATGAAGCTCAGCTGATCCATCAGCTCCGCGTAGCTTTTCTGCGCGTTGATTCGGCGCAGCTCCAGCCGCGCTTCCCCGCCGCCTTTCTGCACGTGCTCGATGTTTACCGCTTGATAGTGCTGGGGCTCGCTTCGGACGTGGGAAGCGGCCTGCTTCTCTTCTTTCGTCCCCTGGCTGAGCGCGGTGGCGGTAGGGTTCTCCAGTTTCGCGTTGAATTCCTTTAGCATGTCGACGACCTTCGGCTGATCGATCTCCCCTTTGGTTGCCTTTACCCGGAGATCTTGGAGAAGCGCTTGATAGGACGAGACGGAATTCTCTCCCTTGAGAAGTTGTTCTTCGACCCACGGAGCATTGAGGGAGTCGGGATCGGCAAAGATCTTTTGCCAATAGCCGGCCTTGCTCTGCAACGTTCCTAAAAGATCGATGAGGAGCGTCGCGCTGCCGCCGACCATCGTTCCCACGTCCAGGGAGATGTGGCCGCCGCCAATCGTTTCGTGCGGCGCGAGCCCCAGACCCTCGTCCTTGGCGACGTCGAAAATGTGCTCCTGAATGATTTTCCCGATGTCCGCCTCGGCGAGCTTGTTCGTCGACGAGGGTTGGGTCTGGGTCTCCAGGCAGCCATCGTCCATGTCGAGCACCCAGTACCAGACGAGTTTGTCTGTCTGGTCGTGGTATTCGAAGCGCTTCGCGTTCATGGACGTGTCTTTCGCTTTGGTCGGGGTTACGCTCAGGCGGAGACCGCTGCCGACGTTCTTTTTCTTGACCTTTTCGGACCAGTCATAGATATAGGTGACGGCCTTCGCGTTGATTTGCTCCTGGGCCTCTTTCTGCTTCTTCCCCTCCTCGTCGTCGCCGTAGTGTTCGTTGAGCTTCAGACGGTGCAACTCCGGACGGGTGAAGGTGAACTCCGTGCCGACCAGGATATCGCCCGTCTCCGACACGGCTTCGCGGCTCAATTCCTCTTCCATGGCGTTGAGGATACGGATCATCTCTCGGCGGCCCGCGGCAGTTTTCTGCTTTGTGAAGCTCTCTAGCGCAGCCGTGGATTCGAGGTAGAGTGCGTCCGTGTCTCCTCGGGCTCTTTTGTATGTGCGCGTGATTCTTTGCCAGTTACCGGTGAGGTAGGTCGCCGCGGCATTCTGGTTGATCAGCGCGGTGTCGGGATCCAGAAACCGATCGACGCGCGTCGCACGGGCTGGCGCGCGGTCCTGGAGGAACCGCTGAGTGGCCTGATTGCCGTACGAGCGTTGCAGAGCGACGACCTGGCTGGCCGACAGCGGGATTCCGAATGACCCCGGGGCGTGAAGAGGCGGCGCGGGGACTTCGGGCGTCGGCGAAGCGAAATCGGCGGCGACGTTTTCACCGGGACCGGCGACCGCCGGCTCGTGCCGCGTTGGTTGTCCCTTGCTTACCTCGGTCGAACTCGTGGGCATCGCCGAACCCCCTCTAATGTTCTGTCAGGCGACATTCGCTGGAATGGTTGTCGTCGCCGCCTTACTGGTCTCGGCGTTGATGGCTAAAGCTCTGGACCGAGGTCCAGGAGTAGAGGCGACGGACTGAAGTCCTCAGGAGGCAACGGGCAGCTTGTGGTTCGTTCGTCGCCACTCGGTGTTGCCTCGCCACCTGGACACTTCAGTGTCCCGTCCCTTCTCCTGGACTTCAGTCCAGAGCCGATGCTCAGCCAGACCAAATGCTTTAGCCGTTGACGCTACGATCAGTAAAAGGCGGGCGTAGAAACGGAGGCGCTTTAGCGCCCACTCCGAGGGCTTCAGCCCCACCCAGCCCGCGCCCGCCCTTCAGGGCGGCGTCCTTTGGGCCGGTGCGGCGAGCCTGCCGTACCCGACTTTTGTGTCGACTTTCGCGCTCCTACTCATACACGACTTTGCCGATTTCGTGCGCCTTGACCCAGTCCCAATCGATCTCGACCCCGAGGCCGGGGCCGGTGGGGACCGCGATGTGGCCGTTGGCGTCGACCGAGGTCAGCTCGTCGGAGTAGCCGTTCTTGAAGATCGGCGGCTTCATCGCCTTGATCTTGGGATTCACCAGACCCATCTCGTAGTAGTTGCAGTTGCGAATCGCCGCGAAGCAATGACGGTGGGCCGGGCCGGGAGCGTGGATCGCGACGTCCAGGCCGAAGCCTTCGACGGCGTGGGCAATCTTCATCACGCCGGTGATCCCGCCGTCGTAGGTGGCGTCGGTGTGGACGTAGTCCACTGCCTCGGCGACGATGAAGTCGACGTGGGGTTCCAGGGTGCGGACGTGTTCGCCGAGGCAGAGCGGGGTCTTGATGAACTGGCGGAGCTTCTTGTAACCAAATGCCGAGATGCCGCCGTCCTTGCCGGGATCTTCGTACCAGAAGAAGCGGGCCTCGTCGCAGGCGCGGCCAACCTTCAGCACCTCGCTCCAGGTGTCGTACTCGCAGGCCGGATCGATCATCAGGTCCATCGCCGGGCCGACCTTCTCGCGTACCTTCAGGACGTTGGCGATCTCGCGTTCGACCGGTCCCCGGCCCCAGGGATGGATCTTGAAGTGGCGGAACGAAGTTCTCCGAGCGGGATGATTCCGTCTACCCAACCGCCCTCCTTGGTGACCCATACTTTCACCTGCATCCCTTCAAGAAGATCCCGCTTGTCTTCAAAAGTCAAGGAGTCAATGTTCAGCGCAACACGCTCACAATACTCGTCAATCGAGGCTCTCAGGTCAACCAATGATTGGTGCTGGGTGTGGAGTTGGGTTAGTCGCTCCCTCTCAGCCTGGAAGCCTTCACGCTCCCGTTTGAGAAGCTTCAACTGCTCGGCCATCAGCTCCTCATCCAAGTCCTCGGCTGTGAACAATCTGACGAGCTTTGACTCCTTGGCCTTGACCTTCTTGATGCGCTCGTCGATGACTGCCAGGGTTTCAGCGGTGGTGTCGGGGGTTTCGTTCAAGCGTTCTTCAACCTGGGCGATGATTGTCTCCCGCGTTAACATCGCCTCTCGAATCTTCCCCCAGACTTCAGCCTCTAACGGAGCAGCAGCCGGAGTGCGGTTCTGACAGAGCTTATCGGTGTGGGTTGTCTTCTTATAATTGCATCGATAGCCTAACCTGCCGTGAAGTGGCGTGCCGTACATTCGCTGGTTGCACTCCGCACACCAGACATGCCCCCGAAGTAGATACTCGTGTTTGGTGCAGCGAGGATTGAGCTCGGCGTGGCGGTCAATTGCCTTATTCGCAGTGTCCCAGAACTCATCAGAGACGATCGCAGGGGTGTTATCAGCCAACAGGATCCACTCGTCGGGGTCTCGAAGAACCTGATGGGAGTTTTTGATCTTGGGGTGCTCGGAGAAGCGGCGCTTGGGCTCAACCGACTTCCACTTGTTGGCGTAGACGACGCCCTTATAGGCTTCGTTTCGGATCATTCGCTGGACAGTGGCCGTAGACCAGACGGTGTTTCCATTGGGAGTCGGAATCCCCATCTCTCGAAGGCGAATGGCCACCCGTGAGACGCCAAGATCCTCCTCAGCGACCCACTGGTAGGCCATTCGGACAATCGCAGCTTCGTCCTCGTTGACCTCCCGTTTGCCGGTCTGTTTGTTATAAACGTAGCCGTAGAGTCCGCCTCCGCCTGTTGGGAGTTTCCCCTTTAGGGCCCGTTCCTTCTTGCCCCTCATTGTCCGCTCACGAATCTGCAAGCGCTCAATCTGGGCGGCGTAACCCTTGATATAGCGGACGAGGTTGCCCTCTGGAGAGGAATCAGGAGGCTCAGTGACGTAGTAGATCTGGACCTTGTGCTTTTCAAACTCCAGCTCGGCGATTGCCTGGAGGATCGGGTCTCGAGCAAGACGGTCGGGGTCATAGATGATGACGGCGCGTGTTTCCCCGGCCCGGACACGCTTTCGAAGGGTATCAAAGTCTGGACGGTCCAGGGTGTCCCCAGGGAAGTCTTCGTAGTAGACCCTAACGATGTCAAGTCCCTCCTCGGCGGCAAGGGCACGTCCTGCGCGTTCTTGTCCTTGAAGGGAGAGCCCTTCTTCCTTCTGCTTCTTAGTGGAGACACGCAGGTAGAGATCGGTAGGTACTCCATCCATTGGAAACCTCAAGCCTGGAATACCCACATTATAGTCGAACAAGGATTCTGGAGGAAGGGGGTACGTTCGTGAACCTATTAGCGCAGGTCCGCTGTAGTCGTCTCGTTTCCGTCTCCACGCCCGGGACTGGCCGGCAAACGACGATCTCCACCGCGATTGAGTCCTACAGCCATAGTCGGGCGTAGCGCCTTAGGCTATTCAGATAAAGTGCAACGATAACGGTAAGACGTGTGCGTCACGAATGTGACGTTGGGAGGGAAAAACGCCCGTCGTACGGGCGAAAGTGCACGCACGAGGGGGAGTGTCCGTCACCGCTTCGCTGCTCGCAGTCAGTGCTCGCTGACGGACACTCCCCCTCGTGCTCTCCCTCGCAACACCCAACGCTGGCGCTGGCAACCTTACCGGCGACGATCTTCGTGCGCTCGATCGTGCCGGTAAGGTTGGTTGCTCGGTCGGCACTTTCCCCCGACGACGGGGAATGACGATTTTTCGCCGCATTCCCTCCCAAACCCTTCCTTCGGCGAAAAATTGAGACGAGACGTGTCCGACGGGTCAGTCTGCCTTGCGCCTTTTGATTGTGCCAACCGTGCTCGCCTTTGCAAGGGTCGAGATGAACAGGCGTACGCCTGCCCTTGCAAATGCTGCGGCGCGGTTGCCGTTGTGGAAATGCGCAAGGCAATTAGCCAGCGTGAGAAAGGAGGTGACGTTCAGATGACGCACTGGAAAGTAATCAGAATCTACCGCGTGGTCGCGGAGAACAAACGTGAGGCCCTTGAGTTGGTTCGCAACAGCCGGCCGGAACAGTACCTTATGAACGAGTTCGCCAAAGAGGAGGAAGCCGGCGGGTGGCTTTCCTCTCTCAAGAAACAGCTTGCGGGTTAGCCAGGAGTCGCCGCTGTCAAAAGCGGCGGTTTTTTGGTGCTGCGGCGTGGGGAACCCGCTTCATGCTTCCACCTCCCCCAGATTGTCAAGACGCTGCTAAGAGCAGACCCATCGTTCCGTCTGCTCCGTGCTTCGCACGCCTTCGGGCAGGTCTTGACAATACGCTTCGCTCTGGGGGAGGTGTGCTACGCTCCTGATATGAGACGCTTGCCCGAAATTGACGGCTGGACAATAGACGAACGCTTGCGTGAGTTACGAAGGGTTGATCGTAGAAAGCTGAGGATCAGTTTTCTTTCCTTTGATTCTCCGAAAGGCAGACGATTGCTCAGAAGATATAACGAGAACTTAGAAAGGAGGTGAGTTAGTTTATGGATCAGACGTGCGCGAAATGCGGGAAGAACTTCAGCGGCTTGGTTTACAGGGTTTACATCAACGTTAACCAATATTGTTCGTATCGGGAAAAAGACGGTTTGTGGAAGTTTGACGACTGCGAGGATGGAGAGGCTGACGATAGCTATTGGGCTTGTCCAGAGTGTAACGAACAAGTTTCCGCCGACCAGCGGGAGTATTTGAGCAGCCATAGTGAGTAAGCAATATTGACCTTAGAAAGGAGGTGAACAAGATGTGCGAGAAATCGAAGCAAGATTTACAGTCTCAAACGAGCGACCAAACGCCAAATGGCGGAAAGTCTGGGACAAACTTCTCAAAGACAACGGAACCGACCACGACGGGTCCGTTCAAGGAGATGCAGTACGTGGTAGTACTCAGTCCCATACAATTTATGACGCTGAAGAGAGTATTCGTCGAGTTGTTCCAGGAAGGACAACACCGACAATCAGCAATGGAGATGCTTGAAAGGTTCTGTCAATCTGAAGTATCTTACAAAAAGGCTCTTGCGTCAATGGGGTAAAACCCCAAAGCCCCCTTACGGGGGCGCGACTGGGGCGATCCAGTCGCGTTTGCGGCTCGCTCCTCATTCTTCGTCGCTCGCCTTCTCCCCCCGCTCGTTTTCCCCTCCAAATCCATTGGCGTAACTTGCGGTGCTGTCTCGCTGTCTCCCTCGGACTATTCAGGTGTTTAAAAAAGCGTAAGAGTGTGATATTCCATATGTGGAGGTAATGATGAGCATCTACGAGACGATCAGCGGTTTGTGGGCGTCCAAGCACGTTCGGGTTTTCACGGAAGAAGAGGTGACGGACGGGACGTGGCTGAAGCTGTTCGATCACGGTCGGGGATTCTGTCTTCGCCTTGAGAAGAACGGAAAGGTGGAGGAGTCAGACCTGTTTGAGCCCGACATCAAGCCGTCCTCCGGCACGTGGAGGATTGAGGGGGACGGGTTCAACGAGAGAAGCAAGCTGATCATCCGCTTAGAAGACCGCTGGGAGGACACGGTCACCGCGTCCGATCCAGGCAATCTCTTCTGGGGAATGGAGCACGACGAAGAGACTGGCGATGAGACCAAGTGCCGCGTTGTTCACGTGCCCTTTTTTCGGTTCACGGTATGAGATGGTTACCATCGGTGAATCGGACGGTCAATCTATTACTCTCTCTGACGAAGCCCGTTTCCGAGGCACGTACGTCATCGGTCTGAACGGCACGGGCAAATCTACTCTCCTTCTCAATATGATTGTGCAGGATGTGGAACGGGGAGCGGGGGTTTGTGTGATCGACCCCAAGGGTGATCTGGCAGACGACGTACTTCACCGAATCCCCAGAGAACGGGAGCAGGATATTGTTTTCCTCGATCCTTTAAAGATCGACTACCCGTTTCCTTTAAATGTGTTTCACTGCCCCAGAAGGGACATCGTGAGCGTCCAGGGCATCGTGGAACAGGTCGTCCATATCTTCCAGAAGATCTGGGCTGATTCGTGGGGACCGCAGCTCGCGGATCTTCTGAGAAACTCCGCCTATACCGCCATCGACGCCGGATTGACCTTAGTTGAGATCCCAGCGCTTCTTGAGGACGCGTCCTTTCGCAGTACCGTGATACCAAAGATCACCTCCCGCGAGGTACGAAGATTCTGGGAGCAAACCTACAACAAGCTGGACAAGGACGAACAGCTCAACCGCCGCATGAGCACCTTGAATAAGGTCAGGGAGTTTACTTTAAACCCGATTGTCTCAGCGATTGTCGGACAGCAGGACTCAATTGACTTTCGGCAGATTATGGACGAAGGGAAAATCCTCATCGTCCGACTGGCGGTCGGAAAGCTCAAGGACGGCCCCACGTCATTACTTGGCTCAGTGGTGATCTCCCAGCTCTTGTCCGCGGCGATGGATCGGATTGACACCAGAGACCGAAAGCCCTTCTTCCTTTTCGCCGACGAGTTCCAACGCTTCGCTATCTCAGATTTTGCCACCTTGATCGATGAAGCCAGAGGGTTTCGGATTGCCACGCTTGTCGCACATCAGGGGTTAGGACAGCTGGACGATCCGAAGCTTCGAAGCGCGATGATGCGGTTTAACAACAAGATCGTCTTTAAAGTCTCGGGTGAGGACGCGGGGCGACTAGCCGAGGAGTTTGACGCCACCCCTCCCGAACCGTTGATCCTCGACTACCGAGCGACGAAGGTCATCAGCCGACAGCCAGTGACCGAGATGTTAGGACGTGGACATCACAATCCCAAAGTCCAAGCGTTTTGTGATACCTATTTGCACCCGATACATGAAGGAGCTCGACATTCCCAGCAGTACGAGGATTGGCGAGGAAACCTCTTCTACAACCCCGATCAGCTATTGCAAGCGCTAAAGAAGATCAATGATCTTCTCGTCGAGTTTATGGAGATGGACGGAGTGGACAGGGATAATAACGGTCAGCTTAATTGGAAAGTTATCCTCATATCGTATTTGGTTGCTCCTTTTCTCGGCTTCTATCGATACTCCAACCCATTTAATCCGGATCCAACGAGCATGGATTGTTCACTGGTTTATGTGTCTCATTTCCATCCTAATCTGGAAGATGAACGCAAACGATCATACGCCTTTGCACACTCCCTCCTTGATGTGTGCGGAGAGTTCTTCAAGCGAGACAATTACATCTGGACTGATGGTCCTCGAAATATCCCTGTCCCCGACCGCATTCTCACAACCGACGAAGTTCGCAACCGCATTGCCAATGATCTTGTGAACATCCCTGAGTTTCACGCGAAAGTTACTCTTTTAGGACAGGAGGCAGTGATCCAGACCACCCTCCCCAAAGACGCCCGTTCTGAGGTTGCCGTTCCGCTTATCGGTAGACCGCGGGCTGAAGTGGAGGCGGAGATCGAATCTCGCAGTTTTGGGAGCGACGATGGTCCGAAGCCAGGCAGACGACAGATCAGACGTTGACTTAGCTGAGCGTTTTGCTTATATTGTAGGATATGCCCATGCCCACTCCCTCGCCAGTCCTTCCCGCTCGTTCAGACGACTATCTGCGTGCCCTGGCAAAGTATGGATTCCTCACTGCTGACCAACTCACCAGGCTGCACCACAAGATGGGATCCAAACGAGAAGTCCTCAAGCGGATGGCCACGCTTCGCGATGAGTTCAAGTTTGTCACGTGCGACCGTCGCCCGCGAGACGATGGGAATCCTTACGGCAGGCTGCTGTATCTATATAAGCTCCACGATGCCGGCAAGAAATATGTCCGTACCCTTGGCGTCTTACCGCGCCGCGTCGAAACGCTCGGGACTGCCTTCCACGTCGATCACCGCATCGAAGTGAACGACTTTCTCATCTCCGCTGAACTTTTAGCGCAAGGTCGAGACGACATCTGCTTACAGTATGTCCTGATGGAGTCTGATCTTCGACACGATTATTTTGTCACCGAGGTGGACGGCAGGCGCTTTGCGGTGATTCCTGACGCGTGGCTTGATTTTCGCCAGGGGGAGTGGCAGACGTGTATTAGCTTGGAAACAGATCGTGGATCAGAAGAAGAGCGCCACTGGCGTCAACGCATCGCTGCGATGACCAAGTGGATTGGCAAGCCATATATAAACCGATTTGGCACAGAATCGTTGACAATTGCGGTCATTGTCACCAAGGGCCACCACGGGATTGAACCAATTGAGGTGCGGGCACAGCGGTTATTGCAGTGGACAGAGAGTGTGCTCGAGGAGCAGGACGCTCATCGTCTGGGAGCGTTTTTTAAGATCGCGCCGGTGAAACCTTGCGAAGTTGATCCCGCGCATCTGTTCTTTGCCCCGATCTTTGCCCAGCCGTTTCACGAAGGAGGTGTCAGTCTGCTCGGGGAGTGAATGAAACAGCTTACCCTGGGCCACCAACCTTTCCTCTTCCTCAAGCGCAATGTCTCCATCAGTTCTGAGAATGCCAAGACCCACTGGCACGTGATCGGCGTGAGCGGCAGCGGGAAATCGCGCTACCTTGCCCACCTGTATTTGGCGCTTCGCTCGCTTGGTATGTCCGCAACTCTCGTGGATCCTCACGGCGATTTGAGCCACCTCATTCTTGGCCATCTTGTGGCGTCGGGCGTTTTCAACACTCCGGAGGGATTTGAGAAGGTTCTGTTTCTTGATCTTCCCGAGGCCGAGCGGCGGGGACTGGCAGTGCCTCTCAACATTTTAAAGCAGTTCACGCCGACCCGAGCGATTTTGCCGCATATTGTCAGCGCGAATATTCTCCAAGCGTTCCATCGTGCGTATCCTGAGCTTGCCGAAGGGGCGGCGGCATTCAATAACCTCGTCAAATACGGTACCCAGATTCTCATTTCAAACGACTTGCCGCTCACGTTGCTTGGCCACTTTCTCACGAATCCTTCGTTTCGCCAGTCGCTTTACGCGCAAGAGGAAGACTATGTCAAAGTCCAGTACTTCACCGACTTTTTCGATCCAATGCCGCAGCGGTTACAGGCAGAGGAGATTGATTCGGCAATGCGTCGAATCGGCGATCTCACCCACGATCCGTTTCTTCGCTACTCGCTCTCCGCCTCTCAAAACCTGTTGAACTTTCGTCAGGTGTTTGACGAGGGGAGAAGTGTCATCATCAACCTTGCCGTTGAGGATACTCAGACACAACGCTTGCTTGGCTGCTTACTGACCGTGATGGCGGAACAGGCAGCCAAGTCGAGAGCGGATACGCCGGAATCAGAGCGAAACACTCTCCCCAGCCATCATTTGCTGATCGACGAGTTCCACCTCTTCAGTTCTCAGTCAGAGCGGGCGCTCTCCGCGATGCTCTCCCAATGCCGGAAGTTCTCCCTATTTGCAATCCTTGCCCATCAAACGTGGGACCAAGCAAGCGAGCATCTCAAAGGGGCGCTGCAAAACGTCCGGATCGAAGTCATCTTGGAACAAGGGTATTACGACGCCGCCTACTCCGCGCCGATTCTGACAAGCTTTGACCCAGCCAGAGTCAAACACGTCGTCGAGGACGAAGGCGCTGCCTCAAGAACCCACCCGGTGTTCTCATCAGTCCAGGAACAGAAAGAGGGGATGATCGATGCATTGCGAGATCTCGTCCCCGGCCAGGCGTATCTGCACCTCAATTTGGCTCAGCAGAAGAAGAGAAAGCGGCGGGTAGTCCGCGTCACGACCCCGATCGTGCCAAATCCGCAGGTTTCAGAAGACGCCGTCAGAGAAGTTCGGGAGGAGTATCTCAGGCGGTATTTCCTCCCCCAAAGCAAGATTGACCGGGAGCTTCAGCTTCATCGCAGGGTAGAGGAGCTCTCGGCAACGCCTGGGCGCGTGCGAAGACAAGACGTCGTAAGAAGAACCTGAGATACATCGGTAACACATCGCTTGCGGATTAGTAGTATATTGTATATTATATCGGCATTAAGTATACTCTACTAGACAAAGATGGCCCGATCCCAAGATCGTCGCCAACCAAATGAGCGTTGTAGTATTGGCAATAATAGCCTTTCTGCTTTACAGGTTGTATGGCGCATACCAGCGAGAGACACGTGCGGCCAAATCCGACGGTATTCAGATTGAGCAGTTAGAGAACGACATCGACGAATGGCAGCGAGAATTCGCAAAAGTCGTAGCATCGAGCGAACGACCAGAATCGTACGTTTTGTCAAGACGTGACAAACTGGAAACGGTTGAACGTAAGTACATTCGACTGAAACAAAGATACAGACACGACCAAACGAATTTGCTGGAAGTCGGTAGTGATTGGTTAGAGTACGTGAGGGCAAGTACATTGATGCTTCTATTAGATGCCCCTGCCAGGGACGGTTTAGAGCGGATTGAAAGGCTGATGAAACAGTTGGACAACCACAACGGCTATTACAAGGTAACGGATTCGGACGTTCGGCATGATTTCCACAAGTTGGTAGTAGACGAAAAACAGAGAAGAGTAGCACTTCAAGAAATTGAACGCCGCTTCGATGAGTCCCTAAGTGGTTACGGCAGCTCTCCAACACGTTGACTTCGAGGATATCGACCGTCGTGTTTGTCGATCTTCCCCGACTTGCTACTTATTTTGCCCGTTGTCACAGCATCGCCTGGGAGAGTGCCGGGTAAGCAGCAGCATTGACAAGTGAGTGAAAGCTTGTCATACTGCCAACGAATGCGCACCACTTCCCTCAACCACGCGAGCGTTGTCTCGTCACAGCTATTCACATTCTTGGCGACCTCCCAGAAGCTTCGCCGCCTTCTCGTGCCCCAGAACCTTTTCTTAAGCCCCTACGAGATTCTTGATTACCACGCAACGCTTACCTTGCACGACCAATGTGGAATGCACGCGACGTTTGAGAGAACACAGCGGATTCGGTTTCTTCAAGATCGCGTTGGAGCGATTCTAGACCACCTCTGGGGCGATGGGGTACTCGTCACCGACTATGAGACAGACGCCGGCAATATCTCCGATTCGGTGCGAGATCGGGGCGTCCGCCATCTCGTGATCAGGCTTAGACGGGTGATGGCCAGGGGCGAGGAGTTTACCTTCTCGATCAGCCGAACCGCGATATCGGGCTTCACGAAGCCAGAGGAGTACCTGGAGACGATCATCGACCATCCAATCGGGCACGTGCGTTGCAGCGTGATCTTCCCGACAGGACGGCCCTGCCGCTTTGCAACCTCTTCCTTTGGCGAGGAGCTGACCGACCTCCCGGTCACTCGGCGAGAGGATGGACGATCGACAATTACTATGGACGTGGCGCGGCCGCTCCCGGACGCTGCGTACACGATCCGTTGGACTTGGTGACAGACGAGCGTTCTCAACCGACCATAGTGTGGGACCGCCAGTTACGGAGCAGTCTTGCAGCACGTTGCGCGTTAGTCTCGGACGTCGACGGAAATGTGATCTATATAGTAGCCTGTTTGAGAACTCTCTAGGCTGAATGTGACTGTCCGAAATGGGAGCTGCGTACCCGAAGGAGACCATCGGCCGCAACGTTGCGACAGCTGAACAGCTACGAGCGGATTGCTCCTCGTTGACGCCGTCGATGTTACCCGTACAACTTGGAAGGGAACGGACTGGCACGCGGAGAGGTCCACATTCTGCGGGTTGGTGATCGAGGTCCACTGGATGCTGCCGGTCATTGGCGGCGCGTACGCTTCCAGCGAGGCCATATCTCGTGTCAGCCAGGCCGTAAATGCTCCCCGTGCGACTGCCTCAGGAGTACTGTTCCACGTTTCCGCGGGTATCGACGAGAGAATATCAGCACACGCTCGCCGCGCAGGTTGGACCCCGGACGGGCCAAGGATGAGTGCTCGCTCGCGGAGCAGCGTGTTGGACACGAACCGATAGATATACTGCCAAGGCACGATCTGGTTTCCAAGGCTTCCTTCGACGACAACGCGTTGGCCAGCGGTACAGAAGTTTACTTCGTTGTCTAAGTCGAGCGGCGGTGCTGCCTTTGCCACGATGGAATCAGCGGTCGGGCCCAATTGCACAATGACAAGGCACCCCGCCCCCGGACAATTGGACCCGTGCGTAAGGGCGGCTATCTGCTGAACACTTGTTGCCGTGGAAGTCAAGGGAGCGCTCGCGATCGGTGGACTGCCGAGCACCTTGGTGATTCTCTCGTTTGTCTGTTGGCTTGCCGTGATGGTATTGCCCGCTTGGCGTGTAGGCAGCGGTGTCGGGGCGGCTGCTGAGACGGTAGGAATAAGAAGACCCAGGGGTGAGGTCAAGCGGAACGTAATCGCTTCAACCCAATAGGCACGATAAGTGGAGTCCCAATATTGCCAGGTTTTGCCGAATGCGTCTGCATCCATTTGATAGGACTGTCCAGTCCAAGGATCATCGTAGGTGACCTGCCCGCCTTGAAGCGCCGTGATCACAACGGCGTGTGCCTCAGCGTCGGAGTAGCGACGCTCGGCGACCAATCCGCGCCAGTCCGGGACGACGGCGACTACGAATTGACCGTCCTGGAGTCGCTGGGCCACGAGATTCTGCCAGCTCGTAGGATTCCATACTTCAACCGTCGCTTTGACGGTACCGTTTGTCAATGAAGGGACGAGCTGTACCGCGACATTGGGCGAGATGCCCTCGTTCGCGTCGGGAGCTGATTGGCGGAAAGTTCGACGAACGAGTTGATAGCGGTTTGCGTCGCTCAAGGTCGGTGTGAGCTGTCCCTCGTCTTGAAAGCCTTGGAGTACCATGGCGACGGCGGCTGGCAAACAATCGTAGATACCGTAATCGAGGTTGCGACCGGTATATTCGGGCTTCGCCGGAGGTGAGAAGCGCTGGGCGATCGCCGGGACGCTTGTGGATTCGCCAGCACGGCTCGAACTGGCCTCGGCTGCTGGGATGCTTATATTCGCGCACCAGAGTGCCAGGGCAAGCGCGAGAGAGAGGAGTGGGCAGCACACCTTGGTCAGTTGGCGAGCCATATGCCTTGTCGTTGCTCCTCATGCCCGCTACGGCTGACTCATGATAGTGGCCAGAATGGCCTGCAACTGGGGGACAAGGTTCACGTATGGGCCCTCGGTGGCGGCGATCACCAACGTGCCGCCGTGCCAGGGAAGCTGGATGTAGAAGCGCTGGGCAGGAATGGCGTACTGGGTATCCTGGTATTGTCGGCCGGTAATCCCGGCGACGACGATTGGCTGAGGCGAGGACACGTTAGACGCTGGTGTCGGCTGATTGGAATACGGTTGCTGTGGAGTGAAATCAAAGGAAATCAGCGGCCCCGGAATGTTTGGACCGGCCCCAGGAGGATAAAGATATAGACCGGCGTACTGCGGCATCTGCGTTTGGGCGACGCACGTCCAATTCGGCGGATAGCGCAGCGCGAGGCCCATATCGGCGCTCTTGCATTGCGGCCACGCGGCTGACACTGGGACGAGCGTTGGGGCGACGCCGGGTGTTGCGCGTAAAGACGGAGTTTCAGCAACTGACGGTATAGAAGTGGGTCCCCGCGAGTCGTCTTGAGCTGGCGCGAAAGAGCTTGGCACCTGCATAACCGGGGTCAAGCTGGGCATTGATGTAGGCTGTCCGGCGATCGGGGCCCCACGCGGTGGTGACGAGCAGCTGAGCAAGAGGAATCCAACGACGATGAGAGCTAGGGCAGTGCCCAGTAGTCCAAGGAGCGCGACTGCGGGCCGATTGCAGCCGTTCCTTGGCTCGGGTTTGGCCGGTTGACCCAAAGGTACATCTATCGTATTGATTGTATTTTCGTCCATTTCGTGTAGCGTGATTATCGCATGAACAGTCAAGTGATTTACTCGGTAGCTTGTCAGGGCAATGCGCCAGGGGACTTGACACGGGTAGGTCCGGGGCACGACAGAGACGACAAGTTGATCATTCGTGTCGCCCTTGTCGTCGTCAAGCCTGTGGACCGAGTCGCCATCAGGGAGAAATCGGAGCTCTGGCGCCTGTAAAGACGGTGTTCTACTGGACGCGCTGGAATTGCCCGGTTGCTCCCTGTCCATCAGTGAGGGTCAAACTATTTCCAGACAGGGTATACGTGTAGACATTGATGAGCGCGCCGGTTCCGCCGTAATCAATTCGCACGCGCTGACCGTCAAGGACGGCGTACTTTCCGCCTATTCCACCCATTGTTTGGGTTCCAATCGTATAGCTTGCGGAGTAAGTGCCATCCTGGAAGAACTCGATGTCATTCGCCAGGGCAAGCGACATGCTCACCGAGAAGGCATTTTGGGCAACAAGGTGAGTAGAGTGCCATCGGCCGACGATCTGTGCCTGCGGAGACTTACAGCCAACGAGAACCATCAGTGTGACGATCACGAAAATGAGCTTGACACGCGATCCAGCCCTTTTCATAGCGCCTCTTCAGTTTGAGGAGATCTACGCGTTGGACAATTTAGGCGAGAACGCGACTATTGCGAAGCTTCGATGTCTTGAGATGGACACCTTGGAGCAGGAGTTCTGAGAAGAAACGACGAGTTGATCAGTCTCGCCGCCTCTTTCTTTGGGGTGGGGGCTGAATCAGCCTCCCTGACCGCCGCCCTGAGCCATCGGGACGCCTCCTCGTGTCAAAACTTCGGGGCGGACACGCGTATCCGTCAGGGAAAATCATAATCTCTAGCGCTTATAATTGTCAATCAATTTTTTGCGGGCCGTTTCGTTTTCCTTTTGGCCCGGGCTTTACACCAAGTTTCAAGTACTCCTGGACTGCCTCGGCGGTTGTCAGCCAGTCCCGCCCGATCTTCTCGCCTGGGATCGTTCCTTCTGAAACGAGCTTTCTCAGATGCGACCGCGACAATCCACTCAGACGGGCAGCCTCCGCAAGAGAAATAAGCTTTGGCACCCGCAGACCAACGATGTCATCGCGGCGCCTGGCAGGTCGCCGCCGCACACGATTCTAGCAGAGATTATGAAGTCATCAGTTTAAAGCGGGGAAAAGGTGTCACAAAAGAACAGTCGGCGTCAAGCCGATGTAGGGAAGAGGATGCGCGTTCGCTTAGAGACCCTGTGGGGTCGGAAGCCCCATACGTGTGAGCGCCGCTTTCAGCCGGGTCGCGACAGGAGTTCTGGCTTGCAGAAACACCTGGCCAGCCGCGACAACTCGCGCGAGACTGTTCAGGTCGTCAGCACTCAGTGTGAGCGCGGTGCTTCGACGCTTGGCCTTTGGCCGTTTCGATGTTCCGGCTCCTGGAAACTTCATCATTTTCATCACCTCCATAAACACCTACTATAGAGGCTAAACAAGCACTTGTCAAGACATATGCTAAGACGTAGTGTAAGTGGTAATTGTCGTGGTGGAGTGCCAGTTGCAGCGTGTCGGCGAATGATCTCGTGAAGATGGAGGGAGGGCGTTACCACTGCCAATACTTCGTTGGGACTGAACTGCCAATCTCTCTTAACCATATTGAGCAACAAAACGGGTAGCTCGGGGAGCGGCCTCAAAGCGGATGAGCGGTCCTTTGCACTCGAACAAACCGGTTATTTTGCAGAAAGTTCCGCTTCTGTGGTTAACATCGACGACCGTTGTGCTCGGTCGCCGCACAACTTCGGAACCATGAGGATCAGGATGCTGTTGCCCGATCGATAGCCCCGCCGCCCAATCCCAGGGGCGTTGCCCCTCTTGCGCAAGGATTTCCTACGGCGCGCAAGCGCCCGTATTCCTCTTTGCGCAATTCACCCCGTCTCTTCTAAGGAAAGCAGGCAGGCTGCCTTAGAAAGGGGGTGATTCGATTGAAACTACTCACAAACGATGTCCTGAAGCGATTGCCCAAGATCGGGGAGACGGCGGACGTTCTGGATCCGCTGTTAGTGGTCAAGTTTTTCTATCCGGACTTCTCCTGGACGTGGTATGCCATCGAGTTTGACGGAGAGGATCTGTTTTACGGCTACGTGGTCGGAGATGAGTCTGAGCTTGGCTACTTCCGTCTTTCGGAGCTGACGGAGAACAGGGGGAAATTAGGGTGTCAAATTGAGCGAGACCGCTATTTTCGGCCTTGCCGGTTGTCTGAGCTTACCAAATAGGTGAGCGTTGCCACACGGTTCTTGACGAAAGAATCGTGGGGCGGCGGTCCCACCCACCCCGCTATCGCGGATAGGGAAGGGCAACAGCGCGGGAGCGTTAGACCCGTGAGCAGGGTTATGGTTTCCTTCGTAAGAGGCGGTCAACATCGGATGGCTCTTGCCCGACTGACCAATTGTCCCTTCTGCTTATTGCGCGTCGTCGTATCCGCTCGTGAGGTCGTTGACGTACAAGCCGAATACTGCTGCTTCACTGACCTGTGCTCCATATGCGTTTTGTCCAGTAAAGGAACCATCGCCGGTTCCGTATACGCGGATTGTGTCGCTTTGGTTGATTTTCGTGAGGTCCCACCCGGTCGCGTCAATCTGGACAGCAGAGCTGTAATCATTGGGGTCAAGACAGTTTATGGCGGCAGCATCGCCAGTGCTGTCCTTTGGAAAACTCCCCACAATACAGGTGAAATAAACAGACTTGCCGCGGTAGTCGCTTGGTACTTTTGCCAGAGTGGAGACAGTCACTGTTTCATAGTTCTCTGGAAATCCGTTTGCATCGTGAGGAACGGGAGTGGGGGATGGTGTTGAGGTGGGCGTATCTGTCGGGCTCACGGGCGCGACTGGTGTTTGGGCGCTGACCACGGCAAGTTTCTCAGATTTTGATTGAGTACCCGGTGCGGCCACGTTTCGCGTATCGGTAGTTGACGAATTGCCAATAGCACTCAGAAGAACGAAGGCTCCAATGACGCCTGTGACAGCCCATTTGACTTTCCTTCCCCAGGCGCTTCTCGTCCACATCAGAACTAAGCCGGCCGGAAAGAAAAAGACAAGCGCGAGAACGACCCAAACGCCTTTTATTGGCTTTTGCATTAGTGCTATTATAATATGTATCTCATATTATGCAATAAGGCACGTGTAAGGGAAGCGTCGTAATCCGCCGTCAAAGCCGCGTGCCCGCGTCGTATGATAGTCATTTTCCTTTGATGAAAGAGCACCTTCGCCACCAGCTGCATCCTGAGACCCAGAAAGCCCTGTCGCTGGCGCACCGTGCCTGCGGGAAGGCACCAATCCTCCGACGCGTAGAGAATCTGCCCCACAACACACGGGCAGTCCTCAGGCGGCCTGCTATTTCGTACCGCCCGTATGAAATCTCCTACCGCAAGGGAGAAGAACCGGTGCTTGATCACCTCATTACGCACGAGGCAGGGCATATTGTTCGGCTCCACCGCGTGCCGGAAGCGGAGCGGCTCGCGCCCTACGTTTCGCCGGAGAATCGACGGTTCGCGGCGCAACAGCTTGCCGACGGGGGGGAGTTTGTGCCGCTACTTCGGGATGGGATCCCGCCAGAGGCAATCGGGGATATGATGAGTGACTGGCACGAGGCACTCGCCGAGCAGATTGCCAACGGACCGGTGGACTTGCGGATTGAGCAGTGGATCTATGATCGGTTCCCAGGGCTTCGAAAAGTGCAAGAGCGGTCCCTCACTGAGGAGGTTCGCCGCGGCTACGATACGTTTCATCCGTTGGTCAGAGAGACGGTCCCAGCCTCGATCTACTGGCCCACCCTTGCGATCAACGCTGCCCAAGCCTGGCACGTAGCCGAGCTCTTCGGCAGACGGGACATCTTAGGACCTTTTGACATCCAGCAGTTACTCGGCATCGGCGAGCGCCTGGCCCGAATGGTCTTGGACGCGCCTGACCAGGGTCACCGAAGCGATATGGCAGCGACCAACCAATGGGCAAAGGAGATGCAGTTGACCGGTTGGTTTGAGTGGCAGCCATATGAACAAAGTCGCTAATGAACAGCAAACGTTAAAATGACGCTTGACTGTACGTATGCTGATATGCTATAAGAGTACTACCTATGCAAGAAAGTACTACTTATTACATTCGGGGTGATGCTATGCGCGAGCTACTCACCGTCGTAACCCGCAAGGGGCAGATCACGGTTCCTGCCGAGATTCGCAAAGCTCTTGGGCTCCATCAGGGAGACAAGGTCGCCTTGGTGCTTGAAAACGACGAGGTGCGGCTGCGGCGCGCAGGCAGTGTCGTTGCCCAGACTGCGGGACTGCTCAAGACCTCCGAAAGACCCTTATCAGCGAAAGAGCTTCGAGAGGAAGCAGAGAAAGTAATTGCGGAGGATGTCGCTACGCGACTGCACTCGTAGATGGCTCAGACATTTCTCGACACCAATATCATTCTTCGGCATGTGCTTGGGGACCATTCCGACCAGTCACCGCGGGCCACCGCCTATTTGGAGCGCATCGAAAACGGCGAGATTCAGGTTCACACTTCTGATACGGTTGTCTTTGAGTGCGTTTTTACGCTTGAGCGATATTATAAGCAGCCAAAAGTGAAAATCCGCGATGCACTTTTGCCCCTTATAGAACTTCCAGGGATCATATTGCCAGGCAAGCGGCGATATCGTAAAGTATTCGACATCTATATCGATGAGAATCTGTCCTTTGCAGATGCCTACCATGCCGTGCTCGCCGAGCATCTTAAGCTTGATGCAATCATCTCATTTGACCGAGGGCTCGATCGAATACCTGATATAGAGAGGCAAGAACCATAAACGGCGAGGTAAGCGGAATCTCGAGCGAAAAAAGGATCACGATGCACCCACTTGAAACATACCTGAGAGAACTGCGTGAGATCCGCTCATCAGGGCAAGCACTTCCAGAAACGTCCTATTATCCTGCGTTATCAAACCTTTTCAACGAGATAGGGAAGCAGCTTAAGCCACGGGTGCGGTGCATCATTAACATCCGAAATCGGGGGGCGGGTCTTCCCGACGGAGGCCTTTTCACCCCCGATCAGTTTCAGAATGCCAGTGGTTCAGAACCTCTCGCTGGCCAGACGCCGAGCCGAGGGGTCATTGAGGTCAAGTCTACGCGCGACGACGCCTTCCTCACGTCTGAGACGAAGCAGGTTTCCAGGTATTGGGACAAATACGGCCAGGTTCTTGTCACAAACTATCGGGATTTTGTGCTGGTCGGCCGCGATAATGGATTACCCGTAAGGCTGGAAACGTATCGCCTCGCCGAGAATGAATCAGCATTTTGGATGGGGGCGGCGTCCCCGCAAAAGCAGGTACGCGAGCATGGAGAGCGGTTTGTCGAGTTCTTAAAGCGGGTTATGCTTCACGCGGCGCCATTGTCCTCTCCTCAAGATGTCGCCTGGTTCCTCGCGTCGTACGCGCGCGACGCCAGGTCTCGCATTGAAGTAGCCGAACTCCCAGCGCTTGCCACAGTTCGGACGGCCCTTGAGGAAGCCCTAGGGCTAAAGTTTGAAGGACAGCGGGGAGAACACTTCTTTCGATCCACTCTTGTCCAGACACTCTTTTATGGCGTGTTCTCCTCGTGGGTGTTGTGGAGCAAGCAGAATCCACCGGGTAGTAAGAGATTGTTTGACTAGCATAGTGCGGTGTGGTTACTCCACGTACCGATGATCCGTGCGCTCTTTGAACAGGTAGCGGTGCCGTCGAAGTTGGAGCCGCTTGATCTTGTCGAAGTTCTCGATTGGACGGAAGCAGCGCTGAACCGCGTCGATCGAGACGCCTTTTTCGCAAAGTTTGAGGAAGGACAGGCAGTTCAGTACTTCTATGAGCCATTTTTGGAAGCATTCGATCCTGAGTTGAGGAAGCAGTTGGGCGTTTGGTACACGCCCCGAGAAATTGTCGAGTATATGGTTGGCCGGGTTGACCGTGTGCTGCGCGAGGAACTGCATATCGAGGACGGTTTGGCAGACCCCTCGGTATACGTGCTGGATCCCGCGACCGGCACCGGCTCCTACCCTCTGGCAGTCCTCAACTGCATATCCGAAACATTGGAACGCAAGGGCGAGGGGGGACTACGAGCGTATAAGCTCAAAGTCGCGGCGATGCAGCGGATATTTGGATTTGAAATACTGCCTGCGCCGTTTGTTGTCGCCCATCTTCAGCTTGGCTTGCTGTTGCAGAGGTTGGGCGCGCCACTGTCGAACACGAAGAATGAACGTGCCGGTGTGTATCTGACGAACTCACTCACGGGCTGGGAGCCACCGACAGGTCCACGGCAACAACTCGCCTTTCGTGATCTCGCCGAGGAACGTGACGCAGCGGAAAAGGTCAAACGTGATACACCAATTCTTGTTATCCTCGGAAACCCACCCTACAACGCGTTTGCCGGAGTCAGTCCTGCCGAAGAGCATGGCTTGGTTGACTGCTACAAAGAGGGACTTGTTTCAACGTGGGGTATTAAGAAATTCAATCTCGACGATCTCTACGTGCGCTTCTTTCGCTTGGCAGAGCGGCGGATTGTCGAGCAGACCGGCAAGGGCGTGATTTGCTACATCTCGAACTTTTCCTATTTGGGTGATCCATCCTACGTGGTGATGCGTCAACGATTTGTGAGCGAGTTCAACAAGCTCTGGTTCGATTCGCTCAATGGCGATAGCCGCGAAACCGGGAAACAGACACCGGATGGGAAGCCTGATCCAAGCGTCTTCTCCACGGAATATAACAGTGCGGGTATCCGAATCGGAACGGCGGTTGGCTTGATGGTGGCAACGGGCGAAACCGGAGGGGCCAAAGCCGTCCGGTTTCGAGACTTTTGGGGAACGACCAAACGAGCCGATCTTCTCGCAAGTCTCTCGGTTGAGAGCATCGACGATCATTACCAGACCGTCGTTCCCACTTCTGGCAATCGATATTCCTTCCGTCCCGCGTCGGTCAGTATGGAATACCTTCAGTGGCCAAAGATTGTCGAGTTGTGTGGAGAATCGCCGGTGAGTGGCTTACAGGAGATGCGTCATGGGGCGCTGATGGATATCGATCGAGAATCCCTTATTGCCCGGATGAGAATCTACTTTGATCCCAGCGTCACCTGGTCTGAAGTGGAGGCTCTCAATACCGGCCTTACCCAGGATGGCCCCAATTTCAATGCAGCTCGGGTTCGAGGTAAAGCTCTCGCAACCGAGCAGTTCAGTAGTGCCAACGTCGTTCGCTATGCCCTGTACCCATTTGATGACCGATGGTGTTACTACACGACAATTCCGACATTATGGAATCGAACTCGGCCGACGCTCACAGCTCAATGCTGGGCTGGCAACAGATTCCTCATTACACGGATGATGGCCGAACGGCCCAAGGAAGGCATAGCGGTTGCGATGAGCTCCGCACTCCCGGATTATCACCTCCTCCGACCAAACGCAATTGCGATCCCGCTTCGCATTCGCTCTGGTGAGGTGAATGCAGCCCACGGAATTTTGCAAAAATCGCTCTTTCAAGTCGGCGATATGGCAGTGAGAGCGAACCTCTCCAAGCAGGCTCGCGACTACCTTAGAAGCATGGGAATTGACAACCCTGATGCCAATGTCGATACTGCTGAACTGCTCTGGATGCACGTATTGGCGATTGGGTGCTCGCGGGCATATCTTGCGGAACACGGGGAGGCGATCCGTAGCGATTGGCCGCGGATACCGTTGCCTTCTTCCCAAGATGTGCTTCAGAAATCAGGTTCTCTCGGTCGTGAAGTCGCAGCGCTCTTGGATACAGAGCGATCGAGCAAGGGGATTACTGAAGGAACGATTCGAGCCGAGCTGAAGAGTATTGGTCGGATAGGCCGTGTTGACGACAGGAGCATCAATCCCGATTCAGGTGACCTCGACGTCACGGTCGGGTGGGGACATGGTGGTCAAGGGGTCATCATGCCCGGAAGTGGCAAGATCGTTGAGCGCGCATATACGCCTGCCGAGAGTGCGGCCATTGAAGACGGGGCTGTGGCGCTCGGAATCTCTCCCGCAACAGCTCTTTCCCTCCTTGGTGGTTCGACGTTTGACATTTACCTCAATCAATTTGTCCGTTGGCAAAACATTCCGGCAAATGTATGGCGTTACGTCATTGGTGGCTATCAGGTTTTGAAGAAGTGGCTAAGCTACCGTGAGCAGACGGTCCTGGGGAGACCTCTCACAGTAGACGAGGTGCAAGAGTTTACAAACATTGCTCGCCGAATGGCTGCACTGTTACTGTTGGAGCCTACGTTAGACGAGAACTATAGGAAGGCTCAGGGGGCGACTTTTCGATGGTCAGCCAACGCGCCAGCCAATGAGTCATCAACTGTTCAGCCTGCTGAATAGTTCCTACAACCTCGATGTCGTACCCTCGAGCGTCATAGCGCCGGCCCGGCCGCGTGAGAGTATTCGCTTGGTGTACCCTCACGAACCCAGTACCGAGCGACACGCCGACAACTATTTCAGTCGATCACGCTCGAGGCAAAGAGCCTCAATGGTCAGCAAATGAGGCGTTTGGAATCGACGTCGTAGGTTTGGTGAAACGGTATAACGTGGCCCCGGTGTACGGGTTTACAGAGGGGCGCTCGTGCCAACGGCAATAGCTTCTGACCAATGTGTATCATAAAATAGTGTATAAACGGCAGGCCTCACTCAGGCTCCAGACTTGTCGCCTCCATCAACTCCTGTGCGTTTTTGCGAGCCGTCTGGAGGTAGAGTTGGGTGGTGCTAAGATTTGCGTGGCCAAGCCACTGCTGGATCTGGAACGCCGAGACGCCGTGCCGAGCTTTATATGCCGCAAACGTGTGACGGAACGAATGGGGAGAAACCTTCTTTGTGATCCCGGCGCGAACCTTATAACCGGCAATGAGTTTTCTCACTCCTCGCTCGCCAAGCGGCCGACCGTCGCGATTCAGGAACAGATGCTCGTCTCCGACACGTGGTCGAATGGCCAACCAGATCCCAAGAGCCTGGATACACTTTTTCTCCAATTCGATGGCTCGATCCGTTCGTCCATTGTCCATCCGTACCCGCAGTTTGCGGCGATCAAAGTCGACGTCGCAAAGTTGCAGTCGGCAGAGTTCTGAGACGCGTACCCCGGTTTGTAGGAGAACTTGGAGAATGGCGTAGTCGCGCGGATTCCCACCGCTGAGCGACAGCAGCTTGGTGTATTCCAGCGGACGAAGGAAATTACGGCTCATTCGCTCGCGCTTCGGTGACGCAACGCTTGCGATAGGGGAACTCGTTACGTACCCGTGATTGAGGAGGAAATTGAAAAACTCCTGAAGGGCCGAAAGTTTGCGAACGCGAGTAGTGCCGGTCAGCCCTCGTAGGGCAAGGTGCAAAAGATACTCCTTAATATCGGCTCTGCTAACGTCTGCTGGCGCTTTTACGATCACATTGGTCTCGTGCAGCCGGGTCAGAAACTGGGTGAGATCAGTTGTATAGGCGCCAATCATCGCTTTGGTGCGGTTTCTTCGTCCTAGGGCAGTAACAAACCCATCAAGGACAGCTTCCAGGGTAAGAAAGTGCTGAGCATTGGATGCTTCTGCCACGTGACGTTTTGACATCGGCTTTCTCAGTGCGGCCGCACATTTGGATTCGAGATCTGGGCAAAGTTTCATAGGCGCCAAAGTTTGCTTGACTGATCGTCTACTTCTCTATTCTACGGCGAACAGGTGGGGCGGGTCAAAAGCGAAACCGGTAACAAACTGGTTCCGATAACGTGCAACTTCACGAATTATCTGGAACCAAACATTGAACATTTTCTATAAGAACAACAATCATCGGCTCACATCTCCTGAATGCGCGTGCCGTCGGCACCGCGACACAACACCTTGTCAATCGTCCTCGGGCTGGGGTGACTTTTGGTTAGTCTCCTCCCTGGTAGCGAAGGTACCGATGACGTAGATCGGCGCGGGTGGGCGTTCACGGTGAGGCTTGTAAAGCCAACACCCCGCTCCTGCAGCGTCGTCATCCTCGTTGCCAGGCGCAAGAAGGGAAACGTTGACTGCGAGACGCGTTAGCGAGACAGCGCAAGGCAGGCAAACTTAGCAGAAAATCGGCTCAAAGCAAGCGGCTGGTAGAATGTCTCATAAACGAAGGTTTGTGAGACAACTGGACAGAAGGTGCCGGCCGAGCAGAGAGTTAAGCAAAAGCGCCACTTTTGTCGAATAGAGCGCGCGTTCTACGGCACTCCCCGACGTCCGTGAGCTTGCGTTATTGTCGAGAATCATTCAACCAACAACCAAACGGATGATCTTGGAACAGGCACTCGACGTGGGTTGGTCTCGAAAGGGTGCGGCCGAAGGTAACGTGACCCCGCGATGAACCGCTCCCTGGATCAAGCGGGCGCACAAAGGCGGCAAGAAGACTTTTGGCTGCCTTCGGGGTGAGAGTCGCCTGTTCTTTCAGGAAAAATTCAGGCGAAGTCCTTGACACTCGGGCGGGCACGTGTATACTCGATTGTACTCAGACGCTCCCGACGTGGGCGGGGCTGGGCGAGTGGGGTTGGCTCGCCACGCCGTCGGGAAGAGCGACGGGCGAAACCGGCTGAACGAGTCGACAAGCCCCACGGCTTCCACGACGCCCACCATGATAGAGAGGAGGCCGATCCACCTTAACCTGCGATGCCTTCATTGTCCTGCGGTGCACACCCTCGAAGCAGCAGACTGGCTGAGCAACACGAAGATTCCGTTGTACGGAGTGACCACCATGCAAGCAGAGATCATTTCTACGACCTCGCGCAGAAACGTCTCCCGGTGCTCCCGGGACGCAGGGGGCGTGAATGGGGCCTGCCATACGTACAATGGCGTCGTCGTGCAAGTGGGAAACGACGTCATGGCGCAGCCCAAGGTCGTTCCCATTTACTGGAACGACACGATCTTGGGGAATGCCGGTTTTAAGCTCGCCTTCGATCAGTTCTTTTCGGAGTTACTAAATAGCGAATACGTGGAGCGGCTCGCGCAATATGGTGTCCAGCAACCGATCGTGCTTCCGTCATTCGCCGTCGGGGGCACGGCGGCGAACGTCACCATGGCGGATGTCGCGACGCAACTGGCCACATGGATCGGAAACAACTCCATCCCCGCTCCTAGCTCGGTCGCCGACGCTCCGAACTGGTATTACGTCATTCTGGCACCCGACGGTGCGATCATCGGCCAGGCGGGCGAATGCGGGTACCACTCGAGCAGCACGCTGAACATCAACGGGAATGCCCTCAACCTCGCCTGGGGCCTGGTCGCTTTCTCGGCGCCGGCTCCTGGTGCCACTCCGGCTGACGTCGTGAACTCGGTCAGTTACTGCCTCGTCCACGAGATGGTCGAGGCGCTCACCAATCCGCGGAGCAACGGATGGTCGGTCAACGTGCCACCCTCCGGCGGCGACCCAGGTCAAAGCTGCGAAATCGGTGACCTGTGTGAGGCCAGGGCCTTTCATAACGTCGGACGCTGGAATGTCGAGACCTATTGGTCGAATCAGGACAATGGGTGCGTGGGTAACTTCGGCCCGGATTGGTCCTCTCTGGGCTCCCCGAGGACGGGCGTCCTGGGCGCGCCGGTGGTCGGTCACGATCTGGATGGCCGCCTCGAAGTCTTCGTGGTGTCCAAGGACGGGGATCTGTGGCAGAGCGTCCAAACGAGTCCCGACGGAGCGTGGCAGCCCTGGCAAGTAGTAACCAACGAGAATCCCGTTATCTCCGCTCCGCCTCGGGTGGGAATTAACTTGGACGGTCGAATCGAAGTCTTCGGCGTGCAAGCCGGCGGCACCCTCTGGCACATCTGGCAGATCGCTCCGAACGGTGGATGGAGTGCGGGAGCCACGATCGGAGCGCCGGGCGGAGGGATTGTGGGCGGGGTGAGCGTCGCCAACGAGGAAGATGGACGCCTGGAGGCTTTCGGAATCGGTTCTGACCACAACCTCCACCACATCACTCAGACTGCCCCCAATAGCGGGTGGAGCCCATGGTCGAGTTTGGGCGCGCCCCAACCCGGAATCTCCATCGGCGATCCGCGCGTCACGAGAAATACTGACGGACGTCTTGAAGCCTTCTTGCTGGCCGACGATCAGAGCATCTGGCACATCTGGCAGACCGCCCCGAACGGCGGATGGAGCGGATGGTCGTCACTGGGCCGGCCGGCGAACTGGATCGCCAACGGGGCGCCGTTCATCGGCAACAATTCCGATGGTCGAATCGAGGTGTTCACAACCGGCGAGGATGGCGGGATCTATCACGTGTGGCAGACCGCCCCGAACAATGGATGGAGTAGCTGGGTTCAGCTCCAAGCCCCGCTGCCCGGAATCCAATTCGATGGCCTGGGATCTGTCACCAACGACCAGGACGGCCGGTTCCAGCTCTTCTTTGTTGGCACCGACGGCGCGCTCTGGACCTTGGCGCAGTCTCACCCGAACAACGGCTGGGGAAGCATCCGCTTCTTGGATGGAGCTCCTCCCGCAGATGCTCTCAACGCCGATCAGATTCCGGCCACCGGAGCTAATGCCAACGGCGATCTCGCCGCGTTTGTCACCGGAGCCGATGGAAACGTCTGGGAAATCGTGCAGGCTTCGCCAGGCGGACCATGGGGCACGCTGGTTTTGGAGTAGCCCCTGCTGTTCCCATCATCTCGCGACGCTCCGCATCAACGAGTGCCCTAGCACCGCTGGCGCATAGAGGCTCGCCTTGTCGAGCGGTTCATTCTCAATCGCGTCCCAACTGACCAAGTGTTGAATACAGGCTTAGAGAGGTGGACTCATGGGACCCTTGTTCTCGGGCACGTTCCAGTTCGTGCGGCTTTTCTTTAGCAATGGGCAGGGTTTTCAGGCCAGCGTCAGCGGCGCGGATATGCAGACGCTCATTCAATGGGCGACGCTGGCCGTTGCCCCGATATCGACCTACGAGTCCCGATTCGGCCCCAATCGGCTGGGTGTATCGCCCACGCCCATAACGCACGAGGTGCCGCCTCCGCCCGCAGGCGCGAATAGCGCCAACGCGACCTACTACTGGGACTCGGCCAACCGCGTCCTACGCTACGGCCGTGACGACCTGTATCAGTGGCTCGACCCGATTTTTCAGAATCTAGCTGCGGATGTTTGCTTGGTGATCCCGAATCCTTATTATCAATCTGTCGTCTTCACCGACTGTGACCCGTCTAAGAGCTTGTGGGGCATTCACGGATGGGTCCTGAACCCCAAACTTGCGAGCTACCACCGGTTCTTTTGCTTCTGTAACGTGGGGCAGGAGGTTCCATATGATGTACCCGACAGCAAGGGCCAGTATGGCTTCTTCCTCAGCCATGAGATAGCCGAACACTCCGTCAATCCGGGGGGTGCTGCGGGCAATCCCGAAGTGTGCGATACGTCGGCGGGACAAGATTTCTTCGATGCCGCAGGCAACTACATGTACTCAGCATGCCAGTGGCCGAATCTTCCGCCGAAGTACGGGTTTTACATCGCGTCGCCGGCCGTTCCCGCAAAAGATCTCTGCGTGGTCGCTAATCAAGCCGGCTTACTCTCTGTCTTCTACACCGGGTTGGACGATGTCCTGTATCGGTCCTCGCAACTGGACCCCGGTGGGTGGCCCAGGTCGGAGCGCGCTCTGCTTCTGGGCAAGCCGACGAACAAGGCCAAGCAGGTGGCGGCCGCATGCAACAACGACGGCCGGCTCGAGGTCTTCTATATCGGCACCGATGATGTTCTGTACCACAACTGGCAGATGACCGCAGGCAATGAGCCGTCGTGGAGCGGGGAGATACTGCTTGGCAACTCGCTCAACACCGCCAAGCAGGTGGCGGTCGGCTCAAACAAGGACACTCGCCTGGAGGTTTTCTTCATCGGAACCGATGACGTCCTTTACCACCAATGGCAGCTTCAGCCTGTCAGCGGGACCGGTTGGAGCAATTCGGTTCTCTTCGAGGGGAGCACGAACAAGGCCAAGCAGTTGCTTGTCGCTCAGAACCAGGATGGGCGACTGGAGGTGTTTTACATCGGCATCGACGACGTTCTTTACCACGATTGGCAGACGGCGCCGGTTTCAGGAACGCCTTGGTCTGGATCGATGCTGCTGTACGAGACCGAGCACTGGGCCAAACAGATTGCGGTCGGGAAGAATTCCGATGGCCGGCTCGAACTGTTCTTCATCGGCCTGGACGGCGTGATCTACCACGACTGGCAGACGGCGGCCAATAATGGCTGGAATGGCGCGACCGTGCTGAGCGGCTCGCCACAGCAGGCATTGCGGCTCGCGGTGGCTGCCAACGCGAACGGCGGGCCACTCGAACTCTTCTACATCGGGTGGGATGGGAAACTGTACCATATGCGCCAGCAACCGTCCGCCCCCGATGGCTGGTCCGCGCCGCAGGCGCTTGTTCTCGCGTACACGAATGAAACCCCGCAGCCTACCACGATCACGGTTGCGGTTAATTCGGACGGACGAATGGAAATCTTCTACACCGACAGCAACCAATTGCTCTTGCACAGTTGGCAGATGCAAGCCGGTGGAGCGACCGGCTGGCGGGGCAACAACACGCTTTGGTGTCAGCAATTACCAGGGACTTAGTCTCGGCAGTCCGCTTACGCCAGGTTGCTTCGGATCCAGAAGCGCCGTGGGTTGGTCTTGACGGCGGTGGGAAAGTGAACGGACGTGACGACGCGGTGAGTGATTTGAACTGTGAGAGTCATGAAGGCGCGCAGCCGCGACAGACGCAAGAGAACTTCATACACAGTGCGTCCCCCTGGACCCCGTCGGGGAACACCTGCGGCGGTCATTTGCGGTTGACCCAGAGGTTGACCAAGACTGCGCTCAAGCCCACCATGAGCCGGCAAAGCTTGGAATCACGTGAACTGGTGCGGGGACGGAGAACATTGCCCCGCACGTCGGTGGCGACGATCGTTGACAATGAATTTTATAATAGTCTGCGTTCCGGAGTATTTGACCGATGCAACCTTCAGCACCGTATTCGCGTCCATTCTCCTACGTGGACACCGCGTGCGCGTTCGCCTACTTCAACCTGGTTCCAACCGATCTTGGGCGCCTAAGAGATGAGATCGAAGCGGCGCTTCAGGACCGTCAGAATAGGGAGTCCTTCTCGCGCCACCTGAGCCAGATCGCTCTAAAGGTGCTGGTCACGGATTTCCGTGGCACCTACTACCACGAGTGGCACCACTGTCTCCAAGCTATATTTTATCCTTATTATTATCTCCAGTCTTGGCGTGAATTGTCCATTGCCCTCAATATCCTCGCAGACTTGCGGCATTCATCACAAACGGCAACGCTTGGCCAGATTTCTCTGCCGCCAGAGTCGTATGAAACAATTACCCACACCAGCATGGTTTACGGGATTGAAATCGAGCACGGTATGCTCAAACTGGTCCCGAGGGAACTTGCGGATCTTCGCCCCTCAGACATTACACTGACCGATCTGATTGAAGATGCTACGTCGATCTTTCAGTTCAAAGTGGAAAACGCCTCTGAGGGAAGTGGCACTGCCTATCGGCAGTGGATCCGTGGACGCCGCAGCGTTTACTCAAACGTCTTCACCCTCCTCTCAAAATTGATGGGGGTCGATGCAGCTTATGTTGCGCTTCCGCCTCTGGTCCAACTGTCTTTTGCAACGACAGGGCCTGTGACTGCCTTTCTATCTCTAGTGAACTACACACTGAGGACGCATACTCCTCCGGAGGTACTTGGTTGTGACCTCTATTACAAGGCGCTTCGCTCGCGTTGTGCCGCGACGTTCACTGGTAAAGACCCGGATCCGAACTCCCCAACTAGCTCCGACGAGCTTACCTTTATGGACCTCGAAACGTACCGTCGCCTCGTGGCAAATACTCCCAATCATACGGTTTATCCGCTAGCACTTCGTTATCTCGATCTCGTGTCAACAGATCCGTCAGTCGAAAATAGCCTCTTTCATCCCTATCGTCCCGACGTTCAAACGCTCCTGAACGAGTACTTCTTGCCGCCAATCACGGTCATCCGACTGTACTATGAGCTACTTCAGGCCCGAGACACGCTTCTCATCGTCAACCCGTGGCTTGTGAGCCAGCCGTGGCCACAAATCCCAGACATCACATACTCGGACTACCTTCGGGAGGTAATGAAGCGCAAGGATCTGGCCTACTCATTGTTCTCAGATATCAACAACTACCTAGAACACAACTGCCACCACGCGGAGTGCCCATATTACCCAACGAATGTCTGCCGGCGCTGGAGCGCCGTCCCGAAAGACTGGGCACAATGTCCTTTCCCTGCATGGTTTGCGACGATTACCGGACGGTCGATTGACGTAACGTCCGGCGAACTTCGGAGAATAACTGACAGGAATGGAGGCTGACGTTGCAGATTGAAGAGATCAAAGTGCTGATGCCGCCGGAGGAACTATCCGATTTTCGCAACTTCCTCCTGGACCGAGGCAGTGAAGAGCTAGAACCCCAAAGGATCCATGAGATATCCGGTGGCTTTGCGCGTGAGCCCATCATCATTGGACTTGTAGTTGCCTTCGGAGGACCAATATTAGTGAAACAGTTCGCGTCCCTGGCCAAGGCGTGGCTGGAGCTCCGATCGAAGGAGCGGGTCGCGAAAATGAACCTGGTGGTCAAGCTCGCCGGAGGAGGCAGTCGGGATCTCAGCGTGTCAGAGCTAGAGGCAATTGCACGACAAATGTAGTGTTGGGGAAGTCTAACCGTCACAACTGTGTCCCTCTCTTCGCGTAAGCAAAGTTGTGCTTCGTCTAACACCCCCTATAGCAATTCGGCGTCTCCTGTCGTAATGATGTCAGCGGATAGTGGCCGGATTCAAGGATGTTGATGGATAGGAGACGAATAAATTCCTCTCAGGACCAGAGCTGCTCGGTGAGCCCGAGGGCCATTGCGGGGGTAGCGGGTCCGTAGTCCAGCGCTCGGCGTTCGCCGTCCTCACCCCGGTTGAGGGCTACCCCAATACCGTTTTGAACAATTAGACAAAAAGCTAACTGCTCTTTCGGTTCGTGCAGGCGAAAGGGGTAATCTCCTCGGAAAGGTTCCGGTCATAACCGGGAAGGGGGGTCCTGTCCTGTAGTAGTTTTCGGCTCGCAACGCTTGCGTCGCACAATGGTTTCTTTACGACGCGGTTTCGAGGCTGCCGAGGCTGTTGGACCCGACTTTAAAGCCTAGAGTGTTTTGGGGTAGCCGTGAAGGGTTGGTAAATTGCTGTTTTTGCGCGACAGTGTGGCGCGGTCAGTTCAGAAGCCGATAGTTTGCGATGCTTATTTTGCAAAGGTCAGCGGGCTATTCGTTTCGGGTCAGGATATCCAGGAATTGTCTGGGTCCAAGGATCGTTACCTCGTTGTAGCTTGCCAATCGCTGTAGCTTCAGGTCACCAGTGACAAGGTAATCGACATTGGCTGAAAGTGCTGTTGCGAGGACCAGATCGTCTTCGGGGTGAGTCGCGACACCTTCGACCATGGCGGTGATTTCGGTCTGGGTGGCGTGGAAACGAAGAAGCGCAGCCGCTCGGCTGGATTGTGCCGGAGACACGTGCTGACGAAAATATGGATCCCGGAGGGTGCGGATCACCTCGGAAACGATATGCTTGGAGACGACAAGCTCAAACGCTTTCCGTTGCCAAAGCCCAACGAGTTGACCGGGAATGCTGTGGGCGTTTCGCGCACCGGCAAATCCTGACGCGAGGACATTGGCGTCCAGAACTGCTCGGATCACAAGGTCGAAGCCTGCTCGCTTTGCTGGGAACGGGCCTTCGCTCGCGCCTCCCTCAGTGCCCGGCTTACCTCACGTTCGATTTCCTCGGCGGGTACGTCTTTGAATGCTTCACCAATCTCATCCAGAATGGAAAAGTCTCTCTCCCGTTGGGCCTCCATCTCGGTGAGCCGTTTCAAATCCTCTGCCGAAATGATACCTGCCACCGGAATCCCGCTCTTCTCGACCAGCACCCGGGTGTTGCCTCGAAAGACTTGGTTTAAAAGCTGGCTGAATTGTTCGCGGGCTTCCGAAGCCTTCAATGTTTTCGTCATAATTGGTTGGCGCTCGGCCATGTCACCTCCTCCAATGTCGTCATAGTTTGTACAAACTATCACAATTTTGGGACAAAGTCAAGAGAGCAGGTAGCCAAGGAGTGCTGTCTTTCTTGTGAGCCCTGAGATATGACATCAAAGACTGGTCTGTTTTATGGCCGCAGCTTTCGCCGTGTCGAAGCTGATGATCGTCTGGATTTTGGGCCGCTCCATCAGAACGACGTGGTAGCAGTCAGCGAATCCGAGCGGACGTTATCTGTCAAGCCCTTAAGCGGATTGATTTGACAAGTCGTTGGGCAATCCGCTTGACTGTGTATGCGATAATGACGGTACGCATATGGAAATCCAGGACAAGACTCAGGAGAATGACCAGATCTCATTTCTCTCTTCTCGTCCCGATCCGGCTGAACGACCAGTATCGGCGAGGATTCCTGTGCAGCAGAAAATAGAACAATTCGTTGCGTTTACGCTTATAATACTGGCGCTCGTCGCCGTCGTCTTGACCGTGAATATCAATCAACTGTTTGTTCACGCGCCACCCGCTCCCGCCAGGACAACGCCAGTTCCAGCGAGTGCGCCAACAGGGCTCCTTAAGGCTCTGCCGTTGCAGTTGTCCGTGGGCCAATGGTTGCCGTATCCCTCAATTACTTCAGGACAACCGGCCGCTACTCTTCCGCCTGGCGCTTATATATTCCGGCAGCCATCCGGTGGCTTCGTCGAGTACATTCCCCCGAGTACCCCTGTAGCCCTTGCGTGGACTACTTACTCGAATGCACTGGACGGATTTTCTGTCGAGTATCCGGTGGGTTGGATCGTCGTCAAGTCATCTGTGAACGGACACGAAGGTCTCGCAGTGTATCCACCTGGAACCGACCCTAAGGCGAACGTGCCCGGCGGCCCCGCCGGTATTGGTATAGGATGGGCTGGAAACTATAAACTGCCGGCGCAGACTGATCCAACCGTAGCAGACGTGAAATTAGTTACGATCGATAGGCTGACAGGCGAGATCTACACAACGAGCGACATGGGGACTGGAATTACCGCGGCGTTTCCACGAGATGGTGGCTACGTTGTTCTCGGCGTTGACGCCCGCAGCGACACGCTCATCGCCGTCTTCCAATATATGTTGACTCACTTACACTTTAGCTCTCGCTGAACGGGAGAATCTCGGAAGTGAGGACGTGAAGGGACGTGACCGATGGCAATCCATCGTGTGAGCCGTTCACTTCTGGTCGTATGGCTCGTGGCCGTCAATGCCCTTCTGTCCGTGAGCACTCCAGCCGCCGCTTCCACCGGCGACCTCCTTCAAAATATACCGGTTGTGGACGAGAACGTGCTGAACAATGCCGCGTGCGGCGTCGCTGCAGCGACCATGATTCTCGACTACTATATGTCCCAGCCTGACCCGAATATCCAAGCGGCGGTGGACATCAGTGCTGTGGCTCAGTACGTGCCGGTTGACTATGCCTTCGATAAAAAAAACCGCACAGATGAGCCCGTTGGAACAACGTTCCCCGAGCTGCAAACCGGACTATCGCAAGCGAGCTCCAAACTCATCAACGTTTCGCTTGCTGCGAACTGGGTCGCGACTGACAAGAGCAATTGGTTTTCGGCGCTTCAAGGACAGTTGGATGCCAAACGTCCGGTGATTGTCTATCTTCCTGACGGCGGCAAGCTGGGCTGGTCTTGGGACTACCCCCACTTCGTGGTCGTGTCCGGTTACGATAGCGCTGACAACATCATCTATCACGATCCCTGGGATGGACGAGCCCACACCTTATCGAGTGCATCGTTTGCGGCAGCATGGGGGACGCAGTGGTTGAATTACTCCCCTTGGTGGTATCTCCCGGTTACTCCTTCGTCGGGAACGCAGCCTGGGGGCGCCACTCCAACGACTCCGATATCGAGTCCAACCTCTCAAGCAATCGTTCCAGGTGGCATATGGTACCTTCCACTCGACGGCACAACAATTACAACGAGCACAGTTCATGTGGCTGTCGCTGCGTACCCAAAAAATGTTGGTGATCCTGCGATCGCGTATGTCAACTTCACGGTTTGGTGGCCGGCCCTCGGTGACAAGAGTGGCCCGTGGAAGATAGTCTGCTCCTCATCGGCTTCGGAAAATGTGAATGGCCTTTTGTACGAGTGCGATTTTGATCCGCGTAGCCTCGGCGCTCCCTACGGCACTCTAGAGCTTAGCTTTGACGTCTATGACCAGGCAGGCAATCGAAATCTTTCGCCGAATGGCGAACGTACAATCGTGTACCAGCCCCTCAAGGCGACTATACCTCCTCCGACTGCGGTTCCACCGCCGAAGGCGACTGTTCCCTCAACTCCCGTCCCCAAGGTTGACAACGCAAAGCTCCTCACCGGACCGGTGAGCCTGTCAGTTCAATCAGGCCAGCAGGTGACGATGAAATTCACGTTGCGGAACACAGGGTCAACGATTTGGTCCGCGAACAACGGTTATTCGCTCAGAATGGTCGAATCCGGTCAGCAGTATGCGCTTGGGCCAAGCATCACAAACGGCGGCTGTGATCAGTTACAGCCGGGACAGACCTGTAACTGCGCGATCGGTGAGACGATCGTACTGGCGCCAGGCACGTATACGTGGCATTACCGCATGTATCACGGAAATACAGGCTTCGGTGATATTGTGACCGCAACGATAACTGTGGCGAGGGGTTCCACCTCGGCGCCGCAGCCAATCGCTCCTACCCCAACACCCCCGAGCAGTTTTCTGCCGCCGCCAACACCTGTGCCACCAGCAACGAATACGCCACAGCCAGTCGTCCCAACGATTGTTCCGACTCCGACCACTTCAATCTGGACGATCACTCTCACCGCAAGCGCGAGTCGGGTGAAACTGGGGACGTCGGTGCTTATAACGGCTCGATCCAACCGGCCACTTCCCCAGGGCGCATACCTTGAGATTGCAACGGTGAGCACGAGCACGCCCTATATGACACAGTTTTGCGGTAGCTACACCTCAATGTGCTCTGCCCAAGTGGACTACACTGTCCCTCAGACAGCGACATTTTTCGTCATCCTGTCCTCTGTGTCCTCGCCGCCGCCGATGCCTCCTCAGGTGACCGTTGTTTGGACTCCGTAGGCAATGGGCACGAGGGCCCGTACAGGTAATGAAGAGAAGATTGTCGTTCGTTTGCGAATACGAAATGTCCACTGAGGGCGCAGAGGTCTTATCTCGAGCAGAGCATCCTCTGGAACAGGAGCGGGTCTATCTCCCCGATTGCTCGCCTGCATTCCTGGAGCTATGGCTCAGCAGCGGTTAGGCTATTTGAAGGCGTTGGTGAGAATTAGTGGCTGTGATGAGTAGTTATTTCTTCTTCAAGCCTTTCAACTCGTTTATCTAACGAATCATGGAGATCAATGACAGTTTCAAGAACATGTTTGATGTTATTCTCAGCCTTATCTATCCTCTCGTGGGTCAATGCGAATCCTCCTTGCATCTCTTCTCTAATTTCATTGAATCCGGTTTCAATTCTCTGATGCAGATTTTGGATAGATTCTATTATCTTGCGATTGTCATCTGCCATAGGTTATCTAACTATAGTAAATGTGAGGAATTAATGCAATAGACCAAACATGTTCGATTTCCCTCAATTCGTCGGAGATTACCATTCTCAATTTTGGTGAAGATTGCCGTCGTCTTTAGTCCGAGGACTTCATCGCTGATGAGCGCATAGGGTTCCTCGATAGGTTCTCCTTCTTTCATCGTTTTAAAGTAGGGTCTGGCGCACAATCAAGTCTTTCGCTTTGTCAAAGTCGTAGTCTTCCTCGGGGATCTCCTGGGCCAACATACTCGCCCGCTCGGCGATCATTCGGATCCGTTCCTGGTTGGTGTTTCGCACCCGCTTGGCCAGTCGCTGTTGAATCGCCTCATCGTAGAACGCGCACAGGTAGTCAGGCTGGTTGGCCAGGCCAGAAAACTCCTGCCGCTGGCTGTCACTTCGGACATTGGTGAATGTCTCAAAGGAAAGTGGTTGCTGGGGTTGGTCAAACCAGCGAATCAGCGATCGAATGACCGGGGCAAACTCGGTCTGGTAGAGCTCGTGAGTGACGTTGACGGGTACAGTCCCTCTGATGCTTTCGATCTCCCGGGCTGGCGCCTTGAACACAAATAGTGTTCCAAGGCTGGTTTGCTCCATGACCCAGGCAAAATCGACGCTCCTGAGGAACTCGTCAAGTTGAGGTGGTAGCTCGTTTGGTTGGTACTGTTCAGATTCTTTGCTCATACCTCCAGTACTGGCCAACTCCGGCTGGATTCCCAGTGTCGGCCATTGCTTACGATGGATGCTGTCCTAACAGCCGGGTCAGATCATCCTCGTCGATATGACGCCACGACGGTTCACCGATGCGAACACGGGGTTGGCCGAAAGTGTATTCTCGCCGCGGCGTGTACGAGGAGAACTCAACGACTGAGTACTCGTCTTTCTTCCCCCGTTTGCCCCGAACCTCAATCGGCGGGTAATGCTCTATCCAAGTAACCGGACGCTCCTCCTCGAAGCGCTGGGGAAAGTGTTTGGCGATGATCTCTGCAGCAAGGTACTCGGCCATATTGGTAACTGAGGTGTTGGGATTATCGGGGAGTTCGGTCGCGATAATGACAGGGGTATCAGCGGGTTTCTCGTAGATTCGGATCCGGCAGACGCCGCCCGGGGTGTGGTACCCGTGGAACTCATAAAGGTAATCGTTGGTCTTTTCGAATTGGTCTTCTCTCGGTTCGTATTCTTTCATTGAGAAACAGGCATCTGAACTCATTATAGCAGACTAGCGTACAAGCGAAGTGACCAGAGCAGCTATCTACGTGCAACCGTGGGCTATCACTCGCCAAGCCTCGGGCGGAGCGATACACTTGAAGGAGGCGAACTTGCGTCCCGAGGTATAGGGAGGGGATAGTGGGCGTCAGAAAGACAATCTTCGGAAGTAATTCCGAGCGCACAAACTACAGTAAGCTCGCGTCGGTGTGGGATAAAGACTATGATCTCTATCCGAACTTGCCGTTTCTGATGGTGTTCCAGGGGATGACCATCTTCAATCTGACGACGTTTCCGCCGACCGTCGAGGAATTGACGAATAGCGAGTACCGCCGACTTATGAAAACGAGCATCGACTATACGCTCTGCTCGAAGTCGGGCGAACCAATCGTGTGTGTCGAGTTTGATGGTCTGCAAGAAGGGCATAATGTCGGCACGTCCTACCGCCCAGCGTTGCCGTCAGATCCCTGGCGAGACGAAATGATGACTTTAAAGCTTCGCGCTGCGCACGGAAATCTGTTTCCGTATTTCGTCGTTGGCTCCAAGCAGTTTCGAGACGTGGCACCCGAGATCAGACTGACGATCGTTGATGGAGTAATCGGCGAGGTACTCTCCAAAAAGAAAACGAGCCAACGGTTTGCGAAAGGCTTCGACTGCACCGAAATGGGGTTGACCGAGGAGGACTTTGCCTCATTATCTGATTTTGACCAGCGAGAGATTGTCGAGCACTGGGCGGTCGGGGTTGAGGTAGACGCGATCTACAGCCTCAATCCGATCTACCAGAAAGTGGCAACCCTGAACTATGAGCTTGGCTCGCCAGGCTACTTTATGGGGTTTCTTGAGACGGCAAAGGTCAAGGCTGCAAAGACGTTTGCTGAACGCGTGAAGGCACTTGACGAGACATCATCAATTGGTGCCGAATGCATCTTGCACACGAAAGACCTCGGCGACATTCGAGGTGTAGCGTGGATTCCCAATTTCAGAACGCCGGAGTTCTCCGGACACGGGTTAGTCGAGGAGATCGCGCACCTTATCGCTCTGAGTTTGTACAAGCGCCAGCTCGCGAGCCGGACAACTATCTCTGCGTAGCCCGTTGCGCTCCTGGTCGGAGTGGCGGGGTGCTTTGGCCACACAGCCGACCATAAGACAACCATCGACGATGGCATAGATGACAACGCTGTCTACCGCTTCCACTCAATGTGTCCATTGATGTTGTTTTTCTCGAAGACCTCAAGTACCTCGGTAGTGAAGCGCAATAGTGGCTCGTTGTGTTCGGTTTTGGCTAGGTCATAAAGGCGTAGAAATAACCGCTTTCCTGTCTCTGTTTGGCGGAGGTTCTTCTTGAGGAAGTTGTGCTGGCTGCAGTAGGGTGGACCCCTTCGTCAAGACAGTTTGAGGGGCAATTTTAAGGTGGATTCCCCTCCTTTCGAGTCGGCGTGATTGGTCTGCTCGGGTTGGCCCGGCGGCTGCGCGAAGTAGACCTCCGCCGGCGTGCGATAGTCCAGCGCCTGGTGGAGACGCCGGTGATTGTAGAAATCGAAGTAGCGCGCGAGGCTGCGGTGGGCATTCCGCGGAGAATCGTACTCGGCGAGATAGACCTCCTCGTATTTCACCGAACGCCAGAGCCTCTCGGTGAAGACGTTGTCGAGAGCGCGGCCCTTGCCGTCCATACTGATCCGGATGTCGCGCGCCGTGAGCCGATCCAGGTAACGCGGACTGGTGAAGTGGCTTCCTTGGTCGCTATTCCAGATGAGCGGTGTGGCCTGCGCCAGAGCCCGATCGACGGCGATGAGGACGAAATCCAGTTCCAAGGTCTGGTCGAGTTCCCAGGCGACGACGAAGCGCGAGAACCAGTCGAGGATTGCCACCAGGTACATCCAGCCTTTGGCGAGCCGCACGTAGGTGATGTCGATCCCCCAGACATGATTGGGAAAAGACGCGCTCACCTCACTCAGGAGGTAGGGATAGATCCGCTGCTCGGCGCCCGGCTTGCTGAGATTCGGCTTGGGACCAACCGCGACGATCCCCATCTCCTGCATGTGCCGCCGAACCGCCTTGCGATTGACGACGAATTCCTCGCGTTGGAGCTGCGCGGTGATCCGACGCGAGCCGTAGAAAGGGAAGTCGGTGTAAATCGCGTCAATGCGATGCTTGAGCGCAACCTCTTCCGGGGACGGCGGGATCGGGCGATAGTACAGGCTGGAACGGCTGATTCCGAGCAACTCTGCCTGAATCGTCACCGGAAGCGCGGCGTCTTGCCATTCGACCAGCGCGGCCCGCTCTGTCCTACTCATCGCGGACACCAGATTTTTTTTTCAAATAGGCGACGTGGGTCGTCAGGCGACCGATCTCTTCGTAGAGCGCGCGGAGTTCCTTCTCGTGGGCAAGACGCTCGGCCACGCGGTCGGCGTTCTCTTTCTCGAAGAGGCTCGGGAACCGTTCGAGGGCGGTCGCCTTCCAGAGGCCGACCAGGTTCGGATGGACGTTGTGATCCGAGGCGATCTGAGCGATCGTCTTTTCGCCTTTGAGGACTTCTTGAACAATCTGGGCTTTGAAGGTGGCGCTGTAGTGCTTTCTCATGCTCCCATCATCCACCTTATTTTGCCCCTTTCAACTGTCCAGTTTTACGGGTCCACTATACAGAGTGTCTGGCCGTTTTCAAGCGTCGCCTTGCCGCCAAGGTCTTTGGGCTTGATGTGATCGACATGCAGCTCGACGCCATCTTTTGGCCCTCTCCCGCAGATGACACACAGGTAATTATCTCGTTTAAGAATTGCACGTTTGAGCGCTGGGGTGAAGTCCTCAAGCTCCCGCTTCTCGTGCAAGTTCGGATCGTATCGGTAGACGCCCTTGCCAACTTTAATAAGGTATCCTATCTGGTGGAGTTTACGAATCCCCCGGTCAGGATCACGAAATACGCTCCCGGTTCGTCTCTTATACTCCTCCGTCACCCAATCGACGATCTCGGGGTGTTTGACGTCTCGGTTAGGATGACCACGGAAGAACTCCAGGAGGAGCTGGATTTGCGCATTCCGCTTGGGTTTGGTTGTGGTTGCAGTCATAATCAGGACGCGAATCGCTCAGCCATAAGGTCGCGTTTCGCACTGGCCTTGTCCCCGGCAATATTGGGTGACGCCTCGTTGCCCTCATACAATTGGAGCTGGTCGATGCGACACTCATTCTGGATACGTTGCACAGCAAGCGTGTAGTACCCTGCGTCAATCTCAACGCCGATACCCACGCGCCTTTGCTGATGACAGGCAAGAAGGGTTGTGCCGCTTCCAAGAAACGGATCCAAGACGGTATCGCCCACGTAGCTGAACAGCTTGATACAGCGTTTCGGCAGCTCAATTGGAAACGGTGCAGGGTGTCCGACGCGCTTTTTGCTTTCGCCGTTGAACGTCCACAAGCCGTTCGTCCAGGCGATGAACTCATCCCGACTGATGTCTGAGGTGCCCGAGCTTCGTTTCTTCCACTGCGCCTTGTACAGCACCACGATGACCTCAACCGGTGCGATGACATAGGGTGCTGACGCCGAGCGAAATGATCCCCACGCTGTGCGCCGCGAGATATTGCCTTCGTTCCAGACGATCGTCGCGTGATACTTGAACCCGACTTCTTTGGCAATGGTCGAAAGATCAGCGGCAACGCAATGACTGCCGCCCTTGTTCTTGTCCAGAGGAATGTTTAAGCAGAGTCGCCCGTCATCCTTGAGAACCCGAAACGCCTCCGCGAGCCATGCTTTTGAAAAGGTCAGGTAAGTGGCGTACGAGTCTGCGTCCTCGTAGGTAGCGTACGCGATGCCCACGTTGTACGGCGGAGACGTAACAATCAGGTCTACTGAATCTGTGGGGAGATTCGATTGCAGGAAGTCCGCCTGGAGAACTTGAATGTCTTCACTTTGCCACTTCTGCATATATGAGACCCAGTGTATCAAGACAAGCAAGCAACCGTCAAGCAAGAACCTTGTTTTCGCCTGGGCAATTCAATGAATCTCGGCCTCTTCCCTTGCTCCTTCCCAACGAGCATCGCCTCCCCTGCCGTTGACTTTGCTGCCAGTAATGTCCGTTTCGCTGGTTTGTGTGGAGGCGTCCTTCGTCTAATCACCCCCGTTAGAAGAACCCGCCGCCCGTTCCCGTTTTAAAACGGCTTACCCGCGCCAAACTGGGTAGTTTGACGAAGGAGCAGATTGTCGCATAAATCGGCGAGTGAGGCTGGGTGCTCGGCTTTATCCTGAGGGTGACGCCAATCATCATCAATAGAGTACCCAGCATGACGAAGAGTACCGTGTCTGCACGCGATCCGGCCAGCGGCGAAATCGTCTCCCCAACCACGGCGATGTAAAGATCAAGCGTTGCAACTCAATGTCGGCTATGTGATCCGCATCTTGGGCTTCCTGCCTCCCCGGCACCGACGCGGGTACCCCATGGTCTATTCCGATGCGTCAGTCCTCCTGATCGCCCGCAAGCACTTGACGACTACCACTTTGAATGTAAAATCGGGCGTGTAAACTTTTTGCAGTGGAAGTCCAATAATGTCGGGCTGCAAGAAGGACACGCTGCTGTGCAAGCCTGCATTGGAGGTCGGTATTGACGAGGACTTCGATGGAGTTGAGTTTCTCACGCAAATCGCCTTTTCTGAGCAAAACATGTCGCGATAGAGTCTGGCTGATGGTGGTACATACACACGGTGACAAGAAGGAGGTGCATAGATGCCGGATCATGACTTACCCGGCGGTGCGATCAAAGGTCGTCCTCTCCACTTCTTCTGGCTGGCGGATTGCTCCGGCTCAATGAGTGGGGAGAAGATTGAGATGCTCAACTATGCGATCCGAGCGGCGCTTCCAGCAATGCGTCAAGAAGCCGCGCAAAACCCGACGGCCGAAGTGCTCGTGCGGGTGATCAAGTTCAGCGATGCGGCTGGGTGGCACGTTTCGAAGCCTACTCCCGTTGAGTCGTTTGACTGGATCGACTTGACGGCCGGAGGCCAGACGGCAATGGGGGACGCTCTCCGGCTGGTAAGCGAGCAACTGCAAGAACGACTGATGCCTTCACGAGGACTTCCACCAGTTCTCGTTCTCATATCGGACGGTTTGCCTACTGACAATTTTGGAGCACAGCTCGGTCATTTGCTTGGCTTACCCTGGGCAGCTAAAGCAGTACGTGTTGCGATCGCAATCGGCAAAGACGCGGACCGGGACGTATTGCAACAGTTTGTCCACAATCCGGAGATACCTGTCTTGGAAGTCACAAATCCACAGACGCTAGTCCAATACATTCGATGGGTGTCAACAGACGTGCTTAGGGCTGCGTCACGCCCACCATCTCAGCCGGGTCAATTGCAACGTAGTCAAATAGGTGCCCAGCCACAAGGTAATGTGCCGGTCGGACAGCCACCCAAACCTATCAACGTCGAGAGCGTTTGGTGAAATCTGGGATGGCAATTCAAAACAAGTCTCATTGGGTAGTGTGGGGCACTGCGGTACGAGGGCTCGTTCACGCCCAACGAGGCTTGCCTTGTCAGGATGCGATCCTCTGGGTTGAAGCAGACGGAGAAAGCCGTCGCGTCATTCTTGCCATTGCCGACGGGCACGGCAGCGAGCGGAGCCCATTCAGTGAGCGTGGCGCACAGATCGCCGTTGCTGTAGCTACCAGAACACTCGCTCAGTTCCATCGAGAGGCAGTAGTGTCCGATCCGAGGAATTTAGTCCAAGTTAAACGTACCGCTGAATCCCATCTGCCAGCAGTTCTCGTTGCTGAGTGGCGCAAGGGGGTTCAAAACGATTTCGCACGGGTTCACCCTGAGTCTCAATTGCGCGAAGGATACGACCTCTGGCGGCAGTACGGGACGACGCTACTGGCCGTCCTAGCGACCGATCGGTTCATTCTCTCACTCCAAATCGGCGACGGCGATATCGTGCTGGCTGCTGAGGATGAACAGACGGATCGTGCCGTGCCCCGAGACAGCCGGCTAATGGGCGTGGAGACCACCTCGATAAGTTCAGATAGGGCAATAGCCGACTTCAGAATTGGCTTCAATGTCGTTATTGGGTTGCGACCCGTGTTGGTAATGGCGTCCACAGATGGGTACTTCAACTCGTTTGTCGAGGAGGCAGGCTTTCTCCAGGCTGCTCAAGACTATCTGCGCCGTCTCCGAGAGCACGGCGCGGCGTATCTTCAATCACATCTCGCCGTGTGGTTAGAGGAGACGTCTCGACGCGGTAGTGGCGATGATATAACCGTTGGACTGATCTGGCGAGCCAATACTGTTGATTACGCGAGCGAGACAAGTGAGACGGAGGCAACTGCTCATGCAGGGACTCTTGAAGGCAGCGACTCGCCTGCGGACCGAGTTCGCTCAAGTACCACTTGAAGTCGAGAACCTCGTCGACGCTGGGGGAGAAGGGGAAGTTTATCGAGTATCCATGCAAGGCAACCAGTATGCGCTGAAATGGTACTATCCGGAGACCGCTCATCGCGAACGACTATCAGCGCTCAAGTACTTGATTCAGAGGGGAGCTCCGTCCGAGCGCTTTGTCTGGCCCTTGGACCTTGTCGTATCGTCTGAAAGTTTTGGCTACGTCATGCCGTGGCGAGATAAGCGTTTTGTCAGCATCGCGGATCTTCTCAAGAGGCGGGTATCATCGAGCTTCCAGACGCTTACCACCGCGGGATACGAACTAGCGCATAATTTCTACCAGTTGCATGCCGCAGGTCTATGTTACCGCGATGTCTCACTTGGGAACCTCTCGTTTGATCCCTCGACCGGTGAGATTAGCATTAGCGACAATGACAATGTCGGTGTGAATAACGAAAGCATCGCATTTGTCGGGGGTACTCCCGGCTTTATGGCACCTGAGGTGGTGCGGGGAGACGCACAGCCTTCAACAGATACGGACCTGTTCTCGCTTGCCGTCCTTCTATTCTATCTGCTTGCTCAAGATCATCCTCTCAACGGTGAACACGAAGCGAGGATTCACGCGTTTGACCTTCCCGCAATGAAAAGGCTTTATGGCTACGAACCAGTCTTTATATTTGATCCCAACAACAACACAAATCGCCCAGTCGTCGGGATTCACGACAACGCCATAGCCTTTTGGCCGGTGTATCCGCAATCCTTGCGAGATCTCTTCACTCGTTCCTTCACCGATGGTCTGTTCAATCCGCGACGAAGAGTGATTGAAAACGAGTGGCGTGACGAGTTACTTCATGATCGAGACACCATCTTCAATTGCCCACAGTGCCAGGCAACTAGCTTCTATGACATAGAGAAGATGCGGACCAGTACACCACATACCTGTTGGCATTGCCACCAGGTATTGGGTGTTCCCCCTCGCCTGCGTGTCGGCAAACGAGTCGTTGTTTTGACGCCTCGCACGCACTTATATCTCCATCACCTTGACCCCAGTCGAGCTTATGATTTTGGTCGTCCAGTAGTAGCGATAGTGCAACACCCCCGTCAAACTGCTGTCTTGGGGCTGAAGAACCTGTCTCAAGATACCTGGGTAATCACCAAGGCTGACGGCTCGACACAGGAGGTCCCTCCTGACCGAAGCGCAACAATAACAGACGGCCTGCGTGTTCACTTTGGCAAAGTCAGTGGCGAGATTCGGGCATGAGTGATTCGATTGGCGAACTCCTTGGCAGTCTTATGGATACTCGTGGGGAAGAGATTGTCTACCGTAGCGCTCTGCTGAAGGGCCTTTTGGCGGACTTATCTCCTCGTGACACACCTCTCTGGCAGCGGCTCGTATTGGTTCAGACAGTTGAGTTTGGCATTGCTGCTCAAATGTGGCGACACCGTGATCGTGAAATCGATGCCCTGATTGTCGATCGGTGGACGAATCTGCTTGAGGAAAGTGCGGGTCTAAGACCGGACGCTGCTGGCTGGGCCATTGGTCGCTGGACCGAGGCACTGCAGATTCGAGTCCCGGCGGTTGAAAACACTGGCAATCCGCAGGATCTACTGTCCGTTCGAGGTGGGATGCGGCGAGAGATTGCCATAGAAGCATTCCGTCGCGGCTCCGCACGCGATGGCCGCGCGTGGTTGCCACGAAGGGAAACCGACGCTTTAGCAAGTCGTCTGTCTGACCCGATTACTTCCGAGCAAGCACTCGCTCTTAAGGCTTATGGGTTTCGAGAGTTGACAGAGAACGAGCTTAATACATGGCTCGGCCAGCAACCCGAGCCTCTCACGAGCTTCATCAATCGAGTCGAGCAATCTAATCTCGCTGCGTTTTCAGAGGCAACGCAAGCTCGACGCATCCGCCAAATGAAGGAGGAACAGGAGTCAGCGACCACGTTTGAGCGTCTCTTGTGCGTCCTGAAGGAACCTATCATATATACGTCCGCCGGTGAGATGCTTAACGTTCTTTGGCAGTGCTGGTTTTCACCTACTAATGCACGTTTCGGTCGCGCGCCCTTAAGTGATGCTCCGCGAGAGTCATTCGAGCTTGGTATCCGTAAGTTCATCGATAGTAGCGCGTCGGGTGGATGGCCACGTAGCCTGAAGGGCCTACTTTCTCGGCGTGGCCGCTTGGCAGCGACGAGTGGCGAGCCAATCACATCACTTTTTGAATCGTTCTGGGAGGCGTTGGCTCCTGATGAGCGTCGCCCCCAAGTGCAGAAGCTGTGGCAAGACTTCTTGCTGCCGATCCGCGATCGAAAAGGTGTCCCCGATGATCCATTGGTGAATATCGCCAGCGTAGAGCTTCAACATATTCGTGATCTACCTGACGACGAGATGAGAAATCGGCGCTACCCGTGGTTTGGTTCCGTTGCACGGCCTGTCAAGGAACCACCCGTTTGGTTTGACCTTGTGTATGGGCAGCCGTCCTTGTTTGGTCTTCCAATGCGCTTCGCTCAGGCTACCCCGGTGCGCCCACCAACATCGCTTGTGCTTCGTTACTACATTCTCTCCGCCCAGACAACCAACGTGCACGTCTGGCTGGGGGCTGACTTGGAAGCGCAAGGCCGCTACTTCTATAACACGGATGAGGACAAAGAGGTTGTCCTACACCCTCGTGAGCAGGTCGTATCACGCCAACTGTCAGTCGCATCCGATTTGCCGGCGGGTGATTACTTCCTCAATGCGGGAATTTGGCAGGGGGCCCGGTCCGATACGCGGAACTCGGTCAAACTAGCCTCCGTCCAATTGCAAAACGTTCGGGTCTTGTCTGAGCCTAGAGACGCCGTACGGTAATGTGCGTGGATGCCGGACACGCAACACTTGGTCCTGGCCCAGAAGTGAACTGCAATATCGCTTGCCGAGGTGCTACGCTATCGGATGGATAGGTTCAACTTTTGGATGTCCTTAGTAAGAGGTGCTGTGGCGCCATACGTGTCTTTGTTGAATATATACGCACCCATTTCGTAACCCAATTCACGGGCGATTTGCCTATAAGCAGACAACTTCTCTTTGTCGTCTTCACTGATTCCGTCGGGGCTAACAAAGATCGAGAATTGACCTCTCTCTGCGGCGTGGCGGATATTCTCCACCATGGCATCCTTTAGTCCCTGCACTTTGTTCCTCTCCCAGAATCGTTCCGCATAAACCTTGTCCTTATCCAGCTTTCGTCCACCACGGTATTGTTCGGTTCCGTCCGGATTTCGGTAAAGCTTCGGGGGGCAAAGTGAGTCGTAGAACTCTCCACCAATAACCAGTGAACGAGTCCTGATCGCCTGTCCAGGCAGGTTTGTTCGGCCTTCGGGGTGTGAACTGCTGTCTAAGTTTTCACTCGTGACCTCAGACATAATTTCGCATGTTGAATATATATAATCATATTATGTATACTGTGTCAATAAGCAAATGTCACGCTCGGATGGACGTGAGTGTAGGTGTGTTCGCTTGCTGAACCAGCTTGCTCGTTGCTGTCGTCGGTCATGGGGCTGGGCGCTCCGACCTTCGACACTCCCCGACCCGCGTTCTTGCCCATTATCTCCCCGTTGAGCAGGCGTTATGATTTATGCAAGAAGCTCGAAGAGGACCAGTACCTGCTATAATCAAGTTATCAGGCAGACGTTAGTACCTATGGAATCTGACCCTTTCACATCATCATTAGTTGACGCTCTTGATACGTATCAGTCGGTATTCTTGGCAGCCCGAAATCTCGCGGCGCGGACCAGACGTGAGTACCTCAACGACCTCTCGGATCTTCTCCGGTTTCTGCACGGCAAATGCTTCGTCGACGATCCACATCAGGTAACGCGGTCTCTTTTGGAGACCTACCTCGCAGAATTGGACCACCGTGGGTTTCGCGGGAGCACGAGACGCCGAAAGGTCGCCTCCATTCGATCGTTCTTCGGTTACCTCTTCGACCACGGGGTGATTCGCGGCAACCCGGCCTACAGGCTTATTCCACCAGAGAGACAATACGCTCAGCCACGGGTCTTGACCGAAGGAGAGTACCAGCGGCTCCTTAAGGCAGTTGAGGGTGATATCCGAGACGGCACCCTGATCGAGCTTTTCCTTCAGACGGGAATGCGCTTGTCTGAGGTGGCGAACCTTGATCTGTCCGATATCGAACTGCCATCCTCAACCAATTGCGCCGATGGCAGCGTTGGGAGTGTCCGGATTTTTGGAAAAGGACCAAAGTCCAGGACGATCACGCTCAATTGGAAAGCCTGTCGAGCTCTCCAGCGCTATCTGCAAACTCGGGCGCATGTCGGAACGTCAAGGCTCTTTATAACCAAGTTTGGCGCTGCAATGAGTTCTCGGGCCATCCAGTTAGTCGTAGAGAAGTATCTGAAGCAGGCAAACATCCGAGGCGCATCGGTTAGCACCTTGCGCCACACGTTCGCGACGCATATGGTTAAGAAGGGCACCAAGCTTGAGGTTGTGCGCCAGGCGCTCGGCCTTGCGAATTTGAAAACGGCATCGATCTACGTCGATTTGGCCCACGAGCTGATGGACAAAGAGCTGCAAGCAAATGCTCTTTGACCGGTGAGATGGAAGTAATCGGATTCGCAATCGGCGGAGCCGACAGACCAAATATCCTGTCAAGCCCTCGATCGGATTATCGTCACAATCCGATCGGGCGTTGATATCGAAGGCAGTGAGATAATCTCCTTAAACAAATATGATCTTCGATGATGCCGCTGAAAACAGTTTCGTCCAGTCGCCAGAGTACTCAGTTGTGCCGTCGCCGGTTCCCGCGAGGACCAGAAACCTCTTCATCTGGAAAATCGCTGCAATTGTCGTGGCATCGCTTGTCGCACTTGCAGGCGCTACAGGAATTTATCTGACGCTGACACATCCCCAATTTGAACCTCGAACGACTCGATCACCAATAATCTTACGGACGACTCCATTCCAGTTCCCTAACCCATCCCCTTCGCCCACTGTCCCAGCTTTGTCCACGGTCCCACGTTCGGGAGCGGAGATCCCTCCACTCTATCCAGGAATTGCGTGGACGGCAACCAAGAGCGGCACTTTTGTCGTACCTGCTGACCGACCAGGAGACCAAGACTTGAACGTGGACGGTTATATTAGCGAATCAAACGGACTCAGCTACTACCCGGTTGGCTTCTCAAACTACTACATCACGCAATTAACAGCCAACCACTGGAGCCAAGTCTTCGCTGCTTCCGGGGGGCCAGGGGAGGAAGAGTGCTACGAAAGCCCTAACGGCAAATACGTGTGCATCGAGGTTCTTGAGACCACGCCGGGCCGCTTCCGCGCCCGCGTCGAGCACAATTAGCAGTCCCCTCCCGAAGGCGTTTCTCGTCCGAGCCCTAACAGCGTCCACATCCCAATTGTTCAAACTCAAGGCAAGGCAGTATTCAACACGATCGGTAGAAACACTTCGTACTTCAATCCGATCTGTGAGTTTCCGCCTGTTGCGGAATAACTGAACGAGTACGACGAAGTGGAGTCCGGGCTCTCCGCGCCGGCAAGTGCAACCGTCGAGCCCGGCATACCGTTCGCGCTGTCAGGAACGAGATCAACAGAATATTGTCCAGTCTGCGTCCCAATCACTTGCAGAGAATACGTCCCTGTTGCCGCCGCCTGAACGTCGATTTCGGTCTGCTGAAGGGTGGCGCCGGTCGTGTCCGATGCTTTCGTATCCGCGAGGTAGCTGGAACCCGGAATTTGAGACAGCATGCTACCCGTCGCCGGATCAACCCCCGTCTCACGGCCCAAGCTATCGATCAGAAGCATTTGCACTGGATCTCCGTAAATCCGCAGAGTACTCACCGGCGTTTGGCTGAACGGAACGAGATGGGCGTACGTATTGCCGTACCCTTGGTCCAGCGTCGTGATGGATTGCTGAGGAATGTTGAGCTTAGGATCTGGATCGTAAATCTGCCAGGTCACAGTGCCGTTGTGCGTTGTTTGGGCAAGTGCGACAACCCAGTGCCCGGACGTGTAGCCTGGACGCGTCACGTTCAGGAGCACCGGATTCTTGTTTGCAAGGCTCGTATTGAGCACGGAATCCGTCGCGGTGGACTGGGGGCCTGTCTCGGGAAGGGCGTAGACACTGACGTTATTGAGATTGGCGTACGAAGTGGCGTAGTCATACTTGACAAGCGCCTCTCCGTAGTACTGTCCCGAAGGGTCTGGTGAATAGGGAGGATCGGGGAGGTTCGTAATGAGCGTACTGTTCAGGGGCACGCCATTTAGGTATCCCCCGTTTTCTTGAAGCCAGGTGTTCAAGTCATCCGGGTCGGTGTAGAAGATGTTGCCCTGGATCCGTGAATAATAGTTGAGGATCATGGCAACGGATGTGACATCGCAGCCCCAGTCTGAAATGTAGTCGGTTTCGGTGCCATAGCTGTTGACGTAATTGAATGCGAACGGAATCGTTAGCGCACCGTAGTTGTTTCTGGAGCCGCCGTAGGGAATCCCTTTGTAGTCGTTTTGGTTAAACAGAATATTGCAGAAATCAGCTAGCAAGCAGGTGGCAGATGACGGTGTTCCGGTCGGCGTTACTGTGGCCGTGGATGTTGGGGTTGCGGTCGTCGTCGAGATAGCAGTGGGAGACGACAAGCTTGTAGGCGTACTCGTGGCTATCGGAGTCTGAGTCGGCTGAGGGCTATTTCCCATCATCAATTCGGTTACGAAAGCGTCCCAGCCACCGCTGGCATTTGTTTGGAAGGCACCGACGGTCGTCGGATAACCACCAGCAGTGTAGCCTGTGATAAATGCATCACCAGTTGTGTCGACGGTAACGGCGTTGCCATCAGTGCTGCCGGATCCGATGTACGTACTATAAGTAAGCGCCGTCCCCAAGGTGTTGAGCTTGGTGACAAATGCGTTATTGGCATACGAGCCATCATAGCTCGGGCTTGTCTCAAAGGCACCTGGCGAGGTCGGAAAATCGACCGTGTCGGTTGTTCCAGTCACATAGACATAACCGGCACTGTCGATGGCAATGCCATAGACCGAGTTAGACACAACATTGGTAATCGCCGGTGGGGTCAGTCCGCCGAGGAATGTGCTGTAGACGAGCGCGCTCCCACTCGGATCCAGCTTCGTCACGAACGCATCGACGTTGATGGACCCTGCGGGGAACGGATACGTGGACTGAAATGCGCCTGGGGTCGTCGGGTAAAGGGAGTCTTGGGTAGCGCCGGTTATGTACGCGTTTCCGTTTCCGTCAATCTCTATTGAAGGTAGCCCGTACCAAACGAGGTTGTTGACCGCGCTCCCTCCAAGACAGGTACTATACACCAATGCTGTTCCGATCGGATTGAGCTTGAAGACGAACGCATCAAAGGCCGCACCCTGCGAAGTTGTCCGATAGGCACCAGGGGTTAAAATACACCAACCAGGGGGCGTTTGTCCGGTCACATAGGCATTGCCTTCGCCGTCAACAACGATTCCTGAACCAAGGTCACCACCGCCGAAATAGGTACTGTAGATTACATTCGAACCCGCGGCATTCAACTCCGTTACGAAGGCACTTAACGAAGTCCCAATGGTCGTTTGGTATGCGCCCGGAGTGGTCGGAAAGTCAGGAGCATTCGTCTGTCCGGTCACGAAAGCGTCGTTGTTGTTGTCAAGTGCGATACCGTAGGCCTGGGAGAACGTGCCGCTCGTGTGGCCGCTTAGGTAAGTGCTATAGACGAGTGCTGAGCCTGTCGCATTGAGCTCCGTGACAAAGGCACTTGCCTCATTCCCTCCGGACGTTTGGAGCGCACCGGGGGTCGTCGGAAAGTCAGTGGTCGTTGTTGTCCCCGCGATGTAGGCATCACCAGTCTTGTCGATAGCCAGATGGGCAGGCTGCGAGTATGGTGCTGCTGTTCCGTTCGCGACGGTTCCGCCAAGGAACGTGCTGTAGACCAGCGTGCTTCCGGTTGGGTCGATCTTACTGATAAAGGCTTCCCAGTTGGTGCAGTAATTCACGCACGTCGTGGAGAATGCTCCAGGTGTGGTTGGAAAGTCCGCTGACGACGTGTAGCCGGCGACGTACGAGTTACCAGCCGTGTCAATGGCAATGCTAACACCCTCGTCATTACTGCTTCCGCCTAGGTAGGTGCTGAACGTGAGCCCGTTAGTTGATGCGGTCGTCGTACTACGTGCGCTTTCTTCGCTAAGCGTTCCGCTAAAGGGCGTAGACACGAGATACCCCCCGTGGGTAAAAGCAAGCGTAGGAGGACTTAACGTCTCTGTTGCTGAAGGTACTCGGATGAGTGGGAGACGTAGCTCGCCAGCTATGGTAGTAATCAGTAGTCCGTCTCGGGTGAGGCTAGCGGCATCAGCGCCATCAATTCGGAGGGGGGTGTTACGTTCTATGTCCACCAGTGACGAAGTGCTCGCCGAGTTTCCTGACGATGACACCAATCGCCACTGAAAATGGCCGCCCGTACCTAGAATTTCTAGGTCTGCCCCTGGAAACAGATTATGGTAGCGCACCCCGCTCCACACCGGCACATCAGCATGCCAGCCAGTCTGGTCCTTTCCTCGCAGGTACGATACGTGTGTTGAGAGAGGCCCGAATGGTTCCAGTGTCGGATGTGGGTTCGCTCCAACGAAGCTGAGCTTGAGGTTGACCCCCGCAGCCATCGAGTTGAGCAAGGACTGTGTCGCAAGTGGGCCACCAGCCCATGGCGCGCCTTTGCCCGGTCCCCTAGGCGGCGACCGCTCGAGTAGGGTCAGCCATATGCCGTCATCGGCCAGGTAGATCGTCGTGCCCTGTGCCTGCGCCTGGAAGCGGGCGCGAGAATCGAACTGACCAACATTTTGGACGAAGAAGAGGGGGGCTGTGGTTTGAGCGCGAGCCAAGTGCTGCCGAAGACTCGATACCGTTTGGGTCAACCGTGGTGGCAACTTCCCGCTTGCTGGTGAGGCAACCAGCGGTGATCCAGTCGCGGCTTTACTGGCCGGCGTTGCATTCGAAACTGGAACGCCGAATGTCAGCAGGGATATCAGAAGAGTTAAGCTGAACAACGTCGCTAGGATGCGCTGCCATGCCGTTCGACGCACGAGATCTTACCAGCCGATCATTCATACGAGGTCAAAACCGCTCGGTCGCATTCGATGGCAGACCACTACTTGGTCGCCTGAAACGAGTGAATTATAGCAAGATCGTCAAGAGGGCCGCATCACGGATCTTTGATCTTTATTCACTCGACGGTTCGTGACATGCCCCATATTGCGTTTGAGGAGCGATGAACACGTCTTTTGATTCTGTGGTTGCGCTATCCCCTTGTGTGGCATTCTCCCGAATGAGCCGGCGAACCCACGTTTGCATCGGCTCCCCCGTTGCCTCACGGTGTGCAAAGGCAATCTTCATTTCTTCCCGGGAAATCGCAATCTTATATGGTCTCTCCCCAAGCGGCCACCGCTCTTCTCGCGTACCGTCTTCATTTTCCTTGGAGACACGTGGTGTCCTCTCCTTTCGACGTGATTGATAAGCTTCTACCATACGACTAAGCAAGCCTAGTATAGCAGATTACCAGGCACTTCCGCCCTTTCTCTAGCCTCAACTCCGACCGTCAAAATTGCCACTTGACAGAAAGTATGCTAAATGTTCTATACTACAAATGCCGAGTTGAGTCCAACTCGCCCCACTTGGCCGTGATTTCGGGCCGACTCGCTGCAGCAGATTATGGACTTACCATACCTGGCCTATTTTCGTCTCAAAGAAGAGCCGTTCTCAACGGTGCCCTCTCCCCGGTATTTCTTCCTCACCTCGGTCCACTCCACCGCCCTTGAGAAAACCGCCTACGTCGTTGGCGCGAAGAAAGGCATCGCGGTCGTCTTCGGCGACACTGGGACCGGCAAATCAAGTCTTGCCCGTCTCCTCCACCAGAAGTTTCTCGACAGCGGGTTTATCTCCACGCAAATCACCAATCCCAGTTATCCGACACCCAATAGCCTCCTTCGGACCGTCGCGCAGGAGTTTGGAGCGCAGAAGACAGATCGAAGCTTTAAAGGGATGCTCGATATCGTCAAAGATTTCCTGTATACCCGGGCCGTCACGGAAGGCAAGACAGTCGTCCTGATTATCGACGAAGCCCAGACGCTCAAGCCGCCCCTCATCGAGCTTCTCCGCCAGCTTGCCAATTATGAGACCAATGAGATGAAGCTTCTTCAGGTCGTCCTATTCGCCCAGGACGAGCTTCGCTCCACCCTCGCGCGGCCACGCCTTCGAAACTTCCGAAGCCGCATCGTGATGGCATCGACTCTTGAGCGGCTGTCAGTGACCGAGCTCCAAGAGATGCTCAAGTTCCGATGGCACGTTGCCTCAGGCGGACTTGACCATCCCTTTACCGATGACGCGATCGCTGCGATTTTTGAGCACTCCGAGGGAATGCCCCGTGAAGCCAATATCCTTGCCGACAACGCCCTCGTTCTTGCCTATTACCAGAAACAACCGATGATCTCGGGCGAGCTGGTCCGCCAGGTGGTTGCCGACCGACGTGACAATCTCGAGCGAAAGGAGGCTCGCTAGATGGCAAAACCCAGTCCCTTCGCCGGCGTTAAGTTAAGTGAGCAAACTCCTGTGCAAGCGTCCAGCCTTGAGCAGCGTCTCTTTTCCTCCCCCGCGCCAAAACTGCCTCCCCAACCTGAATCAGTAAAAGAAGCACCCTCGAAAACTAGAAAACTAGAAAACAAGGAAGCTAGGAAGCTAGGAAACCAGGAAGCTAGGAAGGAAGCTTCTTCATCCACTCCACCGGAGCCCACTCCCCTCTTTGACATCAACCAGCTGGCGTACAAGAAAGTCGCGTTTGTCTTCACCGGCGAGGAGTTTGATGCCCTAGAAGATATGAAGATCCAGATCAGACGGCGATTCGACATTCGGGCAATTAAAAACGACCTCGTTCGCTGCGCGATCCATCTTCTGATCGAGGACTACCAGCGCAATGGAAAGGCCAGTCTCGCCGTGCGACGCCTCTCTGGAAAACGGGTGAGATAGGAAAACCTAGGAAACTAGGAAGCTAGGAAGGAAGTTTCCCTACTTCCTGGGAAACCAGGAAACTGGTTGACAACGTCTGCTCGCTTGTTTACAGTGAGTCTCAGCCGCCAGAATCGGCACAACGCTCTATGACGGAAAAAAACAACGAACGACGAATCTCGATAGTCTTTGGCGACGACCTCTTGGAGGCCGGGTATACCTCCGTACCAAACCTCCTTCTCAACTACTACGCCCGGTTAGGGATGACCGCGGACGAGCTCGTCTTTGTCGTCCACCTGCTCCAACACAAGTGGTCAGAGAAAGACCCGTTTCCCAGACTTCAGACGATTGCCGAGCGAATGGGGAAGAGTTGGCGGCAAGTGCACCGCTACGCTCAGAGTCTGAAGAAGAAGTGCCTGTTAGGAATCACGAATCGCGTCCTCAAAGGCAGGGGAATGACGACGAGCGAATACGACCTCTCACCGCTGTTTCTTGCCATCCAACGCGCTCACCGCGATTCCACTGTTCCTGACTCACAAACCGCTCTGTCAAAACTGTCAGGGGGCCCCCCTGACAAAACTGACAGGGGGCATCTGTCAACACTGTCAGGGGTAGAAGAATACGAAGATAAAGAATACGAAGATATAAACATATCGAAAAGGAAAAATCTGAGAAAAAAGACGGGCGAGAAAGGGGAGAGCCATGAATCAGTTGGCATTAGTGGACAACAATTGGCTGGGGTTACAAAGCCAACCCGAGCAGTTGCTTCTTCCCAACCGACGCCCATCAGTCAGATCGTCTTTAATCGGTACAAACCAAGCCCAAATCACGAATTGAGTGAGGCGCGTGAGGCAATCGGAGACTACATCGCTGGATTCTCAGCCCAGTTTTCAGACAAAGCAACCCTCAAAGCAAGCACGAGCAGGGCATACCACCTGTTTGAGCGCTCGCAAACGACGCTCAGTGTGTTCCTCTCCGTTCTCTATGAGGCAGGCCGCCGGTGTAACGAGTACACGGCGACCACCCCGGGAATCGGAGGCTCATCCGCCCACACCTCGCCGCCCAAACATCAAATGGCGTACTTCTTCGCGATCGTCGAGCAGCTCCTGCATTTTCGCGATCACGGGTTATCAGCAGCAGGCCCAACGGTGACCAGGATGCGAACCTGACGCACTTGCGCCGTGTATCCAGACACGGCCGCAGACAGTATGAAAGAAGGAGATCCGAAAACATTAGCCCAACTAGCCAAACAGGGAGGCATCTCTGATTTAGCCTACGAGCAAGCCTCAAAGCTCGAACACATCCTCTCCCGCATCGATAGGGATCAGGCTACTTTAAACCGTCTTGGTCAACCCTTTGAGCTTCACTACACCAGGGACAATTCAGAAACCTGCTGGCAGAAAGTCGACCAGCATGCCCTTGATGCCCGAAAGCATATCGCTTCAGGGCTTTATAACGATCTTCGGGACATAGGGGAAGAAGACTTGGCTAGGGACTTGGTTGATCAGGCCAGAATGGAGCGGGTCATTTTTGATCGAGATGTGGTGACTGACCAGAATCAGCTAACCGATAACCCTCCCAATGATCCCGAATCAACTGACCGACCGAGGACTAGATAGGGCTTCCTGTTGCTTCCCCAGCCAGGCTCGCGAGGTGCACCTCGTCTTTACTTAGCCAAACGATTTTGAAGTCCTTGCATAATGGTTCTCTCTTTCGTCTCGCCATACTCAGTCGTCATTCGGGTCCCAGTGTCGCTTTGCATCTCCTCTCAGAGCGGCGCGGCGGGCGTGGAGGGCTCGAGGCTGAAGCGGCAGGGAGTGAATGATCTCGCTCCACCGAAAGCCCACCAGTCGAAGACCAAGGATACGCTGATCGAGCGATTGGAGGGTCGCGAAGAACGCCAGCGTATGCAGGAGGCTGACGACCTCGTCGGCGACATCATGCTGACGGCTCGGGGTCACGTCCTGGAGCGAACGGGAGCCATCTTCACTGGACCGGACCGGCTGATCCAGGGAACTGACCTCGTAGACGGTTCTGCGCTCGTGAGCTTCGTTGAGCTTTCCGTCTACCGAGTGGCCTAAACGCCGATACACAACCATTCGCTCGGCAGCACGACGCACCAGATGCGTCGGGGGAGAATCGGGCTCTCGCTGCTCGGTCTGCCACGCCTCCAGCCACCCTTCCTGGAACAGATCCTCCCGCATGTCAGGATGATCCATGCTCCACTTCGTGGCAAGCTTGCCGATCGATCGGACGACCCGTGGCGATTTCCATTTCTCTTCCGATTTTCCTTGATTTGGTTCTCTCTCCATAAGCTAGTGGGAGTGGACAAACGTCCCTCCGCACTTTAAACAGGCAATCTCTAAGTCCTTCTTTCCGCTTCTGAGCTTGCAGGGCTTGGGCTCCGGGCAGGTCGGATTCTCGTAGAGAAGCAGCGTCGATTCTCCCTTGGGCTTTCGCCGGTCTCCGTCCCACCAGTACCCTGTAGCCTCGTCCCGCTCAGGCTTTTTATAGGCGTGGTCAGGTTTCTGGATCCACAGCAGCTCCATCAGCCGCTCGAACTGACCGTCCGCGGGACGGGTATGATACCCTTCACCAAGTTTTGGATGCAGTCCAATCTCCTCGGCAATACCGACAAACTGCTTGTTGTGATAGTTTCCCGCGCAGGTTTGAAACCCCTCGACTTTGCTGCCGGCCATGTACTCCTGGTAGAGGTGAATTGTCTCGTGGGTGAGGGATTCGGCAAGCTCCCACTTCGGCCGGCTGATCCACAACTCATTCAAGACGATCTCGAAGGGCAAGCCGTTGGGATTGTGCGTTAACCGATAGGCAGCAAGCGTCTTATATTCCAGCTTGCTCACCGCTAGGACCGACTGGGGCAATTGAAGCTGCTCGTCGTTTTGCGGGGAGAACCAGACCCGAAGGACAGTATCGTGCAAGCCGTAGAGCCACTTCATCGTGTCAAAGTGGCGCCACTCTTTGGGACCGTCTGATTCGATATAGTCCTTAATCGCGCTGTTTGGTGTTGGGTTTTCTCCGGGCATCAGGCGGGGGAGCATCGTGGAGCTTGATGAAGTCCTGGTGCAATTGGGCAAATATCTTGACCGCGTCTGCTTGGTCGGTGGGGACAATGATGTCTTTTTCAATCAGGGCCGCGAAAACGGTCGCGGCGGCGGGGAGAGCATTCATACTGCGCATCACCCGTTCTCGTTCGTCTAGGGGCTTTTCAGGGGACGTGGGAGCCATCGCAGGAGCTGTTTCCGCAACGGGTGGAACCTCCTGTTCCGAAACGGAAGAGGGGACCAGCGGAATTTCGTCCACGGGTTGTGGCAGAGCCTCAAAGGTGCTGAGCTTCCAGAATCGTCCGTTACTCTCCCGCTCAATGCCGACATTCGCCGGGACACCCTTTTGGAGTTGGCCCCAGAGCTTCTTATCCCAGACGTTGAGCTTGTAGTGCTTGGGCCGGTTCTCCTCCAAGACGGTGAACTCGATTGTCTTGCAGGTTCTTCCGCTGTCAAACTTCGTGTCGCGAACGTCATCCAGGGTAATGCCCTGGAATGATCTGGCTTCCAGCTCCTGCGAGATCTCGCCTCGGGCCTGGCCGATAAACATGTCGGCGCCGAGATTTGTTGGTTGTGGTCGCTGCCGTTCCATAGAATGCTTGCTTGAGTGCTAGTATAGCATATGTAAGATCGCAATCAAGACAGCAAACGACCACCAAGCAGTCATTGGGCAGCCGTGGGCTCGCCGTGCAAACAAGGCCGGCTATGCCGGGGAGATTCTCGATATAATCCCCATAGTGAACTAGAGTGGACCATCGAATATGGCTCGATCAAGTAGAGCTACGGCGCGAGCTTCAAGGCAGGGATTGAAGAAAGAGCGCCGTTTGCTGCAAGGGAGATCGTTAGGCTCGTTCGCCAAAAGCCACACGCTCATAGTCCCTGCGAATCGCCGCCGCAAGACTATCAACGCGCGTGCGTGCCTCTCGTAGGTCGTGCTCTTCCAACACAATCAACACCAGCCCTTGTAGGAAAAACTTACGTCTGGTCAATTGCGCTGCCTGATACTCCTGCGATTGACCCATTCGCTTTGAACCGGTGAGCCCCTTCAGGGCTGCGAGGATTCCAAACTTGACTTGGTGCATTTGGCACTTTGCTGCGAAATCACGCAGTTCTGGAGCTCCAATGGCGTCCTTACTCGCGCGGCACTCAATGAGACCATAACCCTCGGCTAGTGGCCCCGCATTGTTCTCATGCCGGTAATCGACTACAAGATCAACTTGCTCATCGGCCTCCATGAAGGCCGCCCGAACTTCAAATCCCGGTGTAGCTGAGAGAAGGAGACCAACTGCTGCCTCAAAGAGCACTCCACGACGATCATACTGCTGCGCTTTGGCTGCATCGTTGAGGCTCTCCATTGGGGTACTTACGGCACGGAGCAACAAATCGACGAAATGTACATCGGGGTCGCCGTTCCTCCGCAATTCGAGTATATGTTTGGCTCGTGGCTCTAAGAACCACCTTGCTGCGAGAGCCGCCTCAGGGAACACAAGCGAACCGTCGCCTTCAGGGAATTGCTTCCGGAGGGACGAATACCAGCTATCAATCTCGTGGCGCGGTTCGAAGCGAAGCAATAACTGATAAGCCGCCCCTCTTTGACCAAGGCCAGAGATCACATCGGCCGCGAAGGCCAAGCTCGCGTAGTGGCGTGTGGAAGATCGTCCAGAGTCTTCATCGAAGAACTTCGCAAGGTCAAACAAAATCGGGCCCTTGGGGATGCGGGTGTTCGAAGCCATCTCCTGCTTGAGGGCCTGATCGTACATTATGTATAGAACTCTATATGCGCACTCATGCCAATCCGCGATTACCATTGAGCGTGCTATGCCGCTTAGCCGACTTGCGATCGAGCTGACGTAACTGAAGGCTAGCGGCTTATCCTGTTCGAGGAGGTTGTCAGTAAGCCTTAGCAGAGTATGCGCATCGTCAACGTTCCACGAACCTCTCGGTGATGCCGCCGTTCCGAAGAGCTCTTGGAGGGGCTGTAGGTATTGGTTAGTCTCTATGTTGTCATGACTGGTGGTCATCGTGTAGTCATCCAGCTATAACCTAATTGGTTCTGAGCGATGACAGTTGTCGCTCCTCGGCACAAGATCCATTGTATTAATGCGAGAAGCCGTCTCGGGGATTGACAATCCTAGTCACCAAAATCGTGTACGCGCAACGTCCATCCGAAAGCATCCGAGATGACCTTGGCAGCTGCTTGTTCCCGCGCCTCAAAGACGCTCCTTGTCTGATATGGTGTTGGTGGGTACCTGAGCCGCAGAAAGTACCCACCACCGTAATAAACATAATTGCGCTCGACCACAAGGTTGGGTATAGGGTCGTTGATAAGAGAGATAACAAACTTTCCGATCTTCGTTCGTCCGTCGGCCTCCAATATCAAAAACGCGCCACCAGGATCACCCCAAGGCTCACCGGACTTAAGCCGATGAGGAAGGCTAGCATACGCTTTATCGGCTGTCTTATTGCCAGCCTGTATAGCATTCTCAATGACTGTGGAAAGCTCCTCCCTAGTCGGAATCTTCATCCGCTTTATCCTGATTCCCAGTAGCATCAGCGCACAACTCGGACAAGTGGACTGGCGCTGTCATTACGGTCCGGGGATCGTGCCGATTTTTGAGCAGCAGTTTAGGGTTCTATTGTAGTTCACCGGATTGTGACGACACGGTTGGCGGTCATCTCGAAGGGCGAAACTTCCAGTCCCTTACGTTCACAAGTTATTAAGACTACTCATAGACAACTTTCCCCGTCTGGTGGACTTCCACCCAATCCCAGTCGATCTCGACGCCTAACCCAGGCCCTTGCGGTACTGACACCTCGCCGTTTTCGTCAACCGAATCCAGGTCATCCGTGTAGCCGTTCTTGAAGATAGGCGCTTTGGTTGTCTTGAGCTTCGGATGGACAAGGCCCATCTCGTACCAGTTGCAGTTGCGAACCGAAGCGAAGCAATGGCGATGCGCCGGACCAGGAGCGTGGATCGCCACGTCAAGGCCGAACCCTTCAACCGCGTGGGCGATCTTCATCAAGCCGGTGATCCCACCATCGTAGGTCGCGTCGGTGTGGACGTAGTCAACAGCGTCCGCGACGATGAAGTCCACGTGGGGCTCCAGCGTCCGCACGTGCTCGCCCAGGCAAAGCGGCGTCTTGATCATCTGGCGCAGCTTCTTGTAGCCAAACGCCGAGATGCCGCCGTCCTTGCCCGGATCTTCATACCAGAAGAAATTGGCCTCGTCGCAGGCGCGGCCAACCTTGAGGACTTCTGCCCAGGTGTTGAGCTCACAGGCCGGATCGATCATCAGGTCCATTGCTGGACCGACTTTCTCCCGGACCTTCAGGACGTTTGCGACCTCGCGCTGAATGGGAGCAGTCGACCAACCGTGTATTTTAAATCCCCTATAGCCAATCTCTTTGCATTGCACGGCAAAATCCGCGTACGCCTCAGGGCTGTTCAATCCGCCATTCTCATCGCCATGCGTCGTGCTGGCGTAGGCGGGAAGCTTCGTTCGGTAGCCGCCGAGGAGCTGATAGATTGGAGCATCGTAGAGCTTGCCGGCGATGTCCCAGAGGCAGATGTCAATGGGCGCGATGCCAAACCGATCGTTCTTTCGCAGCGCCCGCTTCAGGTCGTTATAAATCAGCTCGCGCTCAAGAGCGTTCTTCCCAATCAGATAACGCGCGACCATTCCAACTTGAGCGTAGGATTCGGCGCCGCCACCGACCCATTCGCCCGTGATGCCAGCGTCAGTCTCAATCGTGCAGATATACCCCTTGTGGGTGGACGTGGCGCCCTTGAGGTAAACCATGTTGAAGCCATTGTAGTCAGTTCCGGCGTCTTGGAGCTGGTGCTCGTACTGGTAGACTGTGACTTTGGTAATGCGTGGTGGACGCGCCATTTCCTCATCTCCTCCAGTTTGGGCTGGACCTAATCATAGCACCGAAGGTCAGGCTGACGCGTCCAGTTTCAACCGCGTGCTTTTTTCCGTCAGGCGGTCATCATAGCTCTTCTCAGAGAGGTGGGTGAGAGGTGCGCTTCACCGGAAGGAATCGACCAGCCTGATCACGGTCGTGAAGAGGTGGACGGGGATGTGCCGTCTTGGCAAAGACCAGTCGAAAGGGGACCGTTAACTTCGTTTCCGTGAATCTTAAAACCCGGATAGCCCAGCTCGCGGCACTGGACGGCGAAGTCGGCAAAGGCCTCGGGACTGTCCAGCCCGCCGTTCTCATCGCCGTGGGTCGTGCTGGCGTAGGCGGGGAGGGTTTTGCGGTAGCCGCCTAGTAACTCTGAAATAGGAGCGTTGTAGAGCTTGCCGGCGATATCCCAGAGGGCGATGTCGATGGGGGCGATGCCAAAACGGTCGTTCTTGCGGAGCGCGCGCTTCAGATCGTTATAGATCAATTCTCGTTCGAGCGGATTCTTGCCGATCAGGTAGTGGGCGAGCGACGCCACCTGGGCGTAGGCTTCGCCGGTGCCGCCGACCCACTCGCCGGTGATCCCGGCGTCGGTCTCGATCGTGAAAATGTGCCCCCGGGGCTGCATCTTCCCGCCCTTGAGGTACACCTGATTGAAGCCGTTGTAGTCGGTGCCGACGTCGTGAACCTCGTGCCGATATTGATGGACGGTGAGACGGGTGATGCGCGGATGGTGCGACATCGTGTGTCCTCCCCATTCGTCGAATGGGCCAATGATAGCACCGCGAGTGAGTTGGACAAAAGGTAAGGGAGACCCAGGCCCCAGCGATGTCGCTAGAAGTAGCTAGTGCGACGGCTCGTTAGGATTCTGGCTCATCGGGACCAGCAAGAGGCAAGGCACTCTTTGAGTCGCAAACAAGGAACGAGTGTCTATCTGGTATGCCGTTGTCGTTCAGGATCGCGCGTAGAGGGCCGTCTGACGTTACAAGTACTGCCCTGTCGACTGACGCTGCTGCCCGCACGAAGTCTCGGTCGCCGATGTCGACGTGGGGAAGATCGTCCAAACCGTCGACGCTGGATACCTCATCGTCTTGAATGAATCGGGAGTCTTTCGCCGCGTTTGTAAAAAGAGACTGGACAATTTCGAGGACATTGGGGGTAAGAAAGGTCTTCTGCCGGGGACGCAGGAGGGTACTCAGTTGTGACATCCAGCGTTCCCAGACTGCTTGCGTAAACACAAGCGAGTGACAGTTGGCCTCAATAGCTCGCAGTAATTCCCAGCAGGCCGGGTCGGGGTGGCCCGACTCGTCTTCCATTTTCTGGGCTAGGATGACGATATTCTCGTCGAGGACAAAGTGACGCTTCACCGATGCGCGGGCCGGAATCGCGCTTTAACGAGGTCGTCTAGTTCGTGGAGGTCGACCTCCATGAAACCTCGTAGTCCGCCCTCGATCTGACCATAGGAATTGACCTCAAGACGTTCCACCCGCGAAGCAGTTCCCTCACGACGGAACTCGTAAACGGCCAAATCGTCCGGACTCAGTTCCCCACGAGCAACGGCGCTCAGGAAGCCCATCAGTATGTGTTCACTGTGAGTTGTGAGAATCAGTTGCTTCTGACCTTTGACGGCGATTTCGGTGAAGACACCGGTTAGGGCTGCCTGAGCGCGCGGGTGAAGGTGGATTTCCGGCTCCTCAATACCGATCACTGCTCCAGCGGGGATGCTGGCGATCTGTGCCAGGGCGACGGTAATCTGGTTCAGCCCAAACGCTTCGTTAATGAGATTTATCCGTTGGCGATCGGTAAGAAGTTCGACCGCTGCCGTTGGGCCATTCTGCAGGCGTGGCCTCAAGCCACGAATTTCGCGGTCGGGCAAAACCATTTTGAGCCACTTCACGATGTCGTTGGCTAGATCCGGGTCATACAGCAATAGGTTAGCAATCGCTCCTGCCTGAAGGTCCGGTCCGCTGCCCGACATGTGAGCCGGCGTTGGCAATTGTTCATAAACGTGATAGCCCTTTTGGGTAAAACCGCGGACAACCGATATGAAGTCACTGACCTCCAAGAGTTGGCGGACCGTAGTGAGAAGGCGGTTGACCTTATTATTGATTTCCTCAGCTTTCTCGGGGGCGGGAGGGATCGGCACACTGTAGGTACTGTGAGCAGTCGTTGTCCCTCCTACTGTAATTGGATTTGAAACCAACGAGGACGCACTGAATGTAATCTTGAAAGAACCGCCTAGGAAGTCCCACTCCTTCGGGCGAACGAATTCGTTTTGGGGCGTCCACTCTCCGAAAAGCTCGTGGTCCAGATCCCCGATCTTTCCGCGGTTCCGGGAAACCGTACCGTCTTGACTGAATTCCACGTCATAGTTGTATCGTCCCGTCGTAGGGAAGGGCGGGTTCATTGGCCACGCAATCGCGAAGTCGCTATAGGAGACCGATAGACCCATCATGATGCGGCGGTCGGTTTCCCGCAGGTGGACCACATCTTCGAATGAGCCGAGATTGAGGCCGGGCCCGCTGGTAACGAGGTGCGTAGTTCCGTTGGAGTTTTTCAAGAGAAACAGCGCGTGTAACACACTGCTCTTACCGGTCCCGTTGACGCCGATCAAGATCGTAATCTTGCCGGGCCGAATGGTGACCCCCTGCTCGTCGAAGAGCTTGAAGTTCGCAATTTTCAGTTCTTCGAGCATTTGCGCCTCCCGGGTGGACCTCACATCGGACAAAGCAGCACCAATCTATTGTATCCTGGTTTCTCAAGCCAAAGGAACTTTCGGCGGGCCTACTGCCCTGCCGACCCAACCTGCAAATGGCTAAACTTGATCGTCGCCGCGGTCGTGGCGGCGCGGCCACCCAGGCCGACGTGGCCTTTGGTAAAGGCGGGGTCGTCGATCGTGGCCACGGTCGAGCCGTTGATCGCCAGCCCAATCGTCGCTCCCCGGGTGGTGACGGCGAGGTGGTTGACGGCGTCGCCGCGGTTCATCGCCGGGAGGGTCGTTGGGCTGATCAGATTGCTCTCGACGCCGTTGATCCGCTTGATCAGACTGAAGGTTCCCTGGACCGGATTCACGTCGAAGATGTAGCAATTCTGCAAAGTATCGGCGCGAAAGACGACGAGGTAGCTTCCCTTCGCGTTCGCGTCAGTCAGCTGGGCGTCCACCGCGAGCGACATGTCGCCAACGCTGGGTTTGCTCGTCACGACGTACCAGCTCCGGGGCTTGTCGATGCTCATTTGATACACGCCCTGATTCGCGGTGAACTGAAAGTCTCCGGTTCGCCCGGCCGAGGTGGGGAAACCGGCCGTATCGAAGGTGCCGCTCTCCTGGTTGGCGATGGCCGCGGCGACCGAGGCGATTGGACCAATCGTCGCGGCCTCGGCTGGCCGGGTGGCGGACGCGACGGCCGCCGCGTTCGCCGGCCCGGGGGTCGGGGTGGGAGTCGTCGTCGGTCCATTTCCTCCGGCGAGGATGATCCCGCCGACGAGCAGCACTGCGATAATCACGCCACCGCCGATCAGATACGGCAGCGACGACCGCTTCTTTGGCAGCCCTTTTTCCAGTACGTCGGCGGACAAGGGCTTTTTCACCGGCGGAGCGTCGTCGGTTTTCGCGGGGGTGGTCGACGTTTCGGAAGTTTTCGTTTCCGACGAGTTGACCGGCGCGACCTCGACCGGGTCGGGCTTGGGATCGACGACTTTCGGGTCGGGCGCCGGCCGTTCGTAGACTTTGACGTCCGAAACCCGACCGTCGAGCGCTTTCGGCAGGCTCTCCGGACGACCGGTAAACGGATCGCGGGTCGGGAGCGCGGTTTCCGGCTCGCCGAGCGGAGGATCGACCGTCACCAGGGTTTCCGACGGTCGCGGCGTGACGATGGCTTCCACCGGCCGGGTCTCCATCATGGTCTTGTCGTCCACCGTGTCCAGCGGACCGCGCTGGAAAGCGGAAAGCATCTCCCGCGCGGTCGCAAAGCGCTGGGTCGGATCTTTGACGAGCCCCTTCGCGATAATCCGCTGAATGTGGTCCGGCACGTCCGAGCGAAAATCGGCGATTGGCGGCGGCGCGGCGCTCGCGTGCAAGTTGAGGATCTTCCAGGCGGTATCCGCGTTGAAGGGTGGCTGGCCGCGCAGCAGTTCGTAAAACGTGACGGTGACGGCGTAGATGTCCGAGGCGGCGGTGGCGTTATCGCCGCGAGCTTGCTCCGGCGACATGTAACGCGGCGTGCCGACGAGCAGACCGGCCGAGGTCGCGGCGTCGCTGCCCAGGTCCTTGCTAATGCCGAAGTCCATGACTTTGACCGGGCCGCTGGCGGTGACCATGATGTTTTGCGGCTTGATGTCGCGGTGGACGATGCCGTGCTGGTGGGCGTCGCCAAGCGCCAGCAGCACCTGCGAGGTGTAGTTGACGGCCTGATCGACCGGCATGGGGCCGTTGGCCTTCAACAGGTGGGCCAGGGTGTGGCCGGTGACGTACTCCATGATAATGTAGTGAACGTCGCCATCCAGACCGAAGTCCAAAACCTTGACGATGTGGGAATCGCTGAGTTGTTGCGCGATGCGCGCTTCGTGTAAAAAGCGCGCGACGATTGCCTGGTCGCGTCCGAGATGGTCGTGAAGAACTTTCACCGCGACCGGCACGTTGGTGCGCAGGTCCCGCCCGAGAAAGACGTCGGCAAAGCCGCCTTCCCCCACCAATTCCAACAAGCGATAGGTATCGTTCAGCGCGCGCCCAACCAGCCCCGGGGTCGATGCCATGTCTGCCTCCGAACCGCGGGCCTAGTATACGACAGATGGCGCGGGCTGAGAATTAGTCGAGCTAGGGAGTTACCACTCCTGCCTTTAGATCCGCGCTCATCGCCTCCGGGTCCCGCTCACCCGGGTCGCCGAGGCCGCCGCCGCCGGGGAGTTCGATCCAGAGCTCGGTGGTGGGGTCCGGGTAGACGGTTTCCTTGGGGTTGGGCCGCTCGATTCGACCGTCGAGGTGGCGGAGGAAGTAGTTGCCCGGCGCGCCGGACTGGCCGCCGGCGAGGCCGCGGGCGGGGAACTGGATTCGGTCGAAGAAGGGCGAGAACGAGTAGGGCCGGTCGGTCCGCAAGCCGGCGATCACCAGGCGATGGCCCAACCCGCCGCGATATTTGCCCGGGCCACCGGAATCGACCCGGAGCGACTTTTCGAGCACTACCAGCGGCGACCGGCTCTCGATGATCTCGACCGGCGTGCCGGAGATGCCGGAGGGAAACGCCGTCGACGAGATGCCGTCCAGGCCGCTCCGCGCGCCGGTTCCCCCGGCGTTGAAGAAGAGGAGATTGAAGCGGCTGCCGTCCGGATAGCTGCCGTGAAACTGGGTGTTCCAGAGGTTCGCCGAGCCCTCGGCCATCACCCGATCCGTTGCGACCTCGGCCAGCGCGCCAAAGATCAGTGCTGGCAGAAAGTGGCCGAGGATGTGCCGCGCGGCGACCGGGGCCGGCGGCCGGCAGTTCAGAATGCAGCCTTCCGGCGCGGTCACCGTGAGCGGCCGAAAACTGCCCTCGTTGTTCGGCACCTCCGGAGCGAGGAGCGCCTTCAAGGCGAAGGTCGCGTACGCCTCGGTGTAATTCAAGACGACGTTGATCCCGTAGCGGCTCTCCGGCGAGGTGCCGGCGAAGTCGACCGCTACCTGGTCGCCCTGAACGTCGACCCGGACCTGCAGGCGGACCGGCTCCTCGTAGCCATCGGTCATGGCGGCGTTGCGGTAGCTGCCATCCGGAAGGCTCCGAATCGCCTCGCGCATCGCTCGCTCGGAGCGGCCGATGATCTCGTCGGCGAGGGGTTCGATCGTTCGGAAGCCGAACTCGTCCATGAACTCGCGGAGCCGGGCCGCGCCGACCTCGTTCGCCGCCGACATGGAGTAGAGCTCGGCGGTCACCTCGTCCGGGGCGCGGATGTTCGCCTGGAGGATCCGGAACAACTCCTCGTTGGGCTGGCCCTCGATAAAGAGTCGGGTGATCGGAATGAACAGTCCCTCTTCGTAGAGCGACCGGGCGTCCGCCGAGAAGACCCGACCGCCGATGTCGGCGACGTGGCAGATGTTCCCGAAGAAGGCGACGAGCTGGCCCTCGTGGAACGTCGGAGTGATGATCGTCAGGTCCAGCAGGTGGCCGGAGGTTTTCCAGGGGTCGTTGGTGATCCAGACGTCGCCCGGACGGATACTCTCCGGGGGAAAAACCGCGAGAAAGTGGCGAATGCAATTCGCCATGGAATTGATGTGGCCGGGCGTACCGGTGACGGCCTGGGCGAGGAGGTTGCCGCGGGCGTCGAAAACGCACGCCGAGAGGTCACCGGCCTCGGCGACCGGCGGCGAGAACGACGTCCGAACCAGCGACGTCGCCTGCTCATTCACCACCGCGATCAGGCGACTCCAGAAAACTTCTAACGAGAGCGGATCGATCACCTGGGCCACGAGTTACCTCCTGGGGATTGGGGATTGGGGATTGGGGATTGGAAAGAACGGCCCTCACCCCCGCCCTCTCCCATCAGGAGAGGGTAAAGCCACCCCTTCTCTCCCCTTGAAGAGGGAAGAACTGGACCATTTCCCTCCGGAAGTAGGAAGAGCCTAACCCTCTCCCAGAGGGAGAGGGTTAGGGTGAGGGGCGCATCTTGCCCAATCCCCAACCCCCTTCCCCTATTCCCTGGTTACGACCAGATTCATCCACTCGTCCACGCTCACCCGGCTGTTCGGGCCGATGACGACGGTGGATTCGCGCTCCTCGACGATGGCCGGGCCGGCGAAGGCGGCGCCCGGGACGAGGGTGTAGCGATCGTAGACCGGCACCTCGGCCGACGCGCCGACTTCCGGCAGGTAGACCGGGCGGCGTCCCTTGATCGCCGCGGTTGGATCAGCCGCGACAGCCGTGGGGGAAACGGTTCGCGGCAACTGGCCCGGTGGCCCGGAGACCCGGACTCGCCAGTTGAGCGCCTCGACCGGGACGCCCGGCGCGGCGCGCTTGTAAAGGCTAAGGTAGGTCTCGGCGAATTGCTGGCGAATCGCCTCGGCGCTTCGCGCGGTCAGCGGGCCGCTCGGGATGGGAATCGTCACCTCGTGGGCCTGGCCGGCGAGGCGCATATCGCAGCTCCGCTGGATCCGCACCGCGTCGCTCGGCACCCGAGCGTCGGCGAGCAGACGGCGCCCCTCGTCTTCCAGCTCGGCGTAGAGGCGAGCGATCTCGCTCCAGTCCAGGCGGTCCAGGAGGCCGGCCGCGCCGCGAACGAAGTCGAAGGCGACCGGCGCGACGAGGAAACCGATCGTCGAACCCACGCCCGCGCCGAACGGGACGAGGATCTGCCGCAGACCCAGGATCTCGGCGACCCGAAAGGCGTGCACGGGACCGGCGCCGCCAAAGGCAAAGAGCGGGTAACGGCGAACGTCCTTGCCCCGCTCGACGGCGTGCACTCGCGCCGCCGAGGCCATATTCTCGTTCACCACCTGGTGGATCGCCCAGGCCGCGGCGGTCAGGCTCAGATTCAGCGGTTCGGCGATCTCGCGCCGGATCGCGGCCTCGGCGGCTTCCCGGTCGAGGGGCATCGCCCCGCCGAGGAAGAAGTCTGGATCCAGATAACCCAGGATCAGGTCGGCGTCGGTGACCGTCGGGTGCGTGCCGCCGCGCCCGTAGCAGGCCGGTCCGGGCGCCGCGCCGGCGCTCTCCGGCCCGACTTTGATCAGGCCAAACTGGTCGACCCGCGCGATCGACCCTCCGCCGGCGCCGATCTCGATCAGGTCGATCGTCGGCGCTTTGATCGGAATGCCGCTACCGCTCTTGAAGCGGTAGATTCGGCCGACTTCGAACTCGCTCGCGAGCGCCGGTTGGCCGTTCTCGATCAAGCCCGCCTTCGCGGTCGTGCCGCCCATGTCAAAGGATAGGAGATGAGGATATCCGCCCGCGCGGCCGACGCTGGCCGCGGCGAGCGCGCCGGCGGCCGGCCCGGATTCGATCACTCGGACCGGGAAGCGCGCCGCGGTTTCGGCGGTGGCGATTCCCCCGTTGGAGAGCATCACCATCAGTCGCCCGGCAAAGCCGATATCCCGCAGCGCGCCCTCCAGCCGGGTCAGGTAGCGGTCCAACAGGTCCTGGGTGTAGGCGTTGGCGGTCGTCGTCGAGGCGCGCTCGAACTCGCGGATCTCCCCGGCTACCTCCGAGGAGAGCGAAACTCGCAACCCGGGCAGGCGCTCCTGGAGGCGCGCCCCGGCGATCCGTTCGTGGGCGGGGTTCCGATAGGAATGGAGGAACACCACCGCGACGGCTTCGACGCCGGCTTTCGCCAGTTCGGTGGCGGCCTGATCCACCGTGGCGAGGTCCAGCGGTCGATGAACGCTGCCATCGCTAAAGACCCGTTCGTCGGCCTCGAAGCGCAACTCCCGGGGGACGAGCGGCCGCGGCAACTCCAGGAGCAGGTCGTACATGTCGTAACGGTGCTCGCGGGCGATGTCGAGGACGTCCTTGAAGCCGCGGGTCGTCAGGAGGGCGGTACGGGCGCCCCGCCGCTCGATCAGGGCGTTGGTGACCAGGGTCGTACCGTGGATGACGCTGCGCAGATCGCCGGCGGAGCCGTCGGCGGCGTCCAGGCAGGTCCGAATCGCTCGCAGCACGCCAGCCGAGGGGTCGTCCGGTGTGGTGAGAACCTTGGCGACCCGAACGCCGCCCCGGTCATCTTGTAAAAGGACGTCGGTAAAGGTGCCGCCGACGTCAACCCCGATCCGAAACTCTGGCTCGGTCATCAGGTTGCCTCGTCGGGCGGATCAGTTACCAGGCGGGCGCAGAGGACCATGTCGCGCCGTTCCTCGCCGAACACGCCGTACTTGCGCAAAATGCCCTCCTGAAGGAAGCCGGCCTTGCGCGCGACGCCCCGCGAGGCGAGGTTGTCGGGTTCGATGTAGACCTCCAGCCGGGCGACCCCCAGATCGCGGAAAGCGTAGGCGCAGGCCAGACGGGCGGCGCGGCTGGCGTAGCCCCGGCCGCGGTGGGAAGCGCTCGTCCACCAGGACAGGTGGGCGATGCCGCTGTCTTTCACGCGAATCTCGCAGCCGCCGACGAGAGCACCGGTGGCGGCCTCGCGGACGGCGAAGGCGCGCCGGTCGGCGCCGGTCTCCCAATCGTCGCGCCACCCGAGGATTGCCTTGCGCACCGTCTCAGCGGTGGAGCGCGCCGGGTACCAGTCGAAACGTCGGGCGGTCTCTTCGTCCTCACCGGCCAGGTGCGCGGCGACGTCGTCCAGGGTAAAGCCGTCGAGCACGACCACCCCATCGGAGAGGGTAGGGACGCGCGCGGAGGTGTCTCGTTCCATTGCTATGGGCACTCCCGCATGTCTGTCGGCGCTCCGGGCGGCGACATCGGACCCTATAATAACACGGGCTCCGGCCTACCCGGGCCGGTGTCCTGACGGTACAGTCTATGCGGATGAGCTTTCCAGTCTCGCCGTCGATTTTCCATCGCGGGACGCCGGCGACCCGTCTTCGGTTCATCATTCCTTCGGGAGCGGAAATGGCAGCCCCGAACCCCCCGACATCTGGCGGCGATGATTCCGCGAACGTCGGCCGCCTGCTCGGCATGTTGGCCGAGCATATCGACGAGTATGCCCTGTTCTTGATCGGCCTTGACGGTCGGATTTTGAGTTGGAACGCGGGTGCCGAGGGGTTGTTCGGTTACCACCCGTCCGAAATGGTCGGCAGGTTTGCGGCCGACCTCTTTACAAAGGAGGACCGGCAGGCCGGCCGACCGGAACGCGAGCTAGATGCGGCTTGCGCGGTCGGTCGGGCCTCGGATCGAAACTGGTTGGTGCGCAAAGACGGTAGCCCGTTCTGGGCAAACGGCGAGACGATTGCCCTGCGCGAACCGGATGGTCGATTACTCGGCTACGGCAAAGTCGTTCAAGACATCACCCGGTTGAAACAAGCCGAGACCCTGCGGGCCAAACGGCAACAGGGGCAGCAGACCGCGGCGGAGCACGCCGGACGGGTCCGGGCCGAGGAGGAACGGGCGGTCGCCGAAGAGGCGCAACGGGAGATTGGCTCCATTCTCGAAAGCATCTCCGATGCCTTCTACGCTTTGAACAGGGACTGGCGGTTTACCTACGTCAACCAGAAGGCGGCGGAAATCTGGCACAAGTCGAGTGCTAGCCTGATCGGGCGCCCTATCTGGGATGTGTTTCCCATGGCGGTTGACACGGTTTTCTACGACGAGCTGCATCGTGCCGTCGCCGAAAACCACCCGATTACCTTCGAGGCGGTATCACCGGTCATCAACCGTTGGATCGAGGTTCACGCCTATCCAAGCGCGAGCGGTCTTTCGGTCTATTTCCGAGACATTACCAGGCGAAAGGAGGCCGAAGCCGAACGCGCCCGACTCACCCAGGAACTCGCCGAGGAACGCGGTTGGCTGCGCGCGGTGATCGACCAGTCGCCGATCGGCATCATTCTGGTCGAAGGGGCAGACGGCGAGCGCATCACCGCCAACCCCCGCGTGGAGTATCTCTTCGGACATCCCCTCCCCTCGGCGGACGGCATCGCGCAGTACGTCGAAGAGATTCTGCTGTCGGACGGGTCAACCCGTGCGCGCGAGGAACTGGCGGTCATTCGCGCGCTCCGAGGAGAGACCGTCACCAGCGAAGAGGAACTTCTCCGGCGACCCGATGGTACCGAAGCGCGGGTACTCGTGAGCTCCTCGCCGATCCGGATCGACAATCGAATCACTGGCGCGGTCGTCGTCTACGAGGAGATCACCCGCCTGCGCGAGCTGGAGCGTCAGCGAGAAGAGTGGACCGCCGCGATAGCCCACGACCTGCGCCAGCCGATTACCGTCATCACGTCGTACAGCAGTCTCCTCCGTCGCATGCTCGCGCAGGCGACGGCGCGCGAGCGCGCGGCGCTCGACCACATCTCCGAGGCGGCCTGGAGCTTGAACAAGATGATCGCCGACTTGCTCGAAGTCTCCCGAATCGAAACCCGGCGCCTTACCCTCGAATGTCAGCTACTGGACCTGCCCCGGTTCGCGCGGGAAGCAATCGAGCGGATGGCGGCGATTACCGACGGGCATCCAGTGCACCTGGAGGTTGTTGGAACCATTCCGACCGTCCAGGCGGATCCGCTGCGAATCGAACGGGTGCTCGGAAACCTGCTTTCCAACGCGGTGAAGTACGGTTACCCGGACTCCGAGATTCGGGTGCGCATCTCTGAAGAAAAGGGCACGGTCGCGGTGTCGGTCACGAACCACGGGCGAGGCATCCAGCGCGGCGAGTTCTCCCGACTCTTCAGTCGCTACTACCGAACCGCCGAGGCGCGCGCCGGCAAGGTCTCCGGGCTCGGCCTGGGCCTGTACATTGGCCGCGGTATCGTAGAAGCCCACGGCGGAAAGATTTGGGCCGAGAGCGTCCCCGGCCAGACCACGACGTTTACCTTTACCTTGCCAATCGGTGAGAACAGCTAAAGGGCGACGTTGCCCGCCTTGCTGACTCTGGAGCCAGTCGCTATACTCCGTCGGAAGAATCTCTCGGCCGCCCGGCCCTTCCGGTGTGACCGAGTGGAGCGAATCACCCCGGAGTAGTTATGGATGTCCCGCAGCCGGCACGGGTGGCGGCGGTGCGCTGGGCCCGCGACCTCCTCGAGCGCGCCGATTGGGCAATTCTCGACACCGAAACGACCGGCCTCGATCGTTTCGCTCAAGTCATTCAGGTGGCGATTCTCGGGCCCGATGGCTCGACCGTGGTCGATACCCTCGTGCGACCGCACGGGCGGATTCCTCCGGATGCCACCGCGGTTCACGGTATTACCGACGCCATGGTGGCGACCGCGCCGGACTACCGGGAGATTCACCGTCGCCTGGAACAGGTCCTGGCCGGGCGGACGGTGATTTGCTACAACGCGGCATTCGATTCCCGGATGCTCCAGCAAACCGCTCAGCGCAACGAACTGGCCCCGCTTCCGGTGCGCTGGGATTGCGCGATGAAAATGTACGCGCGCTATGTCGGTCGGACTCACGCTGGTGGCGGCTACCGCTGGCTCCCACTCCCACGCGGGCCGGAGTATCCCGGCACGCGCCACCAGGCGATTCACGATTGCCTGGCGACCCTGGAGGTCGTCCGCCGGATGGCGCGCGGATAAATCGGGGCGCGGCTGTGCATCGTCTTTGGGCGGTCCGGCGCAGTTTCAATTTGACAAACGACTTTGGGTCATTGTTTAATGTCGCAGGTACCCACTAGTTGATACACGGATTTCGATACGACCGGGGGCAATGGTGTTCAATTCACCAACGGCGTCCGTGGCACCGCGGAGAGTCCCGCTGCTGACTCGCATCGTCGGAGCGAAGAGCCCCACCCAGGCGCGCCGTGCATTATGGGCGTACCTCTTCATGTTGCCGTGGCTCATTGGCCTGGTGGTCTTCTGGATTGGGCCGATCATCGCCTCGTTCTATCTCAGCTTTACCACGTACGACGTGATGAGTCCGCCGAGCTTCATCGGACTGGCGAACTACCACAAGGCATTCTTTGAGGATGAACTTTTCTGGCCTTCGTTACTGCGCACCTTCGAGTACTCACTCGTCGTCGTGCCGGTTGGCCTGGCTGGGTCGCTTTTCCTGGCGATCTTGCTCAACCGAGGTTTGAGAGGAACCAACATTTTCCGGACACTTTTCTTCTTGCCCAGTCTTACCCCGGCCGTCGCACTCGCCATTCTCTGGACCTGGCTGTTTCAGCCGCAGGTCGGGCCAATCAATCTCGCGCTCAGCACGATTGGAATCAAGGGGCCGGGATGGCTAGCTAGCGATGTCTGGGCCTTGCCGTCGTTGATCATTATCACCTTATGGGCAGCGCTTGGCGGCAATACGATGCTGATCTTTCTCGCCGGGCTTCAAGGCGTCCCGGAATCTCTGCTCGACGCCGCGGAGATCGACGGAGCCGGCGCGTGGGCCAAGTTTCTCCACGTGCGTCTTCCCCTGATTTCGCCGACGATCCTCTTCAATCTGATCCTCGGTGTCATCGGCGCACTCAAGGTCTTTACGCTCGCTTACGTCGCGACGCAGGGAGGACCAACCTACTCTACCTGGTTCTACGCCCTTCACATTTACAACGAAGCGTTTTCCTACTTTCGGATGGGGTATGGGTCGGCGCTTGCCTGGGTGTTCGTCGTCATCTTACTCATCTTCACTTGGATCCAGCTCCGGGCATCAAGTCGCTGGGTCTACTACGCCGGGGAGGAGGGTTAGGTGGCAACTGGCGAGGTCACGGTTCACGTAACCCCAGCGGCAACTGCCTCGTCCCAGTCGCGAACCACGCTTCTTGTCAATTTGGCGTGGAGCGTGATGCTGATCGTGATGGCCGTCATCTTCTTCTTTCCATTCTTCTGGACGGTTGCCAGTTCGTTGAAGAAGGTGTCGGAGCTCTACGTTTTTCCTCCCATTCTCTTTCCGGCCGTTCCCCAGTGGAAGAATTACCTGACGGTCCTGCAAACCGTTCCGTTTCTCACCTGGACCTGGAATAGCATGTTAGTTGTGGTTCTGAGCACGGCTGGCGTTCTGCTGTCCTCCTCACTTGCCGCCTACGCCTTCGCGCGATTCGAGTTCCGGGGACGAGAGGTACTCTTCATCGTGACCCTGGGAACGATGATGCTGCCGGCCCAGGTGACGCTGATTCCCCAGTTCATTCTGTTCCACGACCTGGGCTGGATCGATACGCTCAACCCGCTCTGGATTCCGTCGTGGTTTGGTGGCGGCGCATTTTACATTTTCCTGCTGCGCCAATTCATCCTCTCCCTACCGCGCGAACTCGACGAGGCGGCGGTGATCGACGGCGCGAATCCGTTCCAGATCCTCTGGAATATTCTGTTGCCGCTGTGCCAACCGGCCCTGGCGACCGTCGCGGTCATCTCGCTGATCGGGCAGTGGGGCGACTTTATTACCCCGTTGATCTACCTCAACTCTCCGGTGAAATTCACCCTCGCGATCGGTCTCAACTTCTTCCGAACCGTCCCGGACAGCGGCGGTTTGCCGACGGATCACTTACTCATGGCGGCGTCGGTTATGACGACGATACCGCCGATTTTGCTGTTCTTCGTGGCTCAGCGGTATTTTGTCACTGGTATTGTCATGTCTGGTATCAAAGGATAAGCGCAGCCCGAGTTGGTCGGCGTTGCGTCGCGTCGATACAAAATTGAGCAGAACCGAGAAGGAGATCAACAGGATGCGAGCACCCATCACCCGACGGCGCTTCATTCTCGCCGCCGGCGCGGCCGCCCTGGTGTCGCCCATACTGGCCGCGTGCAGCCAGACCCCGGCGGCGACGCCGACGAGCGCGACGACTCAGCAGACGTCGAGCAATCCAACCGCGGCACCGGCCGCACCGGCGGCGACGGCGGCCTCCGGTGGGGTAACCCAACTCAGCGTCGCGGTGCGCGCCGAGAAGGGCGGTGCTGGCGACTGGCAGCGTGACGCTTACCAGCAGTACGGCAAGGCGAACCCGAATGTCAAGATCAACGAAGTTGCCGTTCCGTACAACGATATGGCCAAGAAGCAACTGACCTTTCTCGCAACCAACACGATGCCGGACGTCCTCTATAGTGGAATCAAGTGGTTCGACTACTCGGCGTTCAAGGGCGCGTTCCTCGCGCTCGACGAGCATATTCGAGCGAGCGATCCCGGTAATGCCGACTTCTTCCCCGCGGCACTCGCCGGCTGCAAGCTCGAAGGGAAGACCTATGGCCTGCCCATTGAGCTCAACTGCGGCAACCTGGACATCATCCTGGTGAACACGACCTACCTCGACTCGAAGGGCGTGAAGCCGCCGACCGACGACTGGACGCTCGATGACTATTCGACAATGGCGTCCAAGCTCACCGACGAAAGCAAGAAGGTGTACGGGACGGACTTGCTGACTAGCTCGTACTACGACTTCTCGGCACTCGCTCGGAGCTACGGCTCCGACATGCTCTCCGCGGATGGCAAGAAGGTCACAATTTCAAGCGATCCAAACACCACGGCGGCGGCCCTCTGGCAAACTGAACTGAGGACGAAGTACAAGGGCGCGCCGTCTCGGACCGCCTCCCAGGGAATTAACTTCGCCTCCGGCCAGGTCGCCCTTAACGCGAATGGCATCTACGGTGTCGTGCCGGCCCAGGCCGAGGTTGCCGACAAGTTCAAGTGGGATGTCGTGCTCTGGCCAAAGGGGCCGAAGGGCCTTCGCGGGTACGAGGCGTTCGTCGGGATGTACTCAATCGCCGCGCAGACAAAGCAGCCAGACGCGTCCTACAATTTGGTTAAGTGGTTCGTTTCCAAGGACATGGCCCTGTTGTCATACGTCAAATATGGCTACGCCTCGGCACGCATCTCGGCCTGGCAGTCGAGCGAACTTGGCAAGATCAGTACTATTTTCCAGCGCGCCGCCAGTTGGATGGCCGACGGCAAGAACCAGGGACCGTTCCCGATGCCGTACAACCTGCGTTTTTCGGAGCTGCAGGATAAGTGGGGGAATCTGAGTCTGGCGGTCTTCTACGGTGAAACCGATTTCAACACTGGCCTGAAGAACTTGCAAGACGAACTGCAAAAGATCGTCGATCTGTCGCGCTGATCATTCGGTTCCCGTGGTGGGATGGTTGTCAATAGAAAGGGGCGCCGTAGCGCGGCGCCCCTTTCTATTGTTATCCCGCGCTCGATTGTCAAGGCGCCGTCGAATCCCCCCGCGAACCCGTGTTGAATCGCCGAACAAAAGCTGGTAGCATGTTGAACGGGCAGGGATGACAAGCGAAACTGCGCGGTAGCTTGCCGAGGTGGGAAGAGCATGACGGTGATAAGCGAGTCGGCGCGCCGGGTGTATCTGACCCGAGTTCGCGACTTTGTCGGTGGAGCAACATTTCCGGCCAGTCGGTCGGAACTCATCACCTTTACCCGCAAGAAGAACACGCCGAGCGAGATTATGTCCGACTTGATGCGCCTACCGGCTGAGCGGTACGACAGCCTATCGGACGTGGTCGCGGCGATCGATACCCTCCGTTTCGGGGTCCGAAGCGCTTAGCTCGGGGCCGCGCGCCGCCAGCGCGAGCGCTTCAACCGCACTCTTTCGGGCGCGTTCCGTTAACCCGTCGATCCCCGGTCCATCTGACGCTAGAGTTCCCGGTAGGGGTTTTTCGCTTTCCTGATTGGCCGTTTGCTGAATTGACAGCCGGAAGCCGTTCGATTATCCTGTCATGAAGCCCACCGGACAGCCGGTCCATCATTGCCGCGACCGATTGGAACGACCTGGTACGAACGAATTCCATCCCCGAATTTTGGGGGGAGGACGCCGCCTCATGGGAGAACGAACAACGTATTTGACCCCTGCCGAGGCATGGGCCCTTGACGACCTGATCCGCCATACGTGGACGGAAGAGGGAAAGGCGGTTGGGCGCGGGCTTCTCCTGAAGGTGTTCGCGGTGGTCAAAGAGTTTGAAGCGCGCCGCAACGACCCTCACCCCCCGGAGTTGCTGCCGATTGCCCTGACCGAAGAAGAGTGCTGGGCGGTCGATTATCACGTCCGTCGGAGTTACGTGGATCCCGATGGCTACCGAGTTGGGCGGCCGCTGCTGTTGAAAGTTTTCGGGTTGATCCTCGAGATGCGGAATCAGGACGCTGTTCGCTCGCTGAAGGTTGTCGAAGGCGCCGAGGGCGACGCGACGGATATTGCTCGGCGCTTGGAGCAGTGGCGCCAGTACCTTCGTGACGAACCGGTCGAGGACGAAGGAACCGAGGAGCAGCCACCGGGCTAGCCCGTACCTGCCTGCGGCGACTGCTGACGAGGGTGTCGTATGAAGCCGGCGGTCTCTCCAAAAGACTATGACGTCCGTGCGAACGGTTTGCGCTTTCACGTCCGCGCGTGGGGGCGCGCCGGGCAGCCGGTCGTCCTTTTGCACGGCCTGGCCTCGTCTGCCCAAACCTGGAATCTGGTTGCTCCCCTCCTGGCTCGCACGTATCGAGTCTACGCCATCGACGAGCGGGGGCACGGCCAGAGCGACCAGCCGGACGAAGGCTACAACCTGCCAACTTTTGTCGACGATCTGGCGCAGATCATAACGGCTCTGGCGCCGGCCCACCCGCTGGAGAATGTGATCCTGGTCGGTCATTCCTGGGGTTCCCACGTCGCACTGGCCTTCGCGGCGGCGTATCCCAACCTGACGTCGCAACTGGTGATGGTGGACGGCGGGTTTGGCGATTCCCAGATGCGGGAAGGCTGGACCTGGGAAGTGGCCGAAAAGCAGATGATGCCTCCGGATCTCCGGATGCCCTTGCCGGCTTTCGTCGATCGCCTCCGGGAAAGGTTCGGTGCGCTGTATTCTGATGAGATTCGTGACGCCGTGCTCGGCAACGTGTGGATCGATGAGCGAGGCGTCATTCATCCGCACCTTACCCGCGAGCACCACATGCTGCTGGCGCGGGCGATTTGGGAGAATCGACCCTCGCTGACCTATCCGAAGATTCGCTGCCCCACTCTGCTGGTGGCGGTCGAGCCGCCCGGCTGGGGTAACGACCCCGACCGATTACGATGGAAGCGTCGGATGGTCGCTCTGGCCGATCAACGTTTGCCGCGTTCCCAGGTGCTCTGGTTCCGAGACACGATCCACGATATTCAGTTGCAACGGCCTTCCGAACTGGCGTCGGCGATCGTACAGTTCGCGCAGACGTCCCATCCGCCGTCCCACGCCTAGGAGGGAATTGAATGGCTTACATTAGCTTGCGTTCGATCCGAGAGCAAAAGGGGCTGACGATTGCTCAGCTTGCTGGCAAGACCAGCCTTTCCATCCGTACTCTACAGGCCTACGAGTCCGGCGATCGTTCGGTCGCCCCGGATGACCTGCGAAAGCTGGCCCGCGTCCTCAACGTGACCGCGGCCGAGATTCTTCAGCCAGGCGAGCCGCCGGCCGCGCCGACTCCGCCGGTCGCTCCTCCGGAGCCCAAACCGGCCCCGGTTCCGGTGGTGCCCCCGATCGTTTCGGAGTCCGAGTCGCCCACCTCGACGCCGCGGCAACCGCCTCCGGCGGAGCCGATTGGAGAGGTGCACCACTTTCCGCCACGCGTGCCGTCCTCCAGCGGGCCGGTACATCAACCGTTCGATCGAACCGTCGAGCGTGGTCCGCGTCGCCCGTTCGGGGCGGCGGCTACCGTGCCTCGCGTCGCGGCGCCGCGCCCGCCTCGGCCATCCCGACCCGCGCCGCCGCCGGCCGCGGCCACCGTGGGGCAGTTGGATCAGATTCGCAATCTTGCCCGCCGCATGGGACTCGAAGAAGCGGAGCTGGTCGAGCGCATCGGATCACCTCTAGACGCTCTGGACTTTGCCACGGCGCGCGCCGCGATTACCAAACTGCGGACCGCGATGGAAGAATCCGGAACCTGGCGCCCTCGGGTCGGCGAAGGGCCGGATCAAGAAGGCGAATACCTCGCGAAGTTGCGCCAGTCGGCGATGCCGGTCGAGGTGCTGCTGTTCGGCGGCGAGCGCGTGCGCGGCCTGATCGACGACTTTACACCCTACGTGATCCAGATTCGCCAGAGCGACGGCAGCGAGGTCACGGTTCGCAAGCTCGCCGTGGTGTACTACCGCACCCTGGAGGCGGTCGATGACCCTCGGTGACCTCCTGACCCTCCTCCGGGCGCGCAAAGGTGGGGTGTACTACTCGGACCTCTCCGAGGCGGTCGAGATCCCGACCCTGCGGCTCGTTCGGGCCGAGCGGACGTTCAGCACGGTCGATCTCAGCGCCGAGGAGATTGCCCGGCTTGCCGAATACCTCGACGTGCCGGTTGACCGCATGGAAGAGGCGCGCCAGCGCAGTCGCGCTGACCTGACCTCCTACCTCGCCGAGTGCGAGAAAGAGCATCGCGCGGCCCAGCTCACCCTCGTCGGAAATCAAAAGGTCTCCGGACCGATTATCTGGCGCGACCGCCACGCGGTCGCCCTTCGCCAGACCGACGGCGCGGTGCTCGTCGCCTACCGCTCCAACGTCGACGGTTGGGAATCCTCTTAGACTTGCCTTTCGGGCTCTAATCCGCGAAAATCGGGCGCGCCGGGTCGTGTCATACGGCGCCGCCCGGTTGACCCTGGCCCGCGAGAATCGAATTTGAAGACTTTGGACGCGACGCGGAGTGGCGCGAGTGATCTCCTGCGCGCCGCCGCGATATTTCTGGTCGTTCTCAGTATCTCCTTCCTCGGCTACAGCCGAACCCTTCCCCCAACCGCCGACGAAATGATCGACTTCAGTCTGGCCCAGAGCATCGCCAAGTGGGGCGTTGTTTCGATCGATCAGGTTTCGACGGTCGGACCCAATCCGGAAGAGTTTGGCGCCGGGGGGCACCGATATTCGAAGTATGGTCCGCTTCAAGCGATTCTGTCGGTTCCTCTCTTCACTCTCGCCGAGCATCTGCCGATTGGCGAGGTAGATACCGTCCTGCTCTTGAACCATCTGTTGAGCGGGTTGACGACCGCGCTGGTCTTTCTCCTGGTTCGCCGACTCGGCTACCGTCCCGAGGTCGCGTTAGCCCTGGCGATTCTCGTTTTCTTCGGCACGCCCCTCTGGGTCCATTCCAAGCGCTTTTTCGGCGAACCGACAATCACCCTCACCATCGTCGCGACCCTGCTCACGACCTACCTGGCGGCGACGACCGCGCGCGCGCGCTGGCTGATCCTGGCGGGCGTCTGCTTCGGCCTCGCCGTCGCCGCGAAGTACATCGACGCCCTCTTGCTCGCTCCGATCCCGCTTTATCTCGCCTGGAGCAGCTACCGGCCGGAATCACCCCCCGCCGAGTCCGAGTCGGCGCGTTCTCGACTGGTCCGCCTCGTCCGTTCCCTGGCCCTCTTCGCCGTCGGCGCGGTGCCCATCGTGATCGCGCTTGCCGTCTACAACGACCTGCGGTTCGGGAGTCCACTGGATACCGGTTACGCCCACTGGGAGGGATTCTCGACGCCGGTGTGGGTTGGGGTCGCCGGCTTCCTGTTCTCGCCGGGGAAGAGCATTTTCCTTTACACTCCGGCTCTCTTACTGCTTCCGTTCTGGGCCGCCGGCTTTCTCCGCCGCTTCCCGAAGTTTGGGGTGCTGTTACTGGTCCTGGTCGTCGATCACCTGCTGGTGTACGGCGCCTGGTGGGTCTGGTGGGGGGCGTGGGCCTGGGGACCGCGCTTTATCGTGCCGATTCTGCCGTGCCTGGTGCTGCTTCTGGCCGAGGGTTTGGCGAACGTTCGGGGCGCGGTGTTGCGCGCCGGGGTTGCAGCGCTGTGGCTCCTGAGCGTCGGGATTCAGGTGCTCGGCATCTCGGTCGACCACACGGTTTATATGGTGCAGCTGCTGCCCCTGAATCCCAAGCCGGACACCCTGACCCTGTACGACCTGCGCTACCAGCCAATCATTCATCAGATTCCGTTGATGACCCGACAATGGCTCGACTTCGCCTGGATGGAGCGAACCGGCCCGTCGCTGGTCGACCCGGTCGCGCTCGGGGCTGCGCTCCTCGGGGTTCTGGCGAGCTTGATTGCCCTGACGGTTGGCTGGCTTTCTCCCTCTCGGGTGGCGCGTTTTGGCACGCTGGCGCTGGCCGGGGTGGTGATTTGCGGAGCAATTTACGTCGACCTGCGCCACTACGTGCGCCAGGATGATCCGGCCGTCGCGAAACTGGCCGCGCGGGTGGACCGGGCGCCGGCCGACGCCACGGTTCTCCAGTTAATCCCGAGCGTGGTCGTTCCCTTCGCTAACGAGGAGAAGGGGCCCATGCCTGAGTTGGGCTGGATCGAAGAACCGAAGCCGCAGCCGCGGATTCTCAGCCGCCTCACCGAAGCGGCCGCGACCTCGCCGGAGATTTGGGTCGCGACTCAGACCGGCGAAAAATCGCCGGCGAATGGTATCGAGTCCTGGCTCGATCGGCGCTTTGTCGAGGTCAGCAACCAGCCGATCGGTCGCTTCCGCATTCTGCGCTACGTCACCAACCCCGCTACCGTGCCCTTTGTCCGACACGACTGGAAGTTTGGCGACGGACTGGAACTCACCGGTTTCGCGGTCCACGGATCGGCGCGGCCGGGCGGTCTGCTGGACGTCATTCTGGAGTGGCGCGCCGACGCGAATCCGCCGCGGCAGAATTATACCGTCTTCGTGCACCTCGTGACCGCCAGCGGTACCCTGGTCGCCCAGCACGACGACCCTCCGGCGCAGGGCTACGCGCCGACGGGCAACTGGCCCAATGGGCAGGTCCTCTACGACGACCACACGATCAGCATTCCGGCGAACGCGCCGGACAACCTGCATCTGGTTCAGGTTGGGCTATACCTGCCGTCAACCGGCAAGCGACTCGCCCTCCTGCCCGGAGGTGACGTCGGCGGGGATACCGTGACGATCGACTTGCGTAAGGCAACGCCGGTGGAGGATCGCTGATGGGGTTCGCTGGAACGGGGTTTGTCGGAAAGGCACTGGGTATCTCGCGAGACGGGCTGCGCCGGCTGGCGATCGGCAAGCGGCGAATCGATTATCTCGCGCTCGCGGTGCTGTTTCTGCTCGTCGCGGTGGACGCGCTCTTTTTCTCGCGCATGGCCGTTTTGCGTTTTCTCAGCCACCACGCCGACGCCTTCGACATGGGGATCGAAGATCAGGCGATGTGGTCGACCCTGCACGGTAATCTCTTCGGGGTGACCCTGGAGCGCCGACTTACCTCGAACTACCTCGGCTATCACGTCGAACCAATCTCCATCGTCGGACCGCTGCTCTATCTGGTGTACGCGAGTCCAATCAGTCTGGTCGTTTTCAAAAACGTCGCGCTGGCCCTGGGGGCAATTCCGGCCTACTGGCTGGCGCGCAAGCACCTCGACAACGTCTACGCCGGCCTGGTTTTCGCCGCCGCCTACCTGCTCTTCCCGGGCCTGGAGGCCGCCGGACTCTACGACTTTCACGCGTACACCCTGACCGCGCCGCTCTTACTCGCCGCATTCGCGTTCCTGGAGGCGCGTCGGTTCGGCTGGCTTCTCGTCTTCCTGGTGCTTTCGTCGGCCACCAAGGAAAACTCGCCGCTGGACGCGGTGCCCCTCGGCCTGTACCTGGCGGTGCGTTACCGCGAGCGCCTCCGGGGATTAGCGGCCGCGGTGGTGGGGGTTGCCTGGTTTTCCGTCTGCACCTACATCATCATTCCGCATTTCAATACTGAGGGCCAGGGCTGGCTCTGGACGCGTTACGGCGGCATGGGGGGCTCGCCATTCGGCGCGCTTGCCTATTTCGCCCAGCATCCAAACCTGCTGATCGCTCCGGTCCCCAGCGATCCGAACTGGCTCTACATGGCGCGATTGCTCGCGCCAGTCGCCTGGCTGACCCTGCTCAGCCCAACCGCGCTCTTTCTGATGGGGCCGGCGCTCGCGGTGAATATTCTCACGACCTACGAACCGATGCACCTCATCGAAACCTACCACTACAGCGCCCACCTCGTTCCGTATGTGATTCTCGGCGCGGTTTACGCCGTGGGAACGCTGGCCACGCTGGGCAAGCGCCTGCGGATCCCCTGGGGTGCCACGGTGGGATTGCTCTGTACCGCGGTTCTGGCCGGCACGCTGGTGTATCACCACTACCGGGGCTACACCCCGCTCTCCGGCGAGTACGTGAGCTATTCGGTGACCGCGCACGATCGTCTGGGCGAGGCGCTCGCTCAGCAGTTCACCGCTTCGGTGCCCTTGAACGCGCCGCTCTCGGCGCAAGGCAACCAGTACCCGCACCTCTCGCACCGGCCGAACATCTGGATGTTTCCCGAGGTCGACACCGCGCAGTACATCTTCCTCGACCTGTCGACCCTTCCGAACAACCCCGGCATCTACGAAGGCATCCACGATCAAGTTCGCGCGGTGCTGACGAGCGGTCAGTTTGGCCCAATCGTCGCCGAGGACGGCTATCTGATCCTGCAACGCGGCGCGCCGCCGCGCCCGCTTCCCGACTCGTTCTTTTCCTTTGCTCGGGCGAATTCTCCGCGCATTACCCATCCCCTCGACGTCTGGTTCGGGAATGATTTGGAGTTCCTCGGCTACGACGTTCTGCCGGATCGCGATGGCAAGGTGAACCTGCGGGCTTACTGGCGGGCCCGTCAGCCGATTCAGCAGGATCTTTTTCTGCCGTTCTTCATCACCGACGGTAAGGGGCACGAGGTCGGGGCGACCTTGCACCGGGAACCGGTGAACTACTGGTATCCCACGAATCGCTGGAAGCCCGGCGAGGTGATTCAGATCACCACCTATAACCTGCCAATTGGCCGCGCCGGCCAGGATTTTGGCGTCGCGATTGGCGCGCAGCCGAACAATAACCCCTGGAACACCGCCGGCCGACTCCGGCCGATCGTGCGCGCCGCTCCGGCGCCGCTCCGGACGCCCGGCTACGGAACGTTGCTGGAGATCATCAGCTTTCATAACGACCATTACTTGTTGACGCCGGTTGTTTCGCCACTGCGACCGGCGGTTCAGCCGCGGTATCCCCTGGCGGTGAACTTCGCGGCGGGCGTTGGGCTAGCCGGTTACGACGAGCAAGTGGTCGCCAATAATCTGGATCTCACGCTGTACTGGACCGCTCACGGTCCGACCGAAATTCCTTATACCGTCTTCGCGCACGTGCTGGATCCCCAGGGCAAGGTGATCGCCCAGCACGACGCGCCGCCGGATGGCGGCCTCAAATCCACGACGGCCTGGCTCAACGGCGAACTGATCCCGGATCACCTGGCGATTCCCCTGCCACCCGGTGGCCTCGTGGCGGGCGACACCATCGAGTTTGGCATGTACGACCCGGTCACCGGCCATCGCCTCACCGCGCAACTGAACGGCAAGACCGTCGACCACATTGTGATCGGGATTCCAGCGGCCCGGTGACAACCGACAGTACTTCAGATCGTGTCATTCTAAGCCCCTCGCAAGGGGCGAAGAATCTCTTCAGCGGTCGTCGACCGAAGAGATTCTTCGCTTCCGCGGGTCGCTCATGACAGATGGCCAGGAGATGCGCTAGCCACGGGCGATGAGGACGATCAAAAGCACGGCGAGGAGAGCGCCAAGCAGGACTAGCAACGGTGGGAAGGCCCACCAGAGCCTGCGTCGGATCCTCTGCATTGGTCGGAGCGGCCGAAGAGGGCTCATCGTTTCTCACTGTGGCAGCACGGTCATCACTCGCGCACCCGCGAGTGATGACCGTGCCAATCCCTAATGCATGTAGCGGCCGGAGTCGACAACCAGGCTCTGGCCGGTGACCGAATCGTTCTTGAGAATGTAGACCACGGCCAGGGCGCAGTCTTCCAGCGTCGGCAGCTTCTTGAGGGGGGCGGCTTTGATCGCGGCCTCGAACGCTGCCTCACCCCATTCTCGACCCCAACGGGTATCGATCAGGCCCGGGGCGACCGCGTTGACGGTAATCTCCGGGGCCAGGGCCATCGCCAGGGCGTGGGTAAGCTGGGTCTCGGCGGCTTTTGAAACGGTATAGGCCATCGAACTGCCGCCGGCCCGCAGACCGGAGATGGAGGTCGTCTGAATGATCTTGCCGGCGCCCTGCGCCTTCATAATCGGCGCGACCGCCTTGGCGGCCATCCAGGGCCCTTTGACGTTGACGGCCATCACCCGGTCCCAATCCGGCTCGGAGATGGCGTCGAGATCCGAGAAGTTCGGCACGAAAACCGTCGCGCCAGCGTTGTTGACCAAAACGTCGACCCGCCCAAACTCGGCCATGGTCCGATCGACCATCTCCTTGACCTCGGCCGCCTTGGAGACGTCGGATCGGATGGCGAGCGCCCGCGCGCCAATCTGCCGGAGCTCGGCGACGGTCTCGCTGGCTTCCTTCTCGGACTTGGTGTAGGTCACCGCGAGGTTCATGCCCTCGCGCGCCAGCGCGAGAGCGACGACCTTGCCCAGACCGGTCACGCCCCCGGTGATCAGCGCGACCTTCCCCTTCAGTTCCACGATCAATCCTCCCGGAGATTGCATTCTTTCGCGTCGTGGCCCACTATACGGACTCACCAGTACGTCGTCAACGGCCGGTAAAGCCCGGGAGCGATCCAACGCCGTCAACCGGCCGCGGGGTAGTGACGAGACCTCCGGTCCGTACTAGACTACGCGCTAGCACTGAAAAGGAAAAGTAAAAGGAACGGACATGAAAGTTCTGCTGGTTGGCGGCTCCGGAAACGTTGGCTCCTTCATCACGCCATATCTGCGTCAGCACCACGACCTTCGGGTTCTCGACACCCGGCCGCCGCGTCACCCGGATCTGGAGTACGTGGAAGGCTCGGTGACCGACCCGGCGGCGGTCCGCCGGGCGCTGGAGGGCGTGGACAGCTTTATCTGGTTGGTGATGAAGAGCCCGCAGGGTGGAACCGTGAAGGACCAGACCGTGCCGGTCATTCTCGATAACTACGAAGTGAACGCCAAGGGACTGCACCTGCTCCTGTTTACCGCCCAGGAATTGGGGATTAGCCGCGGCGTTTACACCAGCTCGATGAGCGTCCACTACCGCAAGCGCGAGTGGTACTCGGCGGAGGAAACCACCCTCTACGACACGCCGAGCGTGTATGGCCTTACCAAAGGATTTGGCGAGCAGATTTGCCAGTACTTTGCCCGCTGGTTCGACATGAACCTGATCGCCTTGCGGATCACCGGCCCGCGCGACCGCGCCCGCTATCTAGACGAGCGCCGCAATCCTCGCGTTCAGGCCGATGGCAGCAAACTCTTCATCACCGACGAAGAAGATCTTGCCAACGCCTACCTGGCGGGGTTACGGGCGGTGCAGACCGGCCACGGCCGCTTCGACGCGGTGTTTATCGCCGGCGACGAAGACGAGAAGGAGCACAACCTTTCCAAGGCGAAGCGCCTGCTCGGCTGGGAGCCGCGGTCCCAGAAATATCTGGCGTAGGCAGGCTACTGCATACCGTGCCCGAAGGGCTCTTCGCCAACCCAGCGCTCGTCGGCCGGTTCGTCGGCGCGCTGGTAGCGGGTATCCGTGCTCAGGCGAATTCGCCCTTCGGGCGAGCGGTTGTCCAGCGAGCAATGCAGCAAGAACATCCCGAAGACGAGCAGGTCGCCGGGTTCGAACTCGGCGGTTAGCCAGCGTCCGCCGTAGCGCGCTTGGACCGCGGTGACGTCCTTGGTGAGCCAGCCGCCGGTGTACGGGGTCTCCTTGTCGCGGTCGACGTCGAGTGCCCCGTAGGTGTTCTGCAACTCGGCGATCTGGTGGGAGCCTTCGAGAATCGCGAGTGGGCCATCCGAGAGCGGCACCTCGCCCATGGGGATCCAACTGGTATAGAGGTTCCGGGTTCCCCGACCCATGTAGACCCAATCGAAGTGGCAGCCGGTCGCGGCGCCGACCCGCACGTTGCGGACCCAGACGTAGTCCAGGGCGCGGATCTCGCCGCCCAGAAACGTCTCGAAGAATTGAATGACCGGCCCGCGGTGCACGACTTCGCGTAGTGCCGGACCGGTCCGCAGATTCTTCGCGAACGTCGCGCGGTCGATCTGACCGAGTCCGGCGTTGCTGCCCGAGTAGATGGCGTCGGTCAGCGGACGGCTCCGATCGATCAGCCCGACCGAAGCCAACTTCTCCGCGAGTTCGCGACGCGCGGCCAGCACCTGATCCCGGTCGAGATATCTCCGGAAAAGGAGATAGCCGTCTTCCTGGATCCGTTCCCGCAGGGCAACGGGATTTCCGAGCAAGCTATTCGCGTCGCGTAGTTCCCCCAGCTTGCTCGGATCGGGATCAAACGGGTAACCGTGTGAGGTCGGGTTCGTCGCATTCCGCGAAAGGACCGCGGCGAGTGAGCGTACCATCGTTTCCTCCTTCAACGCTGGTATCGAGTATACCGGAGAGTGGGGAAAGACGTCAGGAGAGAGGAGTCAGGGGAATCGGAGTTCTTCCGACGTTGGGAAGGGTGAAGAAGAAGGTCGAGCCCTCGTCGGGTTGCGACTCGAACCAGATGCGGCCGCCGTGACGCTCGACGATCTTCTTGCAGATGGCCAGGCCGATGCCGGTCCCGGGATACTCGTGCGCGGCGTGCAAGCGTTGAAAGATGACGAAGATTCGCTCGGCATACTGGGGATCGATGCCAATGCCGTTGTCGCGGACCGCGATGCGCCAGAAGTCGCCGTCGGGTTCGGCCGAGACGTGCACCCGGGGGGGCTCCGCGCCGCGGAATTTGATCGCGTTGGCGATCAAATTTTGAAACACCTGGTTCAGTTGCGTCGCGTCGGCGACGACGACTGGTAGCTCGGCGTGACTGACGACTGCCTCGGCCTCGACAATGGCGGCCTGCAGGTCTCGGATGACGTTGTCGACGACAACCTGGCAGTTTGTCGGCGCCAGACGCCGGCCGCGCGTCCCGACTCGGGAGTAGGCCAGGAGATCCTGAATCAACTCCTGCATCCGAATTGCGCCGGTTACCGCGAAGTTGACGAATTCATCGGCGTCGGGATCGAGTTTCCCTTTATAGCGACGCGCGAGGAGCTGGGTGTAGCTGGCAACCATGCGCAGGGGTTCCTGGAGGTCGTGTGACGCGACGTAGGCGAATTGCTGCAAGTCAGCGTTCGACCGCGCCAGATCTTCGGCTTGCTGCTTGAGTTGCTGCTCGAAGGTCTTGCGCTCGGTAATGTCGCGAATGATGCTGGTGATGAACTCCCCGTCGTCCAGGTCCAGTGGACTCAGGCTGATCTCGGCGGGGAACTCGCTCCCGTCTTTGCGGCGTCCGTAGAGTTCCTCGATTCCCTCCATTGGCCGGTTATGGCGCCCACGTGGATAAGCCGCTCGCTGGCCGGCGTGCCAGGCCCGAATCTGCTCGGGCAGGAGTATCTCGATCTTCTGGCCGACCATCTCATCTCGCGCGTAGCCGAAGAGGCGCTCGGTCTGGCTGTTGACGAGAACGATGTGTCCGGCGGCGTCGGAGATCACGATAGCGTCCGGCGCGGCTTCTAGGAGGCGTTGGAAGCGCTTCTGGGCTGCTTCCGCCGCGGCCCGCGCCGCTTGCTCGTGGATCAACTGAACCCGTTCAGCCTCCGCTTGTTTGCGCGCGCTGATGTCGCTCACCAGGGCTAGCAGACGTTCGACTCCCCCAATCGTGGCGCGCCGAAGGTTGACCTCGACCCAGAACACCTGTCCGTTCCGCTTTCGGGCTTGCCATTCAAAGACCTGCTGCTCTCCGCGGGCGGCGAGTTGGACCCGGCGCAGCGCTTCCTCCTGGGTGTACGGCGGCTCACCAGCGCTCAGCGACTCGATGTTCAGCTGACGAACTTCGTCGGCGGAGTAGCCGTAGAGGTCGCAGACTCGCCGGTTGACGTCGAGGATCGCGCCGGTCGCGAGATCCTGAACGAAAATCGCTTCGTTCACCGCGTCAAACAAGGCGCGATAACTGGCTTCCAGCGCGAGAAAGGCCCTCTCGGTTCGGGTGATGGTCGCCGTGGTAACCCGATCGACGCCAACTTGGTCCGGAGTTTCGGTCACACTATTTCCCTCGGCTGACAATGCGCCCCACTGGGCGTTGCCTACTTCGAAACCCTAAACCACTTTTCCCGAACGTACCCAGAATACTAGCGGTAGCGTCCTGAATAGTGCCTGAAGAGTGAAGCCACGCCGGTCATCGTCCACGATTAAGCGGGGCCACCAGCGCTCATTGCTGCGTGCCGACAGTATTCGTCCCACCCTGGCCATTCGAGAAGTACATGGAGCGTTCGACGACGATGGGCAGGTCGCTATCGACACGCGTGGTGATCGTCTGGTTCGGGACGATCAGGTTCGCGTAGACGCTCCGCCGGCTCTCGCTGGGTATGATGAGCGTTTGGGTTACGGTCTGACCGTTGGACAGTCCGAAGGTTATGGTCACCTGAGCGTCGGAGACGCCGCTCGGGTTGACCAGCAGGATCCAGGTGTCGAAAGGCGACTGAGTGGACCCGTCGGCGAAGAACCAGTGCTGCGCTAACTGGGTCGCGCCAAGCGTGTCGCTCGCTCCGTTTCGAAAGTACATGGCGCGTTCGGCGACGACGGGTCCGCCAACGGAGATGATCGTCGCGCCGCCAGCGGTGTTTGGCTGAACTTGATTGGCGTAGAGACTGTAACGAGAGAGCGCCGGGATTTCGAAGTCGAGCAGTTTCCCTGGCCCGCCAGCTTCGAGGTAGAAGCGCAGGAGAATCCGCACCGGATGCGGGTTGGGGTTTTCGATCAGGTACCAGGTATCAAAGGGCGGTTGGGTCGAACCCTCGGCAAAGTACCAGGCGTTCTGGGGATAGAGCGCCCCGGGGGCGGTGTCTCCGCCGCCCGTCGTCTTGTACATTGAACGCTCGACCACGATGGGCTGATCGCTGCTGATCCGGGTCGAAAAGGCGGCGTTGGGGAAGATCTGATTCATGTAGAGGCTGGTCCGAGAACGGGAAGGTAGGACGACGGTACTTACCTGTTGCTGGCCACCCTGAGCCAGCAACTGCAGCACGACCGTCGCCGGTGCGTCGTTCGGATTGAGCAGCAGGATCCAAGTATCGAATGGCGGCTGGGTCGAGCCCTCGGCGAGGACCCAGTTGGGTGAAGGCGCGGGGATTCCGACGACCGCCGAGCCATCCTGGCGGAAAAACATCGAGCGTTCGGCGATGATCGGCAGGCTTGCGCTGACTTTCATGCCGAAGGCGCTCGGCGGCACAATCTGGTTGAGGTACAGACTGGTTCGTTGGATCGGAGGGACGACGAGCGTCACCGGAGGCAGGGAGCTACTGGCGTAGAAGCGTACCGTGACAGTCGCGGTTTGACTGGCGCTCGGATTAAACAGGTGTAACCAGGTCTGAAAGGGCGCCTCGGTCGATCCCTCGGCGAAGTACCAGGTCGTGCCGGGCTGCGGAGCGGTGGTGAGGGGAGGTGGTGGGCCGACGACCAACTCCGCCGTCGCGTCCCAGGCGAGCGGACCGAGGCCCGGCCTCTGGGGGTCGCACCCGCCCACGATAATTCCGTAAGCGCCGTTGGCGGTACCGTCGGGGATGGTGACGGTAGCGGTGCCGGTTTCGTCCGCCCCGACGACGATTGGACCGAGGTTGACGTGGAAGGCCGGCGAAATTCCCAGCCCAAAATTGGCGCCCGGACCGGAGAGACCGACGCAGAAGGTGCCGGGGTTATGGTCGTTGAGATTCACCTGAACCGTACCGCCGGGCGCGACGTTGGTCGGCGAGATGGTAATCGTCGGGATAGTGCCCTGGGCGGAGGTGGTTTGGGGTAACGCGAAGCCCAGCCCGAACGAAGCGACCAGGGCCAGGACGAATCGTGAGAAACCGCTGGAAGAGAGTTGTCGCGCCAGTTTCATCGCCTACCTCAAATTCGGGGAACCCGCCAGTTGGGGTACCAGATTGAGTTTTCCGGAACCGATTCGCCGCCTGGCGTGGGTTCTCGCATGGTGAGGAACTCGGGCAGTTTTGGACGGACGACGTTTTCCCAGAGACTCTCCACGTCGGCAAAGGTCCGCAGGCGCTGGCGAGGTGGTTCGCGGTCGTAGGTCTCCAGGATTTCCTTGGCCTTCGCGCCCAGCCCAACCGCGTTCTGGGGACCGTGAGGTTCGCAGAGACCGTAAGCAAAGTAGACCAGCGGACAGGCGGCGAAGGCCGCCTCCAATTCATCGGGAAACATTCGTTCCCAGCGCACTTCTCGCATCGCGTTCACTCCCTCGTAGTCAGATGAGTCGGGCCCGGGTCAATCCTAGCGAGAACCACCGCCCCAGACAAGTTAGCTGCCGCGTGGCCACTGCCAATTGGGGGGTTGGGCTTTGGGAGATAAGCGACTATGATGGGGTCATGAGTGCAGCGATTCTCGTCATGAGTGCCGATGCTCGGCATCGCGAGTTGCTTCGCCGGGTGGCGGAAGAGTTTGGACGTGTCGTGGTGACCCACAAGCCGTCGCTCGCGATTTACTTCGCCGCGGTCCACGAACCACGCCTCGCGATTCTGGACTTCGACGCGGTGCCAGAGAGTGGGCGGTCCGGTCTCGTCAGTACCTTGCGGGTGCGTTTTGGCGCTTCCCTGATCGCGACCGGGGAAATTCCGACGCTCGGCGACGCCGCGGAACTCGGCCTCCCAATGCTCCTGAAGCCGGTCGACGTTGCCGATCTCACCACGGCGATTCAGCGGGGCCTCACGTCAAGGCAGCCGGGGGACGCTGCGCGGCAGTAGCGATTTCGCGGGAAAAAATATGGGCGCCTGCATCTCCGCGGGCGCCCATCGGCAATGGGGTAAAGGGAGGTTACGGTAACAATGAGATTAACGGTGGCAGGCCGCTCGCGTTACAGCGCGCGCCCGCGAATTTTCGTCTCTCGACATTAAAAACGCGTTAAATCTCCAGCCTGGGCACGGCCGAGACTCGCTTGAAGAATTGCTGACCGATGATAGAGAGGGATACCGTGGGGACGTTTTCCGGAAAGGTTGTTATCGTGACCGGGGGCGCGCTGGGAATTGGGCGGGCCACCGCGTTGGAATTTGCTCGCGAAGGGGCGATGGTCACGATCGCCGACGTCAACGAGGTCGCGGGCCAGGCGGCCTTGCGCCAGATCGCGGATACTCCCGGGCAGGGGTTGTTCGTTCGGGCTGACGTGAGCCAGAGCGCGGAATGCCAGCGGGTCGTCAAAGAGACGGTGGCGCGGTTTGGCGGCGTCGACGTCCTGTTCAACAACGTCGGCATTCAGCCGGCGGATTCCTACCGCACCGCCGAGGAAACGCCCGAAGAGATCTGGGACCGCATCATCGACGTGAACCTCAAGAGTTACTTCCTGATGGCCAAGTACACCATTCCCGAGCTACGCAAGCGTGGCGGCGGCGCGATCGTCAATACCGCGAGCGTGCAGGGGCTCCAGTCGATGAAGGGCGTCTCGGCCTACGCTGCTAGCAAGGGAGGCGTGCTGTCGCTGACTCGCCAGTTGGCGGTGGAGTACGCCGCCGAGAAGATCCGGGTGACGGCGGTTTGCCCGGGTACGATCGACACCGAGATGGTCCGGGCGTCGGCGGCGCTGGAGGGTGGCGACCTGGAGGAAACCCTCCGCCGCTACGGGGAAAGTCACCCGATCGGCCGAATTGGCACCGGCCAGGACATTGCCAACGCAGTCTTGTTCCTGGCGAGCGACAAGGCGTCTTTCGTCACCGGCGAATACCTTTGCGTCGACGGCGGCTACATGGCGCTCGGCGCCTGGGCCGGCGGGGCCGGGGCCCAGCCGGCGAAGTAGGGAAGGACGCTAGCCGAGCCGGGTCGTCCAGAACGTGAGCCACGGCGGCGCGACCGAGACGAAGTGATCCCAGGTTCCCGGCGTGGCCTGGGGATCCGGATGGATGTCGACGGACTCGGAGAGCCGGCGAATGGCCAGACCGTTCTCGATCAGGCCATTCACCAGCGTTCCGAGCCCGTGACGGTATTCGCGGGGTGGCTGAATCGGTTCCCCCTCGCGCCCGCTGCGCCGGTAGACCCATTCCTGATCCGAATAGCTGATTTCCTCGCCTTCGACGTAGGACCGGCGCAGCAGGTAACCGTCGCCGTTCCAGTCTCGTTCGGTTATCCCCGCGGTGAATGGATTCGCGCAACTGAAGCGGTAGACGCCGCCCGCCCGGAGAACCCGAGCGACCTCGGCGAAGACGCCCGGAGCGTCCGGGACGAAGTTGAGCGAGTAGCCCTGCCAGACGAGGTCGAACGATCCCTCGGCGAAGCGGCCGAGGTCACGCAGGTCGCCCGCCTCGGTCTGGACCGGGTAGCCGTGGTGGCGCGCGGCCAGACGGTCGCGCTCTAATTGACCTTCCGCGAGGTCGAGCACGGTGACCCGCGCGCCGAGCCGGCCAAAGATCGCCGACTGCTGGCCCCCACCGCTGGCCAGGCAGAGAACCCGCGAACCGGAGACGTCCCGGATGATCGGATCCGACGCCAGCCACTGCCGCGCGGCTGCCACGGTCAGATCCAGATACGGGCGAGTGAAGAGCGCGTTCGCGTCCACCAGCGCGTTCCAGCGGTCGCGGTTGTAGCGGGCGACTTCGTCCACCAATTACCTCCCGCATTTCTCCTGACCGAAACGCTTCAGACCGAGTCCGCCGACGAGAGCCAGGCCGCCGACGCCGAGGGCGAGGAGCGGTGACGGGCCGCCGGTCTTGGGCAGTACAGTCGTGCCGGGGGTCGACAAGGTATCGAACACCGCGAGGGTGTTCCGGCCGAGGGTGACGTAGACTCGGCCCGCGCTCGGATCTACCGCGACACCCACTGGACCCCCTTCATTGTGCAGTTGAAGCGCGGTCGCGACCGGAATCGTCGCGACGACGGCGTTGCTGGTTTCGGAGACGACCGTGACGGTGCCGGAAACCTGGTTGGCCAGGTAGACCAGACCGGTCGTTGGATCGCTGGCAATGGCCCGCGGGTCGTAGCCGACCGGTGCCGACGCGATGACCGCGTTGGTGGTCAGGTCGACGGCCGAGACGACCGGGTGCTGCGGGGCGCTGGTGCTGGTGTTATTGACGTAGAGCCGGTGCCGGGCCGAATCTACCGCGACGCCGGTCGGGTAGGTGCCGGTCTGAATCGTCGCGACGACCCGGTTACTGGCGCCGTCGATCACCGAGACGGTGTGGCCGAAGCCAGCGTAGTGCGAGCCGGTGTTTGTCACGTAGACGCGGTTCGTCGCGGAGTCGACCGCGAGGTGGGTTGGCTGAACTCCGACGGGAATCGTCGTGAGAATCTGGTTGGTCGCGCCGTCGACGACGGTCAGGTTATTCGCGGTCTGGTCGGCCAGGTAGACGCGGTTGGTCGCCGGGTTGACCGCGACGCCATCCGGTCCACCGGGAATCGCGACCGTGGCGACGACCTGATTCGTCGCGCCGTCGATCACCGACAGGGTACTCGCGCCAAGACTTGAGACGTAGACGCGGTTCGTCGTGGGATCCACCGCGACCGAGTAAGGAAGGCGCCCGACCGGAATCGTGGCGACGACCTGGTTTGACTTGCCGTCGACGACCGAGATGGTGTTCCCTCCGTTGTTGGCGACGTAGACTCGGGAAGTTGTCGGATTGACGGCGACCGCGATCGGACCGGATCCGACGGCGATCGAAGTGACCGCGGACTGGGCCAGCGCTGGCGCCGGGAGACCGGCGGCGAGGATGAGGAGCGCGATAAAACTGGCGATCCGGCGACGAACTTTCAAGACTGACTCCTGAGTTTGCGTGGGTGGCGAGGCCGAAGCGTTCTCGCTTGACGAGCGCCTGCCGCCACCCCATAATCGCTCCGCGACGGGACTAACCCGCGACGCGACTGGAGGAAGGACTGATGGCGGACACGGTGAGGATTGGCCTCATCGGTTGCGGTGGCAACATGGGCGGCCACGTAAATCGACTGCTCCCGAAATCGGAAGTGGCAATCGTGGGCATGGCGGACCCGAGCGATCAAAGCATCGAACGACTGCGGACGCGCTTCCCGGTTCTCAATGACGTTCCAACCTTCGCCAACTACAACGACATGCTCCGGGAGGTCCGGCCGGACGCGGTCGAGATCAGCACTCCCCACTCGCTGCATTACGAACAGATTATGACCTCTCTGGCGGCTGGTTGTCACGTTCTCGTCGAAAAGCCGATGGTTCTCCACGCGCGGGAGGCCCGCGACGTGATCCGAGCGGCGGACGAGACCGGAAAAGTCGTGCTGGTCTCCTATCAGCGCCACCTCCAGCCGGTTTTTCGCTACATGCGCGACGTGATTCGCGCCGGCACGATTGGCGAGATTCGCTTTGTTCAAGCGCTGCAGAATCAGAACTGGTATCGCAATCAGAAGGCCGCGAATCGCTGGCGGATCCATCCGGAATTGTCCGGCGGTGGCCAACTCAACGACTCCGGTAGCCATTTGCTGGACATCCTTCTCCACGTTAGCGGTCTCTCGGCGGAATCGGTGTACTGCGTGCAGGAAAACTTCGACCTGACGGTGGACGTCAATTCCGCGCTGACGATCAGTTTCACGAACGGCGCGATTGGTTCCTGGGCGGTCGTCGGCGACGGCCCGTGCATCGGCGGTTCGGTATGGGAGGACATTACCTTCTACGGAAGCGAGGGGGCGCTCTTCTACCGCATGATGGGCGGAATTCTCGATCAGGCGCCGAAGCTGGAAATGCGAGTTCACGCCGGGGATCAGGCGCTGCCCCTGGGCGAACTGCCGCCGGCCTCGGATCCGGATACCAACTTCCTCGATGCGGTGCTCGGACGGGGAGTCGTGGAGGCGCCGCCCAGTTGCGGTCTTCGGGTGGCCGAACTGACCGAGGCGGCGTGGCTATCCGCGCAACGTCGACTGCCAGTGCGGATTTCCGAGGTGGATTGACGAAGAATTCAGGAGTCAGAATCCAGAATCCAGAAGATGGATTGGCCCCGCGGGGGGCCGGTTGCCGCCGTGTCATGTCTCGGCAGACGTAGAGACGGGCCGTCGGCCCGTCTTTACCGGGTGCCGGGTGGTGCCTCAGTCCGTGGAAAGAACGCGGGCGACCGTTGTGACCACGTCGTCGATGTCGAAGGGCTTACGAATCGTGGCGGCCGGGCGGGGTGTCCGGGGAGAGGCGACAAGGTCCGGCGTGCCGGACATGACGACCACTGGGACCTGTTTCAGGTTTTCCGGCAGCCTTTGCTGGGCGGCCTGAAACGCCCAGCCGTCCATGATCGGCATGATCAGGTCGAGGAGGATGAGATCCGGCGACCACTCCAGCAAGACGGTCAGCGCCTCTCGGCCGTTAGCGGCAAGCCGCACGGAATAGCCTTCGTCAGTCAGGAGATCCGAGACCGCGGCGCGAATGGCCGGCTCATCCTCCACGACGAGAACGCGGTTAGCAGCGTGCCCGGCGTTATCCATTGCCCCCGTCCTCTTCGGCAAGGCCGCGAGGGGCAGCCGGACGAATAACGTCGTCCCCCGTCCCTCGCCCGGGCTTTCCGCCCAGAGCCAGCCGCCGTGGGCGGCGACGATTTGTCGGCAGACGTAGAGGCCGAGACCCAGCCCCGGAAGGTTCAGGCGGCTGGCGTTGCCGGCGCGGCCGAAGGGCTTGAAGATTCGTCCGAGATCTTCCGCGGGTATGCCGATCCCGGAATCCTTGATCTGAAGCAATAGATCGGCCGAGCCGCGGGTTACCCCAATCGCGATCTCCCCACCCTCCGGCGAGTATTTGATCGCGTTATCCAGCAAACTCGCGATCACCCGTTCGAGCCGATCCCAATCGGCGAGGATCGGACCGGGTTCGCCAGTGCCGGTGACCTGCACCCGATGCAGGGGCGTTGGCCGGCGAGCGACGACCGCGCGAATCAGCAGGGCCAGGTCGATCCATTCGCGATGGAGCGGAATGCTCGCGGTCCGGGCGGCCGACGCTTCGAGCAGATCGTCGACGAGCGTGCCAAACTTTCGACTGGTCTGATCCAGCGTCGTCGCGTAGCGGCCGAGTCGCTCCGGTTCGATCCGGCCCTGGTCGAGGGTTCGCTTGAGCAGCTGGGCCGTCGCGGTGATCGCCGCGACCGGGTTGCGCAGTTCGTGCGCGGCGATCGAGAGAAACTCATCGCGGGCGCGCGTGACCGCCTCGGCGTGCGCGGCAGCCTCGGCGCGGAGCTGAAATTCCGTCATCGCGAGGTGGCCGAGTTCGCTCAGTATCTCGACGTCGGCCGGGGGCCAGGCGCGCGGACTGGCGGCGAAGACGCCGAAAACACCGCGGGTCTGGCCGTCCAGGTTGACCAGGGGCACACCCAGGCACGCCCGGATGCCAAGCTCCCGAATCGCTTGATTCTGGTCGAGGAGTGGGGCTGCCCAGACGTCCGGGACGATCAGCGGCTGGTCACGACCGATAACCCACCGGCGGAACGAATCGGAGAGCGCCGCTTCTCGCCAGGTTGCCCCGGTTTCGGGTAGTCCAACGCAACGCGTCTCGATTTGCCGGTCGTCGATCACGAGCGACAGGAGAGCAACCGGGGTTTTGAGCACACGGCAAGCCAGCCGGATCAGGCGATCCAGGCCCTCCACGGTCGCGTCCCGCGGGGTAGGCTGGGGCGAGGCGGCGAGGTCGTCCGGATTCTGGAGATCGCTTGCCGAATCGAAGAGCCGCTGCATGGCCCGATCAATCCCCCGGTAATTCCCTGGTTCGAACGGTCGCGCCAAGCAACGCGACGCTACCGTTCAGTCCACTCTATACACAATGCTTGCCACAACGAGAGCGGGGGGCTGGGGATTGGGGACTGGGGGTTGGGAAGGGAACCGCGCAGGCTAATACCTCTGACGGCGTCTGCCAGACCGACAATTGCGTACAGCACTGTAGGCTGGACAGGACCATCCTGCCACGTCACCGGAGCCACACGGGGTGCCTATTGCGAGAGATTCTCCCCTTTGGTTTCCTCGCCCTTCGCCTGGCGCGCCCGCTCGCCAAGGAGGCGATTGATTGTGAATACGCCGCGACCGGTGACGACCATCTTCTTTTGTCGGCGGCGCTTCACCTCGCGGCGTTGGGCGCGGTCGACTCCCCGATAGTTCTCACTGGCAGACATAAACCACTCCTTGGGCCGCAACGTCACCAGCTCAGTATACGTGGAGCGTTCGTCTCGTGCCGACGCCTTAGCCGCGCGTACGTCGGCTCGAATACGACGAAAGACTGATAGGACAATCCGACTTTGGTCCAATGAGCAGAAATTGACAGATCCTGGGGGAGGGGGCGAACCATAGTACCCGACGGTCGGAACACAAGTCGCCTGACCGTCGGCTAGTCGTGAGAGGGGGATTCCTGATGCTGACAAATGGGCACGACGACCGGGCTCAGACGCTGATCGCGAACGGGGCGGCGGACCGAACCGGTCTACCGGTCGGGCCAGCGATCGCGCCGCTGAACGTGCGGGGACTGGTCGTGAGCAAGGCCGACCTGGTCGGCGCCTTGCGGCTCTATGTCCCTCAACTGACCGACCTGAGCGTCCTGGACGGGGATCAGTTCCTCCTGCACCTGACGGCAGGCGGGGCGAAGGGCAATGGGAGGGCCGAGTGACCGATTGTTCTTGCAATGCGTTTCCCGCCAGCCTCGGGCCGGTCTATATCGAAGCGGGACTCGGCGTGGGGATCTCGACGCCGCAGGCCCTGGCACAGTTGCACGGGACGCTGGGCTTGCTGATCCTCGACGACGCCAACCAGAGCGGCGCGACCGGCTACTGGCGTCTGGCGGTGGAAAACGGCTCCCTGGAGCTGGACCAGAACACCTCGCCCAACCGCGACTTCAGTACCTTCCGAGGTGTCCTGCGCACCGATGGCTCGGGAAACCTGGAGCTGGGGGGCTCGACCGGCTACGGCAGCGCGGCTCCCTCGCTGTTCGTGGCGAGCAACGCGGGAAATGTGGGCGTCGGCACCGTAACACCGCAGGCACGGTTGGACGTCGTGGGCTTGCTCCGGGTGGCCGGAGGCATCGTCGTCGTGCCTCTCGGTACGCCAGCCGCCCCGACCGTGACCCCGACGCCGAGCGGCGGCAGCACCACCTGGGGTTACGTCATTACCGCGGTTAGCGAAGATGGCACCGAGACGGTCGGTTCCCCCGGAGGGCAGACAACCACCGGCCCGGCTACCTTGAGCGGGACGAGCTATAACACGGTGAGCACGCCGGCGGTGCCCGGCGCGGTGGCCTACAACGTCTATCGCACCACCGCCGGGGGCAGCCCGTCCTCGACCGGCTTCCTGGCCCAGGTGACCGGACCCTATCAGGACACCGGCGCCGCCGCGCAATCCGGCCGGCTTCCGCCAACCAGCGATCAAACCAGTTGGGTCGGTGTCGGCACTTCCACGCCGGCTGGTCGTTTAGACCTGGTGGGCGGCGGCTACCTCGCCGTGGACAACGGCGACTTCGGGGCGCTGCGCGGTCTGCGCTTCCGGAATGTGTTGGTTCGGGTCGATTACTCTCCCAGCCTGTCGGTGCCGCCGGACGATACGTCACGGACAGACTATATGCTCTTCCTTGCACAGGTGTGCCAGGACGCACGCTACAACCAAAACGCTTGGGGCTATATCATTGGGAATGAGCCCAACTGGACAGCGGATAATACACCGTCGCCAATCAACCCGGCGTGGTACGCTCGTGTATACAATGGGTACAATGCGCCCGTTGGGGACACGGGCAATGCGTATCAGTTCATCAAGACGTATCAGCCGAACGCGCTGGTCCTGGTGGCACCTGTGGCACCCTGGTTTCCATATAGCAACTCCAGCGACACGTATACCCTGAACGAGCCCTGGCTCAACTACTTCAATGAGATGTGCCGGAACGTCTACAGTGGCGCCGAGGCCAAGAGCGAGTCAGTCGACGGCTTTGCCATCCACACGTACGGCCGCACCGGAACGGACGGCACCGCCAACGGGGGGGCCAGTGAGCCGCATACAGACGTACAGGTACCAGGTGGGCCGAGCGGCGCGTGGTTCGGTTTCACAACCTACAAGAACTGGCGGGATATTATTGATCAGTTCAACACCACTGTCCCGATGTGGATCACCGAGACCAACACTCGCACAGACGCACCCAGCAGCAATAGTTACCCGAGCGGTTGGTATCTGCAAGCGCTCAGCGAGATTGCGAGTAATGGCGCGCGCTTTCGATCGTTGTGCTGGTTTCCTGATGAAAACTACCCTAACAGCCAGGGAATCTGGTCGCAAGATTGCCTGACGAACCCGACTGGGAAGTGTGCGCAGGCGAACAGCGACTTTGACTATGGCCTGACAAATACGAGTTACTAGCGGGAGGAGCGAGGGTGCGTATGGATAGCCATCTGCGATCCTGCAGCCCGACGATGCGCAACACTTGCCGGCTAGTGAGCCAGTCGAGTAGGCACAGCTCCAAAATCCGGGCAAAATTCAGATCTCTTTGGATTGGAGAGCTACGTCTTCGCTGAGTGGGAGGGTTCTTGCGGAGGTTCGGTGAACCAGCCATGTCCCGGCTCGTCGTAGCGCTTCTGGTGGCCTTTGTCGCGAGTACCCTGTCCTTCGCCCCCCTGGTGCCGTCAGGCACCGCTGTGGCTGCGGGCACGGGGGCCGAGAACGGGGAATGGGGGGCATTACCGAGCATCCAGGCCCCGTCAGCTCGCTATAGTCCTCTCGCCGTGTGGACCGGGAGTGCACTGATTATCTGGGGAGGATACGGCACTAACGGACGATTCACGGACGCCCTGGGCGACGGGGCCGAATACCACCCGACAACACGCCGGTGGACGGCAATCTCGACATCGGGCGCCCTGAGGCCGCAGGGATTCCCGAACGCGACCGCCGTCTGGACCGGGAGCGAGATGATCGTCTTTGGTGGCGGCAGCGGCCTCGGCGCAATCTATAATCCCGTCACAGACCAGTGGTCTCCCGTGTCGCCTGTTGGTGCCCCGAGTCCGCGATCCCAACAAGTGGCCGTCTGGACCGGAAGAGAGATGATCGTCTGGGGTGGGAGGGGCACCAACAATAGCTACCTCGGTGATGGCGCCCGGTATAATCCGGCGACTGACACCTGGCAACCGATCTCAACTGTCGGGGCATCGAGCCCGCGAGAGCTTCACTCGGCCGTGTGGGACGGTCACGCGATGCTGGTCTGGGGACGGACGAACGGCAGGAAGTATCTTGGCGATGGTGCACAGTACGATCCCGCGAGCAACACCTGGCAGGCTATCTCTCAGGCGGGCGCACCGAGCCCACGCGCTTTCCAAAGCACTGTCTGGACAGGAACTCGGATGATCATTTGGGGAGGGACTTCCACGTCCGGCCAATCTCTGGGCAACGGCGCAAGCTATGACCCGACTTCGGACACGTGGGTAGCCCTGCCGACAGCCGGTGCGCTGAGCCCGCGCTCGGGACAGGCCGCCACTTGGACGGGCAGTGAGATGCTTGTCTGGGGTGGCACCAACGGCTCCGAAACATTTAGGAACGGCGCTGTCTACCTGCCTCAAGGCGCTCCGTCGCCCCATGATAGTCGGTACTTCCCTCAAACCGGCTTCCGGATCGACGACGACACCATCTGGGACTACTTCAACCGTCGAGGGGGCGTGACGACGTTCGGTTATCCCATCTCCCGGGCGTTCACCCTGAATGGCTTTACCGTCCAGTTCTTCCAGCGGCGCGTCGTCCAACTCGATGCCCGGGGCAACGCTCGTTTGCTGAATCTCCTGGATCCCGGGATTCTCCCGTACAATAGTTTCAACTTCGCGACCGTCCCGGCCCCCGATCCGAACCTCATCGCGAGCGCGCCCGCCCCGACGAACGCGTCCCAGACGCTCGCCTGGGTCAAAGCCCACGCGCCGGACAGCTTCGCGGGGCAGCCGGTGGACTTTTACCAGGCGTTTCGGAATACGGTGTCCTTATCGGCCGCGTTCCCGAGCGCGAACGGTGATTCCAGCCTGCTGCCCGGCTTTGATCTGGAGATCTGGGGCCTTCCCACGAGCCAGCCGACACTCGATCCCAACAATCACAACGTGGTGTACCTGCGCTGGCAGCGGGGGATCATGGCCTACGATGCGGGTTGCGGGTGCACGCGGGGGATGCTGCTGGGCGATTATCTGAAGGCTGTTCTTACCGGCCAGAACCTACCGGCGGATCTGGCCCGGGAGGCGCGGAACAGTCTGCTCTACCGGCAGTACGATCCTGGTGCGAGCCCGAACGGGGTTCGGGATCCGAGCCGCCTGCCCAACACCGACCTGACCAACGCATTTACTCCGGAGTAGGATAGCGGGATTCGCAAGAATGCTGAATTGTCATCAGGTTGGCCGCCATCACCGCTGGGGCCTTTTACTCACCGGTCTGGTCTGCCTGGTCGCATCCTGCTCCGTCGCCAACCGCGCTACGACGTCGGTGGCGATGCCTTCGGCGGCATCCCCACGGACGTCGCTGCCAACCCCTCGGCCTGCCGGGCTACCCTCGCCAACGGCCGAGGCGGCACCGTCGCCTGCACCGGCGCGCGAGCTCCCGCCGCCCCCGGCGATCGCCTTCGCCGATCGCGACCATGGTTGGGCGTCGCGGGGAGGGACGATTCTGGGAACCGCGGACGGCGGAGCGACATGGCGGCGACAGTACAGTGGTGGGGCGCCAGTCGCCGGCATCGATGCCCTTAGCCCCGCGGTCGCGTGGGCAGCGACCTCCCGGGGCCTGCTGAGAACGACCGACGGTGGGCAACACTGGACGATGCTGTCGGCCACGCCGACCGCGTTCCGGACGGTGGATTTCGTCTCGCCGACCAAAGGCTGGGCGGTCGTGGGTGGCGCCGACCTCGAGACCGTTGCCGGTCCACCTTCGCCGTTCGAAGCGGGCCGGCTGATGAAGACCGGGGACGGCGGACGCACCTGGACGCTGCAGGTCTGGCCGGTTTCCGCGACACCAGCCGATGTGCAATCGGTCTGCCTCTTGGATGCGACACACGGCTGGCTGGGAAGCGACACGGCCGTCTGGCAGATGCTGCCCGGAGACAGCGGGTGGTACTTCCTGTGGCAGGCGCCGCTGAATCCCGAGGGACGCTGGGATGCTCGGGTCGGCTGCGCCGGGCCCAGCCTTGTCTGGGTGCTCTTTGTCAACGAGGCGGGTGCGGCGAACCACAAGCCTTACGTCCTCTACCGGTCCACGGCTGGTGGCCAGAACTGGACCGCGATCTTTGCAGAGGCGTACACCGGCCCGTCCTATCCGACCGTTCGACCGCAAGCCCCCGAACCGGGCAGCTACCCCGGTCCTTTCGACGCGGTGAACGAGCGAGTCCTGTTCCTTCTTGCCTGGGATTCGTCCGGTAACGGGACCGTAAACCTGGTCCGTACGGACGACGGCGGGCGGTCGTGGCAAGTGCGCCCGATTCCGCCGCTTGCTGGCGGGTCACCTTCTCATCTCGGCCTTTCCTTCGTCGACGGAAGTCATGGCTGGGTCATCTCTGGCCCAGCGGGCCAGGAGAAGATCGTCGCGACGACCGAGGGGGGGAGCACTTGGAGGGAGGAGTATCCTTGAGGTACTTTCTAGCGCCAGAGGACTGAAATCCAGCCTACGTTGAACGGCCGTAATGCGCTGTGGCCGATCGGCCTTGTATCTGGTGCCCCTTCTCGCCACTCCGAATCTCGCGTACCATACTGATCGCGGCGTAAACAGCCAAAGCATGTAGTCTGGCTGAGCTTGGGCTCTGGACTTCAGTCCAGGAGAAGGGACGGGACACTGAAGTGTCCACCTGGCGAGGCAACACGGAGTGGCAACGAACGAGCCAACAGCTGCCCGTTGTCACCGGAGGACTTCAGTCCATCGCTTCTCCTCCTGGACCTCGGTCCAGAGTTTGAGCCACTAACCCCGAGATCCGAACCGGAGGACCTAACCGTGGCCGACGCGCGACCGAATATTCTCATCTTTATGACCGATCAGGAGCAGGCGGCGGTCGTTCACCCGGATCACCCCTGCCAGACCCCCAACGCGACCCGACTGGCGCGCGATGGGATCATCTTCAGTAACGCCTACTGCCCCACCGCGCACTGCTGTCCCTCGCGGGCGACCTTCTTCTCCGGTCTGTATCCCAGCCAGCACGGCATTTTCAACAACGTCAGCAATCCCACCGCGATTCACCGCGGCTTGAACCCGGGCGTGTGCCTCTTCTCGGAGGATTTGCGCGAGTCCGGCTACAACCTGGCCTTTTCCGGCAAGTGGCACGTGACGGATCTCGAAGATCCGGCTGACCGCGGCTGGGAACAATTGCACCTGACCGCTGGCAAGGGCAGTTACATGCACCGCTCGCTCGAACAATGGCGGGCCCAGGCGCGCGAGCCGCGGGAGACCCGGCCGCGGCGGCGCGGCGAGATCGTTCGACCGGGCTGGGGCAACCTTCAGTTGTACGATTCCTATCCGAGCGCTGGTCCGCGGGGCTACGAGGAGCATCGCGATTATCCGGTCGTCCAGGCCGCACTGGACGCTTTGCCGCGATTGGCCGGCGACGCCAAACCCTGGTGCCTGTACGTCGGCCCGATTGGCCCCCACGATCCCTACGTCGTGCCGGACCGCTTTCTGAAGCAGTACGATCCGGCGACGATTCCTCTCCCGCCAAGCTTTTCGGATACCCTCGAAGACAAGCCACGGGTCTATCAGCGGATGCGCCGCCAGTACTGGGGACAACTAAGCGAGGACGAGGTCCGCGAGTCGATCGCCCACTACTGGGCCTTCTGCAGTATGGAAGACGCCCTCTTCGGCGAGGTGCTCGACGCCCTGGCGGCGACCGGCCAGGCCGAGAATACCCTGGTGCTGCGCATGTCCGACCACGGCGACTACTGCGGCGCCCATGGCCTGTATCTCAAAGGCGTGCCCGCCTTCCGCGAAGCGTACAACGTCGCCTGCATCGCCCGCTGGCCGGAGGGAATTCGCAATCCCGGTCGCGAGGTCGATTCCTTCGTCACCCTCGCCGACTTCGCCCCGACCTTCCTGGACCTCGCCGGCTGTCCGGTACCGGAGCAAACCGTCGGCCGGAGCATCCAGCCCTTCTTCGTCGAGGAGACGCCCGACGACTGGTCGGACAGCTTTTGCAGCCAGTTGAACGGCGTCGAACTGTACTACAGCCAGCGAATCGCTCAGACCCGCGAGTACAAGTACGTTTACAACGGCTTCGACTTCGACGAACTCTACGCCCTTGTCGACGACCCCCACGAGATGCGTAACCTGGCGGACGATCCGGCCTATGCCGAGGTCAAACGCAACCTGGTTCGCCGCATGTGGCGCTTCGCCGGTCAGACCGACGACATCATCTTCAACCCGTACGGTACGGTTGCCCTGGCGCCCTGGGGACCGGCGGAAGCGTTTTAGGATCTAGCGGTCTGTCACGCGTGAAGTGATAGACGAGGATGCGTCACCGCCTTCAAAGGCGGGCGTAGGGGTGGAGGCGCTAAAGCGCTCGGTCCGGGGGCTTCAGCCCCACCCACCCTACGCCCGCCCTTCAGGGCGGTGAGGGCGTCGGCTTACGCCCGCGGGGTGCCCTTTGGGCCAGGGCGGCGATATCAGGAAAATATTCATCAACTGCCGCCTGACAGTCCACTGGTGTAGAATTCAGTCTGGTTTCAGCTATTTGTTTCGGAGATGGAGCGTGTTGACCACCTTGGCAATCTGGTCTAGCGCCGATGGCTGAGGAGCGTAACCTCTCGGTCGAGATCGCGAACCAGTTGTCCTTCGATCAGGACTCCCTCCGGACGCTGATTGACCTGTTACCGGCTGGGGTGATCGTTTGCGATGCCCAGGGGACGATTACCCGGTATAACCCGGCCGCCGCCGCGATCCTCGGCACGCCAGTAACCGGGAATGTCCTTAGCCCATCCGGTCGGTATACCCTGCATCGCCTCGATGGCTCGCTCGTTCCGCCGGACGCCCAACCGCTTTACCGCGCGCTCCAACGGGGTGAAGTCACCCGCGACCAGGAATTCCTCGTCCGAGACTCGAACGGGGCGGAGACGCTCATCCTGGTCGCTGCCAGCCCGATTTGCGATCCCACCGGGCGGATTAGCGGCGGCGTCGCGGTCTTTCAAGACGTGACCGAGCGCGCGCGAACCATGAACCTTCTCCGAGCGCGGGGACGCCAGCAAGGGGCAATCGCTACGCTGGGCCAGGAAGCTCTGGTCGGGACCGACCTCGCCCGACTGTTCGACGATGCTGTTCGGCTGGTGGCCGACACACTGGACGTCGAATACGCGAAGGTGTTGGAGGTGCTACCCGGCCGGACCGATTTGCTCTTGCGCGCGGGCGTGGGCTGGACGGAGGGGCTCGTCGGACACGCTACCGTCGAGGGAGGCGCTGGCTCTCAGGCCGGTTACACCCTTCAGTCGACTCAGCCAGTGATTGTCGCGGACCTTCCGAGCGAAACGCGCTTTCACGGACCGGCTCTCCTGCGCGAGCACGGGGTCGTGAGCGGGGTCAGTGTGATTATCGCGGGCCACCCACGTCCCTTCGGCGTCCTGGGAGCACATACCCGACGCGGGCGCCAATTCACTACGGACGACGTCAACTTTGTCCAGTCGATAGCCAATGTCCTGGCATTGGCCATCGAGCGTACCCGTACCGAAGACGCCTTGCGTTTGCAGGCCCAGATTATCAACCAGGTGCACGACTCCGTTATCTCAACTGACCTTCAGGGACGGGTGACCAGTTGGAACAAGGGAGCGGAGGAGATCTTCGGCTACACCGCGAGTGAGGCGTTAGGTCAACACATCTCGTTCGTTTATCCCGCCAGCGCCTACCCGGAAGGGGCGCGTGCCTTTCTCGATCGGCAGGTCATCGCTCCCCTTCTCGCGCAAGGGCATCACCAGATCGAAGTGACCATGCAACGCGAGTCCGGAGAGCAGTTCAACGCGGATCTCCGCTTATCGGTCCTCCGAAATCAAGCAGGACAGGTTACCGGACTGATCGGCTACTCGATGGACATTACCGCGCGCTTGCGCGCGGAAGTTGAACTCCGCCGGACCGAGGAGCACCTCCGTGCCGTGACCTCCAACGCGCCGATCATTCTGTTCGCGCTCGATGCGAAAGGTGTCTTCACGCTGTCGACTGGAAGAGGACTGGAGGCGCTCGGTCTGAAGCCTGGCGAAGTGGTTGGCCGCTCGCTCTTTGACGTGTATCGAGACGAATCCAGTACCCTCGAGCACGCGCGTCGCGCCCTGGCGGGGGAATCGTTCACCGCGATCGACACCGTTGCTCCGGGGCTCGTCTGGGAGACCCGCTGGTCCGCGCTTCGCGACTCTGGGGGAAATACCACTGGAGTCGTCGGCGTGGCCACGAACATCACGGAACGTTACTATGCCGATCAAGCCCGCGAGCGGTTTCTGGTGCGCGAGCAGGCCATCGCCGGTATTGCTCAGGCGCTGGTGCGTGAGCGGGAGCTGGCAAAGGTCATCGACGTGGTGATCACCCAGAGTCAGCAGGTGCTCCACGCGGACATCGTGGGGGTCTGGCTTGCCAATCCGGTTCGTCGGGATCTCGCTTTGGTCTCTTCTCGCGGGGCATCCCCGGAGACGATCGAACTCCTCCATCAGCTACCCTTCGACGCCCCCGCCCTCACCGCCCGGGCGGCCCAAACCGGTCGGCTTCAGCGGCTCGAAAACCTGAGTGATGGCACCGAAGGACTTCCAATAACGCGTCAGACCGCCAAAAACGAGCTGATGCGAAGCGTTCTGGCCCTACCCCTCAATAGCGGTGGCCATCTCGTCGGCGTCGTCACCTACCTGTGGCGCAAACCGCGTCGATTCACCGAGGAAGAGCTTGCCTTCGATATGACAGTCGCCGACCTGTTCGCGGTTGCGATCGAGAACGCGAACCTCTACGACCGCGTGAGCCAGGCCCTCGAAGTGCGCGAGGAGTTTATGGCCGCGGCGGCCCACGAGCTTCGGACGCCCCTCACGGTTATCAAAGGGCGGGCTCAGATGGCGCTTCGGGCTGGCGTACCCGACGAACGGCTTCGACAGACGATGGACTCGATTGACCGGTACGTCAACCGGATCACCCGAATCGTGAACGATCTGCTGCTCGCGGTGCGGGTGCGGCCGGGGCTTACCGCGCTTCACCTGACCGACCTGGACCTAAGCGCCCTCGTCGCGGAAACGACCGCGCAAATCGCGCGTCGGAACGGCGGGGTGTCCCTCCAGGTTCAGCCCGATGGGCCGCTGGTGGTTAGGGGAGACCGAGGTCTCCTCGAAGAGGTGATTACCCGACTCATCGAAAACGCGCTGAGCTATTCCCTGGCCCCGCACCGGGTCGAGGTCCGCGCGGAACGTCAGGACGGAGAGGCTGTCGTGTCGGTTACCGACCACGGCGTCGGCATTCCGGTAGCGCGTCAGCCCCACGTGTTCGAGCCGTTCTACGAATTGGTTCCGTCGGGCGAGCCGGGCTATACCGGCATCGTCAATCTTGGCCTCTACCTGAGCAAGCAGATCGTGGAAGCACACGGCGGACGGATCTGGTTCGTCAGCACTCCCGGATCCGGCTCGACTTTCTCGTTTAGCCTGCCTATCGGGACGCTCTCCGTGACTGGTTAGTCCTACAGCCGCACTTTGTCATTCTGAGGCGCGGAGCGACGAAGAATCTCCTCAGCGAACAACGGCTGAGGAGATTCTTCGCTCCTTCCAGTCGCTCAGAATGACAGATCCGCCTAAGTGCGGCTGGAGGATTAGCCAGTAGTGCCGTTAGCCAGCGGCAGCCACTCGGTTTCCCAGCGGGATTCGATGCCGATCCGCCAGGCGTTGGCGCGGGCGGCGAGATCCTCGGCGAGGTCCGGGTACCGGTCTTTCAGGTTGATCCGCTCGCCGAGGTCGGACTCCAGATCCGCGAGGTGGACGGTGTCCTCGGGAGGCGCGCCTTCCACCAGTTGGCCGTTGAGGACGAGTTTCCACTTTCCGCGCCGAACCGCGGTTTGAGCGTTCATTTCCCAGAAGATCTCGAGCTCTTCTCGGGGCGTTCCGTCGGCGAGGGAGGGCAGGAGACTCTGGCCATTCAGTTCGTACCGAGAGGAATCGGCGCCGGCCGCTTCGAGAAAGGTTGGAAAAACGTCCATCGCCGCGGCCGGGGTATGGACGATCTGGCCGGCTGGAATCCGGGCCGGCCAGCGGAGAATTCCGGGGACCCGGATCCCGCCTTCGTAGAGGCTGAACTTGTGCCCCTTGAGTTTGCCGGCCGTGCCGCCGTAGTACGGATCGGTTCGCCCGTCGAGCCAGTTGCGGGTCTCGCGGGAAGGCCCGTTGTCGGACTGGAAGAACGCGCAGGTGTTCGCGCCAAGCCCCTGGCGCTCGACCTCGTTCAGAATCGCGCCGACCGCGTCGTCCACCGCGCCGATCATCGCGGCCATAATCCGGCGGTCCGGGGCGAGGTCCGGGAAGCGGTCCAGGTATTTCCGGGGCGCGTGCATGGGGTAATGCGGCGCGTTGAAGGGGACGTAGAGGAAGAAGGGACGGTCGGAACGCGCGGCGCGGCGGACGTACTCCACCGCGCGCTCGGCGATCAGCTCGGTGAGGTACCGGCCATTTTCGAAGACTTCGCGGCCGTTCTGCCAGAGGTCGTGAAGCGGATCCGTCTTCCCGCCGGCCATGCCCCAGTAAAAGATGTGCGAGTAATAGTCGACGCAGCCCGCGAGAAAGCCGAACCACTCGTCGAATCCGTGATCGCCCGGCCGAGAACCCTCGGCGACTCCCAGGTGCCACTTGCCGAACATCGCGGTCTGGTAGCCCTGCTCTTTGAGCGCGCTGGCGATCGTTGGGACGCGCGCCGGCAGACCGGTGGCGGTGCGGTGTCCGGCCAGGATGGCCCGTACGCCGGCGTTTCCGGGGTAGCGCCCGGTGAGTAAGGACGCTCGGGAAGGCGAACAGACCGGCGAGTTGGCGTACCAGTTCGTAAAGCGCACCCCCTCGGCCGCCAGGCGGTCGAGTTCGGGCGTCCGAAAGTCGGTATTGCCCATGCAGGAGAGATCGCCATACCCCTGGTCGTCGGTGAGAAAGACGATGAAATTGGGTCGATCGGCCACGTGGCACCTCGCAAGCGGGAATCGAGACTACTTTACTAAATCTCCGGCAGCCGAAACTCGTCCCCGGTGTCGGCGATCCAGGCGCTCAGCCGTTCCTGCAGCCGGCGGCGCTCGGCGGCGAACCGGGTGTTGTGCGCCAGGTTGACCTGCTCGTAGGGATCGTCGTTCAAATTGAACATGAAGAGCGGTTGCCCTTCCAGTACGACGTACTTCCAGCCATCCCGCGTCACCACGCCGCGCCAGGGCCGGTCGACGCTGTCGCCGTGGCGGGTCGCGACCGGCAGGGATAGGTAAGCGGAGTCGGGTTCGCCGCCGGTTTGCCGCTCGCGGTCGCGGTAGCCGGAATAATCGGTTCCGACCATCCAGGCCGGCTTATCGATGCCGCAGAGGCCAAGGGTTGTCGGCGCGACGTCGACGTGGTTGAGGGGAAAGTCGACTCGCAAGGTGCGCCCGCTATAGCGATGGTGTCTTCCACCGATCACGAACGGTACCCGAATCGACTCCTCCCACGGTGAAGTCTTGCGAAACTGGCCGTGGGAGCCGTGAAGGTCGCCGTGATCGGAGAAGAAGACCAGGTGGGTGTCCTCGAAGAGGCTGGCCTCCCGGAGCGCCGTCTGGATCCGGCCGAGGTTCCAGTCCAGATTCTCGATCATCGCGTAATAACCGGCCAGATCCCGGCGCGCGCGCTCGACGACCCAGCCGACGTTGGGCACGTTCGGGCGCAGTTGGACCCCTCCCGGGGTATGGCGTGACATCCACTCCGCCGGTGCGACGTAGGGGTCGTGGGGTGGCTGGACCGAAAGCGCCGCGAAAAACGGCTGTCCCGGTCCACTTGCCTGCTCGCGGCCTCGCGCCTTCAGCCAGTCGACGAGCAAGTCGGTCAGGGCGTCGGTTTCGTAGCCGGGCAGGCGATAGTGAAAGGCGTTCTCGTCCGCTCCACCGTGGACCCAGCAGTCCCACTGAGCGTTGTTGTTCTCGTAACCCACCCAGTCGTCGAATCCGCCGCGGCGGTTCGGTGGAATGATGTGCAGCGCGGCGCGGCCGTCACGCTCGTGCCAGCCGTCGACGTGCCACTTGCCGAAGTAGGCGGTGCGGTAGCCCGCCTGGTTGAAGGCGTGAGCAATCGTCGGCTGGTCTTCCGGAAGGGGATACTCGTGACCGGCGACACACTGGTGCGGGTAACGGCCAGTGAGCAATGACCCTCGGCAAGGGCTGCACAGGGGGGTGCCCATAACCGCGTGGGTGAAGACGGTTCCTTCCGCGGCCAAGCGATCGAGGTTAGGGGTGTGCAGATTGGGATCCCCGGCGTAGCCGGTGGCCTGGGCTCGGTGCTGGTCGCCAAAGACCCAGATAACGTTCGGGCGGCGAGGTGATTCCGATGGCATGATTCCTCCGCTCGGCGCGAAGACTCGCGGCGGCACCGCGAGCCCCGCTGCCGAGACGTCTCAAGCGTTGGGTTCGTGCCCCGAGTCTAGCTGATCTCGGTTGGTCGCACCAACCTTCAGCCGGCAATCTGCGTTATACTGGCAAAGAGTTTCGGCCCCGGTCCTGGAGGGTACCCCATGCCTGCCGTAGGTGTGATGTTCAAGACGGTTTCAACGGACTGTAACCTGGACTGCGACTATTGCTACTACCGCGAGTCGCTGGAAGGAACGCGGGTTCGCCGCCGGATTGCGCCGGAGATGCTGGAGACGTTCATGGCGCAGTACATGGACTACGTCTCCGACGCGAAAGTCGCGAGCATCTCCTGGCAAGGCGGCGAGCCCACGCTCTCCGGTTTGAAGTTCTTCGAGCAGGTCGTCGCGCTGGAAGCGCACTACGCCCGGCCGGGAACGGTCATCTCGAACGCTTTGCAAACCAACGGCGTCCTGCTCAACGACGAGTGGGGCAAGTTTCTCAAGACCTACAATTTCCTGGTCGGCGTGAGTTTGGACGGGCCGGAAGACATTCACAACCAGCGGCGAACGTACAAGAGCGGTCGGGGGTCGTTCGACCACGTCATGCGAGGCATTGACGTCCTGCGCCGCCACGGCGTTTCTTTCAATGCCCTCTGTGTCCTCGGACCCCACAACGTCGGGCGGCCGAAGGACCTCTTGCGCTTCTATCGCCAGCAGGGGTTTTCCCACGTGCAGTTCATTCCGGAGATGGACTTTCAGGCGATGGAACCGGAGAAACCGGCCCACTTTCAGATCACGCCGGCCCAGTACGGCGCCTTCCTGCGGGAAGCCTTCGACGAGTGGTACGAGGGCGGGTATCCGACAATTTCGGTGCGAACCTTCGACAACTTCCTCCAGAACTACGTTGGCGTGGCGACCGACCTCTGCGTGCACGCCGACCGGTGCGACGCCGGTATCGTCGTCGAGCACAACGGCGACGTGTATCCCTGCGACTTCTACGTTCATCCGGACTGGAAGCTTGGCAACGTGCGGGAGGCGCCGCTGCGCGAGATTCTCAAAAATCCCAAGCGTCTGGCCTTCGTGCTCCAGAAGCACCGCCCGCTGCCGGACGAGTGCCAGCGCTGCGAGTGGCTGGCGGTCTGCAAGACCGGCTGTCCCCGTAACCGGATCAGCACCGACAACGGCCAGTCGCCGGACTACTTCTGCGCTTCCTACAAAGAGTTTTTCAGCCACGCCGACGCCCGGCTATCCCAGGTGAAAGAGCGGGTTCAGCAAAAGCAAAAGTACCTGAACGTGCTCCAGGTCAATCCCCGCGAGGTCCAGCGCCTCGGCCCGAACGCGCCTTGCCCCTGCGGTTCCGGCAAAAAGGTCAAAAAGTGCTGCCAGAACCCATCCGAAGAGCGGTCGTATTTGTTCCGGGTGGGAGATAGTCGACCAGCTTAGGGTTCGGCCGGCGGCAGGCGGACCCGTATGCAAGCAGGAGCGATGGTCGCTCCTTGGGGAACTTGCTTCGTAGAATCAGGTTTGAGAGGCGACGGGCGTGGACGAGCTTTTGCGGCTGCAGAGACAACTTCATCTTGCTATCCAGGCCGAAGAAGAGGTCCGCAAATTTGTTTTCGACCTCGCAGAGGTACGCCTGGACTTCATAATCAAGTCAATCGCCGCGCCGCAGAGTCCTGCATCATCGGTCAAAGCGGTTGCTGAGACGGACACGGTGGACGATGTCGAAGTCGATTGGCTTGCTCCGGCTGTGGTTGAAGAGTCGGGGATCGGCCGCTCTTGGGTCGATGGGCTTCGTAGTCCTCGGGAGCACTACCTCTACGTGAAGGATGTTTTGGAAGGTGACTGGTCGCACGTTTTGCGCCTTGTTGGGCAGACTTTCCTTTCTGACAAGCAGTTGAAGGTGCTCCTGCCCACCCTTCATCGCAAACGACGCGTTAAAGACATCACTGCAGAGGCGGTAACGACCGAGGTGCGACTCGTCAACCGTCTTCTTCACTGGGTTGCAAGCTCCGGCGTGACGGCGGATGAGATACGTCGCTACCAAGACCACCTGCGCATTCATGGGGCCAGTCAAAACGTAGCTGCGAACGTTGGGGCAGCCGGTGCCGTAATCTCCATCGTCGACGCGCTGACGGAACTGGACCCTAAGGCGATCAGCGGCCTCTATCCGGGCAGACTTCCACCGGAAGTGAGATCGCCAATCGATGTCTATCGGCATCTGCAACGGCGTAACGTTGTCGGCTCGCAGCAAGTGACCCGATCGATCCTCTTGAAGAATGGGCGTGCGGTCGTGTTCGCGGCAGATCCGGACATCGCCATTATCCAGCCTGCCGAGCCGGCTCGGCAGTACGCAAGCGCAGAGCAGGCTTTGCGGGATTGGGAGCTCGTGCGTCGCGCCCCACAGGAGCGCAATTCCAAGGTTCTGCAGCGGGCGGTTGGTGAGGTCAAGACAGCGACCGATCTGCAGAGTTTGCACGAACGCCTGGCCCTCGGAGGACGAGAGGGAAGAAGTCAGGCGCGGGCCGACCGCTTTCTCTTGATGGCGATACTTACTAGGGAGATTCTTGAGGGCGAGCCGGGCAACCGGCGAAGGAGTCCGTCCTTGTCCAATCGTGACGTAAATCGGTTTAGCGACGTTTTCAACCTGCATTTCGCGTGGGGATATGATGACGCTCGCGCCAGCCACGCCGAGCATTGGGAAGGGTTCAAGGCGCGACTTGCCGATTGGTGTGGAATTTAATTGACCGGCGTCCCAATCAGATAAGCGCCATCTGACGAGCCTGCATTGCCGGGTGCTTGCGACGCTTTAGATACCGCACTGTGAGACTCGTTCCCGGCAGTATCCATTCTGCTGGCTCCGGCTTTACTCCCGTTTTCATCCACTGTACCACTGCTGAAAGTTGGTATGAGATCAACGGTGGTACCGCGTCCCCGATGTGACGGTAAAGGTTTGTCAGTGATGAGGAGACGAACTGATAGTCGTCCGGAAAACCCTGAATCGTTGCCATTTCGCGCACTGTCAGTAGCCGGTTTTGCTCGGGGTGCGCGTATCTCCCGTTTCCCACATGCCCGCACTCTCGCTTAACGGTAGGGGCCGGTCGGTCCCACGCCATACGGCCGTAGACATCGCCGTGCGAGCCGAAATCTTGCCGGCTTAGCCTATCCTTCATTGATGGCGTGAGCAGTTCGCTGGTTCCTGGCTGTCGCGAAATGTCGTACCAGGAGCCACCGTCGTGCGGCACTAACTCAATTCTGCGACGCACGCCTTCGGTTAAGAAGGCCGGCGAGCGGTGCATTGGGTCGTGGATACCCACCTCGCCGGCCGCGAGCGGCGGGTCCGCGAACCTTCGGATTGCATTTCGGACCGTCGTTGCTGCGGGAACGAGTTCCCAGTCCTGCCATAAATCGTCAAGGGTCTTAACTGGACCGATCCGGGTCGCGATGATAATCGCCCTCTCCCGCTCCTGGGGCAATCCGTATCGGCTCAGACGCCTAATACTACCATCCACGGAGTAACCCATCTGCTCCAGCCGTTTGACCAGTGCTATGTAGTGGTGTGCGTGTCGCCCCATGATAAGTTCCCGCGCGTTTTCCATCACGACAAACTCTGGGAGGAACTCTTCAACGAAGTCCGTGCAGCGCACGACGAGCGAGTTCTTGTCTGAGTCCACCAGATGGTTCACGGGCTTCGCGCGTGAGAAATCGGTGCACGGTGGGCAGCAAGATAGAACGACAAGCCTGCCCCGGGTAACGTCCAATTTCGTCAAGGACCTGATGTGGTCAGACAAGTTTTTCGGTTCTAGATGGGCGATGTCGTCGTTGAAAGGACGGATGCCAATATTGGCCTCATATGTGTCGTTGCATCCTAATGTTCCGTAGCCGCTGCTCGGCTTGCCGTGTTCCGCGTCGACTGCCCCGACCACGCGGAACGGCGGCCGCCTTGCAAATCCACAGGACATTCCGCCCGCACCGGAAAACAGATCGATTACCGGCCACTCGTTGTTCAATGCACCCGTCCCTGCGGATTCACTTTCGAGATATCGCGATCTGTAATAAGGTTGTGCCTCAAAAGTTGCTCTAAAACCTGATCCTCCTTGGTTTGGCATTCCCAAATAACTACTACCGTCCATCCGGCCTCTCCGAGTTCAGCAACTTTGCGTTTGTCGCGATCACGGTTCTGGGTGATCTTAGTCTCCCAGAATGCGGCATTGGTCTTAGGACGGCGGCGCCCTCGATCACACCGGTCGCAACCGTGCCAGAAGCAACCGTGGACGAAGATTGCTCCGCGGCGATCAGGGAGTATCACGTCCGGAGTACCGGCCACCGTGGCCGGGTGGCATTCGAACGGTATGCCGAAACATTCTAATGTTCGCTGTACCGTTCTCTCCGGCCGGGTGTTTTTAGTAGCCACTTTTCTCATGAGCGCTGATCGACATTCGGCGCTCATGATATCCGCTGTTTCACGGTGATCTGTTTCGGGTTCCGGGCCCATCTGCCCGCCTCCGAGTGAATTGTCGTTCCTCTGCCGTTCGTCCGTCATGGCCGCCTTGGTGGTGTTCTCCGCTTTTGATAATACACACTTCTTGGCCTTCTCGGGTCTTTGGAGCCCATATGCACCAGGATGCGTGGGCAAGCGTTCGGTGCCCCCGCAGACGGCTCTTCAAAAGTTTAGCTTTGTCGTGTGTTATTAGTTATTCTTGTGCAAGATTACCCGCAGTTGGGAATCCTGTCAAGGTGTTCTTGACCGTATCTTTAGCCCCTGCTGGACGTGCTATGATGTCCGCTGAACTACTGCCCTGGAAGGTTACCGGTGACCGAGGAGCGACTGCTGACCGTCCCTGAGGTCGCCGTAAGGCTACGCGTTTCGGAGTGGACCGTGCGGAGGTGGCTGCGGGATGGGCGGATCAGCGGTCAGCGCATTGGTGGAACCCGGGCAGGCTGGCGAATCCGCTCGACCGAAGTGGAGCGTTTCATCGGAGAGGGGCCACGGAGCCCGAGGCTGGCCTAGCCAACGCTGAGTGTTTAGCGTATTTACGCGCCAACGAGAATACAGTTTCTGTGACTGCGCGCAGACCGGGTCCAGCGGCACAATGGGCCCGATTCCACCCAACATCTGTGAATCTGTGCGCCGTTTGTCTCTCCCTCTCGCCACAGAGCTCACGGATCGGGATTCGCCTTGTCTCTTTGAAGAGATCCGCCCTGTAATATCCATAGAGGTTGGACTGCTTATTTACCCCCTATGTGCTAACGGTCACTGCGAAAGCAGCCGGGGTTCGTTGCTTTTGATGAGTGCGTCCAGCAGTAAACTGCGATTTGGTGGTTGTCGCCCACCGGACCCGTTCTAAGTCAGCAAGAAAAGCCGGGAAGGCTCGGCGGTCGCTAACCATAATAACGACCAGTAGTTGAGGCGGACGGATGGAGTGGCAAGATCGCACGAAGCAGGCGATTGCCTGGATGGGTCAGCACATCTCGGATGAGCTTACTCGGGAAGACGCCGCGCGGAAGGCCAGTTGCTCGCTCTGCCATTCGAAACACTGGGACCGCTGTCTGAGCGATGGGACGGTTGCCCGGTTGGGGGACTGGCGCCCACTGGGACTGCCGTCGGCGTCGCCGGGTCTGTGCGGGGGTCGTAACGGAGACCGAGGAGTTCAGTTACTTCGTCGCCAGCGGTCATCCGTCGATCTTTCCGCACTTCCGGCCGCGCCCCGGAATACTACAGCGAGATTTGGGTTACCTACAGAAACCCTCGGCTTAGACCGACCCTCGAGGTCTGTCATTCTTAACCTTCGGTAGGTGGCTTTCATTCGTTGGGACGAATTTCGACCGGGTTGAGTGGACGCTGGCGCGCGTGGCGAAGTCGGATCACCAAGAGGACTTCGGTAGGATCACCTTCGATCCGGTAGAAAATCTTGTAGCCGTAGCGTCGTTGGAGATACCACCGGTAGGCAGGCGGGAGGTCGGACACGACTTTTCCGGCGAAATAATGATCGTCGGCGAGCCAATGGATCCGGCGGGTGAGTGTCGTGACGACCGCGACAGCGACCTCCGGATCGCGTTCCTCCCAGTAGCCGAAAATTCGGTCGAGGTCCCGCGCGGCCCATTCGGACCACTCGACCCTAATCACCCGTCCGGACTCGGTTGACGAGTCGATCGATGTGTTGCTGCATCTCGTGATCCGAGATGCGCTTGACCTCTCCGCGGGCTTCGGCTGCGTCAAATTCGGTGAAGACCCGACGGTCGGCTTCTTCCTCGAACGCCTCCAGGCGATCGAAGAGCGCCTGCAATTCGCCGATGTCGATAATTGCCGCTACCGGCCGACTATGCTTGGTAATGATCATTGGACGCTTTGTCTCCGCGGCTTTGTCGACGACTTGCGGGAGACTGTCGCGAAGTTCGGTGACTCCGTAGACGTCCTCGTTTAGGCGAATTGGCCAGTTCATCGCATTGTCCCTACGTTTCTGCCAACTTAAACACCCATAATTATACCCACTACGGTCGACGACGTCGACACTTACTCGGCTGCCGGAAGATAATCCATTTCTCAAAACCGATCGAGAAGCGCGTTCACGGCTTTACTGAAGGCCGCGGCCAGGATAGTGCCACTGACGGCCCCGGCGATGACGTCGGTGAAGAAGTGGACGCCAAGGTAGACCCGCGAGAAGGCGACGAGCCCGGCAAAGCCGTAGAGCGCCGGTCGCGAGCCTGGAAAATATCGACCGAGGAGCCAGGCAGCCGCGAAAGCCGCCGCGGCGTGGCCGGAGGGAAAAGAGTGACCGCTGGGTTTCTTGCCGATAACCGGGGCAAGCACCCGCGACTGGAAGGGCCGATCGCGCCGCACAACGCGCTTGAGGATCAGTTCGACCACCGCGTTGGTTAGATAGAGTGGGATGGCGACCCGCGGAAAGGTGATCGGTTGGGCCTTGCGTTGGAGGATGCTGACCAGCAGGCCGAATAGCCAGCCATCGCCGCGCGTCATGACCCGGGCGAGCGTGTGCATGAATAGGTTCAGAATAGGCGGTCGCGGTAATTCGTTGCTGAGCAGAGCGACGTTGACGTCCAGAACGCCAAGGGGACCAAGCCAGGGACGCAGAAGCTTTTCGAGGCGGCGGGCACGCTTGCGTCCTTCCTCGGCGCGCGCCTCGACCGAGCACGGCAGCGCCGGGCACTCTTCCGGGACGAGCACGCTCAGTGCGCGTGGCACGACGTCCACCCGCACCGGGGTGTTGCCGATGATTTCGCCATCGGCCTGGATCGGTGCCGGACGCGCGGTGGCAACCCGACAGTAGCGGTGGACTTGATACAGGACGAGCGGCGGTCCGCTTCGCGGCAGCTCGAAAAGTAACTGACAACCGGCGCGCAGGATATCGACCGGGTTTTGAATCTCTACCACGATGAGGTTCAGGTGGCCGTCGGTCGGGCAGATTTCCGGGCTCCAGTGCAGCAGGGGCGTTCCCAGAATGCCGGCGTTCGCGATCAAGACGTCCCATCCGTGCAGGCGGTGCTCGGTGCCGTCGATGTCGATGCTCAGTCTCCTGGTGCGGTAGCCGATCAACGCGCGCGCCAGGGTGACCATATAGGCGAGACGCCCGAATCGGCGTTTTGCCGCGCGGCTGGTATCGCGAATCATCAGCGAGTCGAGGCCGATGCCTATCTGGAGAAAGTAGTAATGGTCGCCAACCTTCATCGCGTCCAGGCAACAGATCTGAGTACCGACGACGAGAAGTTCGGCGGCAGCGTCGACGGTTTGGGGAATACCCAACTCGAGGGAGAGCACGTTGCCAGTTCCCAGCGGGATGATTCCGAGGAGCAGGTCCTTGCCGACGAGCGCGCTCGCGACGTCGGCGATGGTCCCGTCACCCCCCGCGGCGACGATCAGGTTGGCGCCGGCTTGTCGCGCCTCGTCGATGACCGCCGCCAGGTCATCATTGCCGGTTGTTTCGTAAATCTGGTACGTCCAGCCAACCGATTCGAAGGTATCCTTGAGAACTTGAGACACGTCCGCGGCTTTGGCCTGCCCGGACACCGGATTTACCACTACGAAAACCTGTCGGTTAGTCACCGGGCACCGACCTTCGTTGGGAAACTCTCGAACTGGAACCGGCTCTTGCGACCTCGCCATTGGGCGACTCCCCGGAGGGCCGGCTGCCCTCCTCGCGCTCAAAAGGACTCATCCTCGCAAGAGCGATGCCGGGATGAGGGGACCGGAGAAAGGAGTCCCTTGACGCCGGACGACTCGCTAGCCAGCATGGAGGAAAACGTCGGAGGGGTTCGCGGTGCCGTCATCCCCAAACGTCCTCCTGGTCATCACCCACGACACCGGTCGCCACACCGGCCCATACGGCCGTGGGGTGAGTACGCCTCAGCTGGAGCGTTTAGCCACCGAAGGGGTCGTCTTCGATCGGGCGTTCTGCTCGGCGCCGCAGTGCAGCCCCAGTCGAGCCGGACTGCTGACCGGGGTAGCCCCACACACCAACGGGTTGGTTGGCCTGGCCCACCGGGGGTTCGGCATGCATCCCGAGAGTTACAAGCACACCCTGCCCCGCCTACTGTCCGACGCCGGCTATCAGACGTTGCTTTTCGGTTTTCAGCACGAGGCCACCGACCCGCGCCGATTGGGCTACCAGCGAGTGGTCCAGTCGGACCGACCGCGCGGCCATCGCTGCCGCGACGTCGTGCCGACGGTCGAGGACTTTCTCGCGGTGCCACCCCGAGAACCCTTCTACGCGTCGGTCGGCTTTTCCGAGACCCATCGGCCGTTCGATCCAACCGATGGCCCGCTCGACGACGTTCTAGTGCCACCGTACTTGCCGGACCATCCGGTCGTCCGCCGCGACGTGGCCGACCTCAACGCGCAGGTTCGTCGTGCTGACGAAGCGGTTGGCCGGATTCTGGCCGCGCTCGACCTCTCCGGCCTGGCCGAGAACACCCTCTTCATTTACACGACCGATCACGGTATCGCGTTTCCGGGAGCGAAGGGTACTCTACGGGATCCGGGTCTGGAGGTCAGCCTCATCGCGCGCGGGCCGGGCGGCTTTACCGGGGGAAGGCGTGTCGCGGGGCTGGTTTCAAACCTTGACCTATACGCGACGATTCTGGAGTTAACCGGTGTGCCGGTGCCGCCGGACACGCAGGGAATCAGCCTGCTTCCGCTCGCGCAAGGTCGCGTGAAGTCGGTGCGCGACGCCGTCTTTGGCGAACTGACGTATCACACCGCGTACGATCCGATGCGCGCGGTGCGTACCGAGCGGTACAAATACATTCGCAGCTACGCCGAGCGCCCGGACAGCCTTCCCACCCACGTCGACGCTAGCCCAACCAAGGACTTCTTGCGCGACCAGGGCTACTTCGAGCGCCGGCGCCCAGCCGAGCAACTCTACGACCTGCTTGCCGACCCCGGCGAGCAGGTCAACCTTGCCGCCGACCCGGCCAGCGGCCCCATCCTCGCCGAGCTGCGCCTGCGTCTGGACAACTGGATGACGGAAACCGGCGACCCGTTGCTCGCCGGCGACATCCCGCCGCCGGCGAGCGCGATAGTTACGTCGGTGGAGTCTTATGAGCCGTGAGACGAATGGCTCTGGATGCAGATGGCGAGCTGGTCTCAACTCCCATTTGCATTGGCGGCCTTTGCCAGCTCACTTCACTCGTGATAGCCGAAGCTTACCGCAGCAACGGAGCGCAGCAGCGCCCACGCCGTGAGCCAGGTCTCCGTGGGCAGGCTTGACAGCGATATTGTGTTCTCACCCGTAAAGTCGTAATCGAGGCCGCCAGCGTGCGAAATGAACCGAAGACATCCAGAGACGCCGATTTGTTCCGCGATGGCGTGCAGCGTTGCCAATAACCCCTCTAGCGCGACCCGGTCCCCGTGGTTCATCCGCTGGACATTGACAAAAACGTGGTCTGGTCCTTGAAGAAGCACCGGATAGTCCGCATACGATTGAACGTGGGGAGCTACCAGCGCAATCTCCGGTGGTCCGCTCTCGTAAAGGGTTATCAGGTCTACCGCGGGGAGCGGAATCGTTCCGGACTGTTGTTCGTCGTTGAGCAGAAGCTTCCAGGACTTCAATGCCTCAGGGATCACATGGATAGCCATGTGCGTATCTCCGACCGTCGTATCGAACCTCGACACTTCGAACGAGCCGCCCACGTACAATTCCGACGAAATCGGTGTGGGGTTCGCTATGGTAAATGCCACGCGAGCCGTTCAAATGAGCGCCGTTTGCTGCCAATACCGTATTGATTATCTCAAACTTCACTGAATCAGGTAACTCCCGTAGCCACTTCGAGCCGGCGCCGAGCGGGTCAGTCAGTCTTCTTAACGCCGCTGGCGGGAGCTTTTCATCGTCGAGAGACCAATGCTTTCGGAAATCGATGACCTCGATGCCGCGAGCGATTCCCCCTTGAATCTGACCGAGATACTTCGGATCTTGTTGGGGCATCTGTTGTGCCGGGCTTCCTTCCGCGCCATCAATATTGCAGTATCGCAATGATCCACCGACAGGACCGCGGCCTGATTGGGCACCATCGATAGTGCCCAATCAGGCCGGAGAGCCGGAAGCCTTCGCTAATGAGCGATCCCCGCCTCGTGCAACCGTTTGTGAAGGGCGGCCTGGGCTTCGAGGAAGGGGCGTTCCAGGTAGGCCTGGTGGTCGGCTTCGCCGTGGTGATGCGTCACCTGGCCGGTTGGGTGGCGGCGACTGTGCTTGCGAATGTAGGTGAGCGAGCCGTCGATCAGGGTGAGCATGTACTGCGCCACTCGGGGATCGAACATCCGCCAATCGCCCCCGCAGGCGAGGTACACCGGCGAGGTGTGGGCGAAAATGCCGCGGTCCCAGACGTCGCGTTGGGGAATCGCCTGGTAGAACTCGCCGTTTTGGCCCCCGGCGCGCGCGGCGATCCAGGAGTTGCCGGTGACAGTCACCCGCTCGCGAATCTCCAGGCGGCGGGTTCCGTTCTTGACCTCGGTTCGGGCCACGACCTTGCCGGCTTGAACGATCTCCAGCACCGAGATGGGAAAGATCGATTCCGCCCAGGCGTGGACCTCGACCGTGCCGCCCGCGGGCGGTAACTGGACGGTGTCTCCAATCTCCTGGCCTTCGACGGTCAGACCGATCAGCGGGCCACCGCTGAGGAACGTGCGGCCGGCCGACAGGTTCTTGCACCAGGCATCGTAGCTGAACTCCTCGTCGGGAATCCGCACGTAGGTCCGGTAGAGCCCCACCGGGACGTCGCTCGACATCTTATCGGTGCCACCAACCAGGGGGAGGCGGTAGCCGCAGTTCAAGTAGCGGTAATACTCTTCGGTTTGGTAGCGACCGAAGCGAATCATCTCCACTCCGTCGACGCGGCCGGTGGCGATCATACTGGCCGGCTCGCCGTTGGGGTTGGGCAGGTGCGGCAGAATCACCGTTCCGCCCTGGGCGTGGCAGCGGTCGGCCCAGTCCGAGAGGGTCGTTTCTAGCGTCCCACCCAACTCGGCCTCGCTCGGACCGTCCGAGCACCAGGGCGCGACCGGCTTCTTGAGCCCCAGCAGGGTGAGGTGTCCGAGCAGATGCTGGCGGTTCTCCTGGGTGGCGTAGACAATCGTCCGGCCATCGCGGGAAATCAGCGGTTCACCGGTAAACTCCTCGGTGTTGGTGAATAAATGTCCCCACTGGGAGAGGAGCAGGTTCACGACGTTGAGGTCTTCGCCGCGCGCCTCGCGCTGGCCGCCCTGGCTGGAGAGGAAATGGACGTGGGTATCGCCGGAGAACCAGCCGGTCTTTTGGAGATTGCTCCAGCGCCGGAGGCGCAGGGTCAACTCTTGCTGCCCCGGCGCGATTGCGATCCGCTCGCGCAATGGCTCGTACTCGAAGCCGCGCGCCACGTCGACGATGACCTCGCCGCGGGGTAGCCACCCTTCGCAGGTGCCGTCGACGTAGGCGTAGCTGATCTGGCCGAGGCGAAGATCCCCGCCGACGTCGACGTGCCAGGTGCCGAGGTTAGAGAAGACGTGGTCGTGGTGGCCGTGCGGCTGATACGGCACACCCTCCGGCGAGCGGAAGTGAATCCGGCAGGGGACGACCTCGCCGGTCGCGTCGTCGACGACCCGGGTTCGGACCCAGTTGCGCCCCGGGTCGATAACTTCCAGGCGCACCCGACCGGTCGCCAGGTTTCCCGCGCTTTCCAGCGCGCCCCAGTTTGCCTCGCCGAGCACGTCGTCGCCGTTTTTCACGGTGACGGTAGCCGAGGGAACCGCGGCGATCTGAACGTAGGCCGGACTACTCTGGCGATTGAGCGGTTCGCCGAAGCCGGCCTGAGGATCCTGGAGAAACTCCGCCGCTGGCTCCGCGGGCAGGGGATGGGGATAGGTGGCCACGCCTCGGTCGACGGTGACGTCGAGATTGAATGGTTGAGTGGCATCCCGGGGTTCGGTCAGGTCGATCCGGACTGGCCGCGCGGCGGCGTGGCTGAATGGCTGCTCGTCGCGAAAGCCCAGACAGAGGCCGGCGAGGATAAACCGGGGACCTTTCGGAAGAATCGTGAGACTGGCGACTTCGTTGTCCGGGCGCGGGTTTTCCCAGGTCCAGAGAAAGAACGCGCGCGCCGACGCCTGAATCGCTTCGGATTGCCGATTGCCGGTCTGGGCGAATTTCCCTTCGTACCGAGGCATCAAGGAATCATAGCGGTCGGGCAGTGCGTCGAACGGAAGTTGCCCCCAGGCCGTCGGGACGGTGGCGATTTCGAAGCGGTCGCGGATAGGGACCAACACTTCGGTGCCGTCGGCGTAGCGGAAGACGTAGTCGGCTACCGTCTCGCCAATCCAGCCCTCGTCCTCGATCTTCGAGTCGAGCAGGCGGTGGGCGACGACGACGACCCGAAGGGCTCGGTTGATCGGGACGGTGAGCGGCTCCGAGCGGAGCGGAGCGCCCAGTCCCACGAAGCAGCGGGCCGGGTCATCGCCGACGTTAAATGGTAGACCTCGCAGGTTCTGGGGGCCGAGCGGGACGTTTCGGTTGCCCTGGCCCTCCCCCAGAATCGCCAGGCCGACGTTGGCAAACTCGTTCAGAGACAGCGGGGAGTAATCGTTCATGGCCTCACTCCTGGCGGGGCCGCTGGAGGTGGGGATAGGATCACCAATGCCTCATCCCCACCTCCCAAGACCCCGACCACAACCCGACGAGGTAAAGTGGACCCAATATTAGAGGAGGTGTAGCAAGGCGTCAAGTAGCGCACCTCTGTGGGTCTCCGCACATTTGGGTGAAACGTTAGTTGGCGAGTTGGAGTTGGTCGCGTAAGTTATCGACATTGCGGTAGCCAAAGGCGCGGCGTTCGAGGACTTTGGCGAGATTGTTCTTGCCCTCGACGA
>Ga0209012_1000037_pt1 | contig 202864 bp, 159 predicted proteins | sample RS3BMetagenome_FD_184735 | JGI IMG/M metagenome (GOLD analysis project Ga0209012, IMG submission 184735) | Ferric oxide microbial mat and aquatic microbial communities from Rainbow Spring, Yellowstone National Park, USA - RS3B (SPAdes) (version 3) ... | reverse complement strand
TGCGGAAGATCACCGGCGGAAGCCGCAGCGAACGGGGAGCCAGAGCCACGGCTGTGCTGATGTCAGTGTTACGCACCGCCCATCAGCAGAACCGCCCGCTCTTTGAAACGATCAAGACGCTTCTCATGAATGCATGGGCCGGGAAAAATCCCGGCTTGCTGACAGACATTCTGGTCGATTCGTCCTGAGCTTCCCCGCCCGTGTCGCAGAGCGGTAAACAGTTACCACAAGAGATTGTGGAGCAACTTCCGTGCCGCAGTAAGTATTGCATCCGACGCCACGTCAAAGGCTGAATCTGCGATAGGCGACCGGACTTTGTGAAAAATTACGCGGCAATTGGGATCATTCTTTGCCGTGGCAGTCGATACCCATGTTTCGGGACACAATGTCGTGCCGAGGACACTTTGTCAGGACATATTAGGCAGCGGATGCAGGACGGGGATGTTAAATTACGCCATCGCGGATGCTTCGTCAATTAGCCAAGGGCGATCCAGCGTCGGAAGTTCGGCCCGTCATGGTGCGGCGGCAGTCGAGTTGGTAATCTGTCCAAGTTGCTCCAGTACGGCAGCGGCGCGGCCGGAATCAATGGCTTGTGCTGCGCGGGTAATGCCCTGTGGCAGCGCCTTGATGGCCTTGCCCACCCAAAGGGCCGCGGCCGTGTTCAGCAGCACCATATCACGTGCCGGGCCTTTTTCCCCCGCAAGCACGCGACGAATCAACGCCGCCGATTCCGCCGGAGAATTAATCTCCATTTCTCCACTGGCGGTAAGTTCCAGACCGACATCGGCCGGGTTCAAGGTAACATTCTTGATCTCATCCGATTCCAGCAGGCACATGACGGTTGGACCGCTGGTGGATAATTCACACATGGGGCTCGCGGCCGAATCGCGCCCGCATGCCACCATCGCCCGCTGCGCACCAAGGCGATGCAGGGCGGCCGCCACAAGCGGCACCAGTTCGACGGATGGCACGCCCACCAACTGCCGTCGTGCGCCCGCCGGATTGGTCAGGGGGCCCATTAAATTAAAAATGGTTGGAAAGCCAAGGGCCTTGCGGGCGTCGACCACGTGCTTCATGGCGGGATGGTGCTGGGGGGCATAGCAGAATGCGATGCGGATTTCGCGCAGGCAGCGTTCCTGCAGCTCGACTGGGGCGCTGATATTAACGCCCAATTCACGCAGCACATCTGCGCTGCCGCTTCGACTGGTGACGGCCATATTGCCATGCTTGGCAACCGTTACCCCACAGGCGGCGGCCACAATTGCAGCCGTGGTGGAAACATTAAAAAGGCGTGAACCCGCCCCACCGGCACCGCAGGTATCAATGACATCTGTCGAGGCCTTGACTGGCACCACAAACTGACGCATTGCCTCGGCGGCACCCACCAGTTCTTCCACCGTGGGCTGGCGCGAGGACATCAGCGCCAAAAACGCCCCCAACTGTACGGGGTTGGTTGCTCCGGTCATGATTTGTTCAAACGCGGTGCGGACTTCAACCGCGGTAAGCGGCTTACCCCGATAAAGCTTGCGAAGCAGTTCAATCATGATGTTCAGTACCTTCGAGAGGCTGCATCGCGTGTCAAATCAATCTTTCAAACCCTGCACCACGTGGGCACCCGCCCCGGCCATGGTTACAAAGTGCGTAGCCTGCAAGCCGGTACGCTGCGGATATTGGTCATCAATGGCCAATGCCGCATCGGCCATCGCCGAATGGCGACCCATGGCGACAATGCTGCCGCCAAAACCGCCGCCAGTCATACGTGCGCCATAGATGCCCGGTACTCCGCTGCAAATATCCACCAGTGCGTCAAGCTCGGGGCAACTGACTCCGTAATCTTCCCGCAAACTGCTGTGCGATGCGTACATCAATTGGCCGGCTTTGGTCCAGTCTTTGGTTTCCAGTGCGGCTGCAAAATCCAGCGTGCGCTGGTTTTCTGTTATCACATGCCTTGCCCGGCGGAAAACCACTGGATCCAATTCCATGCGGCTTTCCTCCAGCATCGGCATGGAAACATCACGCAGGGCTTTAACCATTGGAAATGCCCGGCTTACAACCTCAACGGCTCGCTGGCATTGGTTGCGTCTGGCGGTGTATTCTCCCTGTACCAGCTCATGCTTGACGTTGCTGTTAACAATTAAAATTTCCACCTGCGAATTATCCAGTGGTATCTGCCGCGGGGTCAAATCGCGGCAATCCAGCAGCATGGCGTGGCCTTTAACGCCCATGGCTGAAATGTATTGATCCATAATTCCGCACGGTACACCGGCGTAATGATGTTCGGCCCACTGGCCCGCCAGCGCCAGTTCTGGCATACCCAATTTAGCGCGATTAACCGTCAGCATGGCCAGGCCGCTGGCAATCTCAAAAGACGCACTGGACGATAAGCCCCCACCGAGTGGTACATCGGTGTATACCAGTGCATCCATCCCCACTCTAAGGAGATTTTTTTGGCGCAGGGCTTCCGCTACGCCACGCGGATAGGCCGACCATTTGGGAGGTTCTTTTTTCACCGGGGCGTCGATGGAAAATTCTACAATTTGCGGTTCAATCGAGCTGGCAAGCCGAATGGACGGGTCCTTACGCACTTTCGCCAGGATGGTGGTCTGTCGTGTCAGCGCCATGGGAAAGACAAATCCGTCGTTGTAATCAGTATGCTCGCCAATCAGATTGACTCGCCCCGGTGCCCGCACTTTGACAAAGGGACGCGAATCAGCGCCGAATTTATCGACAAACAGTTTTTCCATTTCAATATCAGGCAAGGGCAACTCCATCGGTGATAAAAAGCACGCCAACTCATACAACCATCACGATCAACTAGAATGTAAGCGACGCAGGCTGTTGTTTCAATTGCATTCGGGCAATTGGCCGGAATCCGCATTGACAAGCCTGTTGCACTGGATGATCATCCCAAAGCTTGGAGCGTACCTCATATGGGCAAAGGACGACTGGAAGCCTTCAGCGACGGCGTAATCGCCATCATCATCACCATTATGGTGTTGGAGATGAAAGTACCGGCCGGAGTGAGTCTGCATGCCCTTTTAGCCGTCCTGCCCGTGTTTCTCAGTTATGTGCTCAGCTTTGTCTATGTGGGGATATATTGGAATAATCACCACAACATGCTGCACGCTGCAGGCAAAATTAACGGCAGCATCCTCTGGGCCAACCTTCATCTGCTGTTTTGGCTTTCGCTATTCCCATTTGTTACCGCCTGGATGGGCAGAAACTATTCGGCCATTGCCCCAACGGCAGTTTACGGCGTGGTTTTGTTTATGGCAGCCGTTGCTTACTTTATTTTGCAGCAGCGTATCAAAGCCGCCGGTGCCACGGTCTTAAAGCGAGCTCTGGGCCGCGATTGGAAGGGTAAGTCTTCGCCAGTCCTTTATCTGCTGGGGATCTGCATTGCCGATTTTTCTCCATGGGTGGCGCAGGCTATTTATCTGGCAGTTGCACTGATGTGGCTGATTCCCGATCGCCGTATTGAAAAAATCCTCGCTGAGAAAAAAGAATAACCCTCCACCGCAGCCGCCGATGACGGAGGCAGGCAGCCCGCTGCGGGATCGGCTACCATGGATGCCGATGGTTTGGGATGCAAGAACTGCCTGCGCACGATTTTTATCCGGATGGACACTGCTGGGCAATCCACCGCGAATACCGCCCCATGAAGATGCCTTCTGGGCTGATATCGCCCCGCTGGAACGTGCGGCTGCCATGGATATGCTCACCGGCATCCTGCGCCGCCGACTTACGCTGGATGCCGTCACTCGAACGGTCAGCAATCGGTCGATGGAAACGCTGGATTCGCCAGTGCGAGCGGTACTGTGGGTTGGGGTTTATCAACTGCTGTTTTCCGATCATGTGAAGGATTACGCGGCGATTGACTCAGCCGTGAAACTGGCCGGCAAACTACAGGCAGCTCGGGCGGGTGGATTTATCAATGCGGTGCTGCGTTCCGTGCAGCGATTGCGGCCAATGGTCAAGCCGTCAGGCACGGCCAGCAGCCGGGCCTGCCCAGTGGATCACCATCGCTGGCTGACGTTTGAACGCGATATATTCCCACCGCCAGCGCGGCAGGCATTTTTATATTGGTCGCAAGCAGCCAGCATGCCCGTCGATCTGGTACGGACTTTATTTGCGGTCCACGGCCAAGGTGCCGTGCCGGTGATGATTCACGCCAATTGCCGCCCACCAGTCATATGCCGTGTAGATCGACCCGATGCGCTTAGCCCCAGTGACAGGTGGCGACCTCACGCACAGCATGGTTATGTGCTGTTGGATGGTGGGATAAATGGCGACATTCGCACCGCTGTTGAACGCGGTGATATCTCGCCCCAGGACCCGACGGCCGGCATGGCCGTCCGGTGGCTGACAGACGCACTGAGCGAGCATGGTTTGACGCCTCACTCCGGACAGGGCCAGCCGTCACAGGTGCTGGATTTGTGTGCCGGCCGCGGCACCAAGTCGGTGCAGCTTGCCATGGGTGGATGGCGCGTCACCGCCAGCGACATTGCCGCCGACAAGCTGCAATCTTTGGCGCAGCGGGAGGCACAGCTGCGCACAGGCCGCATAACCATATGCCAGCCGGGGCCAATGGCACCTGCGCCGTCCGGTTTTGACGGTGTGCTGGTGGATGCCCCATGCTCCAACACGGGTGTGCTGGCTCGGAGGCCCGAAGTTCGATGGCGGTTGCCACAGATTAACATTGAACATATATTATCAACCCAGCTTACGCTTCTCAGTCGAGGCTCAGAATTGGCCAGGACATTTCTGGTGTACAGCACCTGCAGTCTGCTGCCCGACGAAAATCAGCGTCTGGTAAAGCAATTTTTATCCACTGCTCCGGGGCACGGCTGGCGTTTGATCCAGGAGCACACTACGCTGCCCATCGCCGATGCCGACAGATGGTGCGACGGCGGATATGTCGCCCTGCTGCAACGCACATGACCATTTCCACCGACCGCAAAAACAGCTGCGTTGTATTGATGCATTGACACCAGCGAGCAGGCGTTGATTGGCTGTGAATCACCGGCAAGCCGGTGGCTGTTTGACCGCCAAATCAACCGGGTTTACCGGATTGCGCTAGCAGGCAATGGGGCGAGTCGCTGGAATGATGAGGTGCCGCGATTGTGCCGCTCGCGCCAATCAGACGGTTACACCCCTGGCGCTGGCTGCCTTTTTACGGGCCTTACCGGTGACCGATGCCGCCTGCACTTTGGCTACGGCGGCTTTCTGTACCATGCCCGCACCGCGATTCATGGCATCGAGTTTGGGGCCGAATTCCTTGGCGGTTCGGGCTTTGAAGCTCTTTTTGTGATATGCGTAGCCGACAATCAACGGCATGGCCAGCGTGGCCTCGGCATACACCATTTGCTCATCCACAATATCGACCTTGCCCCAACTGCTGGCCTCCCGAAGCGTGGAACTGGAAAGCGCCCCATCACGCACATCGGCCACAGTAATTTGAATGGCGTATTTGTGCATGGGCGCATCAACACCCAAAATTTCCGCCGCCACAACGATATCCTGCGTGAAGTTTTTCGGAACGCCACCACCGATCATGAATATGCCCGTTTCGCGATTCATGACTTTAATCTGCGTCAGCTCGCGGAAATCCTTCACTGAATCAATGCTCACATGCGATTGCGGTGAATTGAGTTGATGCACGACCAAACCAAACCCGGCGGAGCAGTCGGAAAACGCCGGGCAGAAAATCGGCACACCTTTTTCATATGCCGCCAGAATAATGCTGTCACGATTTTTAGCCTTTTGATCCAGATATCGGCCCATCGCAGAGATAAATTCCCGGCTGCTGCACGGCCCCGGCGCCATGCCATCGGCAATGATGCGCGTGGTATCGTCGCAGATGCGCAATTCGTCTTCATCGATAAAGGTGTCATAAATGCGGTCTATATGCAGATCGCGTAAAACGGTATCATCCACATAGGGCGAGCCGACATAGTGCCGAAAGCCAAGGGCTTCAAAAAAGTCCTGATCCACCATGTTGGCACCGGTCGATACGATGGCATCAACCATATTATTGCGAACCATTTCCACGATGACTTTCTTAAGCCCAGCGGAAATAAGCGAACCGGCCAGCGTCAAGATGACCGCACACGATTTATCACGCAGCATGCGGTCGTAAATGTCGGCGGCGCGGTGCAGATCACGCGATGAAAACGCCATATGCTCCATCGATTCCACCAGCGGCACAATGCCATCGAGCCTGGTAATGTCGATATGCTTGATGACTTTATTAAGTAATTCTTTTCGAGTTGGCTTGGGCATCTTTATTCTCCACAGTGCCTGACAATTATTCCATCATCAATGACGGTCGCGGCAAGCGATTATCCACAGGCGCAGGTCAAGAGTGTACAAAAAAATTGTAAACTTTGCATGAGGACAATTGGAGCCGGCATGCGTGGCGGCGACAACACTGCGACAGGGAATGCCGAATTTTCAAAAGCCTCACTGCGCAGTGGGCAGCCGCCCAATTGGTCTGTCCGCTCGTGCGGCGGCATAGGGCTTGGCACCCGGATAGCCGAATCATGATTACCGGATTTCACAATAGTCGTCGCCAGGAAAAGGAAATGGGTACTACCCCCAACCGGATTCGAACCGGTGTATGCAGACTGAGAATCTGCTGTCCTAGGCCTCTAGACGATGGGGGCGCTGACAGGTTAAACGTTAGACGGCGGGAAGGTGATTGTCAACGGCGCAAGAAAAAGGGGCCTTGCGGCCCCTTTGGATTAACCTTTGCACCTTAGCGGTTATCAGACACCTACCGGCATGCGCGACTCGGAAGCGGTTTCTGGCTTGACCCAGTTGCTTTCCAAGCTAGCTTCTTCCAGTGATTTACCGGCCGGTTCTTTGATACAGATCGCCGTCAGAATCAAACCGACGATCGACATACCAAATGACAGGTACATACCGCCGGCAAAACCGAGTTTGGCTAGGATCGGGCCCAAGGCAATGACGCCGAGGAATGCACCAAACTTCGCAACGCCCGCGGAAATTCCAAAGCCGGTCGTCCGCAGATTTACGGGATAAAGTTCCGACGAGAGGACATAGGTGGTTACGTTGGGACCAAATTCGGTAAAGAAATAGCTTAGTCCGAAGATGGTGATAAACGTGAACGCATTGTGGGAAAGGGCGGGTACGGCCCCAAGGATGAGGAACATCAATCCCATCAGGGCGAAGCCGAGCATCTGGATCGATTTGCGACCTAGTTTATCGCAGGTCATAAAGGCCAGCACATAACCGGGTACGGCAAATACGCCGAATATCAGTACATTCCACGCCACAGAAGCCAACATGTCACCATGCGGGGCCACACTTTTAATAATCATCGGCATACCAACGGTATTGCCGTAGTAGGCATAGTCGCACACAAACCAAGTACCCGCGGTGCCGATAAGTGTCAGGGCGTATTTGCTCAGGGGCTCACGCACGACCGAATCTTTGCCGGCCGCCGAGGTCACACCATTGGAATAGCGAGTTAAGGCAGCGGCGGCTTCTTCACCACGACCCCGAGCGCGAGCCGTCCAGCGCGGGGATTCCGGCATGGATCGGCGAAGGATAATGACGCCAAGGGAGGGAAGCGCACCAAGGCCCAGCGCGATGCGCCAAGTCAGGCTGTCGCTGACACCTGCCGCGAGCATCGTAAGCACAACGACGGGGCCAAAAACGAAGCCGAGGGCCTGGCACGAAAACACCATGCCAACCATTTTTCCACGGTTTTCGCGGTTGGCGTACTCGGCCATGAGGGTGCCGGACAGCGGGTAATCACCGCCGATACCGAAGCCCATGATGGTGCGCCAAACGATCATGGAGATGGGGCCCATGGCAAAAGCACTGCCGATGGCACCGATGCTCATCAGCACAGCTTCAATGCCGTAAACGCTTTTGCGTCCGATTTTGTCAGCAATGGTTCCGAAGACGATCGCACCGATGAACGTCGCCGCAAGGGAGACGGAAGCGACCAAACTCATCAGAAATACAAAGGTACCTGCACCGTGGGGATTGTTCATCATGAAAGTTTTTTTCCATTCCGGCCCGGCTAAAGCCAAGGCCGTGCCGATGACGGTCAAGTCATAGGCGGACGAGAAAAACCCCATACCGGCCGTGATGATGGCGCGAAGGTGAAAACCACTGAACTTAACTTCGTTGAGCGCTTCCGACACTTCGCGGGCATGCAGTTGATTGTTGACTGCCGCAGCCATTGAGTTACCTCCTGCTAGATTTTAGGTTCCTATTTTCAGCCAAGCCGGCGAGGCGTCAAAACCGCCTATCACAGGTCCGGCCGATGGGGCGATCATTGCTTCAGAACGACTGTAGCAGCGAAAAACCCCCTACGGTTCACCTGTTAAGTTAAAGGCTGCAGATTAAATCATGCTTAGGCCAGCGCTAAGATTTGGTTAAGGCGGATGGCTGAGGTGGCAAATTGTACATAAGATATTACAGGGAAATAACTTATATCGTTTTATGCGGTCGTTTTTACGGGCTGGGCGATGCCCGAAGGGGCATTTTTATCGCAAAAAGCCACTTTTTTGGGTCATTTTGTCATATGCCCGATTGCGCCAAGGCCACCGCCTTTAGCAAAGCCGCCGCCTTGTTCAGCGATTCCTGGTACTCACTGGCCGGGACGGAATCCGCCACCAGACCGGCCCCGGCCTGCACGTAAACGGTATGACGATTGCCTGTTGAATTTTTAGTAATTACCATGGTACGCAGCGCAATGCAGGTATCCATGTTGCCTGAAAAATCAAAATGCCCCACAGCGCCCGCGTAGGGACCGCGGCGTGTGGGTTCCAGCTCATCAATAATCTGCATGGCGCGGATTTTGGGTGCACCACTGACCGTACCCACCGGCAGCGTGTTGCGCAATGCGTCAAAGCACGTCTTACCTTTTGCCAGCCGCCCCGAAACGTTGGTGGTGATGTGCATCACATGGCTGTAGCGTTCAACGGACAGGGCATCAGAAATCTGCACCGACCCCAACTCTGCCACACGACCCACATCGTTACGCCCCAAATCAACCAGCATGACATGTTCCGCAATTTCCTTCGGGTCGGAGAGTAATTCTTTTTCCAGTGCGGCATCTTCCTCGAGATTGCTGCCCCGCCGACGCGTACCGGCCAACGGGCGATTGGTCACCACGCCATTTTCAACCCGGCACATGATCTCCGGTGATGAGCCAACCAAAATGCACTGCGGGCTTTTCAGGTAGAACATAAATGGGGAAGGATTGATCATCCGCAGGGCACGGTAAATATCAAATGGGTCGGCGTTGGTGGTCATTTCGAGGCATTGCGATAGCACCACCTGAAAAATGTCGCCTGCAGAAATATATTCGCGGGCCTTTTCCACGGCGGACTCAAATTCGGCCTGCTTAAAATTGCTGCGGTAGTCAGGAACCGGCAACGGCGCTGCAGGGATTACTTTGGCGGCAGCGGCTATGGGCGCGTTGAGCTTGTTGACCAGGCGAGCGATGCGGGCCGTGGCATCGGCGTAAAGCGATGCCGGATCGCGGCCATCGGCGATGACATTGGCAATCACCATAACCGTTTTATTGACATGATCGAAAACGACAATTTCGTGGTAAAGACCAAAAAGCAGATCGGGTAGATGGCGGGTATCGGGCGGGGGCGAATTTAGTTTTTCCGCTTCCAGATAACGCACCGTATCGTAACCGGCATACCCCACAACACCGCCAGTAAATGATGGCAAACCCGGCAACGATACAGAGCGATGCTGGCCGAGCAATTTTTCCAAGTCGGCAATTGGATCGGGCGAATCGGCTTCGCGGTCTGTTTCGCCATCGGAAATGGTCAGGTTGTGGCCATACGCGGTAAGGACGGACCGGGGATTGGCCCCCAGGAAGCTGTAACGGGCGACGCGTTCGCCGCCGACGACGGATTCCAGCAAAAAGGCGTGGTCGCTGTCTTTGGCAATCAATTTGTAGGCTGTGACAGGGGTGAGATGATCGGCCATGAGTCGCACATGAACGGGCACGATTGCTCCGGGTTTAAGCAGTAAGGCAAATTGAGATGAATCGGGCAGGGTGTGCAAATCAGATGACACGAGGAAACTCCTTCAGCAATCGACACTTCCGTAAGATTGTACCGATGCCTTGCCAGTTATGCGCAGCAGCAAGTTGCCAAAAGCGAGCCGAGGCAGATGATCTGGGCGATCGCGCGGCGGACATGGTCCCAGCACGCGAACACTCCCGCGCTTAACGCGCGGGCACGAGGCCGCGCGGCTAATGGACAACGGCAATGGTGCCGCACATGGTGTATGTGCCACGCCTTTTCGTGGTGGCCGTTGTGCCGCTGTGGTGGACAATCGCACGCTGCAAATATTGGCGTCATCTGCGGTTGGAAACGTTTTTCATTTGTCGTGATCGTGTTCCCCCTTCTTGGCAACCTCGGGCAAACCCGACGCTACGTGGCGATAATGGTCACATCCTCCGTCCGACCCAACTATAATCCGGGCATGAGCGAAGCCGAAGTTGACGCATCAATCGGTGGCATTGCCGCCCATGGTCTTATCGCCGGCGGGGCGGCCATAAACCCCGTCGAATTATGCACGGTGCGCAAGCCGCTAGTGCCTTGCACTGAATTTTCGCCCGGTGATCCGCCGGAAAAAACCAACTCGATTAGCTATTTTGCTCCATGCAACGGACGAAAGATACCGTTTAAGTTTATACGGGCGGGACGCCAACGCCGGCCCGTGCTGATATTTTTGCACGGCATGGGGCTTACCACCGCCTCGTATTGGGGGTTGCTCCCCTTTACGCTACCCAGTCATGATGTTCTACTGATTGATTGGAGCGATTTTTCCACCCAAGAGCATTGGCCGCGGCGGGGTATGCCGCTTGAGCGGCTCGCCGCCGACTGGCTGGCGGTACCGGCCGCATTAGGCATGGACCGCTTTGTGCTGGCGGGGTCCAGCCTGGGTGGGGGCCTGAGTTTAATGACGGCCATCGATCATCCGTCGCGTGTGACAGGCCTGATCCTGTTTAACCCCGCCGCCTACCCGCAGGCATTACCACGATTTTATAAAATAGTACGGATACCGCTGCTGGGCGAATTGATCATGCGGACGATTAAGCCCGGCCATATTGCGGAGGGGATAGTCAACACCGGCTACGCGAACCCGCGAGCCGCTCATCCTGACTTGGTTAAAAATTATGACTTAAACGTACGCCCGCTGGCCAACCGGTTGAAATTAATGCATTTGATCCGCGCCCTGCCGACGCGACCGGCCCGCATCGCTCATTTCTTGGCCAAACACATCTGCCAGCCAACGCTGGTGATATGGGGGGTTAAAGACCGCTTGCTGGATGGATCAACGCCACATCGGCTTAGGGATGACATCCCCGGCGTGCAACTGGAATTGATCGATGGCATATCGCACCTGCCACATGAGGAAACGCCTGAACAGGTCGGCCCCATGCTGGCCAATTTTTTGCAGCGGCAGGCTGGCGCATCCCAGGCCGACGTGTGATCCACCTATGGGCACCGCGTGATGCAATCTGCAGGGCGATTTCTGGGGCAATTTCCACAATTGGTAAAAAATTTTGCCCGTCCGATTCGGCGGTTTTTATGGTCATCTTGTTGATTGACGCCCCGCGGATTACGCTATGATGTTGGTGGAGGCTGTTTGGCAGCATGGATGGCTGCTGGAAGCCGCCGACCGCATAAGCGTTTTGGAGTTCCCATGCGTACCGATGTTAAAATTGCCTTGGTTGCGTCGATCGTATTGATTATCCTTATTGTTGTCTACATCGCGCTGATCCATCATCCGCGTAAGACGGTTATGCAAAATACCGAAGCATCATCCGCACCGCCGCTGGTGCAAACCAACAACCCGACATCCAACCAGAATGGCACATCATCCGGCTCGTCGCTGGCCAGCAGCAATTCCATTGGCGGGGCGGCCAATGTGCCCACCACCAATCCGATTCAGCTACCGGCAGCCAGCACCACCACCGCACCTGCTACCACCACTGCCCCGGCAACCAGCACCGCCCCGGCGGCCACCGCCTTGGCCGACAACAGCGGTTTGGACAATGGCACAGGGATGACCACGGGGCCAAGTGCCGATAATTCCAATTCATTGACCGATGCACAAGGGACCGGCGGTACCGGGCTTAATACCAGCACAGGTATGACGGGTGGCACGGGAACGGGCATGGGCGCGGGAATGGGCACCAACACGGGCGCTGGCGGCCTCGGTGGCGCCAGTGGCCAATCCAACACCGCTGAAAATAATAGCGGGCTTGCAGGCAATGTCGGACTGGCCGGAAGTTCCACTTCGTCGGCCGCACCCCGTCGCCAATATTACCGCATTCGCCGGGGTGATACATTGGTTGGCATTTCCCGCGCCGTGTACGGCACGCCCGCCATGGTGACCGCCATTGAGGCGGCTAACCCGGGTGTTTCGGCCCGTGATTTGCGCATCGGCGAGCGGATCCGGTTGCCGCATAAATCGCACTTCACCCGGGCCAGATACCATTCAACCTCTTACCACCCGGCGCAGCGCCATACGTCCCATGGCAGCCATATTTATGTGGTTCGCCGTGGCGACACACTTTACTCGATAGCCCAGCGCATTTATCACAACGGTGCCGACTGGAAATTGATTTACCGTGCCAACCGGCGCAAAATCGGATCCAGCCCGTCGCACATTTTCGGTGGTGAACGGCTTGTTATTCCGGCCCGCTAGGCATCTTTTGTCGCTTCCAGTGCTTTCAGGAATGCTGCTGCATGCTCGATATTAAATTTATACGGGAATCGCCCGACGTGGTTCGCCGCGGTGCACAGGCCAAGAACATCTCGATTGACATCGACACACTTCTGGCCCTCGACGCCCAACGCCGCGCCGCGCAGGCCCAACTGCAAACCATAGCCACCGAGCAAAATCAAATCAGCCGCGAGATCGGGCCTCTGATGGGCCAATTGAAAAAGGCGACCGATCCGGCATCCAAGACATCACTGGAGGCAAGAATCGATTCCATGCGGCAGCGCCCGGCAGCGCTTAAAGCCCAGGCCGCGGCACTGGAAGAGCAGCTACGCGAATTGGATCCGCAAATTGATGCGATTCTGCTAACCATCCCTCAGCCACCGGATGACGACGTACCGGTAGGCAAGGGTGCTGAAGATAACGTGGAATTGCGCCGCTGTGGGCAGTTGCCAACCTTTGATTTTACCCCCCGCAGCCATGTGGAAATCGGCCAGAAATTGAAACTCTTTGACTTCGAACGCGGCGTTAAGCTTGCCGGATCGCGAAGTTATTTCCTGACTGGCGCCGGCGCCATGCTGCATCAGGCGGTCTTACGCCTTGCCATGGATATGATGGTGCATGAAAAAGGCTTCACACCCGTTACGGTGCCGGTGCTGGTGAAGGAGCCGGCCATGCGTGGCACCGGCTTTTTTCCGGCGGGCCGCGAACAGGCTTACCGTGTGGGTGAAATAAATGAATCGGGCGATGATGAACGCTTCCTGACCGGCACGGGCGAGGTCGGCCTGACAGCCATGCATATGGATGAAATACTGGATCATCCGCAACTGCCACTTAAACTTGTCACGCAAAGCACCTGCTTTCGGCGGGAAGCGGGCACCTACGGCAAGGATACCACCGGCCTGTACCGCATCCATCAATTTGATAAGGTTGAGCAGGTAATCATCTGCAGGGCCGACCGGGCGGAATCAATCCATTGGCATCAGCAGATTCTCGCCAACAGCGAGGCTTTGCTGCAGCGGCTGAATCTGCCCTACCGCGTGATGCAGTGCTGCACCGGCGATCTGGGGCCTAAAAACGCCTCCATGATTGATATTGAAACCTGGATGCCGTCTCGCAACGGATACGGCGAAACCCACAGTGCCAGCCGCCTGTATGATTTCCAGGCCCGCCGCTGCAACCTGCGGTATCGGGATGAAACCGGCAAGGTGCAGTTTTGCCACACACTTAACAATACCGTGGTGGCCAGCCCACGCATATTGATACCAATAATGGAAATTTATCAAACATCCGATGGGTCGGTAAGGATACCCGACGCGCTGGTTCCGTATATGAATGGTTTAAAACTTATTGCGTGATGCGCTGGATTGGCGATGGGCCAATGCGCCGCCGCACGGCGGATGAATTTGCCGTTGAATAAACGTGCGGGGGCGTCGCGGGATGGTGCCGCAACGCTATCTGTTCTCCGGTGTGGGAACATCAGCCGGCACCTTCATGTGCCGTTCTAATGTGGGTCGGGAGCCATTGGCGATTGCAGGGATGTCGGCGTAATCGCGCCGGGCAAAAAGAAAAGGCCCGGGGGGTAGCCCGGGCCTTGATGCTTCCAAATTTACACCAGTTCTGCGGATAAACCGACAGAACAGGGATTACCAAGCGCCGTTGGCAACGTTCCGTACCGGCACCATAATGGTGTCATACGGTGCGGTGTTTGGCGAGTACTGGTTGTCAAGCGTGACCGCAGTCCCGGTGGTGAGGATCCCCGTGCCGCCCTCGGTTGGACCGGCTTGCGATGCACCGGAGGTCGCCGCCGCACTGAAGTAAGTAAAGATGTTGTCTTGGTCGGCACCCACGTATGGGTTGGTTTCCCAACTGACGTGGCCATCGCCAAAGCCCACATTTTGCCCATCGCCAGCATGGTTGCCGGAGTTATACACATACGGCCCGTAGGTGTTGCTCAACGGCTCGGTCGTCTCGCGGCCACTCGGTGATATGGTTGGATTTGCAGTGTCCTGAGGTGCCATATCCGACATCACGGGCTGGTCGCTATCGATGTTATCCGTCCACCATCCGCCGGCATTGGCAGGCGCCGAGCCGCCGGTTTGGTACTGCCATGGATAGTTGATGGAATAGCTTTCGCCTTGGCCGGTGGTGCTGGGTGGTTGGGTATCGGTCATCACGCCGAAATTGGGCTGATAGGCTGTGCCACCGCTGGTGGTTGCGGTCTGAGAATATTGCAGCGATGGGGTGCTGGCAATTGGGTCAGACGGGCAGATGAAACTTTTGGTGGTGGCGTAATTCTGCAACACCAGCATGTACAGGCACGCAAGTGGATCGCCTTCGTCCTGAGTTTGGATACCGCTGGTGCCACCTGTGGTGCCGCTAGTGCTGGTATTGCCATACCAGTCAGCCACGATTTCGCCTGCATTCTGCCCGGCCACATAGCCACCTGGCTCTTGAGGCTGGTTGCTGTAAGAAGTGCTTACTGGCCCTGGCGTGCACGGGAACACACTGCCGTTGCTTTGGGCGTAGGTAAACATGGTCTGAATAACGCCGCGGATGTTCGCGGAGCATACGGCCCGGTTGGCCAATTCTTTTGCTTTGGCCAAGCTGGGCAGCAGGATCGCGATGAGCAGGGCGATGATCGAGATCACCACCAGCAGCTCGATAAGCGTAAACCCGCGACGGGGTTTGTTACGCATGGTCATGGGGAACACTCCTGTAAAATACAACATCATCGGTCGGAAAAGTTGAGGCGTTTGACGCGCCTCATCGCCACAGCCTGCCGATAACAGCAGAATATACGCCAACTGGTCGTCGGTTGAACTTCCAAGCTGGGTGCCTGCAGGGTACAGAGAAAATCGCGGCCACAAATGCACGCGCTCCATCGCCCGCGGGCGTATGTCAGATGAGTCCGTTTTGCGCCGCGCCGCCCACCAACAAGGTGGGCTAAAACATCACGCGGATGGCAAGGCCGAACGCTCCGACCAATGATCTCATTTCATCTTGCTGCCAGCAACGGCAGCCATATCGCACTTAATAAGCGCGAACAACGCAGGCCAACACGCCTGCAGATAAATTTGAAGAACCTTGAACTAAGTATGCCACCCAGAGAAAAACGCGATGCGGGCATACCAAGCACACCGCGAAGCCGACGTTGATACCGGTGGGAACGGAAGCGGGATGAATAAATAATGGCGATATCAAGTGGAGTATAATAACTCGCTGCCACTACCACCGTTAAGGCATAGTACCACTTTAGCCGGTTCGATGTCAAGTGTAATTTTCAATTTTTTATTTTCCGGGCGTCCGACGCATGGCAACAACGTTATAATTCACACCCAAAGGAGCTAAAAATGATGCCGGATCCGTCTCATTCAACCGCCCGCGACGCCAATTGTCTGTTTTGCAAAATTACCGCCGGGCAGATTCCGTGCCACAGGATATATGAGGATGCAAATGTGATTGCATTTTTAGATATCGGGCCCATTGTCCGCGGGCACACCCTGGTGGTACCCAAAGCGCACGTGATAAATTATCTGGACTGCCCGCCGCCACTGGCCGCCGCGCTGGCCGCAGTCATGCCTCGAATTTGCAGGGCTGTGGTGGCGGCAACGCAGGCCGAAGGGTGCCATATTCTGGTGAATAGCGGGCCGGCGGCCATGCAGTCGGTCATGCATCTGCACCAGCACATTTTGCCCCGGTTTGGTGGGGATGGTTTTGCGCTGCCATGGCCGGCCCGTCCCCTGGATGCCAATCAGGCGGCCAGCTTGGCGGCCGCCATCAGCCGCGCAATCGGGCCATAATTGCAGTGCGTGCGCCGGGTGGCATTGGCACATTGGCGGGGCCAATCATTGGCATCGCGGCAGGCAGGGGGGCATTTCGTGTTTCGGCTTAAGGCGGAGGTTGGCTTTACCCGTGCCTCCGCCAAATCCCTGACCGATCAAGACCGTCAGGCTGGATCTTTCAGCCCATGTCATCGGCTTGATCTATCTGGATCTATCTGCAGCGTTGGATCATTGAAATATTCTTCCGCTGGCTGAAAGTCTACGCCTATTTTGAGCGCACGATCAGTCACAGACTACCGCTTTGGCACTGGCAAACTGAAATTTAGCCAGCCGATACCGCGAAAACACCCCACAGCAAATACCGGGCCGGACACCACTGGCGCAAGCCCGGCGGCTAAAACCACCCGCCCCGCATCCCCCCGCTTTTAGCCGTTTCACTTGCCGTCGCGCGGCGGATGAATCCACCGGCCAATGCGGGTGGTCGCATGGCGGCCCCGTTTTTGCCTTGTGGCCGTTGTGCGTTGTGGTTGAACCGTCGCCATTGAGCATCCGGCGACCATCCTGGTGGGCCAAAGAGGCCGCAAAGCCTGCGATCACTGCCCTAAAGCCACCACCGTAGCAGCCATGCCAAAGCACATAACATTCGTACATGAACCGGGCGGGTCTCATGCGGTGGCACCCGGCGGCTGTGCCGCAATTCATAGGCCACTATTCCTCGGGCAGCGCGTGCGAATGCTTCTGATTTAATAACCGCCAAAAATTCCAGGTTGATCCACAGACTCCGCGGGTCCATATTGGATGACCCGCAAATGGTCCATTGCTTATCCACAATAACCAATTTGGCGTGAAGCATGCGGTTGGTGCGTTCAAAGATGCGCACACCGCGATTGAGCAATTTACGATATAAATATTGGGTCGCGTGCCGCACCAGCGGCATATCGCCAAGTGAGGGCACCACCACCAATACCCGCCGACCCTGACGCCGCAGACGCAATATGGCCCCCATGACCCGTCGCACCGGAATAAAATAAGCCATCGCAATGGCGGCTTCGTGCTGCGCACCACGCAGAATACGTCTGAACACCCGGTCGCCCCGGCTGAAACCCAGGCCGTGGCCACTGTCAAAAAAATGAATGGATTCGGTCCGCTGCGGAAGATGCACCCGCCGATACGCTTTGGGCCGGGCCGTCAGCATGCGGCCATGCGCCTGATCCCAGCTTCGCTCAAAACTGGCGGCAACCTGCTGGGCCGATGGCCCCTTCAAGCGCACATGAAAATCGCGCCAGCCCACGGTAGGTGCGGCGTCCTCCGGTATGTCCATAAATCTGAAGTCCCGCCCGTGATCCACAATATTCATCCCACCGAAATACGCCACCTCATCATCCACAATTAATAACTTGCGATGATCGCGGCGATTCATAATCCGCAGCGCAGAGAAATGCCTCAGTGCCTCAAAGAGTGTGTGGTACGCGTGCACATCCACGCCTTGCTCTCGCAGGTCGGCAAAAAAAGCCTTTTCGGTCAGGTACGATCCCACAGCGTCATACAGCAGCCGGGTTTCAACGCCCTCTCTCGCCTTGGAACTCAGTGCGTCGGCCACGCGATTGCCGCTGGCATCATCCGCAAAAATATAGGTTTCCATCCACACGCGGTGGCGAGCACCGGCGATGTCGGAGATCATTGCGGCGAACAGCGGGGCCGCCTCGGCGAAAATGGTCAATTCATTACCCGCCACCATAATGGGCGGCAGGACGGCTTTCCATCGGCTTGCTGATTCAATCACCGCTGTGCCGCTCATCGCATCCTCGCTGTATGCCTGCACCGCTCAGCTGCAGTTAACGGGTTGGTGCACGCTGGCTGGAACCAGGCAGATAAATTCAAAATCGGTGTTGCCTGCATTTTGAAACTGATGCATCTGGTTGGCCGGTACATATGCCACATCACCTGCTTCCAGCATCTGCGCTGACCCGTCCGCCATGATGGCCCGGCCGCTGCCTCGCAGCACGAGTACTTCGTGCTCATAATCATGCTGGTGGTGCGGCGTATGCCCGCCCGGGTGCACGGTGAATTTACGCATCGCAAAATTCGGGCACCCATCCCCCGGCCCAAGCAGCATCTGCATGTCGGTGTTGCTGGCACCGGCCATGGAAACCGGCGTCGCAGCGACGGATGAAATCTTTTTAATTATCATCTGGTGTGCCTTCCGATCAATTACTGAAGAAACAGTACTACTGCGGCTTTCCACTGCTGATGTCATAAACCCAGCCTCGCAGCGCGGGTTCATAACTGCACAACTCGTCGGGCTTGAAAAACCGCTCAATTTCAATCTTCGCCGATTCGTTTGAATCGCTGCCGTGGATCAGATTATTGGCACCCGACATGCCAAAATCTCCACGAATCGTTCCCGGCTCTGCCTTAAAACCGGCCGTTGCACCAATCAGTTTGCGGCAAACTTCCACGGCGTGATTACCCTGCAAAACCATCAACACCACCGGCCCGCTGGTCATAAAGTTTACCAGCGACCCAAAAAACGGCTTTTCCCGGTGCATTTCGTAATGGGCTTCGGTAATCGCCCGGCTTAGTTTTACCATTTTCATGGCGACCACCGCCATACCCTTGGCCTCAAACCGGCTGATAATGGCACCCATAAGGCCCCGCTGCACCGTATCAGGTTTAAGAATAATTAATGTCCGATCCATACAACCTCCGCATTTTCCTCTCACAGGCTTAATACCTCAATCGCCCGCGCAGCATGGATTCTACGGCCGAATAGCCATTTCAGCGAGCGCGGGTTTGCTGACGACTGATATTCTCAAGCAGAAAATACTGCAATGGGCGCGGATCGCCGTCCATGGCGGCCGCCATGATTGAGCTGTATTTGCGACCGGGCGGACGAATATGCACCGTCATCGGCATCCGAAAGCCGAAGCGCATCATGCCCCAGGCAATCAAAAGCCGGGAGAGCCGACCGTTACCGTTGAGGAACGGGTGAATTCTAATAAAAAATGCCGCGAAGTGGCCCAGCAGGATCGCCAGCCGTATGGGCCGCTGGTCGGCTGGGAGCGATGGCCAATCGTGCCTCAGCCGTTCGGCCTCCCGATGCAGCCAGGCGAATAGCCATTCGACCTCCCGGCCGACGTCGTCCGCCGGCACCCCCGCTTAGCTCCCCACATATACATTACAGTTCAGGCAGGGGCGCAGTGGGTCAACCTGTCGGAAGTTGCCAGCGTAATAATCCATCGGAACTGACGAACTGAACATCGTGCAGTGCCATCCGCACGTCGTAGCCGCGTCTGGGACTGTCAACGCGGTGGCAGTCGCGCGTGCGTCGCGGATTGCCTCGGCAACACTACTGCGGAAGTCCGGCCCCCTCGTTGCAGGCCCGTCGTCCGACCACTCAGGGCATCTCGCCACCGACGGCATCATCGTCATCCAATACCAAATCGTCGATTTCTGCGTCCGTAATTTCACCCGCCCATGGCGTGATTTGCGCAGGCGCGTTCGCTGCCGCCCGGCTTACTAAATCGTTAAAGTCTCCGCCGTGCGACTCGACGTATTGGCGTAGAGAAGCCTCCGCCTGCTCATAATTAATGGGTGGTAACGAGATGCCAATCTGCTGTGCCCGGCTTTCATATGGCCTTCGGCTCAGCACCTCGTCCTCTTGACGATCCCAGTCCGCCTGGCTTAACCGGGCCAATATTTGCCCAAGAACGGAGTTCGCCCGGCAAAGTGAATTATCCCCTGATGGAGACAGGGAGCCGCGCGTTTTGGCGGGTGCGGGACAAACGGCTGTCACTGGATGATACTCCTTGCCAAATCGGTGATGGAACTTTCAAAAAATCTATTTTCGGTGTCATGTAGTTCATCCAACACAGCACCGATATCTTTTACCGAAATATCGCGCTGCCTGACGACGTCAATATCCAGGATGACCGTGACAGCCGACGTTACGCCGCCGTTGACCAGCGGTGGCATCGCCTCGCTGAGTACAACCCAATCACCTGTCTCGGGTATTGGTATTTGCAACTGCATGGTGAACATCGCCAAGCCACCGGGTATAGAATCGCCGACCGCCGGAACCGTTTTGAAATAATCCCGAAAGTCTTTAATTGGCTGCGGAATGGAGAATTTATTTGTGTACCGCACGCCGACCCGCTTGACAGCCTCGATGTTGACGGCGGTTTTGTACCATTCCCAGATTTCAAAAAATTGGGTGCGAAGGGACTCCCAGTTTCCGTATGGCCTCGATCGTAGAACGGTCAATCCGTCTCGCCTTGCTTGGAAACTCAAAGGCTCGGACTTGGCTTTGCGGTAGTAACCTACCTGGGTGGTTGTCAGATCAGCCGAGGACCTCGGACCCAGCGACACTTGGGCCGTTCCCGACACCACAGGCGTGCTTTCTGGATAAAGCTCGCGAATTTTGGGTGTCGGTGCCGCCAGAAGTGCAATGTCTGTAAAAGCCGCCAGGCTCACCTGCAAATCAATCAGTGCGGTCTCAATGGGGGCGTTGCCATAGTGCCGTTTATCGACCAATCTTAGCCACCTTCAGCAGGAACCTACTACTTTGAATGCTAGCCGGGCATTAAAAGTGCGTCAATTCCAGCGCGGCGCGTGCCACGGGTGTGGGTGGCGGCAGGTCGCTGTCCGCCCGTTGAAGGTCTACCGTTGTCCGGCGCATGAGAGAGCTGTGCTCATGATTTACGACCAAATCCACTATCCTGCCTTGGCGTACCGTGCCGGTCCACACCAATTCAGGTTGATGCAGATTCGGTTCATATAAAATGCCGCACAGCAGTGGTGCCGTGATCAAGTCCGTTGCTGAAAGCCCCAATTCTTCGTGAATCTCCCTTTGCAATTCATGCATCACATCCAGGCCGGTTGCGCCCTCAGCCAGCGTCAATATGCCGCCAAACAGATGCAGGTGACCCGGATACACCGCTACTGATTTGCTGCGCAGGCCCAAAATTCCCTGCCCACCCTGCGTCAGCAATATGCTGGACCCCAGCGCCGGCCGACGGGCCGCATCATCAAAGCGATCGGCATGCCGCACGCAAGTAATTTGAAATTCTGAATATTTGGCCGGATACAGCCTCAATACCAGCGCGGCACCACGCTGCTCCCAACTCGCCAGGGCCGCGACCGGCCCGTCAAATAATACCCGTCCGCGCGCTGCCGCCTTGTCGCTTTCAACCTTCCAAAGCTGCTCAATTAATTGCTTCACTTCCCGTGGCATTTCAGGTGCATTCATCCATTCTAAATGCAAACTTCCCGCACCCCAGCGCCCCCAGACCCATTTCTCGGCATGCTGCATAAAATGTCCTCAATTCCCGCCACCTTGATGGTTGCTCTTTAGGCGGCTTGCGTAAATGATAACGGTTTTCTCGCTGGCCGTCTTGCGGAGTGCGCCATGCCGATTGTCGGTTGCGGTATTGATCTGGTAGAAGTGACACGCATCGCCTCCATGCTGGATAAGCATGGCGATGCGTTCATGGCCCGCTGCTTTACCGATGCCGAACGGACCTGGCTCTCGGGCTACAAATTTCCGCTTCCCCATATCGCGGGTCGGTTTGCTGCCAAAGAGGCTGTGGTTAAAGCCGTTGGCACCGGCTTTAGAGATGCGATTTCATGGCTGGATATGGAAATTCTGCCCGACCGACTGGGTAAACCGGTAATTGTATTAAGCGGCGCCGCGGCGCAAATCGCCACAGATTTGGGCATTCGCCACTGGCACATCAGCCTGAGCCACACCGACACCGCCGCCGTTGCCACCGCTATCGCTGAAAATTAGCTCGTCGGGCCCCAGCTTACCGTGTACGGGCCGGTGGAAACGATCATCGCCTGAAACTCAATTAAATCGTCCGCCGCCAACGCCCAGACAAAACCATTAATATTAAATGTTCCGCTGATGCTCCACCCGCCGGGGGCCGTAAACGTCATCGCCACGCCATTAAATACGCTGCCCAACCCCGGTGCGGCGCTGTTGGCCCAGCCGCTAACATCACCTCGAAGTTGCTGCCCCGTCATGACGCTGCTGGTGAAGTTGCCATCGGAATATGCCGTGCTGTCCACCGCACGAAATTCCTCCTGCAACCGGGCACGGACTATATTTAAGCTGACCCCTGCCGGCAGTAAAACTTCCGCCTGCCACGCCGCCATCGGTATCAAACTGCTCATCCATAGCCCCCAACTTCTGTGGTATTACCGGGCGGCGAATAATTTCCCGCTTACACGCTGGCGAACCTGATACACCGGCACCCCGGCCGAATTGATCGTCACCAGCGATGCCGCCGGCGATTCAATTACCCGACTTGCCAAAAGTGTCATGCCGGCCACAGCAAAATTGACACCATCAATGGCCGCCGCAATCGCCTGTGCCCCGGCCACCGCCGCCGAGAGCAATTCGCCGTAAACCGTGATGTCTGCCTGCACATCCATGTACCGGTTTAACGCCAGATCATGCCGTACGCTGGAGGCCTTCGCTTCAATCACTATCAGCGGCATCACGGCGGATTCCGGCGCTGCATCCAGATTAACGGACGGCTGATTCCCCATCACGGTTGCCAGACCGGCACTATTAATTTGTCCCATCACCGCCGCAATCCACGCCTGCATTGTCCATGTCCCCGAAGCAGTTGGAACCGCCTGTCAACCGTTTATTGGCCGCTCTGAGGGTCAAGCCATTGTGCATAAATGCCCCAGGCCTGATCTCGGTCACCCAGATTCATCACCCATTGCACGCGGTAATACCATTGGCCATCAAATATGCGGTCATCAAGCCGCGCGCCGGTGTTTGTTGGTGTCATAATTACCGTGTCGATGGCTGTCGATTCCCGGAAAAGCTCCGGCTTCCCCCTTGCGCGCACCTTGAAAATGCTGGCCGGAACGCCGCTTAATACATCGCTCCACACCTGCATTTGCGATCCATCAGCCCCGGCCGACACGGTCGCCCGCTGAAGCGTAATATTGCGGCGGCATAACAATCGCAATGTCATAAATTAAAGTTCCATTAAACCATCGCGTCGCGGTAAGGCATAAGCAGGTTTTGCACCTCCGGCGTGAGGAATAAATCGCCGGGCCTTACCACATACTCGTAACCCACTGTTCGCCCCTGCGATTCGCGCGCTTTGGTTAAATCGGCCTGATTGATTACATTTCCCACCATCAGCGCCGCCGCCATCTGCACGTCCTGCGGAATCACGGCACCCAGCAGCGGCCCTGCCTGGTGGGCCAGGTCAAAGATCGCCGTAAAGCTGTTGCCGCTGACCGCCGATATGGCAACGGTCTCCTGCGTGATCAGGCCAGCATCAATGGTGAGCAAACCGCCGGGCTGCAAAAGCCATGGTTGCCCCTGGCTCAGGCCAGATGCGTTTTCTACAATGACCGTATTTTGGCCCGGCGCAATGGCGGCCAGCGCACTTGTCATAAAGCCGAAGCCAGCGACGTAATCCACCTCAATCGCGTCGGCACCAGCTATGGGCAAATCGGCAAACGGCCAGTTTTCAGCTGAAAACCATGCCATCGCACCGGGACGAAAAATCACCCGTCCAACGGTGGGGCGTAAATCAAATTGATCGGCTGTAAAGGTCATTGGATTATTACTGGTAGGCAGCAGCGTAACGGCGTTAAGCGCAATGACCGGCGTTTGCCGCAGCAAAAGTTGGCCGCTGCGCGGCGCATCATAAAGTTCCATATACCGGTTGGGGCTAAAATCCCGACGGCAATATTGCACGATGCGCTGGCTGACGGCAGATATGATCGCCGCCAGCGTCGTGGCTGGTGCATCAGCCGCAGCCGCTACCACGCTTTGCACATATTCGGTGGTAATTAAATCAGCCATCGCGGCGGCTTTAGCCACACGGATTGGGAATAAGCCGCTTTTTCCGCCATCCACCTGCGGCGACCCATAAACGCTGGGGTATGTTTCACAAGATTGATGCTGGACACGCAGGAAGAAAGTTTCTATAATTTCAATAAGAATTGAAAGTTCGCCGCGTGTAGCTGCATACCACCGGCCAGCTTTCGGGAAGGAGCTTACCCATGGCCCCCCAATTGATTGCGGACGGTCTGTCTTCGCTGGAAGCCAGCCTCACTGAAGTGAAGGAACTTTTTGAGCGCGAGTTAGCCGGTTCAGCCGACGCGCTGATGCCGCTGATTCGGCATATCAGCCATTTCCGGGGAAAAATGCTCCGCCCACGTCTGGTGCTTCTGGCCGGCCTTGCGGCAGTGGGCGGTCCGTCGATTCGCCCCTCTCTATGCCATGATCACACCGTGCTGGCAGCAGTGGTTGAGATGGTGCATGTGGCCACTTTGGTACATGATGATGTGCTGGATGGTGCTGACGTTCGCCGACGCGCTGCAACCATCAACCACCTTAAGGGCAACCAGGCTGCCGTGCTGCTGGGCGATATGCTCATCAGCCATGCGTTTCACTTGTGCAGCGGCTTGGAATGCCAGGCCTATTCGCGGCTGATTGGTAAGACAACCAACTTGGTGTGCGAAGGGGAATTGCTGCAAAATCTCTCCGAACGAAACTGGCATCTCACCGCCGATGCGTATTTCGACATCATCTACCGTAAAACGGCCAGTCTCATTGAAACATCCTGCCGCCTTGGTGCCATGGCCGCCAACGCAGACCGCGATGCCATCGAGGCATTGGCCCAATACGGGCGGCACATTGGAATAGCATTTCAAATTGTGGACGACATTTTGGATATCAGCGGTTCAACACGATTGGTGGGTAAATCGCTGGGCACCGATATCGAGCAAGGCAAGCTGACCCTGCCCATGATCCACTTTCTTAATGCCGCCGACCAGCCGCACCGCGATCTGCTCATCGGCCTGCTGGAATCATCCGATCCGGATCGCATCGACCATGTGCGAAAATTGCTTCAACCCACCGGCAGCATGGCCTATGCCAAAAACGAGGCCCGGGCTTTTGTCGATCGGGCAGTTGCAGCGGTTGACAGCCTGCCTCATTCTGAGTTCAAATTAAAGCTTATTGAGATGGCTCGATATGTAACCGAGCGCGAAAAATAAGCGCCCGGCCGCCATCGCTGGGAGAATTGCATATGCCGCAACCGTTGGAAGCCAAGCCTGTTTCAGCCGAGCCGCTTTTGCCCGCTGTTGAACTCCATCAGCCCGCCGTCGACGCCGCCGCCATATCCGTCGCCGATATTCGCGATCCGGCGTTGCGGCCAATTGCTGAAAAAATTCTCGCCCGCCAGCGCTTGTCCGCCGATGATGGTATGGCACTTTTTGCCACCCGCGACCTCCACAGCCTCGGCATGCTGGCCAACAGCGTTCGAGTGGCCCGGCACGGCCGCAAAGCGTTTTACAACATCAACCGACATATTAACTATTCCAACATCTGTGCCCTGTCCTGCAAATTTTGTGAATTCCAACGTAAACGGGGTGAGGAGGGGGCGTATGAATATTCGGCTGAAAAAATATTCGAAATTGCCGATCAGGCGGCCCTTTCCGGTGCAACCGAACTTCATATGGTGGGGGGATTGCACCCCTGGCTCCCTTTTGAATGGTACACCGGCCTGCTGACGCATTTGCGCCGGCGACATCCGCAACTGCACCTGAAATGCTTCACCGCCATTGAAATTGACCATTTTGCCCGCATCTCCCGGCTGTCGATCAAAGAAGTACTCCTTGCCCTTAAGGAAGCGGGCCTCGGTTCCATGCCCGGGGGCGGCGCGGAGGTGTTTGATGACCGTGTGCATGATGAAGTCTTTAAGGGTAAATTACGCAGCGACGGCTGGCTCAATATCCACCGCACAGCGCACGAACTGGGCATCCGCACCAATGCCACCATACTTTACGGCCATATTGAAACACGCCGCGAACGTATTGATCATTTAATAAAACTGCGGCAATTGCAGGAATCTGACCCCGGCTTTCAGTGCATCATCCCACTTTCGTTCGTGCCCAACGGCAGTGATTTGGCCAATCTGCCCGGCCCCACCGGTCTGGAAGATATTAAAATGCTGGCCGTATCGCGGCTGATGCTGGACAACTTTCCACATGTAAAAGCATTTTGGATCATGCAGACCATGAAGCTTTCGCAGGTCAGCTTGAATTTTGGCGTCGATGATTTGGACGGCACCGTGGTATGGTATGACATCACCAAACGGGAAGCGGGCCTTGGTAACCGCCATCAGGAACAAACCGTGGATAACATCCGCCGATTGATTGTGGAAGCGGGCTATTTACCCGTCGAACGCGACACACTTTATCGGCGGGTGGAACGCACCCCCGGTGGTTGGCGCATCGCCGAAACCTTTGCCTAGCTGATCGCAAAGCCCCCGAACACGGGCCTGGGCAAGTGATGCAGGCGCGATTTGGACGGTAGCCCGCGCCTTGAGGACGCGATATCTGGATAAATCAAACATTGTTTAGCAAGGTTACCGGACATGGATTTTTGCCACGCAGCACAGGGTCGGGCGTCCAATCATAAAATGTGGGCAAAAATTGCCAAATTTGGCCGGTTTTACGGGGGAAATGGCGTGAAATGGCGGTCAAAAAAAAGTTCGGGTTTTTTCAAGATTTTTGTTGACAAATCCACCTCAGGTGCTATACTTCTCTCGTCAGAAGGGGTTCCAAACCGAGAGCAGCCCTTTCTGGCCGAGGTTATCCACCGCAGGATACGGTAATCGCGATGGTTGCACCGCGGATTGTAAGGAGATGGGTTGGCGAGAGCAAGAAGCCAACAAAAAAAGTAGAGATGCCACGCGGCCAAGCCGCGTCCACTGTGCGGATTTCATGTCGCCTTGCTTGTCGCTGGTAATCTTTGGAAGGGGTTTGGGTTGAGCAGGCATCGGCATGGCGAATGGCCGCCGACAATAGGCTGATGTCCTCCCGTTGGGCCATGGATAAACGGCCCTGCCGCTGGTCGCGGCACCTGAAAACGAAATGCCCGCACGGAACTGTTGCCCCGGCCAGGTAGCCGATGCGTCGCGTGATGCTCAAAAGTGTACTTGAGCCTTTTCAAGGGATGCGATTCCCTTAGGCATCAGAAAATTAAATTATTCTTTTATTTCTTTTTTATTAGGAGTCGTAGATGAAAATGAAATTGACCATGGCAACTTGGATCGCGGGTGCGGCTTTGGCGGTCGCCCCGTGCGTCGTTCAGGCCACACCTGAGCTGACGCTTACGATCGGAGCCAATGCGCCCCAGACGTTCACTTCGGGTAGTTCCTTTAGCGCCCAGAACGTCAGCAGCAATGACGTAACTGTAAATGTTTCTGGCGCGTCGAATATCGCTTCAACTTCGGGCACCGATAACAATATCAATGCCAATTCAATTAATGTGACAAACAACACCGGTTCAGCCCAGACATTGACGATTGATATTCAGGATACCGGGTTTATCGCCAATGGCACGCTGAATAACGAACTTTACAATGCCCAGGAAAGCTTTGGCGGCGAAATCGCGGTGGGCAGTGCCAGCTTTGTCTTCACTACCACGGCCACCCCCAATAATCCGGCGAACCATTCATCGGCCCAGGTGATCTATCGGTCTCCGACTTATCTCACCTCCAGCAGCCCGTTTTCCGTGCAGGACCAAACGTCAGCTAATACCCTGGTACTGTCACCCGGTGATGGATTCACAATCGACTCCAACATGGTGATCACACTTTCAGCCAACGCCTCGGCTCAGCTCGATATCCTGAATGACAACACCATTTCGACGGTTGTTCCGACAGGTACGGTTGCTCCAGAACCAGCTGCTGCAGGTTTGACCATGGCAGGTTTGCTGCCGATGTTCTTCCTGCGTCGTCGTAAGGCTTGAATGTAAGGAATGGATGGGGTGGATTGTTTCCGTCCCATCGCAATAAAAAAGTTCTTTATTTTAAATTTTGACAGATTAATTATTTTGCGAGGAATTCACATGAAACTTAAATTAGCAGCCTTGGCTGCCGTCGGCATGCTCGCCCCGGTAGCGTTTGCCACACCAACTTACCCATCGTTGCCGAATGGCGATCCACTCGGGTTCTACCTTTTTCAGGGGCAAAGCTCGAGCAACGATCCGGTAACCAGCGGCACAACATCCGCGAGTTTATCCGGCACACCGGTTTTCGGATCGCTGACAGTAGCAAGCTCCAATGTTTACGTTGATAGCACGGCCAACGAGAACTTCCAGCTCGGCGGAACCAACGACATTATTAACAATGGCTCCACCTCTGCCACTATAAACTTTTATGTTACCTACACGGATTTTGTTACCCCGTCGGCTGGCAAGTATGGCACCATCACGGTCAACCCCCTTTCGGCAAGCTTATCCTTCGCCCAGCCGCAACAAGGCGGCAGTTTAACCTTCACGCAATACGCCGATCCGACCGCAGCGGCGTTCGGCATGACCGACCCCAGCAGCACCCAAACGCTGTCCTTGGTTGCCACATCGGCTGTTAATACGGTGTCGGGGTCGACTGGCAAGATTAACTTTACGCCCAGCGCCAATTATCCGACGCAGCCCTATTCTGTGACCGAAGAATTCACCGTGACATTGGATCCAAGCTCTACCGCCACACTGACGTTTTCAAACAGTACGGTGACTGGTACAAATCCGTCGCCGGAACCCGCGTCGATCGGCTTACTGGGTGTAGCCGGCGCAGGCGCACTGTTGATGGCGCGCCGCCGCAAGGCCTGATTTGATGATTGTGCCGCTGGGGCAATAAAAGGCACGCTTGGCCAGCGTGCCGCATCGCGGGCCAGGGCCTTGGCGATTGTGCACAATGGATCATCAATGGTCGAGATCCGCGATGCGACAGTGAGCTTTGGTCTTTTATGAGGTGAGTGTTCGGGCTGAATCCTAGGTCAGGCGACGCGGTTGCTTGCGGGTTTAGCCTTGGGTTTTTCTTGGGTCCTCTTTTTAGAGGGAGCAACATATGATGAAAAAACTATCAATTGCCACACTTATGGTAGGTGCCGCAGTGGCTATCGCCCCAGCCGTGGCGCAGGCCACGCCTATTCTGACAATCATTACTCCCACCACGACGATTACAGGCGTGCCGCTAAGTGTGTATTCCATCCCTAGCGGCACCGATCTTTCAGGTACGATTACGGGTGTATCGGTGCCGTCGTCCTCGCCGTCTGGCATCAATGAAATTGCGTTTGCATCGATAAACCTTACCAATACCACCGCCTCTAAGCAGACGTATACCATCGATGTGGTCGATAATTCCTTTAAAGCTAATGGTCCGCTTGCCCATGAGCTTTACGACGCAATCGAGACGTTTGGTGGCGAAGTGAACACCGGTACGGCCGATATGACCTTCACAACTACGGCCTTCGTGCCGAATGGTTCCAGCGCCACCGTAACACAAACTGAAAATGTGACGGCTGGTACCGGCGGCGCGTCCTTTGGAACAGGGCAGGCCACTTCATCCCCCACGTTGGAACTTTCCCCCGGCGATACGTATACGATTAATTCCTCCATGGCATTTACGCTGTCGGCCGGCGCAAGCGTCAACTTATCGCAACTGAATTACAACGGCTATTCCGGCACAGTGCCCACCGGCACTGTGGCACCAGAACCACAGGCTGCTGCACTTGCCATGGGTGGCATGCTGCCGTTGTTTTTCCTGAAGCGCCGCAGAACGGGGTCGCGGTAACTTGTGTAAATATCGATTCAGATTGTTTCCGAATCGGTTACTTTTTAATACCCTTAACCCGGTTTTATGAGGGAGTGTTTTTCTATGCGAGGTATTGATATGAAATTTCAGTTTTTAGCCTTGGGCGCTGCCGCGGTGCTGACCACCGGCGCTATTGCAACGGCCACACCCATCAGTAACATCGAGGCGACCTTCAGCGTCACTTCGCCGGCCGCATCATCGGCAAGTTATGCCGGATATGGATCGGTGGCACTTTCAACACCTCCACTGACCATTGGCACCTTCAGCGTCACCGAATTCAATGCCACCACCAACTCGCCCAGCACCAGCGGAGCGATGGATGGGCTGAGCCTTTTTGTGCAAAACACTGGGTCCACGTCGTCCACCCTCACTCTCGAGGTATCTTCGACAGGCTTCATTTTCCCAGGGCCTTCCACCCCGGTTAATGTCTACGGCACCGACAGCTTCAGCACTTCGCAGGCTTCCAACACTGACCAGGTGCAGTTTACTGAATATGCCGACGTGACCAACACGTTCTTTGGCACTGGGGTGTCCAGCCTAACTGATACCACCACTTTCGCCAATGGCACACCAGTATCCACTTATCCGAATGGTGTTTCGCTGCAGTTGTCACCTGTGCCCGACGAACCCCAGTTTTCGGTGACTGACCAATTTGTCATCACATTGGGCAGTGGCGCCAGCACAACTTTCACGTTTGCCAATCAGGTTAGTCCGGTGCCTGAACCGGCCTCCATGGCGGTTATGGGGTTGGCCGGCGCGGGGGCGTTACTGCTCGCGCGTCGCCGCAAGGCCTGAAGTTGCGACCACTCGATATTAAAAGTCTCTCGGCCTCCTCCTGAGATTCTTGACAGCCCGGCCGCATGCAAATGCGACCGGGCTATTTTTTTTCTAAGTTCCGGACCGGTTGGCAAGATTGACCGGGAATTTCCGCATTAAAATGCGATTTAATCGGGTCTTTTAGGCCATATTATCGGCCGCATTTCGGATGGCGATAATATCAAAAAAACGGGTAATTTTTTTCAAGATTTTCCTTGACAGATTAACTTCATATGTTATACTTTCACCGTTGACGGGTTTGGGCGAAAGAGCAGCCGGTATCATTCAACCGCAACCTTTTTCCCTTTTACTCGTTCGGGTGTGTGCCCGACGGTGCCTCAAGCTTATTTGTTTGGTGTTTGCATCGCAGCGTGGCCCGGCGTACCGTTGGGTCGCAGGCTTTGGTCGGCGAAGTCCTTAAGAGAGCCATTGTCGATCAAAGTGGTAAGTGGAACTGGTTTTAGTTACCCAACGATCGGATGTCGCGAGTCAAGCAATAATTTGCGCCGCCGCACCGTTGTACTGAAAGGATGGGGTTTGGGTTGAGCAAGTATCAGCGTGTTTGGTGGAATGCTTTCACTAAACGTTCTGATTCAACCCCAGATGGGCCATTTGTCCCGGCCCTGCCACGCGATGTGGCGCCTTAAAATTAAAATGATGAATTAATGTTCTCATGTGCTTGTTCCTCTGTTGTCAGGATTCAAGCGGATGAGAAGAGTGCTCGGCGTGACGCTGAGTTGCCAGGTTGGATTTTGAGGTGAGAAGAGAGTAGAGAGCAGGGTGCTGACCGGTGAAGTAGAGAGCAACGGTCGGCGACGGGTAATCTGGAGGTGAGTGGGCAGAGAGCAAGACGCGGCGCTGATTGAAGTAGAGAGCGATCAGCCTCCGCAAACTCATCCGAAGGTTGGGTGAGTCGAGAGCAAGGTACGGGTTGGAGAGAGTGGAGAGCAGGAAGCTCTGGGAGATTCTGGATCAAGGGGGTCTGGAAGAGTCCGGGGCAAGCGGTAAGGATCGAAGTAGAGAGCGATCATCAAATTCCGCATTGCTGAGGTGAGCGAGCAGAGAGCAAGAAGCTCTGGAAGGCTCCGGAGCAAGAAGCTCTGGAAGACTCTGGAGCAGGTGGCTCGGGAAGAGCCGAGAGCAAGACGCGGCGCTGATTGAAGTAGAGAGCGATCAGCCTCCGCAACCTCACTCGAAGGCTGGGTGAGCTGAGAGCAAGGGTGCTGACTGTTGAAGTAGAGAGCAATGGTTAGCCGCACAGGTGCGAGGTGAGCGAGCAGAGAGCAAGAAGCTCTGGAAGACTCCGGAGCAAGCGGTAAGGATCGAAGTAGAGAGCGATCACCAAATTCCGCGAGACGCGAGGCTCGGGATGAGCTGAGAGCAAGCAGTGAGTGCGAGACCTCGCAGAGAGCAAGTAGGAGTCGAGCGAGTAGAGGTTAATTTGTGCAAACTGGGTCTGCCATCCCCTTGGTGGCAGACCCTTTTTGTTTTATGGCCTTAACGCCCGCCCGCTCCATGTGCCGACGGCACCAGCATCTCCGGCCGCGTTGCGGTCCCATCCTGGACAGCGTAATCAGGTCATATCAGCGAGCCGCGTGGGCTTGTCCCCGCGGTCTTGGTCGAAGAAAGTATGGCGATCAGCCAAGCGTGAAGAGTCCATGCAAAAATCTCTGTGCCTCTGCGTGCCAAAAAGTCAACGACATCATTTCTGAACCGTTGGCAGCAGTTGCAACTTTTTGCCGTTTACCTCATAATGCAGGGCTTTACCGGTGGTCAGGACTTTGGGTCCCGGCACCCACAGAGATGAGGATGATCATGGCCTACGCAATAGTTGAAGACAGTGGAACCCAGTTTAAGGTTCAACCTGGCGACACATTGAAAATTGATCTTCGGGATGTCCCCGAAAGCGCAACGACTATTACCTTCGATAAGGTACTTCTGGTATCCAATGATACCGGCGTGCACATTGGTGAGCCTGTCGTAACAGGTGCCTCGGTGACCGCTGACATCATTGGCCAGGTTAAAGATGACAAAATCTATGTAGAGCGGTTCACCCGCCGCAAGGGGTTTCATCGTCGCGTGGGGCATCGCCAGCAATATATCGCCGTCAAGGTGACCGCCATCAACACCAAATAATGGTGGCGTCACCAACCATTGGTGTGAATTTTCATCCGCACTAAAGATTGCCCCGCTTGGGGCCATCTTTTTTTACAGCAGTAAATCAGGTGCCAAAATCTGCAGCCATTGCAGATCAAACAAGCAATGGCAGGTTTTACGATGCTGGCCCGATCCCTTTACAACCACGCGTGGGCGGCAACGCGTGCTCTGACGCGCCTGAGTCTGCAGGTGGCGCAGTCAGCGCTTTGTCATACCACTGTATTAACATTATTCAAACTTTCGCGATCGAGTGATTGATTGAGTCGGTATAAAAAGCGCGCGGCGGCTGCAGTGTGCTTCCGGCCCACTGCAGCCGCTCGGGCGTTGTACCCTAAGAATCAGGGCCGCCGTGAAAGCGTCCCACGCTTGCCCATCAGTCCCAAAATTCCCACCGCCATCAGGCCAAGTGCGGCCGGTTCCGGTGTCGATCCCGCTGGATCTTGTATCGACCATGCCAGGGCATAAGTTTCACTCGCAGTTACAAAAGAGCCGCCCAGTTTCATGACCGCCAGGTCATACATGCCGGGCGTGAGGCCATTAAGTGCCAGTATCTGCAGGTTATCATTGGAACTGATGCTTTGCCCCACGACCTGGCCGCTGGAATTCAGCAGGTAAAGGTTCAAATCATTCATCTGCGTCTGGCCCGCGTGGACGTTCCACACCAGCGTCGCGGTAAGGTCATAGCTATTGTTGCCGATCTGCGGCATGGAAAAGTCGTAATGGTCAATTGCTTCCTGCGACGCGCTGCTCGTGATGGTGGCCAGATTCCAGCCGACAAGCGAATTTTCAATCGCGGCCTTGTCCAGTTGAAATTGAACCGTCGATCCCGCCGCCTGCGTGGTGGTGGTGGATGCCGCATGCTCGCCGCCGGCCAGGTTCTCATACGAATTGTACGCATTGACAATGCCTGATCCGTATACCGGATCCAGCGGGCTTCCGCCGGATGTATTGGAAGTATTGGCCCATCCTGTCGGCTTAACGGCTCCGTTAAACAACAGTGCCTTGACGGTGCGAATATCCGTCGCCGCCGTTTGCGTGCCCGCTCCACCGATCCCTTCCCGCCCGGCCTGAATTAAATCGGTCGCCACTCCAGAGACCAGCGGGGCCGTGTAACTGGTGGCACCGCCGGGTGCGGTGATATCAGCACCCGTTACATTGGGCAAGCCGAGGGCACCCACTGAAATTCCATTCGGTGCCGTCGCCGGTGGATTGACGTAACTGGCGGGCGTGGTGCTGGTGGTGGTGCCATCGCCGGCCGCCGAGACAAACAGCGTGTTGTAGGTCGCGGCATAATTGTCGTAGCCGTAGTTGTATTCATCTATCGTGCTGGCATCAGCAGATTCCCAGATAAAACTCTGATTAACAACTGCCGGCGATGAATTGGTCGGCACCCCGGCGCTGGTTGATCCCAGCGGCGCTATGCCATTGGCTACGACATTGTAGTAATAATAATCAGCCTCGTACACATCGATGCCGCTCACCCCCGTCGCCACGCCCGATCCGGTATTGCCATAAAACAGGCTCGCGACCGCCTCGGCATGGCCGGAATATTGGCCGCTGCTGAAGGTGGACGGCGTTGGACTGTAATCAATGTAGGTAAACTTGGATGCCGACTGATTCAAATTCGTCGGGTTTGGCTCAAAAACGCTCATGTAGGCGTAGGGATCGCCGGGCGGGTTGTAATATCCTGCCGACGCTTCCACCTGCGCTACGGTCACGCCGGTGCCATCGATCGATGAATTGGCCTGCTGGAGATCAGCCACTCCAATCTGCACCAATGTCGGGTTGGTGGTCACCGCCCAGGCAGTGCTGGCAGCGAGACCTGTTATCGGCAGCAGGGCCGCCAGCGCAGAGGCCACCAGCGAGGCACCACGTAAAGAGCGCATCGTCACCGCCGCTGCTGAAATTCCATCAGTGCGTGACCCGTTACCGGTTGTGTTTTTCATTGCAGGCATCGTGCAGACTCCTGTAAACTTGACGGGTTGCATGAAACAATCCGTCGGTAAGTCAAACAGCTATGTGCATCGGCGATCAGCACCGCGAGCGCAAGCCAAACCCCCGCCTTGGAGGGTTATGAGCCTTAGTGTTGAGTCCTGAAAATAATGCTCGCGGCCGACGCACCTATCCGACGCAAACACGGCACGTTACACATCTTTTTATGGGCCGGAATTCATTGGCCACGCGCGCCGCTGCGCCCGTCCGGTCAGGCCAAGTATTAATTGCCGCCGTTGGGTAGAATAATTCCTGCGGCGGCGACCCCGACTCCGCATGGTCGCCGCAATTTCTGCGGCTAGTCCCCCCAGATTCGATCTGATTGCCGCCGTAAATGAGGCAGATTTTTATCGGCACCACCCGGTGCCTTGCTAACGGCATCTGATGCCGCCACCGAAAGATCCCCCAACCCCATGATCAGATACCGCATGGCATCCATCGCATGATCTGCCCGTTGTACCGGCCCAAATCCATCCGCCTGATACCGATACTGCGCCGCCTCCTCAATCACATGCGTACACCCTGACAATACAAAAAGCGATTGCCTCATCAGCCGCGATTCCACCGATGCAATCCCCGACTCCACACTGTGCACAGGTACACCTCGCACCGGCAACTGCCGCCGGCGCAGCCACTCGATCGATTCCGGCCGCGACCGATCGGCAAACATCACGTCGATATTCCATTTCTGTACCAGGGCCTCCAGCCGCCGGGATAAGTCATCAATCTCCAGGCGGCTTTCATAAATTTCATCGACAATCCAAAGCCGATTCTCGCCGTCCACCACGCCTGCCACCACGGCTGTGGGTTCATACCAACCCCAGTCAATCCCCGCCGCCGCGTAGATACCGTCTCCCTGCCAAATTTCGCAAATGCACTGGCCAAAGCCCTCATAGACCAATCCTTCTGCCGCTGACCATTGGCCATCCAGCAGACGCTGCCGCCGCGCACCACTTAAACGCCGTAGCGTGGCCAGATACGCCTCGCCAGCCGGTGTCCATCGTTGCGCAGTTTGGTCAAACCATTGCGGGTTATCGGTATGGCGGCTTTCAAGGACGCGCATCAATCCGCTTTGCGCCCGCCGATGCAGCCAGTGGGTTGGATACGCCGGGTTGCAATCCGCCACCGCCTGCTGGTAAGGCATCACTCCGTTCCGCAGCCGAGTTAATAATTTCTCCCAGTCTTCCAGCGTCAACTCGGTTGCTTCGCACGCGGCTATTAAATCGTATTCACTCGACATGATCCGGTCGGCGTTGTCCAATCCGCCCAGGACCAGCTCCGATCCATTTGCAAGTAGGTAATTGCTTCGATATCCCCGGCTGGCGTCGCCGATCATCGGGTGGCCGGCCGGCAGCACCTTTTCCTCCAGCGTTACCAGCGCACTTTGCGTCAGGCTGGCGCGGGTTTTACGCACCAGCAGCGCCCGCATCGCTGGGTATTTCTGCATGCACAAAAACAGCTTTTCCAGTATGGCCCGTGTTTTGCCCGTACCGGCCGGTCCCACCAGCAATATCTCGGCACTGCGATCCAGCATCAAAGCAAGCGCCGCGCCATAAGGTTGATACGGCCGGTGCCGCATATGCAGCAGGTTCGACGAAGGCTTATACATTTTCGACATCAAGCTTCACATACGTTTTGATATGCTGATCCGGCGCCTCGCCCGCTGGGTCATCCGTCTGATGCAGATATTGCCGCCCCAGCCACATCAGCAGCCGCGCATCGCCATCTTCCTCACAGGCTGACTGAAGCTGCTTGCTGCGAAGCGCAATACGCAGGCTGGCCCGCCCACGCCTGATCGCCGCACTAAACCGCGCTCGCAGCAATTTCCAGCGCACGCCCAGTACACCGGCTATTTCACTGTTGGTTGCCCCCGCCCTGGCCAGTGCATAAACACGGGCACTGTCGATCGCTTCTCCCTGCCAATCCACCAGTGGTTTGGTTGGCCGCATGATCTGCCTTCCTTTTGCCCAGATACACAAATGAAACGGTTCGCCGCAGGTGGCCGCCGCTTTTAATCCCCGCCGTCCCTGTGCTGTACGCCACCGCCACACGCCGCCACAGTAGGCTGCCTTCCAGGCTGCGTATCATCCCCGGATGGCTGGTCACCAGGCTCAACCGGCGGCAGCGGGCAATTTCAATCTGCGCCACCGCATCCCGAAAGCGCGATCCTATCCCAATACCCTGATAATCCGGCAGCACCACAACGCGTGAAAACCGCAGATAGCCGGCAAAACCGATGCACCCCGCCACGGCTGCAAACCCAATCGGCTGGCCTTCATGCACCGCTGCCCAGCATCGGCACCCTGCCGGCAAACTATGACTTAAATAATGATGACGGCTGAACATGGCCCATAACGACGCATGGCATTGCCGCACTTCAAACCGCAATTCCGGCCGACAAAGACGCCCCCGTGTCTGCCGCGTAGAGGCATCATGCCCCGTGCAACTGTCCACCGACGGCACCGCATCGGCTGGTGCAAAACGCTCCAACTGGCCTGTGGATACGTCCAATATCCAGTCGGGCGACAGCCACGGCAAAATGTCGTAATGGCACGATACCGCCACCATCCGCACCCCTGGCCTGCGCCGAATCGCCTTTGCCAGCGCCGCCGAGCAAACTCTGGCGACCTGCCGGTCCACCACGCTGGTAAATTCATCCACCACCGCAACAGGCAGCCCGGCCATCAGCAGGCGTGCCATATTCGCCCGGAATTGCTCACCGTTGGACAATACATGAAATGGCCGCAGCCACGCCGGCGGGCTTGATAAGCCCACGCTGACCAAGGTTTGCGCAATAGACCGGATGTCTGCATCTTCAAAATCATCGATCATCGCGCGGTCCGGCCGCCAGTCAAATCGTGGCATTGGGCCGTAGGCCGCTTTGGCCAGCGTCGTTTTGCCGCTGCCCGACGGGCCCACAATGACGCCAATCTGCCACGGTTCTTCCAACTCAGGCAACTCTGCATGGATCGATACCCGTGCCGCGCTTTCCAGTCGCAGGTCAAACATCCCCTGCACCTGCTGACACCGAAAGCTGTTTTCCACCCGGCAGGTGTTTACAACGTCAATACGCGGCATGGTCGCCCCTCCGCCGTCAGCCGTTCGTACAATTCCTGCTGATCCGCCTGATCGCGGCAGGTGACGGCAATTTCATAACTTTCCGGCAGTGGGGCGGTCGGCTCGCGCGCTTCCGCCGGCGCAAAGTCGGCCAGTTTTTTAATATCCTCGCCACTAAAACCAGCGGCCGCCGTCAAACTCGCGTCCAATCCCCCAAGCTGCGCAATCAACGCCTCATGATCCCACGCGGCCAGTTCGGCTGTGCGGTTATCGGCAATCGCGTAAGCCACTGCATCGGCCCCGGCCAAGTCGGTGCGCACCACACTGATGTGCGTCCAACCCAGCGCCTGTGCGGCGGCAAAAGTTCCATTGCCCGCCCGAATCACATTTTGGCTGTCAATCACAATCGGCTTTTGCTGACCAAACCTCTGCAGGCTTTGCTTAATGGCTGTCATATTTTTGTCATCATGCCGACGCACATTGGCCGGGTCGCACACCAGATCGGCCATGGGCACCATCTCAATTTGCAATGATTTTGGCTGTGTCATGCCGCGGCTTTATTCCACCATCCGCCGGATAAACCGCAACCGCCAATAGGCGAACTGTTGGCAAATGCTGCAAATGTATATAGCCACCGGCTTGCCGGTGGTTGGTGAATGGCAATCGGGGCGTTTTGCCGAAAACCCCGCCTCGCCCGGGAAATTCTGCGTCGCGGAATCGGTTCGCGGCGGTACGACTAACATGTCGCTGGTATCCGCCGTCCGTTTGTGGCCATCTGTGCGTAGCGTACCAACTACGGGCAAGCCCGTAGCTATATATTTCGCTGTGCCGCCGGCCGTATATAGCCACCGGCTTGCCGGTGGTTGGTTCGCGGCGGGGCCAGCATTCCGCGCAATTGGTGCCGCGCCCTCGTTGCGCTGCCACAATTTGCCCAATTTCAAGCCGCCATATATACTACGGTGCTCGGTTGCCCTCATCGTCTAGAGGCCTAGGACACGGGCTTTTCACGCCTGTAACTGGGGTTCGAATCCCCATGAGGGCATATGGGTATGGGTTTTGTCGGCGGCCCAGCGGGGTCTGCCGGCACGGTGATAAGCGGCAGGTTCATGTAGGATCATCATTGAATGGCTATCAAGGCAATTGATCTCCGGCGCGGCATCGCGGTTGAGTACAACAACAAACTTTATGTCGTGCATGACTTTATGAAAGTCTCCAAGGGTAACTGGAGGTCTTTCATGCAGGTAAAATTGAAGGATACCCAGACCGGCAGCATTATCGAACAGCGCTTCCGCGTGGATGACACCCTGGAGCAGGCATTCCTTGAGCAAAAACCGATGGAATATCTCTATTCCGCCGCCGACGTCCATCACTTTATGGATCTCAATGATTACGAACAGTTGGAACTCTCTGGCGATGTCGTCGGTGATGCGGTCAAATACCTCAAACCCAATACGCAGGTGCAAATCACCATGTATCAAGGTAAGCCGTTCTCGGTAGAATTGCCCAACACGGTTGAGCTGCAAATTACCGACTGTCCGCCCAGCATCAAAGGTGCCACCGTAAGCAACGTGGGTAAAGACGCCATCTTGGAAACCGGCCTGGTCATCAATGTTCCAGACTTTATTACCAATGGCACGGTGGTGCGTGTGGATACCCGCACGGGCGAATATTTGGGCCGCGTCAACGACTGATGCACCGCACCCGGATGGCCAAATCGGCAGGTTGTCCGCATGGTTATTTCAATCGGATGGGGTCGAGGTGGGAATCTGTTGGCCTTGCCGGTGCCGAAAGCGGTAAGCAGCACGCCCGGCAATAAGCCTGTTGGATCGGCCATCTGGTTGCTCGTGGCGGCGTGCTTTAACATGGTTGTAAAAAATGCCCCCCACCAACATCCCTCCATCCTCATTAAAACCCGACCGACCGGCCGATGCGCCAAAGCGCGTCATTCCGCCACCGGGTAATGTGCTCGTCCGTACCTTCTTCCTGCTGATCGATCCAGCCGCCTGGCCGCGGGCCGCCATGTACGGCTTTCGCACCACACTGGCTCCCCTGGTGCTGGTGTCGCTGGTGATGGCATCGATTGTCGCCATCAACGGCTGCCACAAAATGTATGCCTACATAAATGCATTTGCCGCCACCTACAGTTCTCACTATGACCCGATGGTACTCTCCGACGGCAAATTAAAGGTGATCCCCACCCCCGGCAAAAAACCTCTGCATTATGTGACGCCGGTCTTTGCCATTACCTACAGCACCGAAACCCATCCACCTCGTCTATCGCACACAGAATTGCTGGCCGTGCGCTTAACACCCGGCGGTTATTACATTGCCGACAGCGGGCTATTTGATCGCACCAACATCCAGCCATATAAAAATTGGCAGCAGATGTTTGCCCGGGCACTCGGCCTGCCGCTGGTAAATGGCAAAACGGCACCGGTGCCGATTAATTCTCAAAATCTGCTGCTGCTGACGCACCGCCTGTTTTATTACTTTGTCATTATGGCTGGCATGATTCTTTCGCTGTTGGGTGCCATCGGCATGGTGTTTTGGGCGGTGCTGGCCATGGTATTTTCCGCCCCGCTGATAGCGCTGGTGAATATAGAACTGCGTATGCCCCTCCGGGTGGCATACCGTATTGCGTGTGCGGTGATGGTACCCATGACAGTGGTGCGGGCAATTTTACTCATCTACAACGTGCTGCCTTCGGTACCGCGTACCATTACACAGGAAATGCTTCCGTTTGTTGTGCCCGTGGGCATATCAATCTGGGCGGCTTTTATGGCCCGCAAAATGTACCGTCCATCGCAACCCAGCCGTCCCCCTCGGCAATAGCCCATCGGCTATATATACCCACCGGCTTGCCGGTGGTTGGTGAACGGCGGTCTGGGCAACGCACCGGAAACCCCGCCTCGCGTCGGGGAATTCTGCGTCGCGGAATTTGTTGTGCGGTGGCACTGCAAACATGTCGTCGGTACCCGCCGCCGATTGGTGGCCACCCGTGCGCTGCGTATCAACTACGGGCAAGCCCGTAGCTATATATTTTGTTGCGATGCCGCCGGCCATATATAGCCACCGGCTTGCCGGTGGTTGGTTAATGTCGGTGTGGGCGTATTGCCTGAAACCGTTTCTCGCCCGGGAATTTTCGCGTCGTGGCATTTGGTTCGAGGTTATATGGCAATTTGGGTTCGGTACCCGCCGCCGATTGGTGGCCGGCCGTGCGCTGCGTATCAACTACGGGCAAGCCCGTAGCTATATGTTTTGTTGCGATGCCGCCGGTCATATATAGCCACCGGCTTGCCGGTGGTTGGTTAACGGCGGGGCGGCGTTGGCGTGCAATTTCGTAATCGCCATTGAATTTTTACGCGTGGGGTTAAATGCCACGTGGCGTGGTGGCCGTGGGTGGGATTACAATTGGCGGCATGGATAAACCTCAAACGTGGGGCAACACATTGGCCATCCATACGGTTTGGACCACATACCTGTCGTGGCTGCCGGGGGATGATCGCGGCCATTGGTCGCCATTGATTGATTTTTATGGGCAACTTGTACGTGAGGGTCACCGGATCAACGCAGGCAGTGAAGCCACACGCCAAGCCGCCATCCGCCAAGCCAAGGGGCAGCCGAAAACGCTTTGCGAAACTGATATTAAATTGCTCGCGGCCAGCATAGAGGAAGTCGCCCGCGGCGGCCCGGCGGCGGGCGTGGCGGGTGGCGCCCCAGCTGCCGCATGGACCATTTATGCCGCTGCGCTGCATCCGCAGCACGTCCACCTGCTGCTGGCGGCCAATACCGAACCGGTCAGTCGATTTGTGGGCCGCGTAAAAGGCAAATCCAGCAGCCGCATTGGCCATGCGAACGGAGAAGCGGGACAGCGTGTCTGGACACAAGGCTTCTGGCGAGTGTTTTTATTCGATTGGGAAGCGGTGCGTGCAGTACGTTATTACATCATCTGCCACAATACCCGGTGCGGCATGCCCGCCGATCCGTTTGGTTGGATCACCCCACCGCCAATTTTGTAATCCGGTGTGCAATATATATAGCCACCGGCTTGCCGGTGGTTGGTTAACGGCGGTGTGGGCGTATTGCCTGAAACCGTTTCTCGCCCGGGAATTTTCGCGTCGTGGCATTTGGTTCGAGGTTATATGACAAATTGGGTTCGGCACCCGCCGCCGATTGGTGGCCACCCGTGCGCTGCGTACCAACTACGGGCAAGCCCGTAGCTATATGTTTTGTTGCGATGCCGCCGGTCATATATAGCCACCGGCTTGCCGGTGGTTGGTTAATGTCGGTGTGGGCGTATTGCCTGAAACCGTTTCTCGCCCGGGAATTTTCGCGTCGTGGCATTTGGTTCGAGGTTATATGACAAATTGGGTTCGGCACCCGCCGCCGATTGGTGGCCACCCGTGCGCTGCGTATCAACTACGGGCAAGCCCGTAGCTATATATTTTGTTGCGTCGTGGCAGTGGTTGGTTAATCGAAATTTTATTTGATAAATTCTTAATTTGGCTTGAAAGTTGCGCCGCCATCGTCTAGCCTGCCATGGCATACCGAGTCTGTTTTCAAGGAGCTCCCATGGCCGACTTAACCATTCAATGTCCGCACTGCAAACAGGAATTCAAATTGACAGAATCCCTGGCCGCGCCGCTGATTGAACAGGCGCAGGCCGAAAGCCAGAAGGAGCTTCAAGAAGAACGGCGTCGAACTGAAAAATTACTGCAGGAATCCAATGCCAAAATCGCTCAGCGTGAGGCGGCACTTAAAGCTGAACGTGATCGATTGGCCGCTGAAAAATTGAATGTGGAAGAAACAGCCCGCAAGCTGGCCGATCAGGATCGCAAAAAAATTGCGGAAGAAGAGGCCCGCAAGGCCCATGAACTGGTCGCGGCGGATATCAACCAAAAAGCGCAGCAGCTAAAACATTTTGAAGAACTGCTGAAAGTAAATAATGCCAAACTGGCCGAGGCACAGAAGGCCCAGGCTGACCTGCTGATAAAGCAGCGTGAATTGGATGACGCCCGGCGCGAGATGGAACTGACCGTGCAGAAGCGGGTGACCGCCAGCCTGGGGCAGGAGCGAGAGAAAGCGCAGCAGGAACTGCGGCAGCAGATGGAACTGCAGAAGATTGAATATGAACAACAATCGAAATCACTTCAGAAGAAGATTGATGAACTTAAACAACAGGTCGAACAGGGATCGCAGCAGCTTCAGGGCGAAGCGCAGGAGATTAACCTTGAAGAAACCCTGCACGCGAGTTTTCCCCATGACGGGATAGAGCCGGTGCCGAAGGGGAAATTTGGCGGCGATGTCGTTCAGAAAGTGATCAATCCGAGCGGTGCCGAGTGCGGCGTCATATTGTGGGAAAGCAAACGCACCAAAAACTGGAGTGACGGCTGGCTGGCCAAACTTCGTCGAGACCAGCGCGACGCCAAAGCGCAATGTGCGGTACTCATGTCGCAGGCTTTACCGCCTGATGTGACCAGCTTTGCGTTGATCCACGGCATATGGGTGACAAGCGTAGCCTGCGCCTTGCCGCTGGCCATGGCGCTTCGGCAATCTCTCATCGATCTGCACAGTGCACGCATGGCGGGTGAAGGGCAGCAGAGCAAAATGCAACTGGTGTACCAATACCTGACCGGGCAGGAATTTCGGCAGCGCGTGGAAACCATTGTTGAGGCATTCCAGGAATTAAACGATGACCTGCAGGCGGAAAAGAAGGCCATGCAAAAACTTTGGGCCAAACGCGAAAAGCAGATTGAACTGGCCGCCACCGCCATGAGCGGCATGTACGGCGACCTGCAGGGCATCGCCGGCAAGCAATTAAAGGAAATTCAAGGGCTGGATATTAAATCACTGGGTGCGGGCGACTGATTGCAATCCGCGTCGCGTACCGCCACGGCCACACGCACAACGAGCGATCCACGTCGTGCCGCGCAGATAACCGGCGAGCCGCGCGGGTTTATCCCCGCGCCGTGAAACCGGGCAGATCAACTGCCCGGCTCGCCGTGGGGCGGTACGCGGCGGGTGGGGCGGGCAAATTTCTGCCCGCATCCCGCGGTTTGGCGCCGGAAACCCCAAATCCGTCCGGCAAATGTTGCGCGGTGTGGATCATATGTTTGTGATATAATAAAGCCCGTATTGAGGATGGGTTATGAATTTGACTGCAGGCATGCAGATACCAGTTCGGCTCGGTAAAGAACCGTTGATGGAAGCTGCTTGGGAATTGCGCTTTGATGGGGACGCTACCGCAGGCAGCTTGCTGCCGGGCGTGCTTTATGAAAAATATCGCAATGAGTTTCCGGATCTGAAGATGGCTATATTGCCTGCAAGCGCGATCCCCGCTGAGGCTCGTGCCACGCAGCCGCCGTTTACCAACCTCCCGACGCACGCGTTGAAGTTTGGCAACTACACGCTATTCGTCGGCGACCAAGTTGTCGCATTGACCGTAACGCGTCCCTACCCCGGTTGGCAGAAATTCAAACCTCGCATCGTGGAACTCGCCACGTGGTTGAGAGAACTGCGCCCGGTGGGCAGGCCGCGTCAGATGGCCGTCAGATACACCGACTTTTTTGCCGGAGCGGACGAGTTGCTAGGCAAAATTCAGTTGAATGCATCCCTTGGCGATTGGCGACCCTCTAGCCGCGGCCTCCAGTTGCAGATGGGCATAAATTTGGGGCCGTTAAGTGGTACTATTCAGGTTCAGTTTCCGGTACAGGTGAGTGCGGCCGGTACCGCATCGCAGGACGGGCTAATTACCATTGTCCAGATGGCAAAGATGGTCGCGGACGGGGAGGATTTTTGGGCCGACCACGAGGGCCTTTTGGACCGAGCCAAAACCGCCTGTCATCAGGTATTCTTCGGCATCCTCAAACCAGAGACTATCAGTGAGCTGGAACCGGTGTATTAAGGAGTAAGGAAATGTCATATACCCAAATCGCCGGAATTGGTTGCTACCGCGATGGGTTGGCCGATTGCGGGGCGATTCCTGCGGCGGCATGGTTGGAGCCGGGCAAGGGTTTCAACGAGGGCTCGATGGAGCTAAATCGTTCTTGCACGATGCGACGGGGGCTGGAGTCGCTTGATTCTCGATTCCTGTTCATTTCATCACTCGACATTTGCGCGCCGTTCGACGGTTCCGCCGGCGAAAAGCCCGCGATTGTTTCAGGTGTCCAAGTTGGGGCGCAGTTGCCTGTTGCCTGGGAATATGAACCCAGAACCGACCTGGGACGCAAACTGGCGGCCATACGAAAGCAGGCTATTGCCGATGGCTTGACGTTCTTGTCTCCGGACGAAGTGGCGGCCGAGGTGCAGGACAGGCGTTACGGTCTGAATGAATGATGGCCGAGAAACGTCGGACCTATGTTGATACCTGCGTCCTGATTGAGGCATACCGGGATAAAACGCCGCTGGGAGCAAAGTGCCGGGCCGCGGTAGATGACCCGGACCGCCTTTATCTGAGCAGCCTGTATCTTGAGCTTGAGCTCTTGCCAAAGCCAAAATTCAATGGGAGAGATGCAGAACTCAAGTTCTATGCAGGATTTCTTGCAGAGACCGAACGGGTGTCTATCTCCGAAGGGGATCTCCGGAATGTCGGGCTTGTTTTGGCAGAGAAATACGGGCTTGCTGCAATGGACGCCATCCACGTGGCTGTGGCCATCGCCGGCAGGGCTGATGAACTCCTGACGGCCGAGGGTCCCCAAAAAGCCATCTGCAGCGTTGTTGAAGTGAAGGTGACATCGCTCCGGTAGGCGGCAGCAGATTCGCTCCGCCGTCGCCAACGGTGGCCATCCCGGCAGTTGACTCGACCGGCCAGCGGCGCGCCGGACATCTGCCGCCTTACACGCTGCGGGGGTGCGCGCTTTCGTACGCTTCCTGCAGCCGCTTGGTCGTCAGGTGCGTGTACACCTGCGTGGTGCTCAGGCTTTGGTGCCCAAGCAGCTCCTGCACGGCCCGCAGGTCGGCGCCATGGTTAAGCATGTGCGTCGCAAAGCTGTGCCGCAGCGTGTGCGGACTGATGTCCGGGTCCAGGTGTGCTTCAATCAGGTATTTGTCCAGCTTGCGGCGGACCGACCGCGTGCTGAGCCGCTGGCCGTGCTTATTAATAAACAGAGGCAATTCCATATCGGTATCGCTGACGGCGTGCTGACGCAGATCAAGGTATTTTTTTATGGCGGCCATCGCGGTGGGGCTTACGGGGCTGATGCGTTCCTTTTTGCCCTTGCCGCGCACCTTTAGTATTCCGGTATTAAAATCCACGTCGCCCCGGTTCAGGCCCACCAGTTCACTTACCCGCAGGCCGGTGGAATAAATGACTTCCAGCATGGCCTTATCGCGGGCACCAAGTAAATCGGTGTCCTTGGGGGTGTTCAGCAGGGCGGTTACCTGTTCTTCTGTCATGAATTTGGGCAGGCGTTTATCGAGTTTGGGTGTGCGGATGGTCTGCATGGGGTTGTTGCCCGTCAGGCCGCGCTTATTAAGAAATTTGAAAAAGCTTCGCAGCGTCGCCAATTTACGGGCCACCGTCGCCTTGGAATAGTTATGATCGCGCATGTGCTGCAGATAACGCCGCACATCATCAGCGCTGGCCGAAACCAGAAGCCCCTCAATCTGTTCCGGGCTGGGTTCCGGCTGCTGCGCGGCCACCGCTGCCGCGGCCTGCATCTGGGCATGCACGGCGACCGATTGGGCATTGACAATCGATGGGGGCAGATCAGGCAGCCCAGCGAGGTAATTGCCAAACTGCCTTAAGTCGGCACCATAGCATTTGCTGGTATAAGCCGAAAAATGTCTCTCGTACTGCAGGTAGTCGAGAAAATCTTTTACTTTTTGGGGCATGGGAGCGTGATCCATAACAGAGCCTCTTTGGCGTTAGCCTCGCGGCTTCGCACAGTCCATTTTAGGCTGTTGCCGCAAGATAAAACAAATTTATTACCCAAGCTTCTTCCAATCAGCCTGACACACCGGCTTGACAATCCGCGTGGCACCACAAGTTCACGCGGGTGGTTCAAGCCCTGACAAGCGGTTTTATCGGCAAATTATCCGGCCCGGATGAGGCGGCATTGGATTGAAAATACCGCCCTGTGGCCTTTGCACGCAAAGCCGTGCGGTATCGGCGGTTAAAACCAAATATATTCGGCAAATATGGGACGATATGACGCCAACGGTGGGGGATGGGATAAAACAGGGTTAAGTTACTGGCCCATGCGGTCGCTGCGCGACGCAAAATAAACCTTCGCCTCTCCCACCAGGTAAAACGACCCTGTTACCGTGATTAAATCCTCGCGCGTAATGGCCCGCGATGCAATCGCCATGGCAGATGCAAAATCAGGTGCCACCTGGGCCATGCGGCCAAATTCTTCGGTAAAGCGGGCCGCCAGTTCATCCGGGCTGGCCGCCTTCGGATTGGAGCTTACCTGGGTAAATATAACCTTATCAGCCCCGTGCGATACCTTTTCCAGCATGCCGTCGACGTCTTTGTCGCAATTGCAGCCAAAAATGACTACCATCGAATCGTAAGGGACATACTGGCTGATCCCGCGGAACAACGCCTGCATGGATGCAGCATTGTGTGCGCCATCCAATATCACACGCGGATCGCGCCAGACCATTTCCATACGCCCTTCAATGGTCAGGTCCTTGACACCCTCCAGGGCCTTGGCTTCTTCAATCTTAAAGCCGCGCTGCTTGAGTTGATCCAGCACGGCCAATGCCAGGCCAAAATTAATGGCCTGATGTTCCCCCACCAGCGGTACCACCAGTTGTTCAAACCGCGAAATGGATGAATGCAGGGTGGCCCGGATGTGCGGGCCCAGCGGGCGGCCAATCTCAAAGCGGTAGCTGAATTCAACATCTTCGCCAACCACGGCCAGCTTGGTGCCGTTCTTTTCCGCCACGCGCCGCATGGCCGCCACCACACTCGGTGGCTGCACGACCGTCAGGGCTGGTATGTCCTTCTTGAAGATTCCAGCTTTTTCTTCAGCAATTTTCTCAAGTGTGTTGCCCAAAATGGCAGTATGGTCATAGCTGATGCTGGTAACAGCCGCCACCTCGGGGGTAATCACATTGGTGGAATCCAATCGCCCGCCAAGGCCAACTTCAACCACTGCGATGTCCACCTCCTGCTGCGCGAAGTGGCAAAAACCAATGGCGGTAATAATTTCAAAAAATGTCGGCTTATCTGCCCCCATCTTGCCGATGGCCTGCTCAACGCGTTTGACCCAGTGCGTCATTTCGTTGGGCGAGATCATCGCTCCGTTAATCTGAATGCGTTCGCGCATGTCAACCAGATGGGGGCTGGTGTACAAACCCACCTTGTAACCAGAGGCCCGCAGCATGGCCGCCAACATGTAGCAGGTGCTGCCCTTGCCCTTGGTACCGGCAATGTGCACCGACTTAAATTTGGTATGCGGATCGCCTAAATGCTTAAGAAGTAAACGCATACGATCCAGATTAAAGGTGGTGGTGTTGTATCGCACCACGCGCATGCGTTCGTAATCGGTCTGCGACATCAAAAAGTCGATCGCTTTTCGGTACGCTCGATCTTCTGATGGTATTTCAATTTTTGTGGTGGACAATTCAGCCGGTTCCAATATGCGCTTCACGATTGCCTGTGCCTTCCGTTGTGACACTTTGCGCAGTGTGGCACTACCCTTGGTGGTGCCTTTTCGTCCCCGGCGAGCCTTGACCGCTGTAGAGGCGCGTCGCACAGACTTGGTATGTCGAAGCTTTTTAGCCATAACCATATCGGTATCGTATCAAAAGATAGGCATTTTTGCAAATTTGGCATTATTCTTGCTCAAATGGCGGGCTGCAACTTCCAGTGGCCACCCGCCTGGCTGCCGCGGCAACCGACCACTTGGCCTTTTGCGGCCCAGAACCCGCCGCAAAAGGTGCAAAACCGTCAAAATGACGCTTAGCCGGCCCATTCATCCGCCGCGCCACTTGCTGAGGTAAACCCGAACACTCCGGCAGCCGCCCTGAAAAATTGCCGCACCACAGCAAGGCCGCCTTTGGGACCAACGTCCGCTAACCATTACCGTTGCGTCATGGTGCCCGCCGGTGAAAACCGGTAATGGTAAAGCTGCCGCTTGCCGCCAACACCGTCGCGACACACCGCCTGCGTGCGAAGCATCGGCCTTAAACGCCGGGCGTACGCGGCATCTTCGCCCCGGTTGCTGGCATCAAAGCGGGCGGCAAGTGCCAGTTGGCGTTTCACCGGGCACAGGTGATTGGGCGTGCGTTCGTACCGCTCGGCGGTATTGCGGTAGGCGGCGTATTGCAGATCAAAGTCAAAATCCAATCCCGGTTGGCCATCCACATAATACCGCCCTTGAAACACCACGCAGTCGGCATGCGGAGATCGGTCCATGGCGGCCAGCAATTCAGCCATGTAATCAGTCTCCACCCAGTCGTCATCATCCACAAAGCACACGTACCTGCCTCGGGCCTTAGCCAGCAATTCATTGCGCTTTATGCCAACCGGGCGTTCCTGCTGGTCCAAGGCGGTAAGAATTTCCACCCGGTGCGGCTCTGGCAGCGATTCAATTTGTGCATACAAATGGGCAAAAAGTTTTTCGGCGGCTGCCTGGCGCGATTGCAGGGTGGGGATTAGAACGGATAAATCAGGTGTGCGCAAGTCAAAGCCCATTTGCCGCCGACGGGCAAATAACATCTGGTCAGCATCGTGGTGCCGCTGGTTGGCCTCGTATACAGCATCGCCATTTGGGCCGCCGTGGGTGTGGCGTGCCAGCACCAGGTCAATCCACGCATATTTGTGCACACGCCGGGCGACTTCGGTCAGTTCGTTATCGCAAAACAGCGATCGGTATTCTGGCTGGTATATGTAACCAAAGCGGCGGTGGTAATGGATGCCCATGATCGGCAGGGTGATCAGGCGGCCGGCACCCAGGTACCCATCATGAAAATGCAGCACGCCGTCGAACGCGGGAAAGTGCCACTGCATCGCGGTGGCAATGCAGTCATCCCAGCCGGAAACCAGCGGAATAAAATCGTCGCTGGCCAGCAGCATGATCTGCCACGGCGGTGCGTCGGCCAGGCCGGCGTTGCAGGCATGAATTTTTCCATGCGGCTGGCAAAGGTGCACCTGGCATGTGATGCCGTCGGCCGCCAGCGCATCCGCAGCGGCCATCGCAGCGTGGCCTTCGGTAACGTCGGCGGTGATCTGGTAGCTCACGCAGTGCCGGCGGGAAGCCAGAGCGTGCCACTGCCGGATACGCCCGGCAGCCGTTGGCCAGCGACCTGTGGTGGGTAGTTTCAATAAAATATTCATATTTTGGCCCTGTTGTTCTGCGGGTTTGTACTGCCCAATTCAATACGGCGGGCGATCAGCTATGGTCGGCGGGTGGTGGGTATGTTGGCGGCCCGGGCCAGGCGATCAAGCACCAGTTCCATGTGCAGCAGCAACTGCCGCGTACGGTGCTGATTGGCCAGTATTTCACCAATTTGCTCTGTGTGCTCGCGCTGATGATCCAGCAGTGTCTGCATGGCAACGGCCCGCTGTATGTCATGGATGGTGTGGTGTGCCGCCTGCCGCCAGGCAAACGACGCCACCGAAAATGATGCGCCTCCCGCACCAATCGCCACTCCGATCATTGCAAATAAAGCCGACCAGCGCACCGGTTCTTCCTTCAGGCGATCCATAAATTTGCTCATGGCTGCATGCCTCGAAAAATGGCAGGCCGACCAGGCAGCACAGCGGCGTGGTCGGCCTGCGGCCAGGTAGCTTCCGCCGTCAACTGGTTGCGGCGGTTACCACGCGCTGTGTGGCAGGATGCAAAATGGTTCCCGGGGCCATTGCACGGGCCAGTTCGCTGATGGCCTGACGGTGCTGCGACAACTGCTGGCTTTTTCGTGCGGCCACGGTGGTGGTGGCACCGGCAATCAGGCTGGCAATGGCGGCGACAATGCCCAGCGCCTCGCCACCCATCGGCCCAGCCGCCTGAGCCGCCGCCTGGATTGCAGGCCGCAAAATCACCACCGCCGGGTTTTTGGCCATCCGCCCGCCGGGCGCACCGGCCTGCGTAATGGCCGCCACAGTCTGCGAATCCTTCTGCACCAGCGCGTGCATCCATTGGCTGCATCCTCCGGCAGTCATACAAAGCCCAACTGCCGACACTGCCCAAAGACGACTCTTAAACTTATCCATCGTGTAATCCTTTCCTGTCTTAATCTTGCAATGTTTTTTTAGACAAATCATCAAGCCGCATTTCTCATCCATACGCCACAGGGCCATGGATCGATCCGCAAGACACTCGGCCATCATCGCGACCCGCCGCACACGGCGACGATTTTGCCCGCATCCAAGGTGCATCGTCCGATGGCTCATGGCACATCCGCCCAGCAGTAAAAGCCCGGTCAATATGAGTGGTTTTTGCGGCATTACGCGTAACTCCATCGGGGTAAGAGCCTGTCCGGTTATGCGCCGGACAGGCCCCTTAATCGCTCCTGTTCAGTGGCCATCAACTGGCGGGCCCGCCACCACGCGGTTCAATGCATACAAAGCCGCTGCGGCTGTTGGGGCTGTTGGGTAACTTCAGCGGCTGCTGACGCATCACTTTGCCGTCAATGCGGTAAATCATGCGGAACGCCACCTCCGCTGCATCAAAATAAAGATGCATCGACATGGCCGTTTCCACCTGCCCACCGGCTTTGGTGGCAACGCCGTATTGCTTAAGATCCGCCAGGATGACATCGCCAGAATCACCGAGGGCCGGGCAGTGATAAGAGTAAACAACCGGAATGCCGAAGAGTTTCGCAACCGGCGTCTGGCCAATGGTACCGGCGGCATAATACAGATTCCGTCCGGCGGAATCTTTCAGTTGTTCAAATTGCGCCTCAGCATCGGGGTTGGCAATCCAGACCACGCTGGACATATCCCCTGGTGCCGCCGTCCAAAGCAGGCTCTTCATATTTACCAGATTGGTATAGCTGATGGTGCCCGCCACCTGCCCTGCATCGGCCGGGGCCTGCACCAGTGCCGGTGACCCCAGAATGCCGGTAGGCTGACCGAAGCCCGTGCCGTTGATGAACGCCTGGTTTAAATCCCACGCCAGCGCAATGCCGCCCTCATCCAATATAAAATTACTCAGGGCCACATTGTTGTCCTGCAGCAATTCATCGGTCACCGGCAGCAGGGTGCCCCAGCGGTTAAGCGTAAATTGAACGCGGCTGTACACCGGCTTTTGCGGCGCAATGGCAACGCCGTCGGCATTAAGCCAGCTTCCCAGCGATCCACCGGCGGCAGCCGTCACGCCCAACTCGCTCATCGATCGCACCGGCACAAAAAGCGAATTGCCAAGTGTGATCGGATATTTGCGGGCCTTTTCAAACAGCAGACTTTCTTCCAGCACATCGCGATAAATCTGGTTGGCGTACTGCGTGGGAACCAAAGCCCCGCCATCGGCCAGCACGGTTTCGTCCATGCCGTCCGCCTTGCGCACCATGTTGGTCAGCCGGGCATCGGCCGTTTTATGCGTGGCCAGCCGCCGCACGGCCTGGGCAAATTCGCCCAGATTGGCAAAGCCACCCGTCGGGTCGGCCAGGCGGCGGTCGGGCCCGACCACAATGCTCGGCTTCACCTGCCGAAACGACCGCGACACCTCTTCCATCACACGCTGCGTGATGACGCCGGTGGCGGCCTGCAACTGCTGATCAATCGATCCCTGAATTGCCTGCAGGGCCTCATCAAGACCCGCAGGGTTTGCCGCCGGAACCGCCGCCAATTTTTGATCGATCAGTCCTTCGGCCTGGTCATCGGGCAGATCGACCAGCGAATCTTTTTTGTGCCCTAAAAAATCAGTGCATAGTTTTACCTGCATGGATGGTTCTCCATAAACAATAAGTAACATTCCCCGCCTTGCTGGCGGGACCACGTGCAGGCTGAACATGTATGCATCCGGGGTCGTTCTGCGCCGCCGGTGGGCAGCATCCACCTGCAACCGCAGCGGCTGTAGGCATCGAGAAATTCGTTAACCATTGCGGCAGGAGGATAAAAATGTCGGCACGCTGGAGCGGCCCTGCCTTGAGGTGGGTTTGTCCACACGCACCAATTGCCACGCACCATGTACGAAATCGAGTGTGCCATCCGTCCCGCGCGGCACGGACGGCATGTCGTCAAATTTAGCCCCGTGCTTGCACGGGGTGGCCCGAAACGGGTGGGGAGCCCAGCCGCAAATGCTGCCGATGGACTCTTGCGCTGCCGGAATACGCGGCTTGATCGCATTGCCGCAGACAAATCGGTCGTCGTGGAGGCGGGCTGGGCCGGGCAGGTAAAAAGCCCAGATCGCCCAATCCGTTGGGATTGCGTGGTATTTTTTGGGGCCGGTGTGCTAAAGAATCTGACCGATTCGCAATTCTGCCGGCCGGCTAATTTATTGATTCAGAAGCACGTTTAATACATGGACGGAATTGACCGGCATGGCCTGCACATGGCCATCGCAAAATGATGCATTGGCCGTGCCGTCGTTGGGGCCGGTTGATCCGTGGCGATAGCGCAAGCCTTGGTGGGTAATGATGGTGGTGGTGGCATCGGTATTGCCGGGGTTGGGGGGGATGACGGTATCCTTGGTGTAACTGCCGAATTGCGCGGTCAATTGCGACGGCGACCAAGAGAATAAAAACTGCGCGCAGTACCCGCCCAGCCAGCTCTGGTTGGTGTCGCCCATGGAAATCACTTCTGATGGATCAGAGATGGCACTTAAGTGGAGCGACTGGTTATACGCGTAGCCGGTGGTGGGATTCACCACAGGCGTGAGAAACACATTCGGATTGGCCGCATAGTTGACGCCCCAAAGCCCGCTCATGGGCACCACACGCTCGGGGCACCAGAAGATGGAATCCCATTTGCTGGCCATCTGCGGCGGAATATTTTTGCCGATGACGCCATTGTTGGTGGGTGGCACCGGTGAGCCTACCAGCGTATAAAAGTCCAGATTGGCCCAGTCACCAAAGTAGGAATTGTAGGTGCTGATGGGAAAATCCGGGTTGGAATAGGTGCCGTAGGGGAGCGACCCATTAAAGTTATCGGCGTAGACCAGCGACATCTGTGCCAGCGTACGCAGGTTGGATTCGCATTCGGTACTGCGCGCTGCCTGGCGGGCCCAGTGAATGGCGGGCAGCAGCAGGGCGATTAATAACATAATAATGGTAATGACAACAATCATTTCCAGCAGCGTAAAACCGGTGCGGTAACGAATACCGGTTGGTCGGGGCGGCAGATGGCAGGCATTAGGCATCACATACCTCGTGGATCTTAGATGGCAGATGTCTGGCGGCACCGGCACCGGTGGCCGAGAACCCTGCCGACTTCCGCACGGCACACACCCCCATCATGGATATCGGCGGATGCGACTTGGCAATTGAACGGCTGCGGATATTAGGACGCAAAGCGGTCGCAATAGCAATGGGATCGAGTTTGAATCAGCAGATAAAGGCAATCCGAGCGGCCGATAAAGACATTGTCGAATTTGCGCCTGTGTCGCGGGCGGTCGTGCCGGCGTTCAGGGGCGGGTGTTGAGCACGGGGCCAGTGGCGGGGCTGTGGTTGGCAAGTAGATCGGCTACTTTCAGGGGCGTGACGGTAGCCAGACGAGAATTGTCCTCTATTTTGCGAATGATTTTCAGATTGGTGGCGTGCTGGTAAGCCTGATCCAATATGCGGTCGCCGATGCACATATCCAACACTACGGAATTGGGATGGCGGTCGTAATCGCGGGCGATGATCTGGGCAAATTTTTCCAGAAAGGTAATGCCGCGGGTGTCGGCAAGGTGCAATTGGGCCTGCACCCGCCAAAGGGTGCCCAGCATATGTTCCCGCACGCTTTGGGCCAGCAGAGCTGCGCCGCGGCCCTCGCGGGCGCTTAATTCAATAGCATGGGGAAACCGCTTGCGCCAGTAGGCCAAATCCTCCCTCTGGGCGATGGCATCTATTTTATTAAGTACCAGAATGGCGTTTTGCTCGCCGCAGCCGATTTCTGTTAAAACCTGCTTCACGCTTTTAAGGTGCATCGGGGCCTGCGGGTCGGAGGCATCGACGACGATCAGCAGCAGATCGGCGTGGGTGGCTTCTTCCAGCGTGGCCTTGAAGGACGCCACGAGGTGGTGGGGAAGATCGCGAATAAAACCGACGGTGTCAGACACCAATGCCCAATGGGCCTCACCGAGTTTCCACTGACGGGTTTTGGTGTCCAGGGTGGCAAACAGGCGGTCCTCCACAAAGGTGTCAGACCCGGTAAGGGTATTAAAAAGTGTGCTTTTCCCGGCGTTGGTATAACCGACAAGGCTTACCGTGAAATTGGTCATGCGGCGGGTGGAAACCTCGCGCGATTTGCGCGATTGCACCTGTGCGATACGTTTTTTAAGGTCGGACACTTTGTCGCGGACCAGCCGGCGGTCAATTTCCAATTGCATTTCGCCAGGGCCGCGGGCACCCACGCCGGCACCGGCCCCGGCACCGATGCGCTCAAGGTGGCTCCACATGTGTCGCAGACGGGGATAGGTGTATTCAAGCTGCGCCAGGGCCACCTGCAATTGTGCTTCGGCGGTGCGGGCGCGGGTGGCGAAAATATCCAGTATTAATTCGCTGCGGTCCAGAATTTTGCAGTCGCAAAGCCGCTCCACATCCCGCAATTGATTGGGGGAAAGGTCATGGTCAAAGATGACGACATCCGCCTGATGCTGCTTGACGAGTCGGGCAATTTCCAGCACTTTGCCGCGGCCGATGAATGTGGCCGGATCAATGGTGGTGCGCTGCTGGGTAACCCGGTCGACGACCTGTGCTCCGGCGGTTTGGGCCAGGCTGGCCAATTCGTCCAGCGGGGCAGTTGGGTCATCTGACGATTCTGGTAGAAGAACCCGAACAAGAATCGCTCTCTCACTGCGGACGGAAAGTTCCATCCGTTTATCGCCAGCCAAGTTATTCATCTCCTGAAGTACGCATGCAACACATCACTGAGCGGGCGATCGATTCGCCCTATCCCGGTACTCCATTCTAGCGTTGGTAAAGCGGTAAGTAATGAAACGGCACGCACAGTGCCAAAATGGCCATGGCGGTGGCATACGGTTTCCCACCTTGAAATTCAATACCGTCGGGCGGTTGCCAGTCGCCGTTGGGAAGCTGGTAATGGATAAGTTCCCGCCGGATGGGGGGATAAATGGTTGTCCAATAATGGCCACCGAGTTGAGATGCGGCCTGCGAGCAATAATAGACGGCATAAAAATAAAATGTTTCGTTATGGTGCAGGGGGTGCGCCATGAGAAAATTGCCGCCGGCAATGGCCTGCGGGCTGTGACGGCGACCCATAAGTTCCAGCGCTAGCACACCGGTGCCAGTGCGGGCGCGCCCTGGCGGGCCGCCGGGCTGATAGGCAAACCCGCCATTGATGCATGCATCGCGCACCACAAACGCCACCCCGTTTTTAATGGCACTGGCGGGTACATTGGCCCCGCAATCGGCCGCTCCGCGAAGTGCCATAAGCTGCCAGCCGGTGCATGAAATGTCGGCGTCGGTGCTCCACGGCTGGTAACGCCATCCACCGGCAAACTGATTAACCGTCCGCTTCTGGGCTGCAAGAATCAATGCGACACCTTTGGCGATGGCTCGGCCAATGCGTTTGCGGGTGGTGGGGCCCTCCATACCGTAAACTTCGGTAAGGGCAACGGTGCCAATGCCCTGGTCGTACATGGTGCCGCCGGGCGCGGTTATATATCCGTTTGAATTCTGGCACGAGAGGATGTAATTGATGGCCGCATCAATCACCTTGTGGTACGGCCCGTGATTGGCCGTGTACCCGCGGGCCATAAAAGCCATGGCTGCAAGCCCTGCATCCGCCGGTTTGGCCTGCGAAGCGCATGAAAAGCTGCCATCTGCAAGTTGATGTTTGGCCAGCCAATGCAGGCCGCGGGCCACCGCCGATTTGACATATGCCGGTATGCGCCCAGACGCACAGGCATTGGGTACTGGCAGCAGGGGCAGGGCGATTGCGGTGAGAACAACCGTCAGAAAGCCGGTTTGGATGACAGTTGGCCATGAATTGCGCTGGGGCATTAAGCACACTCCGGAAGATTTATTGTTTTGTGTCGAGCTGGGCGATTTTAACGTAATAATCGCGTACCATCTGTCGGTAGCCGGGCGGAATCGACTGCCGGGCGGTATTTAATAACTGCTTCTGACGAAGGGCACCAAGTTTAATCCATTGCGCCGGGCTGATCCCGAGTTCAGATACGGCTTTAGGCTCTTGCCCGGTGGCATTGTCGGCGCCGATGCCAGTGCCGCTGCCGGCGCCGCTTTCCGGAGAGTGGTCCGCCAGACTGCCTCCCGGGGCGTCGGCCATGGCGGTTCCTTGGCCCGGTGCCCCGGACGTCCCCGCCTGGCCGGCACCTGCCGCACCCGACATGGACGATTGCCCGTTGGACAACCCCATCGCTCCAAGCGATTGATTGGCCTGCGACAAAGCCCCGGCGGCGGCCTGGGCCGCACTGGAATTACCCTGCGCGGCCGTATGGGCGGCGGATAGCGCCTGCTGCAGTTGCTGGGCGGCAGCCATCAGTCGCTGATATTCGCTTTGGGCAGACTGCGACCCACCCCGCGCCTTGCCTTGACCCTTGGCCATGGTACCGGCTGCGGCCGAATGTGGGCCCTGCTGAGGCTGATTGGGATTCATTTCCCCGGCGATGTGATCATTGTGCATGGCTTGCGGTTCGGTTCCATCGCCGTGCATACCCTGGGCCAAATCAGCCAATGCGGTTTTGATGTGTGCCAGTGCCGCCTGCTGATGAATGGATGCGGCCACATGGTTATGTTGTGAAAGGGCCTGATTGGTCGACTGCTGATCGGCTCGCGCCTGCTTCATCTGCTGCTGTGCCTGCGCTATGGCTGCTGCCAATGCGGGCGCACCCAGCGCCGTTTGCCGTTCCAATTGGCCAGCCGTTGATGCCGCATGACGGATGTCGCTGGCCACCTGCGTGGAGCGCGCAATGCTTTGACTGCTGGGTTGTTGGGCGGCGGCCAGTTGACGGGCAATTTTGCCGGTCTGCCCGGCCAACTGCCGCTGCTGCCGGGCCAATGCAGAAAGCCGCTGGGCGGCGGATGTAAGCTGCTGCGGATTGGGTTTTTGGTCGGCGGCGTGTTTTTGGGCTTGCGCCCCACGGGCCAGGCTGACCGCCGCTGCCTGCAGGGCTGTCTTCATGGCGGCCATGTTGTTTTTCGCCGCGGCACGTCCCGCGGCGTCGGCTTGAGATTGGGCATTCCGGTACAACTGCCGGGCCGCGTGGCTGCCGGCGGACGCAGCCTGCTGGCGGGCTGCATCGGCAATTTGCCCGGCCAGTTGTTGCAATTGCGATTTATTATTGGCAGCGGCTTTTGCTTTTTGAACTGCCTGCAAAAGCCCCTGCGCTTTACGCTGGGCAGCCAGTGCCCGCTGTTGTGCGGCGGCGCTTGGGGTGTTTTGCCGGGCAACCTGCTGCAGGTGGGCCGCCGCCCGCTGCAGTTGGGCGGCAATCTGTTTCTGAGCGGTATGCGCGGCTGCCGGTTGCTGATGCTGCAGGGCATTGACAGCCGTCTGCATGGCGGTGTGCGAAATGGGAGGAATGTCGCGCCCGGCCGGCGTCCGCTTTTGTGCGGTCATAAACTGCTGTATCGCCTGATTCAATTGCTGCTGCCGGGCTTGCAGTGCCTTGAGCTTATTGAGGGCCTGCTGCTGATGAAGTTTGGCGTTGATGGTTCGACGAATGCTTTGCTGTGCGGCCATAACCTGCTGCAATTCATGACTGAGGCCATTGATGGCCTGGAATGCGGCCTCCTGCGTTGGCTTTTGCAATTCTGGATGCTGCCGGATCAGTTGTTGGAGTTGATTTTCAATTTGGCGTTGCCGGGCCATTGCCTGGGCGTTGTCGGGTTGGATGCTTAGCTGACGCGATACCGAAGCCTGCTGCTTGGCCAGGGCTTTCACGCTGTCGGCTATAACCTGCACGCCCGCCTTTTGCTGCAGATGGGCAGCGGCGGCGTGCAACTGTTTAAGTGCCTGGCTGACACTTTGCTGGGCGTCAGCAAGCTGAGCCGACCGCTGCTGCGTCAATTTGGGGTTGTCAAAGGTGGCCAGTGCCAGATTTTTGGCGGCGGCAGCCATCGATGTTTTGGCCACCGCCTTGACTCTTTGCGCTGTCTGCCGATAAATCCCGCGGTGCATGCGCGATGCGGCGGTTGTCACGTTGGCCGCGCTTTGCTGGATTAAATTCTGGGCATGATTGGCCGTTCGCATGGAGCTGGCATTAAAGTGACGGTTGGCGGGGACGCGCTGCAAATTGGCAATCTGCTGTCGCGCCTGCCGAAGCCGGTCGATGCTTCGTTTAATGGCCGCCGCAAAGCGACGGTACAAAATGGCATCGCGCCGGGCCTGATAGCTCATGTCCAGATTGGGATCAATTTTTATTTCATGTTCGCCGCTTAAACCGGTCTGGTGTGCCGGCATGCAGTTATCCTCCACCACCAGCCGATAGATAATGGCGCGGGCGTGAGGTTCATTGGCAGCCAGAAGTTGATTGGCGATGTTCATCCGCCATGTGCCGGTGTATTGGCGGCCCCCGCGCGTACCGATGTTGATGGGGTACGACATGGACGGCATGGCACCCACCTTTACCCGCACGCGCAGCGACGTGATGCCGAATCGGTCCTTCGCCACATAGCGTATGGGGATGACATCGTCGGGTCTGGCCCGCACCACACCACGCGGGCTGGTTACATGCACGACGGGCAGAGGATCGGCAAATACCGAGATGGGCCATACGCGGTTGTCACGATTGGGTATGTGCTGCCTGTTGATCAGATCAATTTGATAATGGGTGCTGGCGGCAAGCGTAAAAATGGCGCGATACGCCGTGCCCGCCGTGTGATGCAGACGGGCCAATTCCGTGCCGCCTGCCGGCGAGGCAGCAATGACCAGTGCACTGCGCTTGCTGAGCGGTTCGGTGGCGTGGACGGTAACCGACACCTGAGTTCCAATAATTCCGCGTATGGCACCATCCGTGCCCGTAATCTGGTGGGGGGGCAGATGGGTGTAAGGCGGATAGGTGTAGCGGATGGTAAGCCCGCTGATGGCTGGCCGCTCAATGACGTGCACGGCATACCACCGCGATTGGCCTCGGCGTGAAATTATGCGGTATTGAAAGGATGTCTGCACCGCCTTAAAGGTGCGGCGGTAGGATCGTGGCCCGGTGGGGGTCATGGTATGGGTCGCATCGCGCCCGTCGGCATAGCGTAAGGCAAGTTCCAGATGCAGTTTGTTCCGCGGTGCCACCTTGGCGTCATCGCGTGCGGAAATGAGCAGATCGCTGCCCTGCCCGATGGTAACGCTTCCGGGCGACACCGTCAGGTGCATGGCGGAAAGGGGCATCTGCCTGGACCACGGCAGCAAGGCGCGCCGCACTCCCAGGGCTACCGTGTTGGGCATCAGCGGCGAGACGATGAACCACACCGCGACGGCCGGCAGGCAGATCGCCACGGCCCGCAAAAGCGTTCGCAATGTGATGATCTGTCGGGCATCAATCTGATTGGCAACCTCGCCGGCGGTGTGAATAACCCGGTCAACCAATTCGCCTGATGCAATGTGCTTCGCCTGGTCATCAGCGGAAAGCTGCACAGCGCTTAAAAGCATTTCTTCATCAGATTGCCTTGCGGTTTCCACCGTGCCCGCCGCGGTAAGCAGATCAACCCGTTTTAAACTGCCGCGCAAAAGCCGCCAAAGTGTCCAGGCCATCGCGGCCCATGTCCCGCCCGCGATGGCCCATCGCAGGGAGGCAGGCATATGCGAAAACTCGCCAAGCAGAAGCACGGCAACCATGGCAATGGCCGCACAAATACCAACTGCCATGATCAGTGCCCGGGCGATGCGCAACCGCCGCTGCCGCTCGGCGACCGCCATCAGCGGTGCGGAGATATCTGCAGGTATCAGTGCGGTTGTGCTCATGATGATATCCTAACCGTCACGGGCCATGGCTTGGGTGCCGTGTGGCATCGCCCGCCACGTGCTCACCGTGGATCGGTCGTCTCCGGGGCAACCGCGGCACCACTGCGGCGCACTCGCTGAGCTCGGCTGCAATCCAATATGCGGGGCGTCGACCATTTTGCATTACCCTTACCAAAGCGTGCTGATTGATTATATCAGGCCCTTCCGCTTTCTAATTACCCATTCCGCCGTCGCCAGCAATGCAAATGCCGCCATCAGCAGCCATTGCATTATCTTCGTGCCACCGCTGTGCGGGTTGGTAAGCAGCCCCATGGTGTTAACGCTGCGCAGCGTATGTTTTTGCGGCGGCATGGCGGCGGCCAGGATGGCAAAGGCCGGGCCGGGTACCATCACGCCCCCTCCGGCGCTGGCCAATTGTTCCATGGCGTGCGGGTCGGCGGAGGGATCCAGCATTTCCAGATTTTTGGCGGCTCGAATGCGAATAATTTCAGTGCGGTTGACGGCGGTAGGGTCGTCGGCCAGTTTCCTCCCCACCGAGTCTCCCTTGAGGGAAATGGAGTAGCTTCCCGGTTCCAGCCCCGTGAGCACGCCGCTGTAAAAGCCAGGTGCGCCGGGCGTGGGCACCATCGGCGATGATTGCGTCTGCCCTACATTTTTGGCCGATAGCGTGCTGTGAATTAATTTTGCTTCAACTCGAAAGTGCAGATGGGCATCGGGCAATAAATTGGTGTGCAAAATACGGGCCCGGACATGCACCGTCTGATTAAACCGATACCGGGTGCGATTGGTGCCAAACCGAACCCACTTTCCACCCACCGGCAATTGCGTGCCTGTTGCCCATCGCACCAGTTGCGCAAGAAAGGCGTTTTCCAGGTTATGCCCATCCACCGACCGCATCCGCCAGGTTTGGTCGCTGGCCAGATACATAACCCGTCCCGCACCCGCACCCATGGTGGCCAGCAGTGCCCGCTGGCGATCAGCCGATTCAGAATTGCCGTGCCGTCCGTTGGCGCTGCCTATAGTCCACAGCACCCGGGCATTGGGCCGGGCCACCGTATAGGCGCTGTGCCAGTACCAGCGGGGCATATCCCGCCAGTATCGACTGTTGCGACTGCGATCGATTCCAAGGTCTGATAGATCAGATTCCACCCCCTCGGTGGTCAGCAATGGTAAAAAGCCGTGGCGTTCCTGCGAACGCATCACGCTTGGTGCCCATGCCTGTACCAGACGAATGGGCATAAGCTTGGCTAAATCGCTGCTGGCCCAGGCCTGCGGCATGTAGTTTTGCCCGGCGATGATGACCAGCGAACTGCCCTGTGTCTCAACGGCATAGGCCAGCGCCTGCTGGTCGGCTGGCGGCAGGACATGAGGCGGAATGTCGCCAAGGATAATCAGGTTAAACTGCCCCCACGCTTTTTGACCGTGCGGCAGCAGCGATGCAGTATAAAACTTATTGCCGGGCGATGCCCGCACCGGCTTGGGTGCGGCAATGCCCGCAATCGTGGCGGGGTGGAGCAAAACGGCCTGCAGGTGCACACGGCCCGATCGGGAAAAATAATTAACCAGATATTGATACTCCCATCGTGGCTGATTGTCCACCAGCAGCACCTGCAACTTATCCCGCCGCACCGTAACCCGGAATGATTTGCGCACCACGCCGTGATACATCGACCCGGGTATCCGGCCAATGCGCAACTGATAACGATAAACACCCGGCGCATTGAGCGCATCGCTGAAACGGACACTGCGCACACTGCGGCTCGAGGTGGCCAGCACGGTTCGGCTGGCGATGCGCTGTCCATTGCGGTACAGATAAACTTTTACGGGGTGATCGGCCAGATCGCGGATGGACAGCAGCGCGACGGCGTGCACTTTCTGGTGCTTAAAAATCCAGGTCGGAGCATTAATGGCCTGAATTCTCACCCGCGGGCTGTTAAACCCCGACCCGACACACATGGCATCGGTTGTTGCGCCTCGCGCCAGCAGCAGGCGGGCAATGGGGCCCGGATCCGGCCCCAGATTCTGCCGACCATCCGACACCACCAGCACCCGCGATGAATCGGGTGAATGGATATGGTCGGCGGCCAGCAGCAGCCCTGCCGATATGTCCGTCGCCTTACCGGTGGGATCCATCGCGCTATTTAATACTTTTGCCAGACCGGCAGCAGTTGCCCGGCCGGTGCTGAAGGCCCGTGCCGCAAAGCTGATCACGTGCACATGTTCAGCCGCCATGGTTTTGTAGAGACTGCGGCCATTGGCTGCATGACGCGCCAGCAGGGCGGCCATGGCCAACTTTGTCCGGCTCATGGTACCGACGTGGTTGAGAGCCAGAATCACCGCAGGATTTTTGCCATCCTTGGCGAGAAATGCCTTATCCTTCGCCCGTGCCAGCTTTGCCAGCGCACGGCTGGCGCGCAGCACGCCCTGCGCCGCGGCGCTCACACTTACCGCTGTCTTCAGGCCGGCGGCGGTTGTAAGGCGTCGCTCTGCCTGCCCCACCATTTTCAGTGCCGATTTTACCTCGCCACGGATGGGCGCTGCGCTCTTCCATGCAGAAAGATGCCTCACCAGTCGCGCGGCATATGTTTTCCACCAGTTCATCTGCCGTTGCAGCCGCTTACTGCCATTTTGCCCGGCACCGGCGTCCAGCTCACGGCGAATGGTTTCAAGCCGCTGCGCCAGCACGCCGGCCCAGGCGTCTGCCCGATCGGCGCTGTCGCTGTAGATGTCCGGCTTGAGATAGCCCAGCGCACAGGCCCATTGCAATTCTGCAGTGTGCGACTGCGGGCCATCCTTGATCGACATAGACTGGCTGTGATCCACCAGCAGCCAGATGGAACCCGTCGTGTGCTTGACTCGCAACCACGATATGCTGGGGCGCAGTAGGCATAATAAAACCAAGGCCACCATCAAAAGCCGTATGACCGTAACCACCGCCAGAGTCGCCGGTGACAGCAGCCGTCGCTGTCCAAAATACCAATAAACCAATATCACCGCTGCCGCAAACGCCAGGATCAGCACCAGCCCCGCATTAAATGCAGGGTGGATGGCAAAATGAAAGCTCGATACCGGCTTGTGCGGGGTCACGATGACACTCCCAGTATCCGGGCAAGGCTGGGCCGCGGCGGTGCATGCTGGCCTGCCGACGAATCATCATCCATCTGCAGGCGGCCCAGGCGGCGGCACAGCCACCCTTCGGCTGCCATGGCGATCAGCAGCAAAACTGCCAGCCACGGCCAGAGGGATACGCCACCCACGGCAGTGCCCAGGATGGTCGCGGCCTTTTCGGGCGTGGTCTGTCCGCGGATAAAACCCTGGCTTACAAGCCAGTGCCAATCGGTTGCGGTGAGCTTGGCGGGTGCCAGTTGACGCTGATCAATGGCGACACAGTAGTAGACAGGTTCGTGCGGACGCCTGGGTTGCAGCGTCAGGCGGTAAAGCCCTGGTTCCAGGGTATGGTTGGATGTTATTAAGTAATGATTGCCGGGTTCCAGTTGCGGGTGTAGGGGGATGATCCGTTTGCTGGGCAGCGTTAGCTGTGCCGCCGTTATGCCCGGGTGCCCGCTGCCTGTCCATACCAGCATGCCGCCCGGATTCAGCACCCGCTGGTCAGAGAGTTCACGTGATGCCAGCGCCAGGTGCTGCACCGTCTGATTGACCAGCGGCACGAAGCTGGCCGCCACGGTGGGCCAGTCATTCATGTGCCCGGCCACACCGGTGGTCCACACCACCAGCAAGCCACCGGATGACCCGATGGATCGCTCGACAATCAGTGGGTGACCGTGGCCGGTGGCGGCAATCGTCTCGGTTTCATTGATGTGCGGCAGCAGCCCCCACCACTTATGCACGGTTACGCCGACAATCTGATTGTGCCCCGCCTGCAGCAGTGGCCGCACCATCGGGTTGTGGTGTCGGCGTATGACAATAAAGGGTGGCCTTTTGGCTGTTTGGATTGGGCCAAATGTACCGACCGAAAGACCGTGCGATTTAAGCTCGGTATTCAAAAAATGCAGATTGGTCCGGCTGCCGGCGATGATCCACACGCCGCCTCCGCTGCGGGCAAAAAGATTCAGCCGCGTCAGCAGTTCGCCGGGCATGGTTGCTGGGTCATTGACGACGATGGCGTCAAAGTGCCGCAGGTGCATCTGAGCGGCCTTGCTTACGCTTACCACCGTTGGCCGCGCCAGCGCCTTGCGTGCACCGACGGACGAATAAGGATTGAGCGCCGCATCCAGATAGCGGCTGCTTCTAAAGCCACCGATGGCACCAATGCGATGATCAATAACCAGTATGGACAGGTGACGCCATACCTTGACCGCTGCCAGCGATCGATTATCCGCCGCCAGTGCGTCGGGATGGTGTGTGCGAACTTCAACCCAGTGCGAGCCGGCACTTTGAAATCGATACTTGAATTGCGACGTCTGCGTCTTGCCGGCCGCCAGAAATTTTATCCGGGTTACCGCCACCGGTGCGCCGTCGATAAGCAGCCGCAGGCGAATGGGACCGGCAGACAGGGGGCCGGAATTAGATACTGTAAAAATAATATGTGCCGGCCGGCCTGCACCCGGTATGCGCGGCTCGATGCGCAATGGGCCAACGGCTATATCAGACTGTGTAACCGCAGCCGGAACGTGGATGCTGTAAACGGGGATCGGCCGGCCCGCAGGTGATTGCGCAGCACGCCACAGGCTGCGGCGGCCGACCTTCCACGAGACCGCCCGGTCGTTGGATAATACAAATATCACCTTTCGCAGGTCGTTACCCCGCCGGGCAATCGTCTGGGCATACCGAACGGCCTCAGGAATGGAAATGCCCGAGAGCCCGGCGTGCAGCCGCTCCAGTGGCAGGATGAATCGCCGTTCAATTTTGCTTCGATCGGCAATGAGTATTCCATGGCGGCTCAAGGCATGGTCTTTGTGCCCGGCCACCAGCACGCTCAAGCTGTCGTTCGGGCTTAAGTGGCGGATTAGATGGCGCAGCGCATCAATGCTGTGTGCAAAAACAGTGCGCCGCCCGCTTACCATCCCCGATGAAATGGAATGGTCCATCACCACCACCACGTCGGTTGGATCACTTCGGCCGATGATCGCCAGCCCTCCGGCGGAAAGCACAGGCATCGCCAGAAGCAGTGCCAGCAGTGCCAGCAGCAGGATGCGCAGGACCAGCAATATCCAATGTTCGGGAAGTCTTTTTCGTTTTTGAAACGTATCGCTGGGTTGCAAAAATAACATGGCAGCCCAATCGACCGGTGTGGTTTTGCGGCGATGCAGCAGATGGATAATGATCGGTATGGCACCAAGGGCCAATCCTGCAAGCATAATGGGCATGACAAATATCAAATGCCACGCTCCCGCAGGCGGGTGGACAGATAGGCGGTCAGTGCCTGATCCACGCTGTCACGAGTATCAATCAACTGGTAGCTGATGCGCAAATCGCTGCACGCCTTTTCAATGGCCCGCCGATGGGCGGCCAGGGCGTCGAGATAATTCCGGCGAATCACCGCCGGGTCCAGCCGGAGCTGATGCCCGGCAGATTCCATATTTTTAAAGAGCGTCCACTGGCGGAACGGAAATGCAATTTCATCGTGCGCCAGAACCTGCAGCAGCAATACCTCATGGCGGCGGTGCCGCAGATGGTGCAGAGCACTGATGATATCATCAGCCGCCTCCAGCAGATCGCTGATCACGATGACCATGCTGCGATACCGCAGCCGTTCCGCGGCTTCATGCAGGGTGCGGCTGATTTTACCTTCAACGCCAAGCGTGCGGGCATCCAGCGTGCGGGCCAGGGTAATCAGATGCGATGCGGTGGATCGGGCCGGAATAAAATCGCAAATTTTTTCATCCATGGTGATCAGGCCGCAGGAATCCTGCTGATGCAAAAGCAGATAAGCCAGGCAGGCCGCGGTAAATTGGGCATAGCGATATTTGCTCATGGCGTCCTGGGGGCCGCGATAACCCATTGAACCGCTGGCATCCACCAGCAGATAGGCCCGTAGGTTGGTGGTCACCTCGTACTGACGGATGTAATAGCGGTCAACCTTGGCGTACACCCGCCAGTCTATGCGTTTTAAGTCATCGCCCGGTACGTATTGCCGATGCTGGGCAAAATCCGTTGCAAACCCCAGGTGGGCCGACCGGTGCAATCCCTGCACATAGCCATCCATCACCTGCCGGGCGACCATTTCCAGCCGACTGATGGGCGCAAGCAGATGGGGGGCCAGCAAGGCACTGGCGGCGGTATGATCCAATTCAACATGAGCGGTAGGAATGCTGTCCTCCTGATTTTTAACCGACGCGACTCACGTCATGCCGCCTGCTGGCTGGTGGCGGAAAGCTCACTCAGCAGGCGTTCGATGATTTTATCCGTGGATATGCCGCTGGCTTCAGCGCTGAACGTGGTGGTAATGCGATGTCGCAGCACCGGCCTGGCTACCTGGGCAATGTCCTGGGTGGTTACATGCATGCGTCCATGAAGGATGGCTCGGGCCTTGCCGGCAAGTATTAAATAAATGCTGGCTCTCGGTCCGGCACCCCATTGCACCAGGTCGGAGAGCCATTTGGGGGCTTCTGCTTCGCCGGGACGGGTGGCCCGCACCAGTGCCCGGGCAAATTCATATACATGGTCCGCTGCCGGCACCCGGCGCACCACCTCCTGGAGGTATTCAATCGTAGGCCCGTCCAGCACCCGGTTGAGTGTCGCCGGCTGCAGCGAACTGGACTGCTTCATTATCTGCAGCTCTTCTGCGGCTGTTGGATAGCGCACCACCGTCATGAACATAAACCGATCCAGCTGCGCCTCGGGCAGTGGGTAAGTGCCTTCCTGTTCAATCGGGTTTTGCGTGGCCAATACAAAAAATGGGTGCGGCAGGTCGTAGGTGTTTTCGCCGGCAGTAACCCGGTGCTCCTGCATCGCCTCCAACAATGCCGCCTGGGTTTTCGGTGGGGTACGATTGATTTCGTCCGCCAGCAGCATGTTGGTAAACAGCGGCCCGCGCACAAACCTGAAGGTCCGCCGCCCCGTGGTTTTGTCCTCTTCCAGCACGTCGGTTCCAGTGATATCCGATGGCATTAAATCGGGCGTAAACTGCACGCGCTTAAATTGCAGGCTAAGCACCTCGCTAAGCGTTTTCACCAGCATCGTCTTGGCCAGTCCGGGCACACCCACCAGCAGCGCATGGCCGCGGCAAAACATCGCAGTTAATACCTGTTCCACCACATCCTGCTGGCCCACAATCACCTTGGCAAGTTGATCGCAGATGGCACGGTAACTTTTGGCCAGATCTTCCACCGCTGTTACATCCGACCCGGTGACACGCGCGATGCCCGGCGTCGCAGGTGCGGGGGCCGGCTCTTCCGGTGTCTCTGGTCGTTTCGGCTGGCTGAATCGTCCCAAGAATTCACTCATCGCTATGACTCCATTAACTTGCCGCCGCACCCCGAACGAAGCGCCGCATATGCATGTAGAGTCTACAACGATTTAATCTGCGAGCAATTGCGACGACACGTCGCCATAGGCATGGGCGGGCAATCTATTCCGACGCGGTGAAGAATCCGGTGAATAATCTCCAGTGGGGGCACGCCTGCGTTACCAAATTCGTCACAACGGCCACAACGCGCCCGCAGCGCCCACCCACCCGGTTCAGCAGCAATCTTGTTGCCCTTAGCCGCGTGACTCGTGCACGCGCGTGATGGCGGGCGTTTCCGCCGCGCGTGGTTTTTCCACCGGCGAACCCGCCATCGCATCCCGAACCTCACGCGTGACTCGTGCTCGCGTCACGCTTGGGTGCTGCCACGCGAGACTCGGTATTCGCCCGTGAGATGACATCCCTCGCAACGCCGGTATTCCGGCGAGTCGGCGCACTTACAACAAAAAAGGCCCGGTGGATCATCACCACCGAGCCTCTATTTTTAATCATGCCGCCGCCCGCCGGACCAGCCGCTTTTGTCAGTTAAACCCAAAAGGCAGGCGCGGGTTTACGATATTCAGGATACGCAGCGTGTTATCTTCGCTGCCCTCACTGGCCGGGCCTGGCGACATGCCCGCTGGTAGGCTGTTGGATACTACCTCCGACACGTGCCCATCAAGGTACAGTGCGTTCGCCCAGCCCAACGTGGATCCATTTTGGCCATGGCGGAACCGCAATTCAGTTTCCCAGCCGAGGCCGTTGTCGTCGAGTTGTGAATCCGTGCCACCGAACAGGCCATAAGAGGGAATCATAAATGTCGGGTACTGGTAGTCGCCAGCCATGATCGGGTCCCAGCCGATGTTGCTCATTGTGCTGTTCTGGGCCCACGATCCAAAAGTTTCACCGGCGAAATACGCAGGACCATCCATAGACTGCGTTGCGTCACCAATGGCAATGCTTTCCGCTGGGGTCTGCACGTTTGATGCCTTAAAGCATGTATCCAGCTTGGTTGACCCGGTGGTGGGCGTTCCGTAATACAGGAAGAAATTTGGATTGGCCGAATAGGTACTGCCAAAATTGCCAACCACTTCTACGCCGTGAACCTCCCACCCCGTGAATGGGACATCCGGCACCACCGATGCGGGGCAGACAAATGTTTTCAGAAACTGTACCGACCACGCCCCGACATCTGCCGCCGGCCCGGTTCCACCCCATGCCGTGTCCGCCGGATCACACATCAGCGGCATGGGGTGATCGGAATTAAAGCTATACAGCAGAGTTGCCCAACCGACCGGTGGTGGCAGCCAGTAGCTCGGGTGCGCTCCATCCGGATTGCCCGGGTAAAGGGTTGGGTCATCGTACACGCCAAATGGAATGGAATCGCTGAACGACGTCTCGTATTCCGCCAGCATCTGTCCAATCGAATGCAAATTGGCAGCACATCCAACACTGACGGCCTGTGCCTTGGCTCGTGAGAGCGCCGGCAGCAGCAGCGAGATCAGCAGAGCGATGATCGATATCACCACTAAAAGCTCCACCAGGGTGAAGCCCGCGACGCGGTGTCGCCGTACAAACTTGGATTGCAAACTACGGTAAATAATCATTTGAGGTCTCCTCAAAAAAGCTCACTGACCCATTACATGCATCAACACCAACATCGCCTCTGAGGCCTACCAGAACCATGCCGGCACTAGCGCTGGGCTACGGCAGCACATTCAACGGCGTTTTTACGCCCCGATGTCTTGGCGCGGATGCCTTGCAGGCGATAAGACTTGTTGCCTGCCAATCACCTACACCACGCATTAAGCTTAACTGTCTAATCGGTCGATTGCCACTAGTTAAGGCGCAAAAATATTTATTATCAGCGCAATCTCCGAAGTAGTTAAACCCCTGCGAATTTTGCGCAAAGGCTGCTCTTATGGGCGGGTTGACACTGCGGCCGTGCCATTTCGCCATCGGGCGATAAGCCGCAATGCTCCATTGACTTGAGGTTGATTCACCACCTTGGTGGGCTAATGAGGTGCCTTTGCGGGGGCCGTGTTCGCCCCCGTTACCGCCAAAACGATGGCGCTGATGCGGGCCGGGCGATGCGCAAGTGGTAATTGGGCAAACGCGGCTGCGGCCGCGTGCAGTGTCGATCCAGTGGTACAGACATCATCCACCAGCCACACCGACATGCCTGCCCAGTCCATCGGCTTGGACGCAAACGCACCGCGCAAATTTTCGCGACGCTGGTGCGCACTGATGGCGGTGGCCTGCCGGCCCGCGGCCTTTAATCGCACCAGCCCATCATAAAATGTCACGCCGGTATGGCGGCTCAAAAAGCGGGCCAGTTCTCTGGATTGATTAAAACCGCGGCCAAATTCCCGCCGCCAGTGCAAAGGAACAGGAACCAGCACATCCATCTGCGGACGCCCTGCACGCTGCCAGGCCTCGGCCATCTGCGCAGCCAGCAGTGGTGCCAAACCCCAATGCCGCTGGAATTTGAGGTGCCCTATTAATTCTTTCAAAGGATAACTGTAACCGCCGGCGCGGACAATCTCAGCCGTCCCCAGATGGCGATGCGGGCAAAAGGGGCAGCTTGCCGTTCCCGGCAGGCGATCGGCGCCGCACCGATGACAATATCGGGCCTGCAGCTGGGTGGCCAGCGCCTCTTGGATGGGCGTTGCCAGCGCGATGCCGTTGTCGGATAACGGGCCGCCTGTTAGCCAGCAGGTACGAGGTATAAATACATCCAATAAGTGACTTGCAACTGAACTGAATTGACGCATCCCCTTCAAACCCCTTATCACCCGGAGACTTCGCATCACCCCTTCAACGCCATTGCATAAATACTACCCGAAACAGGCTTTGCACGGTTCCACCGCAGAAACCGATGCAGCCGAAAGTAGCAACGCCAAACGCAGCGACCATCCCCCCCTTAGCCGCGTGGCTCGTACACGCGCGTGATGGTGGGCGCACTCGCCGCGCGTGGTTTCTCCACCCGCGCACCCGCCATCGCGTCCCGAACCTCACGCGTGACTCGTGCAGGCTTGATCCGTGGGCGCTCTCGCGCGCAAATCGGTGTTTTCGCGATCCGCGTTTGTACGCAAAGCTTCCTGCCTTACGTGTGGGCAAAATGCGGCATCCACCCACCGGGTCAACACGGGCGAACCCACCCGCAAACGCTGCGCGTGGCCGTCGCGCCGTGAAAGCCCGGCGGCAAAAAAAGCGCATCGGCCCGCCATTTTTTCCGCGTTGCGTTGGGGTAAATGTTAAATGCCCTTGCGGCTGCCCAAGAAAATGCCACGTCTACGGCATTGAAAAAAATAAAAATGAACCACAACGGCCACGGCAGACACAAAGCAGTTTACCCGCCGGTCCACTGCTGCAATTGAATCGCAAAATCATCCAGCAATCGATTGGCCTGGTCCCCATTCAATGCCGTTTGGCGATACGTGAGGCAGACCGTAAGCCGATTTTTGAACGTGGTGGTTGCCCAGACCAGTGGAAGCAGGGGGCCGACCGGCGAAACGCGAAAATAATCTCGGATATCCATTTGCCCCGCATCCGCCCGACACATCCATTGCTCGGTCAGGTTTACATTGGAAATGCCCGCCAGCAGAGGCAAGTTTTTGGAAAAAAATATGGCAAGGTGCCTCTTATCCGTATAAAGATTCCAGAAAAAGCGCGTAACTTCCAGCGCTTGGAGCGAAGCCAGGGGGGAAAGCCGCTGCTTTTGCTGCAAATGCTGACGATGCACGACCGCCAACAGATCATCCATCGTTGTCCGCTCGGGCACTTGCGTGATGGTGGTGGTAAAGCCCAGCAACACGCCAAAGTGTCGGTCGTGGCCAGTACTTGAGGGGGTGGCTGCGGTGCCTGGACTTCCCGTGGGGCGGTTTTGCCCGGCCAACTTGCGGATATCCACAATCGATCCAATCGCCACCCGATCGCGTGGGGCGTGGCCCAATCGTCGGCGGGCATAGCGGTTCTGCTGCGTCCTGGCGCCCATTAATTGGGCAATGATTGTGGTGAACATGTCGTGTACCGAAACGCCGCGCTGCCGGGCGGAATCTCGTACCCGCACAATGACGTCGGCGTCCAGCACTTTCATCACCATGCCGGTTTTAAAATCCAGCGGATCGGCAAAATTAAGCCGCGCGGCGCGGCGGTGGCGCAGATATTGCCTCAGGCAATGGTAAGCGCTCGGCAGCCAATGGGGGCACCGCTCCGGCCCGGCCAGCAAGTCAAATTCGGTGGTAAACGTATTGGTGCAGGCTTGACAATAAATGCACCGCATCAACTCGCGAATGGACCAGCTATCCGCCAGCCAGTGGTCGTACACCACGATGAGATGAAAACCATCCACACCCTGTACCAGACAGAGCCGCACAGGACATTCTCCATCAGCAAATGGGCGGTTGATTTGCTGGACAATGATGGACTCAGGCGGTGCTCCGTTGCCCCACATTTCAATGGGTTCCAGCGGGGGCATGCGCGGTAAATGTTTTTGATCAATCAAAGCCTGGAGAACATGATCGGCAGCCGTCTGCCAGAAACTGCGGTTGGCCATACCGCTGATTTCAACAGCCTGCACGGCATTGTAGGGGGCTAAAGTCTTCCAGCAGCACATCAGCTTTTGGAAAGAATTCAGGCAATTAGGGTCTTCGATGGTAATGTTATAACCCTCGCTGGCTGAGCGGTTCACGATGCGCCGGGCCGCCAGGGAATAAACCGGCCGACGGAGCGCATGTAGGTCTGGTAATCCGCCCCATGCACTGAAATAAGGTAATGTTCTTCCCGCCGGGCTTCAAGCTGCAGCATGGTGATGTGAATGACGGCCAGAATGCCCATTAATACGCTGGGAATAACTGCCAAGCTGCACAACATCAAAAGAATCGATAGCGCATAGATGGGGTGGCGCACAAGTCGGTAGGGGCCGGTGATGATCAACTGGGTTTTTTCGGTCGGATCGATGCCGATACGCCATGATCGGCCCATTTTGCGCCAACAGATAAATGTTGCCCACAAAGCCAGCAGCCCGATGGCCGCACCGACATATGCCAGTGCAGCAGCCGTGGTAGTGCCCGCAACCAAGGGTTGGATGACGATGGGGCGGCGGCGGGTGACCCAAAAGGCAGTGACCCACGGCAGAATGCACCAAACCAATACCGTGGGCGCCCAGATGATGCGCAAACGTCTGCCGGTTTTTTCACGCGGGATTACATTAGGATCGCGACCAATTTTACGCGCCAGCCGATAGCTTTTAACCAGCACGGTTCCCCAATAAATCGCAATTTCGATGGCCAGAATTACTTCTGGCACGCGATGGGTCATGAAGACGTTCACCTCAGGCGCAGCCCACGCGCCCGACGGTATTTTAACGCGGTGTGGTCACGGCGCGGCATAACCCATGTTTCCCATCGCATAAGCGAATCATCAATATAGTGCAGCATCATTTTCTGCACGCCAGGAATGGCACTTATATTCATGTGATTGACCGGCCCGGTATTAAAGCCAACCTTGGCGTAGCGCAGGTTAATGTTGGTCAGGCGGGTAAACTCCGGGTCGGCCGCATGAACGGGCACGCCGCGTAAAAACGGTATCCAGTCTGTCAGTGGATGACTTTTATAAATATCCACGCACCGCTGAACATTCGCCGGTATCGCTGGCGGCGTGACCGGATCCAGCAGCAAGAGCAACGTGACGGTAATTTTATGCCGCCCCAGATAGCGAGCCGTACGAATCTGGTCATCCGCTCCGTAAGAATGTCCCACCAGTATCAGCGGCCCAGTCAGGTCTCCCAGCTTAAAGGCGTGAACCAGCTTCTTCCGATAGCTGTGCGCTGCCTCATCGGCCACGGCCGCCGAGATCAAAACGTGCCGCTGGTTCAACGTGCGGCATAAAGTGTCCATTCCGGTGCTGAATATCCCCAAGAAACCGCGCATGGCATAAAGATGGCCGGGATAAAGGTAAGCCCTTTCGGTAGTCGGCGGAAAAGTGCGTGCCACCGGGTCATTGGGCTGATTGGTCAAATCAACGCAGCCGGCCAGCGCCAGCAGTAACGCCACCGTTGGCAGCAGCAGCGCTTTCGAGAAGCTTTTTTTTATCAATGCCCCCCATGGCCTGCCGAGTAACCTGCCCAAGGCCGCTGCCAGTCGCGTGCCTGAGATGACGCCTGATTTCATATGTATCTCCAGCCTGAGGACAACCACTTTCCGCTGACCTATGCGGTATGAACCAGCTTTTTACGATACCACTCGACCGTATGTTTAAGCCCCTCGTCAAAATACACTTTGGGCTGGTAGCCGATCAGTTCGCGGGCGCGCGTAATATCAGCCAGTGAATCGCGTACATCCCCGGCTCTGGCGGGCTGGTGCTCGGGGGTAATGGGTCGGCCCAGCAGTTTGCCAATTTTGTCAAGCAGGCTCAGCAGGCTTATGTTTTGGCCGCACGCAATATTGATCACCTCGCCCGCAAGAGGCTTTTCGCTTTGGCCGGAGAGCATATTGGCGTAGACCACGTTATCCACGTGGCAAAAATCGCGCGTCTGGCCGCCGTCGCCGTATATGACGGGGCGCCGTCCTTCAACGCCGGCGGCCACAAAGGCCGGTATGACAGCGGCGTATTGGCTCTTCGGATTTTGCCGCGGCCCAAACACATTAAAATAGCGCAGCGAGATGGTTGAAAGCTTGTACACCGACGCATAAACCGACGCATAAAGTTCGCCGGCATATTTACCGACCGCGTAGGGGCTTTTAGGCGATGGCGTCATCGATTCTCTCTTAGGCAGTTCTTCAGTGTCGCCGTAGGCGCTTGAACTGGCTGAATACACCACCCGCCTGACACCACTGAGGCGTGCTGCCTCCAGCACATTTAATGTGCCGTTGATATTTGCAGTGTTATATCCAACCGGATCGGCTACCGATCCGGGTACCGAACCGCGTGCCGCGAGGTGAAAAATGACTTCGGCGTCCGCGGCTGCAGCACGGCAGGTGTTCAATTCGGTAATGTCGCCGCGCACCAGATCAATTTGTTCCTTCACCTCGGCCAGGTTTTCCAGGTCTGAACTGTAAAAGCTCTCCAGCACCCGCACCTTGGCACCTGCAGCCAGCAGGCCTCGCACCAGATGCGATCCAATAAATCCGGCACCGCCGGTTACCAGCACGCGCCTGCCGTGATAATAATCCATCGCTACAATCCCCTGTGATCTGGTAATAAATGTTGGCCTCTTGATAGCCTTAATTAAGCCGTGTGATCCGCGCCGGCCATCAGCCCGCCACCACCACGCCTACCGCTCCCTCGCGGCCGCCACCTGGTTTTACGGGCGGCCGGCCCACCGCATGGTAATGCAACCCCGCGGAACTTACCTTCCCGCTGGCCAGGCAGTTGCGCCCGTCAAAAATGTGCGTGCCCCGCATGATCTGCTTGATGGAATGCCAGTTCTGCGTGATGAACACCGACCAGTCGGTAGCAACCACCACGGCGTCGGCTCCCTCCGTGGCAGAAGTAATATCCGTGGCATAGGTGATGGTGTCCCCCAGTACGCGCCGCGTGTTGTCCATCGCCTCGGGATCAAACGCCCGAATCGCGCATCCGGCGGCGGCCAGCATCCGGGCAATATCCACGGCTGGCGATTCTCGAATGTCGTCGGTATCCGGTTTGAATGCCAAACCCCACAGCGCGACAACCGGCGATTTTACTGTCGATACGGCATCCAGCACGCGCCGCACAAAGTGCTGCCGCTGCTGCTGATTGGCCTCTTCAATGCCTGAAAGCAGGTGGGGCTTAATATTCAGGCTTTCCATCTGGTGTACCAGCGCCGCCACATCCTTGGGAAAGCACGATCCGCCGTAGCCAATGCCGGCCTTCAAAAATGCCGGCCCGATACGCGGGTCCGATCCAATCCCCATCCGCACGCTTTCAATATCCGCACCCACCGCCGAAGCCAGCCGCGATAATTCATTAATAAAACTGATGCGCATGGCCAGCATGGCATTGGCACCAAATTTGGTCAGTTCTGCACTGGCACGTCCCATGGAAAGGATATTAAAACCTTTGTCAATCAGCGGTTGATAAATTTCGCGCAGCACGGCCAACCCCTCGGCAGTGCCCGCCCCGAATACGATACGATCCGGATTCATAAAGTCGTGGATGGCGGTGCCTTCCCGCAAAAACTCCGGGTTATTTACCACCTCGAGCCGATGGGCAGATTTGGCGGCAAGTTGCGCCACTTTTTCCCCCGTTCCTGGCGGAACCGTGCTTTTTATAACAATCGTTTTGCCTTCCTGTGCGGCCGCAATGATATTTTCAACCGCCCCGAACAACATGCTCAAGTCGTAGCCACCCTGCGGTGATGGTGGTGTACCGACGGCCACAAAAATGACCTGCGATTCCCGCACCGCCGCCGAAAGATCGGTGGTAAATGTCAGCCGCCTGGCCGCCGTCTGCTGAAGAATCATCTCGGAAAGGCCCGGCTCATAGATCGGCACTTTGCCTGCCTGCAAAGCTGCCACGCGATTGGCGTCTACATCCACGCCCGTCAGCCGGTGCCCCAATGCTGCCAGGCACGTGCCGCTGACAAGCCCGACGTAGCCACAACCGATTACTGCGATATTCATGCGTCTTTTCCTCTATCTAAAAATAGGACTGGCGTGGTTATGGGCGTGTCATCCCTGTGGGCAGCCGCCCGCCGCCGGTGCCACAATCGCCCTCTCGGGTTCGCCCGTCGCCGATTCGATCAGAATCTCCACATAGCCATCGGACACGCGCGAGGCCACCTGCCAAAGCGGATTAAACTTTCGGGTACCAACCGACTGGCCCGTTTTCAAATCAAAAACACCATTGTGCATGGGGCATATCACGCAATCGCCTTCGCGGCGTGCCGCACTTAACGGAAAATCCGCATGCGGACACCGATCCAACGCCACATGAACCTGGCCATCCACCAACGTCACCAGATAGGGCTTCCCGCGCAACATGCCGCGGAATAGTCCATCTGCGGTCAATTCATCCATCGGCATTAAGCGTTCATAAACCTGCAAAGCGCCCGTCTCCATCAAGCCCTTAACCGCACCGCCTGCCATCAGGCGATTCCGTGATTAAATCGCTAAATGGCTCGCTCGGCAAGGTGCCGCCACCATCTGCATATTATCGGGACATTTAATCGGATGACTCCGTCGCCCGTTTACTCCGCCGACGGCGAGCCAGATTCCATGTTCATCCGAAAGGAGAGTTGCTCCAGTTGCAGCGCTAAATCCACACTTTGCACAAACACATCCGGCGGCGTTGTTAAATTAGTGGGAGAAAAATTCAATACACCTCGCACACCCGCGGCGGCCAGCAGGTCCACCACGCTTTGCGCCGCCTCAGGCGTTACTGCGATAATTGCCATGCGCACCTGCAGGCTCAAGACGCATTCCTGCAGCTTATCCATGGGAAGGATTTCCAGATCGCCAAAGCGACGACCCACTTTTGACGGGTCGGCGTCAAATACCGCCGCCAACTGGAACCCCTTGCGCAAAAAACCCTTATAGCTCATCAGTGCCCGCCCCAGGTTGCCAGCGCCGATCAAAATCACCGGCCAGACCCGGTCGGTACCCATAATCTTTTTCAATCTTTGGATCAGATCGTCCACCCGGTATCCCACACCCGGATGGCCAAACTGCCCGAAATAGGTCAGGTCTTTGCGTACCTGCGCATCGGTGTATCCAAGCGCTTTGCCCAACTGCTTGCTGCTGACGGTCTCGTTGGCCGCCCGTTGCAGTGCCTCAAGCTGGCGCAGGTAAAAACTTATCCGATATACGGCTGGACCCGGTATGTCCTGCATGTTCTGATCGAGCTCCGGGGTGCTAAATCACATTGGGTGAGGTGGCAGCTTGCCTTCCTTCTGCACGATAATCTAAGTGCCGCAAAGCAAGCGGTCAAGGAAGCCCCGGCCGGGGTGCGTTAACCAATTCGCTTATTCCATGGCCGAACAAGCATCGATATAAAACGCCGCGTCGCCCGGTAGAGACAAAATCTCTGACAGCGCAACGCCGACAAGCGCAATGGACGCGCCAGCCCGTTATATAGCGTCGGGCTTGCCCGACGTTGCCTTTGCGCGCTGCCCGACCACGATGCGGACCGGCGCTGTTTCTCGCCGCATTTTCATCATGCCCAAAACACTTGCCATGCCGCCTGCCGGGCCTGCCGTACCGGTGCCTAAGGGGACGGGCACGCTGGCCCAAACCCGTCATCGTCGTCCACTGATCCATTGTCCCAGTCGGGCGCTCCGAAGTCGTTGTCATAGCCATTTGCATCGTAACCCGGCTGCCGTAAACCGGAGGCATTCGGCAGCAGAATTCGGCGACCAGCACAAGCGGGTGCGGGGTAGTACGCCACGCCTGTCGACGGAAAATTGATCCATGCGCATCCCCCCATCAGCGCGGCCACAACCATAATAGTTGTCATCGCCAATATTTTGACAGGCTGCATGTCCGCCACTCCTTCACGCCAAGCCCAGACAAGGTCATCACGCCAGACCGATCCAGAGCGACCTGGGGCTTTAATGGCAGAAACCAACCCATAAACGCTTCCCTGTGGTTATTCTATCGCGCCGCAACCCGCGACCGACTAAAATAATCACGACCGCACAACGGCCTCAAAACCCAAACATGGCAGCCACCAAAAATTGGGTCACAGCGTCTACAGGTGCGAGGCGGTACAGAAACGCAGAAGTAACTCGCAGTTGCGTGGTGCACATCGTGCCGCCACCACGGTCGAAAAGTCTCTGGTTTCGCGCTGGTAAAAAAGCGCAAGCAAAGCCCCGGACCAATTGGTCCGGGGCTTTGCAAAATGCCCAAAATAAAGCTCTCACCAGCAGCTTTACGGATTCGTCGCGCCGCTTTGCGGTTTTTGCGGTGCTGGTTTCTTGGCTGGCGGATGCCCCCACTTTTTACCATGTTTCCAGCCCTTCCACATCATGTGAGGGTGCATCCACATGCGCCCAAGCGGCATCATGCCAGGAAGTATCCGCACACGCCGCAGGCCAAGCAGTTGTCCCGTTTTGGGACTGTACACAAATTGGTAAAGCCCTGGCGTTAACCCCATCATCATTGCCGCCCGCCGCGCTATCATCATTCGATGCCACCGCTGGATACGCATGGCGGGTCGGTGCATCATCCCTCGCATCATGCCAGGGCCACGCATGCCACGTTTGGCATTCTTCCTCTGCATGCCGTGCATCGGATGGCCCCATCTACCGGGACGGCGCATCATCCGGGGCATCGGATGGCCTGGCCCCATTGGCTTGCCGCCCGGTACCGCGTCGATGGCCCGAATGGGCGGCGGCTCCGCCAGGTGTCCCTTGACGTTAACCCCCAAAAGTTCCCAGCCGTTAGCCAGAACAATTGAATTATTATGATGCGACAATGCATTGTTGATGTTTAGCACATATGGTTTGCTGAAATCAGGCAGATAGATGATCTGCAGCATCATCACTCGCTGCGCCTTACGGGCGATCATCATTGGGTGCATCGGTGGCATGGGCATCATTGCATGCATCATGCCCTTGCGGCCTTGCGGCCCGCCGTGCCAGCCATGTCGGCCCGGCGGCATTGGATGGTGGCCTGGCATCCCATGGTCACGGCCCATGTCTGGTCCATGATCCCGATGCCGCATCGGCCCACTCATTGGTCTGTGCATCGCCATGCCCTTGGGGCCAGCCATGGCCATGCCCGCCATACCCATCGGGCCGGGGTGCACCATAACTTGCGGCCGGCTGGGCAGCTCGGTCACCAGCAAATAGGGCGTGGGTTGATAAAAGCGTATGCCGCTTACCGACGGGTTATTGGCATCTGCCACGCTGACCGGATGCACACTTACCGCTGCACACCCTCCCATCAGACCGGAAACGCCCAATAATGACACCATTACTAATGTTTTTGACCTATGCACCGTTATCACTCCTTACCTGCAGCAAGACATCAAACTGGGCTGCGGCCATGGCTTGCCGTCCACATGCACACACCCCGAACTGCCAAACCGGCCCGCTACACAGCATAAACCAACCAATCTCCCATTGGTTACAAATTTCACGAGAATACTCAGCTAGCACACTACCTGCTGCAGCAATCATGTACCTCTGCCGTGATTTTCCCGTCTGACCCACCGCCATGGGATACCAACTGCATGACTTTCAGCGCTGTCCGCCGCCAATGCCATGACGTGCCTCCCAAAGCTCCTGAGCCTCCGGCTTGCGCAGATAAAGCGGCAAAAGCTCCTCCCTGGGAGTAAACTCGCCGCGTTCCGCACGCCAGCGACCGCACTGATAAAGCGCAGCGGCGCGAGGCACTGCCGTTTCCGGCCCTAACACCTGCGATGCCAGTCCGGCAGCATCCACGGCTTGCTTGTGATACGCGATCCCCTCCCCCAGCAATTGAATATTCCGTGGCCAATGTTGCAGGATGTCCGCAGGATCGGCCAAAACCGGTTCCTGCAACGTTTTTAGCTCCAATACTGGCCTGCGGTCGGTGCGCTCCTGCGCCCAGACCACTGCCCACTGGTAAGCAGCAGCAAAAATCATCCCTCGCCGGGCATCGAGCACAATGCCAATGGGGGCATCGCCAGTTTGCGGCGCATTGAGGGCCAGCACCTGCGTGGTCGGCACACCTATGAGGCGGCACCCCAGTACCTGTGCCAGTGTTCGCGCTACCATCACTGCAATTCGCACGCCAGTAAAAGATCCGGGGCCGATGGATACCATCACCTCACCAATGTCCGATGGCGAAGCGCCCATTTCCTTAACCAGCAATTGCAGCGCCGGCAGCAATTCGGTGGCGTGTTGCATCGGGCCGGAAAAGGTGTCCTCCCGCAGGCATTGCGCACCGGTTCCGATGGCAATCGACCCAGTCCGGCTGCTGGTTTCGATGGCCACGCTAAGCCTGCCCTTAGCGGGGTCTTCTGCTGGAAAAAACCGGGGGGAGGTGTTCGCTGTGTCAGATTCTGTCACTAAACGTCCGCCTTTGTTTGCATCCGCCCTTCATCCGTCGTAAAGTTCGGCATCGCATTGAGGGCTGCCTGGATGTCTGTGCAATTCATACTTGGACGAGCGGGAACTGGCAAGACGCAGTGGATCATCAACAGTCTTGCGGAGCAATCCGTCGCGCTGCCGCTTGGCCCGCCCATCTACTGGCTTGTACCCAATCAGGCAACATTTATCTCACAACGCCGTCTGATGGAGCATCTGCCCGCAGCGGCCCGAATTCAAGTGGTTGGCCCGCATCGATTCTGCGAAAGTATCCTTGAATATATCGGCTGTGCTGCACCTCAAACGGTTACTCCCGCCGTCCGCCTGTTGCTGTTGGGACGAGTTCTGGAGCGGGTGCGCGGCAAACTTTTGCACTTTCGTGCGGGCGTGCCATTGCCTGGATTTTTGCGGGCCGTGGATGGCACACTGCAGCAACTGGTACGCGAAAAACAAACCGGCGAAGGCCTGCGCAAAGCCGCCGAACTGATCCGGGACGGCGGGCAAACCATCCTCTCGCAAAAACTTCACGATCTGGCCTTGCTGCTGGATGCCTGGAATGACGCCATATCCACCCATCGTTTCGATCCCGATCAACTTCCTGCCCATGTACAGACCCTGGCTGGCGAACATCGCTACGAATTGGAAAAAATATCAATTTATGTGGATGCCTTCAGCTCCATGAGCGCCAGCGAAATGGATCTGATCTCCACACTCGGTTGCTGCGTCCAGCGGATGGTGATCGGCGTGTTGATCGATCCAGCCATCATTAATAATGGTGCCGCTCCGCCGTCTGGCGTATTTTGCCGCACGGCCGATTTTTATTACCGGCTGGTTTCCAAACTCAAATCGGTCGGTGCCGTCATGGAGCCGCCTGTTTGCCTGCACTCAGCGCAGCGATTTACTTCGCCGGGCCTGAAGCAACTTGAGGCCGCCCTCTGCGACGGCGCTCCCAGCCACATCAATCCCGCGGTCACCCCGGCACCTCGCGGTTCGCATGCGCCGCCCGCTCGCGCGTCCCCGCTGGATATCGTCATGCATCTTGCCTCCGATCCCGCAGCGGAGGTGGCGTTCATCGCCACCGAGATACGTCGTCTCGTGCAGCAGGGCTGTCGCTATCGACAAATAGGCGTGATCACCAACGCGATGGACACTTACGAGCACCTTTTTGAGCGGGTGTTTGCCAACTATCACATACCCGTTTTTATTGATCGCCATAAACCCGTTGCGCTGCACCCCATGACCGTGGCGGCGCGGGCATTGCTTCGGCTGGGCAATGGCAACCCTGATTTCAGTGATTTAATGCGCCTGCTGCGCAGCGGAATTACCGCTTGCCATGAAAAAGATATTGACGATTTTGAAAACTTTGCATTCGCCTTCGCCATGACCCGTCGCCCGCTGAATCAGCCCTTCGATGCGCAGTCCTCGCCGGCCCAGCCGGTTGGACGCAAAAGCCACCTTGAACATCTGCAGGCAGCGGCCAACCGCGTTCGAGTTGTTCTTGATGCAATGCTCTCACCATGGATGGCAGCCTGCCGCGCAGGCATTCAACCAGGCGAGTTCTGGACGGCAGCCTTCAGAGCGGTGCTTTTTTCCTCCGTGGCCCGCCAACAGCTTTCCGCCATGGCCGACGCCGCACTGTCCGATGGCGATCCTCAGCGGGCGGAACTGCATCAGGCGATGGCTGGCCAAATGGAGGATTTATTCAATGCCATGCATGCAGAACTCTCCGGCAGCCCCATGGATTACCCAGCCTTTAATAACCTCGCATCCACTCTGCTTGACGGGCTGACCTTACGTGTCATACCTCCAACGGTCGATCAGGTACTGGTTACGTCGGCGCAGCGTTCGCGGCATCCCGAATTTAAGGTGGTATTTATTGCAGGTTTTAGGGATGGGCTTTTTCCGCTGCTCGCAGATGAAAACAGTCTGCTTAGCTCACAGGACCGCCAACTGACGCAAAACTACCTGCCCGGCATATTTACACCTTCGCGGGAGCAGATTCTCGCGGCACCCTTTTTTGACTATGTGGCCATGACACGCGCCTCAGACCGGCTAATCCTGTCCCGCCCGCTTCTGGATCTCGCCGGTAGCCGCACTACGCCCTCGGTTTATGAACAGCGATTTGCCGCTGAGATGCTTCGCACCACCGGCAACAGGCACCCGACCTGCCTTGCCGACCTGACCAGCCCGCATGATGCGCTCATTTATGCAGCCCGAAAACTGGGGTGCCAACCGGACGCCGATGTCAGCAGTGGTGGGGGACTGATCGACTGGCTGGATCGCGATGCCCCCGCCGATTTGCGCCAGCGATGGGCAACCTTGGCTGCACGCCTGCGGCCTCCGCCGCTGCAGGCGGTCGACGCCCGGTCACTGCTGCGCCGTGCCAATGGAAAGCTGACCTTAAGCCTGACCGCCTTGGAAACCTATGCCCTTTGCCCGTTGCAGCACTATTTTAAATTTATGCTTCGGCTCAGTCCGCGTCCAAGATGGCAGGCCGACCGGCAGGAAATCGGATCGACCATTCACAGTCGGCTGGAAGAAATTTTCAATAACATCATTCAGCAATCCGGCGAGCTTGCCGATTGGCCTTGCGTCAACATCGGGCAGATTAATAAGGCAGTGCAGAAAGCATTCGCAGCCAGCAGCGTGGCACAAGCCGCTGAAATGGATTCCATGGAGCTTCGCCCGTTGCTGCATTTGATCGTTTCAGACATCACCATCATGCTGGCTTATCAGGCCCAACTGGCTCAGGTGCTGCATTTGCATCCCCATAAAGTGGAACACCGTTTTGCCGTACCTATGACGCAACTCAGCAATGGGCAATGCCCTCCACACCTGGCGGCTGTTGAGTTGGAGGGCAAAATCGACCGCGTCGATGTCCTCCCGACGGGTGATAGCACCGGCATGGGCGCGGTCATTTTTGACTATAAAAGCTCCGAGACAAAAATCGAAAATAACAAAAGAGCAGCCGGCGTGCAGTTGCAACTGGTGGGCTACCTCCTGGTAGCCAACTATTTATCGCATCAGTCTCTGCCCGGTGCCGGAGCGTTTTACCAGCCGTTGCGACCCCAGGCCGCATCTCCGTCTGACCGGCAGGATGGCGAAGAAGACCGGCCACAACCATCCAACATCATGGCCCGCGGAATGTTGAGCTGGAACCGCCAGGACGCACCCGCGGAACTCGAGCCCCTACTGGGAAAAACAATAAACAAAAATGGGAGTCTGTATAAGACCGGAGCTCTGAAACCTCCAGATTACATCGAGCAGATCAAAGACGAAACCCGCACCGCGGTCATGCACCTTGCCGGGCAGATTTTAAGCGGCAATATACAGCCGTCGCCACTGCAACTGGGCACATCGCATACTGCCTGCGATCAATGTGAATTTAAAACATGCTGCCCGTTTGATCGGATCGGTGGTTCATACCGCACCATGCGCCAGCTTGCAGATTCTGCGCCACAGGAAGTGACACCATGACCGCAGACACCACCATCAAGTTGACGCCCAGCCAGCAAACGGCGGCCAGCCACCGTCGAGGCGAGATGGTGGTGCTGGCCAGCGCCGGTTCGGGCAAGACGGCTAGCTTGACGCGCCGCTGCGCAGAACTGCTGCTGGATCCTGAAAATCCGTGCGAGATGGAGCAACTGCTGGTCGTAACTTTTACCAATGAGGCGGCCGCAGAAATGCGGGATCGCATCCGCCGCCAGATCCGCGAGCGTGCTGCCGCCCCCTCCGATCCGGCACGTCAGCGCTATGCCAGACGTCAGGCTGCCCTGATGGACGCCGCCCAGATCATGACGCTGCACGCATTTTGTCACGCATTTGTTAAAAATAATTTCATCATATGCCATGCAGATCCCGCCATGCGCATGCTCGATGAAATTGAAAAAAAGTTTCTTCTGCGGCAGGCGATGATCGACATCATCCGCCAGCATGTCGTTAACCCATCGCCGGATTCTCAAACCCTTATTAATTTTTACACCTATACCTGCGGTGCTCGAAGCGAATCGTTACTTGCGATTCTCCAGCCTCTGCTGAGTAACATTGAAAATTCGCCCGATCCCGACCAATACATACGCCAGGCCATGGAATATCACGCAGGCCCTGCCAGTAAGCGGGCCATATGGGATTTTCTACGTGAAAAGGTATTCGCGCATGTTGATGTCCTTCAACATGCCATCGATTCACTGGGTGGGTATAAATACGGCCAACCCCTGCAAGCCAACCTGCAGCAACTCTCCGCGTGCATGTCCAATATCATCCAGGCCTTCGATGGTGGCGATCCTGCTGAAATCAAAAATGCTATTGCGGTCGGCTGGCCTAAATTGCCGTCCATCCGGAAGCCTCCTGCGGCAGCAGAGGTTGAATTCAGCTTTTACAGGCAGAATTATTATGAACCGATTCGTGACGCCCTGAAAACCTTCATGGACAATCTGAAAAAAAGGGGGGACGCTTTAACCTCGACCGAGCAACTGGAGCGCGAATCGCGCATCGCGCAGAGCCTTATTGCCGTGGCCCGCGATGTGAACCACCATTATTCTCAGTTGAAGGCCGACCGCCATGTGATGGACTTTGCCGATCTGGAGCACAAAACTCTTGCCGCTCTGCGCGACGAGTCCAACGGATTGCTGGCGGCATTGCGACAGCAGATCAAGCACGTGCTGGTGGATGAGTATCAGGACATCAACCCCGTGCAGGAGGCACTTATCGACCTGCTTGCCGGTGGATCATCCAGCGTGCAGGGTGATGATCGCAGCCGCTTTATGGTCGGCGATGTGCTGCAAAGCATCTACGGCTTTCGTGGGGCAGCTCCTGAATTGCTGCACGGCCACTACCATCGCTTGGACGGCCCCAACTCCACCGGTCAATCTGTCAAGATGCGCGAAAATTTTCGGACCGCTGAAGATTTGCTCAATGCTATTAACGCCCTCTTGAAGCGGCTGCTGCGGCAAACCGACGAAATTATCTTCCCCCGGTCCGTCCTCGCATCCCACCACGATGAAGAAAATGCTCAAGATCTTGCGGAACCCGCTCTAGCGGGCCGGCTGCCACCGCAAACGGCTTCAAGGCTTCCGTCCGGGTCACCCACCGGGGCCTACGCCACCTTGATGCCTCTCTCCACCCTGCCGCTGCCGCTGCCAGCCCGCCGGGAACCGACATTACTGGGGCCTGAAGGTGGTCGCTATAAACTTACTCTTACCATTATTCACAACGGCACCGCCGATTCCGATCACGCCGACGATAACTCGCACCGCGAGGATGATGAAGGGTCTCTGACGCTTGCAGCCGCCGAGGCCCGAGCCGCAGGGCTCTCCATTAAAAAGATCATATCCAGCGGGGGGCGGATATCGGACAAAAATGGCCCCCGGGCCGTAAAACTCTCCGACATCGTCATCCTGATGCGATCGCCGCGCGCCCGTGCTCCGCAGATTGTGCAGCAGCTTGCCGCCATGGGCATCGCCGCACACGCCCAATTGTCCACCGGCTTTCTGGATTCCCCCAGCGTCATCCAGACGCTCAGTCTCCTGCGCGTCCTGGATAATCCACGCCAGGATATTGAATTGGCATCCACGCTGGTCGGTATTTACGGCTGCGTAACCCTCAATGAACTGCAAACCCTGCGGCTGGCTGCCCATGATCCGCAAATGCCGCTGCACGCCATCATCGACGCCGTCGCCGATGGCACCATTCGGCCGGCCCCCGGCGGCATTCCCGCTGAACTGCACGAACGCCTGATGCAACACATCAAACGCCTGCAGCAATGGCGCCAGGCCATCAGCAGCGAAGGTATCGCCCGCGGCATGGCCACCATTCTTGATTCCGCTGCGGTGCGACCGCTGCTTAACGGTCGGCCGGATGGCGAGACGGAATTGGCCAATCTGGATTTATTACTTACCCGCGCCATGCAGTTCGCCGAAGATGGTGCTCGCGGCATCAGCCGGTTTCTGGATTTTTGCGAAATGCTCAGCGACGCCGATGAAGACATATCCCCGGCCGGCACCAGCCAGGCCGACGCCGTCCGCGTCATGTCGATCCATGCCAGCAAAGGACTGGAATTTCCTGTGGTTCTGCTGGTTGGTTTGGGCAATAAAATAAATCAGGCCTCCTCCACTGCCCCTCTGCTAGCGGACCGCCATGGCCGAACTGCCGTAAGCTTCGTCACCCAACAGGATCGCCACCGTATTAAAACGGATCGATACGATCAATTAGCCGATTATCAGCGCAAAAGTGCCCTCCATGAAGAAGCTCGGTTGCTGTATGTGGCGATGACCCGTGCCCGCGATCAATTGCTGCTTTTTGGCGCAGTGCCAAAATCCAGCTTGGAAAATTATCGGCATTGGGCAACGGATCCGATTTATGGCACCTCGTTGTTGCGAGCCCGGATGGGCCCCAATCGCATGCTGGATCTGATCGCGCCGACCATGCTCTCACCTGCTGCGGACGGCCCCTTCGCGGTGGAATGCAAGCCTGCCGATGAGTTGCTGACGCTGCCATCCAATTCCGTGCTCGTATCGGACGCTGGCACCGTCGATCCACCAGTGGACGATATGGCTGATTCCGATGCCATTTCCGCCGCAATTGATCGCATCACGTATCAATATCCGCACCGCAGCGACGTACCCGCTGCCGTTTCCGTCAGCCGCCTTAAGAAGCAGCAATTACCAACCGGCCCTTCGGCAGGCGCGATTTTGAAAGCGCAGCCGCCCGCCGATGACCCAGACGCCGTCGCTGCGGCCATTGACCGTGGCCTCGCCATGCACCGCTTCCTGCAAATGGTCAATCTGGAAGCGCTTTTAAAGGCGGCTTATGGCGCCGCCCCGGCCGCAGCCATTCGCAGCCAGATCCATCAACTGGTCAGCCAAAAACTGATGGGCGAGATCGATGCATCCGCCGCAGCGGAAATGGATGTCGATGCTTTGACCTGGTTTGTCAGTACGCCGGTATTTAAGGCATTGGCCACCGCGCCCCCTTCCGCCGTACACCGCGAGCAGACCATCTTATGGCGGGTGCCGGCAGAGCAGGTGGCCGATAAATTGGGCCTCGCCCCTTCGCAGGTGGCCAGCCCCCCCGACAGTAATCCCACCGGTGATACCGTCATGATACGCGGCGTTATTGATGCATTAATATACAACGGCGGTACGCCCGTCATTATTGACTATAAAACCGATCAGCCGCACCACATTGAAAACCGCCTGCCCGCCTACGAGGAGCAAATAAAGCTCTATGCCTCTGCAGTGCGCTGCCTGCTTGACGTTGCACAGATTGACGGATATTTGGTATTCCTGACCGCCCGCAAGATCCACCACCGCCATTTCGACAGCCTGCACACTTAGCTCCGCGCCCGTCCGAAGCACCCATGCGAGGGCAATTCCAATTGGCTCAGTGCCACCCGCGCCTGCGGCGGCGTATTCCAATCCAATGAGTCGGCACCTCTCCCCGGATTTGGCACCTGTCGAACCTGCCACCTGGCAACCACCGGCAAGCCCGCGGCCAAATAAGGCCTTGTGCAAACCGTTCATGCTGCAACCAGCACCAGCGTTCCCTTGCGGGCTCATTAAAACATGCCATCATCAGCAGAGGCAATTTCATCCAGCAGTGCCCGTACCACCGCGTCGTCATGACTTAAAATCAGGCTTTCCAACCGCGCTCGCTGCGCTGGATCGATCACCGGGTGGCGCAACATTTCCGGCACCGCCAACACCTGCATGATCTTTGTTTGCAGTGCTGCCATCCCCATGCCCGTTCGTGCACTCAGCCACACCACCGGTTGCACTGGATCTTGAGCTGGCACAGCCGAAGGCGGCAGCAAATCGCACTTGCTGCCCACGGCAATCCAAGGCACCAACGTCAATTTATCCCCCAGTCTGTGTTCCAGCGCCCATCGCCACGCTGTCGATCGCAGTTGCTGCGGCGTGGATATCTCTGTGATATCCATCAGCACGACAATAACGTGCATGTGCGCCAGCGTGCTTATTCCGCCGTCAATCGCAAGTCGCTCCAGTTGATCGGTGGTGTACCGCATGCCGGCGGTGTCGGTCAGCCGCGCGGTTAACTCCACCTCGCCAGCACTTACGCGCACGGTTTGCTCTACCCAGTCGCGGGTGGTTCCCGGTATGTCGCTGGTCACACTCATCGGTTGTCCCAGCCAGAAATTGGCCAACGATGATTTACCCGCATTGGGTGGGCCGATCAATGCAATGCGCACCTGTCCGTCCATCAGACGGTGCAAATCGGCCGATGCACTTAGCATCCATTGCGCTTGCCGCTTAACCGCAGCCAGCCCGCCTTCATCGCTTAATCTTGTCTTCTGCACCCTGGCCCACGCAGATGCGCCGTGATGATGAGCCTGCGCCAGCATGCGCAAGGCCCAAATAGTCTCAACTTCCGGCAGACATCGCGGTGGATGCCGCCACGCCTCCAGAACCTGATCTGCATTGACCCCGCCTCCGACCAGATGCGCCAAATGCCGGACTAATTTTTCCACTACCATCAGACCACCGTGGCAATGCAGTTCAAAATGCTCGGCACCACGCGGTACGATTAATATATCGTCAATATCATGTCCGTCCGCCTTGATTGGACGCAATGTCACCGCCTGCGGTATCAATCCCACCAGTGCCTCCACCACTCGCCCGGCCCCCCGGCCAGATAATTCAATCGCCGCAATGGCCGCTGTCCCGTGTGGAGTCAGTACCCGCAGAACGAGGCTGCTTTGCATCCCAGATTCTGCCGACGCTTCGGGATCCTTTGCCGCCGCCTTACCTTTTATTAGTTGTGTCATATTGCATCTCTTGCGCCACAAATAGCGGTTTGCCCCTGGTTGCCGGCCACAGGCCATCGGTTGAGAGTTTATTGTGGCTCAGGCGATGCGAGTTGCAGCAGCAACTCTCTTGGTGCGCCAATATCACCAATCGAAACCTGCCCCAGCACCGTCAGGGCAGCCGGCGAATGAAATCCCAGTTTCATACCGCAGTAGCTCACCGTATGGGCGGCGCAAATGCACGCGCCCCACGTTTGTCCGCTGTCGCAATCCAGGCCGGACGGGATATCACAACTTATGACACGACGCATCGATTCATTTACGGCCGCAATCAATTCGCAAATTCTGGCGTCCATGGTTCGCCGCAACCCGCTGCCAAACAGGCAATCAACAACAACATCGTGTACGGCGCTCGCGTCCCGCCACGCCGCCATGGCGGCTGCGTCAAAATGCTCTTTCAAATTCACACCCATCGCCCGGAGGGTTTTCAACTGACCGGCTGCCAGCGATGACAAATCCGCCGCCGCCCATGGCGATGCCAGCACCACTGCGTGCCCTGCATTGCTCAAATGGCGGGCCGCCACCATTCCATCACCACCATTATTTCCCTTCCCCGCTAAAATTAATATCTGGGATGTGGCTTCGCTGTATTGGCGGGCCACGTGGGCCAGTTCTCGCCCCGCATTTTCCATCAGCACCACCGGCTCAATGCCAAAGTCTCTCGTCGCTCGATTGTCAATCTCCTGCAGCGCGGCGCGTGAAAACCACAATGTCTGGGCCGGTTTCCATTCCATCTTCACACCGCCTCCGCCATGGGCCGCTCATTAAGCTTGCTCTTCAAAAATCGACCGGTATGGCTGCGTGGATGCGCGGCAATATCCTCGGGTGTGCCGGTTGCCACCACCGTCCCGCCACCCGCACCACCTTCTGGCCCCATGTCGATAATCCAGTCAGCGCATTTAATCACATCCAGGTTGTGCTCAATAACAATCACGGTGTTGCCTGCATTGGTCAGTCGATTAAGCACATTGAGTAGATTATGGATATCCGCAAAATGCAGGCCGGTGGTCGGCTCATCAAGCACATAAACCGTGTGCCCGGTCGCCGGTTTGCCCAGTTCACTGGCCAGCTTGATTCTCTGCGCCTCACCACCCGAAAGCGTCGTGCTGGCCTGCCCCAATTGCACATAAGAAAGCCCTACATCATTGAGTGCCGAAAGCATGGCCCGGATGTGCGAAAAATTTTCAAAAAACTGCAGCGCTTCCTCCACCCGCATGGAGAGCACATCGGCGATGGATTTGCCGCGATATTTAATTTCAAGTGTTTCGCGGTTATAGCGGGTGCCATGGCATTCATCGCAGGTTACAAACACATCGGGCAGAAAATGCATCTCAATCCGCTTGACTCCCTGCCCCATGCAGCTTTCACACCGCCCGCCGGTGACGTTAAAGCTGAATCGCCCCAGCGCATAGCCTCGCATCCGGGCCTCGCGCGTCTGCGCGTAAAGCTGACGAATTAAATCAAACACGCCGGTGTAGGTGGCCGGGTTGCTGCGCGGCGTCCGGCCGATTGGCGATTGGTCAATTTCAATCACCTTGTCAATGCGGTCCAGTCCCTCCAGGCGGCGATGCTTGCCGGGATGTTCGCGGCTGGCGTAAAAATGCCGCTTAAGTGCCCGCAGTAGGACATGATTGACCAGCGAAGATTTCCCCGATCCCGAAACACCGGTCACGCAAACCATCACGCCCAGTGGGAACGTCACATCAATGTTACGCAGGTTATTTTCTGCCGCACCCACCACCTTCAGCACCTCCGCGGGCTTTATCAGCCGCCGCTCCGTGGGGATCGTGATCTGATATTCACCCGTCAGATATTTGGCCGTCATGCTTTCGCGCGACTTAAGCACCGCTTCGACCGGGCCCTGCGCCATGATCCGCCCGCCATGCGAACCGGCACCCGGCCCCACATCAATCAGCCAGTCGGCGGCGCGGATGGTGTCTTCATCATGTTCCACCACAATGGTGGTATTGCCGATGTCCGTCAGATGACGCAAAGTTTTGATAAGCCGCTCATTATCGCGCTGGTGCAGTCCGATGGTTGGTTCATCCAGCACATAGCAAACACCCACCAGTCCCGACCCTACCTGCGTGGCCAGGCGGATTCTCTGTGCCTCGCCACCGGACAGCGTCCCGGTCTGCCGGTCCAGCGTGAGATACCCCAGCCCAACATTATTCATAAAGCCCAGCCGGGAAACAATTTCCTTCAAGACTGGTGCCGCGATGATTTCCTGTTCCCCTTTGAAATGGATGCCTTTGAAAAAATCCAGCGACTCCGACACCGTCATCGCCGCCATCTCCCGGATATTTTTGCCCGCCACACGCACCCCCAGTGCCTGCGGCTTAAGCCGTGCACCGCCGCATTGTTCGCATGGCTGCTCGCTTAAATATTGATGCAGCCGGCTTTTGACAAATTCGCTCTCGGTGTTGTGAAAGCGCTTCTCCAACTGCGGCAGCACGCCTTCAAATGAATGGCCATATTTAGCCTTGTCCTTGGCCGTGGTTCCATACATTAAAATGTGGGCCAGTTTTTTGTCCAGATCTTTGTACGGCGTGCTGCCGTCGATGCCGAAGTTTTCGCAAAATTGACGCAGCATCCGGTTGTAATAAATATTCATGCGCTTGCCATTGCGTCGCAGCGGCTCCAATGCGCCGTCGGCAACCGGCAGTGTCGGGTCCGGCACGATCAATTCCGGATCAAACTCTAAAATGGTTCCCAGCCCGTCGCATCCCGGGCAGGCACCGTAGGGGCTGTTAAAGGAAAACAGCCGGGGCGAGAGTTCCGACAGCGACGATTCCGGGTGGTGCGGGCACGCATATTTGCCGGAATAGATATGGTCCGTCCATTTGCCATCTTTTTCACGGGCAATAATCACCAGCCCATCCGCCAGTTTCAACGACAGCTCTACCGAATCCGCCAGGCGGGTGCGTATCTCCGGCTTGATCACCAGCCGATCCACCACGGCGTCAATCGAATGTTTGAATTTTTTATCCAGAGTCGGTGCGGCCTTGATTTCATAAATCTCGCCATCCATGCGGCATCGCACAAAACCCTGGCGCGTCATCGCATCGAGAACTTCGCGATGCGATCCCTTCTGTCCTCGCACCAGCGGAGATAGCACCATCATCCGCGTGCCCTCCGGCCAGGCCAGAATGCTGTCCACAATCTGGGTGGCACTTTGACTGGCAATTGGCGTTCCGCACACCCAGCAGTGGGGCAGTCCCACGCGAGCACACAACACACGCATGTAATCATAGATCTCGGTTGTGGTGGCAACGGTCGATCGTGGATTACTCGATCCGCTGCGTTGCTCGATGGCGATGGTGGGGGGTAGACCTTCAATCTCGTCGCAATCGGGCTTTTGCATCTGTTGCAAAAATTGGCGGGCATAAGCCGATAGCGATTCCACATACTTTCGCTGGCCCTCGGCGTAAATGGTGTCAAACGCCAATGAACTTTTCCCCGAACCGGATAATCCCGTAATCACCACCATCTGGTCGCGCGGAATCTCTAAGCTTACATTTTTAAGGTTGTGCTCGCGGGCACCGATGATGCGAATATGTCTAAGCGCCATTCAACTACTCCACTGGCTCTGTTGTCCGGGTGTCTTTTCCCCCGTTAGGCCAAAGTTTCAATCATATGTCATTGCCCCCGGCTTATCCAAATGGCCGAGCGTTTGCGGCTTGCGACGGCCCGAAAATGCCGCAATTTGGCCCGGTTTCTGGACGGTCCCTCCAGCAATCCCGCTGAATTTTCGTTGCGCACCGCTGCAACCAACGCAGTAAAATGATTAGTTCAACGAAGGTGCTTCGGCCACATCACAGTGGCCCAAGCGCAAAGTGCACGCCGTCGCCGAATGGCCGCCCGACGAAGGGCCATCAATTTATTTCCGACTGGTGCATTGGCGAACAAAACGATGGATAGATGGGTGCCCAAGCGATAGCCGCCTGACGACGGACCGCTGGTTGTAACGGATATGACGCGCCGGGCCGCTGGCCATCAAGGACGCACTTCGACGTCCCAGCAAACCGGGCACTCCGGGCTTACCCTCGCCGTCGGCACCGTTCCACTCTGATTCAATGGCAATCCCGCACCGTTAAAACGATGGTCAGCAAAGGGGCATCGTCTAAGGTCATTTAGCCGTGTTGGTTTGAATTCCCACGGCCTTCGATGCCTTGTTTTTGTCGGATTCCATTTTGTCAGGGTTCACGGTCAACTTGCTTCCAACCTGATTGGACGTCATGGTTCCCGAGACTCGGAACCACCCGCGATAGAACCCGACGACAAGCAGAATAATGGCAACAATTCCGATGAAGATTAGAAAGCTCCGCATGATTATAGCCTTGGCCTTTCCGGCAACGACACATTATGGCGATTCGTCTGATGGCGCACCGCATGGTTCCTTGTAAACCGCCACCGACATGGCAGTTCATCGACGTTCGCCACACTGAGTGCATAGCAATCCGCGAGCCAATGGCATTTGCTCGACTTTTCGGCGTTAATGGCCGCCCATGCTACTTTCTCTCGGAGGATTGGCATATTGGCCCGGACAATTTCTCCTGATGCCGACCATCTGTCATAGTGATGCCGTCCTACCTTGCGATATTTCTGTTGGCTCAGGGAGGGCAACGGTGGCGAGAACACCAAGCTACCGCGCCGGCCGAGGCCCGCTGGGTTACCCACGCATGTTCCGATGCATCTGAGAATCCCACCGCCCCCTTACGCCCAGCCGACCGGCACAACTTTTAATATTTCATCGGTAGGTTGCGTGATGCGGCGCCTTCGGATCGTGCACAATCGTGTAAAAATCCTTCACCTGCCCACTGGCATGATGCCCCACTGCACGGATGCGGTTCTGCCCCTCGCGGAGCTGCACCACCGGCCATACGAATACACCGTCCACCCCCTCGCGCTCGCCAAGCGATTGGCCATTGAGCCAAAGTTCTACACGCGGACAATTGGCATATACCTTAAACACCGCATGCTTATCGGGGCGGCATTTGAAACGGCGGTCTGTAATATACACAAACGGTTCCGTCGTCCACTGGGCCTTATAAAAATAATATGCGTCCTTGCGCGTTTTACGGTCGCGCGTCACCAAACCTTTGTCATTTTTTCCCGGGTGATCCCCTTCGTGGCGACCCGCCGAAGCGAAGTCGAACATGACCCACAAAAAAGTCCCCCATAACCAGTGGCGGCTTTTAATTGCCGCCCATGCGTGCTCATGCAGCTGCGCCTGATATTCCTCCGGATGCCAATATGCCCCGGGATTGGGTTGCGTCACATGAGTCTCATGCTGATAGATGCTCGCCCCCGCGCCATACTCGCTCATCCCGATGCATCGGCCCGGAGCCTTGGACTCCACCACTTTGCGAATGCCGTCGAGAATCTCGCCAAATTGCGTCATCTTTCCGCCATACCAACCCGGATAACGATTGAAGGCAATGATTTCGGTGATGTAACCAACTGGATCTGCCGCCCCTTGGTCATTGGCCCCGGTTGTCAGCCGGGTCGGATCCAGCCGATGCGCTTCAGCAGCAATTGTTTTGACCAAATGGAGGCCCTGATTTTTCTGTCCGTTGTTGCCTAATTCATTGAACATGCTCCAGAAACAAATGGCAGGATGATTGAAATTCTGCTTGATGAGTTCTCGCACCTGCTGAATTTGGTTTTTGTCAAATTCTTCATTGTGCGCCACGCCGTTGACCAACCCATCCTCCGCCCACACGACAAGGCCCAACTCATCGGCCGCGTCATACGCCGCCTGGGCATGCTGGTAATGCGCCATGCGCACGCACGTTGCCCCGATTTCATGAATGATCTGCATATCCTGCCGGTAATCGGCATCGCTTACGGCACGGCCCACATTGGGCCGATCTTCATGCGTGCAAACGCCCCGCAGTGGATATGATTCGCCGTTGAGAAAAAATCCCAACTCCGGGTCAATATGAAAAAATCGAATTCCCAATGGCTGGCTCAGTGCGTCGGTGCGCCGGTCACCATCAAAAAGTTCTACTCTCACCTGGTACAAATACGGGTCTTTTCTACCATGCCAGAGATGTGGATTGGCAAGCACCATCGTCTCTACGCAAGTGGTCGTCTTCCCCGCAGGCGCTGCCAGAGACGCCGATGCTGTCAGCACCGGTTTCCCGGCGTGATCCAAAATGGCGTAACGCAGTGTAGCGCGCTTTTCCTGTGGCGATGCGTTACGCACCACGGTGCTGATTTCCAAATGCGCCCGCTCCCGAGTCACAGGCGACTGCTTAATGTAGACGCCCGGGCCTCCGTCATCCAATGGGCTGATGGCCAGCTCATTAAGTATCATTAGGCGCACATGCCGATAGAGGCCACCGTCGATATTAAAATCGCCATTTAGCGGTGCGATGTGATCGTTGTAGGCATTGTCCACGCGAACCGCAATGACGTTGCGCCCGTTGCGGTTGATCAATGGGGTAATGTCCACGCAAAAACCGGCGAAGAGGCCAATATGGCCGCCGGCCAGTCGACCATTGCAATAAACTTCTGTAATAGTACCGGCCCCTTCAAAATAAAGAAAAAACTGCTTTCTCGAATCGGCAGCCGCCGCGCGAGGCAATGCCAGTGCCCGGCGATACCACGCGGGGCCGCGGTAGTAGGGGGCTCCGGTCTGGCCGTCGAGGCCGTTGTAGGTGTGGGGCAGATCAACCTCTGCCCAAGCGGTGTCATCAAGATCGACCGCCTGCCCGCCGGGAAATCCCTGCTTTAGAAATTTCCAGCCCCGGTCAATTCGCTGCTCCATACGCGGCTCGCCGTGGCCTGCGGACGCCTTCGAAGTGGCCGCAAACGTCGTCGCGACGCCCCCCAAAGTCATTGCCATCGCACCAAGCTTCATCACATCCCGGCGTGACGGCATAGGTGCAGGATGCCCATTTGCTGAAGAATCCGCGGGCTGGGCGGGGCGCTCGGAATCATTTTCAGTGTGGGTTGTCTGCGGCAGGTTCATTTGTCGGATTCTCCGTATGCGATAATGCGGACGCTCTTCCTTATCCTAATGCTCCATCCGGCATCCTGACAACCTTAGGCGATGCGTATCGCCGAGATGACCGACGCGCAATTCTCATTTTGTCCTCACCGGCCAGTGCCGAATGGCTTCCTGCCGGATCAACCCTTCGCGCGCAAATCGACCCACTTTGCCACTCTGCCCTCATACCCGGCCTGATTCCGAGGGCGAAAAGTGTAACATTTCTGCCTCTGGGCCGTTTAACTAAAACGGTAGATCGTTTTTAGGAGTTCAGCATGCTGCGTCCGCAACGCCAAGGTTTTACCCTGATTGAGCTGCTGGTAGTGATCAGCATCATCGCACTGCTTATCGGATTGCTTTTGCCGGCCCTTAAGTCAGCCCGCCAAGATGCCGATCGCACCGCTTGCGCCGCCCAACTTAAAGATATCGGCGTGGGGTTTGAAGCATACCTTCAGGAAGACAACAATGGCATCATGCCGGCCGCCGCCATGATGCCCACCATCAATACCGAAGTGATAACACCCGACGCCGTAGTGGCCCCGGCACCCACCATCATGCAGGTGCTTAAAAACGATGTGACCAATCCCGCCGCCTGGGATTGCCCCGCCGACGATCAAGGTTTCGTCAATGCGCTTACCGGCCAGACCTATCAGTCCTACTTTGCCGCCGAGGGCACCAGTTATCAATACAACATGAGCTTGGCCGGCGAACGGATCCAAAATTGGAAGATCGGCCCCAAGCAGAACCCCGTATTGCTTTACCCCATTCTGCACGCCTCGGGAACGTGGGTTTTGGCTGATTTCAGCAATTTCCATGGGCCAAAAGGGAATCCAGACAGCGAAAATATTCTGTTCGCGGATTGGCATGTCGGCAACGTAACGGATATTTCGTCCGTCAGCGGGATGCCCACTTTTCATTGATACAAGCGCCTTGAATCGTTTCGTGAACGCCGTTTTTCGGTTATGACCTCACTAAGGACTACGCACGTGGAAAAGAGACAAAAACGCAACATTATCGTGCTCGCTACCCTGTTGGTTCTGGTCGCCGCCGTCTTCGGGTGGGACTTTGTCGGACGGGCCAGATCTGCCACCAACGACAATGCGGCCATAGCCAAGTTGGTGGCAGCCAACAAAGGCAAAGTGCCTCAGTTTCCATTTTTTCACCCACCGGCCGGCGGGTTCCATCGCGTTAACTGGCGAAAAATGACCGCCGCCCAGCGCCGCGCTTTTCACAATCGCATGCGCATCAGGTTTGAAGCATTTTTGTTGGAATTTGCCCAGGCCTCGCCGGCCGTCCAGCAGGAAATTGTTGCCCAGGCCAAAGCTCGCTTCCGGATGATGCGAAAAATGCACGCCAAATGGGCCAAGCGGCGGCAAGGGGCCGGAGGTGCCAATGGCCATCCAGGTGGCCCGCATCATGGTTGGGGTCCCGGCGGTCTGGCCCAGCATGCGCCAGCATTTATCGCCCATGCCTTGGTCTCGGGTAATCCGCAGATGCACGCCGCCGCCACCCAATTTTTCATGGCCCTGCACAACGGATAGTGTCCAATTGGTTTGCTGCGCCCCGGCAGGCGGGCGCAGCCCCCGACCGGCAAAAGCGGTTGGCTGCAGGTCGCAAAAAGCTAACCGCCGGCTTTATCCCATGGCAGATGGATGAGTGGTAGCGCGATGTGGGGAATGGAAATCCGTTTGCTTTATGGATCCAATGGGGCAGATGAACTGCCCCGCTCGCATCGGCACGGTAAGGGCGCGTAACCTTCGGGTTTGATGTCGCGCTTCTCGTCACGCCTCGCGTCCTGCCGCTTCTTGACTTTTTCCCCATTTTTTCGTAGTCTTTCCGGTCTTGTACGCAGGTTGCGTTCAGGCCAATCAACGGTTTGGCCGTTGAAGGTAGGGCGGTTCGATCCGCATTCTTACGGAATTATCCGCTGGCGAGTGCGAGTTTGTCACACGCCTGGCCTTTGTTATTTTTGGAGTGTAGTGATGCTTCCAGTCGCCAGAACCAGCAAGTCCCGCAAGGGCATGCGTCGTGCGCACCATGCCTTGACGCCGGTCGGGTATCAGCCCTGCCCCAGTTGTGGAAAAGATCGGTTGCCGCATCGTATGTGCAGCGGCTGCGGATATGTCCGCGCTGATTTGGGGTTGATCGTCGTCAAGAAGAAGAAGGCCAAGTCAGAGTGAGGCTTCCGCAGGCTTCTGGCGGGTCAGCATATAACATCTCAAGTATGTGAAGGGAATCAATGCGCATCGCTGTGGATGCCATGGGTGGAGATCAAGCACCGGGGCCAATCATCGCCGGTGCGGTCGAGTCATTGACACTTCTGGGCGGCAATGACCAATTGGTTCTGGTTGGCGCGAAAGACATCATCCAATCGCACATCGGTCCCAATGCGGATTATCGAATTGAAATTGTCGATGCCTCCCAAGTCATCGGCATGAATGACTCGCCGGTTGAAGCCGTGCGCCAAAAACGTGACAGTTCCATCGTTAAAATGGTGCGGTTGGCAGCCGACGGCAAGGTGGATGCCGTTATATCGGCAGGCAATACGGGTGCCCTTACCGCTGCTGGCGTCCTGTTCATCAAGCCGCTCTCTGGTGTGGAACGACCCGGCATCGCGGTAACCTTACCCACTTCCATCGGCTATTGCCTGCTGTGCGATGCGGGCTCCAATGTGCAGGCCAAGCCGGTGCATTTGCATCAATATGCCCATCTGGCGGCCATTTACAGCGAGGTGCTTTTTGGCAATGCACGGCCGCGTGTTGGTCTGCTGAACATCGGCACCGAGGATGAAAAAGGCACCCCTCTTGTGAAGGAAACCAAAGCCCTGCTGGCCTCCGACAAGGCTTTGAATTTTATCGGTTACGTTGAAGGTCGCGATATCTTCTCCGATTGCTGCGATGTGGTGATAACCGACGGCTTTACCGGCAACACCGTCCTGAAAGTGGTGGAAGGGCTTTCCATGTCGCTTCTCGGGCAATTTAAATCGGCGGCGGCTGCGCATTCGCCGGCAGCATTGGCCGCACTGAGTCCTGTACTTAAATCGGTCGTTGCGCGTTTTGACCACGAAGAATATGGTGGGGCGCTGCTGCTGGGCCTCTCACGTGTATTTCTGAAGGTTCACGGATCGGGCGGCGCTCGCGCCATTCGCAATGCCGTTAAAACCGCCAAACAGGCTATTGATCTGGACGTAAGCCGCCGCATCGTAGAGCGGCTCTCTCCGGCCATCAGCCAATAAGCATTCCATTGCAGCGGCAGGTCGGTACGCGATGGATGGTGCCATCGCACCCGATGCCAGTCCCAAATCCTTTCGCTGTGTGCCCGACATTTCCAAGTGAATACCCACCATTCAACGCCGGTGGCGCCGCCTGGATGCGTTTTTAGCCGCCGGGCTTGTACCGGCGAGCCGCCCACGTGTGGCGTTTGCGATTGGTTCATGCGTGTCGACCGCGTGTTTCGGCACCGCATTCTGGCGGGCACCAATTTTCGCGCAGACACTCTTTTAGCCGCCGGTGGCGTCGTAGCAAAGGTGGCGTTATCTTACCCATGTCCGATATCCTTAGTGATGGGGGTTGGACATATTTGCTTGAGGAGTAACTCCACAAATGACCCTACATGGCGCTCTGATCGCCGGCACCGGAAGCTGCGTTCCCGATCGCAGGCTTACCAATCACGATCTTGAAAAGATGGTGGATACATCGGACGACTGGATTGTGCAGCGTACCGGAATCCGTGAACGCCGCATTGCATCCGCCGATCAATCCAGCAGTCAGTTGGGGCTGGTGGCCGCCCAACGAGCATTGGCCTCCTCCGGCACATCACCCGAGGAAATCGATCTGATCATCTGTGCCACCATCACGCCAGATATGCCCACGCCATCCAATGCCTGTCTCATCCAGCACGCTCTTGGTTGTCGGCGGGGCATCGGCGCAATGGACCTTAATGCAGCCTGTTCAGGCTTTGTATATGCATTGGTAACGGCCACCAATTTTATCAAAACCGGCTCGGCCAAAACCGTTCTTGTGGTGGGGGCCGAGACCCTTTCCCGTATTACCGATTACACCGACCGCTCCACCTGCATCCTCTTCGGCGATGGTGCCGGGGCCGCAGTGCTCAAACAGACACCAGATCTCACGGTGGGCGTACAGGCTTTTGAGCTGGGCGCTGATGGCAGTGGTGCCATGCTGCTGCATGTGCCAGCCGGTGGATCGCGGCAGCCCGCCACCATCGATAGCGTCGGTGGCAAACTTCACACTTTGAAGATGAGCGGCCGCGAAGTCTTTAAATTCGCCGTCGCCCAGATGTCCGAAAGCATCCAGAAGGCGATGCATGCCTGCGGTCTTGCGCCCGATCAGATCAAACTGGTTATCCCGCACCAGTCCAATGCGCGTATCATTGACAGCGCAGCCACCAAGATCGGCCTCTCCGCTGATCGTATGTTAATCAACATTGATCGCTACGGTAATACCTCGGCCGCATCTGTTGCCATCGCGTTGGATGAGGCAATCCGTGCCGGACGGTGCGGCCCGGGAGATTGGATCGTCATCATCGGTATCGGCGGTGGATTGACGTGGGCCACCGTTACCGTGAAGCTTTAACTGGTTTTAATCGCAGCAGGGGAGCACACAATTTGAAGCGATTCGCTTTGCTATGTCCCGGACAAGGTGCCCAATCGGTGGGCATGGGGTCGGATTTTTATAATCAATTTCCCGTGGCCGCCCAGGTCTACGATTCAGCCGATGAGATACTGAAACAAAAGATATCGCATATCTGCTTCAAGGGACCCGAAGACCTATTGCAGGCGACTGATAATGCCCAGGCAGCCATTTTTGTAACTAGTGTCGCCATTTACCGCGTGCTGGAATCTCTTGGCAAAGTGCCTGAACCGCCAGCGGCATACGCTGGGCTTTCTCTGGGCGAATATACCGCCTTGCATCTTGCGGCTGCCGTCAATTTTGAATCTACCCTGAAGGTTGTTAAAGCGCGGGGGCAATTGATGCAGGCCGCCGCCGAGGCCGATCCCAGCACCATGCTGGCGCTGGTGGGGGCGGACGAGGCTGCGGCGGCACAAATTTGCCAGCAGGCCCAATCGGCGGGCATCATAGTAGCGGCCAATTTCAACGCCCCGGGCCAGATCGTTCTTTCCGGCAGCAAGGATGCCTGCGCCAAAGCCGCCCAAATCGCCACCGATATGGGGATTCGCAGCGTGCCGCTCAATGTGGCCGGTGCGTTCCATTCGCCCCTGATGCGAAAGGCCGCCGATGCCATGAGCGTCGTTCTTGAGCCGGTCGACCTTCATCTGCCCATCGCTCCGGTTATCAGCAATGTGACCGCGCAGCCTCACGGCACCAGTCCGCTGGAAATAAAACTGCAACTGGTTAATCAAATTGTTGCACCTGTCCGGTGGCAGCAAAGTATGGAAACTCTGCAGCGCGACGGATTTGAAGAATTTTTAGAAATCGGCCCCGGCCGTACCCTGTCCGGCCTGATGCGAAAAATCAATCGCAAGGCCAAAGTTACCAATATTTCCACGGTGGCTGATATTGAGGCACTGGTCTGAATCGGTTTGTTTTGAGGTAAGGTTATGTCCACAACGCCTAGTAAACGGGTCGCTTTCGTCACAGGAGGCTCTCGCGGCATTGGTGAAGCGATTGTGCAGCGCCTGGCCACCGACGGTATGCACGTCGTGGCCGTGGCCCGTAATTCTGAAAAACTCTCCGGCCTGGTGGCCGGTCTCACCGCCGCCGGGCACAGTGTCGAGGCCGTGGCATTGGACGTTGGCGATGGTGTGGCGTTGGCTGCCGGGGTGGAGGCTGTCATCGACAGACACGGACGGCTGGATGTGCTCGTGAACAACGCCGGTATCACGCGCGATGGGCTGTTTATGCGCATGGAAGACAAAGATTTTGACGATGTGATCAACATCAATTTGCGGGCCGCCTTCGTCGCCTGCCGAGCCGCAGCCCGATCCATGATCCGGGCGAAGTGGGGGCGCATCATCAACATCGCATCCGTTTCCGGCATCATCGGCAATGCTGGGCAGGTCAATTATTCCGCCTCCAAAGCCGGGCTCATCGGCATGACCAAATCAATCGCTCGCGAGCTGGCGGGTAAGCAGGTGACCGCCAACTGCGTCGCCCCCGGCTTCACCACCACGGATATGACCGACGTATTGCCCCCGCAGATAAAAGAAAAAGTTGTCGAAATGATTCCCCTGCGACGCTTCGGCCTGCCCGCGGACATTGCCCACGCAGTGGCTTTCCTTGCCAGTGAACATGCTTCGTATATCACCGGGCAGGTGCTGGCTGTGGATGGTGGTATGTCAATGTAACGGACGGATCATCAAGGCTCAGCGCGCGGTGCGATGAGTGGTTGTTGATAATTTTTCAGAGTCAGGCTAACTTAATGATCTCGACAATTTGAATGGATAACGTCGAGTTCCAGTGTATGCCAGATTTTTTAATTGGAGGCCGTTTGGTATGGCTGATATGGATGAAATTGAACAAAAGGTAATCGACATCGTGGCGGAGCAGATGGGGGTTGATAAAGCGGAAATCACCCGCGAAACCAACTTCGTCAACGACCTCAATGCCGATAGCCTCGACACCGTCGAGCTTGTCATGGAATTCGAAGACGAGTTTGAAATGTCCATTCCAGATGAAGAGGCGGAAAAAATTCAAACCGTCGGCCAGGCCATCGATTACATCAAGGTGATCGCTGCCAAGCAAAAACCGGAAGCCTGATGGTTTCTGGTCCGCCCAAGCTACCATCCTGTCTCATCGGTGGCCTCGCCTCATGTACGGGTGAGTGGGCTGTTGTTTTCCATGGAGATTCATCCTGCCTATGACTAAGCGTCGAGTCGTCATCACTGGCCTTGGGGTCGTTACGCCCTTGGGCGATATACTCGATACCTTCTGGTCGCGGCTGCTTGAAGGCAGGTGTGGTATCCGTGCTTTGACCCGCTTTGATGTAAGCGCCTACCCCGTGCGCATCGGCGGCGAAATTCAGCCTGAAGATTTCCATTACGAAGACATCATCGGCCATAAAGAAGCCAAGCGGCTCGATCGCTTTGCACTATACGGCATGGCTGCGGGCATCCGTAGCGTCCTGGACTCGGGCATTGATTTTTCTGACCTCGACCGCGACCGCTGCGGCGTAATTGTAGGCTCCGGCATTGGCGGCATTGAGGAAATGGAACAGCAATACGACAAAATGCTTGCCAAGGGCGTTGGGCGCGTATCTCCTTTTACAGTGCCTCGCCTGATGGTGAATGCCGCAGCAGGTAATTTGTCCATCCAGTTCGGTCTAAGCGGGCCAGTGTCCGCGACCGCTACCGCGTGCGCTACCTCAGGCAATGCCATCGCCGATGCCTATCATTCCATCGCCTTTGACGAGGCAGATGTCATGCTGGCTGGTGGGGCTGAGGCCGCCATGACCAAACTAGGTATGGCCGCGTTCTGTGCCCTCCGGGCGCTTTCCACCCGCAATGATGCACCCGAAAAGGCGTCGCGGCCGTTTTCCAAAGACCGCGATGGGTTTGTCATGTCTGAAGGTGCCGGCGCGGTGCTGCTGGAAGAATATGAGCTGGCCAAAAAACGTGGTGCCCGCATCTACGGCGAAATTGTCGCATGCGGTGCCACCGGCGACGCCTGCCACATCACCGCCCCGGATGAAAACGGGACCGGCGCTGCCAAAGCCATGAACAAAGTCTTGGCCGAAGCCCGCATCAACCCGGACCAGGTCAATTACATCAACGCCCATGGAACCAGCACCGAGTTGGGCGACATGGCCGAGACGCGCGCCGTGCACAAAACCTTTGGTGCGGCCGCCAAACATGTACCCGTCAGTTCCACCAAAGGGGCATTGGGCCACAGCCTCGGTGCCTCAGGTGCTATCGAATTGGCCATCACCTGCCTGGCCATGCACCACGGCGTGCTGCCGCCGACCATCAACTATGATCAGCCTGACCCGCTCTGTGATCTGGATTACGTCCCCAATCAAGCCCGGCAGGCGTCGGTCCGGTACGCCATGAGCAACAGTTTCGGTTTTGGCGGGCATAACACCTCGATCCTCATCGGCAAGGTGTAAGCCGCCGATAATGGCGATCAGGTTTGGCATTAAGATGAAGTGCACCCCATGACGCTGCTTGATGACATACTGGCATTTAACGCGGTATTCGTCCGCAATCGGCAATATGAGCCATTTCGCACCGACACCCTGCACAATAAAAATTTCCTCATCCTTACCTGCATGGACTCGCGCCTTGTTGAACTGCTGCCTCATGCCATGAACGTTCACAACGGCGATGTAAAAATTATTAAAAATGCCGGCGCGCTGGTCACCCACCCATTCGGATCCGTCATGCGCAGCATTCTGGTGGGCGTTTACAAACTTAATGTGCGGGAAATTGCGGTCATTGGCCACCATGATTGCGGCATGACTGGGCTGAATTCCACCGATTTTCTGGCCCGATTGCCAGATTTTGGTATTTCTGACATCACACTTTCAACCTTGAAAAACGCCGGCATCGATTTTGAAAACTGGCTGCGTGGCTTTGATCGCCCGGAAGATGGCGTGCGCCAAAGCGTTGATATGATACGTCGCCACCCTCTTCTGCCCGCCCATTTGCCTGTCCACGGCCTGGTCATCAGTCCCGAAACTGGAAAACTTGACCTCATTTGCTCCGGCTACGAAGCGACCAAAAAAAACACTTCATAGCTGCGTCGCCGGGCGATGCCTCGCGATTGATCCGCCATTGCAACCACAGACGCCGCGTAAATTGTCCTCAGCCGATCTACTGGACCGACATCACGCGCTGCCCGCCTACAGCACATCCTCGGCACGACTGTAAAGCCGCTCGTGCGGCATGATCTTTTCGCGTACGCACGTGCCACAAAGATAAAACCGCCGGGCATTGCGTTCAATGCAGTCGGCGTCGTCACCTTCCATCCACTGATGGCAACCTATCCCTTCGCGGCCGCAAAGTGCGCAGGCGGTGGGGCAACCCCCATCTGTTCGCAGCAATTGCTCGGACAGCCGTGGATATTCTTCATATTTGCCCACCCGGTTGCTCTTGTGAACGCCAAAGCTGAAGTGCCGCTCTTTCAGCCATTCGACCAGTGTCGGCAATTCATCGGGATCGCAGAACATCCGCCAGCCGTTTTTATTAAAGAAGCCCATGCCCTCCAGATGCTCCTGCTCGATGGAGGTGGGCCATGTTTTTAGTTTTATCAATAACCGATCAGTCATGCCGTCGAGTTTAGTCTCGGCTGGCCGCCGCTGGCAAGTGCCTGCCGCCATCCATCTTCGCTTGCCGCCACCCAGTGGCTGGGGCGGTCATATCAATCCGTCAGCGCCACAGGGCGGCGGGCACCTGAACTGAACGACGCAAGAAACTCGCTGTTGGTTTTATATCGATTGATCCCCTTGATCAGCGCATCCATTGATATCACGGGATCACGCCCGATCAGTCGCCGCCGCAGTTGAGCCGTCTGCCGGGCCACCTGCGGTCCCAGCAGCAATTCTTCCTTGCGCGTGCCAGAGCCTCCCAGATCGATGGCCGGCCATATCCGCCGCTCTGCCAGCTTGCGCGACAGCACCAGTTCCATGTTGCCGGTGCCCTTAAATTCCTGAAATATCAGATCATCCATCCGGCTGCCGGTTTCAATCAGGGCAGAGGCGATAATGGTCAGCGAACCCCCATTTTCAATATTCCGCGCCGAGCCAAATAGCGCCCGTGGCTCCTGCAACGCGCCAGAGTCCACGCCACCGGTCATCGTCCGCCCTGAACTGCCCACAAAGTGGTTAAACGCCCGCCCCATACGCGTGATGGAATCCAGCAGTACCACCACATGCTGCCCGCATTCCACCAGCCGCCGCGATCTTTCAATCACCAGTCGACTGGTGCGGATGTGCGATGGCACATCCTCATCATTGTTACTTGCCCACACTTCCGCCTTCAGTGACCGCCTGAAATCCGTCACCTCTTCCGGACGCTCATCCACCAGCAGAATCAACAATGTCGTTTCGGGATGATTGATGCTGATCGCCTCGGCAATCTGCTTAAGCAAAGTGGTTTTGCCCGTTTTCGGCGGGGCGACAATCAGTCCGCGCTGGCCAAAGCCTATCGGGGTAAGTAAATCCATAATCCGCATCGATGCCGGCCCACCCGGTGTTTCAAGCTGAATCTTCACACGCGGATCGATAACCGTTAAATCTGGAAAGGAGGTCATCTGCCAATAATCTTGCAGCGACCGCCCATTAACGCTAAGAATTTCGCTCACGACTGGTGCCGGACCCCGACTGCCCGGACTGGCAAAAGCCTCAACCGTAAGGCCGGCCTTGAGGTGGTTTTCCGCAATAAATTCTGCCGTCAGCGTTGGATCGGCGGGCACCGCCTTATACTTGCGCTGCTCACTTCGTAAAAAGCCGACACCCTTATCATTTATTTCCAAAAGCCCTGTTACAGCGGTTGACATAAATCTCCATGGAAAAATCGCGGGCCAACCAACACACCACGCCCGCCTGTCACCTTGATGATTCGACTAAAGTTGGGAAAGATGAATCGTTTAGCCGACCGTTATCCCTGCATTATAACAACATCGGCCACCGTTACAAATGCTACGCCGCGATCTCGTTTAGCGTCGTCCCCGGGCGACGGGCGTGCCGCGAAGCGATCGTTTCCGCGGTCGCCGCGCGCCAACCGCTGATATATCGGACTTCGCCCTCATTTCCTATTACCCGTGTCCACCCGTATCTAATTGCCAGACGGAGGTCGGCAAACGCCGAACATCGGTTCGGTATTTAGCCGCCTGTTATCGCAGCGGTGGAGACATTCAATGCCTACGTTTCAGTACGAAGCACTCAATGGTTCAGGCCAGCAGGTAAAATCAGAAATTGACGCTGGCACTTCCGATGAAGCCATAAGCAAGGTGCGTTCGCAAGGGTACTTTGTTACCAAAATTCGCGAAAAGGCGGCAAAAAAAGCGGCCAAAAGTTCGCCCGGCGACCCCGTAGCTACCGCCGCCCCGGCGGCCGCAGCCCCCGTCCGCAAAAAAAAGAAAAAGGGCCTTAACGATTTATCCTTCAGCATCGGCAAGGTATCTCAAAAAATCCTGGTGCAGTTCACCCGCCAGCTATCCACCCTGCAGGATGCTGGCCTGCCCATTTTGCGATCCGTCAAAATTTTGCACCAGCAGCAAAAGCCGGGCCTCATGCGCGATGCCTTGGAAGATGTCGCCACCGATGTTGAAGGTGGTACAACTTTATCCGAATCTTTTTCCCGGCATCCCCGTGTCTTTGACAAGCTCTATGTCAACATGGTGCAGGCCGGCGAGACCGGCGGTGTGCTTGATGTCATCCTTCAGCGACTGGCCGAATTTATGGAAAAGTCGCAAAAGCTCAAACGCCGCCTTAAAGGTGCCATGATCTATCCGACCGTGGTCATCAGTTTTGCCTGCTTAATGGTTACCGGCATCATGATCATTGTGATCCCCAAATTCAAAAAGCTTTTTGCCCAGTTTAAAACCGGCCTGCCTGAAATTACTCTCATCCTCATTAACGTGTCCTATTGGATGGCCCACGAATATGGCTGGGCGTGGGTGCTCGGTACACCGTTTGGCATCTATTTCTTCCTTAAACTGGTCGGTAAAACCAAGCCCGGCCGCTACGTGCTGGATGTGGTTAAACTTAAAATCCCGGTCATGGGCCAAATTATTAAAAAAAGCACCATCGCACGTTTTACCCGTACCCTCGGCACACTGCTTTCCGCCGGTGTGCCCATCTTGGAAGCCATTAACATCACCCGCGATACCTGCGGCAACATGGTGTATGAAAAGGCCCTGCAGAAAGTGCATGACGCCATCCGCGAGGGCGAAGGCTTTGCCACCCCCCTCCGCAATGCCCGCGTCTGCGATTCCATCGTGGTCAACATGATTGATGTCGGTGAAGAGACCGGCGATATGGACAAAATGCTCATGAAAATCGCCGACAACTACGACGAGGAAGTCGACGTCATGGTCGGTTCCATGGTCAGCATTCTGGAACCCATCATGATCGTCGTGCTGGGTACCATCGTCGGCTTTATTGTTATCGCGGTCTTCTACCCGTACATCAAACTGCTCTCCACCATGAGCAACGGTGGTTAAAGGGGTTAATGGTGGTCACCGACGCAGATGTCGGCCGGTGGAAAAGTAAACATGGGAAACCGCCTGGCGGCTGGAAGTTGAGGTTATTCACATGGCAGCAGCAATTAATAAAGTAGTGGGTCCAACCCATCGCGGTCGCCGGGGCGCTTTTGCCCGCGGCTTTACCCTCATTGAATTGCTGGTGGTTATTTCAATTATTGCCATTTTAATAGCCATTCTGCTGCCGGCGCTTTCTGCCTTTGAGGCCCAAGGGTATGCCGCCGCCACCCGCGAGGAAATGACCTCCTTGTCGGCCGCCATCGACAGCTATTATGAAACCTTTGATGCCTACCCCGGGCCGTTTTCAGAGGCGGATATTTCTAATCAAGCCGTTATGGATTCGGGTTCCAGCAAGCCGCTCACCGGCACACAGAATATGCTGATCGGGCTGATGGGAACGCTTTACACGACGCAGCCGGCAAACACGACGACCACGCCCGTGGATAAGATCACCGGTTTCACCACCGGTTTCACCACCGGTTCCACCACCGGGGGCTCGACAGTTTACGTCAGCCTCACGCTTGGCAGCGGCCCGATTGATTACGCCAACGGCGGTGCCCAAAAAGCTTCATTTTTTGCCCCGCCGCAGGGCACGTTGTTGACCGAGCCTGTCACACCGGCCGGTACCACCGCCACGTCCTTGCCGACGCTGTTTGATAAATTTTCCAACGGCTTGCCGATATTGTATTTCCGCCGCAACCCCGGTGAGCCGGGAAGCGACGGCCAACCAGTGGGTATCAATGCCAAAACCAACGCAAATGTGGCGTACTATCTGAATTGCAACGATCAATACACATCGCCCGGTACCTCCCCGCAATACAACATTGAGTGCAGCAACCTCACCAGCGTGTCGCAGCAATATGCATCGATGAACCCCAACGCTACCGGTAGCGGCGGGGGGACATGGGGGAATAGCGCATCACCAAACGCAACCACCGGGGCTTTGGCCGCACTCGCGGCGGACGTGGTCAATACGTCTTTGATGCCGCCGGCGGCGACCCCGAGTTCCGGTGCAGTGCCGTATTACAACTACACCGGCAATCCGGTTTTGGGTGATTATGTTTTGATCAGTGCCGGGCCTGACCGTCTTTACGGCAATAACGCCAGCACTAGCCAAACTTTAGCATCGGACGACATCGTCGTGGCAGGTGGCCAATGATCACGATCACACCCGCTTTCGGCCTTCACAAACGCCGCAGCGGCTTTACGCTTATTGAATTGCTGGTGGTGATCGCCATAATCGCTCTGCTGATCGCCATTCTTTTGCCGGCCTTGCTCCTGGCCCAAAGGAACGCCTACAGCTCATCCACGCAAAGCACGATGTCGTCCATCGGCATCGCGCTGCAGCAATACCACACCGACTTTCACATGTACCCGCCATCGTCAGCCGTGCGTAGCACAAGTCCCACCTCAGGCAGCGGTACACCCATTTACAACAATGGTGGCTTCGCCATCCCTTCTGGTGCCGCCTACGACTACCTGGCTGAGGCATTGCTGGGTTTTGAACCCGGTGGTACCGGCGGTGATGGTGCTGGGGCCGCTTACAGTTCTACCCCTCTGGGCTTGCAGGCGTACAAGGGGTTCTCCATGGCCGGCTCGCCTCAAGTATACGGGCCGTATGTGTCGCTGGGGGCCAGCTCTATCACTCCCGACGCCAACGCAACCAGTGCCGGTGCCCCAGCCGGCAGCGTTTATTACTTTGCTGATTCATTTCCCGCTCAAACCGGTGCTCCGCTGCCGATTTTGTATTACACGCCCGATATGACACCCGCCCCGGTCGGCACACAGATATTGAACTATAACAGCCCGTCCACTGCCAATGACATCTTTAACCTTGCGGACGACAATGCCGCCCCGGGCGCGGGGGCTTTTTCACCAAATCCTCCCACGAACGGTGCCACCACCGGTCAGGTTGACGGCCCGGCATTTTTGGCCCTGCTCGGTGCCACCAATGGATCCGCCGATGTCACCGTCTCCGGCCAAAGCATAGTGGGTAGCAATAGTTATCTGTTGGTAAGTGCCGGTGCCGACGGAACCTATTTTTCCGCGGATAATATTGTTCAGGGCGGAAGGGATTAACCCGCTCGCAGGCGGCGGGCAAAGGAAACGAGGATATCCATCATGCAGTGCGATGCATTACCTCCTATTGACGTATCTCCACGCCGACCGGCGTCGCCACGCGGCTTCACCCTGGCGGAACTGCTGGTGGTCATTACCATCATCGTTATTGCATCGCTGATATCCATCCCGTCGCTGGTGTACCTGTTCAAAAACACCGCCACCTCGCAGGCCGTGGTGCAGATGCAGGCCGCACTGGCCGAGGCCCGTGGGCTGGCCATCACCACCCATGCGCCCGCCGCCGCCATTTTTTATGAAGACCCCGGCTACGGTGCCGAATCCTCGGTGTTTTATGCCACCGCCGCCCCCGGCCAGGGGAACCCCAGCAGTGGTCCACTTGCTACTAGCCAATCCTACATTTTTATTACCGATCCATCCATCCAGTCGGGCTTTTTCCCCAAGGGCATTTACGTGGCCGGTTATGTCGGGCCGGCGGCAGCGCAGGGTGTCAGCAACAACAATCCAGGCTCCGGACAGATAACTTCGACCGCCGGGCGTACGGGTTATCTTTTTCCCGACCCAACCAAACTTGGAAACATCGCGGTCAACGGCATGGCGACACCGTACGATCCGCTGCGAGCGGTGGTGTTTATGCCCGACGGCCGATCCGTGGTCTGCCCGTTTTTTATTGTGGAGAACGTGCCAGGTGCATCACCCACGCAAACGTCGGCCTATGTGGAAAGCTACGGCCCCAGTTGTGTGGGGCTGTCGGTTTATGATGCATCGCAGCTTACGGCCGCCGACAAGGCATCTCAGGGGGCACTGGGGGCGTATTTGGTGCCGAATCCGAATGGAACGCCCCACTTTGCCACCAGTGTCCCGCTGTATATTGTTAATACTTACAACGGCTCTTTGATCGGGGGCACGCCATGAAGACCACAACAGCCCCAGCCTTTATTCGCCGCGGCTTTTCGCTTATTGAAATTCTATTTGCCATTTTCATCCTTGGCATAGGCCTGTTGATGATCGCCGCCGTCTTCCCTGTTGCCATCAAATGGACCAATCAGGATGTGCACAGCACCATCGGCCTGGTGATCAGCCGCAGTGCGGTGGCACAGATAAAGGCGGGCGGCGGCTTCATGGCCACCACCGTCCCTGGCTTGCTGGCTACAGCTCCGCAACCCTACCGCTACGGCACACCGAACCCCACGCCGACTGTAGGCATCGTGCAGCCCTCGTATAGCTATACGACCAACGACCTTAATGCACGTTATTGGTGGCAGGCCGTGCTGGTGCCGGTGGAACCCGCATCGAACCAAGGCGTGGCAAACACACCCAACGCTCCGGCCGGCGCAACGTACAACGTCTACGTCTTCGTATTCTCAAAGGGAAACATCAGTAACCAATACCCACAGCAGCTATTGATCTACAACAGCAACTCGACCACGTTCGCACCGTCGATATACGAAACCACGCTTTCCAACGCGAGGGCCGATACGGCGATGCAGATCGGATCCATTGGGTTGGACTTAACTACGGGTGCCGTGGTGCGAAAAGGGGTTATTAACCCGACAGGCCAATATCCTGGCGTCGGTATTGCAGAAGATGTCGGCGGCGCGAACAGCAACGACACCATCCTTTTTGCCCCCCCGGCAGATGGCCAACAGACCAGTCCACTGGTATATATCTATGCGACAACGGTGACATTTTGATGAATTACGGCAGATTACAATTCGACACCCCGCACAACGGCCAAGCCGTAGGGCAAATCACTCCGCCGCCGCCGCCTTATGCCACTGCCCGCGCTTTTACCCTTATTGAAATGCTGGTGGCATTGGTCATTTTGGTCATCATGATGGGGGCCATCGGCGAGGTATTTCATCTGGCCGGCCACAGTGTACGTTACGGCCAGGCCACGCTTAGCACCATGGCCCAAGTACGCGTGATTGAGCATCAAATTTCTAATGATTTCCATGAAATGGATACCAATGGCTTTCTGGTTATTCGCCAGCGGGTCTACGCGCCCTATTGGGACGGAAATTCCATCCAATACAACCCCGGTGATGAAGTGGTGTTTAGCGGTAATGATTACGTTTGCACATCGCCCAATACCTCTAAACCCACCAACAACCCTCGGACCCTTGCCGCAGAGAACGTTGATTGGCAACCACTCGGCAGCACGGAAATCCCCGTCTGGCGGGCGGATCAAGTCAGTTTTATTGCCAACGGCAATTTTCAAAGCCATTCGGGTAATCAGGCTGGCGGCACTACCAATCTGCTTTCATCGAACAGTGCCATGATCTGGCTGGGCCAGATGGCGGTTTCATATGGAAGTTCGGCCCCGCTTAATGCGGCCAACGCCGCTTCGCAGCCCACGGAACTGGGCTGGCCAGCTTATTTTCCCGAAGGAAGTTCGAGCGGCGGCACCGGCAACACCTACGTCCAGCCCGGCACGCCGCCCACCGGTCTGACTGCCGGGGCACTGACGCTCGGCCGCGTGACAATGTTGCTCGTATCAAGCGCGGGGCCTTCAGGGGCGACCCAAACGTCAATGGGAAACGCCATTGTCCCGTCCAACGGTGCGCCTAGCCCCAGTGCCACCGGCAGCGCGTCCTACGGCTCCGGTTCCAGCACGGTCTACGCCACCTCCAGCCGGATTGACGCCATTGAATACAGCGCCGCCCAAGCCATCGCTTATGCCACGTCGCAGGCTGCGGTCAACACGCTTGGCAATGTGGCCGACAATTTTTGCTTTCGCTATTCCACCGTCCAATCGCCGGGTGATGCCAGTGTCGCCGGGCCGATTGCCGGGGCATTTCGCATGCAGCCCATCCTGATGCCTGGCGTGTGCAGCTTTGCCGTGGATGTAGGATCACCATCGCCCAACGCGTACGGTTACCAAGGTAATGCGCCATCCGTGCTGCAAAGCCTCTATTGGTACGGGCCCGATGCCCTTGTGCCGCCACAGAACAACGGAGGGCCGGTAATCTCCAGCGACAACGGCCACAGCGACCAAGCCGTTTTTGTCTTCACCCCGGCCAACAAATCGCAGTGGCCTATCGCCCTGCGCATTACATACATGGTTACCGACCCCGCGGATCAGCTTAATGGCCCGCTGACGATTACACAGATTGTTCACTTGCCGCAGTAATCGGTGGCAGGAGGTTTTTATGAATCGCCCACAACTGAAATTAGCTCATCGCGACGGCATGATATTGCTATTGGTGGTGGCCGTGCTGGTATTGCTGGCGCTGATGGGGACGGTGTTTATCCTCACGGCCAGTACCGATAAGCAGGTATCCTACGCATCCAATGACCAGGCCAATCTTAATTATGCCACGCAAGGGGCACTTTCCATCGTGCGGGCAGATATCCTCAACAGCACGCTGGGGCCCGTCAACAGCACGCTGGGGCCCGGCAATACGCCGCTGGAACTGGGTAGCACCACACCGGCCCGCGTGTGGACCGGGCCAGATATTGGCTATGTCACCAACGGCATGATCGCAACCCCCATGGAAGACCCTAATTCTTCCGGTACAGCGCCCACTGCCGGAAGCAATCCGCAAATCGCCTCCCAGCCGTGGCTTTGCGGGGCCATGCCGCTGGAACCGGAAACGGTCTATGCGCCGGGCGCTACCGCGGTTGAATTTTCTGCGTCCACCTTTCCCCTGACCGCTCCGCCAACCTATTTCGAGGAAGTCTTCAGTGGTCCGGTACCCGCAAACAGCAGCAGCAGCACCGGCGGCAGCAGTTTCAGGCTCAGGAAATCGGGCAACTACACACCGGTGATCAGCTACCTCACCCCCGCACTTTACGACGCGGCGGACGGACAATATGACCTGGGCTACCAAAGCGAGCAGACCGGCGCACCAAGCAACAGCGCATTGGCCAACAACGGCAGTCCCATTTTCGTACCCAATGCATCAGTGGTGATGCCAGCCTACCGCTACGACGCCGCGGCGGCAACCAGCCCAATCCCATACAGCACCTTTGGCACCCGTGATGCCATGTGGAATATGCTGCCGTACAGCTCTCCCAACGGCACGCACTACCGCTTTGCCGTACGCATCATGGATACATCGGCCATGATGAATGTGAACACGGGCTGGATAGCCCCGCAATCCGGAGCCACCAACCCGGACCCAACCCCATCGCCTGATAATCCTCTTTACGCCGCAACCGGCTGGGCTCCGGCCAGTTATCCGCTTTATTACCTGCCTGGCACCTACAACACCGCAGATAGCTCCGCCAATATGCAGGCAGCAGATCAGACGCCACCAACCCGCGCGGGTACTTATACTGGCCCCGGAGGCTCCGGTACCTCTGGCAGTTACGACATCCTCGACTGGCAGCGCGCCTTAAATAACTACGAAGCTCAAGGCATCCCATATACCTCCAATACGGTTCTCAGCCTGTACGGTGCCGGTACCGAGCTGCAATGGCTGGCCTACGGCGGTGCCGGCGGCCAGTTCGGCCTGCTCGGCAGCAATCGCCTCGGCTCTCAAATGCCAAATACCTTCGGTGCCACCCCGTACGGTACCGGCTACCAAGATTTTTACACCACTTATTCATGGAGCCGCCAATACGCGTCGGCCCAAGCAACCAACGCAAACAACGCGCCGGCGTCGCTTACCACCGGCATGGCGACGCTCTACCCCTCGCGCGTGAATCTCAACGCCGAAATTAATCCCAGCAATACCACCCAGCTTGGGTTGATCACCTCGCAAATTGGCGCAGCCCTGCAGACCTGCGGCTACGCACAGGACCACAGCTACGCCTACGCCATTAACTATCTTGATTATCGCTTTATCGCCGCCGCACCCGCCTCCATGTACGGCACCAGCCTGAATTATTACAACGGTAGCACGCCAGTCAGCGCCACGGTCACCGGCGCGGGTGTGCCCGCCGGCGAGGCCCTCATCGCCAATGCGATCCAGCCCTTTATGAACGAATTTGAGGTAACGCTTAAAAGCAGCGGCGCCACTGCACAGCCCACCGTCACCGGCTACGGCGTAGAGCTTTACAATCCGTATAGTGTGCAGGTTGATATTGGCGGCTGGCAAATTCAGTTTCTTGACGGCACGACCCCCGAAGGTGCCTATTCCATCCCCGCCGGCACCACGATCGCGGCCAACAGCTATCTGGTCATCGATAATGGCAACGTGCCAGCGCCGACAGGCACTCCCCTCACAAGTACCGTCGCGGCCAGCGCTCTTTCACCCGGGAGCAATATGGCGGTCCTCGAAGCGCCGTGCCCCAACCTTCCTTCCATCGCGGGCATCACAGCCGGGTTTGGCGCAGTGGACGCCATCGATTACCAATCCAACAACACGGGCCTGACCGGCGGCACCTACTACATTGACATTTCACGATCCGATGTCAACGGCGGCTACGAGGATGCCATCGGTGGTCCCATTCCTGTTACGCCAACCATATCCGACGCCAATGTCACGCTCGGGGCGGTGAACAATGCGTCAAATGGAAGCGGTTCTGGAGATGTGCCTCTTTACAACCGCGCCGCGGGTGACCCTGCTGCTCCGCAGATTTCCACCACCTTGCTCCAATCCGAAGGCTACCCCCTGGTTAACTGGGCAGATGCCAACTGCATCGCCCGCGAGTGCAGCGTCGAGATCGGCAACAGCGGCAACAGCGGCAACAGCGGCAACAGCATTGACCCGATCACTTGGCAACTGGGATCAGGCGCGCTCTCAAACGTTATCATCACCGACATACCAAAGGACGGCACCACCTCCGGCAACTACACTGCCATGTCCAACGAGCAGCAGCTGGCGCAGGTCTATTTTGACTTTCCATTTGATCCGCGGGCCGCGCTTACCTCGGCCGATATGCCAACCACCGGCCCGGTAAAGCCAAACGTCCTGACTATGTTTTCCCTCGGTACGAGGGCGGATGATCCATCGGTTACGCCCGCCGGCGTCGCCTACGCCAACTTGCTAACCCGCACACCGGGCCGCATCAACGTCAACACCGCCGGCCAGGTGCCACTGTATGATGCCATCTATACCGCCGCAACCGGCGCATTAGGTGCCACCAAAGGTGCCACAGCAGACAGCCAACTGGTCGCCGACACCATCGCCTACCGCGACCGCCTCCGTCCATCAAGCCTCCCAGTGGTGGGGCTAAGCAGCGGCACGCTGGCGGTTTCGACCGGAACAACCCCCGCGTACAATACCTATCCCGGCTACAACATTAAATCATTGGGCGATCTGCTACTGGCATGGCTGCCGGAGTTGGAAACGATTAACGGCAGCGCACCCACCAGCTTTTTGCAGCGCGACGCAATCTGGGCCGACTGCGCGAATAATTTCTGTGTCCACAGCGATTCGTTTGCCGTCTACGGCCTGATCCAATCGCTCCGGCTCAATCCGAACTATAGCGTCCCCGTAAACGCCACCGATTGGTACAACGCTAAGCAAGGCGCTTACAGTTCCAATGGGCAACTTATGCTTTCCCCCGTATCGACCGTGACATTTAATGGTGGGACCGTTATCCCCGAATTTATCCTTGAGGGCCAAAAGCGGTTTGTCGCCATTGTCGACAGCAGCTACAGCACGCCGGTGGGCACGGGCGGCACTCCCCCGGTACCCAAAATCGTGGCAATAAAATATCTGCCGCAATAAGGCCCCCACCCGCAGGACCCCGCACCTCGTGTGAGCAAATTGTGGAACCCGCGCCCGGGGCCAGCGCCCGCCATCCGTCGCAAACGCCACCCGCGTCCGTCGCGCCGGTACAAGCCCGGGCGGCTAAAAAGCGCATCGGCCCGGCGGCTGGTGCCCCGCGAAAACGCGGCGTCCGCGCGCCTCTTTTAGCCGCGTGGCCTTGTGCCCGCGCGCGATCAAGGTACCGACTTACTTGCCCCTGATCGGTTTGACATACGCCAAGTATTCCGTATTTCCCTTTTGGCCGGCAATCGGGCTTTTGATGACCCCGCAACAAATGACGCCCAACGACGGCATCGCCTCAACCACCTGCCGGCAAATTTCCTCCGCCTGCTGCGATGTCAGCACACCCTTCTGGCGACGCGCGGCATCGGATTCATAATGCGGTTTAATCAGGGTAATGATGGACGCGCCCGCATCATGGTCCAGCCACTTCAACGCGGCCGGTAAAATCAGCGCCTGCCGCGTCCATCCGGCATCAATCGATACATGGGTAACCAGCTCCGGCGGGGGGGCATAAAGTGCATTGGTGCGCTCCATCACCACCACACGCGAATTCTGCCGTAACTTCCACGCCAGCACTCCGTAGGCGGTGTCGATGGCAAAAACTTTTTCAGCACCATTCACCAGCCAGCAATCGGTAAAGCCACCCACATTGCACCCAAAGTCGGCGGCCTTTTTACCACTCGGATTTATTTGAAATGCCTGCAGGGCTGCCGATAATTTTTCGCCGCCGCGCGACGCAAAACGCCGCCCATCCACGGCAACCCGTGGTGGCAGCGATCGGTCAAAGGAATCTGAAACCATAGGGCCAATCCGCCCTCGGTGGGTCTAAAAATCAGCTGGCTGCGGCGGCCTTGGCCAAGGCATTGATTTTTTTCATCAGTCGGCTCTTCTTACGGGCCGCCGTCTTTTTGTGAATGGTCCCCTTGCCACTGACGCGGTCCAGCGTGCGGACCACATCGGGCAAACTTTTCTGAGCGGTCTGCAAATCTTTTTTGCTGATGGCGGCATCCAAGGCCTTTACCTTGACGCGCACATCCCGCTTGCGATCACGGTTGCGTAACCGCCGCTTGGCGGACTGACGGATGCGTTTATTTGCCGATAGTGAGTGGGCCAAACCTATTCTCCTGCCTGCTTAACCGAATGCATTTCATTGTGGCAGCGCCCGGTACCCTTGCAACACATGCCGTGGTCCATAGCCCGCCAACCATCCGCTCCTTGCCGATGGAGTCACCATCATCCCCGAAACCCCTCATTTCTTCAAGTTTAGCGCCGCCGCCCGGCGGCGGGTGTTATGCACGGGGCCGATCGGCCACACCAGCCGCCACCGCCCGGTGCGAGGTGTACCGCCCATATCCCACGCCGCCGCCCGGCGGCGGGTGTTATGCACGGGGCCAATCAACCGCGTCACCCGCCTCCGCCCGGCCCGTTATTCCACCTTTGCCGCCGCGCCTGGCATTTACATCCAGTGGGTGAATACAGACGCCCGCGAGAAATGCGGCTTAGCAAAAATCCAACCGGCCGGGCAACCAGATGCACCACATCCCCCCAGCCGCGCGGCCAGCCTCGGTAGTCGCTGCACGCCCGGCAGGTGCCCAAGCTGGGGCGCCCACCATGGCGGCCAATTAGGCAGCATCCACCGCCGCGTATGCCGCAATCTCGCCAATAAATGCACTTCATTCTCATCAGCTTATCTCGATGGTTGCATGAGTATCGCACCCGCCAGTGCGCTGGTAGGTGCCGGTAAAAGTTGACCCTTTCTGCTGGCCGGACCATACAATCTCCCCATACCCGCCACTGTTCAGGCACACCACCTGCAGCGTAAAAACACCCGTGGCAGAGTCGTAGGTAATCTGCGATGGCCCCGGCGGTTCAAGCTGCGACATCCGCTTGCCGCTCATCTGGCAGTCGTAGCAGTTTACTCCGTTGATCAGATTCCCAGTAAAACAGTCATAATTTGAATATGCGCACGGCGTGGAATTTACCAGCCAGAAGATGCCGGGCCACACGCAATCGGAGGCAACCGCTGGTTCCCCATCTGCGCAGGGCGTAAAAAAGCCATCGTAATAGCCGGTAATCGCCACGCTGCTGGGCGGATTGCTGCACGGATCGGTCGGTGTGGCACCCGCGCAGCAGCACGGCCCGCCCGCCGCAGAGAGTACCATCTGCCCGAAGGCCGAAAGGGGTAGCTTGCCGTCGGAACCAATTTGCAGCAGGGGGCCGGCACTGGACATGCTTCACACTCCTGATGGGTCAACTGCACGGCGCAGTGGCTGGAATTTCGCCCGCATCCCATAATCGCCACATTCCGCCAGCATCCACAAACGCGGTTCCAAATGCCGGGTTGGCGGACGGTGGCACGCAAGAACCGTTGGGCCGGGGCCGGGCCAGCGGCGTCTGCGTTGCGTAGGTCAGCGTACCATCCAGCGACAGCAAGGTGTATGTCCATGAGGCGGGCGCCGTTTGCGTGCCATCGATGCCACCATCTTTTTTAACCTGCACGGGTTGCAGCACCGGGCCGCTGCTGTGCAGCAGCATAATGGCCCTCGGAGGCGATTCTGCCGTCATGCCGACAAAAACACCACCATGCACCGACTGCAACGGCAATTGGTGGCTTCCGCCGATCTCGCCGGCATTCACCAGCAATGCATTGTTGTTGCCACTGTCAGAAAGCCCTTCCGGCAACGAAAGATTCTCACTGGCGGTCGCGGTGGAATTTCCAAACAGCAAATGGGCGGCATATTTGCCCGCGCCCTGCTCAAAGGCAATGATGCGGGCAATAAGGGTCCGCCACCCCTGTGCGTGCGGCCGGTGCAGGGCAACCGCCCCCGTCCGATCAAATGCCGCCACCTGCAAATCGCCCCCGCCAACTAGCGGGCCGGCCGGCGCTGCAAAGCCGTGCGATGTGTGCAAAAACGGATCGCGCAAATTGGTGAAATGGGCCGCGTGAATGGCCAGTGGCCCGGCCGCCGGGACATCATGAAAAACCATCGGCACCGGCCGCGCTGCCGCGCCATGCCCCAATGCCGACTTTGGATGGTCTTCTGCCATGGCCGCGCCCCGTCAGGTAATAAATGGAAATGCCGTGGAAAAATCCACCGCTGGGTAAAGTTCAAATCGGCCCCAACCATTGCCCGACGTGGCCGACCCATCGGTGACAATGGACGCCGCAATGTCGGGTGGGATGGTGTGATCAACATTGCGAAACACCACGTACTGATCCCATGAATTGGCGTTGTACGCAAAGCGGTAAATGTTACGGTACCAGACGCCATCCACCGTGGAACCTTCAATCGGCAGACAAAGCCAGGTGCGCGGTGGAAAGCCCCGCCATGTGACCGAATTGACCGTTCCCGCATACGCCAGTGTGCTGGATTCCGGATCTATCGTCTGTAAAAAATGAAAACTTAATGTAGCCCGCAATTGCAGCGGCGTCAGCTCCGCCACCTGCGTCTGGGCAACCCCGCCAGCCGGCGTGTACGTTATCGTCGCCAGTGCGTTGTTGACATCATAGTGCTGACGCGTCTGTTCCAGATTGCCGGTAAAACTTTTCAGGTAGGCCGACGGCAGCAGTTCCCATTCATAACGGCAAAGGGCATCAAAACAGTCCGCCCCGTGGCAGATGGCCTGCACCTGCCGCACCACGGCATCCGGGCGGTCGGGGTGTGGAGTGCCGATGGGTGGAACGGTAAAGCCGGTCACCGAATCAGTGGCGGCGGCGGCCATGATGGGGCGCAGTGTGGGGGAATATTCCGACAGGCCGGTAATCTGAAATTTGCGAATGATGCTGTAGCCGGTCGGTGTCCAGACCAGTGGGTTGGCCAGCAGCAGGTCTTCCTTAATACTGATGGGCATGTGGTGGTTATAGGCGGATGGATATGCGTAAATTTTGGGGGCATTCACGTGTGCCAGCATTCCGCGTAATCGGATACCACAAAGCATTGGCAAACGCCATGCGCCGCCGAACACGCCGGTACCAGCCCGGCGGCTAAAAATGTGGTGCGCGGATACCCCGCGTCTTTTAGCCGTGTGACTCGTGCACGCGCGTGATGGTGGGCGTGTCCGCATGCGCATGACTTTTTCACCCGCAATGTTGCATCCTCCCGCAGAACCTCCCGCGTCACTTGCGGACGCGCGTTAAGTGCGGACGTGGCCGTATGCGAAATCCGAGCCCGATCGCACCGCTGCATTCATTCGCCGCACGCCCCGCTAAGCAGCTTGTACGCTGCGGCGTATGGCACCATCAATGGCATCGTGCAGAGGCGTTGGGCGCAGTCGCTGCACCACATCGCGCAGCCAGGCTTTGTCGGTCGGGGCAGTTGCGGGCAGCAGCGCTTCCATCACCTTGCGGGTGGCTGCATCCATCCCTTTGCTGATCGCCAGCATCAGTGCCTCGGGGTTGGCTGGAATTCCCACCAGTGAAAATTCCAGCAGTTCCCATGACCGATGCACCCGCGTGGCATTAGCCCATGTGGGGTTTTGGCGCAGCTCTTCAGCGGTGGGAGGTGATGATTCCAGCGGGCGAAATCCGATGCTGTAGGTGCGCAAAACGCCGTCTTGCGCTAAGGCGAACATGTCGCGGGCAAATGCGGTCTTATCGGTGCACCGAAATTTAGCCAGCAGCTTACCATTATGCGGCTTGATCCACTGCGTGACGCCAATGGGACGGGTGGTATCATGGTTGTAAAAGACGGTCATGCCGGCATAGTTCTTCCGCACCATGCCGGTTGGCAGCACGACTTCATTCTGCCGGTCCACCGCGGCTGTGCTGATGCACGCCACAATTTCCCGCTTGCCGGGTGTGGTTTCCAGCATGTGGGCTTCAAATGTTTTCAGTTCCATTATTAGCCTCCTCAAGTTGCCTGATTGGTCTGTGCTTCGCTTCCCGCAGATCGCCGGCCCTGTGGGTGTGAAACCAGCCGCCTGGCGGTTTCCTGATCCATTTTAAGCAGGCGGGCCGCGGTGTTGATGGCAATGGCCTGTTCCATGGTTCCATCGGTCACGGCCCGATTGATTTGCAAAAGCAAGGCCAGTTCCTGTTGGGCAGTTAAATCGTCCAATGGGGCGGGATTCGACCCCGGATCGGTGATGGCTTCGGGTGTCTGGCTGGCCGATGTCGGCAGGTGGGCATTGTAGCCGGCCAATTGCCGAATCTCCCCCCGCGTTAATACCCCGGCATTGATGGCAAGCTGGGCCTTCTGCAAATTAAATGCCTCATCCGCCGGTACAGGGTTATCTGCCGCCAGAAATAAATGCCTGCCAAACCGGGGCGTAAGCATTTCATTAAGTTTTTGTTCCAATATAAGCACACGTGGCAGGATGGTCTGCCGCGCATAAAGCGTTTCGCTGGCCTGCATATTGGCGTAGGTGGCATCTTTTGAAAGCAGCGCCTCGGGCACGCCAAACGCCAATGCCAGCCGCCGCAGCGTTTCGCGGCTTATCTCCATCGGGCCAAGATCGGTGGGTGGGTAGCGCGCGGGTACAAAGGTACCGGCCTGCTCGGCCACCAGCACGCGGCCGTTGCCCGAGCGTGAAAATTTTTCATTCCACAGCAGTTCAGCGCGTTCCGCTTCTTTGCGGGTGATCTGATCGCGCGGAATAAAGGTGCCATCAATCCTGGCCCGGTTGTCCATCAGGCTGTTTTCGTAAAGGGCATACTTGGCCGCCAATTCTGCCTGCATAAAGGCCGACCGCAGCGGGGCGTGCCGCCCGCCGTAGGGGTCTTCCACGGCTGGAAAGCGAAAGTCCAACACATCCGCTTTATTAAGCGATATCCAGTTACCCGTGAGCGCCGGAAAATATTTGTACCCCACCACGCCCAGATCATCATTACGCAGCGGCATGACACGCTGGGTGGGCAATACCTTGATCTGCGTCGGTGTTCCCCGCCAATCATCTTCCAGCAGCCAATACGCCCCACCGAATACTTCCATATACACTCCGGTCATGTAACGCAGTTGATAACCGCCCAGGCCGTCGTTATCGCGCTCCAGCAGATCAAGCAGGGGATGGTCCAGTATTTCAATAATGGTGCTGGCCTGCCGCAGGCGGTTGCCAAGGTGCGGATGCGATTTAAGTCGGGCGGCGGTGCGTTCATCGGCCTGACGCGATGGCGCAGCCGTGGGGTGGTCAATGGCATAAAGGCGCAGCGGCACGCGGGCTACGGCGGCGGCGTTCCAGTTGACGCAGGTGTAGACAATATCGTTGGTTAAAAATTCCAGCATAAGCTGGGCATCGGACGGAATGGGACGACCTGCGGTGTTGGTTACCAGCGGGCTTCCAATGCCAACCCAAAAATCGCCCAGAGATTTATCCACTTGCTCCATCGAGGGGCTGTAGTTGCTGCCGGAGACAATAAAATCACTGTTTTAGCCGCGGGCCTCGTGCCCGCGCGTTGGTGGTGGATTTATCCACCACGCGACCGCGGTTTGTGATGATCGCCATCCAGCCAGTTTATCGGCCCCGCACCGGCCTGCGGTTGGCGGTAGGGCATGATTTTTTCCAAAGGTAGCAGTCGCATAAGTGGTTGCGGTTGCCGTTTCAGTTGCGGCCACGGCAGTGTGATATGCTTCCAGGCAATCAGCGGTCCGCCGTACCGCCGGGCTGCTGCGCCGTAAGCTTTTGAAATGCGATTGCCCGAGCCTCTCACATGGGTGTGCGAAGCACCATTCATAAACATGAGCAGCGTCGCCTTGTGCGCCATACTTATCAGCCGGTTGTCGATCAGGACGGCATGCGCCCCGCGTGCTGAAAGCACCACCGCTGCAGTGGGGTAGGGCGTAATGACGGTATTGTGCACAAAGTAAAGCGTACCCGTGTGGTTGGCACCGCCGTCGCTGCCGAAATTGACAACCTCATGGTTGCCCGACATGTGGCGTTTTTTAATAATGATGCAGCCCAGTACCACGGCGTTGCTGCGGGGCTGATCGGTGGTGCCGCGGGCATCAACAAGGTCAATTTCGCGGTTGGCCGATCCATGAATAAAACAATACTCAATCCAGGTCAGATGAGCGCGGCTTTTAAGGTTGTGGCCTGTAAGGCTATCGGCAATATCGCAGCGGCGTATCAGCACACTGGTGCCGCCCAGATACAGATTGTGGTTATAACCCGCATGGAGTGACGTACCGTTTTTTATGATCCGGCACCGGTCAATAAGGTCAAACGCAGCGGTATGCCGCAGATAGCTTCCATTGCTCATGATGCCCATATCGTTGCCGAATATCCGGCAGTTGACAATCGAAACATGGTTGGCGGCATTGATACGCACGCCGGCACCATTGCCGGCCCGGTTGTGGGCACCGGTCAAATTAAAACCGCGAAGGGTGCACCCCTTCGCCCTCGAATTGAACTGAAAAATGGCTCGCGGTATTGGCCCCCGCCCGGAATAATTAAACCCCGCCCCGTCAATAACAACATTGCGGCCGGGCACGGCCGATTCAATGGTGATCCGTGGCTTGTTCACCAGCACCGCAGCGCGGCGATACGCTTGGTGGTCTGGCAGAGGCCATACTTTGATGATGTCGCCGGGGTGGGCGGCGCGCACCGCTGCCGCAATGCTGTTCCACCGGTGGCCGGGGCCAACTTGCAGTATTTTTGCCGATGCGCCCTTCGGCAGTGTGATCAGGGCGGCCATCGCCAGCCACCAACCTGTCGCCAGACGATGAAGGCACCAGTGCGCACCCGATTTGTACCCGGCCGTCATAGTCATAGTCATAGTCATCGCCGTCGCGCCTCAAAATGGAACCTTTTCCATCGGAACCTTGTGAAAGTCCTCAGAAACATCGCCATGCAGCGATTTATTTTCCGGGTTCAGCATCATCACCGGCGCGCCCGGCTTGAGATTAAAGCCGGGCAGCGACGCCCAGATGACATAGGGCATCATGGTGAACTTAAAATAATAAGTTTGGGTCTTCAAGTTGGCTATTACCTTATATTCCGTGTTGTAGGTGTTAAAACCCGCCATGGCCTGGTACGGCGCACCCATCGGCACGGCTACATTGTTAAGCACCGAATTCATTTCCAGCATCGCCTGCAGATCATCCTTCGGTGGCGGCAGCATGGCCACATAGTACGATGCGCGAACAAACCGGTCTAATGGATTTACATTACCCGGCAGCGGCATGTCGCGGTTGGGGTTGGTAAAATTGAACTTCTTCAGGTTGGCCAGTTGCTCGGGAAATGCCGGCGCATTAGTAAGCACGTTGTATGACGGGCTTTGGTAAACGTGCAACTTGCCGTCGATATATTCCAGCACAGCGCAATTGCCACGCGGGCCGGTGATGTGCAGATGCAGATGCGATTTGTTACCTCGGGCGACAAATTCAACCATCTGCACATGCCGCATCAGTTTCACCGCCTGTTTAACGGTCGCGGCTTCATCCAGCAGGTACTGAACCCACAAACCGACCTGCAATCCTTTTATTTTTTCGTTGCGCTTGCCGTAGTCGCTGTCAAAATAGTTGGCGGAGATGGTCAACCCACGCGAATTGATGCCATCCACCGCCCCCATCCCATAAACCGATACCACCATGGAACCATATTTGGATATCCAGTTAACCGTGCGCCCCTTCACAATCCGCTTGCCCAGCAGCATGCCACCATGCCGCCTGATACCCGCAGGAAATACATAGATGCGTGCTTCGGTGCTGGTGTACCAGTCCATGGTGCGGCCGGTGATTTCACCCAATTTGGTCTTCCACGCGATGCTGGTGCAGCCGAATATGGTGGCCGGGTGCCAGATTGCCGGTACCAAAAACAGCGCGATTATCAAAAGTTGTGTCCATCGCGAGGCATGCTTCATGGCGGCCACTCCACTGTAAAATTGCTCATCCAGGGCTGATGTCGCCCGATATCGGTTCGCGAGTAGCCTAACCACGCAGGCAATAAGCGGTCAAGCGTGCCTGTTAATACGCCCCGAACCACCAGCGGCAACATGGTGTAAATCAGCCCCGCCACTTCTCAAATGCGCCTTAATGGCCATTGCACAGATCGCTTTCCGGGGATAGAGTCACCATGGGTTTTGCAGGGGATATACAGGCATGTCAGGATATAAACTGGGTATTGCAATTGTGGCGGCTCTGGTGATCCTCGGAGGGGTTCTGTTCTGGTTTACAACCCAGAAGAGTCTGCACATCGGCCCACCGACAGAAGCCACCGCCAGCCTGAGCTTTATGCGTCCCATTGGCCTTACACGCACGCCGCATGCATTTATGCCAATTGCATCTGGAGGAGGGGCCGGTCGGCTGTATGTCAAGGCATATCGATATCTGGCCGAAAATGCCGCCACATCGGCCGCCGCCGCAAAAATTGATACCTGCCCCTTCCCGGAAAAAAATGCGGTGATATTGCACCTTGCCAAACTGGTGGAGATGGCCGCTGGTCGCACCATATCTCACCGCTATATTGTTTTTACCAAAACGATACCGGCACTGGCAGCAAATAATGTCGTCAAAACACGCCTTAACGACCTGGCCACCGCGATAAGCGATCTGGGTGAAGCTTATCTGGTTGAAAAGCATCCCATGCATGCCAAGGTGGTCTTCGATGCGGTGATGGCACTCGGTTACCGTCTTTGGATTCATGGTTTATTAATTGATGTGCGTTCCTGCGGGCTGGGTGCCATGTCCAGCGCCACGGCCGGCCTGCGGCAGGTTTATTCCTCCGGCGCAATGAAAAACCGCCAGGACCACCATGCCATTGACGCTTTTCGCCGCAGTTTACGCACCACAACACATAAATGGTTGGCCAAGTTACGCGTGGTGGATACCATTAACCCGATCCCAGGCGATATGGCCAATGTTGTGCGTCACGATCAGGATATGTCCTGGCGGCTGGCGGCCATCAATGAACTGGGTGTCGCGCGATGGAATGTCACCTCGCGCTCGCAGCGGCAGGCAATTATTAATTTTCTAACCCGGCTGGAACACAGCAGCAACCCATACATGCGGCAGACCGCACAAAACGCCTTAAGTTTGACCGTCTCGGATATTAATCAGTTGTAGCCTTGCGGTGCCGCCAGCCGTGCAGATGATCGACGCATGTGCCGCCACCAGACACCCCCACGCCCTTTAGCCGCGTGACTCGTGCACGCGCGTTAATCGCGGGCCTCTTCGCCCGCGAAAATTGTATCCTGTCGCAATGTTTCGTTCGCCCGCAGAACCTCCCGCGCCGCCCGCGGACTGAATACGAAACCCACGCACGCGGGCAGCGCCCATCATCCCATCGCAAGCGCCACTCGCGGGCGGCGCGCCGGTACAAGCCCAGCGGCTAAAACCGCGCTGTGCGCGCCCCCGTGCCTGCGGCCGCCCGTTCGAAAGTGCCGGGCCGTCGCCACTTAGAGGCATCCAAAACTGCCGGCATCAATACGATGGATGAATGTGCGTTACCTGATTGGCAATAAGTGTCGTATCGGATACATGGCCCGCTAAGACATGCCGCGCTTCCTGCTGAATATTAACCGCGTATTGTGGATCGTGTGCGATCATCTTGAGCACCATCCGGACGGTGGGGTCTTTACGCACCGGCCAAAGCTGATAGATGCATTGCTTAAGCGCGGCGGCATGAGGATGCAGCACCACCGGCAGCAACCGATGCTTGATCTGCCATGGTTTAAGATTGTCCACCGCACTGTAAGCGGCCGCAATGCCTGCCACGTTGTTGGCAGCACCCTGAAGCCCCATGGCCCCCATGACGCTGGTAGTGGCGGCGGCCTGCTGCGCCTGCGCCCCGCCGGAAAACGGAAATTCTCTTATCCTCACCAGGCCATAGTGGGGCTGGGGTAATGCACTGGTGTACCGGTCCTGGTTGACAACGGTGATATGAAATACCTCGGTACGAACGTGGGCAATAAATTCGTTCGGCTTCTTTGGATTATCACTCCGGATGATGTGGATATTGGCCGGCCACGTGGTACCGAAAACGTCGGTCAGATAGACATTTAAATCTTCAAATCGCTGCCAGTAACGCCCTGGATGCTTGTGATGCATTTTGCGTATGGGCAGGGATAGCAGTTTGAACGCCTTTTGATCGTCCGAGGTTGCCCCCGTGGAGATCAGTTGAAAAAACCGGTTGATCATCTTCTTGGCGCTGGTGGGGTAAGCCTCGGCCGGATTCCGCTTGGGCTTGGAAAACATATAGTATCCCGCCACCACTACCACAAGCGCCACAATTACAAATGCCAGCAGTTTGCCCAGAGCCGCACCGCGATGGCTCTTCACACCGACATGCGGCCTGCTTGAGGGGATTTGATGTCGAGTCAGTGACATAGGCTTCTCCATTTCTTGCTGATACCTGATCTATGTTCACAACCGCGCTTTGGTTCAGGCTTCTAATTTACCCGAAACCACCCTGGAACCAATCATCACCGCCTGCACGGCGGGCTGCCGAACAATCAACTCGGCGGCCGCATCTTCCGGCGATTGCGGAATCTGCTGCAGCGGGTAAACCGCTACATCGGCCAGACGGCCGGGCAGCAGGCATCCGGCGCGCAGGTTCAGTGCATCCGCCGGCCAGTGCGTGATCATGCGAAACAACGTTGTAAATGAAAGCGATGGAAATGCCCGGTGGGCGGCCGTGGCTTCCGCCAGTAAATTTAAATCTGGCGAACTTGCGAGCGAATCGGTCGCAATGCAGACGCGAATACCACTGGCCAGCATCTGCAGACATGGGTGCGGCGCAACAGAATCATGGCCAAAATAATGGCGTGTGCGGGGGCACATGACAACAGTTATATTGGGCCGCCCGGCTAGCAGGTGCAGATCATCGGCCGTGACGTAATTGACATGTGCCAGAATCACGGGTGATGCAGTATTAAATAATCCCCATCGATCCGCCCAGCGGATCGGCCCATCCGCAAAGACGGGAATGTGCTCGTCCAAAACGTCAATCACGCGGCGCAAGGCCCAATCGCGACCCAGCGGGCCGGAAAAATTGCGCAAAAAATCCGCCTCATATGGCAGTTCTGCCACGTGCATCGCCAGCGGTTGACCGGCAGATGCGGCATGCCGGACGATGGCCTGCAGCGCCGGGCCTTCCACCGAGTACGGAGCATGGGGCGAAAGCCCAACGGTAAGGCGGCCGGCGGCCATTTCAGCCGGTGCCTCGGCGGCGGTGATCCGCTGCGGCAAATGTTGCCGTGCTTTGCCCATGGCGGTAATTTCTCCAAAACTTACCCCGCGCAGAGCAGACCGGCTCAGCGCAGTGCGGGCCCAAGCTGGATGGCGCGTAATGTCGCCCACCGCCGTGGTGCCGCATTGCAGGCATTCCTTTACGCCACTTTGGACGCTTTGCACAATAACCTGCGGCAACTCTTCGGGTGGGGGGGCGAGAGCAAAAAGGCGGCAAACCCAATCCGGAAAGCTGGCAGGCCCGGGGATTTTGCCCCGCAGGTACCCCAATTCCAGATGGGTGTGGATGTTCACCAGGCCCGGTGTCATCAGGCATTGCCCGACGCTGTACGACGGCAAACTCGGATGGCGGCGACGTACATCTTTCCATGGCCCGACGGCCGCGATCGCTTCTCCGTGCAAACAGATGGCACCATCGCAAATAAGCGTATCGGCGTCGGCCAGCACAGCAGCGGCGTGAATGAGGCAGTCGGTAAATGTTTCAGGCATGTGGCCTCAACAGGTGATGGCACCGGCAGCGAGGCCGCGATGCCGGCCGTCCGCGTCGCCGGTATTTACAGATGCCACGGCTAGCCATGGCGGCGTGCATCGGCGGAATCAATTTCATTCAGGTACGCCAGTGTGCGTTCCAGTTGTCCTTTGAGATGCCGCACCCGCAGCAGGCTTTTTACACGGGTAAGCAATTCCAATTTATTTATTGGTTTGGAAAGAAAATCATCGGTGCCGCTTTCCACCCCGCGTTCAATATCCCCCATTTCATTCAGGGCGGTGACCATCAGGATGGGGATATCGGCAAATTTAGGGTCGGCTTTCAGGCGGCGGCACACCTCAAAGCCACTTAGTTTGGGCATCATGATATCCAATATGATCAGATCGGGGCGGATGCGCGGCACCTTGGCCAGCGCTTCAACCCCGTCGCAGGCTACTTCTGTCATGCAGTTAAGCGATTCGAGATACGCCTGCATCAGTTCCACGTTTTGCGGGTTGTCATCCACCACCAGAATGGTGCTTTGGGGAAGATGCGTATCGTGACTGGTCGTCATGGCGGCCTCCAATTCAGAAAAAAAGCCCATGCCCCTTACCGCCTATTCTAAGGGGACGCGGACGGTTCGCCATGCGGAAAAAAAAGGGGCGGCGGCATCGCTGCCGCCGCCACCAAGCAGTAAGGGGGAGATTAAAATCAGCCAGCCGCGACGGAAGGCTTAATGTTTCTTCCGGAGAAACATCAGGGAGCCAACAGCACCCATACCCAAAAAGGCCAGCACGCTGGGTTCAGGTGTGGGGGTGGGGCCGCCGCTCAGCGGGGTCGAATACCCGACGCTTGTGCCGTAACCTACCAAAACGTTGCTGATCGCCGACGTGCTTGTTAATCCGGGGATATTTACCTCAAACGTAACGGGGCCGGCGATGATGGGGGAGCTGTTCTGCACGCTGCTGTTACCATCCGCGTAGTTGCTGTAAGGGCTCGACCCGGTGACGATCGATGGCCCGACGAAGTCCACCGGTTTACCTGACACGGTGTGGTCTGAAGTTAAGCTAAAGTAGGTGGAGGAGCTAAGTGTGCCCGTGCCCAAGGACCAGCTGTCGGTTAGCGCGGTACTCGACCCCGAGGCAACCGTATTCGTCGAGTAGCTGCCTCCGCCTTTGTCCGTCAGCTCTGTAGCGCCATTCGGAAGATAGGCCGTGACCGAGCCGGATGGAGTGATCGATGTGCCACCATTGCTGGCTTGGAAGAGTATGTTGCGGATCAGTTCGGCATCCGACAGTGGCGTTGAGTTATTTTCAATTGTCACGTCAAGATTGCCGTTGGAACTGGTGTCATAGGCAAAGATGACCTTGGCGTTCAGCGGGTTGGTATTGCCATCCCCTGCGTTAAAACCGGCCAGGGTGAACACACCCAGCTGGGTGGTGGTCGCCCTCGCGCTTTGCCCGGCGGCCGCGACCGACAGGCCGGCGGCCATGACGGCCGCCATTATCCAACGGGATGACCGCGTGATAGAAATTGTGGAACCATGCTTGCTCATAAGACTCTCCTTTTATATTTACATTATATTTACACTTGGCGATGCCACGCACCGCCATGCCGCAGCCTCAGGCGAGCGACGCTCGTCTAAAAAGGCTGCACTAAACTTCAGCCAATTTGGGCTTTTTACTTTCCAGAAGTGAGTGCCATCCGAACATTTGCCCGCCGCCGCTGCATCCGGCCGTGTTTACCGACCCGCTCGCCGCCATGCAATCAAGCACCGCAGCAGGCACCGATGCGCTGAGGCGCATCCAAAACAAATTGTTCACATGGCAAAACCTTGCTCTCACTACTGGTCGGCTTGCTACCCCGCACCGCGAGGCACCAAACCTAAACCACTAATTAGCGTAGCACTCCAACCATCCAATTGCAAGCAGAATATTTAATTTATCTTTGCCCGCCCGCCTCGTCCACCCGCAGTTTTACGATTTGCAAACGGTTTTCCGGCGGATGGCCCACCCCGCCACCATCCCAGAGGCAAGCAGTGCCCAGGCTACTGGCTCGGGTGCCGGAACGGTGGGCAGGCGGCCGGAAATCGTACCGCCGTCGGTCCCATAGCCAAACGACACGCCTGAAATGGAGTCGGTACTTTGAAGGCCCGGCACCGTGAAATCAAAAAATATCGGACCTGCCAAAATAGGATCGCTGCTCGACACGCCAATTATATTGGAAAAATATAAGTAATTGGACGCAGCCGCCGTTGGCCCCAGCCGGTCGCCGGGGCCGGTTGCGCCCGCAGCGCTGGATAGCACATATTCATGACCGGTCAAATTGATCGTCCACGGAGCGGCGAGGTCCGCCGTTACTCCCGGCGAGCCCGTCGTAGATTGCAGTGGCGAGAGACCGGTAATCTGCGTGGGCCCGGTCGTGCCGCCTGCGAAACTCCAGATGTACGGGTCCGCCGTCTGCCCTGCAGCCGCACTCGGCCCGCGCGGGGTCGCTGCCAGCAGCATCTGATCCGGGGCGGCGATGGTAAAGCTGACACTGCTGATCAAATCATTCACCGAATCTGGTGTGGAATCATTGATAAGTTCCACCTGCAGATTCCCCTGAGCGCTGCTGGTCATATAAGTAAAAAATGCCCGTCCGGCCAGATCATGTGCATCACCCACGTTGGTGCTGGGGAGATAATATTCGGCCATCAAATTATCGGCATGGGCGGGTATCGAATAACCCATGCCGGCGGCAATGCCCAGAATAATGGCACCGGCCACTACCGTCCTGGAAACCGGCACGACCATGTTGGTGCGGGATGACTTGAGCATCAAACTTCTCCAATCGAAATCGAAAGCCCCTCTGCACATGCGGCAGATGCGCTACCGCCATCAAGCGGCAGCCTTAGGCGACCACCAGTATTTTTATTACTAGAAGCGGAGCGGATAAATTGCCCACCCTGCATGTGACAGGCATTTGACAGCCGCATCCATGGCTTAGCCGCTTCCATACGAGTCCATACAATAAGCACAGGGCGATAGGCCGTCAAGAAAAAAATAATTAGATTGAGTGGATATATCGCCCATAACGGCGCGGCTTCCATCCCCGGCATCAACTTAATGGTTATCGCACGTTCGGTATGGTATGGGGTTGTGATCGGGATGCGGCGATGGATGTCAATCCATGGTGGAGGCATCCAATGGGCAAAGGCGGGCGAAACGGAAGCCAGCGGGACATGAATGTGTCGGCCAACGTTCCCTATGAAAAATAAATTGCGATTCCGCCGCCGCTTACCGTGCGATCAGGCCTTTAGAAGCCAACCTCCAGCCCCGCCGTCACACTTTGGGCGTACGTATGTGGTCCGCCGGCAAACTGCGCTTCATAATCCGTAAACACGTTGATGTTCTTTCCAATTTGGGCGGTAAGTGAAAAGCCCATCAGTGCCGTGTCGCGAATCGGCCCGTTGGTTACCACCGTAAAGGCGTTCGATCCGGTGTTGAGGAATGAAGCGTTAATGCCGCGGCTGCTGTCCAGATATTCATGCGAATAGAAGGCGTTAAGCGATGGAACCAGTGTAAGCCAGTGGGTTACAGGCAGGTCGTAGTCAATATGACCACCGATTTGCGATCGCAAAGACTCAACCCGTTGCTTGGATACGCTAAGCCCAAACGGACTGCTGGTTTCAGAAGTGCCCTGAACATTGACATGCGTGTAATACAGACCGGCGAGAGGGCCAAAAATCAGGTGCTTTTTCATTGCCTTAAAGTCGTAGCCACCCTCCAGTGCTACATTGTATACGCTGCCGCCGGTGTCTCCTCGGGCAGAGGTTAATGATCCGTCGAAATTAATATTGCGGTATATGTCGGCATCGAGAATGGAATAATCAAAAAGCCCCGCCAGGAAAAACCCCTTTTTGTCATACGATGCATACGCCTGAAAACCGAGGTCCTGAAGTTTGGCAGAACTTTGAAATTGATCCAGAGTCGCCTGCGGATCCGTGTAAGAGATGGATGCGCCCACAATCAGCGGCTTGCACCAGTGGTAGTTTGCACCCAGAAAGACGCTGCTGGCCGAAAAGTGGGCCGCACTGGGCGAATAAGCAAAATCACCCGATACCCAGTTGTAGTAGGAGTAGATGGATACCCCCTTGGCATATTTCATCATGCCGCTCATCATTCCACCCATCATGCCATTTGGGTTTTCGCCGCCATTTGACGACATGCCGTTGGAATTCATCATGCCGCCGCCCATCGCAGTGGGCTGCTGGGGCATGTAATAGCTGTCGTGCAGCATTTGAAAAACATTTTGATCAAAAAATACCTGCTCCTGCAGCGCGATGTCAGGCAGATACTGATAAACCGCTGGAGATAACTGGTTAAGGGCGGTATTGACCTGAGACGGTGTGCCCGACAGGATGGAGTTTATCGGCGATGCAATTGATGCCGGAAGCGTACCGGAGGCCTGAAGATTATTTAAATAATTGCCCACCGCCAGCTCATTGGGGGTGGTGGCATACTGCGAAAATCCCCCGGCAGCCATCGCGAGGGAACTAAAACCCATAACTGCCGTCGCCGCTGCCAGAGCAAGCATCGCGTTTGCTGGCTTTCGCCTGCAACAATTCAATCCGGTAGAATCACGCCGATCAAAACTCACGGAAACTCCTTTAGGAATGACCCCCGACAACGCCGCTACGACAGCGGCGTAAAGCCGCGCGAATAGCGAGAAAGAGGGGATTAAATTCGGTGCAGCCCATAATAGGCGAGCATTTTTAAGGAAGTCAAATTGCAGCTTTGAAAAACCTAAGATTTTGAGGCGACAGCGGCATAAGAGATCAGAAAAATTTTATTTTGTTCGACAGCCTTCCAAACGGCAGGGGCTATCGCACCTTGCCATTCCAATTCGCGTTGTGCTATCAGACGCGTTGCGGTGTCATGTAAGCCGTCCATCTTGCCGGGGTGAATCATGATCTCACCCGTGCCGGAGGGGAGCCGATTCAGCAATTCCAGCCAGTGTTTTTCGCTGAAGGCCCCGGTGGCCGCCAAACCGTAAAACCAATCGGTCGTTTGAATGCCTGTTTGTGAAAGCTTTCGTGCCAGTTGCCTCGCCAGCCGCGCCAGAACGCGATATCCCATGGGGCACCGCAGCAGGCCGGGATTGATTTCCTGGGCGCAGCGGATGGCCGGTATTCGATACTTTTTGGCCAGATCAATGGCGATGTCTTGCAGCACGGGCCAGTGGTGAATGTGCTTGTGGCTGTCGAGATGGGTGGGTTTGATGCCAGCGGAAATCGCATAATCAATCTGGGCTTCCCACTCCCGCCGAGCCTCATTGCGGGCCTCGCGGCTGAATTGCAATTTCTTAATCAGTGCTGGCACCGATTGATGCAAGTTTGACGGATGCCCGGCATCGGAGGGTTTTGCCAGCACGCGCAGCCCACTTGCCAACGGCGTACCCTGCGTCAGGCACAAGTGGATACCAACGCCCAGCTTCGGCTCCTGCCTTGCCAGTGATACGGCGCGGGCGGCATCCGGCATGGTACACATTAAAGTGGTGCTGGTAAGGATACCCCGTCGATGCGAATCCAAAATCGCGTCGGTCACACCGGGAGAAAATCCAAAATCATCCGCATTTACAATAACTGACGTCGGCACGCAGGTATCTTCGCGGCCAAGTCACCGTCCTGCAACCGGTCGGTATATCTCCACCATCAGTAATTTGCGTCCCCAATGTTGGGCTTGCCACAACGTCGGCGAGAGCACATCCAAGCGGTAACCCTTTATTGCGCCGCCGCGATCCAATACCGGTACCGGGCGGTCGCCGTCATACCCCGGTACCCGCACCATCATCCCCATCGGGATCAGGCGGGTATCGGCGGCCACCAGATGCCCATCATTGGTCCAGACACTTTTACCGGAAGCCGTCGTCGTGCCCGGGTAAGGCCAGCAGCAGTAGCGATCGGGCGCATAACTGGTAACCACAAGCCGCAGATGCTCCCACGGAACAAAATACCGTCCGTGATACCAAAAGCCGCGATGGACAAAGCTTTTATGCACTGGCGGGCGTACCACTTGCCGGCGCGTCATTACTGGATGGATGGCCAGCGGTCTTACGACAGCATCCGTATGAGGCTTGGTCGCCACCGGGACGTCAACTGTGTGGACGGCCTGTCCCGCAGCCGGGGTGGTCACCGCTTTTGGTGTTTTTGAAAGTATCTCACCGCTGGCCAGCAATCGAGGAATGTGCCCTATTCGCCAAAACAAGCTCAGCCCAAAGAACAGGAGAACCAGCAGGCCCATCATGGCCCCAAGTTCCCATAATTCGCCACGGTTTAGATGCCGTGATCGCCGCATGTCGCAAATCTCCAAAAACCACCATTTGCGTCCGTGCGTCCATCCGCCATCCTTGGCAATAGTTTCTCTGGCGGGTCAAGCACAAATTAACTCAGCATTTCATCAAACTGAGCCTGATCGCTTTGCTGTATGCTTACCCCGACCACCGCATTTTACAGGCTCGACAACGAATCAACGAATCAATCTCACCAACTTGACACGTTATAAGACGACATTTAACGACTTATAACATATGCATGAATTTTTTTATCATTTATACGAAAATATATTCTATAAAACAAAAAAAGTCGCCTGATGCGAATGTTCGCTCGGCGGCTGTGGGATTTTTGTCGGCGGCGCGAAAGTTGGCTCAAGACCAACTTACTTCAGACTTGCCAGCACCGTTTCCTTTACATTGTTTGGCACCTGCGCGTAGCTGTGCGGTTCCATCGTGTAGCTGGCTCGGCCCTGCGTCAGCGACCGCAAATCGGTGGCGTAACCGAACATACTCGCCAGTGGCACCGTTGCATCGATCACCTGCGCAATGCCTCGATTCTCGGTGTTTTCAATCATGGCTCGACGGCTGCTTAAATCACCCTGTACCGGTCCGGCAAATTCAATCGGCGTGGTAACTTGCAGCTTCATGATCGGTTCCAGCAGAACCGGTCCGGCTTTTTTCGCGGCAGCCTGCATCGCCAAAATGCCCGCCTGTTCAAAGGCAATCTGCGACGAGTCAACATCGTGGTAGCTGCCGTCAAACAGCGACACCTTCATATTCAGCATCGGGAAACCGCCCAGCACGCCTGACTTGGCTGCCTGGCGGACGCCATGCTCCACCGAGGGGATGTATTCACGCGGAATCGCACCACCCTTGATCTCGTTAACAAACAGCAGCGTGTCCTCGGAATCATCCCCTTCCACCGGCGTATACGGTTCCAGCTTGATCCAGCAGTCGCCGTATTGACCGCGACCACCCGATTGTTTGACATGTTTGCCCTGCGCCTCGGCCAGCTTGGTGATGGTCTCTTTGTATGCCACCTTCGGCTTGCCGACCATCACGTCCACCTTCATATCGCGCTTGAGTTTGTTGGCGATGATTTCAAGATGCAGTTCACCCATGCCATGAATAATGGTTTGTCCTGTTTCGGGGTCAAAATTGCTGCGGAAGGTCGGGTCCTCGCGCCGCAGCACGGTCAGGGCCTCACCCAGCTTGTTTTTGTCATTGGCGCTCTTGGGCTCAATCGACATGCTGATGACCGGCTCGGGAAATTCCATCTTCTCCAGAATGATGGGATGATCCGGATCGCAGACCGTGTCGCCCGTCAGCCCGTACTTAAAGCCCACAATGCCGACAATATCGCCGGCTTCGGCATAATCGCGCTGGTGCCGTTCGGCGGCGTGCATTTCCCAGATGCGTGAGGCAATCTCGCGTTTATCGCGGGTGGAATTGATAATGCGGGCACCCGATTCCAGTTTGCCGGAATAAATTCGCAGATAACTTAAATCGCCATGCTGGTCGCTGACGATCTTAAACACGATTCCGCAGAACGGTTCGGTAATGTCAGCGTGCCGGATGATTTCTTTGTTTTTATCGCGCGGGTCGTGGCCCACAATGGGCGGCTTATCCAGTGGGCTGGGCAGATAATACACCACGGCGTTAAGCAGCAACTGCACGCCTTTATACTTCAAAGCTGAACCGCACAGGACGGGATTGATGGCACTGGCGCAGGTACCCTTACGCAATGCCGCCTTGATCTCATCATTGGTGATGGGTTGTTCGGAAAGGTATTTCTCCATCAGGGCGTCATCGCACTCCGCCGCCTTTTCAATCATGTATGCCCGGGCCTGGTCGGCCTTGGCTGTGTAATCGGCGGGGATCGGTATTTCGCCCCAAGTTCGACCCTTGCTTTCCTCGTCCCAGGAGTAAGCTTTCATTTCCAGCAGGTCGATCACACCGGCAAAATTTTCTGATGAGCCAATCGGTATCTGAATCGGAACCGGGTGAGCGCCAAGCCGATCCTTAATGGTCCGCACACAGAATTCAAAATCCGCGCCCACCTTATCCATCTTGTTGATAAAGCAAAGCCGCGGAACCTTGTATTTAGTCGCCTGCCGCCACACGGTTTCGGACTGCGCTTCAACACCTTCGCGGCCATCAAAAACCGCTACGGCACCGTCCAATACGCGCAGCGATCGCTCCACTTCCACGGTAAAGTCCACGTGACCGGGGGTGTCGATCAGATTGATGATGTATTCGTCGCCATCCGGCTTGCCAAACAGATGCCACGGACAGGTGGTGGCGGCGGCGGTAATGGTAATGCCGCGCTGCTGCTCTTCTTCCAAATGGTCCATCACGGCCGTGCCTTCGTGTACTTCACCAATTTTGTGCGTCTTGCCCGTGTAAAACAAAACACGTTCAGAGACCGTGGTCTTCCCCGCATCAATGTGAGCTGCGATACCAATGTTCCTATACCGTGATAAATCTCGTGCCATAAACTAAAATCCTTCAAAACACCTTTGCGGCTGAACCCATTTGTGCCCGAAGAGGCATCGGCGTTCATACCGCCTGCAACCAAAATACCAAACCGCATAACCCTTAGGCGAAGCTTGCACCAGACCAATGTCTGATAAACCTGCAAACTGCAGGCTCGTGCCGGTGACCGCAGTCCGGGCCAACCGATGGCCACCATGCAGGGCTGCCTGATGTCTACGAGCATTGTCACGTTGTCCCTATTTCAATCCGGCGATTACGCCCAAGGTCACCGCTTGCCAGCCCGTTTCCAGCCGCAAAAGTATAACGGCTACTACACAGAATTGGCAATTGCTGTTGACTTGGCAGCTTTTCCGGCGATTGACTTGAAGCCCGCAACGCGGGATGCCCCGAACATGAATCGGCATCGGAAAATGACAACAAATTCGCCCCGGTCTTCTCCGCTGCCATTGCGGGGGCTTATGGATCCGCCGACATCGCGCCAGAAATCGCCTCCAGCGGGCCAGTGGCGGTAATCTGCCCGATAAAATTAATGCCCGTGGTGCCTCTGCGCTGCGTACAGCACAATATTGCGGGCCAAGTTCACAGCTGAAGCCGGTGCGTAACCGGCGATTCCCCATGTGTTGGTCCCAAGCAAACCAGAAGTGATATCTTCCGGTGAAAAGACAATCACCCAGCGATGATTCTTGCGAATGCCCAGCAATCGAGGACGCGTTTTTATGCCGTGCTTATCGAGATAGAACTTACGGTACAAAACGTGGGTAGTTTTAATTCCTCCTGGTACATTTCCGGTGTAAATGCTTGCGTGGCTGTTCAGGCTTACCAGGCCGGTGTGCGGATAAAGTTTCGCACAAAGCGCTTCAAAAGATCGAGCAAATGCTTTGTGCCCACCAGCCGAATCGGCAAACAGCATCCCACCGCTTTGGAGGTACTTGCGCAGATGGGCAATCTGGCCGGCCGACAGCTTCAACCGGCCGACACCTGTCAGGTGAACCAGCGCCAAATGGCTGGAGAGGCTGTGGTCGGCGGTGACTGTGCGGATGCCCACGTGAGTCTGAAAATCGGTTGCTGCCAGTTTGGCAAATCGCTTCCAGGCCAGTGGCTCGGGATTCCAGTTCCCCGGGTATTTCAGCAGGGCCATATGAACGTGATAATTTGGCGGCAGCGACGGGGGATGGACCACCAACGTGCTTAGCCGCGTGCCCAAGGCACCTTTTCCCGTGCAGTACAGATACAGGTTGATGGGTAGTTCCCAGCAGACGCGGTTGGAAAATTGGCGACGCTGCCACACAGCGCCAATATCGCCCGGGCTGATGACCCACAGATACCGAACGCCATTGGACAGGCCGAGAAGCGGGTACCGCATGTGGTACCACGGCTGCATCGTAAATAGTTCGCTTTTGGCAGGGAGCATGTGAAATTTGTACCTGTTGTGCGTGACTTCCTGGCCATATTTAATCATCGCCAGTCGGAACGCCCTTGAATACTCCACTGGCGAGCAAAACACCATACCGCCTGATTCCACGTATTGACGCAGCTTGCTGATCTGGGCACTGGTAAACTTTGGTGGCTTGTTACCTGAAATATACAGGATGGGAGAATTAAGCCACTGCGATACGGGAGAATTAATATTCACCACCTGCCAGCTTAAAGGTGCTTCCGTATGTGTGGTGATGTAGGATGTCGCGTTTGCCAAGTCGCGCGGCCTGAGATTCCATTGTCCGTAATAGCCCTGCGAATATTGCAGTTTGCTCATGAATATGGGGTTGAGTCCTCGATCCAGCAGCAACAGGGCATAGGCGGTTCCGACAATCTGAGATTCATATCCGTTGGCCCAATAGTTGTCCGTGCCATCCGGGTTGGCCCACCAGAAGCCGCCAGCCTGCTGTGCCCCTGGTGCAGTGAGCGTGCTGGCAAAATCGTCGTACCAGTTGCTGCCGCCAAAAGTGGTTAAACCGCTGGCCAGGCCGACCCGCTCGTAACAGTACATCTTGTATTGATCCCGCATGTTGGCGTTGAAGTGGGTATTGATCCACTTGAGTCCGCGAACAACACTCTCATCGGGTCGTGCACGGCTTGAGGCCTCGCGGGCACCGGTAAATTCGTCACAGATCAGCAAACTTGCCACGCCAGCCGGCGTAAATGTTGTGGCACGACCGAACGGTGCCGTGTGAGCGACGCCGCTGCCCGGAAAAGGATTATATCCCCAGGTACCATTGGGGCGTTGCTTTTTTCGCCAATGATAGGCCCCAGCGGACCATGCGTGCCAAGGGACACCAAACCCGGCGTGGGCGCATGCCCACAGGCCCAGAATGCCATACTGCGAATTGGAATTGTCCCACGCCCAGGGATTAGCGGTAAATGTTTTCTGTTCAGGGCCAACTGCGTACCCGTAACCGCCGGTGCGCGTCATTGCATCGATTAAGTATCGCTCGGTCCAACGCAACTCGGCCCGATATGCCCTTTTGGGCGGAAGCAGCGCCAGCGCATTGGCCGTAAAACTGGCGTAGTAGGTTGTGGGGTAGCGATGCGTGGTTAAATACTTAATGGCCGTCTGCATTTTGTGGCTGAATATATTCAGTCTTCGCAGGTGCAAAGTTTGCTGCACATCCAGCAATGCTTCGGTGGCGATGGCGGTTTTGCCGCCAATATCATTGACCCACCACGGTGTGCACTTGGGGCGCTCCCAAGCCGTAGGGCCTTGCTCCTGACTGAGCAGAAAATTAACGCCTGATTTGATGGCGGCAACAATGGTTTTACTCGATGGTGCCGCACCATGCGCCGGCCGGTCGATGACCGCAATCAGGATGCCAGCGGTTAACGCCAGAATACGGGTGGTGCGACAATTAAGCATTGCGCCTCCTTCAGAAATCGGACACGGCGGCCACGTCGTTGTTCACGCCGATCATTGGGGAATATTACCCGGCACGCAGCTAAATGCACAAGATTACTTACAAATTGTCCGAGCGCACCACCGTTAACTCTCAGAGTCTGACAGCCGCCGGTTGACACGGGCCAGCATGCCCTCCACAAGGTTTTTGCTGCCTTGACCCATGCAGCATTGGCCGCTGTTTCCGCCCTGTCAGGCCTTATTTCTGCTGCCATTATAACACAGCATGTCTGAGAGTTGCTCCAGAGAGCGGCCTTTGGTTTCCGGCACAACACGGAGTATGTACAGAAACCCGGCTAGGCAGACACCCGCATAAAGCCAGAACGCCCCCGACGCGCCCACCCTGGCTTCCAGCAATGGATAGGTTTGAGTCAGGATAAAATCCGCCAGCCACAAAGCGGAAACCGCCAGCGATACCGCCGTTGCACGGATCTCGCTTGGAAAAATCTCTGAAATCAGCACCCACGTCACCGGTGCCAGCGTCATGGCGTAACATGCAATGGCTGCCATCACAAGACAAACCACCAGCAGGCCGTGAACATGAACATAAAAAAGATAACCGAGAGCAAGATGGGTCATCACCAGCCCACCGGCACCCATTAGCATCAATGCTCGGCGACCAAGTCGATCCACCAGCGCCATGGCAATGATGGTAAACACCAGATTAACCGATCCGGTAATCATGATGTTGAATAATACACCGTTCACATGGTAGCCAGCATCACTGAAGACATTCTGCGCGTAACTGAAGATGACGTTGATGCCGCACCATTGCTGAAGTACCGCCAGCACAACGCCCATTACGATAACGGGCATCATGCGACGGCTGAAGAGTGAAGCCAGAGGTACCGACGCTGTGTGCTGGCCGCTTGAAGCCCGCAGCGAAGCAAATTCCTCATTACTCGCACTGCCGCGAAGCTGTTCCAGAGCCCGTCGGGCCGCTGTCATCCGGCCACGGGCCGCCAGCCATCGTGGGCTTTCTGGAATAAACCACGCCGCAATAAAAAGCAATATCGCCGGAGCCGTAACGATCGTAAACATCAGCCGCCATCCGTACCGCCCGTTCCATGAGGCCGCAATAATGGCGGCTGTGGCATGCGGAGCAACGGGCCGGGCAATCATCCAGTTGATCACATCGGCCAGCAAAATTCCTGTCACGATGGTCAATTGGTTAATCGCCACCAGGCGGCCGCGAAGATGAGCCGGCGCGGTTTCTGCAATGTAAAGCGGAGACAGGTTGGATGCAATGCCGATGGCAACGCCGCCGGCCAGACGCCAGAAAATAAACATGCCAAAGCTCGCCGCCCAGCCCGTGCCAAGTGAAGATGCGGCGAAAAGCAGTCCCGAAGCAATCAATAGTTTTTTACGCCCCCATCGGTCCGCTACATAGCCGCTGGTGGTGGCACCGGCCAATGCCCCCAGCAACGCACAGGACATCGCCCAGCCGATGGTATCTGGATTGGTTATATTGAAATACGCCTGAAAAAACGGCTTGGCACCGCTGATCACGATCCAATCATAGCCAAACAGCAAACCGCCCATGGCTGCTACCAGCGAGATCACCGCTGAACGTACCCATGCAGATGGCGCGGTGATGGTCGGTCCAGATTGAACATCAGTCATGCGATACCTCCGTAAGCGAGTCGTCCGCTGCCACGACCGGTTTGGGGGCCGCCGACGACAGGTTGTACAGCGCACCAGGCAGATGGGCCAGCAATGCCTTAAGGTCGATGGCGTCCGAATGGGCCGGCAACTCCGTCAACAGGCGTTCGAGATCGGTGGTGGCTTGCGCCAATTTTCCGCATAGCACCAATCCTTGTGCGCGGAGAAGAGCAGCCTTTGCCAACTGCTGCGCCTTGATATCAGTGTTAAACAGCAACATGGTCGGCAACGATGTCGCAAAATAATCGATGGTGGCATCGGAAGATTCAAGTTCATCGGCATAAGCGATAAGCCCGCGCAAAAGCGCGTTGGCCTGCGTGACTTGCCCAAGTCTGTGCAGAGACATTATTTGATACATGCTTTTTTCTGAAAATGGCGTGACCGCCATCTGCTGAAAATCACCCTGGCTTTCCGCCGCCCGTTGCCAATACTCCGCTGCATTGCCCGACTGATCCAATGCGGCGCACGCCACCGCGCGCCAGTAAAAAACGTGGCTTTGGTTGGCAAGCGGATGCCACGCTTCGCCCAGATTTTCGGGCGGATTAAGCGCGGCGGCAAAATGCTGTTGAGCTTCCACAAACTGGCACCGGGCAAGGCACGTTGTGGCAAGACGCAATTGCGATCGCACAAATTGTTCCAGCACCAATCCCTCGCCACCCTCCCACGGCTGAAAAACTCGAGCTGAGAGTGCTCGAAGTGCATCGTCCATGCGCCCGGCGTCATTAAGGAGAGTGATGTACTCAATCGACAGGTCATCACGCTGTTCCACCAGCGCCATGTGCGCTTGCAGCACGGCCAGACGGTCCGGCACCTTGTGGCCAAGGCGTTTGGCGAGCTGATCCTGCTCGTAAAGCAGGCGCGCATCGGCGGGGGAGCATCGGCGAGCTTCGCGATACGCCTGCCAGGCACCAGCGCCATCAGATGCAACATTGTAACGCCCCAGTCCCACGTTTCTCCAAAGAACACTGTGGTTAGGCATCAGCTTTGCAGCTTGCTCCCAAAGGGAACATGCCTCGGCCCACCGCTTGCGGTCATACAACAAATTGCCCAGCAGATAGCGTGCGCCGCCATCGTCAGGTTGGCTATTTATTGCGAATTCCAGAACGTCGATATCTTCCAGCCGCGACGGAAAACAATAACTCAAATCACATTGCACTGCGGCCTTCAGGCTTCGCTGTGACTGCTCGGCATAGCCTGCCAGATGCTCAAATCGTGCCCGCGTGTAAAGGACAATGGGGCCAGTGCCGGGGGTGCCGGTGCCCGGGAGCTCTGCGCCCGGTCGCCGCGCATCATCCGCGCCATCCAGCAGGCCAATGGCTTCCTGCCACAAACCGGCGCGGGCCATATCATGGGCGGCATCCAGTCGCATTTCCACGGGCAGTTGGCATTGGGCATTGCGCAGAAACCTGCAACAGGCGTCCAACGGTGCAATGCGCATGGAATCGTCAAGCCATTTTTCAGCTTCGGCCGCCGCACCGTCGCGGCGCAAAACCACCACGTACAAGGCTCTGACACCCATATTTTGCGGGTCGGCAGCAAGTGCCTGACGACAGAAATCAGCCGCCTGCGGCCAGTCGCCAGATCGACTTGCCAGCCGGGCGAGTTCCAGGTACGCCGGCCCCTGCCAGGCGCGATTCCATGTGGCCTTGTAATACATGTCGCGGGCGCGGGACCAATCTTGCAAATAGGTGGATGCCAGCCCAAGCAGATAAAACGGCTCCCCATCATTTGGATTGGCATTGCGGCTTGTCAGTCTGGCAATTGATCTCTCCAGGCAGTCGGCGGCGTGGCGGAACTCACCTCGCTTCAGATGCCACAATCCCATAGCCTTCAGGCAGCGGCTCTCACCCGGGTCGCGCCGCAGGCATTCACGCCAGTAATCAGCCGGTTCGCGTGTTGCGTGCCGATACTGCTCCAGGTGCACGCCGGTCAAATACAGCTCATCATGACTGGCGGTACGTGCGGGCAAGGGCGGCTCGGTGGCAACCGGTGGCGGTGTAGGAATTTCCGACGGTGTGGGGTGGTAGCTCAGGATCGCCTGGCCATCGGCAAAGAGATCAAAATGCAGCTTATCAGGCGATACATGAGATTGAAATGGAAAATCAATAAAACCAGGCTCGGATACTCTGGCTGTTACGGGTCCCTCGTAAAGTACTTGATCGCAAATGCCGACGCGGATCGACAGCGCCCGCCCGGGGCGGGTGATGGCAATACCCATGCCAGTGGTATCGGCATCCTTGCGCCTCAGGCTGACGGCCGCGTGCTCATTGGCGCAAATGGGTGTGCCGATTTTGGCTATCGGGTACCAGTACTGGGTAAAGCAGCGAGTCTCGCCGGGTGCCAGAAATGAAAAATCGGGCTGGTTATCGGTGTACACGCCGGTCATCAGCTCGATGTACGGACCGTCGGCATCGGTCAGATGACGGTTCCACGCATGGCCAAAACTGGAATTTCCCCATGTCCACTGCTTTTTTCCCGGCGCGATGTGATGATTTGCAACGCTGACGATTCCTGCCTGCTTTTTATGGTCGTAGCCCCCGCTGAAATCATATTTCGATCCCACGGCCATGTAGCTGGTGGGCACGGGAATGTTCGCATACCAGCTAAGGTCATTGGGGGGGTAGCTGCCATCCGGGGCCAGTGATGCCGGGGCGTGCGGGTTGACCAGCCGCTCGCGCGCCCAGCGACCATAATCCACGCCGTAGTAATGTCCGTCACACTGAGGAAAGCGGCTGATGGCCCGACGAGCATGGTCGGCAACAAAGTGTACGTCCGGTGGAAAAAACGACTGGTAAAACTGATCGACATGCACGCCAACATTGGCCCACCAGAGAAATGTCTGCGGAACCACGGTGCGGTTAAACAGCCGCACCTGCAACTCCACCAGTGCCTCTCCGGGTCGGAGGGTAACGCCGTGCATGCCCGAGAGGCGCGAAAGGGGGTCATGATCAAAAAGCCAGATGGTTCGCGCTCCATCCGGATGATGCTCCAGGTGCCATTGCACGGGCATAAAGGTTGCAGGTCGATGATGCTGGGGCCAATTAAATTCCACCCCGCCAGAAATCCACGGCCCGGCCAAACCCACCAGAGCGGGCTTGATAACATTTTGGCGATAGAAAAAATCGTACCCATTGCTTTTGTCCAGACCGACGTGAATTCGCCCGCCGATTTCAGGAAGAACCATCAGGCGAATGTATTGATTCTCAATGTGTAACGCCTCCCATTTTTTTGGTACGGGAGAGTCCGCTATGCGATCAATCACTGGGAGCGGATAGACACGACCGCTGCTTCCCTGATAAACCCGCTTGTCAAGAAACATCGGGTTTTTGTCCGGCTCCAAAGGCATGTAGCTGTCTATGACGACTGATTGCGACCATGCCTTGACGGGGCCTTGCTCATGAGCGGGCGGATCGGGCAATATGAGTTTGGACATAACACAACAACCTTCAACTCAACAAAGATAGCATACGAACCGCAAATGATGCACTGCCTGAAGGGAGTTGAAAATGGCTAAACCGAGATGCTAAATGGACGATTCGCTGATTCTTACGTCCCATCAACCTTTGGTACGCTGGCGGTAGGCGGTGGGGGACATTTTGTAGATGCGGTGGAAAACACGCGAAAAATAAAGCGGATCATTAAATCCGGCCTCCATGGATATGCGTTTAAGCGGCCAGTCCGTGTGGTCCATCATTTCGGCAGCCCGCTGCACCTTCAGGTGGCGGCAAAAATCGAGAGGGCTGGTCCCGGTGAGCTCGCGGAAAATCGAACTGAAATGTGATGTGGAAAGATTGCAGGTGCGGGCCAATTCCGGCACCGATACCGAATCGCGCCAGTTGGCCCGCAGACTGCCCACGGCCGCCCGGACTCTCTGTTCTGCAGATTGAGATGTCGCAATGCTGCGCCCCTGGGCGTTGATGTTCGCCAGAAGATGTCCCAGTGCCATCATAGCCACCAGCGCATGGGTGCTCGAATAGCCAAGGGAAAGTTCCCGCATGATTTCATCAAACAAAGGAATAATTTTGAGGTAATTGGGCAGTTCCATCACAGGCAGCAGGCCGCGACGGTCGATCATCGCCGTGAAATATCGCGTGCCAACCCCGGCAGCATGCAACCAATAAATAGTCCAGCCCGCTTCAGAGCCGTAACTGTGCGGCTGGCCTGAAAGAACGGTCGCCAGGTGCCCGGGTGTAATTCGATAACGGCGGCGGTTGACCGTGACCCAACCGCTGCCTCGAACGCAAAGAATTAATATGCATTGCGGGCATCCTTCCGGACGCTCGATAAAATGCCCTGCTGCGTCCGGAAAATAGCCGACATCCGATACCATCAGGTTCATTGGCATGTGCCCGTTGATGGCTTTATCTACGACCGACTGCGGCCATACCACCATGCGCTGGTCGACAAACCCATCGCGCATGTGCCGCGGAGCATTTCGGCCTTCGCTCACAGCTTGATACTCCTCCGAATCGAACCAATCGCCCGGGCCGTCCATTCCGCATCGGACTTGTTCTGTGCCACACACGACCCTGCAAAACCAGCTTACCATAATTGCGCAGGGTGGGTGCAATGCACGGGTGCTTGACGGTTTTGCGGGCGGCGTTTTATGTGGCACACCAGGTCGTCGCATGCGCTACGCGGAAATCGGTTTGCCTCGCGGAAATGTCCGTCAGATCGACTGCCCGGCTCGCCTTGATACGGCGACGCCATCCCGAACGCTGCATTTCCTCACGCACCCATCCCGGGCACATCGGGCTATGGCAGGCTTGAGCAGACGCCTTGACGGCGGTAAAACGGACACGCGGCTGGTCCGCTGGCACATTGTTGAGGAGTGACAAACCATGGCACGGCGCGAGTCGGGCAAAAAAGCCCGTCGAATAGTAATGGTTGCCAATTTTGCGCTCAGCTACAATCGCCAGATTTTGCGGGGGGCAATGGCGGCCATTCATCATTTGGGCGATGTACATTTTTATCACTGTGATCATCTGCAATCTGAATTGGTTTTTCACTCGCGCCGGCCTGCATTTGACGGCGTATTGTTGGGTGCGTGTATGCCGGCGCTGCGGCTGCCGGAGGTTTTCTGTCGAAGAGGATTGCCAGCGGTCGATACATCAGGCGAAATCTATCCGCCGCCTCTTCCGCGCGTCATTACCGACGATCTGCAGGTTGGGCGAAATGCGGCAGAGTATTTTAATCGTCGTGGTTTTGACCGATATATTTTCGTCGGCTATGGCCAATTCCATTGGTCCGACTTGCGGCTGCAGGGCTTTAAGGAAGCATTGGGCATGCGAGGAAAACCCGTGGTTGGCAAACAGGTTACTGCCATTACCTACAAAGATTCTACGTCCTGGAATCTGTCATCCGTAACGGAAGAACTGGCCGAACAACTGGCCAACGATGCTCGAGCCAAGACCGCCATTTTCTGCGCCAACGACACCATTGCATCGAGTGTTGTGGAGTCCTGCGTTCATGCCGGTATTGGCGTTCCAGAACAGGCGGCGGTCCTTGGCGTGGATGATGATGAAATGTGTACCCTGCTGCGCGAGCCATACATTTCAAGTATGCAGTTGCAGGCCGAACGTATCGGTTATGAAGCGATGGAGCTGATTCTGACAATGTTGCGCAGCAGGAATGGTCGGCGCAAGCCGCGGCCGATGGTTAAGCTTATTCCGCCGGATCGCATCATCTCGCGGCGTTCGACTGACACCGTGGCCGTGGACGATCCGCTGGTGCAGCGGGCCGTGGGCTACATCCGCGATCACCTGCATGAGGGGCTCAACGTTAAAGAATTGGTGCACGTTTTGCGGGTGTCGCGCACAACGTTGGAGATGCGATTCAAAGCTGGTCTGGGCCGTCTGCCGGGCGAAGAAATGCGCCGCCAGCGCATGACGCGGGCGTGTGATCTGCTCAGTTCCACCCAATTGCCCATCAATGCTGTAGGACGCCGTGTGGGGTACAATTCGGCGCAGTTGTTCAGCGAGGCGTTCCGACGCGCACACCGCATGACGCCGCTGAATTACAGAGAAATGCAGCGCAGCCGAACCTTCGGTCCCAAACCAGGCCGCTGACCGTCAAGGTCCATCTCAACGGTCGATTGCTTTTTGGATACACCGCGACTGAACATGGGCAGTTGGTGTTTTGGTGCCGCGCTGGCCCCTGGACGTCTTTGTCTTCTACGCCCAACCTTCACGCCATGAGCCGCCCATCTCTTATGATGGGCCGTCTGGTTTAATTCTGGCCACCCAAATGACCACGTGGCAGCAGTTGTGAACCTTTGTTAATTATTGACTGCCCGCTCTTTGCACTGTGGAAAATCCGATGGCATGTGTGAAAAAACACTATTGCTGCCGGACGATGGGCGGATAGACTCATTGGCGGGAGTTCGCGCTGGGTGGTAAGGCTGAGGAAGTCGCTTTCGATGGTGTGGCCTAAATGTTGCTTAGCCCATCCACTGACGCAGTCGGCCACTGAAGAATAATGCAGCGCGAAGGGCAACTCGGCTGAATTCGTGTGAAGGAACGGCTAAAAGGAACGACCGGGATTTTGGGTGCGAGAATCGATACAAATAAAGCTGGCATCGGTGCGCCAAAACCTCCGCGGACCGCTGGTGCCGCACGTGCAGCGATCAAGCCCGTTGCCGAGCGGCGCGTGGTAGTTGTACTTCCGCTTAATGAATTTGACGCCCGTCGGACGCTCGTGGGCATTCAAACCGTGCTGGCGAACCCAGACAATTCTGCAGTGAATTTGTCTCTCAAGGCTGGCGATGCGGGGAATGGCGGCTGCGAAGTCCAGGTTGTTGACACGTCGCATCAGGCATTCTCCGGCGATTTGTTGCAGGCTTGTCTGGGTGAGCATCGTACCCATTTTGCCATCCTCTGTTTTTGCGATCCACGTCTGGCCCAACTTATTGAAAAATCGGGGATCCCTCATGTCAGCATAGCGCCGTCACCCGCATCGGCGGGAACGGACTTGGCGTTTGACAATCGAAGCGCCGGGAAAATGCTGGCCGACCATTTTATCGAGAACGGCCTAACGAACTTTGCCTTTTACGGTAGTATGCACTTGGCGCATGAGGGCGAGCGCTTTGCTGGTTTTACTGATCGGGTTGCCCAGGCGGCACCATCTCGCAAGCATGGCCCCACAGGGCATCTACCGGCCGCACCGGTCCAACACTTGGATGGTGGTGCCTTGGCCCCGTCGCAGCATGCGGCGCTTGCCAAATGGATCAACACTTTGCCCAGGCCGGTGGCCATTGCGTGTGCCACCGACCTGCAGGCGTGCGAATTGGCGGCAGCCGCTTGCCAGCAGGGGTTGAAAATACCTCAGGAGGTAGCCATCGCCTCGATTGGAAATGATCCCTCCATTTGCCGCCACTGTTTCCCGCCGCTCACCAGCGTGGACCTGGATTGCTACGCGCTGGGCGTGCGTGCGGCGCAGGCGGCTATGCGCAGTGGGCCGATTGATGGCAGCCAGCCAAAACCAGTTTATTGTTTGCCCGCTGGTCCGCTTATCATTAGAGAATCCTCAGACGCTCAGATTGGATTTCCTCGGCATGTCGCCGATGCACTCAAATATATCCGCACATCGGCAGGAGCGGACATCAATGTCAAATCGGTCGCAGGTTACATGGGAATAAGCCGCCGCAAGCTGGAACGCGATTTTATGCGGTATGTGGGCCGTTCACCCCACGACGAGATCAATCGTGCTCGTGTGGAAACCATAAAAAGCATGCTCAAAGGAAATGCGCCACTGCGTAAAATTGCTGCAGTTGCGGGCTTTTCATCCGCGCAGTACATGGCCACATTTTTTGCGGCCGCTACCGGCATGACGGTGCAAAGTTTTCGCACTGCAGCGCGTCATAGGGAAGGAGCCGACGCTTGACTGCCTGGAAAGGTGGCGGAGTGCCCGGCCCCGATCCAGCCGCAATTTTTAACGTCAATGACGCAATATTTTATCTTGTTTGTTGGGCGGCCTATGGTATCATCAAGTTAGAGTTCGGTGGGTAGAAAGAAAGCAAGTCTGGCCCTTTGGGCCTAAGGATTTTTGAATAGAGCGATCAGTTGCGGCCCGGCCCGGCCCGAGCGAGTTGGTTCAATTCAGCATGCCACTCGTAATGTGGCGCTTCCCGTTTTCGGGCCGCTGGCTTCTGTCTGATCGAGGTTATGGGGCGGTTTCGTCGCACTCCCCGAGGCGCGCTGTTTCGGCACGTATGCCGCAGGCGTTGTTAAGAGCGATGGCAAATGAGGAGTTTCTATGTCTACGGTATGTAATCAGAAGTTTGGTCTGTTGGCAGCGGCGTGTGCTGCCGTTATGTTGGCAGGTGCAGGCACCGCCATGGCGGATACGGTTGTTCCTTCCATCAGCACAACGCCGGCACCGACCGGCAACCAGATCATTCTGGCGTCAAATCCACTCAATTCGGGAGGCTACAGCAGCCAAGGCAATACGTTAAACTATTACAACAATCAGTGGATCGGGCAGACGTTCACTACCGGATCCAACTCTGGAGGCTACGCGCTGGATTCCATTTCCGTTTGGGATCAATACGAGCAGGGTGCCGGGTTCGCATCGAATAACATTATTTCGATGAACGTTTTCCAACCCACCACAGGCACGGTCAATACAAATAGCTCGATTCTGTATTCTGGCTCCGCGACGGTGGGCACAACGCCTGGCAGCAGTGGCACGTGGGTCACTTATACATTCAGCACCCCCGTGACGCTGGCACCCAACACCCTTTATGCTTTTTCATACGACACCAACAGTGGCTACAGCGCTATGGGATTGACCGTGGGCAACGGTACCAATTCGGGTACGGGCACGCCGTCGGAACAACTCGCCACCTTCGGGAGTGCGACGGGTACCACGCCGACCTATTACACCGGCGCTGGCTGGGGCAACGCACCTGCACCCGCAGTCGTGTCGGGTACCGGTGGGTTCACCGACAACGCCGAGTTTTATGCCATCGGTACAACGTTGACGGCCACTCCAGAGCCAGCCGCATGGATGATTCTGGCGGGTGCGCTTGGCGCGGCAACCCTGCGGCTTCGCCGCAGGGCAAATTAGGCCATGGCCGTCGGCCCGCAAAAGCCCTGCGACAAATGGGCCGAGGCGTATAGCTTGGTACGCCGGGGCGCTACTTTCAAGGAGAAATAAAATGAGACGTTCACATTTGATACCGCGGCGAGCCGCGTTTACCCTCATCGAGCTGCTGGTGGTGATCAGCATCATTGCCCTGCTTATTGCATTGCTGCTACCCTCACTGGCCAAAGCCCGGAAGGAGGCCGTCAGCACGGTGTGCCTTTCAAATTTGCGGGAACTGGGCCAAGCCACGCTTGAATACGGTGATTCCAACCGCGGCGCAATGGTTCCATACGCATGGGATTTTCCGTTTTACGGAACCACCGGGGCCGACGCCGCCCAATACAACTACGGCTGGACACGATTGCTGGCGCCGTATCTGGCCGGTGCGCGTGTGCCGTATCTGCCGGGCACTCAGGAATATTCCGAGCCTCGATCTGTGTTGGCCATCATGACGTGCCCCTCCACCACCAATTTTCCCGTCATCCCGAATTCTTGGGGCCCCGGTTCGGCTACCGCAGCATGGAGGCAGTGGAATGCCGATGGCAATGACCCGCAGGGCGGCTGGATTTCCAGTTATGGCTTCAACGGATGGGCCTACGGTGCGGATACCGGCCAGGGGTTGCACAGTTACATCTGCGCCAACCTCAACGGTTACGAAGCGGGCCAGAGCACCGACGATTACTTCTGGTCCAAATCGACCATTAACAGTTCCGTCCCGCTGATTGGCGATTGTGTGTGGGTTGACGGATTCCCACTTTGGCGCGATCCCGTCCCCGCCTCGCTGACCGGCGATGCCATGTCCAATATGCCATCAACCTTTCAGACGAATCTCGGTACAGGCATGATGCAGGAATTCTGTATTGATCGGCACAGCATGGCGGTTAACTTCGTCTTTGCTGATGGACACGGCCAGCATGTGCCATTGGCCGATCTGTGGAAGCTACGTTGGACACCCAACTGGCAGGCGCGAAACGTCGTCGTCGACGCCCCCTGATCCTGCACAGGCCACCTTGCTGGCTAACTGAGCGCGGCAATGCTTACCCCATCCCCTAGCGCAAGCAGCGGATGGGGTTTTTGTTTGCTGCCGTACAACCCGCTGCTGATGGTATGGTGTCGGCATTGCCACTATCCGCCCGCAACTCTGAAACTGCTGCACGGAGTTTCTGTCGCGGCTTCCTTTGGGCTTGGCCGCGGGCGTTATGCTGCCGTTGTTGCAGTCGAGCTTATCAAGCCGCTTTGGGCGTAGGGCACCTCAATCCGGTGGCCTTTTCGCGCTGATGCCGATGGCAACCGTTTTATACGCGGCTGCTTCCTCGGGGGTAATCTGGTGCTGACGTCGCCGGGGTGTGGGGGCGGGGTGCGGCCGGCGGTCGGGGGCGTCGGGGCCATCGTGCCGCTTAAGCACCTGATAATATTGGTTTCGTTGGGCGGGTACCCAGCCGCTGTCGCGGATCAGGCGGCAGATGATCTCTTCCGAGAGGCAATAGGTGGTGCCGGCAGAGCTGACTACATTTTCCTCCATCATGACCGATCCCATGTCATTGGCCCCGAAGAAGAGCGCCAGCTGTCCCACTTTGGGCCCCATGGTCACCCAACTGCTTTGCAGATTGCGGAAATTATCCAGATAAAGCCGCGATAACGCCAGAATTCTTAAATATTCATTGGCATCGGCCAGCCTTACCGTCCGGCCATTGTCAAATTCAAAATTTTTTCCATCATCCGGTTTCCACTTGCGTTTTTTGTCCAGCGGTGTGTTATCCGGCTGATACGTCCAGTGTATAAATGCAGTGTAGTGGGCCGGCGCATGGGCCAGTGCCCAATCCTGTCGTTGCCGCAGCCGCTGCAGATGGTCGATGCGGTCGGTGATATCTTCAATATGGCCAATGAGCATGGTCGCGCTGGTATACATGCCCAGCTGGTGAGCTTTCGACATGACATCCAGCCACTCTTCGCCCGTGCATTTTCCCGGCCCGATCCGGCTGCGTACGCGGTCGGAAAAAATCTCCCCGCCACCACCCGGAACGGTTGCCAGGCCGCAGGCCTGAAACCGCGCGAGGATCTCCGCCACCGGCATATTGAAAAAACGTGAAAATTCAACAAATTCCGGCGGGCTGAACGCATGGATATGTATCTGCGGAAAGCGATCCCGGATGCCGCGCAGCAGGTTTTCGTAATAGGTGATCGGCAGCGCCGGGTTCATGCCCCCCTGCATCAATATCTGGGTGCCGCCGATGGCCGTTAACTGCTCAATTTTTTCGTAGATGGCGGCGTTATCCAGCGTGTAGGCGTCGGGTGCATGGGGATCGTTACGCTTAAAGGCACAAAAAGTGCAGCGCGCGGTGCAGATGTTGGTGTAGTTGATGTTGCGGTCAATCACGTACGTACGGTAATCTTCGGGGCACAGACGCTCGGCCATTGCCGCCGCATATTCGCCAAGCTGTGTAAGCGGCGCGTTGCGGTACAGTTCAAGCAGTTGGGCTTCGGTCAGCCGCGTGCGCCCATCAATCACATCCGCTATGTTGAATGATGGCTGGTAACGCGCGCTGGCGCTTAACGGCGGGATAAAATCCAAGTCGAGGGCGGTCATTAAATCTCTCCATGTGGGCGATTGCCATCGCCGCCGGTAAACCGGTACTTTCCGGCACAGGGAGCGCGCCACCACCAGGCACTAAGCACCAGGCACGTCGCGATCGCATGTAATGTTAGAGAGCTGGCGGTTATTTTCAAGCTGCAAACGCATGCTCGACGGGGCGGGTATAATACCCTTCATGAGATCATTGCCCTGTAAGGAACGGTAATTTATGCCCGACCAAAAACCAACCATTTCAAATAACGCTTCAAGGAAACCACGCCGAAAAAAATGGCTTATTGCAGCAGGTGTGATCGTCGGCCTGGTGATTCTCTTTATTCTGTTGCTGCCCAGTTTGCTATGTACAGGACCGGGCGTGCAGTTGATTGTATCGCAGATCAACAGTCGAATTGCTGGCAAAGTAAAAATCGGCACCTTGTCTGTGGGGTGGGTCAGCCCTTTGTCGGTGTCACATCTGACGCTTTTGGATCCCGATGGCACGGTCGTCATTCGGGATGCACAGGTCAAAACTCATCTTTCACTGCTTTCACTTCTCAGCAATTGGCATCATCTGGGTACCATCAACATACCCGTCAGATCGATTCATCTGGCCACCGTCAATGGCGAATTGAATTTGCTTCAAGCCGTGGCCAGCCGCGTGTCCAAAAATGCCGCCCCGATACCCGCAGCTCAAGCACCTGCCGCCCCGGCGCCCGCGGCTTCACCAACATCGGCGGCCAAAACCCCTACCGCTGCCGCGGCCATTCCCCCTTTGTCGGGCAGTATTAATCTTTCCATTCAGCGGTTCACGTGGGTAACCGCCGGTGAACCGCCCCTAAAGGCATCTGGTGTCCAGTTTGCCGCAGAATTTAACACGCGCAGCCGCCAGGCATCCCATATCACCTTTTCGGCGGCGGCTGGGTTGGGTCACACGGCCCCAGCCAAAATAAAGTTGCAGATGGATGCAATCGCGTTTGGTAAGCAGGGATTGCTGCCGCTGAATCAGATCACCGGGTCTGCGCAGGTTCAAACGCAAGGTTTACAACTGGCGTGTCTGAATCCCATTTTGGCCAGTGGTGGCAAGCAACTTGCGGCCAGCGGATTGCTGAAACTGAACGCAGACGTATCTGTTAAGGCAAAGTCGGCCATCAACAGTCAGGTAATGCTTGACGCCACTCATGTGCATCTGCATGGTGCCGCACTTAAAGGGGATGCCCCGCGCCTGGGCCATGTGGCCGTCCGAATGAAGGGGCAATTTAACTCGACAGGCCCTGCGCCCAGCTACCGTATTGAAGCATGCAGCTTATCGAGTTCACGGCTTGGCAGTATTTCGGTTTCCGGTTCTGGCGCTCTGCAGGCCATCTTGGCGCTTATGCATGGCAGCAGCCAAAAGCCGGCAGGCAAAGCCAGTCTGCACGTTAAATGTGATTCGGTTATATCCGATGTCATCAAGCAATTTCCACACCTGCTTAAGGCACCCGCCGGTGCAACATTTTCCGGTGGCAGGTTGAAGCTTGCGGTTAATATCGATACGGTCAGCAGCCAGGTAAAGCCTTCCGGTGACAAGGGGAGCGACCATGCATCCACGTTGCCGCCGGTTGCGTTTCAGTTGCATTGCCATCTGCTGCCATTAATTTGGAAGCTTCCCGCGCATCAGCATTCACAACATGCCTATGGCAGCGTAAAGGTCAATGGGGTCACCACGGGCGGACCGGTTTCGATTGATCTGGTGGCATTTGCTGGCGGTGGGGCGGTCAAAGCGTCCACCATCAGCTTGAGTGGGCAATTATCGCCATTTGCCAACCAGCAACTGCGGCCGCTGCCTGCCATCACCGGTAACCTGGCACTTAACATGTCGCACGTTTACCTCTCATACCTTAAACGGCTGAATCTGCCCATTAAGTTGGGTGGCGTGCTGCATGGGCACCTGACGATGGTCAGCGACCGGCCGCGGCAGGGGCGCATCAGCGGACAGATGCAGATCGACACGCTTTCGCTCGGCGGAAAACTACTCCGCGGCGACCATCCGGTACTGGGTAACCTGCTGATGCCCATTGACATGGTGTGGAATGTCGAACACCTCAATCTGGAGCAGCTTGCCCTGCAATGCCCAGCTTTCAACATATCGGCTGCCGGCGCTGTCAATCTGCCGCGCCTTACCAATCTGCGATCCACGGGGGGCGACTGGGGTCACACCAATGTGTCGGTGCAGGCCACCATTAATACGGCCCTTTTTACGGCCGCGTTTCGTCATACGCTGCGATTAAATCATCTACCGCTTAAGATCAAAACCGGCCGGGCCACGCTGCAATTGCAACTTGCCAGTCATGGGAAAATGTCAACTGGCAAGCTGTCGCTCGCCTTGTCTCCACAGCAGTGCAAATGGAAAAGCACCTCATCGGAAATTGATCCATTGACCATTCACGCTGCGGTCGTGCGGCAGGCCGGCCGCTGGCAAGTGGAAAGCGTTAATACCTATCAAACCGGCCTTCATTCGGCCGTGCCAATCTGGGACATTGGCTTGCAGGCGATCCCGCATGCGGCGCATTTAAGCTATTCGCTCTCGTCGGATGTTAATCTGGCTTTATTAACGCGGGAACTGGGTCCATTTGCAGAGCTGGATGGCAAGTCGGTCGCAGGCGATTTTTCGACCAAAGGTAGCCTGTCAGATCTTCAATCCGCGGTACCTCATCTGGCGGTGACGCTGGCGATCCAGCATCTGATTTATCAATCTGACAGCAAGGCGGCACCGATTCATATCGCCTCGCTCACGCTTCCTCTGACGGCCAGACTGCACCTAAGCGGCGGCAAGCTCAGTTCTGTTCAGGGCACCATGGCCCTGCAATCCCCGCAGCTGATCCATTTAACGGCGGCGGCAACCGTTAAGACATCACCCATGGATGTCCAGCATCTGACGCTGAATCTTGCCAGCGTCCATTTGCGCCCGGTGTGGAACCTGGCCCGCACTTTGATCCCATCGTTGCCCGGTTATCAGTTGGCGGGCGTTATTACAGATTCGCCCGTTGCGCTTCGCTATAAACCGGGGCGGCTGCGGATTTCCTCGCTGGCCTTGCATCTGCGCAACATGTCACTATCCAGTGGCATTAAAGGGGCCGCTCCATTTACCGAACCAAAGCTGGATGTAGTATTGGCGGCCGACCTTCACACGGGAAGCGCCACACGGTTTTCTATCTCGCGGATGGCCCTTCGTACCGGCGATGGCATGATGGCGGTGGATATCAGCAAGCCGGTCATATGGAAAAATTCTGTTCGTCAGCAGCAGCTTGCCGCGCCGTCTGTTGATGTGTCCGCAGATCTGAATCGGCTGCAGAATCTGCTTATTACTTTGGGCAAGTTGCCAGTCGGTTCCAGCCTTGCCGGCCAATTGAAACTGAAGGCGGCTGTACTTGGCAATGCAAAATTATTGAATGTGGCCCTTGGCAGCCAGGTGCATGGCTATCAGTTGGTGCTGCCTGGCAACAAAAATCTCCTCGCGCCGACCAGCCTGATCGTTAAGCTGATGGGCCAGGCCAGCCTGCAGAAAAAAATATTTACCGCCACGCACACCTGCCAGATCGGCGAACTGGCCGCATCACCATCGGCGGGAACAACGCTTACCATTGCGCGGGAATCAGTCCTGGCCTGGGGGCCGGGAGGAATTGAAAATGTGCACGGCAGCCTTACCTATAACTTGGCACATCTGATCGCGTTGCTTAAGCCATTCCTCCCCGCAACACTTTCCGCCACGGGCAGCGGCACCATGCCTCTGGTGGTAACAGGCCCGCTGACAGCCAAACCGGGACTGTTAATGGCCCGTCGGCTTACCATCGCGCCGACCGCCCTGACAATCACCAGTTTGAATTACGACGGTATAGTTTTAGGCCCGGGGTCGATCGGGTTTTCTGAATCGGCAGGGCACATCAATACCACGCCGGCAGCCATCCCCGCCAATCAGGGTACGCTGAATCTGGGCGGCTATATCGATCTGAACGGCAATGCGCCTGCGTACATATACAACAGCAGCACACCACTGCAGGTGGCGGACAATGTGCAAATCAACGCGCCAATGGGAGCCAGCATTCTTAAATTTTTGCCGCTTACCTGGGGCAACAAGGGGAATCCATCCCTGATCAACGTAAGCGGTGTGCTGAATATGTCGCTTAAAAACGCCAATCTTCCGTTGGCATCAGCAGTGCTTAAGAAATCCGGCACGGCGGTTGGGACTCTCAGCGTGACTCATCTGACCACCAATGCCCCGTTCATGTCTCAGGTATCCGCACTGGCCGGGCCGCTGGGAGGCAATGTACGCATTGCCGACAGCGGCATCCGCCCAACTGATTTTGTATTGAAAAATGGCCGCGTCAGCTATCACGATATGAAATTGGTACTGGCATCTTTCGGCCTGGACCTGAGCGGCTGGGTATCGTTGGCTAACCAGATGAACGTAGACCTGAACATCACCGGCGGGGGGCTGACGCTGCCGATTCCACTGAAACTTACCGGCAGCACGGCATCACCGCAGGTTAAGCTGACCAGTCATCCACTCAAGAGCATCGGCAAAGGAATTAAAGGGCAGGTAAAAGGTCTGCTGCACGGAATTTTTGGCCAGTAATGGTCGCGACCGGCACCGGGCGGGGTCCTTTGCCGCCAGCTTTTTTACGGCGGCTGCCTGCGAGCCCTCTGCACGGGTAACTGTTACTACAACGACCTTTCACTACAATTTGCAACGACGCAGGGTACGGAAATTGATGCCAATCAAACGCAGTCGTCCTTAAGTTTGCTTGCGATGGGCGCGGCAGGCCTTAGCATTGCGTTCCTGCTGGCGCGTGATGATGGCGGCAGCCTCCTCCAGTCGCGTTTGACGTGCGGCCCGCGACAGGTCCCGCGTGCTCAGGTAGGCATTGGCTGCCGTCCGAACTTGACAGAGTGTTAACTCCGGCAGTTTTTTTTGCGCGGCGTGTGTCTTGGCCAGGAACAAAAAGCTCACGGCCGTGAGTGTGAAGTGTCGCATCAGCGAAGTGTAGTTGCGCACTTCAAAATGGTCCATGCCCAGTTCAGTCTTCTGATCCTCAAAACATCGCTCGACATGACAGCGGGCGAAGGCCACGGCCAGCAAGGTCGTCAGCGGCGCGTCCACCGGAGCATTGGAGGCAAGATATTTGGCTTCGCTGCGATTTTGTACATTGCGGGCAACGATCAACAGATGGGGCCGCGTCGGCAGGCCATCCTTATCTTTCAGATGGAATGGCGCAGCCTTGGCCTCCCAGACCACCGGCCCTTTTTCTCCGTCCTTAACCCGGAAGGGCACTCAGGGCTGCTTCCGGAAAGTCGGGGAATGAGCCACCAAGTTCTCGACCTTGCCCAAAGACGGGTTCTTCCGCTTGAGCCTTCGCCCTACCGAATCGTGGTGGGTCTTATGCAGCAGGTCCGGCTTACGGCACCAGCCCCAAAAGTCGCACGGTACTTCTACCACGTAAAGCTGCCCGCGCCGCGAGAGTTCCAGATGAAATTCCACCGGGCGGCCATAGAAACTGTCCGCCGTGAGCCACGCCATGCGAACGCCGTTGGCTTGGGCTTCCTGATGCAGTTCCAGGGCGATCCCCCAATTGGTCCGATGCACCAGGCCCTCCGGAATCCCCGCTTCCCGGCAGCGATCCCTATCCCGGGACCAGTCCTCCGGCGGGAACAATGCGCTGGAGAGCAACGTGTGAAAACCGTCGGGCGTGGCATAGGCCAGATGCGTCGTCACCACGCAGTTATCGAGATGACCGATCGCTCCGCAATGCTGGTGCTTTACGCCGGGGGTTTTGTCCCCCTTCTTGAGGAAGCTCGATTCGTCCACGATGGCGATAGCCTGGGGATGGGCGTGATCGCGCATAACGATCTGTTGCAGACGCGATTGCATCAGTTGGTCATCCCAGCGGTGCTGCGCGAGGAACTTCTGCAACGCCCGCGGATCGATCCCCGCCTTATCCGCTATAGGCTCAATGCTCTTGAGCGGCAGATTCAGTTGTTGACCGCGCACATATTGTTCCGCATGTTCCGCCGGCTCTCTACGTCCAAAACACTCGGCAAATTCACCCATAAAGCGGTGCAACCGTCCGCCTATCTCCATAATATCCGCAGCTTCCATGCCGGAACTCCTGGTATGGTCTTAATCCAGAATGTTCATCGGCATCCCGCCACGTTCTTCATGCGCAAAAAGGTCGTTGTAGTATTGGTATCCATTCGCTGCGACGCGCGTCGTCTGGCGACGACGCTAGACGTGGTGCACATGGGTTTGTTTTTTATGGGTGCCATGGTGGTGGCGCTGGGTCCTGCCGTTTGCCGTGTCGCTGTGCCGAATCATCGTTCTCTGGTTTCTCTTCTAACAAAGTCAAGTCGCCATGTTTGGTGTGATGATCCGTCTGAAAGCCGGCGCAACATGACAAACTCGCGTCGTGATCGAAGCAGTGCACTTGCCCCATCGGTCGCAGATGGTGATAACATGCCCGTGCTTTGGATGTCATGATGCAAGGTTTGGTTTGATGGAATTCATGGAATTAAATGGTTATTCGCTGATCGGCGGTGTACCGGGTTCGGGGACCGGCGGTTCATTTATGAGCACGGCCGCGGCCAGTGGGAAAGTTTTGCCTCCACCTTATTACTGTGCCACCCCGGATGAGGTCAATCTGGCGGCGGTGAAGGCGGCGGAGGTGTTTCCTGTGTTCAGCCGACTGCCGGGAATGAGACGTGCAGAATTTCTCCGCAGCGCTGCGCTTAACCTGGCCCGTAAGGCGGAAAGCATTGTCGCCCGCGCAAAAATGGAAACCGCACTTTCGGATGGTCGCCTCCACAGCGAATTAAGCCGAACAAGCAACCACTTGCTCATCTTTGCCCACCAGTTGGAAGAGGGATCGTGGCTGCAGGCCCGCATTGACACCGGTGACCCGATGCGAAAGCCACATCCCAAGCCCGACGTCCGCAGTTTGCTGCGCCCGATAGGGCCGGTGGTAATTCTGGGGGCTGGTAATTTTCTCCTGGCGTTTTCAGTTGCCGGCGGTGATACGGCATCGGCATTGGCGGCGGGCTGCCCGGTTATATTCAAAGCCCATCCCGCACATCCTGGAACCGCAGAAATTATTGCTCAGATTTTCTATAAGTCTTTGGCAGAATTGGGTCTGCCACCGGACATTTTCTCGCTTTTGTATGATGACCGTCACGAGGTGGCAAAAGCACTGGTTCAACATCCGCTGGTACGCGGTGTGGCGTTTACCGGTTCGTGCGAAGGGGGCCTGGCGATAACACAACTGGCTGGCGATCGGCCCGATCCCATACCAGTCTTTGCACAGATGTCTTCTCCCAATCCGGTTTTTGTTTTGCCCGGCGCTTTGCAGCAGAAGGCGGTGCAGATCAGCGAAGCCATCGCTGCGTCCATCGGCCTCAGCGCCGGCCAGTACTGCACCAAACCAAGCCTCGTGTTCTTGCCCGAGGTGCCGGATGGCGATGCGTTGATCGCGGCCCTGGTGAAAATAATTTCTGCCATGACATCCATGCCCATGACCTCGCCACAGATTGCGGCACAGTATCGGGGGCAAATTATGCGGCGGCTTTCCGCCATGGGGGTTACGCAACTCAATCATCAATGGAACAGTGCGCAAGATGAATCGTCGTGGGTTTTGCCTGCCATCCTTAGGACCGATGCAGAGCATTTCATTCATCAATATCAGTTGCATGACGAAATTTTTGGTCCCGCCACGCTGCTGGTCACCTACCGCGATGCTGCCCAGATTGCCACGGTCGCCGAGTGCATCGGCGGCCAGATGGGTATTGGCGTGTTTGGCACGCCGGAGGATTTCTCTCAGCACATTGATCTGCTGGGCATTTTGGAACAGCGTACCGGTCGCCTGGTATTCAACGGCACACCCGTTCGGGTGGAACTATGCAATGCCATGGTGCATGCGGGGCCTTTCCCGGCTACCACAATCGACCGCTTTTCATCGGTGGGATCGGCGGCCATCCACCGCTTTGTCCGGCCCGTCGCCTATCAGGATGCCCCGCAGGCCCAATTGCCCGATGAACTGAAAGATGAAAATCCGCTGGGCATCCTCCGTGTGGTCAACGGCGCGTTCACCAGCGCCGCGGTGCATACCCGGTAGAATTGCTGTAAAAATCGGACGATGTGTGACCGAGCGGCACGTTTGCCGTAAAATTCGCAGCGGGATTCAGGAGGTTTTGACCATGAGTGCCAGCGCGGAACTGGATACGCAATTAAAGTTGAAGTTTGATGCAAACGGTTTGATCACCGCCATCGCCGTTGATGTTCACAATGGCGAAGTATTGATGGTGGCATTTATGAATGAGGCCGCTCTGCGGAAAACCATTGAAACCGGCAAGGCAACCTACTGGAGCCGTTCGCGGCAGAAGTTTTGGGTAAAGGGGGAAGAAAGTGGTCATGTGCAGTCGGTCAAGCAGATTCTGATTGATTGCGATCAAGATGCTGTAATTTTGAAGGTGGAGCAGCAGGGCGCGGCATGCCACAATGGTTTTCGCACCTGCTTTTATCGTGCGATCAAGCCGGATGGCCAGCTTGAATTTGTACAAAAACAAATTGTCGATCCGGCGGCCATTTACGCAAAAAAATGAGGTTTTTTCGATATCAAGCCGGGTTGGTGCTTGCCTAAAACCTGTGCCGGTGCCTAACATCTGACGGGCTGGGAGCCCAGCACGGTAGCACCGGTTTTTTTAAGATGGTTCATGATGGCATCTACAACAGTGGCGGAACAAATGGCGAAACGATCAACAGCAATGGCGGATGTGCAGTCCGCTGTCGACCAGCGCAATGTATCCATCGATAAGGTGGGTGTTAAAAGCGTGCGTTACCCCATCACATTGCGGCAGCCCGATGGGGGCGAGCAAAACACCGTGGCGTTGATCAATTTGTATGTGTCCCTTCCTAAACACAAAAAAGGGACGCACATGTCGCGCTTTCTGGAGATACTTAACCAATATCACCGCAGTATTACTCCGGCCCAGATTATTCCCATTCTGCACGACATGAAAAGGCGGCTGCTGGCCAACGACGCTCATATCGAGATGCAGTTTCCTTATTTTATTGAAAAGGCCGCTCCTGTTACCGGTGCCCTGGGATTGATGGACTATGTCTGCACGTTTGAAGGTGTCAGCAATGGCACGGACGATTTTATTATGGGCGTCAAAGCACCTGCCACATCCTTGTGCCCATGCAGTAAAGAGATTTCCCGCTACGGGGCACACAATCAACGCTGCGAAATAACCGCGCGGGTGCGGTTTACCGGCGAATTGTGGATTGAAGAACTGGTCAAGATGATGGAGTCGGCCGCCAGCGCACAGGTTTACGCCGTGCTCAAGCGTCCGGATGAAAAATTTGTTACCGAACAGGCGTTTGACAATCCAAAATTTGTCGAGGACATCATCCGCGACCTCGCCCTGGTAATGGAAGCGGAGCCTCGCATTTCATGGTATGAGATTCAAAGCGAAAACTTTGAATCCATCCATAACCACAACGCCTACGCTTACATTTCCCGTGATAAGTCTGCCGGCCACAATTGAGGCAGCGCCCCGCAAACGCCACGAGAATTCAGGCCGCAAGTTCAATGCCCTTTGGTACCCGCAACCCGGCGGCGAGCTATTTTTCATCCGGCTCACGCGAGAGGCGTTCCAGCGCAGCGATGGGGTCGTCATCGTCTGGTTGAGGATGAGGTGGCGGCCGCGATGCCGATGGTTCATGCTCCACATCCACCGTTTGATGCTCTGACACAGGCGGTGCCGACGGGCTGACTGGCTCCACGCCCTGGTCGCCCAGAATGGTGCGAACCGGCTTGATCTGCGTTGGTTCTCCATCAATTAACACGGTGAAGCTTACCGGTCCGACGCGTATTAAATCTCCGGGCAGCAGCGGCTGCGCCGTGGTTACGCGCTGGTTGTTGCAGTAGGTACCGTTGGAGCTTTCCAAGTCCACCACAACCGGGTTGTTATCCTGCACCTCAATGAGGCAGTGTTTGCGTGATACCGTAGGCAGAGGAACCTGCAGATCGCAGTCCTCACCGCGACCGATGGTGGTAACGCGCTTGTGAAGCGTAAATTCTCTTCTCTGTCCGTCCTCCTTGAAAATTACCAGAGTAATTTCCATCTGGATACCTCCGCAGTTAAAAACACGACCGACCAAACTTCTCGCTGTCCCAACGTATCGTATATCATAATCGGTGTAAGGGAAAGTTTTATGTCCAACCGTTCCATTTCGCTACCCAATGCCACGCCGTTGCCCGGATACCAGCAATGGCCGGCCGAACTGCGCCGCAGCGGCGAATACATTCAGGCGCTTTATATCCATATTCCATTTTGTACCTATAAGTGCGACTACTGCGACTTTTATTCTCTGGCCGGCCACCAAAACGAATTCGGCAACTATCTCGACGCATTGGAGCGACAGATGGAGATAGAATTGGCGTTTTTCGGACCGGTGGCACCTGACACCATCTTTATCGGCGGCGGCACGCCCACACTGCTGCCACCGGACCAATTGCAGCGCTTGATGGCGGCAGTAAGCCGCCATTGCGATACCACCCGGCTGGTGGAATACACTGTTGAATCCAACCCCAACACCTTCGATGTGGACCTCGCTGCCGTGCTTGCCCGGGCGGGTGTTAATCGCCTGAGCTTTGGGGCGCAAAGTTTTCAGCCTGATGAATTGGTCACGCTTAACCGCGATCACGATCCGCAAAGTGTGGGCCGGGCGTTAAAACTTGCGCGGCAGGCAGGCATCACCAACCTCAATATCGACCTGATTTACGCCATCCCGGGCCAGACGGTTGAATCGCTGGCAGAAAATTTGAAACAAGCTGTCGACTTGGGCCCGACTCATCTATCCTGCTATGGCCTGATGTACGAGCCTAATACCCCAATGACCGCCCGCGCCCTGCGGGGGCTGGTAAAACGCGTGGATGAAGAGCTGGAGCTGGCAATGATGCATCTGGTGGCGGAGCGGCTGCAGGCGGCGGGCTTTCACCGCTACGAGATATCCAACTGGGCCAAACCCGGCCTGGCCTGCCGTCATAATCTGCATTATTGGCACGCTGACGATCACTTGGCGTGGGGCGTTTCCGCATCGGGACACAGCGGCGGCACACGGTGGAAATATGTCAGTTCGCTGCACCGCTATGTGGATGCCTTGCGGATGGGGCTTCTGCCGCTGGTAGAAATGGAACATCTGCCAGAGTCCAGCCGATGGGCGGAACGGGCCGTGCTGCAATTGCGTCTGGCGGAAGGAATTGACCTGGCAGGGTTTGAACAGCGATCCGGCATGGGCGTGGCTGCAAAGTTGGGCGGCATCATAACAAAATATCAAAATCATGGAATGCTGGATTTAATCGCTGCGGAGCAAGGACGGATGGCATTGACCGATGCAGGCATTGCCGTTTCAGACACGATTTTTGCCGATGTTTTCGCCGCGATCAGTGCGTCGTAGGTCTTTGCCGGGATTGGTCTGCCCGGATAAACTCTCGCCAGAGTGAACCCGCCGCCGTTTGGGTCGTAGTGCAGCTTTTGGCCAGCTTTTTGGTCACTCGCCTGTAAGGCATAAAGAGTTTGTTTATTTTGAGGTTGGGAATGAAAAAAGCCAGCATGCTGACGATATTTCTGATTGTATTTGTCGACCTTGTCGGCTTTGGCATCGTGCTGCCGAACCTGCAATTGTATGGTCAGCAATATGGGATTAGTAATTATTTCTATCTGACGCTCATTGGGGTCACCTATTCCATTTTTCAGTTTCTCTTTGCGCCGATTCTGGGGCGGTGGTCCGACCGTGTGGGCCGCCGCCCGGTGCTGATTATCAGCCAGATCGGCACGATCGTCGGTTATCTGATGCTTTTTGCCAGCATCTTTTTCCGCAGTTCACCACTTGGAATTGTGCTGATATTTGCATCGCGTGTGGTTGATGGCATCAGCGGCGGCAACCTGTCCACCGCCAGCGCATACATTGCCGACATCACCACGCCAGAAAACCGGGCCAAGGGCTTTGGTGTCATTGGAGCTGCGTTTGGCTTGGGCTTTATGTTCGGCCCGTTGATTGGCGGCACAGTAAGCAAATTTTTTGGCCTGCAATATGTGCCGCTGGCGGCCGCTGTTTTCGGTCTGACCGCGCTGACGATGACCATCACTCGCCTGGCTGAGAGCCGGAATTTGGCCACCGACAATGCAGCCGCGCAGCGCCGGTTCAGTGTTCGCGGTTTAGAACATGCCCTGAAGCGGCCCGTGGTGGGAATGCTGATCATGCTGTTTTTTGTCAATGGATTTGCATTTGCCGGTATGGAGCAAACTTTAAGCCTGCTGATTCAGCATCGGCTTTTTCCGCTGACTCCGCCGGTGGCGGTGCCGCCCGACATAAACAGGGTGCTCCTGGTCCCTGGGGGAGGCAGTGCCGTGTCTGCCGCCAAAACGCACCAAGTTAGCCCGGAGGCGTATCGGAAAAAGCAGGATTCTGCCGCCGCTGCCGCATCCGGTTTCCTTTTCGGAGCCATTGGCATTGTGATTGTGATTGTGCAGGGAGGCTTAATCAAGCGGCTGACCAAGCGATTTGGAGAATGGAAATTGGCCATCGCTGGCCCGCTGTTTATTTCTGCCGGCTTGCTGCTGATTGGCCTGCCGATCCACTGGGCGTGGCCATGGACCGGCTTTTTGGCCGGTGGCGTGTGCCTGGCTATCGGCGGGGGGCTGTACAACCCCAGCATTCAAAGTTTAATATCGCGGCATTGCAGCGCTGATGAACAGGGTGAGATATTGGGTGCCAACCAAGGTATGGCCAGTTTGGCCCGCGCCACCGGACCAATCCTGGCCGGTGTGCTGTTTGAATATGTATTCCCCTCGTCGGTTTATTACGTCTCGGCATCGCTGTGTTTCATCGTGGCCCTGGCGGTTATGTCAAGGCGCCGGGCGTTTGCCCTGCCGCCTGCAGCCGAGCCTGCGGCACATTAAGCCGCTCGCCGACCCACATGGCACAGCCGAAGCCGCAGAACCAGCCAATGGTGCCGCCGAAGATAATGTCGGAATAAAAATGGGCCTGCATGACCACGCGCGAAATACTCGTCAGCCATGCGATGGTTAAAAACAGCCAGCGACCGCGGGGCGACAGATACGTCAAAGCCGCTGCCATGGCAAATGCCACGCAGGCGTGCCCGCTGGGAAAACTCAGATCATGCTGCGTGTGCAGCCCACGAAACCATTGCCAGACGTTGTGGCCGTCGTTCAGGACGCCACTGGGAAGGCGTCCGATGGGGCGTACGCGCCCGCAGATGCTTTTGAAAAATTCCGAAACCGCTCCCGCACCCAGTATGCTGCCCAAAAAGACGCCCGCGGCCCGCAGGCGGTAGGGGCTGTATATGGCTACCACCACGCAAATGAAAATGACTTCTGCCGGTACGCCAACATCGCGCAATGCCCGCCAGGTGGATTCCGTATGGTGATACAACTGCGAATGAAAGGGGGGGGTGATGATTCGCCACCAAGGGGCATGGGGGTGTGTGCGGGGGTTAAGTTTGACGGCATTCCAATTGTACGGCTGCTGATCGCCCATCAGCCATCGCGTGGCCAGCCAAAGCGTCCGGTCCAGCGCTGCGTTGTTCCATAACAGCAATGTTTCTGCTACGGCAACAATGGTAAGAATGATGATATTCTTCCGCCAGACTCCGGCTTCGGGCGGGATATTTGCAAGACGGTGCTTTTCGATACGCTCGGTTTCATTTTGTGTCAATGTACTTCCACCTATGCAGTCCACCTGGCGCTTTCAAACGCCGCTGATTTTGCTGTTCTATAAACTTTCTGCCATCTTTGCAAATAAAAAAGGGGTGGCCGATTCCGACCACCCCCAACAACAAATTCAACATGATGCCAAATATCAGCCGTTAACCGCCGCCGGCGCTTCAGTGGTGGGCGCATCGCCGGCCGGTTTTTCGGCGGATGCGGCGCTGTCGGCTGCCGCTTTGGCTTCAGCCGCAGATACCGGCTTTTCGTCCGCCGATTCATCGTGTCGGGATCGCCTGCGACCAGACGGACGTTCAGTACGGACTTCGGTTGGCCCCTCTTTAACGCGATCCGCTTCCTCTTTGGCGATCCGGCCCGATTTGCCATCCAGAATCGCCTGCGAAATCTCTTTCAAAATCAGATCAATCGCCCGCAGTGCATCGTCATTGCCCGGTATGGCGATATCCACCAGATCGGGATCGCTGTCGGTATCGATGATGCCGATTACGGGAATGCCCAGCTTTCGGGCCTCCTGAATGGCGATTACTTCACGCCGCACATCCACCACAAACAGTGCGCCAGGCAAGCGATCCATGGTGCGGATACCCGCGAGGTTACGCAAAATTTTGCGGTATTCCCGCTTCAGGCTTGATTCCATCTTTTTGGAAAAATTCTTATTCACATCAGGCGACTGCAACGTGGATTCCAGCTCCTCCAATCGCTTAAGCCTGGATCGGATGGTGCGATAATTGGTCAATGTACCGCCCAGCCAGCGTTCGGTAACAAACGGCATTCCCGTCAGTTTGCCCACATCTTCAATGACGGCCCGAGCTTGCCGCTTCGTGCCAACAATCAGCACGTCGCGGCCGCTACCCACCAGCATCTTCAAAAAGCGCTGGGCCGCCAAAACCCCTTTCAGCGTTTCCCGGACATCAATGATGTGGATGAGATTCCGCTTGCCGTAAATGTACGGCTTCATTTTCGGATTCCACCGACTGGTACGATGACCAAAGTGAATACCAGCGTCGATAAGCGACCGCACCAACTCTGAGTTGGCCATAAGGAAGGACCCCTACATGTCAGCGATTTCAGCCATCCGCTGCCTTAAGATGGCCTACACATCGCTTGTGTCGGGCTTTCGCCCTAAAATGGCATCTGAAACAGAATAGCACATGCTATTCCATCCATCTGCCCCAAAAAGCAGCACCATACATATTAACCGCATTCAGGCGAGATCGCAAATTGGCCCGCAGCCCGCGGCAATGAAGTGCGTGGCAGTATTTTGGCGGTCCGCGTAAATTGTCCGCCCTCCCCGTTACATGGTGTCTGGTTTGCCCGAAATTCCCCAAGGGGATAATTCGGCACCTCCGCAGGCCGGCACCGCGAAGTTTCACCACGGCGCCTCAACCGGCATTAGGAACCGACGATGGGCAATGCGCACGCAGGTTGCCTGCATTCCGTCGCCCCGTCTCCCCATTAGACCGGGTTGCGGGCGTCGTAGGTGGCAGCATCCATAAAGTTGCCAGCGATCCCATTTGACTTAATTTTCACCAGCCACCCCGCACCATACGGGTCGGCATTTAGAAGCGCCGGGTCTTTCTGCAGTTCCGAATTAATGGCCGTGATAACACCGTCTACCGGCAAATATACTTCGCTGGTGGCTTTGACCGATTCCACTTCTCCAAAGGGGTCACCGGCAACCAGGCTTTTGCCAATTGGCGGCAGCGCCACATAGGTGACATCGGAAAGGGCGTTGACGGCAAACTGCGTCACACCAACGATCCATTCCTCTCCATCGGCTTTAATCCACTCATGGCTTTCTGTGTACTGACGATCCGCTGGGCTGGGCATGGCTATCCTTACTAAACCAACCTGAACACGCTGAAAAGATTACCGCCGATAGAACGGCAACGCCACCACCTTGGCAGGCGTATGGGTGCCTCGAATATCCACCAGCACCTCGGTGCCAACCGCCACATAGGGTGGCTGCACATAACCCATGGCGATGACCTTTTGCAAGGTGGGGCTTAATGTGCCGCTGGTGACTTCACCAATTTCTTCGTCGTTTTCGCTTTTAATTTTGGCACCTTGACGGGCAATGCGTTGGCCTGTGATCTCCAGACCGACGCGCAGACGCTCAGGCCCGCGCAGGCGAATGCGTTCAATCACATCACTGCCAATAAAAGGCTTGTCGATGGCAACGGCCCAATCCAGACCGGCGGAGATAGGATCGATGGTTGGGGTCAATTCATGGCCATAAAGAGGCATTCCTGCTTCAAGGCGAAGCGTATCTCTGGCACCGAGGCCGGCGGGCTTGAGGCCATTGGGTTTATCCTCGCCAGATTTAGCAATAAAATTGATGGCCATTTGCGCCACGTTTTTGCCGCAGATAATCTCCACACCATCTTCGCCGGTGTAGCCTGTGCGGAAAACTGCAAATGATGCAATCAGATAGTTCTGCACCTGGAATTGGTAACGTTTAATATCCGATGCTGGCTCGGGCAAAACAGTGTCCAGATATTCAATGGCTTTCGGCCCCTGCACCGAAACCATGGCGGTCGAAAAAGTCTCATCTTCAATTTTGGCATCAAACCGGGCGGCATGCGTCTGCAGCCATTTAATAATCGCTTCGCGATTTGACGCATTGCATACCATCAGCCAATGGCGTTCAAACCGCGAAACAATCACATCATCCAGCACGCCGCCATCTTCATTACACAAAAGCGAATAGCCCGACCGACCGGGTGCAAACCCGCCGATCTTGCGTGTACAGACATGTTCGAGCAACGGCTGCGCCCCTTTGCCCGTAATTTTTAAGCGGCCCATATGGCTGACATCAAATATCGACATCGCCTGCCGGGTGTGCTGATGCTCGGCCACGATGCCGGCAGAATAATGCAGGGGCATTTCCCAGCCGGCAAAATCCACCATCTTGGCACCGTGCTTAAGGTGATAATCGTAAAAACAGGTCTTTAATTTTGTGGGAGATTGCTGGTCCACCGTTGCATCCTTGAAATAACAATCCTGAAAAACGGCCACGGCCTTTGCGCCCCGCCGCCTGCCTCACCTCATTGCCCTGTCGCAGGTGTGATACTACCGTAATCAACCCGGTCGTTAACTGCAACTTCATCGCAGGCAACCGACCAAGTGCATTCTAGCAGTATTGCAGATGCGGGCCCGCGACTCTACAATCCGATGCGGTTTGGCTTGGACTTATTTTAGGGGCACGTTATGAAACTGCAGAATAAAGTGGCAATTGTCACCGGCGCGGCAACCGGTATCGGTCAGGGTATTGCCGTTCGGTTCGCCAGCGAAGGGGCCGCTGTGGTCGTTGATTATGTAGGCAAGCCTGGCACGGCGGATCAAACATTGAATTTAATCAAACAGGCCGGTGGCAAAGCGATTGCGGTGGAATCAGACATTTCCAACCCCGCGCAGGTGCAGCAGCTGATCGACACCACCGTTAAAAACTTTGGCAGGCTGGATATTTTTGTCAATAACGCCGGCATTGAATACAAACATCCCTTTACCGAATTTCCGGTGGAGCAATTTCAAAAGATCATCGCGGTCAATCTGATTGGTCCATTCCTATGCTGTCAGGCGGCGGCCAGGCAGATGATCAAGCAGGGCGGTGGTGGAAGGCTAATTAATATTTCTTCGGTGCATGAAGATATGCCCATGCCCACCAACGCCCCGTACTGCGCCACCAAAGGTGGCTTGCGCATGCTGACACGCACCATCGCTGTGGAACTGGCCCCGCATCAAATTACCGTCAACAACATCGGGCCGGGTGCCATTTTCACGCCCATTGATGCCGATGTCGAAGCCAACCTTGAACTGGAAAAGGCACTGATGGCTGAAATACCTCTCGGGCGCTGGGGTAAGCCGCAGGATATCGCGGCCATGGCGGCATTTCTGGCCAGCGATGAGGGGGCTTACTGCACCGGTTCCACCTTCTTTGTTGATGGCGGCATGCTACGTCAGGCCGGCAGTTTGTAGTTGAATGCTACCGCCAGTACGGGGCTGACTTCTGGCCGTTATCCCGGCATGGTTTGCGGCCAGATGCGTGTTTCCACCGGGTAGTGGTCGGTCGGATAGCGGCCGGATGGTGAATGGTCACGCAGAATTTTGGCTGGCGAATACCGCAGATTTTTACTGACAAAAATTAAATCTGTTGGCAATTTAATAACAGGTTTGCCGATAAACTGCTGCCATGTGCCCCACAGCACGCCTTTCGGACGAGCCGCATAATCAAAAGTATCGCGCAGGCGGCCTTGGGACGTTTGACGATACTGGACACCAATCAGCGGATCATACACAGGCAGATCTGTTTTCGGATGATTGATATCGCCCATCACAATGGCGGCGGCGGTTGGGTATTTTTGCCACACCCGGCGCAGCCGCTGGGCAAGTCGCACGGCGCTGGCGGCCGCATTGGCATTGCCGTGCCGCAGTTGAGTGTCCACCACGATCAACGGCGGAAAAATATGTGCTCGATCATCAAACACCGCCAGCGTGTAATAGGCATTTTCGGTCGGGTTGGCCTGCAGATGATGTGGTCGCAGCGGCCCATGAAGCTGATACACCAGCTTCAGCCGGCTTGTTTTGTACAAAATATCATTCACACTGCTAAGCCCAACCCCCACCGGCAAAGCACTGCCGTCCATACCATATCCCGGCACATGCGAATAGCCAGTCATGTGGGCAGCCATATACGCCGTCTGCGGTGCCGCTGATTCCTGCGTTCCGATGATATCGGCGGCGTGTTTAAGTAATATCTTTATCAGCAGCGCCCGGCGCTTATGCCAGCGAAATGGCGGTGGATTAAGCGGCGCAAAGCTGATGTTGACCGTCATAACCTTCAGGTAGCGATGATCAGGTTGAACGGCGGCGGATGGATGGACGTGAAAAGGAAATTTGGGCGATGGGGACACCACCAGCCAGATAATGCCCGCAAGAAGGATCAGGATGACCGCTGCCACCGAGATAATCGATAAAGTGTGCTTCATAAATGAGGGGCTCCAATCAACTCTTCTCCTTCCGCGAGAGTGCTCGATCCGCCATGCGGGGCAGGGCGCTTGCCGCCAGCAATGCCATCCGCGAACCGGGTGCAGGCCATAATTCCGGTCTGGGATGAGCAATTAGGTGCACCATTTTGCGGGCCACGGTTTGCGCTGTCTGGGATTTACCGATCATCCCCACTGGCCGGCCACTGCGGCGGCTGGCCTCCTCAAAAAAATCGGTTTCGGTGGAAGCGGGATGGACGGAACTGACATAAATACCATAGGCGGCAAGCTCCAGCCGCTGCGATTGCGCCAGCGACAATTGCGCCGCTTTGGTCATGGCGTACGCCCCCATCTGCGGCAGCGATCGCCGTGCGATGGCCGATGACACCACCATGACGTGTCCGCTTTTGCGAGGGATCATCATCTTGGCCGCTTGGGCCATCACATACCATGTGCCCATCACATTGGTCTGCCAGATGGCCAGCATCTGTTCTTCAGTCGTGGTGTGGACGGCGGCTTTGATACCGTACCCGGCATTGGCCACGGCCACATCCACGTGCCCAAAATGCTCAGCCGCGGCTGCAAAAAGTGCTTCCACATCAGCGGCTTTGCTGACATCGCACCGCTTGACCAGCGGCTCGGGCGTTTGATATCCGTGCCGGCAAATGCGGGCAGCGAGTTGATCAAGCCGGTCAATACGCCGGGCGGCAAGCACCAGTTTGGCACCTGCCTGCCCCAATTCTTCTGCCAGAGCCGCACCAATGCCCGATGACGCCCCGGTTATCAATACAACTTTATCCATTGATCGGTGCCATCCATATCCAACCCACACTGCAGTCCGGGCATCCACTTCGGTGCCCATTGGCGAACCCCAGCCGCAGGCTATTCTAACGGCTGCTTAAGAACTTTGGCTCCAAGCCACTCCAGTGCGTTGGTGCGATACATTTTTTCAAGCACGTCCGGCGGCAAATGAAGACCGCGCAGCGTGGGTCGTCCATCTTTGGCGTCGGGGTCCTCAATGGGTGATAAGCCGTCAAAATTGGATTCCCACAATTTAAGGTGCACCCAATAACGGCTCAGATAATGTTCATAATTAAATTTTTCATTTACGACCAGGTCACTGCCAAAGAGGATGCGGTTGGCGTAGCGGATGAAAAAGTCGCGCAGCGGCTCCAGCGGCTGTTCCGCTACCGCCCGCACCATCCATTTCGTCGCACTGGAATCAACAATGTAATGCGGGAAGCGATCCAGCCGGCGTGAGAGCGCATCAAGGTCTTCCAGCGACCCGCCCATATGGGCCCCCATGTGGATGCGGTCGGGGTATTTTTCCAGCATGCGGTCCAGCATGGCAAATTGCTCATGGAAGGCCTTGTGTCCCTCGGATGGCTTGTATTTGGCGTTTTCTCCAAACCAGGCTTTCGGGTCGCCCACATGGCTCATGAAATGATAACCCAGGTTATACGCATGCTCGATGATTTCCTGCACCTCGGGGCTGTCCAGCGTGGCACCAAAGCGTTTCTGGCTGCCCGGTGCCATGTGAAATTTAATAATGCGTGATCCCTTCTCATAAAAAGAATCAATTCGCTTGTGCCAGATGCGGAAAAAATCCTCGCGCGATGGTGCATCCTGCCAGCGGGGGATGGCGATAAATTCAAACCGCCCGGGAAATGCCGCCCGCAGAGGATCGACATCTTCCAGCGGGGCCATGGTGAAAATGCGGCCAATTCCATAGGCGTCGGCCGCCCGCAAAAATTCTGCCGTCAAATGCGGTTTCTGGGTGTGCGTATGGACATCAATCACCGATCCGGTTACCGCTCGCTTCGGCACATCATGAAAATTGACGCCAGTGAGATTGTACGGGGGTGGCGATGTCGTACTGTTGTCATTCATTGTTATGAATCCCTTATTTTTACCGTGCGAGGCACCGGGCACAGGCTAATTACCATTCATCTGCAGGTATCCGGCACCTACCCGGCCATTTCTAAGCACCAGCACCTCCACACGCCGGGCCTTGGCAATCGCCGGCAGCAGCCGTCCGAGGAAAGCCAGATTGCGCACGCGATAAGGGCCGATTTGTATAATCACATCGCCCGGCTCCAAGCCTGCCTTGTCGGCGATCGAATGCCGAAATATCTGGGTAATTAGCAATCCGCTGTTGACATTTAACTTCATGCGTCCGGCCATTGCCGGAGTAACCTGCTTGACCACCATGCCAAGCAACTGTCGCGCCTTAAGCACAATGGGTGAAGGTGGTAGCCACGCTACCGCATATTGCCGCGTGGTGCCATTTGAAAATTTCACGCCGACCTGCCGCTGTTTGGCGCCAACAGCCAGCAGTGCGGCATACGCACCCTGCAGCGTATGGACGGGTATCCCGTTGACGGCCACCACCCGCGGCGCAAGCGTACCGGCAATGACCACATGATCGTGCGGTCCGGCCACGCCCATTTTGCCAGGGTAAAGCCCGAACTTTACATTGATGTTCCGCCCGTCCACCACAGCCGGGTTCATCAGCGTGGGTATCAGTTGCTTCAACCGGTCAATGCCAATGGCAAAGCCGATCTCCTGGGCATTGCCACGTATGGCAGTATTAATGCCGATGACTCGCCCGTAAGCGTCCAGCAGCGGGCCACCGCTGTTGCCCGGATTAATGGCAGCGTCGGTTTGGATTAAATTTTTCAGTGGGTGCGGATTGTTCGGCTCATGGATGGTACGGCCCGTCGCCGACACAATGCCAGAGCTCACACTTTGCGAATAACCAAATGGATTGCCCACCGCAATGGTTGGTTCACCAATCATCAACCCTTTGGAACTTCCAAGTTGCAGCGTGGGATAAACCCCGGGTTTCGTAATTTTTAATATGGCCAGATCGGCGCTGGGGTCGCTGTCAACGACGGTGGCCGCCAGTTTCTCTCCGTCGGCCAGCTTCACATGGATACTGCGGGCCTGGTCCACCACATGGTTGTTGGTAACAATGTAACCATCCTTTTGAATGATGAAACCACTGCCCAGAAAATCTGCCGGCTCCTGTACGACGGTACCCATGCCCATTGGCAAGGGAAACATATTGCCAAATGGATTGACTTCCTGACGGATAAGCCGGTGAGCAGTAATGCTGACAATGGCGGGGCGGCAATGCCTGACAATCTGCACGGTGATGGTATCGCGCAGATTGTTGGGGTTAAACACGGGCCGCCACGCCCATGCCATCTGGCACGCTGCCAGCACAACCAGACCAAATGTAAAGACAGTACGGCGCATTAACTTTCTCCTTCATGCGTAGATAACGCATAGCGTCCATCTTTTCAATGCGGTCCATGCCGCCGCCTTATCTTACGCGCGTTATGTCGTCCGGGTTTGAATTGAGAGAGGTTGTTCCAGATTGGCATGCCGCCTTGATCGAAGCCCCATGGAGGACGCGATCCTATCCCGTATCAGGGGATTCGCTCAGCAGGTCAATCAGGTCGCTTATCGGCTTATATGCTGGGCCTAAGGCCGTGCCTGCGATGCGCAGGCCCCCGTGCTACCGCCCCCCGTTGAAATAAATTTGAGCATCGGGATAGTAAGTAAAAAAGTGACAAGTTTAGATCAGGACTTGACACCCCCGTGGCCTCGAAGGGAATCGGCGAAGACGACTCAACGCGCATTATCTCGCCCGAAGCAAATATCCCGGTTAGAATCGGCCGGCAGTGCTTTAGTCCCTTAAGGCACCGGGACTGATTTTCCATTTCCGGCTAAACCAGTACGAAATGAAGGAAAGGCGTGATGGTGAAAATTCGTCGATGGGTATGCATGGCACTGGCTTGCTGGCGGTCTGAACGCCGCGCCTCGCTTCCGAATGCCTTATGGTTTGTATTGCTGCTGGCTGTGATGGCCGGACTTGACTACCTTTCCGGTGACCGAATTCTATCCCGCTGCATCTGGCTGGTACCACCTTTTGCCGCCACATTGAGTATTTTGCTGCTTCTGCCTGCAAGCCCAATTGCTCAGCCGCTGCCGGTGGTGATTGGCTCAACGGTCGGGGCGGGTATCGGCAGCATTGCCGCCATGGCGGTGCATGGGCCCATTTTTGCCGTTGTCGCTGCCGCCCTTGCATTACTGGTTCTTTCTGCCCTGCGCATTTACCATCCACCCGGCGTGGCGTTAAGTATGTACCCGCTGCTGCTGTATCCCGGCCATCTGTTTGCCATCGAAGTGGTCTTACCTTTCACCCTGGTTGCGGTGGGCAGTTCGGCCTTGCTTAGTCGGTACGTGGCATCCTGGCCGCGATATCCGCTGCCGCTTGAAGCGCCCCCGTCCAAGGGTGCGATGCCCGGATCGGGCGATATGGCCGACTGAATCGACCACTTTGCGGCATGCGTATATTATTAATAAGCAGGCATGCAAGATGCGCGGACATGCCGGTAAGGCGGCCGTTGGGGCTGAGACCAGCGCAGTAGCTGTTATCCAATCAACCTTAATAAATGCTGACATTCCGCGTCACGCTTTGGTCTGCCTATTGATTTGCTTTCATGCTTCGGCTCGATAAACTCAGGGACAAATGAGCGTGTTGCGTGTTGGATTAACCAGACACCACAAACAGTTGTGCAATTCACAACGCAGGACGCAGCAAAATTCCAGCCGGAGATTAACCACCATGAACCATATTCAACAAGGATGCCTGCACTCGCGCCTGGCCGTCGCCAGTTTTTTCGTAGTCCTGCTTGCTGCGGTCCTGCTGCGTGGCGGGACGGTATTGGCACGCGGCACTATCCGCACAGGCAGCGCTGGCCAGGTGCCGTGCATCGATCCAACCTACGGCTTGCCCCTGCCGGCAAGCTTCCGGCAATCCTATCCCAAACCTCCAGATTGGATCTGGGCGGCCACGGTTGGTGCCCATCAGACGGTGTATTTGATAAAGCAATTCCGCCTGGCCGCTATGCCGAACAAACCGATTTTGTATGTCACAGCGGACAATTTTTTTGCGGCATACGTCAATGGCCATAAGGTGGCGCAGCGCGATCATGGCACGATGAGCTGGGGTCAGGTGATTCACGTGCCGGTGAAGCGATATCTCCACAGCGGCACCAATACGATTGCCCTGCGGGCCACCAATGACGGTGGCCCGGCTGGTGCAATTCTAGAATTAATGAACGGCAACCAGACTCTGGTCAAAACCGATGGTACATGGAAATTGCTTACCCACGTACCCAAAAGCGCTCGATGGCGAACCGCACCGAAGGGGCTCCATTTGGCCAGCGTAACCGTTGAGTGCCGCTACGGCGGTGGCCCGTGGTTTGATGGACTCTCACCCTGGCCGGTTGCATACCTGCATAACCTTTACTTTCAGCCGCAACGGATCGAAGTTTTGCATCATGCGTCCAGCTTCCGAGGCTTGGGGGACGTGGCCCGAAAGTTAACCGCTGCCAACCGGGCATTGTTGCGTCCGGGCTATCGCGGCACATCAACACTGACTCCCTGGCGCAAAATCAATCTGGTTGTGTCGCCTGTGCACAATGGCCCCGCGCCGGAATTGCTTTTAAGTTTTGGCCAGGAAGTTGCCGGGTGCATTCAGGTGCGCGGCACGGGCGGCATGGTAAGCATCGGAACGGGAGAATCTCGTGGGGAAGCATTAAATCAGCCGTGGCATGGCTACCACCAACTGCGGCTGAAAACGGGCCACACGCTCTCTACGCCGAACAGTGCCTTTCGCTATGCCACCATCAGTTTCCACGGCCACGCCCCAATTCATATCACCCGCCTTCGATTGGATTTTATGTATTATCCCGTGGCGTATCGCGGCGCATTTTCGTGTTCTGATCCGTTACTGACCAAAATCTGGTACACCGGTGCATATACCTGCCATTTATGCATGCAGGAGGACATCTGGGACGCCCCCAAGCGCGATCGCCGCATGTGGATGGGGGATCTGCAAATTTCCGGCGAAGTGATTAACAATGTATTTTTAGACCATTTTTTAATGGAGCAAACCATGCGACGCCTGCGCCAGCAGGCGCAAGGCAACAATCCGCCGGCATCACTGCCTGAAAATGACGTCAATGGAATTCCGGGGTATTCCTGCGCGTGGATCTGCGGCCTGGCCAACTTTTACAAACACACCGGGGCCATCGGGTATATTCGGTCGCAGAAACTTCTGCTGCTTTCCATGCTGCAATATATGCGGCAGTCTTTTAATAGTCACCATCTATTTGACAACCGCCACCACCACTGGTGTTTTACTGATTGGGCCAACAAGCTTAATGGTAATACACCGCAGTCATATACCGCGACGGATCTTTACACATGCATGGCGGTACGCCGGGCAGTATTTCTGCTGCGCGCCATGGGTGATCGCACTGATGCACACCGCTGGAACCGCTGGGATCAAGCGATTATAAACGCCGCGCGACGGCATCTGGCCAACCCTGCAACTGAAACCTACACCAGCCTGCGACAGGTAAATGCGATGGCCATTGATTCTGGCGTGGCGACCGCTGAACAACGGGCAGCCATTTACAAGCGTATTCTGGGGCCGCAGTGCGCTTCCTGGCGGCAGCAAGCGACGCCGTATTACAACAATTTTGTCATGTTTGCGCTGGCGCACCTGGGAAAAACCAACCAGGGGCTTGCGTTCATCCAGAAATATTGGGGCGGAATGATTCGTGAAGGGGCAACGACATTCTGGGAAGCATACGATCCATCCTGGCCCAAACGCCATTTCCATCGGTATTTGAAGGCGGACAACTCAATGGGCTATTTTGTCAGCCTCTGTCATGGATGGTCATGCGGCGTTACCAATTGGCTTACGCAGTATGTTTTGGGGGTCAATGCAACCAGTGGCGGTTTTGCCACAGCTACCATTGCACCGCACCTTGGCAATCTGCAGTGGGCACGCGGCACTGTACCGACGCCACACGGCAATATCGTGCTGAAAGTTCGTAAAAACGGGTCCAAAGAATCCATGCAGCTGGTCTTGCCGGCCGGAATTCATACTACTGTCAGCCTGCCTGGTCACGCCTTATTGGTAAATGGCAAACCCGCTCACCTGATGAAAGGCAGCCGCCCGGGACGCTGCCATGTTCGAATTGATGCTCCCGGCGTTTGGACAATCAGGGCCGATTAGGCGCCCTGCCTGCCGAGCAAACGCCACTCGAGGCGTTACTCCGGAGGTCATGCCGCATTCCTGCAGGAAATTGTTCTGCCGGCGGCGGCGGCAGTAAACGGATGTAATGATAATCTATTGCCGGCTTTCAGGTCTGCCGAAAATGTCACAAGTTGCATCAGAAAGGCTTGGCCGAGGCTTACGACGGGATTACCGCTTCAAACTGCTGCCTAAGAAGTTTCAGCCGCAGTATGGTCATCGCCATTTGCGCCGCCCGCAGCCGTATTTGGCCCCGCACGCCGGGAAATTGAAATCGTCGCACCTCCACGCCATCGGCCCCTGCCAGCCCGATAAATACAAGGCCGACAGGTTTCTCCGGTGATCCTCCCTCCGGCCCGGCTATTCCGGTAATGGACAATGCCCAGTCTGAATGCGCCTTTTGGCGGGCGGCGCTGGCCATGGCGGCAGCGGTCTCCCGACTCACCGCACCATCAATATCCAATATCCGGGCATCAATATTAAGCTCCTGCATTTTCAGGGCGTTGCTGTAGGTGACCCAACCACCCGGAAAACATGCCGATGCCCCCGAAATATTGGTCAGCAGCTCTGACAGCAGCCCGCCCGTGCAGCTTTCGGCAGTTGCCACCGTCTGCTGCCTTTCGCGCAGCAGCCGCACCACCACCGCTTCCATAGGTTCGTCACCCATGGAAAATATTAAATCACCCAGTCGACTGCGAATGTCGCGGCTTACCGCTTCAATACCGGCAGCAGCCTCTTCGGGCTTTCCGCGCCAATAAATCCGCACCGATACGATGCCATCATGCACAGTTGTACCCACAGCAGGATTGGTATTGCGGCGCATTAAATCTTTGATCTTTTCACCCAGGGTGGACTCACCCATGCCAAAGGTGTTGATTTTCGCAATGCGCAGCACGGAGCCCGAACTCATCTGAGCCAGAACAGGCGCAACAGCCTGCAAAAACATGGCCTGCATTTCTCTTGGCACACCGGGCATGGCAAAAGCGTGGCAGTTGCCCCACTTGGCCGCAATACCAGGGGCGGTACCATTGGGGTTACTTATGCATCGGGCGGAGGCGGGTCGCAGCGCCTGCACGCGATTGACCATCGGCATAGCGCGATTAAGCCGGGCAAAAAACGCCTCGATTTCACTCATCGCAGCGTCGTCAGCCACCAGTTTATCCTGCATCGCGGTCGCCAGGGCCTCCCGGGTCAAGTCGTCATCGGTCGGACCCAGCCCGCCGGAAATCAGCAGCACGTCGCAATCTTTGTGCGTCCACTGCAACAGCCGCACTATTTCATCAAGGCTATCACCCGCCGTCAGATGACGCCGCACCCGTATGCCCAGCAATTGCAATTGCTCACCCAACCACGCTGCATTGCGGTTAATGGTTTGACCTGAGGTAAGTTCATCGCCAATCGATACGATATCCGCCTGCATCCAATCCTCCACCAGTCAATGCCTACAGTTGCGCCCGCTTTGGCAATCAGCGATCCCAACCGCGAATGATAATAGCCACGTTCAGGTCAGAGTGCGAAATGGACACCGTCCGCATTTAGCGGCGATCATCTACCGGGCCGCAGCGGGTGCCGCGTCATTGAACGCAATCGGCCCGCGGCAGGATTGGCTTTGTCGTTGTGGTGCATCTGCGGGCTCCCATGGGGCCGCCCTGTAAGATTGTCATAGCCCGGCGCAGCCCTTCTGCGCAGTTGCTACCGCTGTTAATGCATCGCGGCCCGAAGCATTGATTCCGCCGTGGCAATCTCTACAGGCGTAGCCATTGGATTGTGGGCGATTAAATCGGCAACATGAATGCAGTAATACAGATGCGACAACATCCGCTGATGGGGGGTGTAATGCATCGGCACAAGCGTGGGGCGGTGCCATTGCGATTTGAATTCCTGCTGCGCGCGGGCCAGCAAGCGTCGCAGACTGCCAACTTTGGGAGCCTTGGCCAGTGGCAGCTTGATCTGCTCTACCGCCAGCACTTTGCCCGTCGCACTCCGGGCCGCTATCCCCACATAATGGCTGCCTGTGGCAATGTCGCTGTCGGCCAACATCATATCATGCACGCCTGATGACTGGCGCACGGTGGTGTTATAGTTGCGGCAGAATATGACATACTCGCCGGCACCCGGGCATGGTTGCCATTGTAGGTGATACCCATCCGGCACAATCTGCGCGCGAAAATGCAGGCGTTGTAATGTCACGCCGCCTACTACCACATTGTGCAGCCTGATCGATGCGGCATTTTTAAGCCACAATGCCGGTGCACCGACCGGAATATGCCCAATGTAAATATCACTCAGCCGCACATCGGAAATCGGACATGGATTAAAGTTGGCAAAGGCGATAACCGGATCGTGCTGGCTGTCAATCTGGTTAATCCGCACATGGCTGATCGACCAGTCAGACACGTGCGGCACAAAGCCGGAATTCGGCAATTGGTAGCCCCCGGCCCAATGATAAATCGATGGATCGGAAAGGCATCTGGCCAGGTTGCACGTGATGCCACGGAAATAAATATGATTGATCCACCCGCCGCGCTCGCCACCCCACTTCATGTATATGATGTCGGCCCCATTGCCGAACTGATTGTTCAGGGCCATGACATTGCGGATGCCACCCGACATCTCGCTGCCAAACCCGATATCATGTGAGAGCCAATTGTTGCGGATAATAATATTTTCTGAAGGCCGCCCTCCATTGACCGGCCACGCATCCGCATTGCGGCCCGATTTAATAACGATGTTGTCATCATCATTGCGGATGTTGCAATTTTGTACCAGCACGTCATCGCATGAATCAATATCCAGACCGTCATCCATGTACTGATCATGGTTATATACGGTGACACCTTCAACAATCACATTTCGGCAATAGCCCGGGTGCATCGTCCAGAAAGGGGAATTATTGAACGTGACCCCTTCAATTAGCACGTTATGGCATAATTCAAAATCGCAAAATTCCGGCATCAGATGGTAACCGGCGCCGAATATGCGTTTGCGCATGGCAGTGAGATGGTCGGAATAGCCCCAGTTGATCTTCCGATCATGCCAGTTCACTTTTTGCTGGCTGTTGTACCAGCGCATCCATGTGGAATGCGGGGCATTTCTCTGCCCGTTAAACACCCCCAGACCGGTCACCGCCACATTGGTCTGTCCGTGGGCATAAATCAACGGTGAATAGTTGTAACACCATACGCCCTCGTAGCGGACCAGCACACACCCCTTGTGTTTGGCCGATCCAGTAAGGTAATCAGCAGGATTCATGCCAAACGTAATGGTTACGCCATATTGCGTATGAAAATTAACGCCCGAAAGCAACGTGATGGGCCCATTGCACAAATAATGACCTGTTGGTACGAACACCTCTCCACCGCCCGCATTATGGCAGGCTATAATGGCCCGGCGAAAAGCTTCTTCACAATTCGTTTTGCCATCATCCCTGGCACCATATCTCCATACATTAAATATCCGGTGCGGAAATTGCGGGGCATGGATATTTTTCAGTATCCGTTGGTAGAGGCTCTGGTGCCATTTCAGCGGCGTGCTGTTGCCGGCGGCCGATTGCGCTGCCGCGGCGTGAGCCATACCAATAACCGCCAGTATGACCGCCAAGACAGCCCCCAATAGGTTAAATGTGCGGGGGATGGCATCCCATGTACCCGGGTAAGGTTGTGTTTGTCGCATCGTGGCCGATACCTCGCTAGGCAAATTCGTCGAGCCTACCGCGGAAATTGTACAGTTGTTTGGTGTGCTTGCCATACAAAAGCAAGACATTTTCACGTCCGATTGTGCGCATATTTTTTTGCCTGCAAAAATGGGGCGGTCGGTCCGCGAAGAAATAATTTTGCACGCTACAATATCGACACTGGTAACTTGAGAAAGGCGCCGGATGTTTGAACTGCCCATCATCAACCTGACGCACCGCGACAATGCTGGCCGCCTGGAGGAAATAAAGCGAAAATTGTCGCTCGATGACGTGCTGCTTGGCCGGCAGCACGCCGCCAGCCTGGCCACCGTGCAGCAAATGATTGCCGCGATTAAAGATCGCGGCGATGAGGCGGTGGCGGAGTTTGCAGCCAGGTTTGACGACCCCGGCATTACGGTTGGCACGCTGCGAGTGCCGCAGAAACAAGTGGACGACGCTTTCACGCAGGCCGATCCGCAATTGATCGCCGCACTGCGCGTTGCTATTGAAAATGTACGTCATTTTCAATCTGCCATGTTGCCCGCTGATGCCAAAGCGATTGTGCCGACCGGTGCCGACCCGCATGGCAATGCCCAATTGCGCATCCGCAGTGTGCCATTAAACCGTGTTGGCATTTATGTGCCCGGTGGGGCGGGGGCGTATCCATCCACGCTGATTATGACGGCCGTGCCTGCACAACAGGCTGGCGTCAAAAGTCTGTGCGTCTGTTCGCCGGCCAAAGGTGGGCGCGTGGCACCGCAGGTGCTGGTGGCGGCCAAACTTCTGGGCATCGGCGAAATCTTTGGCATTGGCGGCGCGCAGGCAATTGCCGCCATGGCCCTGGGCACGCACCAGATCAAGCGTGTGGACAAAATCGTCGGGCCGGGCAATTGGTATGTGCAGTTGGCGAAGCGCGAACTGTTTGGCATGGTGGATATCGATAGTTTTGCCGGACCCAGCGAGGTGATCGTTCTGGCAGATTCGTCAGCCGATCCATCGGTCGTGGCCGCTGAACTGCTGGCACAGGCCGAGCATGCCCCGGGCAGTTGCATTTTAATCACGGCCGATGCTGATTTTGCCGCAGAGGTTCAAAAAGACCTTGGCCGGCAGCTTGCTGCCTTACCGCGCCGCGAATTGACGGAAAAAGCACTCTCGTTTGCCAGCGCCATTGTCGTCACCGCCGACCATGCATCCGCCCTTGCCCTGACCAATGAGTTGGCACCGGAACATTTGCAGATATCCACGCGCAGCGCCCGCGACGATGCTGAGGCCATAACCAATGCAGGGGCCATTTTCATCGGGCATTATTCCCCGGTGGCCGCTGGCGATTATCTCTCCGGGCCGTCACATGTATTACCCACTTCCGGCACAGGCCGATTTTTCAGCGGACTTTCCGCCGAAAGTTTCCGGCGGCGGATGTCGGTTGTCGAATTGGATGCCGGTGCTCTCAAGCATGTTATTGGACCGCTGGGCATCCTGGCGCGGGCCGAGGGTTTTGAAGGCCATGCGCGATCCGCCGAGATGCGACTGCCAAAGCCGAGGTCCAACTGATATGACCGCACTGGAAGCGCCATCATCCGACGCCCCTTGGCCCACTGCGGGCGAGCCAGTGGGTATCATCGCTGGCCAGGGGATGCTGCCCGTTTCGGTGGCGGAGGGGTTGCGGGCCCGACAGCATCCGGTGATCTGCGCGGCCCTGTGGGGCCAAAGTCAGGAAGAGTTGCTGCAGGCCCGATGCGATTATTTCAAACGCGTGGGGCTGCTGCGAATAAACCAGTGGATACGCGTATTCCGCTCTCACGGGGTATCCAAGGCGGTTATGGTGGGCAGGGTGGCCAAGGCCAACATGTATCAAAAATATCGCATGTTGCGATATATTCCCGACTGGCGCACCGCTCGCGTATGGTTCTGGCGCGTTCGGCACGACAAACGCAGTGCCCGCCTGCTTTCGGCGGTGGCTGATGAATTGGCTTCAGGAGGCATAACACTTTTGGACGCCCGGCCCTACATCCCCAATGAACTTGCCGTGGAAGGCCCCATGACGCAAACCCGCCCCAGCGCGGATATCCTTGCGGATGTTGACTTTGGCTGGCCGCTTCTGCGAGACATTAACCGTCTGCTTGTGGGGCAAAGTCTGGCGGTAAAAGACCGCGAGGTGATTGCGGTTGAAGCAATGGAGGGTACCGACGCCCTGATTGAACGGGCGGCTGGCCTGTGCCGCCGGGGTGGATGGGTTTTGCTTAAAGCCAGCAATCCCAATCAGGATATCCGCTTTGATGTGCCGACCGTTGGCCCGCAGACGATTGAAAATTTAATACGTTTTCGTGCCGCTGCGCTGGTACTTGAGGCTGGCCGCACCATCATGCTGGAAAAGCCCCGCCTGCTGCAGATGGCCGATGCCGCCGGTCTGGCCATCCTGGGGCGGTAGCGCCCGCATCGGGGCACCTTGCGGCGCAATATTTTCCCCGCATCGCAGTCGTCTGCGCGTCGTCGCCGCCGCCCCTTTTTAGCCGCGTGGCCTTGTGCCCGCGCGTGATGAATTGGGGCAACCGCAAACAAGATGATGCCGCGCCCACGATGTTCACCCACCCGCAAAATCCCACGCGTGGCCTTGTGCCCGCGCCGGCCTGCATGAGCACCGCCCGCAGTCGCATCATGTTTAGCTTCCCTTAAACCCGCGGCATTTTTGAAAATTTCCAACTATTCGCGTGACATGTCGAGTACCGATCTAGACTTGTCGCTGCCATATTCACCACCCTCATCATGGAATACCTTCCGAACGGGATGACGCCAAGTGTACAATTCGCGTGGCTGCGCCATGGTGTAACTGCCATTTAATTGGCCTGATTGTGCGGCGGAGAGGATCGCTCGAATTTTGAATCGACTAAAGTTGGCCGGAGCGCTTGGCGGCGTCGTTGGTCAGACTGCGGTTGCCACGCGAAGAGGCCTCGGATAAACCCTGTCGGAGGGCACGCACGCGGATCAGGTGCGCCATGGAACAGGCCGGCCAAAGCACATGCCCTGCACAGCGTCTGGCGAATGGATGCCACCGTTTACTTGCGGTTATGGCCGGTATGTCGCACAATCATGGGAACTGCAGGTTGGCATTGCGCAAAGGATGGCGCCGAATGCGTCAGGTCAGAACCATTCCCCGTATTTTCGCCCAGCCGGTCATCTTCGGAGCCGGTCTGATAAGCTGGATTGTATTATTTATTTCTCTGGCACTCATCGCCCTGGTGGTATTGGCGCCGGCCGCCCAATCATTGCGCCAGGCCCGGCAGCAGGAGCATTCTCTGCGTGCCACCCTGGCCCTGATGAAAGAGAAAATTGCCATCCAGAAGCAATTTATCTCTCTTACCGAGCACGATGAACGCATGATGCAGCGTCTGGCGGACCGGCAGATGGATATTGTGACACCCGGCGAAAAGGTGCTTCCGCTGAAAGGAATTTCCGCTCCTCGTGATGTGCAAAGCCTGATTGCCCGGGCGCTCAAACGCATACCCCCGCGTCCAGTGCGTCCTTTACCGTGGTATGACGGCCTGGCTCTTTACCGGCCGATGCGGATACCACTGGTCATCGTTGCACTTATTGGGTTGGTGTTTGCTTTTCTGGTGGATGTCCGTCGCCGCGATTAGTCGGCACTTCCGCAGATTGTGCCGCATGTGTTGCCGCGCAATGCTGGAAGAGCCATGCACTGGTCAGCGGGCTGCCATTGATGGCCTTGGGCGGCAATGGCATCTTGTCGCGCTTCGGTCGCTGATGAACGCCGGGGATTGCCGGTGGCAATTCCGCTATTTGGTCCTGGCGATAATGGCGGCCTGCCGGGCCAGCGCCATCGCCAGATGTTTAAGCAAATGACTGCTTTCAGTATGGGCAGCGGCTGTCAATGCTTTAGCGGCCAGCGTGCCGGCACTGCCGTGGCTGGCGGAATCGTACAGCCGCAGGTACGCGAAGGCTCGGACCCGTCGGGACGGCGAGTGGATAAGCCCAACGAGCGCTTGCGAGAGTTTGGCTGGCAGGCCTTTAAGCGGTGCGATTCGCAGCAGCCAGGCTTGGATATCAATATCATCTGAATCGCTTATGACATGCATCAAGGTGGTTTCAATCAGCGATACAGTTTTGGCGGCCGCACTTTGCCCCGCGGCGTTAGAACTGGCGACTTTCATAACCGCGGGCAGGTGATTGGCCAATATGCCTGCGGCCAGCATCCGCTGGTCGGTTGACAGTGATGGCAGCTTCTGTGCCAACATGCTGAGATCCGATGGCATATCCGCTGGCAAGCCATCAACAGTGAAATAACCTGCCGATAGCGCCTGGCCACCAAGCCCCGGAAACACTTCATTTCGGTCGATGATGGGGTTGGTGATCATTTCAATTCGTCCACCCATCATTGAAAGTGGATGCCGCTGCAATATGGCCCGCAGCATTCCCTGATCGAGCCGGTAGCGTACTTCCAGCGTGGCATTGGAATCCAGACTGAACACCTGCGGATTGGAATCCACCGCGTAGGTACCAAGGTTCTGGTCGGTCAGGCCTTCCAGTCTTGCTACCATTGCCACATTGGTTGTGATGGCGGAAGTGGGGCCAACCGCCAAGGTGTAAGGGGACGCGTTGTAGTAATCAACACGAGCGTACATTGGTTCGCCTGCATGGGTGGTGCGGCGAAGAAAATGGACCGATTCCAGAATGACGCGTTCTGGATGAGCCAACACATGCAGCATCTCGTTGGGATAGGCACTGGCCAGCTTGGCAATTTTGCTCGCCCCTGCCGGTGGCTGTAATTTGATATCCAGATGTTGGGCTTCGTTGTAGGTTTGCAGCGCAATAAGGGTGGTGGGGGCTTTAACCCAAAGATTTTCCAATATCGCTGCTGCGTGGTGCAGGTGTCCACTTTGGGCCAGCAACCTCGCCAAACCGATTTGCGCATACGGGTCGGTTTTGGCCTTTTTAAACTGCGCCAATGCCGCACCGGTATACAATTCGCGCATCAGCTGCCAACCATGCACCCGCAGGTACACGGGATTATCGCGGCCGATCAATTTTCCAAGTTTCACAACCTGGGCGTTGATGTCGGCAGGCAGTTTGGATTGGTAAAGCAGCTTAAGCCAAAGCAGGTCTGCCTGAAGTTCGGAGGAGTGGCTTACCTTGATCGCCTTTTTCAGTCGTGCTTCCAGGCGCTGCAGCAGCATTCCAGAGAGATTACCGCTGGCCGTGTGGCCTTTGCACATGGCGGTTAATGCCAATGACAGCGTGCCGGTGGTGGGTTGGCGTAGCGCTGTCAGCTCACTTAGGTAGGCGTGGGCCTGCTGCGATTTCCCGGCCATCTGCCAAAAGGCGGCCAAATCTCCGGCAAAGCCGGGGCTTAGTTTTTCCCGCGCCCGCTGAAATTGCTGAATACTCTGATTGGCCCAGGCGGCAGCCGCCGCATAAAGCCGGTTGGCGGCCAGAATCTTGGCACCGGCTTCGAGCATGGCCGGTTGATAGGGGTCGCACTCCAAGGCTTTGATGACGATGTACATTTGCTGCAATGGCTCGGAATGAGTTTTGTTCAATCCCACCAGAATTAGATTCCACGCATTGACGTTGGCAGGGTCTAATTCGACCGCTTTGATAAAAAAGTCTGCGGCTTTGCTTTTTTGCGCCTCAACCATGTAAAGTTCACCAAGGCGCAGCGCAATCATGCTACCAAGTTGTTTACTGGTGCCATGGGTACGAAATGCCGTTTTGTAGATGGCAATGCGGCCCGCCACCGTTTGTTTGGCCCCGGCCAGCGAATCCAGCAGCTTCAATTGTGCAGCCAGATCGCTAGGCTCCAGCTTGCACAGTGCCAAAAGGGCTCTGACTCTCAGCGGTGGCTTGTTCAGAGTCTGGGCCGCTTCAGCAAGCAGCCGATAACCGGTGGCAGACTTCGGATTCAGCCTCACCGCCGCTCCGAGCAAATACCGGGCGATTGCCGCCGCACGCTCGGGTGCGATGGAGGTGTTGCGTCCGATGCTGCGGGCGTCGTCGATGAGCTGATCGGCCAAGCGGGTTCGCCCGCCACCACTGGCCAGGGATATTCCGCCGGTTCCCATCACCGTTGCACCCACCAGAATACATGTGGTGAGCAAACCAACGCTGCGCACTTTTCTCGGCATCATCCCGAACACCCTAATCTAGACGAGCAACCCATCGATTCCAGTTCAGTTCTCTTCAGGCACTGGGGCAAAAGGCCGATAACTGACTTCTACCCCCGCCATCCCAATGGTTTATACCGGCCTGCAAATTTATGGTCAATAAGGTGTTTGCATCCGCAAACCGGCCTCAAAGCCCCATTCCACAGCGTCTTAACGCCACCCCGCGCCATTGTACAACCAGAGAGCCGTCGGTGGTGGCATCTGTAAGCCATATTATCGGCATCCGGCTGGGTGTCAGTGCAGGCGGCCATGCCGCAAGGCATATCGGTTAATCTGAACCGTGCCTTCACGATTTTGAATGTTTACCCCTGCCAGGGAAAACGATGGGCGAAACAGACCGGTTCGGTTGAACCGACTTGGTCAGCTTGCCCAGATCAAGCAAATATCGGTCGAACAGCAAAGTGTGGTTGTTCAGCCAGGTTGCCAGCTTCAAATCGTCAACCGGCACGGCAAAGAGACGAATGCGTGCATTCAGCCGTCGGCCACCGCGCAATACCGTCAGTACGACATGGTCTCCGGCCTTAAATTGGCTCATCAGCTCGATAAAATCCTGGCCTGTCATGCCGGGGCCAAAATAGCGTCCATTAATGCCCAAAATCAGGTCGCCGCGCCGCAGCACCCGACCGGCTGGCAAACCGCGCAAAACTTTCTCCACATAAATGGCGGAACGGCGGTGCAATTCGGGCAGGCGGGATACGACCAAAAAGCGGATCCCCAAAAATGGTCGCCGGCCTCCCTCTTGTAAATACTGCTCTAAAAACAATTGAAGCCCAATACGCCGAAGGCGGATGGCCATTTCCAGCGTTTGATCGTGGGCGATGGCGGCCGCCACGGCAGGCAAGGCGGTGGTCGATTTAAGCATCAATGCCTGCTGGGCGGCATGGCGCACCTTCCAGCGGCTGCTGTGCAGCATTTGGATTTCTGCCCGCACCGATGCCGCAGGCGATGAGGAGTTGTGGGCATTGGCGACAGAACACCACGCCAGCATTATGGTGATCAATATCCCTTTGTGCATGGTGACACCGGGCTTAAAACAGCCACTCCATCAAAATGGCATCTGACCATCTGTCCGTTGCAGCACGACTGACTACAACTTGAACTGCATAAAATGATATCATGAAGGTATGAAGGATCAGAATGACAAATCGGTCGGTGATGAGCCAATCGGGGAAAGTGCTGCATCGCAGCCAGCTTCAGATGGGGGCTTCAACGGTTGTGCGCATGTGACGCCAGATTCGGATGAATCAGTCGCCCGCCATCCAGGCGGACGCGATATCGGGCCAAATGACGATTCCGACACCTTGCCGCCTGACACATCGCCTGAAGACGAAGCATTTCAACACGCAGGCCAATCACCATTACCTTCAGGTCCACAGACGTCCACGCCAAGCCCATCTGCGGACGACGCCTCGGAAAGCCGGCGTGGTTTTTTTGCCCGCTGCATGCGCGATCTGATGGCCCCGCTGGCCAGTCTGATTGAAAGTAAAGTGGAGCCGATGACCAGTGCCTTTCAGACTGATTTTGGGCATGACGCCTCACCCATGTATTCCGACGCCGAGCATTACGATCGATATGACCACTACTCCACGCCGGATGTCATTTTGCGTCCGCCCGGTGCGCTACCGGATGAAGATTTTGAAAAGGCGTGCTCCAAATGCGGGCTTTGTGTGCAGGCATGCCCCGTCAAGTGCATCGTCATCGACGCAGAAGCCAGGATCGGCGACGGATTTCCATACATCCTTCCGGCGCTGGCACCCTGTGTGGTGTGTGACGAATTGGCATGCATGAAGGCGTGCCCTACCGGCGCGCTTAAGCTGGTGGAAAAGGCAAAAATCCGCATGGGGTTGGCGGTTGTGGATGCCGGAACCTGCCTGCGGTCACATGGCGAAGATTGTCGGCTTTGTGTGGAGGCCTGCCCAATCGGCGATACGGCCATCAGCATAAGCCAGACAAGCGGACGGGTATTGGTGAAGACCAACGGTTGCGTGGGGTGTGGCAGTTGCGAGCACGCCTGTCCAACCGACCCTGCTGCCGTGACCATCCGTCCCATCAAGACTCATGCCTTTCCCAACGAAGATTGACTGGCGTTCGGCATGGTGTCTTCCGGGCAATGCGCCTCGGGCATCGATATTTTTACTCGATTCGCTGCGTGGCAGGCTGCAGCTCTGATCGGCCATGACTATGGCTGAACCATCATTGGGCGAGATGGCTACAAGATGGATCCGAAGATCGCTCTTTATACAGCAGCCGCCATCGCAGGGGGCATGACCGTGCCGGGCAGCGCGGGCGGCAAAATATGAATGGTCTATCGCGGCAAGGGGGCGTGAATGTTTCCTTCAAGCACGGCGGAAACCAGGGCATCTACGCAGGCACTGTCAAATTGCGTTCCGCGCTGCTCAGAAATGCAACGCATCGCGTGATGGGTGCTCTGCATCGGTTCACGCCCGCAGAGCAGCCAGTCGAACCGGTCGGCCACAGCCATGATCCTTGCCCCCAAGGGTATTTGATCTCCCTTGAGCCCCTGCGGAAAACCCGAACCATCCACATGTTCATGGTGTGATTCTATTAGTGGAATAATAGGCGCAAAACTTCGGATCCCGGAAATGATCGTCCGTCCCGTTTCAACGTGTCGCCGGTATCGCTGCTGGTCCACCTCTGAAAGGTGATCCATGTTTTCAAGGATGCCATTGCCGAGGCCCAGCTTCCCGATGTCATGCAGCAGCGATGCGCGACGAAGCCACAATCTTTGATTGGTCGGCAAATGAAGTTGCGCAGCCATGGCATCGGCGCTGTCGGCCACGCGGCGGCTGTGCCCAGCGGTCCACGGGCTTTTGGCGTCGATAACATCCGAGAAGGCGCTTACAAGGTGATCGATCTGCGCATCATGAATGGCACCGATTGCCGGCTCATCAAAGCGGTGTACCTCTTGCACGGCGTCGCCATTTTCAAGGCTTGGCCAGAAATCACTTTCCGATGACGCCGACACGAATGCCCGCACCAGATTGGGGTCAAACCATGTGCCGCTCCGGTCGCAGACTTCCTGGGTGGCCAGAACCGGCCCCCCGGCCACCTGAAAAACATCGATGACCTGGGCCAGAAGTGCGAGTCGGCTCAGTAGAGGAATATCTTTACCCGCCAGCTTTTGCGGTAGTCCTCGCCCGTCCCAGTGCTCGTCCAGGGAACCGACAGCATCAGCAACAGCCGATGGAAAGCCCATTTTCAGCAAAATTTCCTGTCCGCGATGACAGCGGTCCTCCACCACTTCCCGCGCCAGATTGACCGCATTCAGGCCAATGTGCATGACTCGAGCCAGTCGCGTTTTTATCGGTGCTTCAGGGCGGGTGTGCGTTAGGATGAAGCGGATGATGTGCATCAATTTGCTGCTGTCAACCTGGCGAAAATCAGCCTTCAGTGCGATGTCGTCCATGCCGTAAAGATTAAAAAGTCGCGATGCGTTGCTGGAACAGCCAATATCCTTCAGCAGGACGGAATAAAACAGATCGGTTCGCTGGGCATCGGGCAAGTGAATGGTGTCGGCTATCCGCAGCGCGATCCACGCCGCCCGCTGGCTGTGTCCGGCTGGCAATCCCTCGGTCAAATCCAGCGCTACACTCAGCGATGAGAGAAGTTCTGCCCGGGTCAGGCGTTCCGGTTCCGGCACCATTGGAACCGTCAGCTGTCCCCGCATCTGCTTGATATTCAGTAAAGTCATGCCAGTTTCACGCTCGGCCATTCCACTGCTTTATATCGATCCAACCGCCGCGATCAGCCGCGGTGCCTTCATAACACTTGTATCAGCGGTCAAAGAGGGCATTGGGCATGAGATAAAACAGTCCACCCGGCGTGTCCTGGCGGGCGATAATATTATTGATGCAATCGGGACGAATTATCAGACCCGCCGCAGCACGGCCTGGCGCGAGGAAGCCGGTGAGATGGCCGCCAGCCGGACTACAAATCCTTCCATGTTACGTTGCGGGTCGCCCAGGCTGGATTTAGCGGCCATATCGACGGCCAGCAGTTCCGCCATGGCGGTTTGCACACCGGCGAGGCCCCACCGTCGGGCGAGATTTAAGATTTGATTGGCGCGAGGGGGCGGGAAGAGTTTCAGTTCCCGGATGATCTGGGCATCGGGCAGCCGCCGATCAAGCAGTTCGCGCGCCGCCGCTACCCGTCCCAGCCAATGGTACACCGCGCCAACGATGGTAAATGTGACCCGCGCATCCATCTGCAGCAATTCCGCATGACGGGCCAACGACCCGGAGGTATCTGATTCCGCCAGCGCATCGATAAAATCCCATACCTTCTGCTCATGCTGAAAACCCACCATCTCCTCCACCATTTCAACGGTGATGGATGGCTTATCGGCGGCGTAAAGCGTCAATTTGCATAATTCAGAATCCAGGCGCAAATAATCCGGCCCGACCAGATCTGCAAGGCGGCTGGCGGCTGCGCCGTCAATCTTTTTTTTGTAATATTCCCACGAGCGGCGGTTAAGCCATGGAGCAATATCGGCGGGGCGCGGCAGGGGTGCCGCAAGGACTGCGCCATCCGCTTCCAAAAATTTATGCAGACGTGTGGTCTTCAGCCATGAATCGCATACCAGCACCAGTAGGGCCGACGGATGTGGGTTTTGGGCATAAGCCAGTATTAATTCACGGGCACCGCCGCTGCCACCTTCAGCCTCACCATCGTCCTGCCCTCCACCGGATTTAAACAGCCAGTCCGCTGGATCGACCAGAACCAGCTTTTTGGGTTCAAACATGCTCGTCGTGCGGCATTCGTCCAGCAGATCGGCCAATGAAGTGCCCGGCTCCACGCGCACCGTGTCGACGCGGTTTCCACCTGAATAGCTTTCGGTGATTGACTCAATCAGGGTGCGACGGGTAAAGGCGTCTGGCCCGTCAATGACCATAACCGGTCTGATCTTAATTCCATGGGGTGCCGTCATGTGTCAGAGGTCTCCGTCTCAAGGGGCAGAATAACAGCCCGCATGTCGATAATCAGCCTGGTTGCCGGGCCGGCACGGTCCGGCGGCCTCACACGACCGTTGATAAGCACTGGCAGGGCAATGGGTGATGGCATGATTAAATCTCGCGGCAGCATCACGGCATGGGGACGTTGGTGAATTTGAAAGGTATTTTCAGATTCACCGTTCGCCTGAAAACCACAAAGGTGATTTTGGCCAATTGAATATTGGTCTGTATGGTATCGACTGTCTGGTTGGGTGCTCCGTTGGAGCTGATGCAGTTCATATAACTCGCAGCCATGCCATTGGCCGCCTGCCCCATGATGGCATTGGTGTTGGACAACTGGCTTTGAATGTTCTGCACAGCCGGTGACAGTGGGCCCGACCAGGACAGTGTGTACTGAAATTGCCAATTGTTGTTGACCATTGATTCGGGACCGATTTTCAACCGGACGCCGTCGATGCGCATATGCTCGGTCTTTTTGGGTGAAATGTGGACAATATACACCTTCCTGCCAACGGCGGCTGTGATGGGGATATAGCCCTTAATAATTTTAATTCTGCGTGTGGGGTGCTTGGGATAATTTAAGTTGAAATTGCAGTTGACAATTGCGCCTTGAACCGGGCCGCCGTAGAAATTATTCGTATTGGGTGTCAGCAAAGATTGCCCCTTGCTGTCCACCGCCTTTGTAATGACCGCCGCCTGCGTTTGTACATTGCCGATCTTATTGGGCAGGATAAGTAAATTGGCATTAATGGTAAAATATGATGTTCGGACGGGCTTGGCCTGCGTGAAATTGCAGGTGCGCTGGTAGTTGCTGTTGGTAAGGCTGACGGCAAAAGCGCCGTCGAATGATGTATAGGCGGTGATGCTGTTTTGTCCCTGGCTGAATTGCATGACAGCCGGTCCGGTATTCATGTAGTCGTACGCCGGTGATAAGCCGGTCTTTGCAGCTAACATGGCGATCACCTTCCAAAATGGCGCATTTTTAACCTTCAGCGTAACGGTTGACGTGGAAGTCCCATTAAAAAAATTGGCTGTCATACCTGCCTGTTTGCAGACGTCGTCGATGGCCTGGTTGGCCGATACATTGTGCAGATTCAGCGTGATCAGGGGCCCGCGCATGAGGTCCATCCGTGCAATGGCGCGTATGTCATGGCGCAGAAGATGCCGCATTTCCGGCGTGGTCAAGCCCTTCAGTGCGGCTTTCAGATAGGGAACCACCGGATCGCCCATGGCCAGTAAGTCCTTGGCAGCCTTTTCACGCACGGCATACCGCCCGCTATTGAGGGCCTTAATGTCAGCCTTGATCTTTGCGATCTCCGGCTTCGGCATTGGCGGTAACGCGGCCTGTGTCGCCGGACTGCGTGCGGCACCCGTAGCCGGTGCCGGGATCATAGGCCCCCCCGGGTTAAACTGCATGGGATTAACTACAACCATCTTAGCCTGAAGGCCTGCGGCCATCGCCACCGAAACACCGGCCACCCACATGCCTGATCGTAATCGCGCGTTCATTGTGATCCTTCCCAAAAAGAGTCAGCCCCGAAGTATCTTCCGCGCCACTGACTTTACGACCACAACGTCCTGGCTGCAATCCGATGCGGCCATGCCCTGCGGTCGTTACGGCGTGGCCTCCGGCAGCGTGTCGGACGGTTCAGCCGGACTCTCTGGCATGGCAGGGGCTTCGCCTTCCGCTGCCGCCCCCTGCGCGGGTACGCCCGTGGCGGCCTGCGACTGCTGGCATTGCCGGATGCCGGCAGTAAGTTGCGAATAAAACAAAGCAAACTTCGCCCGCGACATAGTCAGCTTGAATTCGTTTGTGCGGCCGGCACGAGTAATAAAAAGCCGATAGGGCGGGTTTAAAATCGCCCGCACCATCCAGGCAATCAGCAGCGGCAGCGGGAATCCCACCAATACCCACACAATCCACCCGGAAGTTGCCGAGCGCGTCGCATGCGCCACCAGAACTGTGATTAAAGCATCCACGACGATAAAAAAGAGCGAAATGCCAACGGCCCCATTGCGGTAAATGCGATCTCCGCGGTTGACGTACAGACGCTCTATGCGATTAAACAAAATGCGGCGCAGGGTATCTTTGTAACCGTTGACAGAAAGCACCAGCAGATGGTCGGTGTAAATGATCATCCGCTGCTGTGGAAAGCTGCTTTTGACCCGCCAGACTTTAGGCGGCATATTTTGCGATGGTGTTTCTGTTGCCATTTAAAACCTCTGGTGCGGATGGGCCTTGGCAAACAAACCTAATAAAAGTGCACACCAGATCAGCACGCCCGCAGCCGCCCAGAGAAGCAATGCCGATAACATAAAACCCACATGCCACCGGCGGACCAACTGCCCGTAAAGCGCGTTTTGCCGTCGCAACCGAAGGGCTTTTACCCAATAAATAAATCCGACCGGAACCCATATAAATGCCGGAAATATCATAAAAGCGCTGATCGGCAATACCAAGACGCATGCCAGCAACTGCCACACCACTCGGTCTGGCCGCGACAATGAACTGGCAAATCGCTGATCGAGAACGGTTTTGCCTGCGGCAGAATCTAAAAATTGCACGCTGTAGGGTGTGCCGTCGATATCCACCGCACAAAGGGCGCAAATGTAATTGCCCGTGCCGGCGCATACCGCTACGGCACGATGCTCGGGGTGATGGGCGCAGATGGCGTGCTGCTCTGACGCACCTTCAATGCGGTCCACAGTCAGTCGAGACGGCGTGAATTCCTCCACGCTGAAATATGCGTCGTGCTTGCCGCAGAACCATTTACCCTCGCGCTGCACCAGCGTGCGAGTACAACCCTCTATCGGACATCGCAGTGCGGCTGGCAGTTCAACATTTACTGCGGGCGCCTGCGTCATATCCGTTCAACCTCGCTGTGCGATGGAAATATTACCTTTCGATCTTACCGTTAAACTACTGATTCTGCTTCGCTTCTGCAAGCCCTGCCCTTTCAGTCCGCCAGCCAGGCATCGTTGGTGCATGGATCGGCCCTTTCCCGTAAACTACCTGTGGGTGGATGGCTGACGCACATTAAGCCCGCGCGGCATCTTGCCGATAAGCCAGAAAGGCAGGTTGGCGTCGGGGCCACCTCGACATATCAGCGGTAAGAAAGGCGGTCATGCGCGTACTTCTGGCGGAATCGAACCGGTTAAGCATTCGTCTGATAAAAAAGCGTCTGGTGTCCGCTGGTTTTGATGTCCTCGTGACAGATTCTGCAGAAGAGGCCGAGCAAATTGTACGCGAGGGCCTCTGCCGCCTTGTGTTGGTGGACTGGAATCTGGACGGCCCTGAAGCTGGCCTGAAACTCTGCCAGACCATCCGACACGAAGAGATGTGGGGTTACGTTTACCTTATTCTGCTGACTGAAAGTAATGATTCACAGGATCGCATTCGGGGGCTTAACTTTGGTGCAGATGAATTTTTACACCGCCCGTTCGATCCCGACGAACTGGTAGCCCGGGTGCGGGCTGGTGAACGCGTCCTTTCGCTTGACACACGCAATGTCGCAATTTTTGCGATGGCCAAATTGGCTGAATCGCGCGATCCGGAATCGGGCATGCACCTGGAGCGGGTGCAAAATTATTCCCGTCTGTTGGCCCAGGAATTGGCCCTCACTCCCGAGCATCATCAAACCATCAATGCCAATTTCATCCGCTGGGTGTATCTCACCAGCCCGCTGCACGATATCGGCAAAGTTGCAATTCCGGACTATGTCTTGCTGAAGCCCGGCCGCCTGACTGATCGCGAATTCACCCTCATGAAAACACACACCACACTGGGTGCCAACACCATCGATATAGCATTGCGTCGTTTTCCCGACGCCCAGTTTCTTCAGATTGCCCGCGAAATTACTGCCACCCATCATGAGCGCATCGACGGCACCGGCTACCCCATGCAGTTACGCGGCGAAGAGATTCCCCTCAGCGGACGCATCGTCGCACTGGCCGATGTTTACGACGCCCTGACCTCGCGACGTTTATACAAGGATGCCTTCAGCCATGACGTGGCAAAATCCATCATCCTTTCCGCCGAGGGAACGCAATTTGATCCGCAGGTCATTGCCGCATTTTTACGGATCGAGGATTCCATCCATGCCGTCCGTGAGCGCTTTGCAGAACGCCCCGCCCTGATAACCTGACCACATGACCTAGCGCGGGCGTTGAAATGGCGATTCATTTTCCAATGGTGGATATTAGCCGGCACATTTATGTGCCGCTCGAATGGACGCGCGGCATCCACTATCCCGCTACTGTCTGATTATTCCAACCTGCGTGCCGACATCAGCGCCTGTTCCTGCCAGCCGACGGGAAACAGATGTGATCCGCCGCAGGCCACTTGCTGAATCCTGGACACTTGACGGCATGCTTATCAACAAGTGTGGCGCGAAATACTCCCGTCAATTTGCGCCTGCTAAACCATTGTTTTTTCCGTTAAGCCTGTTCGCCGAGGCAACGATTGCGATACAACGATGGCTTGATCGCTGCGATCATGGCAGCCTGATCAAGCGGCTTGCCCAAAAACATGCATAGATCGGGGATGATGCTCTGCGGCCGTGCGATTAACGCATCATGGGAGATGTTGAGGACTCTCATGTGTGTCGCGGATTTCAGCCAATCATCTACTTCTAGTAATTCACGACGAAATATGCCAACCAGTCGCTGGCGATCAAGCGCGGAAGTTGTTGATCGGTTCAGCATGACGTACTGGGATAAAACGACCTCGTCGAGATCACGTCGCATGAATAGCACCTGATATTTGTGGATGGGTGGCAGGTCGCGAAGCAGTCGGTATATCACCTTAACCGCACAGCCATCGGCCAAGTTAGTCCAGGTGGAGTCGTTCCGCGCCTGCTTAACGGCCTGAAGCTCAAAATATCCGAGCGGATTTGATTCATCGGGTGGGCGTAGTGCATCGGTCAGGACGCGCATACCACCAGCATGGAGAATCTGCATCATGAGCGAGGTGCCAGACCGCGGCAGGCCGGAGACGACCGTAATAGTGGCCTGTAGCGGATGCCGCACTACGGCGGCATCCGCTAACAAGTTATGCGCCAATGAATCAATCATGCGCTGAATTTCCTTCGGCGCTGCCGCCAAGCCAAGACACCGGTGGCACCCGTGGCAAGCAAAGCCAAGGCTGCGGGTTCGGGGGCCGGCGAGCCGGTGACTGGTACGCCACCAGTATCACCGACGGTAATGGGCGCACCGGCGGTAGTTTCAAACGCATAGCTGAGCAACCGCGAATTGAAATCAACCAGACCGGTCGAGGGCTCGGTCGTGGTGTTAAAGGAAAAGGCGGCCCATCCATAATATGTTTTGCCGTTGGTTTCTGTGCGCAATCCAGTGTAAAGCACTTCATGGTTTCCAGCTTTGACGATATTCGTGCTGTTGTAACCGCCCGTGCCGAAGGTAAATTGACCACCATTTCCACCGACCTGCGTGCCAGCCGCCAGAAAATCGAGGGTCGACGTGGCACCCCCATTGGCCGAGGCGGCAACTGTGACCGCATCCACACCTGGAACCATGCCGGAGAAGGTAACACTGGCATCCCCCGAGATGCGATTAAGCGATGTCATCATGCCAAGGAATGCGGCATTTCCTCCGAAATTTATAAAGGCTTCACCACTTGGAGTGAGAGTGCTCATAGGGGCGTTCAGATATGTATATTGCACAGCAGCGCTTGCGGCTCCGGCCGCCATCATGGAGAGGCTGACTGCGGCGTAGGCGGATAGGCGGGCGTTTAGCCCTTTATCAAGATTGGCTCGGTTGGTAAGCACCTGACGATTTACATTTTTGTTCAACATGACTGGCTCCTTAAAAAAAGTTATTCTCAATTCAAAGTCATAATGCGGATGCCTGCTCTCTTGTCACCGCTTAATTGAGATATTGTCAAATATTGTGGATTGGCTCGATCAGGCGGCTGATTTTTTGACTCCATTTTCAAATTTGATTCCTGCCAAGACATCCGCAATTAATTCCGAGCCATTAAGTCTCTGAAAACCCCTCTCTGCACTCTGGCAGAGCCTGAAGGCCATCGCCAAGCAGGCCTTCCGACTGCCAATATTCCGCGTCTTGTCGTGGCGTAACCGCACGGTTGAAAAAATACTTTCGATTGGGTTGCTGGTGCGGATATGCACCCAATGCTCGGCTGGGAAATCGTAAAACGCCAACAGCGCTTCACGATCTTTACTTAAACATTCCACCGCTTTGTGATATTTAGCCTGGTAAGTCTCTACAAACAGGTCAAA